>Ga0213920_1000037_pt1 | contig 199167 bp, 175 predicted proteins | sample McNCre1117MG_FD_161054 | JGI IMG/M metagenome (GOLD analysis project Ga0213920, IMG submission 161054) | Freshwater microbial communities from McNutts Creek, Athens, Georgia, United States - 11-17 MG | ecosystem: Environmental > Aquatic > Freshwater > Creek | place: USA: Georgia | collected...
TCGTGGCCCATCGAAACGTCATCTTCGCGAACATCCACGTATGGGTAGGTGTCTGAACGTGAGATGGTGTCAACCAGCAGCGCGTCACAACGCACGGTGTTTGCCGAGTGGTGGGCACCAGGCATAACGCGGATTTCACCGCGGTATGAGGTGCGGCCGCCGCCACGAGCGATTGACTTCGAAACGATTGAAGAGCTGGTGTAAGGCGCAAGGTGAATCATCTTGGCGCCGGCATCCTGGTGCTGACCCTCGCCTGCGAACGCAACCGAAAGGGTCTCACCGCGAGCGTGCTCACCGGCAAGGATGACCGCTGGGTACTTCATGGTCACCTTTGAACCGATGTTGCCGTCGATCCACTCCATGGTTGCGCCCTCGTGGCAGATTGCACGCTTGGTAACCAGGTTGTAGACGTTGTTTGACCAGTTCTGGATGGTCGTGTAGCGAACGCGAGCGCCCTTCTTCACGATGATCTCGACCACGGCTGAGTGCAGTGAGTCTGAGTTGTAAATCGGAGCGGTGCAACCCTCGATGTAGTGCACGTATGAATCTTCATCGGCGATGATCAGGGTGCGCTCGAACTGGCCCATGTTTTCGGTGTTGATGCGGAAGTAAGCCTGAAGTGGAATCTCGACGTGAACGCCCTTTGGAACGTATACGAATGAGCCACCAGACCAGACGGCGGTGTTCAAGGCAGCGAACTTGTTGTCGCCGGCAGGGATGACGGTGCCGAAGTACTCCTGGAAGATCTCAGGGTGCTCTTTTAGCGCGGTGTCGGTGTCTAGGAAGATAACGCCCTGCGCCTCAAGGTCTTCGCGAATCTGGTGGTAAACCACTTCAGACTCATACTGCGCGGCGACACCGGCAACGAGGCGGCTGCGCTCTGCCTCAGGGATGCCAAGGCGCTCGTAGGTGTTCTTGATGTCGTCTGGCAGGTCTTCCCAGCTGGTGGCCTGCTTCTCGGTCGAACGAACGAAGTACTTGATGTTGTCGAAATCGATGCCCGAAAGGTCTGAACCCCAGGTCGGCATCGGCTTCTTCAAGAAGTATTCGAAGCCACGCTGGCGACGTTCTAGCATCCAAGCAGGTTCGCTCTTCTTGCCAGAGATGTCGGCAACGACTTCTTCATTGATTCCACGACGAGCGTTGGTTCCCGCTGCGTCTGAGTCTGACCAACCAAATTCGTAGACGCCTAGGCTGTCTAGTTCTGGGCGGTCGATGATGATGTCGGACAAGCCGGCCTCCTCTATATTTTTCGGATTCGAGTGGTTATCTCTACCCGTTAAGTCATTGGTTTCAACTGGGTCACTGCGCGGTTCATTCCCTCAGGCGTAAGCCACTTTTGGTGAAGAATTGCTGTGTCAGACTAGAACTGTCTTAATCCGGCTACATTGCCGAGAAATCCGTTGAAACTAGGCATAAGTTTACTTCGTGCTTGGTTGGAATGTAAGACCCAAACGCCATGAAAGGTAAAGATTCGATTGATTAGAAGCCTGCTTGCAAGATTTCTAGGCCCACTGTTCTCGGCGGCTCGAATCCCCCTATACGTTTGGGCTTCACTGGTCAGTCAGGTCCTGATCGTGGTCACCGGCGGAGTGGTTCGCCTAACCGGTTCCGGTCTCGGTTGCCCTACCTGGCCGAAGTGCACCGAAGGCTCTCTGGTAAACACCCCTGAGATGGGAATTCACGGGGTTATCGAGTTCACAAACCGTCTATTGACCTTCGTTTTGGCCTTGGTCGCGGTTCTTACCTTCGTAACCGTGGTCCGTCTAGGCAAGAAGCTTCGCAAAGGTCTATTCGCTCCGGCACTCATCCTTGGCTTGGGTATCCCGGCACAGGCAGTCTTGGGTGGTTTCACGGTTCGCACTCACCTAAACCCTTGGTTCGTCGGCGCTCACTTCGTGCTAAGTGGCTACATGATCGCAGTAGCTTCGGTGCTTGTTTTCCGAGCTTTCAAGACCGAGCACGTCGCGGTTTCGCCGACCATTTACCGTTTTGCGAACGGCATTGCCGCCTCAAGTGTAGTGGCCGTGCTGGTTGGTGTCTTGGTTACCGGAGCAGGCCCGCACTCTGGTGACGCGCAGAGCGTCCGCAACGGCCTCGACCTAGAGATTTGGCAGCACTTCCACAGCTACCCTGCCTACCTCATGATCACCTTGATCATCATGCAGCTGGGGCTGTTGATTCGCCGAGATGGCAAGTTCGCCGGCAGCTTCCAATCGAAGGTGCTCGCCGGTTTGCTAGCAGTCTCGGTATACCAAGCCGTGATTGGTGTTGCACAGGCACGGATGGGTGTACCGCCACTGCTAGTTGGCCTACACATGCTTGGCGCGGCATCGCTTTGCTCACTGCTCACCTTCCAGTGGCTAGTGGTGCGCGGAAAGCCTTCGGTTAGCGCCGATGTCTAGAGTTTTTTGGTTTCGACGCGATCTGCGACTGAACGATAACCCAGCGCTAAACGCAGCGATTCACGGCAGCGTCGCCGATGGAGACTCAAAGGTTGCCGCTGTTTACGCCGTAGACCTGGATGCCTTCCATGCGCTGAGCGGCATCCGCCAACACTCTTTGGTTGCATCGCTAGATGCTCTGGGTGAATCAATGGGTCGATTGCTCACCATTCGTCACGCGTCAAAGGAATCGGGCACCTCGGTTGCCGACGCGCTGGTAGCCATGGCTAAGAAGGCGGATGCGAAAATCGTTCACGCCACACGCGCATTCGACCCTGTCGGTGTCGCAGAGCAGAATGCGGTCGGCCTCGCGCTTGCCGCACAAGGCGTCTTCCTTGAGCTGACCGGCAGTTACTATGCTGTTGATCCTGGGGCGGTCGCAAAGCCAGATGGGTCGCCGTACAAGGTCTACACGCCGTATTTCAAGCGCTGGTTCGAGATCGGTTGGGCTAAGCCTGAGGCGCTCGCCGAAGTAGGACACCGTTGGTTTATTGCCGAGCCGTGTCAGGGGCGCCCTGTGCCGAGCAAAGATTCGCCGTTTGAGATCAAGGCCGGCGAAGCCTATGCCCTGCGCACCTGGGAGCGATTCAAGCAGCGCGCGCTATTCAACTACGACGAAATGCGCAATCGTGCGGACGTCAGCGGAACCTCGCACTTGAGCCACGCTTTAGCTTTCGGAGAGATCCACCCGCGCACGCTCTTGGCCGAGCTCGCTGACTCCCCCGGTCACAATGTCTATCGCAAAGAGATTGCTTGGCGAGAGTTTTATGCCGACGTGCTGTGGCGCAACCCGCACACCACGACCGAGTATTACGAGCCGCGTTTCGCCGAGATGCGTTATGACCAAGGCGAACAGGCCGAGGCTCGCTTCGAGGCTTGGAAGCAGGGCAAGACCGGTTATCCAATGGTTGACGCCGGTATGCGTCAGTTGCTTACCACCGGCTGGATGCACAATCGAGTGCGAATGATCGTCGCCTCGTTCTTGGTGAAAGACCTGCACCTAGAGTGGCAGCGCGGCGCCGCCTGGTTTGAAGAGTGTCTAACCGACTTTGACCCGGCATCCAACGCGCACGGTTGGCAGTGGACTACAGGATGTGGAACCGATGCTTCGCCTTACTATCGCGTTTTCAACCCGATTCTGCAGGGGCTCAAGTTTGACCCTCGTGGCGACTATGTGCGCAAGTATGTTCCCGAGTTGGCTCACATCTGGGATGCCACCATCCATGAGCCTTGGAATCGTCTAGATGGGCTCGCCCACGGCTACCCGGCGCCGATTGTTGACCACTCGGTCGAGCGTGACGAATCGCTAGCCAGATTGGCCGAAATCAAGATTGTGAAAGAAGAGTACCCGGGCAAATAGCCTTGGTTGCCAATAGTTTTCTGCTTAGAACGGCAGCAACGGGTCGATTGCGATGACCACGAACAGCAGGGTCAAGTATGAATTTGCCATGTGGAACAAGCGCATCGGGTTCTTCACTTCGCCGGCGATTCCCTGACGGTACAGGCGGTAAGCCTCGACCACGAACCAGCCGCCCGAGAGCACCGAAACAACCGTGTATGTCCAGCCCATGTGGGCAACCGGGATGAGCAACATCGTCGAAGCAACTAGTGCCCACGCATAAAGAATGATCTGAATCGCTACCGTTGTGGCATTGCGAACCACTGGCAACATCGGCACACCGGCGCTCGCGTAATCCTCTTTGTAGCGCATTGACAGCGGCCAGTAGTGCGGCGGGGTCCACAGGAAGATGACTAGGAATAGAATCCAAGCTGCAGGATCGACGCGCCCGGTAACCGCTGCCCAGCCAATTGCAACCGGCATTGCTCCGGCGGCGCCGCCCCAGACGATGTTCTGAGGAGTGCGGCGCTTGAGCAGCAGGGTGTAGACGAAAACGTAGAACAGAATTGCCGCAAGAGAAAGCGACGCCGCTAGCCAGTTGGTGAAAATGCCCAGCCAGAGGATTGAGGCGACACCGATGACCCAAGAAAAGACCAGTGCCTCGCGCTTGGAAAGCTCGCCGGTAACTAGTGGACGGCCCTTGGTGCGACCCATGATCTTGTCGATGTCTGCATCGATGTAGCAGTTGAAAGCGTTGGCTGAACCAGCGCTAAGTGCCCCACCGACCAGGGTTGCCAACACGAGCCAAAGGTTCGGAATGCCATTCTGGGCAAGAATCATGGTTGGAACCGTGGTAATCAAAAGCAGCTCAATCACGCGTGGTTTCGTGAGAGCGATATATGCCTTGATCTTGTTCATTTCAACTAAGTCTAAATCAAGCGGCGGCCCGACTATTCCTGCCCCGAAAACTTAGGCTGGGAATAAAGTTTAGTAAAGATGGGCTTTACAAAACGTTCGGTGCGTGTTCCAGTGCCCCAAAACCCCCAGCGGGTATAGACTTTTGAAGGTTGGAACACCGCGAGTACTTGTGCGTTCCACCATTCCAAATGGCGACGGCGCCAAATCTAATAGACATAGCCTCATGGCTAACTAATTCGAAGGAGCTGTCTTGTCAGCATTCCAATGGACCGAACTTGATTCACGCGCAGTTGACACCGCCCGAGTTCTTGCGGCAGATGCAGTAGAGAAGGTTGGCAATGGCCACCCTGGAACCGCAATCAGCCTTGCACCAGTCGCCTACCTACTCTTCAACAAGGTCATGCGCCACGACCCGCAGGACGATCGCTGGCTAGGCCGCGACCGTTTCATTCTTTCGGTCGGCCACTCATCCTTGACCATCTACAACCAGCTGTTCTTGCACGGCTATGGCCTCGAACTTGACGACATCAAGGCGCTTCGCACCTGGGGTTCGAAGACTCCTGCTCACCCAGAGTTCGGTCACACCAAGGGTGTCGAAATCACCACTGGTCCACTAGGTCAGGGCCTCGCCTCGGCAACCGGTTTTGCCTACGCGGCTCGTTACGAGCGCGGCCTATTCGACGCAGCCGCCCCAGCAGGCACCAGCCCGTTCGATCACTTTGTCTACGTAATCGCCGGTGACGGTGACATGCAGGAAGGTGTAACCGCAGAGGCTGCTTCGCTTGCCGGTCACCAGAAGCTGGGCAACCTAGTTGTGATCTACGACTCGAACCAGATTTCGATCGAGGACGACACCAACATCGCTTTCACCGAGAGCGTGACCGCACGTTATGAGTCATACGGCTGGCACACCCAGACCGTGGACTGGAAGAAGACCGGCAACTACGTCGAGGATGTCGAAGAGCTTTACAACGCAATCGAGAAGGCGAAGGCCGAGACCGACAAGCCATCTCTGATCACCCTTCGCACCATCATCGGTTGGCCTTCACCAAAGAAGCAGAACTCGGGCAAGATCCACGGCTCTGCCCTGGGCGCCGAAGAACTAGCCGGCCTAAAGACCGTGCTTGGCTTTGACCCAGAAAAGACCTTCGAGGTGGACCCAGCCGTTCTAGAGCACACCCGCGACGCTTCTCGCTTCAACCGTGAGCGTGCCGCCTGGGAAGCATCTTTCGACGCTTGGGCTTCTGAGAACGCCGACAAGAAGGCACTTCTCGAGCGCATCGTTTCTGGCGAGACCCCATCAGAGCTCGAGGCCGCGTTGCCGGTATTCGAGGGTGGCAGCTCAATCTCGACCCGTGTCGCCTCGGGCAAGGTAATCAACGCCATTGCAAAGGTTATGCCTGAGCTCTGGGGTGGTTCGGCCGACCTAGCTGACTCAAACATGACCACCATCGAGGGAGGCAAGTCGTTCGTTCCGACCGAGTGGTCGACTCACGAGTGGAGCGCAGACCCATACGGCCGCATCATGCACTTCGGTATTCGCGAGCACGCAATGGGTTCGATCTTGAACGGTATCGTTCTGCACGGTAACACCCGCGCCTTCGGTGGAACCTTCTTGATCTTCAGCGACTACATGCGTCCAGCAGTTCGCCTTGCGGCATTGATGGGCATCCCGTCGATCTTCGTCTGGACCCACGACTCGATCGCATTGGGTGAAGATGGTCCTACCCACCAGCCGATTGAGCAGCTTGCTACCTTGCGTGCGATTCCAAACCTAGACATGGTTCGCCCAGCCGACGGTAACGAAACCGCATACGCCTGGAAGACTGTGCTTGAGCGCCGTCAGGGCCCTGCTGGTCTAGCGCTTAGCCGTCAGAACCTGCCGGTTTACACTCGCGGCGTTGCCGACGAAACCGGTGTCGTTTACGCCGGTGCCGAGAACACCTCAAAGGGTGCCTACACCCTGCTCGAGGCTGCCAACGGAAAGCCTGAGGTCATCCTCATCGCTACCGGTTCGGAAGTTGAGATCGCAATCAAGGCTCGCCTAGAGCTAGAAGCCGCCGGTGTAGCCACTCGCGTTGTTTCTGCTCCTTGCCTCGAGTGGTTCGACGAGCAGCCAGCTGCTTACCGTGACCAGGTTCTGCCATCAAGCGTGAAGGCGAGGGTCTCGGTTGAGGCTGGCCTAAACCTTGGTTGGAGCAAGTACGTTGGCCCATTCGGCAAGAGCGTCTCGATCGAGCACTTCGGTGCCTCGGCATCGCCTGCAATTCTCTACCGCGAGTTCGGTATGACCGCAGAGGCTGTTGTTGCAGCTGCCCGCGAGTCAATCGCGGCCCTCTAAACCACTTTCGATCTAAAACTTTCAAGAACACGGAGAACACAATGTCAAACAGCCCACTAGCTCAGCTAGCAGCAAACGGCGTCAGCATCTGGCTAGACGACCTATCTCGCTCACGCATCGTTTCAGGCGGCCTACGCGACCTGATCACCAACCGTTCGGTTTCTGGTGTAACCACCAACCCAACCATCTTCGCCGGCGCACTTGCCAAGGGTGAGGGTTACCAGGCTCAGGTTGCCGAACTAGCAGCTGCTGGCGCAACCGCCGAGCAGGCCATCTTCGAGATCACCACCAAGGATGTTGCCGACGCTTGCGACATCTTCGCCGGTGTTTACGAGCGCACCAACGGCTTTGATGGTCGCGTTTCGATCGAGGTTGAGCCAGGTCTAGCCAACGACGCAGAAGGCACCATCAAGCAGGCCAAGGAGCTTTTCGCGAAGGTTAACCGCGAGAACGTAATGATCAAGATTCCGGCAACCAAGCCTGGTCTTGCAGCGATCACCGCAGTTATCGCTGCCGGTATCAGCGTCAACGTGACCCTGATCTTCTCAATCGAGCGCTACCGTGCAGTTATCGCTGCCTACATCGCAGGTATCGAGCAGGCCAAGGCAAACGGTCACGACATCTCAAAGATTCACTCGGTTGCTTCATTCTTCGTGTCACGCGTTGACACCGAGGTTGACAACCGTTTGGTTGCAGCCGGTCACCCAGAGCTAAAGAGCCAGGCTGCACTTGCCAACGCTCGTCTTGCTTACGAGCTATTCGAGGCAGAGTTCTCTACTCCTGTTTGGGCAAACCTAGCCGCTGCCGGTGCAAACGTTCAGCGCCCACTGATGGCCTCGACAGGCGTGAAGGACCCTAACCTTCTAGACACCCTGTACGTGACCGAGCTGGTTGCTCCTCAGTTGGTAAACACCATGCCTGAGAAGACCATGGAAGCCGTATACGACCACGGAATCGTTCCTACAGCTTCGATCACCAACAACTACGAGTCGGCTCGCGAGGTTCTTGCGAACGTGGCTGCCGCAGGCGTATCACTTGATGACGCAACCGAAGTTCTCGAAAAAGAGGGTGTTGAGAAGTTCATCATCTCTTGGAACGAACTAGTCGCAACCGTTGACACCGCTCTAAAGGCTGCCAAGTAACCATGACCCTCAAGGTAGTTACTTCGGGCACCGCCAGTGGTGCGGTCGCCGAATTCGTACCAGTGCTGGTCGCCGACAAGGTTGCCAGCCGCATTGCCGCCAAAGACTTCACTCTTTGGGGCAAGGATGCCGAGTCAGAGTCTTCAATCCGTTTGGGTTGGGTCAACTCTGCAAACGACTCTGCTCCCCTAGTTGACTCGATCATCGCGCTTCGCGATGAGTTTGCCGCCAAGGGTGTTACCCGCTTCGTGCTTTGCGGCATGGGCGGTTCATCTTTGGCTCCAGAGGTAATCACTCGCACCGCTGGTGTTGAGCTGGTTGTTCTCGACTCGACCGACGCCGACCAGGTTGGTGCCGCACTTGCCGGTGACCTGCAGAAGACCGCCATCATTGTCTCGTCGAAGTCTGGCTCAACCGTTGAAACCGACTCACAGAAGCGCGTCTTTGAAAAGGCCTTCACCGATGCCGGCATCGACAAGGCCGACCGCGTCGTGATCGTTACCGACCCTGGTTCACCGATGGAAGCCGCGGCCAAGGCCGATGGTTACCGCATCTTCAACGCAGACCCGAACGTTGGTGGCCGCTACAGCGCTCTCACCGCCTTCGGAATCGTTCCATCTGGCCTAGCCGGGGTCGACATCGCCGCTCTACTAGCTGAGGCTCGCGAAGTTGCCCCGCTATTGGCCAGCGACTCGGCAGAGAACCCAGCTTTGGTGCTCGGTGCTGCATTGGCCAAGACCTACGGCGAGTATGGTTACCGCGACAAGATTGGAATCGTCACAGACGGCACCCCAATCGTTGGTTTCGGCGACTGGGCCGAGCAGCTGATTGCAGAATCGACCGGAAAGATCGGCAAGGGCATCCTTCCGGTTGTTCTAGACCCACAGAGCCAAGAACTTCACTCCGGCCTCGCTGACCTGCTTGCCGTTCGCGTGGTTGCCGATGCAACCACCGTAGGCGGAGACGAAGTGGCAGTTTCTGGACCACTTGGCGCACAGTTCCTGCTTTGGGAGTACGCGACCGTTATCGCTAGCCGCCTGATTGGTATCAACCCGTTTGACCAGCCAGACGTTGAGTCAGCCAAGATTGCCGCCCGCGGCATGCTTGAGCAGCGTGACGCGGTCATTCCTGCCCTGTTTGAAAACTCGGGCATCGAAGTTCGCGCCACCTCGCTTGAACTCGGTTCGGCTAGCACCATCGCCGAGGCGATCAAGGCCCTGTTGGCTCAGGTTTCGGACGACGACGGTTACCTATCGGTTCAGGCCTACCTCGACCGCACCTCAGTGCCAGAGGCTGCCGAACTTCGCGATCTTTTCGCGAAGGCAACCCGTCGCCCAGTTACCTTCGGTTGGGCTCCACGCTTCTTGCACTCAACCGGCCAGTACCACAAGGGTGGCCCGCGTCAGGGTGTCTACCTTCAGATTGTTGCAAAGGCTACTCAGGACATTCAGGTTCCTGGCCGTGACTTCAGCTTTGGCGAGCTAATCGCCTCACAGGCTGCCGGTGACGCCAAGGTGCTCGGTGCCCTAGACCGTCCAGTGCTGACCCTAACTCTGGGTGAAGCCAAGGCCGGTCTGGCAGCAATCAAGAACGCAATCGCTTAAGGATAATAATCTCGATGAGTCAGATTTCTGCGGGTAACAACCCGCTTCGCGACCCGGCAGACCGCCGTCTGAACCGAATTGCAGGCCCAAGCAGCCTCGTAATTTTCGGTGTGACCGGTGACCTGTCGCGCAAAAAACTAATGCCTGCGGTCTATGACCTGGCTAACCGTGGCCTCTTGCCGCCGGGCTTCGCTCTGGTTGGATTTGCTCGCCGCGACTGGGCCGATCAAGACTTCGGCGCACAGGTCAAAGAAGCGGTAAAGCAGTATGCTCGCACCCCTTGGTCTGAAGAGGTCTGGGAACAGCTTGCGACCGGTATCCGTTTCGTCTCGGGTGAGTTTGATGACGACGCCGCCTTCGACCGTCTGAAGGAAACCATCGAAAAGCTCGACAAGGAGCGCGGCACCAACGGAAACCACGCGTTCTATCTGTCGATTCCGCCAAAGGCATTTGCTCAGGTTTGTCAGCAGCTTTCACGCAGTGGTTTGGCATCGCCAAAGCCAGACGAGTTCCGTCGCGTGGTTATCGAGAAGCCTTTCGGTCACGACCTTCAGTCTTCGCGTGAGCTAAACGACGTAGTCGAGTCGGTCTTCCCACCTGAGTCTGTGTTCCGCATCGACCACTACCTGGGCAAAGAGACGGTTCAGAACATCCTGGCGCTTCGCTTTGCGAACCAGATGTTCGAGCCACTTTGGAACGCCAACTACATCGACCACGTTCAGATCACCATGGCCGAAGACATCGGTGTTGGTGGCCGTGCCGGTTACTACGACGGCATCGGTGCCGCTCGTGACGTCATTCAGAACCACTTGCTGCAGCTGCTAGCGCTGACCGCGATGGAAGAGCCTGTTTCATTCGATGCGGATGACCTTCGCGCCGAAAAGGAAAAGGTTTTGTCAGCGGTTCGTCTTCCTGAAGACCTAGGCAAGCACACCGCTCGCGGTCAGTATGCCGGCGGTTGGCAGGGTGGCGAGCACGTGCTCGGCTTCCTTGAAGAAGACGGCATGAACCCTGAGTCAATCTCAGAGACCTACGCCGCCATGCGCCTTGACATCAATACCCGTCGCTGGGCAGGTGTGCCGTTCTACCTCCGCGCCGGAAAGCGCTTGGGTCGTCGAGTCACCGAAATCGCCGTCGTTTTCAAGCGTGCACCTCAGCAGTTGTTCGAAGAGAGCCAGACCTCGGCACTCGGCGCCAACGCCTTGGTGATTCGTGTTCAGCCTGACGAGGGTGTAACCATCCGCTTCGGCTCAAAGGTTCCTGGTGTCGGCATGCAGGTGCGCGATGTAACCATGGACTTCGGTTATGGCCACGCGTTTACCGAGGCGAGCCCTGAGGCTTACGAGCGACTAATCCTCGACGTACTCCTCGGCGACGCTCCCCTATTCCCGCGTCACAAGGAAGTTGAACTTTCTTGGATGATTCTTGACCCGATCGAAGAGTTCTGGGCTAAGCAGCCTGGCCAGCCAGAGCAGTACCGCCCTGGCACCTGGGGTCCATCATCTGCCGACGACATGCTGTCACGCGACGGCCGAGCTTGGAGAATTCCGTGATCAAGTCACTACCAAACACCACCATCAGCAAGGTCTCGAAGGCCCTGGTCACCATCCGTGAAGAAGGCGGCGCAGTTGCCCTAGGCCGCGTGCTGACCCTGATCATCGAAACCGACCTAGACGGTCTCGAGCGTGCCATCAAGGCTGCTAACGATGCTTCTCGCGAGCACCCTTGCCGTGTCATCGTTTTGGCCAGCGAGAGCAACGCCAGCACCCAGGAGGCTCGCCTCGACGCCGAAATTCGTGTCGGTGGCGACGCCGGTGCTTCAGAAGTAATCGTGCTTCGCGCGTACGGTGAAGCCGCCAAGGATGGCGAGAGCCTCGTCACCGGACTCTTGCTGCCAGATGCTCCCGTGGTTGCCTGGTGGCCTGATCAGGCCCCTGAGAAGGCTGCTACCTCGTCTATCGGGCGTATTGCCACTCGTCGCATCACCGATGCAGCGAGCCAGAAGAACCCACACGAATTCTTGAAGCACCTCGCTCAGACCTACACCCCGGGTGACAGTGATTTCGCTTGGACTCGCCTGACCCTGTGGCGCGCACAGTTGGCCGCGATTCTCGACCAGCCACCTTATGACGCCGTTACCGCGGTCGACGTGACCGGTGCGAGCGACTCCCCTAGCACCGACCTGTTGGCGGCTTGGCTTGAGATTCAGCTGGGTGTCAAGGTCAACGTGGTACGTAGCGAACGCGGACACGCGGTTGCCGGAATCAAGGGTGTCAAGCTGCACCGTGCCTCTGGTGACATCGAGATCGTTCGCAATGTTCCTGATGTTGCAACCTTGATTCAGCCGACTCAGCCAACCCGAGAGATCAGCCTTCCGCGCCGTAGCCTGCGCGACTGCCTAAGCGAAGATCTTCGTCGCCTTGACCCGGATGACCTATTCGGCAAGGTAATCACCAAGGGCTTCGGCAAGTAATGACTACCCTGGTTAATCGCTTCAAGGACGGCGCTTCGGTTGCCCGCAATGCTGCCAAGGCGTTCTTCGAGAAGATGGATGAGGTACTGGCCGAAAAGGCTGAAGCTCACGTTGCCATCACCGGTGGAACAGTCGGCATCGCTACCCTCGCAGAAATTGCAGCGAACCCTCGTGCGGTATCCTTCGATTTCAACCGCATCAACTTCTGGTGGGGCGACGAGCGTTTCGTTCCGGCAGCCGACGGTGACCGAAATGCACTTCAGGCACACAACGCGCTTTTCTCTAAGATCACGATCGATTCTTCGAAGCTGCACCCGTTTCCGAGTGCCGACAACGGTTTGAACTTGGATGAGGCTGCAGCACAGTTTGCCGAGTATGTGGCGACCGTTAAGCCGCACTTCGACCTTGTTTTTCTAGGTATGGGTCCTGACGGGCATATCAACAGCCTGTTCCCTGGCAAGCCGACCCCTGCGGCCGGTGTTCAGATTGTTGCTGAGCATGACTCTCCTAAACCGCCACCGCAGCGCTTGACCTTCACCTATGAAGCGATGAACGCTGCCGATGAGATCTGGTTTACCGTAGCCGGAGCCGACAAGGCAGATGCGGTGAATGTTGCATTTGGTGATGACCCAACCTCACTGCCTGTCGGTCGTGTGCACGGCGTAAAGCGCACGGTCTGGTTTGTTGATCAGACCGCGGGTCAGACCACTTGGGGTTGCTAACCCAAAACTTTCACAAACAAAAATGCCCCTCCTTGCGAGGGGTATTTTGATTTAAGTTTCTTTATTCGCCGGCTGCGGCAGCCTCTGCCAAACGAACACGACGTTCGCGAACGGCAGCAACGGCCTCTTCGAGAAGCTCTTTAGCTTCGTCTTCGGTGCGACGTTCCTTGACGTAGGCAAGGTGGGTCTTATAAGGCTCGTGCTTAGCGATTACCGGAGGGTTGTCTTTGTCTTGACCAGCAGGAAGACCGCAGTTTGGGCAGTCAAGCTGTTCTGGGATTTCGACTTCGTCAACGTTGGCCGCGAATGCGCGGTTGGTAGCGTGGCCGTTTGAGCAATAGTAGTTGCGCTCTACGCGAGCTGCCTGAAAGCCGCGATCGGCTTCACCCATTGGGCCTGCGCCGACACGGGAACCGCGGATTGCTGAACCACCGTTGGTCATTTTGAACCTATTAAGCCACTAGGTGGAAGCGGGTGAATAGACCGAGAGTAATGATTACTACGATCCAGACCACGCCCAGGATGATGGTGATGCGGTTTAGGTTGCGCTCGGCAACACCTGAGGTGCCTAGAGCCGAGGTAACGCCGCCGCCGAACATGTCAGATAGACCGCCACCGCGACCCTTGTGCAAAAGAATAAGCAGGGTAATTAGCAGTGAGGTGATTGCTAGAAGCACCTGAAGTGCGATCTGAAGTGCGGCCATTAGGGCGTAATCCTTTAGTTGATGCGGTCTTAGGAAATTATAGGGCGATGTGCTTCAAGAAACGAGCAATACCGCTGAACTCTTCTGCGTCGAGGCTTGCGCCACCGACCAATACTCCGTCAACTTCGGTGCTGCGCAAGAAGCCGGCAACGTTGTTTGCCTTGACCGAACCACCGTAAAGAATGCGGGTTGCCTGAGCAAGCTCTTCACCGAACTCGGCGGCTAGGGCTTCGCGAATCTTGCCACACACTGCAGCCGCTTCCTCAGCGGTAGCAACCTTGCCGGTGCCGATTGCCCATACCGGCTCGTAGGCGATGACGAACTCGCCAAGCTTGTCGTGACCAGCCAAAGCGGCCAGAGTCTGGCGAACTGGCACGGCACTCTGACCCTCGGTCTCGAGTTCTTCAAGGGTTTCACCAACACAGATCACTGGAACTAGACCGTGACGGAATGCCGCAGCGGTCTTGGCCTGGATGACATCGTCACCCTCTGAGTGATACTGGCGACGCTCTGAGTGACCAACCAAAACGTACTTGACGTCTAGCTTGCTTAGGAATGCACCAGAGATTTCACCGGTGTAAGCGCCCGAGTCAAACTTCGAGAGGTCCTGTGCGCCGAGGCCAAGCTCAAGCTTGTCTGCGTCGATCAGGGTCTGCACCGAACGGATGTCGGTGAACGGAGGGAACACGACGACCTCGGTGGTCTTGTAGTCGTGGTCTGCATCGTTCAAGGTCCATGACAGCTTCTGCACCAAGGCAATTGCCTGCTGGTGGTCGAGGTTCATCTTCCAGTTGCCTGCGATTAGCGGAACGCGGTTAGCCATTTGGCCCTCCAAGTGATTGTTTGAATGCCGGTAATCGGCGTTCGATTTATTAGTCGTTTAGAACTTCGATGCCCGGAAGCTTCTTGCCTTCGAGGAACTCGAGGCTAGCGCCACCACCGGTAGAGATGTGACCGAACTGGTTGTCGGCGAAGCCAAGGATGCGCACAGCAGCGGCAGAGTCGCCACCACCAACGACGCTTAGACCCTGGACCTCGGTTAGCGCCTTAGCAACCGCGCGGGTTCCGTTGGCAAACTTGTCGATCTCGAAGACACCCATTGGGCCGTTCCAGAACACGGTCTTCGAAGATGCGATTTCTGCAGCAAATCGAGCGGCCGACTCAGGGCCGATGTCTAGGCCTAGGCCCTTGTCGCCGAATGGGCTTGACTCGATGGCGTCGGCAGCGGTTACGGCAACCTCGGCGTCGGCACCAAACTTCGAGGCAACCACGATGTCGGTCGGGAGGATTACTTCGATACCTAGCTCGGCAGCGCGCTTTAGGTACTCTTTGCAGGTGTCAATCTGGTCAACTTCTAGCAGGCTTGAACCTACCTTGTGACCTTGAGCGGCTAGGAAGGTGAAGACCATTCCGCCACCCACGAGAAGCTTGTTTACGGTAGGCAACAGGTGGTCGATAACGCCCAACTTGTCGCTGACCTTTGAACCACCGAGAACCACCGCGTATGGGCGTTCCGGGGTGCTGGTGAGGCGAGTAAGAACGTCAAGTTCCTTCTCGATTAGTAGGCCAACCGCGCTTGGAAGCGCCTTGGCTAGTTCATAAACCGATGCCTGCTTGCGGTGAACAACACCGAAGCCATCGCTGATGAAGAAGTCGCCGAATTCGGCTAGCTTTGCTGCGAAAGCCTCGCGCTCAGACGCATCCTTGCTGGTTTCGCCCGGGTTGAAGCGCAGGTTCTCAAGAACTACGACTCCCCCGTTGTCTAGTGCCTTCACGGCACCCCGTGCCTCGCTGCCGACGGTATCGGAAGCGAAGAACACAGGCTGACCGAGAAGCTCGCCGAGACGCTTTGCAGCAGGCTCAAGCGAGTACTTTGCTTCAGGCGCACCCTCTGGGCGACCAAGGTGTGAAATAACAACAACCTTGGCGCCCTGATCTACCAAATACTTGATGGTTGGAACAGAGGCAACGATGCGACCGTCATCGGTGATGCGGGTTCCGTCTAGCGGAACGTTTAGGTCGCAGCGGATGACTACCCGCTTGCCGTCAAGGTTTGGCAGATCTGAGAGTTTACGCATGTTTTTAGAGCTTGCTCGCTACTAGTTCGGTAAGTTCAACTAGGCGGTTTGAGTAACCCCACTCGTTGTCGTACCAAGAGCTGATCTTTACGGTACGGCCGATGACCTTGATTAGGCCAGCGTCAACAATTGATGAGTGTGGGTCGGTGACGATGTCGCTTGAAACGATCTCGTCCTCGGTGTACTTCAAGATGCCCTTCATCGGGCCTGATGCCGCAGCAGCCTTGTAGGCAGCCTGGATCTGCTCGACGGTGACGTCGGTCTTTGAAACTAGGGTTAGGTCGGTGATCGAACCGGTTGGGACTGGAACGCGAAGTGCGTAACCGTCTAGCTTGCCCTTTAGCTCTGGAAGAACTAGACCGATCGCCTTAGCTGCACCGGTTGATGAAGGAACGATGTTCAGAGCGGCTGCACGAGCGCGACGTAGGTCGCCGTGTGGGCCATCCTGGAGGTTCTGGTCAGCGGTGTAAGCGTGAACGGTGGTCATTAGACCGTTCTCGATACCGAAGTTGTCGTTGAACACCTTTGCGAATGGAGCGAGGCAGTTGGTGGTGCAAGATGCGTTCGAGATGATGTGGTGGTTTGCTGGGTCGTATAGGTGCTCGTTTACACCGATTACGAAGGTTGCAGCGTCGCCGGTTGCAGGTGCTGAAATAAGAACCTTCTTGGCGCCAGCGGTGATGTGAGCCTTTGCAGCCTCTGCATCGGTGAAGCGACCGGTTGACTCGATAACGATGTCAACGCCTAGCTCGCCCCATGGAAGGTCGGCTGGGTTGCGCTCTGCTAGAACCTTGATGATGTTGCCACCAACGATGATGTTCTGACCGTCAACTGATACGTCCTGTGGAAGGCGACCGGTTACTGAGTCGTACTTTAGAAGGTGTGCAAGTGACTTTGGGTCACTTAGGTCGTTTACTGCAACGATCTCAAGCTCGGTGCCCTTTGCAAGAGCGGCGCGAAGATAGTTACGTCCGATACGGCCGAAACCGTTAATGCCAACACGAATAGCCACTTAGTTCTCCAAATGGTTTAGGCGCCACAAGCGGCGCGTGATTTTGGTTTGTTTATTTTGGTGATTCACCACGCGCCGTTGGGTGGAAAAACTAGTCTCAGACTAGCAGTAATCCGCGTTTTTTACGCGCGTGCTGCCTCGAAACGCGCCTGAACGTCGGCCCAGTTAATGATGTTCCAGAATGCCTTCACGTAGTCACCCTTTACGTTGACGTAGTCAAGGTAGAAAGCGTGCTCCCACATGTCGAGCATCAATAGCGGGGTGCTGCCAGCGACAACGTTGCCCTGCTGGTCGTATAGCTGCTCGATGATTAGGCGCTTGCCTAGGTGATCCCAAGCCAAGAAGCTCCAGCCAGAACCCTGGATTCCCATTGCGCTCGCGTTGAAGTGAGCCTGGAATGCCTCGAATGAACCGAAGAACTCGTTGATAGCTGCTGCTAGCTCGCCCTGCGGGCGGTCGCTGTTGGCAGGAGCTAGGTTGTTCCAGAAGATTGAGTGATTTACGTGACCACCAAGGTGGAAGGCAAGGTCCTTCTGTAGCTTGTTTACCCAGGTGAAGTCGTTCTTCGCGCGAGCTTCTTCAAGCAGGTCAAGGGTGGCGTTTGCGCCAGCAACATAGGCTGCGTGGTGCCTTGAGTGGTGCAGCTCCATGATGCGAGCCGAGATGCTTGGCTCAAGTGCTGCGTAGTCGTAGGTGAGTTCCGGAAGAACGTACTTGCTCATTTTTGCTCCTTGTTTGGTGTTAAAAGGTTTAGTCGGGTTGAGGAACGGATTATTCCGCTACTCCTCTAAGTCGTCAGGGATGAATGCATCGGTCGGTGGCAGGCCGTTGTCGGCGGCGTGCTTGTCTGCCATAGCCAAAAGGCGACGGATTCGACCGGCAATCGCATCCTTGGTCATCGGTGGATCTGAAAGGTGGCCAAGCTCGTCGAGGCTAGCCTGCTTGTGCTTCAGGCGCAGCTCACCGGCATAGCGCAAGTGCTCTGGGATGCCAGGGCCGAGCAGCTCGAGTGCTCGCTCAACGCGGGCGCCAGCGGCCACTGCGGCCTGAGCCGAGCGACGCAGGTTGGCGTCGTCGAAGTTTGCCAGGCGGTTAGCGGTTGCACGAACCTCACGGCGCAGGCGCATCTCTTCCCAGCGCAAAACCTGGGTGTGGGCGCCGATTTGAGTAAGTAGGGTGGCGATGGCTTCGCCTTCGCGAATCACTACGCGGTAAACGCCGCGAACCTCGCGAGCCTTGGCGATTACACCCAGGCGTCGAGCTACACCGACGAGAGCCATTGCCGCCTCGTTGCCAGGTGCAGTGATCTCGAGGGCTGCCGATCGCCCCGGGTCGGTTAGCGAGCCGTGAGCCAAGAAGGCTCCGCGCCAGACGGCCTGTGCCTCTTCGATCGAGCCAGAAACCAAGGTCGCTGGTAGGCCGCGGACTGGGCGACCACGGCTGTCGAGCAAACCGGTTTGACGTGCCAGCACGTCACCCTGCTTGACGACACGAACCTGATAGCGGCTGGTGCGACGAATGCCGCTCGGCGAAATGATCGCTAGGTCGCTTTCGATTCCAAACAGTTCGGCCAAATCCTTGCGCACGCGGCGGGCCAGCTGTGCGGTGTCTAGCTCAACCTCGATCGCGATGCGACCAGAAATGAGGTGCAATCCCCCGGTAAATCGAAGAATCGTCGAAAGCTCGGCAACGCGAACCGAGCTCTTGGTGATCTCGATTCTCGCCAGTTCGTCTTTTACATCTGCAGTAAGCGCCATCGCATTACTCCTTGCCTAAATCACGGTGCTTGATACTGACTGCTACGTCAGGCAGTTTCTCCAGTTCGGCTGCGATTCGACGGCTTACGGCCACCGATCGGTGCTTTCCCCCGGTGCAACCCACTGCGATGGTTGCATAACGCTTGTTTTCACGAAGATATCCGGCCAGAACCGGCTTGAGTGCGGCCACGTAACTAGCGATGAACTCCTCGGCACCCTCCTGATCGAGCACGTACTCGCTCACCGAAGCATCCTCGCCCGTAAATGGACGTAGGTTCTCTTGCCAGAACGGGTTCGGCAAGAAGCGGGCGTCGGCCACGAGGTCGGCGTCTGAAGGCAGGCCGTACTTGAAGCCAAAGCTCATAACGGTCACCTGCAAGCGCTGGGCGCTCTCGATTGAGAAGCCATCTGAAATCTTGTTTGAAAGCTGGTGAATGTTTAGGTCGCTGGTGTCGACGATAACGTCGGCCGATTCACGCAGGCTCAAGAGCTGGCGGCGCTCTGCACCAATGCCGTCAAGGATGGTGCCATTGCCCTGAAGCGGGTGTGGGCGGCGAACAGACTCGAAGCGCTTCACCAGGGCGGCATCGGTGGCTTCGAGAAAAAGAACACGGATGTTGAGATCGCGATCTCGGATGTTGGCCAGGTTCTGAGAGAGCTCGGCGAAGAATTCGCCACCGCGAACGTCGATGACTACCGCCAAGCGAGGCAGCGGTGTTTTGGCTTGGGTAAATAGATCGGCTACCGGTCCAAGCATCTGTGGTGGAAGGTTGTCCACCACGTACCAGCCGAGGTCTTCGAGTGCGTTGCCGACGGTTGATCGACCTGCGCCTGACATGCCGGTGACGATTAGCAGTTCATGCTTTTTTTCGACGCTCAAACTGAATCTCCCCTCGGCTCATCGTTCTCGGCGTGTCCCCCGAGTTCTCGGGGGTAACCAAGAGTCTAGTGCCTCGCGACACGCCGAAGGAAACTGTTAAGTTTCGAGACTCTGAACAATCTGCTGAGCGAGTATCGGGCCGATGCCCGCGACCGATGAAATTTCATCCGCGGTCGCGATTCGCAAACGCTTCGCCGAGCCGAAATGTTTGAGCAAAGCATTGACTCTTTTTTCACCCAGCCCAGGTATATCACCGAGGGTGCTGGCGATGCTCGAAGACCGCTTTTGACGCTGATATGTAATAGCAAACCGGTGTGCTTCATCTCGAATTCGCTGAAGCAAAAATAGCTCGTCGGTGGCGCGCGGAAGGATGACCGGGAACTCATCGCCGGGTACCCAAACCTCTTCGAGGCGCTTCGCCAAACCGACCACAGTAAGGCCTTCAACGCCCGAATCTTTGATGGCTCTAGCGGCCGCATTTACCTGTGGTAATCCACCGTCGACGATCAGGAGCGACGGACGGTAGGCAAATTTGGTCAAGTTTTCGAGCGGTTGTTCGTCTGAGCGAAGTTCTGGTTCCTTCAGATATTTCAAACGTCTAGTCAGCACCTGATAAATCGACTCGGTGTCATCCGTGGTGTTTTCGATGCTGAACCGACGGTAGTGGTCCTTCTTAGGCAGGCCGTCTTCGAAGACAACCATCGAAGCAACCACGCCGGTTCCACCGAGGTGAGAGACGTCAAAACATTCGATGCGCAGTGGCGCTTCGGTTAGGTTGAGTGCCCGTTGGATGCCGGCCAAGGCGTCGGCTCGAGCGGTGAAATCGGCGCTGCGACGAGTCTTGTAGAGCATCAGAGCGTGCTTAGCATTAGTCAAAGCCGTAGCCGCCAGAGCGGCCTTGTCGCCGCGCTGGGCAACTCTCAGGTCAACCTTTGAACCGCGCAGCTCGCTCAGCCAGCGACCAAGTTCGGCTGCGTCATTCGGGATAACCGGAACCAGCACCTCTCGAGGAACTTCCTGAGGTTCGGCACCATCGTTCGGTGCGTAGACATTCTGCAGGACGTATTCGACCAACTCGGGCAGATCGCGTTCGAGCTCCTTGTCGACAACCCAACCGCGAACACCTCGGATGCGCCCACCGCGCACGATGAACTGCGAGACTGCGGCCGCCAACTCGTCGTCGGCGATGCCGAACAGGTCGGCATCGGTCTGATCGCTAAACACCACGGTGCTCTTTTCGAGCACGGTCTCCAGGGCTTCGACATCATCACGGAGTGAGCCTGCAAGTTCGTATTGTTGGTTTTCGCTGGCCTCATACATGCGCTTGCGCAGAACCTCGACGTGCTTGGTGTCTCCGCCGCCCATGAAGTCAACGAAATCTGCGGCGATCTTCTTATGTGCCGCGCTGTCGACTCTTCCGACGCATGGTGCGGCACACTTACCGATGTCACCGAGCAGGCAGGCTCTTCCGCTCGATTGAGCACGGTTGAAGATGCCCTTGGTGCAGCTGCGCACCGGGTAAACCTTGAGCAGCGTATCCAGGGTTTCGCGAACCGCCCAGGCTTGGGTATACGGGCCGAAATACTTAACGCCCTTCATCTCACGGTTTCGAGTTATGAAAGCGCGAGGAAACGGCTCGTTCATCGAAACGGCCAGGTAAGGGTAAGACTTGTCATCCTTGAAGCGCACGTTGAACGGTGGGTCAAATTCTTTGATCCACATGAACTCGAGTTGAAGCGCTTCGTATTCGGTTTTGACGATTGTCCACTGCACGTCGGCCGCCGAGGTGACCATTCTGCGAGTGCGTTCATGCAGGCTATCTAGCGGGCCGAAATAGTTGCTGAGTCTGGCTCTGAGGTTCTTGGCCTTGCCGACGTAGAGCACGCGACCGGTAGCGTCGAGCCACCGGTAAACCCCCGGATCAGTCGGGATCTCCCCCGTCTTCGGCCTGAACGAGAGTTCGTTGGCCATCGGCTAGAGCATTTCCTTTAGGAAGCCACCGGTGAAGCTCTTGGCGTTCTTGGCAACCTGCTCTGGGGTTCCGATGGCAACAACTTCGCCACCGCGCGAACCACCCTCAGGGCCCATGTCGATCAGCCAGTCGGCGCACTTGATGACGTCGAGGTTGTGTTCGATGACCAAGACGGTGTTGCCCTTTTCGACGAGGCCGTTGAGAACGAGAAGCAGCTTTCGAACATCTTCGAAGTGCAAACCGGTTGTTGGTTCATCCAAGACGTAAATGCTGCGACCATTTGAACGACGCTGAAGCTCGGTTGCCAGCTTGACTCGCTGAGCCTCACCACCCGAGAGGGTCGTTGCCGACTGGCCAAGACGAACGTAACCAAGACCAACCTCGACGAGCGTCTGCAAGTAGCGCGCAATGGCCGAGATCGGTGCGAAGAACTCAGCCGCCTCGGCGATTGGCATCTCGAGCACTTCGGCGATGTTCTTGCCCTTGTAAAGCACCTGAAGCGTCTCGCGGTTGTAGCGTGCACCGTGGCAAACCTCACAGGCCACGTAGACGTCTGGCAGGAAGTTCATCTCGATGCGGAGGGTTCCGTCACCGCTGCAAGATTCGCAACGGCCACCCTTGACGTTGAACGAGAAGCGCCCCTGCTGATAACCGCGAGCCTTGGCTTCGGCGGTCTCGGTGAAGAGCTTGCGAATGTGGTCGAAGACGCCCGTGTAGGTGGCTGGGTTCGAACGTGGTGTGCGACCAATCGGGTTCTGGTCGACGTGCACGACCTTGTCGAGCTGTTCTAGACCCTCGATGCGGGTGTGCTTGCCGGCGACGCCCTTAGCCCCGTTTAGTGCGTTGGCGAGCACCTCATACAAGACGTCATTAACCAAGGATGACTTGCCCGAGCCTGAAACACCGGTGACCGCGGTCAGGGTGCCGAGTGGGAATTCGACGTCGACGTTCTTGAGGTTGTTTTCACGAGCGCCAACCACCTTCAGCTTGCGCTTTGGGTTGATCGGGCGACGCTTCTTCGGGGTCTCAATCTTCTCTCGACCAGACATGAATGCGCCGGTAAGAGACTTGTCGTTCTTGAGCAGCGCCTCGTAAGTGCCGCTGTGCACGACCTCGCCGCCGTTGACTCCGGCGCCAGGGCCGATGTCGACGACCCAGTCGGATGCCTTGATGGTGTCTTCGTCGTGCTCGACCACAATCAAGGTGTTGCCGAGATCACGAAGCTTTAGCAGCGTGTCGATCAAGCGACGGTTATCGCGCTGGTGCAGGCCAATGCTCGGCTCATCGAGCACATAGAGCACTCCGGTTAGTCCAGAACCGATTTGAGTGGCTAGGCGAATGCGCTGCGCTTCGCCACCAGAGAGGCTGCCAGCCGCGCGTTCGAGGCTCAGATAGTCGAGACCGACCGCAATCAAGAAGTCGAGTCTGGCTCGAATCTCGCGAAGCGCCTGAGCGGCAATCTTTACATCACGCTCATCAAGTTCGATGGTCTCGAAGAAGCTAACCGCTTCGCCGAGGCTTAGACGCGCGACATCGGCAATCGACTTTTCGAAAACCTTGACCGCCAGAACCTCGGGGCGAAGTCGCTGTCCATCACAGGCTGGGCAAGGAATTTCACGAAGGAAGCCCGACCATTTGGCGCGGGCATAGTCATTCTCAGACTCGAGGTACTTGCGCTCGATGTAGCTAAGAACGCCTTCAAAACCGGTCGTGTAGCGAAGTTCACGGCCGTACTTGTTCTTCCACTTCACCTGAACGTCGAAGTTGTTGCCGTATAGAACCGCCTGCTGAACCTCTTCGGGAAGCTTCTTCCATGGGGTATCTAGCGAGAACTCGAGGTCGTCGGCCAAACCCTCCAGCATGCGCGAGAAATAGTGGAACAAACCCTTGCCCTGGGTAGACCAAGGCAGGATGACTCCACCGTTAATGGTCTGGTCTGGGTCGCCGATGATGAGGTCGGCATCCACCGCCTGCTTCACGCCGAGGCCAGAACAGGTCGGGCAAGCTCCGAATGGAGCGTTAAATGAGAAGGTGCGCGGCTCGATTTCGGTGAGGCTCAGCGGGTGCTCATTTGGGCAGCTCATCTTTTCGCTGAATACGCGAGTCTTGCCCGCAGCTCCAGCCTCGATGTCCACGAAATCGATCACGATCCGGCCATCGGCCAGCTTCAGAGCAGTCTCAACCGAGTCGGTCAGTCGGCCGACGATGTCAGGCTTCGAAACCAAACGGTCGACCACCACGGCGATGTCGTGCTTGAAAGTCTTCTTGAGCGGCTTGGCTTCGGCCAACTGAACCACTTCGCCATCGACTACCGCACGAGCGAAACCCTGAGCGTTGAGTTCGCGGAATAGGTCGACGAATTCGCCCTTTTTCTGGTCGACAATCTGAGCCAGAATCTGAAAGCGGGTGCCCTCTGGAAACTCGAGAATTTGATCAACGATCTGCTGCGGGCTCTGCTTGATGATTTTCTCGCCACACTCGGCACAGAACGGCACGCCGATTCTGGCCCAAAGTAGGCGCAGGTAGTCGTGAATTTCGGTGATGGTACCCACGGTGGAACGTGGGTTGCGGTTGGTAGATTTCTGGTCAATCGAAACGGCAGGGCTCAGACCCTCGATGAAGTCGACATCCGGTCGATCTACCTGACCCAAGAACTGGCGCGCATAGGCAGACAACGACTCGACGTAGCGTCGCTGACCCTCGGCAAAAATGGTGTCAAAAGCCAAGGATGACTTGCCCGAACCGCTCAAGCCGGTGAACACAACCATCGAGTCGCGCGGGATCTCGAGGTTCAGGTTCTTGAGGTTGTGAACGCGCGCGCCCTTGATGATGAGCTTGTTTTCGTGGTGGATCTGACTAATAGACACTGTGAAAGTTTAACCCTGCTGTTTAGCACCGAACGCCTAGACGTGACCGGCTTTTTCCATTTGGCGAAGCTCGTGCTTCAGTTCAGAAATTTCATCGCGTAGACGCGCTGCGAGCTCGAACTTCAGCTCGGCCGCTGCCGCCTTCATCTGCTCATCGAGGTCAACCACGATCGAAAGGATTTCGTCGTAAGCCATGCCGGCGATGCCCTTGCGACTCTTGATCGGAACCACGCTCTTGCCGTCGCGAGTCTTCTTGTTTTTGGCCTTCTCGAGTAGCTCGGCGGTGTCTTGCTCTTCGCGCAGAATCTGATCGGTGATGTCCGCAATTTTCTTGCGCAATGGCTGAGGGTCGACGCCCTTTTCGAGGTTGTAGGCAACCTGCTTGGCGCGACGACGGTTGGTCTCGTCTATTGCTCGAGCCATCGAATCAGTGATGTTGTCGGCGTACATGTGAACCTGGCCGTTGATGTTTCGGGCCGCACGACCAATGGTCTGAATCAAAGAGGTTGATGAGCGCAAGAAGCCCTCTTTATCGGCATCCAGGATGGCCACCAAAGAGACCTCGGGCAGGTCGAGACCCTCGCGAAGCAGGTTGATACCGATCAGCACGTCAAAGACACCCGAACGTAGCTCGCGTAGCAACTCAACGCGTCTGAGGGTGTCGACATCGCTGTGCAGGTAACGCACGCGTACGCCGGCCTCGGTTAAGAAGTCGGTGAGTTCTTCGGCCATCTTCTTGGTGAGGGTGGTGACGAGCACGCGTTCATCCTTGCTGGCGCGCACTCTGATTTCTTCGAGCAGGTCATCGATCTGACCCTTGCTCGGCTTAATCACGATCTCTGGGTCGATAAGGCCGGTAGGGCGGATGATCTGTTCCACTACCCCGGCGCCGAGATTCATTTCGTATTTGCCTGGGGTTGCCGAAAGATAGACGGTCTGACCGACTCGCTCTAGAAACTCCGAGAACTTCAGCGGTCGGTTATCCAGGGCCGAAGGAAGTCGGAAGCCGTATTCGACTAGGTTGCGCTTGCGGCTCGAATCGCCCTCATACATGGCGCCGATTTGTGGCACGGTAACGTGCGACTCGTCGATAACCGTTAGGAAGTCTTCGGGGAAGTAATCGAGCAGACAGGCTCCGGCCTCGCCTGGCCCGCGACCATCGATGTGGCGTGAATAGTTCTCGATGCCACTGCAGAAGCCGAGCTCTTTGATCATTTCGAGGTCGAAGGTGGTGCGCATCTTCAAGCGCTGAGCCTCGAGCAGTTTGCCCTGCTGTTCGAGTTCTTTGACTCTCCAGACCAACTCTTCTTCGATAGCTTCGATTGCCTTGGCCATGCGCTCAACCGGTGCCACGTAATAAGAGGCCGGATAAATCGCAACGGTATTTTCTTCGCGCTCGATTTCACCGGTCAGTGGCGAGAGCAAGTAGATGGCTTCGACCTCATCACCGAAGAATTCGATGCGGGTGGCAAGTTCGTCATAAACCGGGATGATCTCGATGGTGTCACCCTTGACTCGGAAGTTACCTCGCGAGAAATCAATGTCATTTCGTTTGTATTGAAGGTCAACGAACTTGCGAATCAAATCATCGCGGTCGATGCGGTCACCGACCTGAATAGCAACGCTCTGGTTTAGGTATTCTGCCGGGGCGCCGAGACCGTAGATGCAAGAGACAGTCGAAACCACAACCACATCTCGTCGGCTGAGGAGGCTCATGGTGGCTTTGTAGCGCAGGCGCTCAACCTCAGAGTTTATTGACGAGTCTTTTTCGATGAAAGTATCAGTCTGAGCCACGTACGCCTCTGGCTGGTAATAGTCGTAGTAGCTGACGAAGTATTCGACGGCGTTATTAGGCAGCAGCTCACGGAATTCGTTCACCAGTTGAGCGGCAAGAGTCTTGTTGTGTGCCAAAACTAGGGTCGGTCGCTGAACCGCTTCGATGAGCCAGGCGGTGGTCGCCGACTTACCGGTACCAGTTGCGCCAAGTAGGACGACGTCCTTCTCGCCTGCCTTGATGCGCTGCGCCAGGTCGGCAATCGCGGTCGGTTGGTCACCCGAAGGTTTGTACTCGCTGATCACCTCAAAGGGTGCAAAAGATCTCGTGGCTTCCATCAGTTAACCTAAGCCGAAAGCTTCTCAAATGCTTCCCGTTGAATGCGCAACCAGAGCGAGTCGGCATCCTTGAGCAGCAAGGGTAAATCTTGGTTCGAATTGAGAATCACGTCGGCAGCATTGGCGCGTTGGGCAGGGCTGGCCTGAGAAGCGACCCGCTTGGTTGCCTCGGCTTCATCCATGCCTCGATATTTCTTGAGACGTTCAATCTGCTCCTTGGCAGGAGCCTCGACGGTCACGACTAGGTCGAAGGGCAAATCTACCGATGCCTCTACTAATAGCGGCACGTTGTAGATGGCAATCGTGGTCTCGGGCAAGCTTTCGACGATCTGGCGTGCTCGGGCCTTGACCAGCGGGTGGATTATCGCTTCCAAAGCGGCTCTACGCTGAGGGTCACCAAACACGATTGAACCAAGTTTGGCGCGATCTAGTGAGCCGTCGGCCTGAAACACCTCGGCACCGAATTCTTCACGGATGGCTGCCGCCCCAGGAGTGCCGGCTTCGACCACTTCACGAGCTAACTGGTCGGCATCGATTTCGACGCCTCCCTGGGCGGCCCAGTGCTTCGCGACGGTAGATTTGCCCGCTGCGATGCCTCCGGTTAGCCCAACTAAATACATGGCTCTAGCCTAAAACCAACATCAGACGAAAAGCCCCGGTTAAGCAAAAGAGGCCGCACCCGAAGGTGCGACCTCTTTTTAGAGAGTTATTACTCTGCGCTCTTTAGCTTGTCGCGAAGTGCTGCAAGTGACTCGTCTGAAGCAAGGGTTCCCGCTTCGGTTGATTCGCTTGAGTAGCTTGCCTGAGCTGCTGGCGCTGAGCCTGCGTCTGGAAGGTTCGCTGCTGCCTCGTTTGCGGCTGCAACCTGCTTCTTGTGCTCTTCCCAGCGGCTGTGAGCCAAAGCGTACTCTGCCTCCCACTTGGTGCGAGCCTCTTCGAAGCCTGGCTTCCACTCGTTGGTGGTTGCGTCGAAGCCCTCTGGGTACTTGTACTGGCCGTTCTCGTCGAAGTCGGCAGCCATACCGTAAAGCGACGGGTTGAAGTCGGTGCCACCAGCGGTGACTTCCTCGTTCGCCTGCTTTAGCGATAGTGAGATGCGACGACGGTCTAGGTCGATGTCGATTACCTTGACGAATACGTCCTGGTTGACAGCAACAACCTGCTCAGCAAGCTCAATGTGCTTTGAAGAAAGCTCTGAGATGTGAACTAGACCCTCGATACCGTCGGCAACGCGGACGAATGCACCGAAAGGAACCAACTTGGTTACCTTGCCAGGTGCGTACTGACCGATTGCGTGGGTGCGAGCGAATACCTGCCATGGGTCTTCCTGGGTTGCCTTTAGCGATAGCGACACGCGCTCGCGCTCCTGGTCAACTTCTAGAACCTCAACGGTAACTTCCTGGCCGATTTCAACGACCTCAGAAGCGTGCTCAATGTGCTTCCATGAAAGCTCTGAAACGTGAACTAGACCGTCTACTCCACCAAGATCGATGAAGGCACCGAAGTTGACGATAGATGAAACAACACCGGTGCGGATCTGGCCCTTGGCTAGGTCTGCTAGGAAGGTGCTGCGAGAAGCCGACTGGCTCTCTTCTAGTAGTGCGCGGCGTGAAAGAACAACGTTGTTGCGGTTCTTGTCAAGCTCAAGAATCTTGGCTTCAACCTTCTGGCCTAGGTAAGGACCTAGGTCGCGAACGCGGCGAAGCTCGATTAGAGATGCAGGAAGGAAGCCACGAAGACCGATGTCTACGATCAGACCACCCTTAACAACCTCGATAACAACACCGGTAACGGTGCCATCTGCTTCCTTGACCTTCTCGACGTCGCCCCATGCACGCTCGTACTGTGCACGCTTCTTCGAAAGGATTAGACGGCCTTCCTTGTCTTCCTTCTGAAGAACAAGTGCCTCTACGGTGTCGCCGACTGAAACGATCTCTGATGGATCTGCGTCGTGGCGAATTGAAAGTTCACGAGAAGGGATTACACCTTCAGTCTTGTAACCGACGTCGAGTAGAACCTCGTCGCGGTCGATTTTTACAACGGTACCTTCGATTAGGTCTCCGTCGTTGAAGAACTTCAGGGTTGCCTCTACTGCGGCTAGGAAGTCTTCAGCTGAGCCGATGTCGTTTACGGCTACCTGCTTGGTTGCTTTAGTCAATGTATTTATCTCTTAACGGGCATTTCTAGGGTCGCGACAAAACCAAGGATTTTCCTAGGGATTCCGTCGCAACAACGGATAGGTTATGCATGAAAAAACATGCTTCTCTAGCCTAGCGGTTATTTGGCCCCGAAACAACGGCAATTAGGCTCTGGATCAGCGAATCTTCATCGGGCCCAGTCACTTCTATCGAGAGCCTCTCGCCTTGTTTGATGCCGAGGCTAAGCAGCGACAAAATGCTGTCACCGCGAACCTTGGGGCCATCACCCTTCGAGATCATGACCATGTGGCCGGCGGTGGCTGCTACGCGCACAAACTCGGATGCCGGCCTGGCGTGCAAACCCTCAGCTGACTTGATCACCACGGTTTGTTTGACCACTAGTGAGCAGCCTCATCCCAGCTGCGACCGATGCCAATCTGCACCTCAAGCGGAACCGAAAGTTCGACAACCTGCTCCATTTCTCGAACCACGATTGCCTGAAGGGTGCTCAACTCGCCAGGAGCGACCTCAAAGACCAGTTCGTCATGAACCTGAAGCAACATCTGGCTCTTTAGATTGCCTTCGATCATCTTTTGGTCGATTCGAGTCATCGCGAGCTTCATGATGTCGGCTGCGGTGCCCTGAATCGGCGCATTTAGTGCCGCACGACGGGCATTTTCGCGAACTTGGAACAGCTTGCTGTTGAGATCTTCGAACGGACGGCGACGACCATACACGGTTCTGGTGTAACCAAGGGTTTTGGCTTCGTCAACCACGCTGGCAAGATAACGTCTCACTCCGCCAAAGCGGGCGAAATAGTCGGCCATCAGCTGCTTTGCTTCTGCGTTAGGGATGCGCAGCTGCTTGGCCAGACCATACTCGCTTAGGCCGTATACGAGGCCGTAGCTCATCGCCTTGACCTTCGAACGCATAGCGCTGGTCACCTCGCTCGGCTCGACACCGAAGATGCGGGCACCGACGAATCGGTGCAAGTCTTCGCCGGTCTTGAACGCTTCGATGATTCCCTCATCCTCTGAGAGGTGAGCCATGATGCGCATCTCGATCTGCGAATAGTCGGCGGTGAGAAGCGTTTCAAATCCCGAACCCGCAATGAAGGCGTCGCGGATCTCACGGCCGCGCTCGCTCTTGATTGGGATGTTCTGGAGGTTAGGGCTCTCCGACGAAAGTCTTCCGGTTGAGGTTCCGGTCTGCACATAGTTGGTGTGGATTCGGCCGTCTGAGCCAACCGACTTCAACATGGTTTCGACAATCTGACGAATCTTGGTGGCCTCACGGTGTTCGAGCAAACGCTCCAGGAACGGGTGCTGGGTCTGTTCGAAAAGCTCGTTTAGGGCTGCCGCATTGGTAGAGAATCCGGTCTTCACCTGCTTGGTTCCGGTCATGCCCAGCTCGTCGAAGAGCACGGTCTGTAGCTGTTTTGGCGATGCCAAGTTGATCTCGCGGCCAATGATGGCATAGGCCTTCTGTGCCACATCGGCCACCTCGGTCGATAGTCGCTCGAACAGCGCCTCTAGCTTCGCAACGTCTACGGTCACACCAATGTGTTCCATGCGGGCCAGGGTTGCGTTAGTAGGTAGTTCGACCTCGCCGTAGACCCGAAGCTGGTCTTCGGCTTCAACCTGCGAATACAAGCGCTCTGCGAGCACTAGAGACAACCAGGCGTTCAGGCTGGCATCCGTGCTTTCTTCGGCCACCAGTTGGTTTGGGTCTGAACGAGTGACCGAAAGGCCGAGGTATTCGAGAGCAACGTCGTCGATCTCATACCCACGGCGAACCGGGTTTAGCAAGAACGCAAGCAGCAGCGGGTCATAGTTGACACCGGCAATCTCGATGTCGAAATCAAACAGAGCCTTGGTCGCATCCTTGGCGCCAAAGATCGCTTTCTGGCAGGTTTCGTCGGTGAGCCAAGCGCCCAGGTGCTGTTTCAAGTCTTCGGTCGATGAAACCGAAGCATACTTTCGCACATTCTCGGTGGCAAACCCAACTGAAGCAACGCCACCCTGCGTCAATTCAAAACTCAAGCCGATGGTGCCAACCTGCTCAAGCAGCCAGGTCTTGGCGTCGCCGAGGGTAATCGAAGCGCTTTCCGGAAGGTCGATTTGAGCGTGAACCTTGGCTGGGACCTCGTCTTCGGCAAAGGCGTCGTCGAAGGCTTTCTTGGTGTCTGCAGCAGGCGTTGAACCGGCGGTCACTCCCCTGGCGCGCAAAACGCGTTCGGTGAGCGACTTGAAGTGCAGCTTGGTGAATACCTCACGAACCTGAGATTCGTCTACGCCGCCGAGCAACAGGTCATCCTGGGTGAAATCAAACTCGAGGTCGCGAACCAGGTGGTTCAAGCGACGGTTGCGAATCGCGAGCTCGCGGTGCTCACGAAGGCTCTCGCCAACCTTGCCGGTGATCTCGTCCGCGGCGGCAAGAACCCCCTCAAGGTTTCCGTGAGCCTGCAGCCACTTGGCGGCGGTCTTTGGGCCAACACCCGGGATGCCAGGCAGGTTGTCTGAGGTCTCGCCCACCAGGGCGGCCAGGTCTGGATACTGCTTCGCGTGAATACCGTACTTCTCGACTACGGCGGCATCATCCATGCGGGCAAGATTCAACACGCCTTTGACCGGGTAAAGAATCGTGGTCGATTCGCTGATCAGCTGAAAAGTGTCTCGGTCACCAGAGACGACAAAGACGTTGAAACCCTTCGCTCCGCTCTGATCGGCGAGGCTGGCCAGGATGTCGTCTGCCTCGAAATTCTCGCGAGTGATGGTCTTGATGTTCATAGCGGTGAGCGCCTCGCGCAGGAGCTCGGTCTGACCGTTGAACTCCGGCGGAGTCTCGCCTCGGGTGCCCTTGTATTCCGGGTATTCATCCGTGCGGAAAGAACTGCGTGAAAGGTCGAAAGCTACGGCAAGGTGGGTTGGCTTTTCAGCGGCAAGGATGTTGAGCAGCATCGAGATAAAGCCATGCACCGCGTTGGTGTGCTGACCGTCTGGGGTCTTGAAGCTGTCTGGGCTTAGCGCATAGAACGCACGGAAGGCCAGCGAGTGCCCGTCGATTAGCAGCAGAGTAGGCTTTTGAGTAGCGTTCATGAGGCAAGACTATCTTGCCCGACCGACCTTATGCAGGAGCAGCACGTGACTAAGCCATCGCCAAAACTAAGCCCGGAGGCAGCAGCCCTTCTCGAGCTTCGAGGAATGGGTGCACTCGCCGACAAAATGGGCTTCGAACTGCTCGAGCTCAGTGCCGAAAGATCGGTAGCGACGATGCCTGTGCTTGGCAACACTCAGCCGCTCGGATACGTGCACGGAGGCGCCTATGTGGTCTTGGCAGAGAGCCTTGGCAGTTTTTCGGCAAACGTTTGGGCGCACACGCTAGGTAAGGTTGCCGTCGGTATTGAAGTCAATGCGTCACACTCGCGCTCGGCTACTGAGGGCCTAGTAACCGCCACCTGTAAGGCACTTCAACTTGGACGGTCATTGACCATTCACGAGATCGTTTGCGTGGACGACGAGGGTCGTCGCCTTTCGACCATCCGCATCACAAACTTCCTAAAAGACAAGAAGTAATTTTCTCGCCAAGGATGTTGTTGAGGGCATTTAAGCCTCAGGCCTTAGGCGTTCCCAGCTGTTCGATAACGGTCTGAGCAACCTCTTGCATGGTCAAACGGCGGTCCATAGAAGCCTTCTGGATCCAGCGGAATGCCTCTGGTTCTGTGAGGTTCATCTTTTCGTTCAAAAGCCCCTTGGCACGATCGACCAGCTTGCGAGTTTCGAAGCGCTCATTTAGGTCTGAAATCTCATGCTCTAGAGCTAGCAACTGTGAGTGGCGGCTAAGCGCGATTTCTACCGCTGGCATCAGATCGTTTGGTGTGAACGGCTTTACCACGTATGCCATTGCGCCGGCCTGGTTGGCTCGATCGACTAGCTCTTTTTGGCTGAACGCGGTTAGCAATACGACCGCCACCTTGTGCTCTGCCATCTGCTCGGCGGCAGTTAGGCCATCCATGTTTGGCATCTTTATGTCCATGACCACGAGGTCAGGCTTATGCTCGATGACGGCGGCGACCGCTAGCGCTCCGTCACCAACCTCGGCGACCACGTCAAAGCCGTGCTCGCGCAAGGTTTCGACAACGTCCATACGGATTAGTGATTCGTCTTCAGCGACGACCACTCTGCGCTTTGCAACAACATCTGCCATGGCGACAACCTTATTAGATATCGACTCGATTTATCTAACGCGCACTTATCAACTAGAATCTTCTAGTTACAACAAGCCGAAGTGGCGAAATGGCAGACGCGGAGCACTCAAAATGCTTTTCCGAAAGGAGTGCGGGTTCAAGTCCCGCCTTCGGCACGCAAAGACAGAAAATCCTCAGGAAATACACCTGAGGATTTTCTGCTTTCCGTGCCAGTTTGCTTCGCAAACTACTCGGCCGCCTTTATTCAGAAGCGTTAGGACAAAAAGAATCCCCTCAGGAAGACCTGAGGGGATTTTCTTTTGGCTGATTAGTTCTGGTAACCAGGTGCTGCGCCGTTGACGGCGTCGCCGACGCGGTGAACGCGAAGGCTGTTGGTTGAACCTGGGATGCCAGGAGGGGTTCCGGCAACCACGACGACTTCTTCGCCCTGCTTGGCTAGGCCCTGAGCCAGAACGATTTCGTCAACCTGGTGCATCATTTCATCGGTGTGCTTGACTGGCGCGACCAAGAAGGTGTGCGCACCCCAAACTAGTGACAAACGGTTGCGTACGGTCTCGCTTGGAGTGAACGCAAGGGTTGGAACCGAGGAACGTAGTCGTGAAACGCGGCGAAGTGAGTCACCAGATTCGGTGAAGACTGCAACGTAGCGTGAGCCTAGTAGCTCGGCGATCTCAACGGCTGCAAGTGAAACTGCACCTGAGTGGGTGTGAGGGCGGGTGCCAAGAGCCGGGATGCGGTCTAGACCGTTCTCTTCGGTTGACTCGATGATGCGAGCCATCGCCTCTACGGTCTCGACTGGCCACTTACCGACCGAGGTCTCGCCTGAAAGCATTACTGCGTCGGCGCCATCCAAGATTGCGTTTGCGACGTCAGAAGCCTCTGCGCGGGTTGGGCGAGAGTTTTCAATCATGGTCTCAAGCATCTGAGTTGCCACGATGACTGGCTTTGCCCAGCGACGAGCCAACTCAACGGCACGCTTCTGAACTAGCGGGACATCCTCGAATGGAAGCTCGACACCTAGGTCACCACGGGCGACCATGATGCCATCGAAAGCGTCGATGATCTCTTCTAGGGCCTCGACAGCCTGTGGCTTCTCGATCTTTGCGATGACCGGAAGGAACTTGCCCTCTTCGGTCATGATTTCGTGAACGCGAACGATGTCGCTTGCATTGCGAACGAATGAAAGAGCGATCATGTCTACACCGAGGCGGATACCCCAGCGTAGGTCATCTTCGTCCTTCTCTGAAAGTGCAGGAACGTTCACTGCAACACCAGGCAGGTTGATGCCCTTGTTGTTTGAAACGAAACCAGGAATCTCAACGACGGTGGTAACGGTGTCGGCGGTAACCTCGGTTGCCTTCAGGGTGACCTTACCGTCATCAATGAGCAGCAAGTCGCCAGGCTTTACGTCGCCACAGAGACCCTTGAAGGTGGTTCCACAGATTTCCTTGGTGCCTTCAACCTCGTTGATGGTGATCTTGAAGATGTCACCCTTCTCAAGCATGTGAGGGCCGTTTGCGAACTTAGCAAGACGGATCTTTGGACCCTGTAGGTCAACGAAGATTCCAACTGGCTTGTTTACGTCGGCGGCAGCCTTGCGAACGGTGCGGTAGATCTCTTCGTGAACGTCATAGCTACCGTGGCTAAGGTTCATGCGGGCTACGTCTACACCGGCTTCGATAATTGCGCGAATGTTCTCATAGCTTGAAGTTGCCGGGCCTAGGGTGGCAACAATCTTTGCGCGTCTCATTTGTTCCTTTGTTGGTTGGGTTCTCGGCTATTTGACCGAGAAGGTTTGTTAATTCTTAGCTGTGAACTGAAAATGCCTTGTCGGTTGGCTTAACCGGAGCAGGTAGCTCGGTTGCACCTTCCAGGTACTCGTCAACCGCTGCGGCAGCAGCGCGACCTTCCGCGATCGCCCAAACGATGAGGCTTTGACCGCGGCCAGCGTCGCCGGCGACGAAAACACCGTCGGCGTTGGTTGACCACTTGTTGTTGCGAGCTAGGTTGCCTCGTGAGTCAAGCTCGGTGCTTGACTGCTCAGCAATAAGTTCGCCTTCGACACCGGTGAAACCAAGTGCCAAGAAGACTAGATCTGCAGGGATGATGCGCTCGGTGCCGGCCTTTGGAAGACGCTTACCGTCGATGATCTCGGTGTCGGCAACCTTGACGCCGGTCAGTTTGCCGTTCTCCCCCACGAATTCAACAGTTGAGTGCAAGTACTTGCGCTCACCGAACTCTTCGTGAGCCGAAGAAACTTCAAACAGGGTTGGGTAAGTTGGCCAAGGCTGGCTAGAAGGTCGCTCGGCAGGAGGCTGCTTGCCAATTGCGAGCGTAGTGACCGAAATCGCGCCCTGACGAGTCGCGGTGCCGAGGCAGTCAGCACCGGTGTCACCACCACCCAGGATGACAACATTCTTGCCGTCGGCAATGATCTGGTTGTCAACGGCCTCGCCAGCAACTGCGCGGTTAGCCTGAACAAGGTAATCCATGGCGAAGTGAACGCCTGAAAGCTCGCGGCCGGCAACGTTTAGGTCGCGTGGCTTGGTTGCTCCGGTGGTAACGACTACGGCGTCATAGCGAGCGCGAAGGTCTTCCCAGGTGATGTCGACACCAATGTTCACGCCAGGACGGAAGCGAGTTCCCTCGGCCTCCATCTGAGCGATACGACGGTCGATGTGGTGCTTTTCCATCTTGAAGTCAGGAATACCGTAGCGGAGGAGGCCGCCGATCTTGTCGTCACGCTCGTAAACGGCGACGGTGTGACCGGCACGGGTTAGCTGCTGTGCAGCGGCAAGTCCGGCAGGGCCAGAACCGACCACGGCAACGGTTTTTCCGGTTAGACGCTCAGGAGCGTGTGGCTGTATCCAGTCGTTGTCGAAGGCCTGATCGATGATCGAGACTTCGACTTCCTTGATGGTTACCGCAGGCTGGTTGATGCCTAGAACGCAAGAGCTTTCGCAAGGTGCTGGGCAGAGGCGGCCGGTGAACTCTGGAAAGTTGTTGGTCGAGTGCAGGCGCTCGATTGCACCCTTACCGTCGCCGCGCCAGGTGAGGTCGTTCCATTCTGGGATGAGGTTACCCAGCGGACAGCCCTGGTGACAGAACGGTACGCCACAGTCCATGCAACGGCCGGCCTGCTGCTTTAGGGTTCCTTGGTCTCGTTTTTCATAGACTTCTTTCCAGTCCATGATGCGAACCTCAACCGGGCGACGTTTTGCAGTCTCTCGGTTGGTTACCTTTAGAAAACCGCGTGGATCAGCCATTTGTGACCTCCAGAATCTGCTGCCAAACGCTGTCGCTGTCTGGGTCAACACCGTTTGCTACTGCCTTTGAGCGAATCGCAAGCACGCTTGCGTAATCGCGAGGAAGAACGCGAACGAAGTGCTTTACCTCGTTAGCGAAGTCAGCCAGGAAGCGCTCGGCTAGAGCCGAACCAGTCTCAGCGACGTGCGCCTCGAGCAATGACTTTAGCTTGGCTTCGTCTTCGGCCTCAAGAGCACCAATGTGCAGCTCGCCAGCGGCAAGTGCGTCGTGGTTCACTCGGTCGCCACGCAACTTGTAGATGTAAGCGACACCACCCGACATACCAGCACCGAGGTTGCGACCGGTTGGGCCAAGTATGACTGCGGTTCCACCGGTCATGTACTCGAGCGCGTGGTCGCCCACACCTTCGACGATTGCGGTGACACCAGAGTTGCGAACCAAGAAGCGCTCTCCCACGATTCCGCGCAAGAAGATCTTTCCGCTCGTGGCACCGTAACCGATGACGTTTCCGGCAATGATGTTGTCTTCGGCTGGGAACACGCTCGACTTGCTTGGGTGCACGACGATGGTTCCGCCAGACAGACCCTTGCCCACGTAGTCGTTTGAGTCACCCTCGAGGGTTAGCTTGATGCCCTTAGGGACGAAAGCACCGAATGACTGACCGGCAGAGCCAGTTAGTCGAACATCGATGGTTCCCTCAGGAAGTGCATCTGCGCCAAAACGCTTGGTTAGCTCGTTACCGAGCATGGTTCCGACCGCCTGGTCAACGTTAGTGATTGGAAGTTCGATGGTGACCGACGAGCCATCCTTGAGAGCAGAACCGGCAGCAGAGATCAACTTGTGGTCGAAGTGGTGCTCAAGTTCGTGGTCCTGAACGGTTAGGCGACGACGTGACGCATCGGCAGCAACCGGAGCAGCAGCCAAAATCGGAGTCAGGTCTAGACCATCGGCCTTCCAGTGCTGAATGGCGCGGTTGACGTCGATAAGTTCTACGCGGCCAATGGCCTCGTCAAGCGAACGGAAACCGAGAGCAGCTAGGTATTCGCGAACTTCTTCGGCCAAGAACTCGAAGAAGGTTTCGACGAACTCAGGCTTTCCGGTGAAGCGCGAACGCAGAGTTGGGTTCTGAGTAGCGATACCGACTGGGCAAGTGTCTAGGTGACAAACGCGCATCAGGATGCAACCCTCAACGACGAGCGGAGCGGTTGCAAAGCCATACTCTTCGGCGCCGAGCAGCGCAGCGATGATGACGTCACGGCCGGTCTTCATCTGACCGTCGACTTGAACCGAAACGCGGTCGCGTAGGCCGTTTAGCATCAGAGTCTGCTGAGCCTCGGCTAGGCCGAGCTCCCAAGGGGTTCCTGCGTGCTTTAGCGAGTTCAGTGGGCTCGCACCGGTTCCGCCGTCAAAACCTGAAACCAGGATGACGTCGGCCTTTGCCTTAGCCACACCGGCAGCAACGGTACCGATGCCGACCTGTGACACCAACTTGACGTGAACACGAGCCTCACGGTTCGCGCGCTTTACGTCGAAGATCAGCTGCTTAAGGTCTTCGATCGAGTAGATGTCGTGGTGAGGAGGTGGTGAAATCAGACCAACACCCGGGGTCGAGTGACGGGTCTTTGCGATCCACGGGTAAACCTTGTTCGGTGGAAGCTGACCACCTTCACCAGGCTTTGCGCCCTGGGCCATCTTGATCTGGATGTCGTCAGCGTGGGTTAGGTACATGCTGGTGACGCCGAAACGACCAGATGCCACCTGCTTGATTGAGCTGCGGCGCTTCGGGTCTAGAAGACGCTCGACGTCTTCACCACCTTCACCGGTGTTCGACTTGCCGCCGATGTTGTTCATGGCGATAGCAAGGGTCTCGTGAGCCTCAGGTGAAATCGAACCGTATGACATCGCACCGGTCGAGAAGCGCTTGATGATTGCCGAGATCGGCTCAACTTCTTCGATTGGCACAGCCGGGCGAACGCCTTCACGCAAGGTGAATAGACCGCGAAGGGTCATTAGGTTCTCGGCCTGGTCGTCAACCGACTTGGTGTACTCGCGGAAAACGTCATACTGCTTGGTGCGAGTCGAGTGCTGAAGCTTGAACACGGTCTCTGGGTTGAAAAGGTGCGGTGGGCCTTCGCGGCGCCACTGGTACTCGCCACCGGTCTCAAGCAGTTCGTGCACGTTGGTCGCGCGCTCTACCGGGTATGCCTTGGTGTGACGGTCGTTGTTCTCGTCGTGAATTACCTCGATACCGATGCCGCCAAGCTGGCTGGTGGTTCCAGTGAAGTAGGTGTCGACGAACTCTTGGCTCAAACCGATTGCTTCGAAGGTCTGTGCTCCGGCGTATGAAGAAACGGTAGAAATACCCATCTTCGACATGATCTTAAGAACGCCCTTGCCGAGGCCCTTGACGATGTTTGCCGAAGCCTTCTCGAAGGTGATGCCAACGATTTCGCCCGACTTGACCATCTGCTCGACAGATTCGAGGGCCAGGTATGGGTTGACCGCCGCGGCGCCGTAACCGATGAGAGCCGCAACATGGTGAACTTCGCGCACGTCACCAGCTTCGACCACTAGGCCAACGTCGTTGCGAAGACCGTTGCGAATTAGGTGGTGGTGAACCGCCGAGGTGAGCAGCAGCGAAGGAATCGGTGCTGATTCGTAACTGCTGTCGCGGTCGCTGATAACTAGGTAGGTAGCGCCATCCTTGATGGCCTCGGAAACCTCATCGAAGATCTCTCGGATGCGGGCAGCAAGACCTTCTGCACCGTCGTCGACACGATAGATGCCCTTGACGGTGAATGCCTTGCCAACGCCAGGCTTTTCGTCGATGTGCTTGATCTTGGCAAGCTCGTCGTTGCTCAGCACTGGGAAGTCAAGGATGACCTGCTGAGCGTGCTCTGGAGTCGCAGAAAGTAGGTTGCGCGATGGGCCGATTCCGGTGCTTAGAGAGGTAACTACCTCTTCACGAATCGAGTCAAGCGGCGGGTTAGTTACCTGAGCGAACTGCTGCACGAAGTAGTCGAACAAGGTGCGCGGACGGTCAGAGATAGCCGCGATCGGAGTGTCTGAACCCATTGCGCCCAGTGGCTCTGCGCCAGTGCGTGCCATCGGAGCCAAAAGAATGCGCAGTTCTTCTTGGGTGTAGCCGAAGGTGCGCTGGCGACGGTTTACCGATGAAGCGGTGTGAGCGATGTGCTCACGCTCAGGAAGATCCTTTAGGTTGATGCGGTTCTCTTCGAGCCACTCTCCCCAAGGTTCTAGAGCAGAAATCTCTGCCTTGATTTCTTCGTCGTCGATCAAGCGTCCGTTTACGGTGTCGGCCAAGAACATGCGACCAGGCTGCAAACGGCCCTTGCGAACAATGCGGCTTGGGTCAATGTCGGCTACGCCAATTTCTGAGGCGAGCACGACCAGGCCGTCTTCGGTGATTAGGTAGCGTCCAGGACGAAGACCGTTGCGGTCTAGGGTCGCACCAACAAGCGAACCATCGGTGAAGACGACGGCTGCTGGACCATCCCATGGCTCCATGAGCATTGAGTGGTACTCGTAGAAGTTCTTGCGAGCTGGGTCGATGTCGCTCTGCTTTTCCCATGCCTCAGGAATCATCATCATCATTGCGTGTGGCAATGAGCGACCGCCCATGTACAAAAGCTCAACAACCTCGTCGAACGAAGCTGAGTCGCTGGCGCCCGGAGTGATGATTGGGGTTAGGCCCTTGAAGTCGCCGATCAGTTCGCTCTCGAGCTGAGCCTCGCGCGCACGCATCCAGTTTGCGTTGCCCTTGACGGTGTTGATTTCACCGTTGTGCGCGATCATGCGGAACGGGTGAGCCAGAGGCCAAGACGGGAAGGTGTTGGTCGAGAAGCGTGAGTGAACCAGAGCCAAGGTTGACTCGAAACGCTCGTCGCTCAGGTCTGGGTAGAACGGTTCGAGCTGAAGCGTAGTAACCATGCCCTTGTAAACGATGGTGCGTGAAGACAGAGATGGGTGGTAAGCGCCAAGCTGACGTTCTGAGCGCTTGCGAAGGCGGAAGGCTCGACGCTCTAGCTCCATGTCGGTTGCGTTGTCGCTCGAACCGACGAAGACCTGGCGGATTACAGGCATGGCCTCGCGCGCAAGGTCACCTAGGTGCTCAGGTCGAGTCGGAACATCGCGCCAGCCGAGCACGGTCAACTTCTCTTCAACGGCTAGGTCTGAGAAGTTTGCCTCGAGGGTCTGTTCTTTTCCTTCTTCAACGAAGACCAAACCAGCGGCATAGAAACCCTTGGCAGGAAGCTCGAAGTCAACCACGGCACGGAAGAACGCGTCTGGAATCTGAGTGAGAATACCTGCACCGTCACCGGTTCCGGCGTCAGAGCCAACGGCTCCGCGGTGCTCTAGGTTACGAAGGGCGTTTAGTGCGGTGTCAACAATGTCGTGACCCGGAATTCCGCGAAGGGTCGCAACCATGGCAAGGCCACAGGCATCCTTGTCGCGGGATGGGTCATAGAGGCCGGACTTAGCAGGTGCTGTTCCGAAGCGCTCAAACGGCGACATTTCTGGCATGCCACACTCCAATCATTGATTATCAGAGGGACAACGCTGGCCCGAACTAAAAACGCCTAAGCATAGGCAAGGGATAAAACTCCCAAGTTAGGCTTCTGAGTCTACCTTAATTGCGGTTTCGTTCGCCGATTTTGGTTCTTTTCCGACTACATAAATAGAGGTCTCGAGACCCGGGTGACGGCGGCTCTGAACGCGCCAGATGACGATCGCCGCAAGGATGCCGGCAAGCGCGCTCCAGATGTTGGTGCGCAGACCGAGAATCACTTCGCTCGGGTCTAGTCGAAGCGACTCGGTCCAGATGCGACCGATCGAATAGAAAGCGATGTAAAGGGCAAACATCTTGCCCCAGCGAAGTTCAAAACGCTTGTCTAGGTTGATCAGCAAGACGACGCCGATCAAGCTCCAGATTGATTCGTAGAGGAAGGTTGGGTGGAAGAGCACGCCAGCAGGCAAACCGGCCGGGTAGGCAGGGTTGGTCTGATCGATTTCAAGGCCCCAAGGCAAGGTGGTTGGCGTGCCGAAAAGTTCCTGGTTGAAGTAGTTTCCCCAGCGGCCGATGGCCTGGGCTAGAAGGACTCCCGGTGCTACCGCATCAACGAAAGACCAGAAACGAACACCTGCGACTCGAGCGCCGATCCATGCTCCGAGCAACCCGAATAGGATGGCTCCATAGATCGCTAGGCCACCCTCCCAGACGCGGAAGATAGTGCTGTAGTCAGCACCGTCGTAGAAGTAGTCACCGAGGTGTGTAAGAACGTGGAAAATTCGCCCGCCGACGATGCCGAATGGAACTGCCCAGAGTGCGATGTCAATGGCTACGCCGCTCTCGCCTCCGCGCTTGGTCAGGCGGTTGTTCGCGATCCAGATCGCCAAAACGATGCCGGTGAGGATGAACAGAGCGTAGATGTGAACCACGAACGGGCCGAGCGTGAATGAACTGATGCTTGGCGCTGGAATGCTGGTGAAGAAATGGTTCAACTTGAGCTCCTAGTTATTTACTTCTTTAGTCTGGCAGAAAGTTCGATGGTCTTGGCCTTCAAGGCATCCACTCCACCATCTGCATAGGCACGAACGAAGGCCGAGCCAACGATTGCACCATCCGAGTATGAGTTCACTTCAACGACCTGGTCTGCAGTCGAAATTCCGATGCCGACGGCAGTGTTAGCAACCGATGAGGCCTCACGAACCTTAGCCACTACCTTGCGGGCGTTGGCGTCGACTTCATCGCGTGCTCCGGTGATGCCCATGGTCGAAACCGCATAGACGAATCCGCGACTTAGGTCGCAGGCGGTCTTCATGCGTTCAGGTGAAGAACTTGGGGTGCCCAGAAACACGCGGTCTAGGTCATATTTGTCTGAAATCTCGAGCCATTCGCGGGCTTCGTCGGGAATCAGGTCAGGGGTAATCAACCCTGCTCCCCCGGCTGCGGCGAGGTCACGAGCAAAGTTCTCGACGCCGTATTGCAACACCGGGTTCCAGTAGGTCATCACGAGAACCGGGGTGTCAACCTTTGCGGTGATCGCGCGAACTGCGTCGAAAGTTTGCTTGAGCTTGAAGCCGTTCTCAAGCGCCGCCTGAGTTGCTTCTTGGATGACGATGCCATCCATGACTGGGTCGCTGTATGGAACGCCCAACTCTAGAACGTCGACTCCGTTTTGGCACATTGCAATCGAGGCTTCGATCGAGTCTTCTAAGGTCGGGTAACCTGCCGGAAAGTATCCGATCAAGTTGCCGTTTCCGGCAGCCTTGTTGGCCTTGAGTACCGCAGAGGTCTTGCTGGTCATTAGTTTCCACCCTGCTTCGCGTCGAGCAAACCGAAGTACTTACCTGCGGTTTCCATGTCCTTGTCGCCGCGGCCGCTCAGGTTGATCAAAATCGAAGACCCAGCCGGCAACTCCTTGCCGAGCTTGATTGCACCGGCAAGTGCGTGTGCGGTTTCGATTGCCGGGATGATTCCCTCGGTGCGGCTGAGCAGGCGCAGTGAATCCATTGCCTCAGCATCAGAAATGCCTCGATACTCAACACGACCAAGGTCCTTGAGCCAAGAGTGTTCCGGGCCGACACCCGGGTAGTCGAGACCTGCCGAAATCGAGTGACTCTCCATAGTCTGACCGTCTTCGTCCTGAAGCATGTAGCTTCGCGCGCCGTGCAGCACACCAGGCCTGCCGTAGTTCAAGGTCGCCGCGTGTCGCGGGGTATCCATGCCGTCACCGGCTGCCTCGAAGCCGAACATCTGAACCTCGGCGTCATCCAAGAAGGCGTGGAAAAGACCGATTGCGTTAGAACCGCCACCGACGCAGGCCGCCAATGCGGTTGGCAAGAAACCGAACTCGTCGAGCATCTGCTGGCGAGCTTCGGTTCCGATGACACTGTGGAAATCGCGAACCATGGTTGGGAAAGGGTGCGGGCCGGCAACAGTGCCTAGCAAGTAGTGGGTGTTCTCAACGTTCGCAACCCAGTCGCGAAGTGCCTCATTGATGGCGTCCTTGAGAGTTCGGCTACCGGTCTTTACCGCAACAACTTCTGCGCCAAGCAACTTCATTCGAGCAACGTTTAGCGCCTGGCGCTCGGTGTCGACCTCGCCCATGTAGACCACACACTCGAGCCCGAACAACGCTGCGGCGGTTGCCGATGCAACACCGTGCTGGCCGGCGCCGGTTTCGGCGATGATGCGGGTCTTGCCCATGCGCTTGGTTAGCAGTGCCTGGCCGATCACATTGTTGATCTTGTGAGAACCGGTGTGGTTAAGGTCTTCACGCTTCAAGAACACACGGATGTCATTGCCGCAGTGCTGAGCAAAGCGCTTGGCCTCGGTGATGATCGAAGGACGGCCGGTGTAGGTGCGGTGCAGCTCGGCAAGCTCGGCGGCGAAGCTAGGGTCAGCCTTGGCGGTCTGGTAGGTCGCATCGAGTTCGTCTAGCGCGGCGATGAGCGATTCAGGCACAAAGCGGCCACCGAACTCACCAAAATATGGGCCAACGTGGCTGCGTAGGTCTGACATGTAAATATCCTAAGACTTGCCGGCGGCTAAGAAAGACTGAAGCATGGCGGCTGGATCATTGGTGACCAGCGCTTCTCCCACGAGTGCCACGTCCGCGCCGGCAGCGCGGTAGTGGGCAACATCGTCGGCATTACGAACTGCAGATTCGGCAACCTTGATTACGTTTTCAGGAATCAGGTGCACCAACTTGCCAAAAAGGTTTCGGTCGGTTTCGAATGTCGAAAGGTCGCGCGCGTTGATGCCAACCATGCGGGTGTCCACATCCAAGGCCCGCTTCAACTCGTCTTCGCTGTGGGTCTCGACAAAGGCGGTCATGCCAAGTTCTTCGGTGAATCGCTTGAGACGCTCTATGTCTTTCTGAGGTAGTCCAGCAACGATCAGCAGAATGATGTCTGCGCCGGCGGCACGAGCTTCAAGGATTTGATACTCGTTGGCAATGAAGTCTTTGCGGAGCAATGGAACTTCAACGTTGGCTCGAACCGAAATCAGGTCTTCGAGGGAGCCCTTGAATTTGCGTTCTTCTGTAAGCACCGAAATCGCTGAAGCGCCGTTCTCTGCGTAAATCTTGGCCAAGGCGGCAGGGTCTGGAATTTCGGCCATCTGACCGCGGCTAGGGCTGGCCCGCTTTACCTCGGCCAGAATTTTGATCTGCCCAGCAGGCGCAAGAAACTCGATCGCATTTAGAGCGGGAGTTTGCGAGAGTGCGGCTTTTTCAACACGTTCAAGTGAAACGTTTTCGCGACGCGTCTGTGCGTCGGCAATCGAACCCGCGAAGAGTTCGTCTAGCACTAGTGCTTGCTCTTAGAGCCGTTTACGCCGTAGCCAGCACCCTTTAGGACGAAGCCAAGAACAACACCAACCACTGCTAGACCCGCAGAAGCCCAAACTAGAGCAGGCTGGTCAAACCAAAACGCTAGGGTTCCGGCAGCGAAGGCAACCATGATGGTGATGACAGCAGCCCACGAAGCTACTGAGTCTCCGTGACCTGGGTCGCCTACAGGAAGGTTTGCTTTGTCCGACATGATTGCCTTTCTAGAAATCTAACTAAATCTTATCAAGCAGAAACGCCTTAGCGGCGCTGTGAATCCCAGATGCCAATCGAGTCTTTCGGCTCTGCTGCCTTGGCATCTTTGCTCGGCATTTCGGTTTTCGCGGTTCGCTTTGCCCATCTTCTCTCGGTCACCAAAACAAGGATGTTTACCAACGCAGTGAAAGCTAGGGCTGCGATGAACCAATAGGCGTTGGGCTGTGTTGCCACCGTCACATCCTTGATGCCGTGTGCCGCGGCAATGCCGGTCATTTGCTCGACCTGCTTGGCTAGGCCCGAGATATCCTGCGTTGCGATGCGCGACGTCGACCAGGTCAAAACGGCAACATTCAGCAGTGCCAGTAGGCCGGCGGTGATTTTTCGACCGATGGTTCCAACGAAAGCCACGGCCAGGATTCCGGCGAAGTTGAGCATCAGCGTCGCTGAAAGGCTCGAGTACGAGGTCAACCCGTCGTAACTAGCGAGCTTTACGGTTTTGCCTTCCGGGCTCATCGATAAGGTGAACCAGTCCTGGCTTGCCGAGACATAGGCGAAGACCGCGAATGCGATCCATAGTGTGAGTAGACGGCCTTTAGACATGATTGCCTCACTCGCTTCGGCGATTAATGCCGTTGGCAGCGACGACCGCTCTCATCGGCGCACCAGCCTTGGCGATGGTTTCGGCGTGCTCCGATTCAGGAATCGAATCCAACACGATGCCGGCACCCGCTTGAACGTGTGCGACTCCGTCACGGATGAAGGCGGTGCGGATGGCAATCGCGACGTCGGCATTGCCCGCAAAGTCAAAGTAGCCAACTACTCCCCCGAAAATTCCTCGGTTTGAAACCTCGAGTTCATCGATGATTTCAAGCGCGCGAGGCTTCGGTGCACCCGACAGCGTTCCAGCTGGGAAGGTGGCCTTGAAGACATCGATCGGGGTCTGGTCGGCACGAATCTCGCCCTCGACGGTCGAAACCAGGTGCATGATGTGGCTGAAGCGATGAATGCGCATGAATTCGGTCACGCTAACCGAGCTCGGTTCGCAAACTTTTAGCAGGTCGTTGCGAGCAAGGTCGACGAGCATCAGGTGTTCTGCTTTTTCCTTGTTATCGGCGAGCAGGTTCTCTGCGTGCTGTTCATCTTGCTCAAGATCGACACCTCGTGGTCGTGAACCGGCGATTGGGTGCATCACCGCGTGCTTTCCGCTGACGGTCACCAGCGCCTCCGGCGACGAACCAACCACCGCGTAATCTCCACTGGCATCGTTGAAGTTTAAGAGATACATGTAAGGGCTTGGGTTTAGCGCGCGAAGCACCCGGTAGACGTCGAGTGGGCTCGCTGAAAGCTCGTGGTCGAATCGCTGCGACAGCACGACCTGGAAGACATCGCCGATGCGAACGTATTGCTTTGAAGATTCAACCGTGGCGATGAAATCTTCTTTTGCTACGCGACTTTGGGTGTTTGCCTGCGTAGTCAGATCGACGTCAGCCAAGAGCACCTGGGATGGTTTGAAGAGGTCTTTCCGCATCTTGTCGATGCGAATCAACGCGTCCTCATAGGCATCGTTTAGGTTCACTCCGTTTTCGACGAATACGTTGGAGACCAGCAGAATGCTGCTGGTGTGGTGATCCATGATTACTAGGTCCTGAAACATCACCATGGCGGCGGTCGGGCTCGGGAAATCCTTGGCTGGTGCTGGGCCAAGTTTCTCAATTTCGCGGATGACGTCCCAACCAAGCAGACCTACTAAACCGCTGGTTAGCGGTGGAACGCCTGGCAATGGCTCTGCCGTCCAAGCCTGCTGAATCTGGTTCACGGCACCGAGTGCGCTGGTGGCAAGAGTCTCAGACTGGCTAGGCAGCGGGCTCAGCCCTTGCTCTGAGTGCCAGACAACTTCACCGCCATCGGTTTGTAGCAGGCTGCCGCGGTTGTTTACACCGACGAAGCTGTAGCGAGCCCAGACGCCCTGTTCGGCTGATTCCAAGAGAAAGCTGCCGGTCTTCTCAGCCGCTAATTTTTCGAATATGGATAGCGGAGTTTCGGTGGTCGAAAACAAAGTCTCGATAATCGGAACGACCTTGTGTTTTGACGCCAGATCGCGAACCTGCGCGAGTGTGAATTGAACCTTAGGCATCGGTCTCCCCCTCGGTCGACTCGGCAAACTCAGGGGCAATGAACAAGGTGCTCACATCGAAGCATGATTCTGCATCCGTGTGGCAAGCCGGGCCGTTTTCTAGCACCTTGATGAGCAGGGTGTCGGCGTCGCAATCGGCCTCGATAGACATGACCTTTTGGGTGTTGCCCGAGGTTGCGCCCTTGTGCCAAAGCTCGTTTCGCGAACGGGAGAAGAAGACCGTCTCGCCCTTTTCGAGCGTCTGCAAGAGTGACTCGTGGTTCATCCAAGCCATCATCAATACGCGCCCGGTGCTGGCGCTCTGAACAATGGCAGGAATTAGCCCTGCCTCGTTGTATGAGAGATTGGCAATAGCGGTTTTGTCGAACGGCATGGTTATCTCGTCTCGTAACCGGCGCCTTTGAGGGCAGCCTTTGCGTCTTGAATTGAAACCGAACCCTCGTGAAAGATTGAGGCGGCCAAAATAGCGTCAGCTCCGGCAGCCGCTGCCACTGGGAAGTCCGCGGCCTTACCTGCTCCGCCCGAGGCGATCACTGGAATCTTGGCTATTGCACGGATGTCGCGAAGCATCTCTTCATCAAACCCGTTTCTGGTTCCATCGGCGTCGATGCTATTGACCAGGAGCTCACCCGCGCCTAGCTCGATGGTTTGCTTGACCCAGGCAAGGGCGTCGAGATCGGTCTCGTTGCGGCCACCGTGGGTGGTGACAACATAACCCGATTCGGTCTTTGGTGAGCGCTTTAGATCCAGTGAGATTACCAAGACCTGATTTCCGAATCGATTAGCGATGTCGTTCAAGAGCTGCGGATTGGTGATTCCCGCTGACCCGACGCTGATCTTGTCGGCTCCGGCGCCGAGCAGCTTTGCGACGTCATCTACCTGACGAATGCCGCCACCTACGGTGAGTGGAATGAATACTTGTTCGGCGCAAGCCGTAACCAGGTCGTACATGGTTGATCGGTTGTCAACGGTGGCGTGAACGTCTAAGAAGGTCAGTTCGTCGGCACCATCGGCGTAATAGCGAGCGGCAAGTTCGATGGGGTCACCCGCGTCGCGGAGATTCAAAAAGTTGACGCCCTTGACCACTCGACCGTCTGCAACGTCGAGACATGGAATGACGCGAACCGAAAGTGACACTAGATTCTCGCGGCGTGAATTGCGCTGACCAGGATGGCTCGAGCACCAAGCTCGTAGAGTTCATCCATCTTGGCGTTGATTTCGTTGGCTAGCACGAGCGAGCGAACGGCAACCCAATCCGTGTCACGCATCGGTGAAATCGTTGGCGACTCGATGCCTGGGGTAATCGCAGATGCCTGAGCAACCAGGTCGACCGGGCAGTCGTAATCGAAGATCACGTACTCGCGAGCAACCAAGACGCCCTGCATGCGGCGAAGCAGCTGCATGTGGTCGGCCTTGCGGTTTGGTGCGACGATCAGCTGCGCTGAGCTTTCAAGGATGATTGGGCCAAAGATTTCGAGACCCGCCTGGCGCAGGGTGTTTCCGGTTGAAACCACGTCGGCAACAGCATCAGCCACGCCAAGTCGGACGGCGACTTCGACAGCGCCATCTAGTTGAACTAGGTCAACCGAAACGCCTTCGGCTTTCAAGAAGTCTTCTACGAGGTGTGGGTAAGCCGTGGCAACGCGCTTTCCTGCCAAATCCTGGAGGGTCTTGAACTGACCGACCGGGCCAGCAAAGCGGAAGGTAGAACCGCCGAAGCCTAGGTCGGCAACGCTCTCTGCCTTCGAACGGCTATCGAGCAATAGGTCTAGACCGGTAAAACCGACATCCAGCGAACCGGCACCCACATAGGTCGCAATGTCGCGAGGGCGAAGGTAGAAGAACTCAATGCCGTGCGCCTGGTCGACCACGTGCAAGTCTTTAGGATCGCGACGAACGGTGTAGCCCGCCTCTTTGAGCATGAGGATGGCGGAATCTGACAGGATGCCCTTGTTTGGGACGGCAACTCTAAGCAATGTCGTCTCTTTCGTAGTTGTAAAAAGCTTTTAGAAGAATTTTTCGAGGTCTTGAAGCGTGATGCCCTTGGCGGCCATCATGACCTGGAGATGGTAGATCAACTGAGAAATCTCTTCAGCGGTGCGCTCGTTGCCCTCGTACTCGGCGGCCATCCAAACCTCGGCTGCCTCTTCGACAACCTTCTTACCGATGGTGTGCACGCCAGCGTCTAGCCACTTGACGGTTTCTGAACCGGCTGGACGGGAGGCTGCCTTCTCGCTGATTTCTGCGAAAAGTTGATCAAACGACTTCATACCTCTAGGTTACCCTGTGCCAGAGCCCCGATTGCCCTTTTAGAATCTAGAAATAGGCTCTAAAAGCTTGCTTCAGTGGCGGTGAGCTAGGCCGGAATTTGCCAAGTTGCGCAGATTTTCAATCTGCTTTGCGCGGTCGTCAGCCTTGAACACTGCGCTGCCAGCAACGAATGTGTCTGCACCGAGCGATGCAACGCGTTCGATGTTGTTCTCATCGATTCCGCCATCGACCTGCAGCCAGACATCTAGCTTTTCGGCATCGATGCGACGACGAGCCTTTGCTACTTTCTGCAGGGTGTCTTCGATCAGGCTCTGCCCACCGAAGCCAGGTTCAACGGTCATTACCAAGAGCTGGTCAAATTCGCTCAAGACCTCGAGAAACGGTTCGACATCCGTGCCCGGTTTGATGGCTACACCCGCGCGTGCGCCAATTGCGCGAAGTCTGCGAGCTAGCTCGACGGGGTTGTCGGAAGCCTCGGCGTGAAAGGTAACCGAGTAGGCGCCAGCTTCTGCATAACCGGGAGCCCACTTGTCGACACTGCTGATCATTAGGTGCACGTCGAGCGGCTTTGGGGTGATTTGCTGCATGCGGGAAACCATCGGCAAGCCAAAGGTCAGGTTTGGCACGAAGTTGTTATCCATGACATCGACGTGAATCAGGTCGGAATTGGCAATCGTGCCGAAATCGCGCTCGAAGTTTACGAAGTCGGCCGAAAGGATGCTCGGGTTGATGCGTGCAGACATGAGTTCAGCCTACTTAGCCTTCTGAATCAATGCGATGAACATTGCATCGGTTTGATTCAAGTCTGGCCAAAGTTGAGCCGTCTTGCGGTTGCGATTCAGGTGCAGGTTCGGGTTGATTTCGGCCAACACTGCGTTGGTGTCGAGCAGCGTGAAACCGTCCCCCAGTTTCTTCTGCCCCCAGTCGATGATTGCGGTGGTCTCCCCCTGATGCGGTGAACAGGTTACGTAGGCAAGGATGCCACCGGGCTTGAGCGCCGCCCAAGCACTTGCCAGAAGTTCTTGCTGCAGTGAGGCAAGTTCGGCCACATCGTTCTGCTGTTTGCGCCAGCGCGCCTCAGGACGACGGCGCAGCGCACCCAGGCCGGTGCATGGGGCATCGAGCAAGATGCGATCGAATTTCTCCGGTGCCGAAACACCGATGCCTCGACCATCTTCGACGGTTACCCTGATGTGCGGATCAATGGTTTCGAGCGCCTGACGCACGAGTTTCGCGCGGTGTGGCTGAAGTTCGTTGGCTATGAACTGGATGTTGTTCAGTTTCGCTTCGGCTGCCATCAATGCGGCCTTACCACCAGGTCCGGCACACATGTCGAGCCAAATCTCACCCGCGGTTACCGGAGCGGCATCGACCAAGGCCAAGGCAGCCAGCTGCGAACCCTGGTCTTGAACTCGGATGCGACCCTCGCGGAATGCAACCAGCTGGTTCGGGTCTCCGCCGTCGAGCATGGTTCCGATCGGGCTGGCTGGGCCGACCTCGAGGTCTTCGAGGTCACGCTTAGTTGCAAGGCCAGGCAGCGCCACGAGGCTAACCAAAGGTGCAATGTTGTCTGCAAGCAGTAGGTCGCGAAGCGCATCCTTGCGACCGTCGACTCTAAGCGCTTGCTCTAGTGCGCGAACCACCCAGATTGGGTGTGAAAACTCAACTGCCAGACGCTCGTATGGGTCTTTGATGTGGCTCAGAACGATGTCTTCCCACTCGTCACGGGTGCGTTCGCTTACGCGACGAAGAACACCGTTCACGAATCCCTCGGCTCCCCGGCTGAGGTGCCCCTTGGTTAGATTTACGGTTTCGCTGAGTGCCGCGTGGGATGGAACGCGCATGCCCAGAATCTGGTGTGCACCCAAGCGCAAGACAATCAGTGCTTCGATGTCGATTTCGTCGCTGTATCGTTTGGCACACTCTTCGATCACTCGGTCGTAGAAAAGTTGCCAGCGAAGAGTTCCAAAGGCCATTTCCTGAGCGAATCCGGTGTCGCGGGAATCAAGTTTTGAGTTAGCGAGCAGCTTCGGCAACAAGAGATTGGCATAGGCGTCATTCAGCTCGACTGCGCGAAGCAGGTCGAGGGCAATGGTTCTTGCCGTGGTCTTCTTGTTATACATAAATCACTCTCTTGCCAGCGGTCAATCCCCTGGCCCAGTCGACGGAACTCATCGGCTTTTTGCCAGCTGGTTGAACCAGCTTCAGTTCAAGTAGCGTCCCGTTTCCGCAGGATACAAAGGTGCGAGCATTCTCGATTTTGAGTGCGCCAATCGCGTTTTCATCGCCCGACAAGGATTGCCAATCGGTGGCGCCCAGGGCACGTGCTTCAAGGATGCGGAACGTTTCGTCTTCCAGCGTTGTCCAGGCCATCGGTTCTGGGTTTAGGCCTCGAATTTGATACTCGATTTCGACTGCGTTCCGCTGCCAGTCGATTCGAGCATCCTCGCGGGTGAGCTTGTCTGCGGTGGGCAAAGATTTGACCAGTTCCGGGTCCTGTGCCTGTGGGTTGGCCATGCCTGCTGCAACTCGTGGCAAGAGTTCAGCTAACCCGGTGATGCCCAGCTCGGTGAGTCTCGGAAGCAAGTCTGCGGTGGTTTCGGTCGGTTCGATGACAGTTGGAATTTGAAGGTGGATCGGACCGGTGTCCATTCCCCTGTCTAGCTGAAAGAGCGTGACGCCGGTCTCGCGATCACCCGCCATAATCGCGCGTTGCACTGGGGCCGCTCCGCGCCATTTCGGCAACATGCTGTAGTGCAGGTTGATCCAGCCCATCGGAAGTGAGTCAAGCGCAGCTTGGTCAAGCAGGGCTCCGTAAGCGACGATAACGCCTAAGTCTGCGCCGGTGGCCACGATTTCGGCGCGAACATCGGCCTCGACGCGGTTTGCTTTGATGACCGGAATGCCCAACTCGGCGGCTACTTCGGCAACTGGAGATGGGGTAAGAATCTTCTTGCGACCCACCGGGGCATCGGTGCGCGTCAACACCGCGACTACTTCAAAGGCCGAGGCCGCCAAAGCCCGCAAGGTTTGCGCCGCATTTGAGGGCGTTCCTGCGAAGACTATTTTCAAAAACCGACCAAACCTTTCAAAGGTCTAGATTACTGTGTCCATCTTGATTTGAATCGGACGCTGGGCTCTCCCCGACTTGGCGCTAACGCGCTTCGAACCCGCGGTTGCCAAAAGCACCTGAGTCTTCAAGGTGGCGGCCAGAGCTGCCCCTTGGGCGTACTCGTAGCGGATTAGCGCGCGCCAATCATCGACGGCGGCTCCCTTGGCGGTTACCGGCATTGGTCCAAGTACCTCGATCTCCGCCGGCAGGGCCTCGAGCACCTTGTTCAAAAGTTCGCGCTCACCGGTCAATGACGCCATGCGGATGAAAGGCGGGAATCTGAGTTCGGCTCGCGAGTGATATTCGTGGTGTGCGATCTCGGCTTGAGACCAAAGTGCCAGCTTTTGCCCCAAGAATCCTTGCAAGCCAACGGCAACGCCCAATCCCCCAGATTTCATGAGTGCAATGGTGTTAGACCAAATGCGAACCGCATCCTCGCTGGCTCGCAAATTGTCGCGCGAGAGCATCTCGTTGCAGTCCAAAAGAACTACCGCTCCATAACCACCTTCAACGCGCGGTTCGGCACCCGGAGTGGATACGACAATCTTTTTGCCCGCCGACACGCTCTCGAGGCGATTGTCACCGTTTGATTCGATGATCTTGGTGCCCGGAAATGCTTTGCCGAACTCGGCTGATGTTCTAGTTGCTCCGGCGCGACCCTGTTTGAGAGAGCGGTTACCGCAAGCCGCGCAGCTAAATGCCAGGTTGTGAGCATTGCACCAGCGACAACGCGGCTGACCCTGCGAGTCAACCCACAGTGGGCCGGCACAGTTGGTGCACTTCGCTCGGTCTCCACAGCCGCAGCAATAAACCGAAACCGATTGACCTCTAGAAGCGACCTGCACCAAAACCGCGTCGCCCTGTTCTAGTGCACGTCTGATTGCCTGCCAGGCAAGCGAATCAACCCTCGCATTGGTTTCAGAAATGGCTAGTTTCGGAACAGCTAAGGGAATCGTGACGTCGGTTAGATAGCCGATCTCGACCAGACGCTCGACCTCGCAAGATCTAGCGTGTGCTGCAAAGAAGATGCTGCAGCCCGATTGGCTCTGTCGAATCAGTGCCACATCACGAGCATTTGTATAAGGCGAGGTGGGTTCTTGCAAGTTACTATCGCCGTCATCCCAGATGATGATCTCGCCGAGGTTCGCCGCTGGTGCGTAAAGTGCGGCACGGCTGCCGACGATGACTACCGGTTCGCCGGTGAGGCAACGCAAGAATGCGGTGTAGCGAAGCGAGTTAGTTTGCTGCGAGGTGTAGTCAACAAGCGCGGTTTCAGCGACCTTAGTTCGCAACGCTTCAAGGATGACTGCCTGGTCGCGAAAATCTGGAACCACCAGGATGGTCGACATCCCAGATTCCAACGTGGCCACCGCGCGGCTGGTCAGCTGCTGCACCCAAATTGGGCCGAGCTCGTTGGTTCGTGGCTCAACGAAAGCGAAAGTACGAGTGCCAGTCGGCTTGGTTTTTTTTGATCGCGGGGTCGGCAATACCGCAGCCTCTGCCATAGCGGCCTGCCACTTTTTCTCAACCGCAACTGAGCGCGTCGGGATAGCGAGCTTGAAAACATCGGCGATGGTTACCGCTTGGCGGTCGGCGACTGCGCGACAAAGTGCGTAAATCTCTGGGGTTAGCACCGAGACGCTCGAAACGAGTTCGTCTAGACGAGCGAGTTTGCCGGCAAAGTCAGATGATTCGACCAGTTCGACGACAAAGCCATCCGAAAGCCCGGCTCCGCGGCCGAATGGCACACGAACTCGTGAGCCTACGGTGATGGTGCCGCGCAACGATTCGGCAATCTCGTAATCGAATATTCGATCGAGTTGCGGAAGCGGTGAGTCGATTGCGACTCTGGCGACACCAAAGCCCGTCATGTTAGGCCTAGGCGTTTACTGCCGCGCGCAATGCGTCCGCGCGGTCGATTGCTTCCCAGGTGAACTCTGGAAGCTCGCGACCGAAGTGGCCGTAGGCTGCGGTCTTCGAATAGATCGGGCGCAGCAGCTGCAGGCTTTCGATGATCGCCTTAGGGCGAAGGTCGAATACCTCATGGATTGCGGCCACGATAGCCTCGTCGGCAATCTTGCCGGTGCCAAAAGTCTCGACATACAACCCAACCGGGCGCGCGACACCGATTGCATAGGCGACCTGAACCTCAACACGGTCGGCTAGGCCAGCGGCAACGACATTCTTTGCCACGTGACGCAAGGCGTAGGCGGCCGAGCGGTCGACCTTCGATGGGTCCTTACCCGAGAATGCTCCACCACCGTGACGGCTAGCGCCTCCGTAGGTGTCGACGATGATCTTGCGACCGGTTAGACCGGCGTCGCCCATTGGGCCACCAACCTCAAACTTGCCGGTCGGGTTGATGAATAGCTTCACGCCAGAAAAATCTAGACCGGTCTGCTCGAGAATCGGGTTGATGACACTTTCACGCATCGCTTCGACGATCTCTGCGTGGGTCACGCCTGGGTTGTGCTGAGTTGAAAGCACAACGGCCTCAATGGTCTTCGGAACGGTTCCCTCGTAGCCAACGGTGACCTGAGTCTTGCCATCCGGGCGTAGGAACGAAACTTCGCCAGACTTGCGAACTGCCGAAAGGCGTTCTGAGAGGCGGTGCGAAATGTGAATCGCGGTCGGCATCAGGGTCTTGGTCTCGTTGGTTGCATAACCAAACATGATTCCCTGGTCGCCGGCGCCCTGTGAGTCAAAACGGTCGTCCGAGCCGCCTTCGCGGGTTTCAAAGCCGGTGTCTACGCCCTGGGCGATGTCTGGAGACTGCTGACCGATCGAGATCGATACGCCACAGCTGGCTCCATCGAAACCGATGTCTGAAGAGGTGTAGCCAATCTTCTGCACGGTTTCGCGAACGATGCGAGGGATCTCAACATAACCCTCGGTGGTGACCTCGCCGGCAACGTGCACCAGACCGGTGGTAACCATGGTCTCTACCGCAACACGCGAGTTCGGATCTTGCTCGAGCATGGCGTCAAGAATCGCGTCCGAAATCTGGTCACAGATCTTGTCTGGGTGACCCTCGGTTACTGATTCTGAAGTGAAAAGTCTTAGCTCGCTCATTCGTCAATCATATCTCTTGACCTAGGACATCAAGGATGTGAGCGGCAATTGCTCGCTTTGAACCGTCACGCGCGGTAACACTCCCCGATTTAGTGAGCACGAGTACCGAGTTCTCATCGGCACCAAATACTGCGCCTGCAGAGACGTTATTGGCAACCAGGATGTCGCAACCCTTTGCTTCGAGCTTGTGCTCAGCCAGCTTCTGAAGTTCGTTTTGCGACGCCGAAGTCTCGGCGGCGAAGCCCACGGTGGTCACGTCAAGACCCTCGGCTTCGACTCGTTTTACCAATCCGGCAAGGATGTCTGGGTTCGCGACCAACTTGAGATTGATCTCATCACCCAGTTCGCTTCTCTTCAGCTTGGTGTCGGCAGCAGTTTCGACTCTGAAGTCGGCAACTGCAGCGGCCATGATCACTGCGTCGCAGTCGGCAAGCTTGGCCGAGACGGCCTGAGCTAACTCGGCAGCATTCGAAACTCGAACTAGGTTGTGCAGTGCCGGAATGGGCTCGGAAACGTTGGCGGCGATTAGGGTCACCGCTGCCCCGCGAGCCGTCGCCTCAGTTGCCAGTGCGATTCCCTGTTTGCCGCTCGAGTGGTTTCCCAGAAAACGAACCGGGTCAATCGGCTCTTGGGTGCCGCCGGCGGTAATCAGAAGTCGCTTGCCGGCCAGGTCTTGCGGCGCAGCAAGTGCGAGAGCGGCCGCGACGATCTCTTCGGGCTCAGGCAGGCGCCCCGGGCCGCTGTCAGCTCCGGTAAGGCGGCCAACGGCCGGATCAAGCACTTGGAGGCCTCGCGAACGCAAGGTCTCGACATTAGCCACAGTGGCCGCGTTCTGCCACATTTCGGTGTGCATCGCCGGGGCAACCAAAATCGGTGCCTTAGAGGCCAGGATGGTGTTCATCAGTAGGTCGTCGGCGAGGCCGGAGGCCATCCGTGCCAGAAAAGCCGCGGTGGCTGGTGCGACGATTATGAGGTCTGCCGATTGACCGAGTTCGACGTGCTTTACCGATTCAACGTCGGTGTAAAGGTCTGGGTCAACGCTGTTGTGTGAAAGTGCCTCGAGCGTGGTCGCGCCAATAAAACGCAAGGCGTTTGCGGTTGGAATGACTCTGACGTCGTGACCGGCTTCGGTCAGCTGGCGAATGATGCCCGTGGCTTTATAGGCGGCAATGCCACCGGTAACGCCAAGGACTACGCGCATGATTCTCTAGAAGAGAAGGGCCGAATTACTCGGCTGCGTGCTTCTCTAGCTTGTTCTGGTCGATCTCGTGCATCGCGATGGTTAGTGGCTTCTCGTCAACGGTTGCGTCAACTAGTGGGCCAACGTTGTTGAAAAGTGAACCCTCGTGCAGAGCCGAGTAGTAGTCGTTGATCTGACGCGCACGCTTCGAAGCGAAGATAACTAGCTCATACTTTGAGCCAACGTGGGTCATTAGGTTGTCGATCGCTGGAGAAACGATACCTTCAAGCTTTTCAGACATGATTCAACTTTCGTTAGAGATTGCGGCCAATGTGCAAGCGAGGTTGCAAAACCGGATGCGGTTTTTTAGGCCTGCATCAAGTCTACGACTTCAGAGGCACATCTAGCCACTTCATCGTTGATTACTACGTAATCAAATTCGTCCTGTGCCGAGAGTTCGAGCTTTGCTGTTTCGAGGCGTCGAGCCTGTTCCTCAGCGGTTTCGGTGCCTCGGCCCTTGAGGCGAGATACCAATTCATCCCAGCTCGGTGGCGCAATAAAAACCAACTTCGCTTCGGGCCAAGCCTTCTTGACCTGGCGTGCACCTTGAATGTCGATCTCTAGGATGACTTGACGGCCAGCCGCAAGCGCAGCTACCACCGGCTGTTTGGGGGTGCCGTATTTGTTTTGACCGTGAACCACCGCGTACTCGAGCATGTCGCCGGCGGCAATCATCTCGTCGAACTGCTCGTGGGTTAGAAAGTAGTAACTCTCCCCCTCGACTTCGCCAGGACGCGGTGCGCGAGTTGTTGCCGAGACCGATAAGTGAACATTCGGATAGTGCTCGAGAATGTACTTCACAACGGTGCCCTTGCCGACGGCGGTTGGCCCGGCAAGAACGATCAGTTGGTTGGTCATAGTTCTAGTTTCGCAGACTTAGCCGTTTAGGCCAGCGGCAAGTTCGGCATTGGCAGCTTCGATTGCCTTTGGCATGCCAGTGGCACCGGCTCGAAGCACGCTGCGAGAAACCGAGGCGATTACCTGCTTGGCCCCAGCGCCAAATAGGCGGCTGATGTCGCCAAGCTCTGCTCCCTGTGCACCGAATCCCGGAGCCAGCACCGGAGTGGCAGCGTGAGTCTGCCCAGTCTGAACTTCGGCTAGTCCGAAACCAGGAAGGTTCAGGGTTGCGCCGATTACGGCACCAAAAGAACCGAGTTTCTCCCCCGGGCCAGCGGTGACCTGATTGATCTTGCCTAGGCCATCCCAGATTTGCTTGGCGATGGTGTTTCCTCCGACACTGGCCTTCTGTAGCGCAGCGCCTTCTGGGTTCGAGGTGGCAGAGAGCACGATCATGCCCTTGCCGCGCTCGGCACACTCGCTCATCAGGGGCAAGAGCGAGTCGAAACCTAGGTATGGCGAGACGGTGAGCGCATCACACACGAATGGTGCGGTTCGGCCTAACCAGGCGTCGAAATAGGCATCCATGGTGGTGCCGATGTCGCCGCGCTTGGCATCCATGATGACCACCAAATCGGTTTCAGCTGCCTTCTGAGCCAACTCTTCGAGAACGGCAAAACCAGCCGAGCCGTGGCGTTCGAAGAACGAAACCTGAGGCTTGATGATTCCGACGCGACCAACCGCCGCTTCTAGGGCTCGCAGGCTGAACTCGCGCAGACCATTGACGTCGTCAGTCAAACCCCAGTCGGTCAACAGCGCTGAGTGCGGGTCGATGCCCACACACAGTTGACCGTAGGTGTCGAACGCCTTGGTTAGCTTTGAACCGAAACTAGTTGGCAAGTGCAGCCGCCCTATCCTTGGCATGGTCCTGAAGTGAACGAACATCGAATGGTCCGGCAATGACAGCCTCGAACGAGCCAATCGCCGCACTGAGCTGAGCGATGGTCGTGAAGATTGCCTTGTCGGCCGCGGTGGTAGCTGCACGAATCTCGTAACCATCCTTGCGGGCGCTTGAACCCGATGGGGTGTTTACGACCACGTCAACCTGGCCTGCGGTGATTAGGTCAACGATGGTCGGACCCTCGGCGACGCTGTGGTCGTCGGTGTGCTTGCGCACCACCTGCGCTTCGATGCCGTGACGGGCAAGAATCGCTGCGGTTCCGCTGGTTGCCAGAATCTTGTAGCCAAGTTGCGCCAAACGGCGAACCGGAAGGATCAACTGAAGCTTGTCGCGGTCGGCAACCGAGATGAAGACGCTACCCGAGGTCGGCAGAGCACTGCCGGCGGCAGCCTGGCTCTTGGCGAATGCCTTCGGGAAGTCAACGTCGATGCCCATGACCTCACCGGTCGAACGCATTTCTGGGCCAAGTAGTGAGTCGACGAATCGACCATCCTTGGTTGCGAAGCGCTTGAACGGAAGCACTGCCTCCTTCACCGAAATCGGTGAACCGGCCGGGATGTAGGTGCCGTCCTTCTCAGGAAGGTGGCCCTCGGCGATTAGCTGCTTGATGGTCTTGCCGACCATGACCAGCGAAGCAGCCTTTGCCAGGGTGATGCCCAGTGCCTTTGATACGAATGGCACGGTGCGTGAAGCACGTGGGTTGGCTTCTAGAACGTAAAGCACATCCGCGGCCAACGCGAACTGCACGTTTAGCAGACCGCGAACGCCGACGCCCTGGGCAATCTTCAAAGTGGCCTCGCGAACGCGGGCAATCTGTGAATCGCTTAGGGTCACCGGAGGCAAAGTACAGCTCGAGTCTCCCGAGTGAATACCGGCCTCTTCGATGTGCTCCATCACGCCACCGACGTAAAGGTCGGTTCCGTCGAATAGTGCGTCGATGTCGATTTCGATTGCGAAGTCTAGGAATCGGTCGACTAGCAGCGGGTGCTCTGGGCCGACGATTGCCTGGTCTTTGATGCGATCGAAGTAGTCACGGATGCCGGCTTGGTCATAGATGATCTCCATGCCGCGACCACCGAGAACGAATGATGGGCGAACCAAAACTGGGTAACCGATGCGGGCAGCAATAACCTCGGCCTCGGCCATGGTTAGCGCGGTTCCGTTGGGTGGAGCAAGCAGGTCGCCATCCTCGAGTATCTTCGAGAATAGGCCGCGCTCTTCGGCTAGGTCAATTGCCTCTGGAGTGGTTCCGAGGATCGGAATACCAGCGGCCTTCAGACCCTTGGCTAGACCGAGAGCGGTCTGGCCACCAAGCTGAACCACAACGCCAACTAGCTCGCCGCTCTGCTGCTCGGCGTGAATAACCTCGAGAACATCCTCGAGAGTTAGTGGCTCGAAGTACAGGCGGTCTGAGGTGTCGTAGTCGGTCGAGACGGTCTCAGGGTTGCAGTTGATCATGATGGTCTCGTAACCGGCGTCTGACAAGGCAAACGAGGCGTGCACACAGCTGTAGTCGAACTCGACTCCCTGACCGATACGGTTTGGTCCAGAACCAAGGATGACAACCTTCTTACGGTCTGAAGGTCGAACCTCGGTCTCTTCTTCGTAGGTGCTGTAGTGGTACGGGGTCTCGGCTGGGAACTCGCCGGCACAGGTGTCGACGGTCTTGAATACCGGGCGAAGACCGAGGTCGTGGCGAATGCCTCGAACCTCTGACTCGCTGATGCCACGCAGATTAGCAATCTGAATGTCGCTGAAGCCGTGGTCCTTAGCGTGACGAATCACGTCAGCGTCCAGGTGAGCGGCGGCTGCTGTGGCAGCTGCGACCTCGTTGATCAAAACGATTTGGTCGATGAACCAAGGGTCCATCTTGGTCGACTCGAATACCTGCTCCGGGGTTGCACCGGCACGAAGTGCCTGCTGCAAAAGCACGATGCGACCATCGGTCGGGGTCTTAATCGCCTCTAGAAGCTCGGCAACGTTGCCTGGCTCGCCATCCCAGTGGAATGATGAACCGCGACGCTCGAGGCTGCGCAGAGCCTTCTGCAGCGCCTGGGTGTAGTTGCGGCCGATCGCCATGGCCTCACCAACCGACTTCATGGTGGTGGTCAGGGTGGCGTTAGCGGCCGGGAACTTCTCGAAGGCAAAGCGCGGAACCTTCACGACGATGTAGTCGAGGGTTGGTTCGAAGCTGGCCGGAGTGACGCGGGTGATGTCGTTCGGGATCTCATCCAGGGTGTAGCCGATGGCTAGCTTGGCTGCAATCTTCGCAATCGGGAAGCCGGTTGCCTTCGAAGCCAAAGCCGATGAGCGGCTCACGCGTGGGTTCATTTCGATGACGACTACGCGACCGTTGGTTGGGTCGACGGCGAACTGAATGTTGCAACCACCGGTGTCTACACCGACAGCGCGGATGACATCGATGCTGATGTCGCGAAGGTGCTGGAATTCGCGGTCGGTAAGGGTAAGTGCAGGAGCCACGGTGATCGAGTCACCGGTGTGAACACCAACCGGGTCAACGTTCTCGATTGAACAGACCACGACACAGTTGTCCTTGGTGTCGCGCATCAACTCGAGCTCATATTCCTTCCAGCCGAGAATCGACTCAGAAAGCAAGACCTCGGTGACTGGGCTGGCCTGAAGACCGGCCTCACAGATGCGGCGTAGCTCTTCTTCGTCGTGAGCGAAGCCAGAGCCCAGACCACCCATGGTGAATGACGGCTGAACCATTAGCGGGTAGCCAAGTTCGGCAACTGCTGCGAGACACTCATCCAAGGTGCCACAGATGACCGACTTAGCCACGTCTGCACCGTTACCCAGACCAAGCACTAGCTGCTTGAAAAGTTCGCGGTCTTCACCCTTCTTGATGGCGTCAACCTTCGCGCCGATTAGCTCTACGTTGTACTTCTCTAGGATGCCCAACTCGTGCAGCTGCATGGCTGCGTTTAGAGCGGTCTGACCACCTAGGGTAGGCAGAATGGCGTCTGGACGCTCCTTGGCGATGATCGCCTCGATTACCTGCGGGGTGATTGGCTCGACGTAGGTTGCATCGGCGAAGTCAGGGTCGGTCATGATGGTCGCCGGGTTTGAGTTGACCAAGATCACACGGATGCCCTCTTCGCGAAGAACGCGGCAAGCCTGGGTGCCCGAGTAGTCAAACTCACAAGCCTGACCGATAACGATCGGACCCGAGCCGATAACTAGAACGCTGTTAATGTCTGAACGCTTTGGCATTACTTGGCCACCTTGTTGCTCTCGATTACCTCAACCAAACGGTCGAAGAGATAGTTTGAATCGTGTGGGCCAGCTGCGGCCTCTGGGTGATACTGCACTGAGAATGCAGGGATGTCGAGGCACTGCAAGCCTTCGACCACGTTGTCATTTAGCGAAACGTGGCTGACGAGCACGCGACCGAAGCCGGCTGGGCTGTCAACCTCTGGGCCACCGTCAACCTTTACGGCGAAGCCGTGGTTGTGCGCGGTTACCTCAACCTTGCCGGTGGTGCGATCCATGACCGGCTGGTTAATTCCGCGGTGACCAAAAGTCAACTTGTAGGTCTCAAAGCCGAGTGCTCGTCCGAGCAACTGATTGCCGAAGCAGATGCCGAAGAACGGAATCTGCTTTGACAGAATCTCGCGAAGCACCAAAACCTGCTGGCCAGACGCCTCTGGGTCGCCAGGGCCGTTCGAGAAGAACACCGCATCCGGGTTTGAATCAATCAGAGTTGCTGCATCAACCTTTGCAGGAAATACCTCGACCTCAAGGCCGCGGGCAGCCATGTGCTCGATGGTTGAACGCTTGATGCCGAGGTCGACTATGGCGACCTTGCCAACCTTGTTGCCCTCGGCAGCCACGGTGTAGGCAGTCTCGGTGGTTACCTGATCGCTTAGTGACAAGCCCTTCATCTGTGCTGCCGACTTGACCTGAGCCAAGAGCTCTTCGACCGAAGCCTCGGCGGCCTCGCCTGAGAAGATGCCAGCACGCATCGAACCTGCAGAGCGCAGGTGAATGGTTAGAGCGCGGGTGTCGATGCCAGAGATCGAAACGATGCCGAACTTCTTGAGCTCTTCAGGAAGTGACTTCTCGGCACGGAAGTTCGAGACGATTCGAGAGGGGTCGCGAACCACGTAACCAGCGACCCATACCTTGGTTGATTCTTCATCGCGCGCGTTGACACCGGTGTTGCCGATGTGCGGAGCGGTCTGAACCACGATCTGACCTGCGTAGGAAGGGTCGGTAAGGGTCTCCTGGTAGCCGGTCATACCGGTTGCGAAAACCAGCTCACCTAGGGTTTTGCCCTCGGCTCCGTATGACTGACCCTTGAAGACGCGGCCGTCTTCGAGAACTAGTAGAGCAGTGCTCATTATTTTGCCTCTCTGTTGCTAATGCTCTCGAGCGCCGAAATCAGCTTGGCTCGATCGTCTTGGTCGACTACACGGAGGTGAGTCGAAAACTTGGTTGAATCCTGCATCCAGTCGATGGTCAGGATTCCCTTAGATTCGGTGACGCGGTCGATGGTTACCTGAGTGGTAGAAAGTTCGGTGATTGCCGACTTGGCGATCGCTAGTGGGCGCTCCCCCTTGCGAATCAACTGCACTCCACCGTCGAAAACCAGCGCAAAGGCGATGCCGCGAATGCCTAGACCATAGGCACGGATGCGCTCCAGGTGGTTGTCTGCGTAAGTCGTAGCAACGTAGTAAGCGCGAACTTTCAACAGTTGTTCACCGGCATTTTCGAGCGCCATCGGCGGCTGAGTGAAGTCGGCCTCCTGAGCCGCTGCACGGGCACGCCACGCGCGAATGGCGGTCAGCACCAGAAGCACAAACAGTGCTCCAAGGATGCCGGCGACGATGAATTTCTGCATTAGTTGCGACCCGACTTTGCTAGTTCGCCATTGCGAACGGTGAAGTAGCCGCGGTAGATGGTGTGCACTACCTTGCCAGGGAGTTCCAGGCCAACATAAGGCGAGTTCTTCGACTTTGAGGCGCTGTCGGCAACTACCTTGCGCTTTACCGTTGGGTCGATTAGCGCAATGTTCGCGAAGGCGCCAACTGCCAGACCCTGCCCCTGCTCTGCATCGCTGCCGATTTTGGCTGGGTTGATTGAAAGAACTTCGGCAAGGCGAGACCAGGATGACTTACCGCTGTCGATGAGCACATCCTGGGCGATCGATGCTGCGGTCTCAAGACCGAGCATTCCGAATGCTGCTGCACTCCACTCGCAGTCTTTCGACTCGATTGGGTGAGGTGCGTGGTCGGTGGCAATGATGTCGATGGTTCCGTCGACTAGCGCCTCGCGAAGCGCAACCACATCGGCGGCGGTGCGAAGTGGCGGGTTCACCTTGTAGACCGCGTCATAGCTGCGGACAAGTTCGTCAGTGAGTAGCAAGTGGTGAGGGGTAACCTCTGCGGTCACCTGAATGCCTCGAGCCTTGGCCCAACGCACGATTTCGACCGATCCCGCGGTTGACAGGTGGCAGATGTGCACGCGAGATCCGACGTGCTCGGCAAGCAAAACATCTCGGGCGATGATCGATTCTTCGGCAACAGCAGGCCAGCCGGTTAGACCTAGCTCGGCAGACACCGCACCCTCATTCATCTGAGCGCCCTCGGTCAAGCGAGGCTCCTGTGCGTGCTGGGCGATTACTCCCCCGAACGCCTTCACATACTCGAGTGCGCGGCGCATCAAGACCGGGTCGTGAACGCACTTGCCGTCATCCGAGAAGACACGAACCTGCGCCTTTGAGTTGGCCATCGCGCCAAGCTCGGCAAGCTGCTTGCCTTCTAGACCGACGGTTACCGCTCCGATTGGATAAACATCTGCGTAACCGGCCTCGCGACCGAGGGCGGCAACCTGCTCGACCACACCGGCGGTGTCGCCAACTGGGCTGGTGTTAGCCATGGCGTGCACGGCGGTGAATCCACCCATCGCCGCGGCCTGGGTTCCGGTCAGCACGGTCTCGCTCTGTTCGAAGCCAGGCTCGCGAAGGTGAGTGTGTAGGTCAACGAAGCCAGGTAGGGCAACTAGACCGGTGCAATCGATCGACGCGGCAGCACTCAGGCCTGAACCGATAGCTACGATCTTGTCGTTTTCAACCTGGATGTCGGTGGCTGCGCCATCGCCAAGCTTGACGTTCTTTAGTACGAAACTGTTAGACATCTGCGGCCCTTTCGCCTGAAAGAAGTGAATAAAGAACTGCCATTCGAACCGATACGCCGTTGGCCACCTGTTCTAGGACCGTTGACTGTGGTGAATCGGCAGAGATCGCATCGATTTCTAGGCCGCGGTTCATTGGGCCTGGGTGCATCAAGAAAGCCGAAGGCTTCAAGGCCTTGAGTCGGTCTGAGTTGAAGCCCCAGATGCGCGAGTACTCGCGCTCCGATGGGAAGTATGAAGCGTTCATGCGCTCGGCTTGCACGCGCAACATCATGACGACGTCTGGCTTCTCGACCTGAAGGGTCTCGTCAAGCGAGTAGTGCAGTTTCGCCTTGAAGTTGCTCGGATTGGCCGGCAGCAGGGTCGGCGGGGCAACGAAGTGCACCTCGGCGCCGAGGGTGTTCAGCAGTAGCAGGTTCGAACGTGCCACACGTGAGTGCAGAACGTCTCCGACGATTGCCACCTTGAGGCCTTCGAGGGCCTTGCCCTTTGAGTTGGCGCCGTGAATGCGCTTGCGCATCGTGAACGCGTCGAGCAACGCTTGGGTCGGGTGCTCGTGGGTGCCGTCGCCGGCGTTCACAATCGCGCCGTTGATCCAGTTGCTGTGAGCCAAGACATTGGCCGCGCCGCTGGCCGGGTGGCGAATGACCACGGCATCCGCGCCCATTGCCTCTAGAGTCTGTGCGGTGTCTTTCAGGCTTTCGCCCTTCGAAACGCTCGAACCCTTGGCTGAGAAGTTGATGACGTCGGCAGACAGACGCTTAGCGGCCAGCTCGAATGAGATGCGGGTGCGAGTCGAGTCTTCGAAGAACAGGTTGACCACGGTCTTACCTCGAAGGGTAGGCAGCTTCTTGATCTCACGCTCGTTCACGTCGGCCATGCCCTCGGCGATGTCTAGAATCTCGATCGCCTGATCGCGGCTTAGGTCTCCGGCTGAAAGTAGGTACTTAATCATGATTCGATAACCACCGAGTTCTCTGCGTCTGATTCGGTTAGGTGCACACGGATGCGCTCTTCACGAGCGGTTGGCAGGTTCTTGCCTACGAAGTCGGCGCGAATCGGCAACTCACGGTGGCCGCGGTCTACCAAAACGGCTAGCTTTACCGCGCGTGGGCGGCCAAAATCATTTAGGGCGTCGAGGGCCGCGCGAATCGTGCGTCCGCTGAACAGAACGTCGTCAACCAAGACCACGACCTTGTCGTCGATGCCTTGGCTTGGAATCGAGGTTTCGGTCACGGCACGGGTTGGGTTCGTGGCCAAGTCATCACGGTACATGGTGATGTCGAGGCGCCCTAGCAGTTGTGAGATGTCGATGCCTGGCTCGTTGTGAGCGATTACCTTTGCGATGCGCTCGGCCAGCAGAACACCGCGCGTTGGGATGCCGAGGATTACGAGATTTGAGGTGCCACTCTTCTGCAGAGCAGTGTTGGCTTCGAGAATTTCATGAGCAATGCGGGTAACCGCGCGATCGATGTCGTCGCTACTCAAGACGGTGCGTGCAGGCACGCCCACCTCCTTCTCTGCCTCTCTGGACAGTCTTAAAGGATGTTTGAAAAAGTCTAACAGCCGAAGCGGTTACTTAGCGGTCTTAGTAGCCGAAATTCTGGACAAAAGCCCGTTGATGAATGACCCGGAATCGTCGGTCGAGAGCTCTTTAGCCATTTCAACCGCTTCATTTATTGCAACCGCGTCAGGAACGTCATCGTTGTGCATGATTTCCCAAACCGCACAACGCAGAATTGCGCGGTCAAGGTTTGGCATGCGGTCTAGCGCCCAACCTTGCGAGTAGGTGTCGAGAAGGTCATCGATCTCATCGTGATTTTCGATTACTCCGTTGACGATCTGACGCGCATAACCGAAGATCTCATCCTGGTTCTGACGATCGGCGGTTAGACCGGCCACCTCGTCGAGCAGGGTTAGCGGCGAAATCTTGCGAAGGTCTGCCGCGAACACAGCATCAATAGCACGCTTACGTGCCTTAGTTCTAGCGCTCAACTGATTAGTCGGTTACGCGGCCAAGGTAGTCACCGGTGCGGGTGTCTACGCGGACGCGGGTGCCGTTGTCAACGAACAGTGGAACTTGAATCTGAAGACCGGTCTCAACGGTTGCTGGCTTGGTGCCACCTGATGAGCGATCGCCCTGAAGGCCAGGCTCGGTGTAGGTGATTTCAAGTACTACAGAAGCTGGAAGTTCTACGTAGATTGGGTTGCCCTCGTGCATTGCAACGGTGGCTTCCTGGTTCTCGAGTAGGTAGTTGACTGCATCGCCAACGGTTGCCTCTGAAAGGGTTACCTGGTCGAAGGTGTCGGCATCCATGAAGACGAAGCCTTCACCGTCGTTGTATAGGTAAGTCATGTTGCGCTTGTCAACGTTTGCGGTCTCGATCTTCACACCAGCGTTGAAGGTCTTGTCGACAACCTTGCCGGTTAGAACGTTCTTTAGCTTCGAACGAACGAACGCAGCGCCCTTGCCAGGCTTTACGTGCTGGAACTCGACGACAGCCCATAGCTGACCTTCGATGTTTAGGACCATGCCGTTCTTCAAGTCGTTTGAAGTTGCCATGACAATCACTCTTTTCAGGGTTTAGGGTTTGTTTCAAAAAAATAGCGGGATGGAATCCCTGCGCCTAACAGTCTAACCGAAGCGCGCGGTTTTGGCGCTCGGCTAGCTAGCGATTGCCGAAAGAGCCAGCAGGTATGAAGTCACGCCGAAACCGGCGATCACACCGGTGGCGACGCCCGAAATCACGCTGGTGTGTCGGAATTCCTCGCGGGTGTGCGGGTTGCTTAGGTGAACCTCAATCAGCTTCTTACCGCTCTTGGTTACCTGCACCGCTGCGTCACGCAGGGCGTATGAGTAGTGAGTGAAGGCCGCTGGGTTCAAAATCACATCCAAGCCGGCGTCTACGGCCTCGTGAAGCCAAGCAATTAGCTCAGATTCGCTGTCGGTCTGACGCACCTCGACAGTGAGTCCAAGCTCGGCACCTAGCCCAGAAACGGCGGCGACCAAGCCCTCGTAGTTGGTTGAGCCATAGATGTCAGGCTCACGCGAACCAAGGCGTGCGAGGTTTGGGCCGTTGAGGACTAGAACTTTTTGCATGTCTCTAGGTTAGCGCTAGCCAGCGACGATCTCTTGGTATGCGGCGTGAAGCAGCTCTGGTGCCGGAGCGGCCATGATGGTCGGCTTGCCAATTGCATCTAGAACCACGAAACGAAGTGTTCCGGCTCGAGATTTCTTGTCGCGCTGCATGGTTTGCACAAGCTGGTCCCACTTCTCAGCCTTGTATTCGACAGGTAGTCCAATCAGCTTGAAGATGCTGCGGTGACGATCTACCGCCTCGTCGCTCAGGCGACCGGCCAGACGAGCGAGTTCGGCGACGAAAACCATTCCGATTGCGATGGCAGCGCCGTGACGCCACTTATAGCGTTCGGCTAGTTCGATTGCGTGACCCAGGGTGTGCCCGTAGTTCAAAATCTCACGCAGTCCGGCTTCCTTGAAGTCTTCGCCCACTACTCGCGCCTTGATGGCCACCGAACGCTCAATGATCTCGGCGAACACCTCAGACTTCGGGTCGGTTGCCACGGCAACATCCGCTTCAATCAATTCAAGGATGCGCTCATCAGCGATGAAGCCATACTTGGCCACTTCACCAAACCCGGCGAGAATCTCGTTCTTCGGAAGAGTCTCGAGGGTGTCTAGGTCGATGATGACGGCCGACGGCGCATAGAAACAACCGACTAGGTTCTTACCCTCCGCGGTGTTGATGCCGGTCTTGCCGCCAACGGCTGCATCAACCATGGCCAACAGCGTGGTCGGCACCTGAATTAGCTTCACACCGCGCAACCAGGTCGCCGCAACGAAGCCGGCAAGGTCTGTGGTCGAACCACCGCCGAAGCCGATCACCGCGTCACTTCGGGTGAAGTCTGCCTGCCCAAGAACGCCCCAGCAGAAGGCCGCAACCTCGACGCGCTTAGCGTCTTCGCTGTCTGGAACTCCGGCGAGAATTGCCTCGTATCCCTGGCCATCTAGTGTCTCTTTGAGCAGCTCAGCCGATGCGGTGAGTCCGACCGGGTGGATCACCAAGACCTTCTTGACCGAGCCGCCAAGCGCTTTTCCGACCTCGCCCAGCAGAGCGCGACCGATGGTGATGTCGTAAGAGTCGACACCCTTGACCTGGATGATCTTTGGAGCTGCCATTATTTGCCTAATTTCTCGAGAATCTCTTTGATGCTTGCACTGATTGGTTGACCCGAGGTGTTTATCTCGAAGTCGGCAATGCTCTGGTAAATCGGTTTGCGCTCGGCATAAATGCGCCGCCAGTCTTCAACGCCGTTTTGCAGTAGCGGACGGTTTCCGTTCTTGAGCCTTGAACCGATGTGCTTTCCATCGGTGGACAGATAAATGACGGTTACGTTCTTGAGGCGCTTTCGGGTTAGTTCACTGAGCACTGCCCCACCGCCAGTCGCAACCACTCCGGCGGCCGAGATTGCCTTTGCCATCGCCTTTTCTTCGAGTCGACGAAACTCGGGTTCGCCGCGTTCTTCGAAGATAGCGGGAATCGGCCCGTGCTCATCCGTGATCAGGTTGTCAGAATCCGTGAATGGCACCTTTAGTACCTTGGCGAGTTTGCGACCGATCGTAGTCTTGCCGACACCCATTGGGCCGATCAGAACTACTACGTCACTCGACTTGGTCACGATTTAGGCTGGCGCGTCGAACGAGGTCAATACCGCCGGGATGTTGGCCAGATAGCTGTGCAGGTTGCGCTTGGTTTCGGCAACCGAGTCGCCACCGAACTTTTCGAGCACCGAGTTCGCAATAACTAGGGCAACCATCGCTTCAGCAACGACACCGGCTGCCGGAACAGCGCAGACATCCGAGCGCTGGTGGTGCGCTTTGGCGGCCTCGCCAGTAGCTACGTCAACGGTGGCCAATGCCTTTGGGATGGTAGAGATTGGCTTCATGGCGGCGCGTACGCGAAGTACATCGCCATTGCTCATTCCACCCTCAACACCACCGGCACGGCCAGAGAGGCGACGAACGATGCCGTCTGCGTCACGCTCAAGTTCATCGTGCGCAACCGAACCGCGTCGCTTTGCGGTCTCGAAACCGTCGCCAACCTCGACGCCCTTGATGGCCTGAATGCCCATAAGCGCGGCGGCTAGCTGTGAATCCAAACGGCGATCCCAGTGCACAAAGGTACCTAGGCCTGGTGGCAGACCGTAAACCAAAGTTTCTACAACTCCACCAAGGGTGTCGCCATCCTTGTGACAGGCGTCGACCTCGGCGACCATGGCAGCAGAAACAGTCTTGTCGAAGCAGCGCATCGGGTCTTCATCGAGCATCGCTAAATCCGAAGGCACTGGCAACGCAGAACCGAGTGGCGCCATAACCGGGCCGATTCCCACGGTGTGGGTAACCAACTCGATGCCTAGTTCCTTTAAGAACGCTGAGGCAACTGCGCCTAGTGCTACACGGGCAGCGGTCTCACGCGCGCTGGCTCGCTCGAGAACCGGGCGCGAATCAAGGAAGCCGTACTTTTGCATTCCGGTGAAGTCAGCGTGACCTGGACGTGGACGAGTGAGTGCCTCGGCGCGTGCTCCGGTTAGCTTCTCTGGGGCCACTGGATCGGCCGACATCACATCTTGCCACTTCGGCCATTCGGTGTTGCCAACAGTTATGGCGACTGGGCCACCCATAGTCAATCCGTGACGAACGCCGCCACTGAGCGAAACCTCGTCTTGTTCAAACTTCATGCGCGCACCGCGGCCATAACCGAGTCGACGACGAGCGAGGGCATCCTGCACATCTGAGGTCGTGACTGGAATTCCTGCGGGCAAGCCCTCAAGAACGGCGACTAATTCGGGGCCGTGTGACTCCCCTGCGGTGATCCAACGTAGCATTTCTCAATTGTGCCACACAGTGGCGCGCTATCTGGGCAGTTGGACGCTATTGCTCGGATTCGACGGCGATATGCATTGCCGAAACCACCGCTACTTCATTGGGCAATTCTTTTTCGGCCGAACCGGTGTTGAAGATTCGAATCTGAGCGACTGCTTGCCAGATGAGCATCTCTAGGCCGCTGATTGTTCGCTTACCCTTGGAAGACCAAGCTTCAGCTAGTTTCGAAGGCCATGGGTTGTATGACACGTCGAGCAAGGCACCCTTTGGCTTCCAAGTCCAAGCACGGATGAGACGAGCGGCCTGTTTATCCAGCGCGCCAGAAGGCAGAGTAGAGATGGTTAGGTTAGAAACTCGGCTGGCGGCTCCTAGGCCACCGGCACGACTGGTCTTCAAACCGAGCTGCTTGCCCAGGGCAATCAAGGCCTTTCTAGAGACCTTATTACGTGCCAAAACCTCGACGTGTGCGGTTGGATTTAGCACACTGATTGCGACCATCGCCGAGGAAGCAGTGGCACCAGAGCCGATGATTAGGGCATGTTTGACCAACCCGATTCGGGCTTCGGTGACGGCCTGAACAATACCGAATACATCTGTGTTGAAGCCGTGCCACTTGCCAAACTCATCCAGGTAGAGGGTGTTGGTGGCGCCGGTAAGTTTGGCGTATTCGTCGAGTTCCTCGGCGAATCGAGACGCCTCTTCCTTCAGCGGCATAGTTACCGAAAAGCCATTCCAGACTCCGTCCAGGCCGGCGATGAAGGTGCGCATGAGTCCCTTTTGAACCTCTGCGCGCCCATATTCCCAATCAAATCCGAGCACGCGGTAGGCGGCAAGATGGATAGCTGGCGATTTTGAGTGAGCAATCGGTGAACCAAGTACGGCAAAGCGCTTATTCATAGCCGGGGTGCTCCTTCATCCAGGCACGCCACTGTGCCACTGCCTTTTCGTGCTCCGCGAGGGTTGTGCTGAACACTGTCTCGCCAGTCTCTAGATTGACTGCACAAAAGAATAGCCAAGATCCATCGGCCGGGTGTAATGCTGCATCGATTGCGACCGCCCCTGGTGAACTGATTGGTCCAATCGGTAATCCTGCGTGCAAGTAGGTGTTGAAGCCATTGTTGTTGGCTCGATCGGCTGCCGACGTGTTCACGGTGTTTCCATCGACTCCGTAACTCACTGTGGCGTCCGACTGCAGATGCATGCCCGTCTTGATGCGGTTCAAGAACACTCGACTTACCTTATAGAAGTCGGGTTCCTGTCGGGCTTCCTTCTGCACAATCGAAGCCAGTGTCAAGACTCGGTGGCGATCCTTCGCGCTGACCCCGAACTTATCGAGTTCTTGTTGCATGCGGCCAATCATCGTTTTCAAGATGTCTACCGCGGTGGCCTTCGGTGAGAAAGTGTAGGTTGCCGGGAAGAGGTAACCCTCGATCGAAACTGCGTCGGCTGGTAGCCCAATTGCGGCTCGCTGTTTGGCCGCCGCGCTGAATTCACTGCGCGGGATACCGGTTTCTGCCGCTAACTTATCCAGGATGACGTTTGCGCGCAGGCCTTCTTTGATCAGGATGCGATTTGTGACAGAGCCGTTCGGGTCTAGTAGGGCCTTTAGCGCAGCCTCAGACGACATGTGCAACTTGAGCTTGTAGGTGCCAGGGTAGAACTTCGGGTTGGCATCAAGGATGAGCTTATAAATGGCCCTGAAGTTCTTTACGACGCCCATCTCGACCAATGAGTTCGCAATAGTTTCGCCGGTATCCCCCGGCTGGATGTCAACCAATACCGAGCTATAGCCTTCACCCTGATAATCATTGCCGATCAGCTGATCGAAGCCAGAGCGAATGGCAGAACGATTTGCAAAGGCGATTGCCCCAAACGAAATTGCCACAAGGGCCAAGACCGCAATGAGGCGGCGACGAGCAAATTTAGACATCGATCTCGGCTAACTCGATGCCGGGTTCGCGACCGGTGTTCTTTTCGATTGCCAGAGCCTGCTCAAGAATCATGGTTGCCGCAATCTGGTCGATCACCTTGCGACCATCCTTGGAGTTTTTACCCGAACTTCTAAGCGCAGCCGAGGCCGAAACCGTGGTGAGACGTTCGTCAATCATGCGAACCGGAACCTCAATGGCGCTGTTCAGAAGATTTGCAATCAAGACTGCATCATCGGTGGATGCAGTGGCGTTGCCTGACATCGAGACCGGAAGGCCAACGTAAACCTCGAGAAGGTCTTGGTCTTCGGTGGCTGCCAAAATTAGGCGAATGGTTTCGCTGTCGTCAGCCTGTCGTGCAACATTCTGCAGCGGGGATGCCAAAATGCCGTGAAAGTCTGAAATTGCAAGGCCAACTCTGACCTTGCCAACGTCAACCGCTAGTCGACGACCCGAGCGCACTAGACTCCCAGTGCTCCGCGAACGGCAGCCTGAGCGTCACCAATCTTTGAGGCGTCGCTTCCGCCACCCTGGGCTAGGTCATCCTTGCCGCCGCCGCCACCACCAAGAATCTGGCTAGCGGTGCGAACTAGGTTGCCTGCCTTGTGGCCGGCAGTGCGCGCAGCCTCGGTGGTTGCAACGAGAACCATTGGCTTCTCGGCAACAACACCAAACAGCGCTACAACACCAGACTCGGTGCCGAGCTTCTCGCGAACCTGAGTCGCCAAGCCACGAAGATCTTCCACCGAAGCAATTTCGCCAAGGTTTGACTCAATGAACTTGGTAGAACCGATGGTGGTTGCAGCCGAAATCAACTCTGGGATGCGAGTGGCAAGCTGTGCCGCCTGAAGCTGCGCCAACTTGCGCTGAGCGACCTTGAGTTCTTCGATGGTCGCGGTTAGGCGCTCTTCGATCTCTGCCTTAGGGCTCTTCAGGGCTTCACCAAGGCGAGCAACAAGAGCACGCTCGGTAGCCAGGGAACGGAACGCTTCGATGCCAACTAGAGCTTCGAGACGGCGTGAACCTGAACCAACCGATGACTCGCCGATGATCGAAACCAAGCCGACCTGTGAGCTGCGTGAAACGTGGGTTCCACCGCAAAGCTCGCGTGACCATGGGCCACCGACTTGGATGACTCGTACGCTTTCATCGTAGGTTTCGCCGAATAGTGCAACGGCTCCCCACTCGCGGGCCTCAGGCAGGCTCATGTGCTGCGCGCTGACCGCAAGGTCGCGACGGATAGCTAGGTTGGTAACTTCTTCGATCTCGCTTCGGGTTTCGAGCGAAAGTGCCTGAGCCCAGGCAAAGTCGAGACGCAGATAACCAGGCTTGTTGTACGAACCGCTCTGCAACGCAGATGGGCCAAGCACTTCACGAAGAGCAGCGTGAACGATGTGGGTTCCAGAGTGAGCCTGGCAAGCGCCTAGACGCCAGTCAGCGTCTACTTCGGTCTGTGCCTTAGCGCCAACCGAAACTTCACCGGTGCGAACCAAAACCTTGTGGCTGATTAGGCCCTTTACCGGCTTCTGAACATCCAAAACCTCCAGCGAGAAACCGTCGCCGTTGATGAAACCAGCGTCAGAATCCTGACCACCAGACTCGGCGTAGAACGAAGTTTCGTCGAGGATAACTTCAGCAATCTGGCCCGAAGTAGCAACCTGGGCATCCTTGCCGTCAACAATCAAACCAAGGATGCGTCCCTCGGATGAAAGCTCTTCATAACCGGTGAACTTGGTGACACCCTTTGCGCGGAATGCCGAGTAAACCGAAAGGTCGGTTCCACCCAACTTCTTCTCACGTGCATCGGCCTTGGCGCGATCGCGCTGTTCGGTCATGAGCGCCTTGAAGCCGTCACGGTCTACGGTGAGACCTGCTTCTTCGGCGACCTCAAGGGTTAGGTCGATTGGGAAACCGTAGGTGTCGTGCAATAGGAATGCCGCGTCACCCTTCAGCTCCTTGCCGCCACCCTTCTTAGCGTTGGCGATTGCCTCGTCCAAGAACACGGTGCCAGCGACCAAGGTGCGAAGGAAGGTTTCTTCCTCGGCAACTGCGGTCTTCAGGATGCGATCGAAATCGGTGTCGAGTTCTGGGTAGGCAGCCTTCATGGCTTCCTTCGACGCGGTGAATAGCTCGGTGAAGGTCGGCGCCTCAACTCCAAGTAGGCGCATCGCGCGAACAGAACGGCGCAACAGACGACGCAAAACGTAGCCACGTCCATCATTTGCCGGGGTTACACCGTCGCCGATGAGCATCAGGGCTGAACGAATGTGGTCGGCAACAACGCGCATGCGCACGTCGTCTTCGACGACCGCGCCATAGGTCTTGCCCGAAAGCTTTGCCGCTAGGTCAAGAACAGGGCGAACCTGGTCGATCTCGTAAAGGTTCTCAACACCCTGCATTAAGAACGCAACACGCTCTAGACCCATACCGGTATCGATGTTCTTCTTAGGAAGTTCGCGAAGAATCTCGAAGTTGTCTTTGCCGGTGCCCTGACCGCGCTCGTACTGCATGAATACGAGGTTCCAGATTTCGATGTAACGGTCTTCGTCGGCCTCTGGGCCACCCTCGCGACCGTATGCAGGGCCGCGGTCATAGTAAATCTCAGAACATGGTCCAGCTGGTCCAGGCTGCCCGGTAGACCAATAGTTGTCCTTCATTCCGCGGCGCTGAATTCGCTCCATCGGGATGCCGGCGACGTCGCGCCAGATCGCAATCGACTCGTCGTCATCCTGGAACACGGTAACCCAAAGTAGCTGTGGGTCAAGGCCCAAACAACCCTCAGATTGAGGCTTGGTTAGAAACTCCCAGGCATAAGCGATGGCTTCCTTTTTGAAGTAGTCGCCGAACGAGAAGTTTCCGTTCATCTGGAAGAAGGTGCCGTGACGAGTGGTCTTGCCAACCTCTTCGATGTCTAGGGTGCGAACACACTTCTGAACGCTGGTTGCGCGTGGGAACGGTGCTGGCACCAATCCGCTCATGTATGGAATGAACGGAACCATACCGGCAACTGTGAAAAGTAGAGATGGGTCTTCGCTAATCAGCGAAGCCGAAGGAACAACTGTGTGGCCTTTGCCCTCGAAAAAGTCGAGCCAGCGCTGGCGGATTTCCGCAGTCTGCATGCTTATGCGTTCGAAGCAGGCTTTGAAGCCTTGGTTGCTGCTGGCTTCTTTTCGGCAGCAAGCTCTGCCTCGCGCTCACGGAAGCCTTCGGCGACCACGTCACCAAGCTCACGGACGCGAACCATTACGTCATCGACGATGGCCTTAGTCTTTGGGTTTTCCTGAAGCTGCTTAGCTGCAACTAGTCCGGCTGCGATTCCGGTGATGAACCAAAATGCCTTTTTCATAGACTTACCTACTTCTTCTTGCCAAGCAATGCACTTCGAAGGCCCTGGGTAAGGCCCGCGATCTTCACTAGTGGTGAACCCAGGGTTGCTGCGAACACAGCAACGAGCGAGCTCACGTTCGTGGTGACCTCCGAGATGTTCTCGGTGATCTGGTCAACCTTGGCCAACTGCTTGTTGGTCGAGGTGACGGTTTCGGTAAGTTCAGTGAGAAGTGGAGAAACGCTTTCGTTGAGGTCGCGAATTGAATTGCGAGTCTCGTCTAGAACGCGTCCCAGTTTTAGCAATGGCACAGCAACAAAAAGCACCAAGAGGACGAATCCTCCGGCTGCGATCAATGCCGCTACGTCTCCACCGCTCATCTGAACTCCTAAACCGATTTTATTTATCGAGCTGCGTAGTACTCAACAACGAGCTGAACTTCACAGGTAACTGGAACTTCGGCACGCTTTGGACGACGAACTAGGGTTGCGTGAAGCTTGTCTAGCTGAACGTCTAGGTAACCAGGAACCGGAGGAAGAACGTCGACGTGACCGCCGGCTGCTGCAACCTGGAAAGGCTCGGTAACTTCTGACTTCTCGTGAACGTGCACGAGCTGGCCTGGCTTTACGCGGAATGAAGGACGGTCAACGCGCTCTCCGTTCACAAGGATGTGACGGTGAACAACCATCTGACGAGCCTGAGCGATGGTACGTGCGAAACCTGCACGTAGAACTAGAGCGTCAAGACGCATCTCTAGTAGCTCGACTAGGTTCTCACCAGTTAGGCCTTCGGCGCGCTTTGCTTCCTGGAAGGTCTTGCGAAGCTGTGCTTCACGGATGCCGTACTGGGCGCGTAGACGCTGCTTCTCGCGAAGACGAACGGCGTAGTCGCTGTCAGCCTTCTTCTTGGTGCGTCCGTGCTCACCTGGAGCGTATGGACGCTTCTCTAGGTACTTAGCAGCCTTTGGGGTTAGGGCTAGGCCCAATGCGCGAGACAAGCGAGTCTTGCTGCGCGTACGTGTGGTCTTTGACACGTTTTCCTTTCAATGGATCCGGTTGGATCGCTTATAGCGGTTTTTGTTCACAAGTCGGATCGAGGTGATCCTCTGCCACGGACTGTCTGGCTATTGGACAGTCGCACCGTAGGTGAACACTCGCACAGCCGCGATTGAGTGTTCCAGTCGGCAACCTGACAATCCTAGCAGTTGAGCGCCAGGTAAACCAAGGACCTTTGTCCGGTAAAACTGCTATTTCGCCCTAAATGAGCGCACGATGTCACGAAGCTTTGACCAGCGCTCCCCCAGCTCACGCTCTTGGCCGACATCCTTGGGTAGGTAATAGCGTCGGCCCAGCACCTTGTCGTCGAGGTAACGCTGCGGAACAACAGCACGAGCCGAGTCATGAGGATATTCGTAACCCACGCCGGCACCCTGATCTTGGGCTTTTGCGAAGTTTGAGCTCTTGAGGGCATTTGGAACCTGCCCCACTACCCCGTTTCGAACGTCGGCCAGTGCCGCATTGATGGCGTTGTAGGCGGTGTTCGATTTAGGAGCTAAGGCAAGGTAGATCGTGGCCTCGGCCAGTGGGATGCGTCCTTCTGGCATGCCAATCATCGCGACTGTTTCGGCGGCGGCAACGGCCAAAGGTAGTGCCTGCTTATCGGCCAACCCGATGTCTTCCGCGGCCAAAATCATCAAACGGCGAGCGATAAACCTTGGGTCCTCGCCACCCTCGATCATCCTGGCTAGATAATGAATCGCGGCATCGGCGTCAGAGCCACGCACCGATTTGATAAAGGCCGAAATAACGTCGTAGTGCTGGTCGCCATCCTTGTCATAGCGCAGCAGTGCACGATCGGCGGCCGCCTCGATGTCAGCTAGTTCAATGGCTACGGTCGAGCTCTTGGTCGCAGACTTGGATGCCTTGCTTGGCTTCTTCGGTCGAGATAGCGCTGAAACGGCGGCCGATTCCAGGATGGTCAGCGCTCTGCGCGCGTCACCCAAAGCGAGCCTCAAAATCTGATCAAGGATGTCATCGTCTGCGGTTACGGCGCCGCCGAGCCCCTGCGGTTCGACAATCGCTCGCGTTAGGAGGGTCTTTACATCCTGGTCTTGAAGTGACTCTAGGGTCAGAACCAGGGAACGGCTCAACAGCGGACTGATGACCGAAAACGAGGGATTCTCGGTGGTTGCCGCGATTAGAACTACTACACCGGCTTCCACGCCCGGTAGTAACGCGTCCTGCTGTGCCTTTGAGAAGCGGTGAATCTCGTCGAGAAACAAGACCGTGCTTACGCCGTAGAGGTCTTTGTCGTTGCGGGCTCGGTCGAGCACCTCGCGAACTTCTTTGACTCCAGCCGTAATGGCGCTAAGTTCGACGAAACGACGACCGCTGCTGCGAGCGACAACCTGCGCGAGAGTGGTCTTGCCGGTTCCCGGCGGTCCCCAGAGAATAACCGAGGCGGCCGAAACCTTTGCCCCCTGTTCCACAGGGGTAGCGAGTGCGATCAGAGGTGATCCAGGTTTCAAAATGTGGCTCTGGCCGACAACCTCGCTGATCGAGTTCGGGCGCATGCGTGCGGCAAGCGGAGTGGTGCTTGCAATCACGCTCGGCTGTTCAGACATGCATTCAGGTTAGACGATGGCTTGCCTGCCTCAACGCCTTTTAGCGCGTAATATTCAAGGAGTTTGATAGCGAAGGGCAATCATGGCATCGAAGAAGAAGCACCAAAACATCCACACCAGCGCCAACGCCGTATTGGCTAGCTATGAAGCAAAGCAGGCACAGGCGCAGGCGTTAGCTGAGCGTAAAAAGGCCGACAACAAGCGCGCAGTCGTAATCGGCGTCGCCGCGCTAGCGATCGCCGGATTATTGCAGATCGCCTATTTCGGATTTGGCCCTGGTCACGTCGACCCTAAAGCTGCTGCGACAAGCAGCGCCAGCCCAACCGCCGCCGCCAATAACTCAAAGTTGGTTCCAAGCCCGGCACTTGCCGAGTCACGCACCTGGACTGGAACCATGAATGTTGCCGGCACCGATCTGGGCATCGAGCTAGATGGAAAGGCCGCACCGCAAGCGGTCGCCAATTTTGTTTCGCTTTCTAAGCAGGGATTCTTCAACGGGCTCAAGTGTCACCGCCTAACCACCGCCGGCATTTTCGTCCTTCAGTGTGGTGACCCTAACGGAGATGGCACCGGCGGCCCTGGTTACAACTGGGGTCCAATCGAGAACGCCCCAACCGACAATGTCTACAAGACCGGAGTTCTAGCTATGGCCCGCGTTGGCAACAATGCCAGCAGCATGGGCAGCCAGTTTTTCATCGTCTACAAAGACAGCCCTATCCCGGCTGACTCGGTCGGCGGTTATACGGTCTTCGGCAAGGTCACTTCAGGCCTTTCGGCAGTGACCAAGATTGCTAATGCAGGTGTCGCCGGCGGTAGTTCAGACGGAAAGCCAGCACTTGAAGCCAAGCTCGGCGCAATCAACCTAAAATAGACCTTGTCCAATGGTGTTGGACGTAAACCTCAGGAGCTAGAAGTGTCAACCTCTAAGAACGCATTCGGTCGCGTAGACGCCGAAAACAACGTATTCGTTACCGTAGCCGGTGTTGAGCGTCAGGTTGGCCAGTATCCTGGCGTTCCTGCGGAAGACGCCCTAGCCTACTTCGAGCGCAAGTTCGCTGATCTAGAGGCCCAGGTTCGAATCCTCGAACAGCGCGTGGCTAACAAGGTAGATGCTTCTGGACTTAAAAAGGTTGCCGCCAAGCTAACCGAAGACTTGGCTGAGCCAGCCGCCGTCGGCGACATCGCTGACCTGCGTCGCCGCGTTGCCAACCTAGATCCGAAGATTGCTGCGTTGGTGAGCGAAAAGCAAGAAGCCTCTAAGGGTGAGACCACCGAGGCGCTTGCGAAGCGCGAAGCTATCGCTGTTAAAGCAGAGGCGATTGCCAACCAGGATGCCGCGAAGACCCAGTGGAAGAACTCTGGCGTCGAGATGACCAAGCTTTTCGAAGAGTGGCAGGCGCTTCAGAAGTCTGGCCCTAAGGTGCCAAAGGCAGATGCCGACGCTATCTGGCGCCGCTTCTCAACCGCACGCACCCGCTTCGAAGCTGCAAAGCGCCAGTATTTTGCTGGCCTTGACTCGGCCACCAAGGCTGCCAAGGCCAAGAAGGTTGCCATCGTTGAGGCTGCCGAAGCGCTAGTTGCCAAGGGCAGCGACGCGGTCACCGAATACCGCAAGCTTCTCGACGACTGGAAGGCTGCCGGACGCACCCCAGGCAAGCAGGACGACAGCCTTTGGGCTCGTTTCAAGGCTGCCGGTGACGCGATCTACGCCGCCAAGGCAGAGGTTGTTGCAGTGGAAAACGTAGAGTTCACCGCAAACCTCGCAGTCAAGCTAGAACTTCTTAAAGAAGCAGCCAAGATCGACGCCACCAAGGACCTCGAAGGTGCAAAGAAGGCTCTCGCTGCGATTCAGCAGAAGTGGGAGAAGGCTGGCAAGGTTCCTCGCGAAAAGCTACGCGAAACCGAAGACAAGCTACGCGCAATCGAAGCCAAGGTTCGCGAAGCCGAGGCTGAGCACTGGCGCAAGACTGACCCTGCCGCCCAGGCCCGTTCAAACGCGGTAATCGAGCAGCTTGAGGCGTCTATCGTGAAGCTCGAAGCAGAGCTAGAGGCTGCCAAGGCAAAGAAGGACAAGAAGAAGACCGACGAAGCCACCGAGGCATTGAAGGCTCGCAAGGCTTGGCTAGAGGTAGTCAAGGCTGCTTCTTAGTCAGAAAACTTGAAAAGGTCCCCGAAGTGATTCGGGGACCTTTTGCATTAAGCGTTTAGATCTTTAGACGTTGCTCACGCGATAAACGTCGTAGACCGCCTCGATACGGCGAACCGCGTTCAAGAGGTGTTCCAACACGCCGGCATCGCCCATTTCGAAGACGAAGCGGCTCAGTGCGACTCGGTCTGAGCGAGTAGAAACCGAAGCCGAGAGAATGTTTACGTGGTGCTCCGAGAGCACTCGGGTTACATCCGACAGCAGACCTGAGCGGTCTAGCGCTTCAATCTGGATTTGCACCAAGAAGAGACTCTTTGTGGTTGGCGCCCATGAGACATCCATGATTCGTTCTGGTTGGGCCATTAGTTCGGTTACGTTCTTGCAGTCGGTTCGATGCACTGAGACGCCAGATCCGCGGGTTACGAAGCCAACAATCGGGTCGCCAGGCACCGGTGTGCAACAACGCGCCAACTTCGCCATAACGTCGGCGTCTCCCCTGACCAAGACTCCCGAGTCGTTCGAGCGCTGTCGGTTTACGCTGCGCGATTGTTGCGGCAGTTCAAACTGGGTGTCTTCGTTGTCTTCTTCAACGTTGATAGCCGCGGCAAGTTTCTCGACCACTGATTGAGCCGAGATGTGGTTATCGCCGATCGCAGCATAAAGCCCGGATACGTCAGGAAAGCGCAGTTCACCCGCGAGCTTCACGAGCACGTCAGCCGACATCAAACGCTGCAATGGAAGGTTCTGCTTGCGCATTGCCTTGGCAAGCATTTCCTTGCCATGCTCGGTCGACTCTTCTTTACGCTCTTCGGCAAACCACTGCTTGATCTTTGCGCGGGCGCGCGGTGACGCTACAAAATTCAGCCAATCCTTTGAAGGTGAAGCCTCGGGAGATTTTGAGGTGAAGATCTCGACTACGTCACCAGATTGGAGCTTGCTTTCAAGTGGCACCAAACGCCCGTTGACCTTGGCGCCCATGGTGCGGTGACCTACCTCAGTGTGCACGGCATAGGCGAAGTCAACCGGAGTTGCACCGCCGCTGAGGCCAATTACCTTGCCCTTAGGGGTAAATACGTAGACTTCCTTGGCGCCAATTTCAAAGCGCAACGAGTCGAGGAACTCGGTTGGGTCCTGAGTTTCTGCCTGCCAGTCGGTTAGGTGCTTTAGCCATGCAAGGTCTTCTTCGCGCGTCTCGGTTGACTTGCCAACCTGCTCTTTGTACTTCCAGTGCGCGGCAACACCGTATTCTGCGCGCTGGTGCATCTCGAAGGTTCGGATCTGAATCTCAACTGGTCGACCCTGAGGACCCATAACCGTGGTGTGTAGCGATTGATAGAGATTGAACTTGGGCATCGCAATGTAGTCCTTGAAGCGACCTGGCACCGGATTCCAACGCGCGTGGATCGAACCTAGAACCGCGTAGCAATCCTTGACCTCATTGACCAGCACACGGATGCCCACTAGGTCGTAGATGTCATCAAATTCGCGGCCGCGAACCACCATCTTCTGGTAGATGCTGTAATACTGCTTAGGTCGGCCAGCGACCTTGCCCTTGATTCGGTTTTCGCGAAGATCTTCTTCAATCGACCCGATGACGCTCTCGATGAATTCGGCTCGCTTGGGCGTGCGCTGCTTTACGAGGTTGACGATCTCTTCATAAACCTTTGGGTAAAGTACCGAGAACGAAATGTCCTCTAGCTCCCACTTGATCGTGTTAATACCTAGGCGGTGTGCAAGAGGTGCATAGATCTCTAAGGTCTCTTGAGCCTTGCGGCGGGCGCTCTCTTCAGGCACAAACGCCCAGGTTCGAGCATTGTGCAGACGGTCGGCAAGTTTGATGACCAAAACACGGATGTCCTTCGACATCGCCACGACCATCTTGCGGACGGTTTCGGCCTGAGCGTTATCACCGAACTTGACCTTGTCCAGCTTGGTCACGCCGTCAACCAGCATGGCGACTTCTTCACCAAAGTCGGCGGTTAGACGCTCGAGGCTGTAGTCGGTATCTTCTACTGTGTCGTGGAGTAGCGCAGCGGCCAGGGTAACCGGGCCAATGCCGAGTTCGGCAAGGATGCGGGTCACCTCTAGCGGGTGGGTGATGTAAGGCTCCCCCGATTTGCGCATCTGCGGGCGGTGCGCGAGTTCGGCGACTACAAAGGCGCGATCAATGATCGACAGGTCGGCCTTCGGGTGGTTGAGTTTGGCTAGACGCAGAATCTCATTCAGTTCAGACGAGTAAGGCCCAGACCGCGTGAATAGCCTAGGCAGCTTGTTCCTGAGAACATTAATGCTGCTGGTAGGTGTTACGTCACTCAATCTGGGCCAATCCTCTAACTGCTAGACCAGCCAATCCCGGACGGGATTAAGCGTTAGCCAATACCTTCTGCTGGGCCTTGCGGTACTTCTCTTCACCCTCGCGGAATGCCGAGTAGGCAGGCGCCGCGATGAACAGGGTCGAGTAGGTTCCAACGATAATACCGATGAAAAGCGCTAGCGCGATGTCGCGAAGGGTTCCGGCTCCTAGCAGGGTTGCACCGATGAACAGAATCGAGGCAACCGGAAGAACCGCTACCACCGAGGTGTTGATCGAACGAACCAGGGTCTGGTTGATGGCCAGGTTGACCTGCTGCTTGAAGGTGACTTTCTCGCTGAACTCAACTTCGAAGGTGTTCTCACGAATCTTGTCGAAGACAACCACGGTGTCGTAAAGCGAGTAACCAAGGATGGTCAAGAAACCGATAACTGCCGCAGGAGTAACTTCAAAACCAAGCGCGCCGTAGACACCCGCGGTGATCACTAGGTCGTGAAGCAAAGCGAGAACGGCCGCTAGAGACATCTTCAGGGTTCTGAAGTAGAGCGCCATCAATACTGCAGCGAGGATGATGAAAACGATCAGACCGTTCAGGGCCTTACCGGTTACGTCCGCTCCCCAGTTTGCTCCGATGAATGAGCTAGCAACCGATGAGCTTTCTACCTTGTATGCCTTTGCCAGAGCCACACGCACATCTTCCGACTTCAAGTCGGTTAGCTGCTTGGTCTGAACGCGGATGCTGTCGGTTCCAACGTTTGAAACCAGCGGCTCGGTGTCAGGGACAACCGAGTGCACTGCATCAATGGCGATCTGCTGTGACTGGCTCGAAACACCAGCAACGCGGAATTCAGAACCACCGCGGAACTCGATGCCGAAGTTGTAGCCACCGCGAAGAATCGGAAGAACAATCGCGAGAATCAACATTAGAGCCGCTACGCCGAACCAAATCTTGCGGCGACCGACGAAGTCGAACGAGCGAGCTCCGGTGTATAGGTCGTTACCTAGATCACTGAACTTTGACATTAGTTGCTCTTTTCTGACTTTGAAACGGATGCTGCGTTTTCGGCGGCCTTGCGCTCGGCGAGAGTCTGGCGCTTGTTAGCTTCCTTTGAAGCCTTGGCTGCCTTGCCAGCTGGAACTGCGCCTGACACACGGAAGGCTCCGCGACCAACGTAGCTGGTTGCTCCAAGAGCCTTTGAGTCGAAGCCAGACCATGGGTGGCCTGAGCTGAAGAACTTGGTCTTGGCAAGAAGTTCGAGCATTGGGTGGGTGAACAGAATCACTACCGCGAGGTCGATCAAGGTGGTTAGACCTAGGGTGAATGCGAAACCGCGTACGTTACCGACGGTTAGGGCGTATAGGACAACTGCGGCGAGCAAGCTAACACCGTCTGAAACCAGGATGGTGCGGATTGCGCGCTTCCAACCTGATTCGACCGATGCGCCGAGCGAGCGACCGTCACGGAGCTCATCGCGAACACGCTCAAAGTAAACGATGAACGAGTCGGCGGTGATACCGATGGCCACGATCAAACCGGCAACACCCGATAGCGACAGGTGGTATCCCTGGCGCCATGAAAGCAAGGCGATCATGAGGTATGTGATTACAGCTGCAACTACTAGTGAACCGACGGTCACAAGAGCCAAGCCGCGGTACTGGAAGAACGAGTAAATGATCACAAGTAGCAGACCGATTGCTCCGGCTAGTAGACCGCTGGTCAACTGCTCTGAACCCAGGGTCGCCGAGATGTTCTCTTGGCTCTGAACCTCGAAGCCGATTGGCAGCGAGCCGTACTTCAGCTGATCTGCAAGAGCCTTTGACGAGTTTTTGTCAAAGCTTCCGGTGATCTGAGCGGTTCCGCCGGTGATGACTGCCTGCAGAGTTGGAGCGGTGATGACGTAACCATCAAGGGTGATGGCGAAGCGGTTCTGTGGGTCCTTTAGAGGGAACAGACGACCGGTGGTGTTCGCGAATTTAGTGGTTCCGTCCGCAGTGAACTTTAGGTTTACTGCCCATTCGTTGGTTGAGGCACCAGTCGAGGTGGTAACGGTTCCCGCGTTTGCGTCTGCAACATCGGTACCCTCAACCTCTACTGGGCCAAGAACGTACTTGCTGTAGCCGTTGGTGTCACAGGTTGCGATTGGAAGGGTTGGGTCGTCCACCTGACCAGCCGAGCGGAAAGGCTTGCTGCAGTCGAGGGCGTCATAGAACTTCTGGGTTGCAGCGTCAACACCGGCGATTGGAGCCGAGGCAGCTGCCGAAGCACTTGCACTAGGTGAAGCAGAAGGTGATGAAGTCGCTCCACCGGCCGCTGAGGTGGCTACGCCCTGAGAGGTGGCAAGCACCGGACGGAACTCAAGCTTTGCCGAGCTGCGGATGAGACGAAGGGTGTTTTCGTCTGGGGTGCCCGGGATCGAAACAACGATGTTGTTGTTTCCCTGGGTGTTGATCTGTGCTTCGCTAACACCGCTGGCGTCAACACGCTGGCGAATGATGGCTACTGCCTGAGTCAACTGCTGTTCGGTGACCTTGGTTCCGGCCTGAACAACCGGCGCAAGGATGATCTGAGTACCACCCTGAAGGTCTAGAGCCAACTTAGGTGCGAAAGACGCACCTGCATTGGTTGCGGTGCCTAGGCCGATAATGGCGACTAGGCCAATGATCAGGACGCCTAGCCAGGTCAGACGCTTACGAGCGCCTTTGGTTACAGCTGATTCAGACAAGATGATCCTCTATTTACTTAGCAGGCTTAGCTGCAGGCTTCTTGGCTACTGGCTTCTTGGCCGCTGGCTTGGCCGCGGTCTTCGAAGCAGTAGTTGACTTTGCTACAGCTGGCTTAGCAGCTGCAGGCTTCTTTGGGGCCTCTTCGATTGAGCGAACTGCGCCCTTTACTACTGTGAGCTTGGTTCCAGGAGTGGTTTCAACAACGACGTTCTTTTCGTCTAGTGAAACGATGGTGCCCAAGATGCCGCTGTGCAATAGAACGTAGGCGCCAACCTTGATGCCAGCCTGCATGTCGGCCTGCACCTTCTTGCGCTTGCGACCGTTGAAATACATCATGAAAATAATGAAAGCAAGGGCGACTAGTAGGAAAATGTCCTGCGACTTCATTTGGAGCCTTACGTTAGATGCGAAAAATTCTTTAGCCCTAATGGGCAACCTAACGATTATAGGTCAGGCGCACAGTCAAAATCGGCTTCGACAGGCGTATCGACGCGTGTTTGTTACTTATCGGATGAGTCGATGCCCAAGTGTCGATATGCCGCAATTGTCGCCTGTCGACCTCGTGGGGTTCTCGCGATTAGACCCATGCGGACGAGGAATGGTTCAACTACCGCCTCGATGGTGTCTTGCTCTTCGCCAACCGCAACGGCCAGCGTCGAAAGCCCAACTGGCTTACCGTCGAATCGAGAGGTTAAAACCTTCAAAATTTCGCGGTCGAGACGGTCTAATCCAAGCTCATCTACCTCGTACAGCGATAGAGCAGCCTGAGCGATCTGAACGTTGATCAATGGCTCCCCTGCGACAAGAGCAAAGTCTCGAACGCGTCTAAGCAGTCGATTTGCGATGCGCGGCGTTCCTCGACTGCGTGAAGCAATCTCAACCAACGCTTGCTGTTCGATGTCTAATCCAAGTTTTAATGCGGCGCGAGCTATGACTTCGCGAAGTTCATCAGCCTCGTAGAACTCCAGATGTGCCGTAAAACCAAAGCGGTCACGAAGTGGATTTGGAAGCATTCCCGAACGTGTCGTCGCGCCTACGAGCGTGAATGGTGCCAGGTCGAGCGGGATTGAGGTGGCTCCAGGGCCCTTGCCGACCATAACGTCGACTCTGAAATCCTCCATCGCCAGGTACAGCATCTCTTCGGCCGCACGGGCCATGCGGTGAATCTCGTCGATAAACAACACTTCGCCAGGGGCCAAGGATGAAAGCACCGCCGCGAGGTCACCGGCATGTTGAATGGTAGGCCCGCTGGTGAGGCGCAACGGGGCGCCGCTCTCGTGAGCGACGATCATTGCAAGGGTGGTCTTACCGAGGCCTGGAGGCCCCGCCAAAAGAATGTGGTCAGCGGTTCTGTTTTGAATTCGAGCGGCTTCGATAATTAGCGAGATTTGTTCGCGGACTTTTGGTTGACCGACAAATTCGTCGAGCGACTTAGGTCTGAGCGCAGATTCGAAGGCGAGTTCTGAATCTCCAAGTTCGGGGTTGGTTAGTTCTTCCACTACTTAGCACCGGCCAAGGTCGACTTAGTATTGCCAAGTTTCGAAAGAGCCAAGCGAAGAACCACGTCGCGGCCATCGCCAGGTTTGATGCCTGATGCAACTTCGCGCACCGCATCCTGGGCAGCCTTTTCTGGCCAACCGAGGCTGACCAGAGCGACAACCACGGAGCCGAAGTCGGTTTCCTTTGGTGCAGTTCCGGCGCTTGGGTTGAGCACGAGGTGAGAAAGCTTTCCGGCAAGGGTAACGGTGATTAGCTTGGCGGTCTTTGGGCCGATGCCAGAAACGGCCTTGAAAGCGGCGTCGTTATCGAGCGCCACGGCCGAGGCAATTTCGGCGGTGGTAAGCGAGCCGAGAATCGCCAAAGCAGACTTTGGTCCGACTCCGGTTACCGAACGCAATAGGTCGAATAGTTCTTGCTCGAGGGCAGTCACGAAGCCGAAAAGAGTCATGGCGTCTTCACGTACCACCAAAGTGGTGAATAGAGAAACATCTTCGCCGATGCCTAATCTCGCGGCAGTGGTGCCGGTGACATGCAACAAATAGCCGACACCGTTCACATCGACCACTAGCTGGGTGGTGGTCTTCATGTTTAGGGTTCCGCGGATGGATGCAATCACCCGTTAAGACTAACGAAAACCGTTATTTTGTCTTGGCAGCGCGCTCGGCGGCCAACCAGGCTTTTTGCGCACTGGTTAGGTTGTTTGATTCGGTGGCAGCCGGTGAACGCCATGCATGACAGATCGCGATAGCCAAACTGTCGGCAGCATCGGCAGGTTTCGGCACTTCTTTCAATCCCAAGATCTTGGCGACCATGAAACCCACCTGGTCTTTAGCGGCACGGCCAGAACCGGTAACCGCAGCCTTAACCTGGGTCGGGGTATACATCACCACCGGGATGTTGTGCTTGTGCGCAAGCATCAATACGGCTCCTGAAATTTGGGCTGTTCCCATGACAGTAGAGACGTTTTGCTGCGAAAAAACGCGTTCAATCGCGATTACCGCCGGCTTGTGCGACTCGATTAGCGCTTCAATCTGCAGGCCGATTCGACCCACGCGAACGGTCAGCTCTTCGGCCGGTTCCGAGCGTAAGGTGTCAACAGCCACCAAACTGACTTTTCTTGAGCTACCGAGTTCGATAAGCCCAATTCCGCATCTAGTTAGACCTGGGTCGATTCCTAGAATGCGCGTGGTCAATTTAGTCGTTCTCTAGTTCGGCCATAACCTCGGCCGACATGTCGAAGTTTGAATAAACGTTCTGTACGTCATCCGAGTCTTCTAGTGCATCAATTAGCTTGATCACCTTGCGGGCGGTTTCGGCATCGGTCTGCACTGGCATGGATGAGACAAATTCGACGTCGGCACTTTCATAGTCGATCCCGGCGTCCTGAAGTGCGGTTCGCACTGCAACCATTGCGCTTGGGTCGGTGGTGATAACGAACTGCTCACCGCGGTCTTCAAGGTCGTCAATGCCAACTTCGAGAACTGCCTCAAGGATGGTGTCCTCGTTGGTGCCTTCTGTCTTAGCGACAACGATTACGCCCTTGCGGCCGAACTGGTAAGAAACGCTGCCCGGGTCGGCCATGGTGCCACCGTTGCGAGACACAGCCAGGCGAACCTCGGCCGCCGCACGGTTCTTGTTGTCGGTAAGACACTCGATCAACAGAGCGACACCATTCGGGCCGTAGCCTTCATACATGATGGTCTGGTATTCAACTGCATCCGCGCCAACGCCAGAACCGCGCTTGATCGCACGTTCGATGTTGTCGTTAGGCAGTGAGCTCTTGCGGCCCTTCTGAACGGCATCGTAAAGAGTAGGGTTTCCGTCAAGATCTGGGCCACCGAGTCGCGCAGCAACTTCAATGTTCTTGATTAGCTTCGCGAAAAGCTTGGCGCGACGACCGTCGATAACGGCCTTCTTGTGCTTGGTGGTTGCCCATTTGGAGTGGCCAGACATACTGCTCCTACTAAAGAATCTTGGATTGGAATAAGTCTAAAGCAGGCTAGCCGCGAACCATCGACACGAACAACTCGTGGATGCGTGTTTCGCCGGTGACTTCGGGGTGAAATGAGATTCCCATCAGATTGCCCTGACGCACACCAACGACTCGACCATCGCTTAGCTGCGACAGAACCTCGACGCTCTCCCCCACACGCTCAACAATTGGCGCACGGATGAAGGCCGCATGCACAGCTGGACCAACCACTCCCTTGAAATCGAGGTCAACTTCGAAGGAGTCGAGCTGGTTTCCGAAGGCGTTGCGTCGCACGCTGACATCTAGGCCGCCGAAGCCCGATTGGCCGACTATGCCATCTAGGATCTCTTCGGCAAGCATGATCAAACCAGCGCAGGTGCCAAAGGTTGGAAGGCCGGCTTTGATTGCGTCATGCAAGGGTTGGAAAAGATCGTAGGCAACGGCTAACTTCTGCATGACCGTTGATTCACCACCAGGAATGATTAGCCCTGCCGATTTTGCGAGATCGGCTAACGTGCGAACCTCAATCGACTCGACGCCAATTGCGGCGAGTGTTTGGCGGTGCTCTCTAAAGTCGCCCTGAAGAGCCAGGACGCCAATAGGCGCTGTCAAATTACCAGCCGCGCTCGGCTAGACGGTGTGGGGCAGGAAGGTCAGCGACGTTGATGCCAACCATCGCCTCGCCCAATCCGCGGCTAACCTCTGCAAGAACCGAAGGGTCGTTATAGAAAGTGGTCGCCTTGACGATTGCCTTCGCGCGTGCTTCTGGGTTGCCCGACTTGAAGATTCCCGAGCCGACGAATACGCCGTCAGCACCGAGCTGCATCATTAGGGCTGCGTCAGCAGGAGTCGCGACACCGCCGGCAACAAACATGGTCACCGGAAGCTTGCCGGTGGTTGCGATTTCGCGAACCAACTCGAACGGGGCCTGAAGTTCCTTGGCGGCTACGAATAGTTCGTCCTCGGTCTTTGCCGAAAGGTCGCGAATCTGGCCAGAGATGGTGCGAATGTGCTTCATGGCTTCAGAAACGTCACCGGTGCCGGCCTCGCCCTTTGAGCGAATCATTGCGGCACCCTCGGTGATGCGACGAAGAGCCTCACCTAGGTTGGTAGCGCCACAAACAAAAGGAACCTTGAAGTTCCACTTGTTGATGTGGTGAACGTAGTCGGCTGGGCTAAGCACCTCTGACTCATCGATGTAGTCAACGCCGAGTGACTCAAGAATTTGCGCTTCAACGAAGTGGCCGATGCGAGCCTTTGCCATCACTGGAATTGAGACTGCATTGATGATGCTGTCGATCATATCTGGGTCGCTCATGCGAGAAACGCCACCCTGCGCACGAATGTCGGCAGGAACGCGCTCTAGCGCCATAACTGCTACTGCACCGGCGTCTTCGGCAATCTTTGCCTGTTCTGCGGTTACGACGTCCATGATGACGCCGCCCTTCATCATCTCAGCAAGACCGCGCTTGACGAGTGGAGTACCGGTGGTTGAAGTAGGGATTGATGAGCTCATAGAGACAAGTCTAAACCTTGTCCCAGCCCTCGGCGATATCTTTACGAACTTCGCCGAGCAATCTTGGCAATGCCTTGGTCTCGGCGATGATTGGGAAGAAATTGGCGTCGTGAAGCCAACGCGGAACAATGTGCTGGTGCAGGTGGCCAGCGATGCCGGCGCCAGCCAACTCCCCCTGGTTCATTCCGATGTTGAAACCCTGCGCGCGAGAAACATGCTTCAGAACACGCATCGCCTGTTGAGTAATGGCACCGATCTCGGCAATCTCTTCTGGAGTGGCCTGATCATAGGTCGCAATGTGTCGATAAGGGCAGACTAATAGGTGCCCCGAGTTGTAAGGGAAAAGGTTCAACAGAGCGTAGGCGTGCTTGCCTCGATAGACGATTAGTGAATCTTCATCTGTCTTATCGACGGCAAGGCAAAATGGGCACTCGTGCTCGGGCGGTTGTTGCCCGTGCTGAATGTAGACCATGCGGTGTGGGGTCCAGAGGTGCTGAAAGGCGTTTGGCACGCCAGGCAGCTCGCTCGAGAACTCCATCCGCGGTTCGGTCATTTCTAGACCTGAACCTTGTCTTCGATCGCCTTGAGAATGCGTGCCACGGCTTCATCAACCGGGATGCCGTTCTCTTGGTGACCGTCTCGGAAGCGGAAGCTAACTGCACCAGCCGCCTCATCTTCACCACCGGCAAGCAGGATGAACGGAACCTTCGCCATGGTGTGGTTGCGAATCTTCTTCTGCATGCGGTCATCCGAGTCATCGATGGTGACACGCACGCCAGCAGCCTTTAGGCGATCAGCAATCGAGTGCAAGTATGGCGAGAAGGCCTCGGCGATCGGAACCCCAACCACCTGAACTGGAGCCAACCATGGTGGGAAGTGGCCGGCATAGTGCTCTGTCAAGACTCCGAAGAAACGCTCAATCGAACCGAATAGTGCGCGGTGAATCATGACCGGGCGCTGCTTGGTTCCATCTGACGCGGTGTATTCGAGATCGAAGCGCTCTGGAAGGTTGAAGTCGAGCTGAATAGTCGACATCTGCCAGGTGCGTCCAATTGCGTCTCGTGCTTGAACCGAGATCTTCGGACCATAGAAGGCAGCGCCTCCTGGGTCTGGAACCAATTCGAGACCTGAAGCGGTGGCAACCTTCTGTAGGGTCGCGGTCGCGGTCTCCCAGATAGCCGGGTCGCCAACGAACTTAGGGTTTCCCTCTTCCTTGGTTGAAAGTTCTAGGTAGAAGTCATCCAAGCCGTAGTCGCGAAGCAGACCAAGCACGAAGCCGAGAACCTTGGTTAGTTCTTCTTCCATGTTGTCTGGAGTGACGAAAAGGTGGGCGTCGTCTTGGGTCATTCCGCGCACGCGGGTAAGACCGTGAAGTACACCCGACTTTTCGTAGCGATAAACCGAACCGAACTCGAACATGCGAAGCGGTAGGTCGCGGTAACTGCGAGCCTGTGACTTGAAAATCAGAATGTGGAACGGGCAGTTCATCGGCTTCAGATAGTAGTTCTGACCCTGCTTGCGAACCACGCCGTTGGCGTCAACTTCTTCATCCATCACCATCGGTGGGAACATGCCGTCGGCATACCAGGCCAAGTGGCCCGACTGTTCGAACAGGTTCGACTTAGTGATGTGTGGCGAGTAGACGAACTCGTAGCCAGATTCTTCGTGGCGCTTGCGACTGTAATCTTCCATCACGCGACGCATGATGCCGCCCTTTGGGTGGAAGACAGCGAGACCCGAGCCGATTTCCTCTGGGAATGAGAATAGGTCTAGTTCGGCACCCAGGCGTCGGTGATCGCGACGGGCTGCCTCTTCGAGACGTTCCTGGTGTGCGCGCAGCTCATCCTTGGTTGGCCAAGCGGTTCCGTAGATGCGCTGAAGTTGCTTGTTGTTTTCGTTTCCGCGCCAGTAGGCAGCGGCCGAGCGGGTCAGGGCGTAGCCGTTGCCGATCATTCGGGTGTTTGGCAGGTGTGGGCCTCGGCAGAGGTCCTTCCAGACCACGTTGCCGGTCTGCGGGTCTACGTTGTCATAGATGGTTAGTTCGCCGACGCCGACTTCAGCTGAGCCCTCGCCAACGGCATCCTGGTTGCCCTTAAGGCCGATTAGCTCAATCTTGTATGGTTCGTTTGAAAGCTCAACAGTCGCCTCGCCATCGCTGGTTACGCGCCGAATGAAGCGCTGACCCTGGCGGATGATGCGGTCCATTGCCTTCTCGAGTGCCTTTAGGTCTTCAGGAGCAAACGGCGTCTCGACGTCGAAGTCGTAGTAGAAGCCATCGGTGATCGGAGGGCCGATGCCCAACTTGGCTTCTGGGTTGATTGACTGAACGGCCTGCGCCAACACGTGCGCTGCCGAGTGGCGAAGAATGTTGAGACCATCTGGAGAAGAGATCTGAACGCCCTCGGCGACGTCACCGTCCTGAAGCTTGTGCGCTAGGTCGCGAAGTTCACCGTTGACGCGCTGCGCGACGATGGTCTTGTCAGTGAAAAGGCCAAATCCATCGGCTCCCGCGGCGAGTTCGCGCTCGGTTCCATCGACGGTTACTTTGATCACTGACACATGCACTCCAATAGCTTGCTGAACTCTCCAATCCTAGCCAATCAACTTAGGCGAGCCTTGCTAGCCGAACAGCATTTCATTGTGTTTGATTGACGTATGACCGAAAAAAAAGCCGTTAATGCCGTAGTAAACGAAGCCGTCGATGAGAAGGTTCTGGCAAGCAAAGATTCATCCAAGTCAGATCTCGCACACAAGCTCAACTGGCTGCGCGCTGGTGTGCTCGGTGCCAATGACGGCATCATGTCTACCTCTGGCCTGCTGCTTGGTGTGTCTGCAGCCGCCAATTCGACCCAGGGTACGATTTTGGTCGCTGGTGTTGCCGCGCTTGTTGCCGGTTCGATTTCGATGGCGGGTGGCGAATACACATCGGTTAGCGCCCAGCGAGACAGCGAAATCGCCGCTCTAGAAGAAGAGCGCAAGAGTCTCAAAGAGAACCCTGAAGCCGAACTTCGTGAACTCGCTGTTTACTACGAAGAAAAGGGTCTTTCATTCGAGTTGGCCACCCAGGTGGCACAAGAACTCACCGAAAAAGATGCCCTGAAGGCTCATGCTGACGCGGAGCTAGGAATCACCGAAGGTGAACACGTTAGCCCTCTGGCGGCGGCTATTTCATCGTTCGTTGCGTTTGCCGGTGGCTCAATCCTTCCGCTGCTAGCAATGGTTGGCCCATGGCAGCAGTTCCGCAACCAAGCAACAATTGGTGCCGTGGTTGTTGCCCTCGCTATTACCGGTTATGTCGGTGCGAAGATTGGTGGTGCTCGCGCTGGTCGATCGGTAATTCGAAACCTTGCGGTATCGCTTCTAACCATGGGAGTTACCTACCTAATTGGTAACCTCGTGGGCACGCATCTGGCGTAGAAAATCCACCTCTCGCAGTTATGCTTGTTCGGTGAGTAAATCAGAAAATCCAGACGTAATCCTCATCGGTGCGGGCGTCATGAGTGCCACTTTGGGCACCTTCCTGAAGTTGCTATCGCCAAAGCTGAAAATCGAAGTGTACGAACGCCTTGAAGGCGTCGCTCTCGAGAGCTCAAATCCTTGGAACAACGCTGGCACCGGCCACGCCGCTCTATGTGAACTCAACTACATGCCTGACTCAAAGGATGGCTCACTGCCAAGCGCTGCCAAAGCTGTCGCAATCAACGAGCAATTTCAACTCTCACGTCAGTTCTGGTCATATCTGGTCGAAAAAAAGATTCTTGGTGCTCCTGAGACTTTCATCAATGCAACCCCCCACATGACTTTCGTGCGTGGCGCCAAGGATGTCGACTATCTTTCACGTCGCTACGAAGCCCTGAAAGTCCAGCCGCTCTTTGCCGGAATGCAGTTCTCGACCGACCCTAAGCAGATCGCCGAGTGGGCTCCGTTGTTGATTGAAGGCCGCAAGGGCGATGAGCCAATTGCCGCTACCTACATTGCCTCTGGCACCGACGTTGATTTCGGTTCAATCACTCGTCAACTGTTTACCTTCCTGGGCAAGCAGGGCGTCTCGGTTGAAACCAATCACGAAGTTCAGGGTCTAAATCGCCTGAAGGGTGGCGCGTGGGAAGTTACAGTCCGCGACACTAAGACCGGGCAGCGCAAATACCGCCAGGCGAAGTTCGTGTTCGTTGGCGCCGGCGGTTGGGCGCTGAAGCTTCTTCAGAAGTCTGGCATCGGCGAGGCTAAGGGGTACGGTACCTTCCCGGTCGGCGGCCAGTGGCTTCGCACCGATAACCAGGCTCTCGTTGCCAAGCACCAGGCCAAGGTTTACAGTCAGGCCAGTGTTGGCGCTCCCCCGATGTCAGTTCCTCACCTAGACACCCGAGTCGTCGATGGCAAGGCAAGCTTGCTGTTCGGCCCTTATGCAACCGCAAACCCTAAGTTCTTGAAGAACGGTTCGATTCTTGATCTGCCGGCTTCGCTTCGACCTGCAAACTTGATTCCATACCTGGCTGTTGGGCTTGGCAACTTCCCACTAATCAAGTACTTGGTTGGTGAGTTGGTGAAGTCGAAGGATAAGAAGTTCGAGTCGCTACTCGAGTTCATGCCAGAAGCTAAGCCCGAGGATTGGCGTCTACTTAACGCAGGTCAGCGCGCACAGGTCATCAAGAAAGACCGTAAGAAGGGCGGCGTGCTTCAGTTTGGTACCGAAGTGGTCACCTCTGCTGATGGCTCGATCTCGGGCCTTCTGGGCGCCTCTCCGGGTGCATCTACCGCGGTTTTCGTGATGCTGCAGGTTCTAGAGCGCAGCTTTGCGCGCGAGTACGACGGTTGGCAAGACAAGCTCAAGCAGATCATCCCTAGCTTCGGCACCAAGCTTTCGGCAGACCCGGCAAAGGCGGCTGCTTCACTGGAATCAACCGCCAAGACGCTCAAGATCAACTAGTCAGATAAAAAATGAAAAGCCCCGACACTGTCGGGGCTTTTTTCTCGGTGGTCGGGATCGAACTAGGAAAATGCGCGACAGCGCATTTTCGGTCACTGGTTCGGTTAAACAAAAAACCCTGACTCAGTCAGGGTTTTAGTGGTGGTCGATACTGGGATCGAACTAGGAAAATGCGCGACAGCGCATTTTCGGTCACTGGTTCGGTTAAACAAAAAACCCTGACTCAGTCAGGGTTTTAGTGGTGGTCGATACTGGGATCGAACCAGTGACCCCTTCCATGTCAAGGAAGTGCGCTACCGCTGCGCCAATCGACCATTTATTTGATTATTTGAATCGAGGTGGAGACGGGATTTGAACCCGTGGGTTTACAGCTTTGCAGGCTGTTGCTTTGGGCCGCTCAGCCACTCCACCATGCTTTGCGAGGCTTACGCCCTACTGCGAGCGGATGACGAGATTCGAACTCGCGACCCCAACCTTGGCAAGGTTGTGCTCTACCAACTGAGCCACATCCGCGTTGTTCTCTTTCGAGAACTTGAATACTCTAACCGAAAATTTCGGTTCAAGCAAACTGAGTATCCAACGTGTCGTTAAGTTTTAGTTTTTCCAGGTCCAACGTGGGTCGGTGCCCGCATAGGCAATCTCACCGTGTTGAATCAGGTCGACGCCGGCGATCTCATCCGTGCTGGTGACACGGAAACCGATGGTCTTCTGAATCAGCCAGCCGAGGGCGTATGACACGGCAAAGGCGAAGACCAACACCACACCGACACCAATTGCTTGCTTGCCGAGCTGAGCCCAACCGTGGCCAAAGAACAGGCCGACACCGTTTCCAAATAGGCCGATGAAAAGTGTGCCCACGATTCCACCGACAAGGTGAATACCGACTACGTCTAGCGAGTCGTCGAAGCCAAGGATGAACTTGAGCTCGATAGCCAAAGCACAAACGATGCCCACGATTGCGCCGAGCACCAATGCCCAGATTGGGTCGATGTATGCGCAAGACGGAGTGATCGCGACGAGACCGGCAATCGCCCCCGAGCCGACGCCAATTGAGGTCGGCTTGCCGTGTGCAACTTGCTCATAAATCCCCCAGGTCACCATGGCGCCTACCGGGGCTGCGAGTGTGTTGATAAACGCTAGCGATGCAACACCGTCTGCTGCTAGCTCTGAGCCTGCATTGAAGCCGAACCAGCCGAACCATAGAATCGCGACACCGATCAAAACCAGCGGAACGTTGTGTGGTGCATGCATGCCCTTGGTGAAGCCAAAGCGCTTACCAAGAACGAGCGCAAGGGCCAACGCCGAGGCGCCTGAAGCAACCTCGACCACAGTTCCGCCAGCAAAATCGAGAACGCCTACGTTGTAGACAAGCCAGCCACCATCTACAACCTTGCCGTCTTTAATAGTGTAGTTGAAGATCCAGCTAGCTACTGGGAAGTAGACGATTGTCGCCCAGAGGCCGGCAAAGATCATCCAAGAGCCGAAGCGTGCGCGGTCAGCGATTGCGCCTGAGATGAGAGCGACTGTGATGATTGCGAATGTTCCCTGAAAACCCGCAAAGGCCAGACCCATGCCGTCGCCACCCTTGGCTGCGTTGAAGATGTCTTCGAGACCGATCTTATTTAGGTCGAGACCGACGACTCCATCGATTCCATAGAACCGTCCTGAACCAGCATTGCCAAACGACATTGCGTAACCAAAGAGCACCCACATGACGCCAATGAGGCCAAGTGAGCCGATGCTCATCATCATCATTGATACGACGCTAGATGCGCGAACCAGTCCACCATAGAAGAAAGCTAGGCCAGGTGTCATAAACAGAACCATCGCCGAGCAGATGATCAAAAACATGGTTTGGTCGTTATTCATTGTCTCTCCCTCAGACACGCCGAAAGGTGGGGCTCCCGAAGGAACCCCACCCGAAGGCTTTATTAGATTTTAGCCGCGGTCAGAACCGAATGCGTAAGCTTCTTCACCGTGAACCACGGTGTCGATGCCAGCAATCTCGTCTTCTGCCTTGACGCGGAAACCGATGGTCTTTTCAACTGCAAAGCCGATGATCAGAGCTAGCACGAATGAGTAGACCAAGACTGCTCCGGCACCCAGCGCCTGCATTGCGAACTGGTGCCAGCCGAAGCCGAATGCTGCACCAACACCGTTGCCAAAGATACCGATGAACAAGGTACCGACGATGCCGCCAACCAAGTGGATGCCTACTACGTCTAGTGAGTCATCGAATCCGAGTGCAAACTTGAGGTCGATTGCAAGTGCACAAAGTGCGCCGGCGATAACACCAAGAACGATTGCCCAGATTGGGTCAAGCGACGCACATGCAGGGGTGATTGCAACTAGACCGGCAACTGCACCTGAACCGGCACCGATTGAGGTTGCCTTGCCGTGCTTGATCTTTTCTACGATGATCCAACCCAACATCGCGGCCGCTGGTGCAGCGAGGGTGTTGATGAATGCGATAGACGCAAGGCCGTCAGCTGCAAGCTCTGAGCCTGCGTTGAAACCGAACCAACCGAACCAAAGTAATGCAACACCTAGAAGGGTAAGTGGCACGTTGTGTGGCTGGGTGATTCCCTTGCTGAAGCCGAAGCGCTTTCCGAGGATGATGGCCAGAGCAAGACCCGCAGCACCCGCGTTGATGTGAACCGCGGTTCCACCGGCGAAGTCGATGACACCTAGGTCGTGAACGATCCAACCGCCGTCGACAACCTTGCCATCCTTGAGAGTGAAGTTGAAGACCCAGTTAGCAACTGGGAAGTAGACGATGGTTGCCCATAGACCGGCGAAGACCATCCATGCGCCGAACTTAGCGCGGTCGGCAATGGCTCCCGAAATAAGTGCGACGGTAATGATTGCGAAGGTCGCCTGGAAAGCAACGAAGGCTAGCGACGGGTAAGCGCCCGCCGGCTTAGCTGCGTCAGCCACCTGAGCGCTCAGTCCAAGGAATGAAGTATCGATTCCGAACCAACCGTCGATGCCGACGAATGTTGAGGTGCCGCCGTTCGAGAATGCGATTGCGTAACCGTAAAGAACCCAAAGAACTGCGATGAGTCCAAGTGATCCGAAGCTGAGCATCATCATGCTGACAACGCTCTTGGCCTTGACCATACCGCCATAGAAGAATGCAAGACCTGGGGTCATTAGAAGCACCAATGCGGCGCTAATGAGCACGAATGCCGTGTTTCCTTGATCCATTTGCTGACCTCTCTCTAAGAAAACAAATAGGAGCCAAGTCACTCTTGGCTACATAGAGAGTTTTGCCCACTAAAGTTTCGATTCGACACCCGAAATGTTTCGGGTATGTAAAACGTCAGCTGGCGTCGGTCAGTGCACCGATTCTCGAAACAGCACGCAGATACTTCTTTCGGTATCCCCCGCTCAAGTACTCGGGTGAGAAAACCTCGGTGAGCGCGAAGTCCACCGCGCGAAGTTTCACCTGCGCTTCGTAGGCGCGGTCGATGAATGCCACGAAGCGTAGCGCCTCAACCTGATCCTTTAGAAGGTGTACCCCGGTGAAAGCTATTCGGTCAACGCCTTTGAGCAGTCTTCCGTATCGCGATGGGTGGATAGTCGAAAGGTGCTTCAACAACTCATCGAAGTTGTCGACCAGGACCGTTTCTGCTGCCGCCGAGCCTTCCGAAAGCCAATTGTCAACAGCCTGCAACGAGTCGATTCGGCCCGCGATGTTTACCGGACGGTGGCGGTGGTCTTCGCCGTCGATTCTCATGATTTTGAACCGGTCGGCGATGCCGTGAATTTCGCGTGCGAAGTCGGTTGCGGCGAAACGTCCCTCTCCGAGGGCGTTTGGCGGCGTGTTGCTCGTTGCGGCGAAACGTACGCCGTGCTTTTCGAGCTCGTTTAGTAGGCGCGACATCATCATTGTGTCGCCTGGATCGTCGAGTTCAAACTCGTCGATGCAAACCAATTCGTACTTTGAAAGCGCCTTGACTGCCTCTGCGAAGGTGAGGGCCCCGATGAGGCCGGTATAGGCGATGAAACTACCGAAGACCTTCTTGCCCTTGAATTCGTGCCAAATGGCGGACAGCAAGTGAGTCTTACCTACGCCGAATCCACCGTCGAGGTAGATTCCAGCGGGAATCGGCTCCTTTTTCGAGAAGAGACCCTTGCTAGGAGCTTTGCCTTGAGCGAATAGCTTGGCCTGAGCATGCGCAAGCTCCTGGGACTCATACTCCGCGTGAGGAATGTAGTTTTTAAAGCTGGCTTGGGCGAACTCGCGTGGCGGGACTAGCTCCTGCAGCAGCTCTGTTGTGCTTATCGAAGGGGTACGACTCACCAATGATGGGTAAGAGTTACTGAAAGTTGCCAATTATTGCCCTGCCATTAGTGGGATTTGCCCGAGTCGCTTAACCTTGTAGTTAGAAGTCTAATAATCGAAACGAAAGCAGCGGATTTAATGTCTGTACCACTAGACCCATCAGCGAAATTTGCCGAGTACGCCCACCCAGAGGTGTTGGTTAGCACCGAATGGTTGGCCGCTAATAAAGATCTGCCCGGTCTGATCGTCGTCGAGTCTGACGAAGACGTGCTGCTGTACGAAACTGGTCACATCCCTGGAGCGGTCAAGATCGACTGGCACACCGACCTAAATGACCCAGTTACCCGTGATTACGTCGATGGCGAGGGTTTCGCAAAACTACTCTCCCGCTCCGGCATTTCGAGAGACACCACGGTCGTCATCTACGGCGATAAGAGCAACTGGTGGGCTTCATATGCCCTTTGGGTGTTTAAGCTCTTCGGTCACGAAGACGTGCGCCTCTTGGACGGCGGACGCGACGCTTGGATCGCAGAAGGTCGTGAGCTAACTCGCGAGGCCACCGCCGTTACCCCAGCCGAGTACCCAATCGTTGTTCGGGATGACTCGAAGATTCGCGCTTTCCGCGATGACGTGCTGAAGCACTTCGGCAACCCGCTAATCGATGTGCGCTCAGCTGTTGAGTACAGCGGTGAACGCACTCACATGCCTGATTACCCAGACGAGGGCGCGCTTCGCGGTGGTCACATTCCATCGGCGAAATCTGTTCCTTGGGCGCGTGCCGCGGGTGAAAACGGTGTTTTCAAGTCTCGTGCAGAGCTCGAAGCGATCTATTTCGAAGAAGTTGGTTTGAAGGCGGGCGACGATGTGATTGCCTACTGCCGCATCGGTGAACGTTCGAGCCACACCTGGTTTGTGTTGAACTACCTTCTTGGTCTGCCTGGCGTTCGTAACTACGACGGTTCCTGGACCGAATGGGGAAGCCTAGTTGGTGTCCCGATCGTCAAGGGCACAGAGCCAGGTTTGGCACCGGTTCGCTAACCAATGTCTAGCGCCAAGGAATCGATCGAATCCCTAGAAGCCGACTTCAACGCCTTGGCGGTCAGGGATCGCTTGTTGCTGCTTCTCGAGTTCTCGGATAACCTGCCAGACCTACCGGCCCGATACGCCGAGCATCCAGATTTGCTTGAACGTGTGGAAGAGTGCCAATCTCCCGTCTACCTATTCGTTGAGGTCGAAGACAACACCAAGGTAAACCTATTCTTTAGCGCGCCTCCAGAAGCACCAACGACTCGAGGTTTCGCTGGAGTACTTCACGAAGCGCTCGACGGTCACTCAGTCGAAGAAGTGCTAGCGGTAGACGAGGATTTCCCGAACCGACTAGGGCTGTCTGAGGCAGTGTCACCTCTTCGATTGAGTGGCATGCGCGCGATCCTTCGACGAATCAAACGACAGATTCGAGAGAAGCTCGTTTGACCCTTCTGCGCTTGGTTCCATCCTTTGAAAGTTTTGACGGGCTTTCGGCGGACGAGCAATCCTGGGTTATCGCTCGCGAATATGGCATCTGCAACGGCTGGCGCGCTAACTTCGTAATAGACCAAAGTGGTGCCACCTTCGGTATCTCTGGAGATAGTTCCGACATCTCGAATCAGGTCGATCGCCTACTGCTCGGCAAACTGCGATCGCTTTCGGATGTCATAGTCACCAGCGGAAAAACTGCGAGGATCGAACGGTACAAGAGTTCAAAGCACGCTCCGATCGCTATCTTCACTCGGACTGGAGATTTGGATTCGGTGCCAGCTATTCAGGGCACCCAGTACTTCACTCCCCTGGTCCTGGCGCCACTTAGTGTTCTGAGTTCGGTCGAGGAAGAACTCATGGATGTAGATGCTCGTTTCATTGGTTTCGGCGGTGGAGAGGCTACCGAGAGCTGGCCAGAGAACATAAAAGACGCTTTGAGTCATGAGGGATTTCAATCTCCGATTCTCGAATCTGGGCTTTCAACGATTAGCGATTTTCTAGCTGCCCGAGTTCTGGATGAATTCTGTTTGACCGTAACCTCCACAAGCAGCGAAGGTCTGTCCGCTCGACAGCTTTCGACCGACTTTCTTGACTCGCTTCTGGGACACTTTGAGGAATTCGTGCTCAAACAGCTGTTCGTCTCAAACACCACCTGTTTCTCCAGATGGGTACGCAACGGCGTGGCAGCCTAAAGCTGAAGCCCTAGGCGTCTAGCCTTGATAGCAATGGACATCACAGTTTCTCCCGACTACTCAGCCGAATTTCAGGCTGCAGTTGACGCCATTCGCGCCGCTGAAATTCGTGAAGAGCTTCACGTCAAGCAGATCGAAGAGCCTGAGAAGCTCGCCACTCACGCGATTGCTTTCTCGGCTCACATCACCGAAGATTTGTCGACTCCCGCTGACGCTGGCACTGGTCGTTTTGTTTTGTTGTGGGAACCTGACATGCAAGAAGCCTGGGGCTCACGTTTCAGAGTTGTTTGTTTCGCAAAGTCACCGCTAGAGACCAACATTGGTGCCGATGAACTAGGTTCAGACATTGCTTGGGCATGGTTGACCGACGCGCTGAGCAATCGTCATGCCGAGTATGGAAATGCAGCAGGCACAGCCACCCGAATCATTTCCAGTGGCTACGGTTCGCTTGCCACGCAGGCAGACCACGCCGAACTTGAGGTTCGCGCCTCTTGGTCGCCGAAATCTTATGAGATTGGCGCGCACCTTGAAGCATGGCAAGACTTGGTTTGCATCATGTCTGGATTTGCTCATCTTCCACAGGGCGTTTCGTCAATCACGCCTCGAGCAAGTCGATGAGTCAAACCGACAACGCTGAAGAACCAATCGTTCTGCCACTGCTTGCTGCACCTCGCGCCGAGGTGTACCTGGTCGAAAACGCCGAAGAGCTCGAAGAGGCGGTCGCGACTCTTGCTGCTGGAACCGGGCCTTTCGCAGTGGACGCCGAACGTGCGAGCGGTTTCAAGTATTCACAGCGTGCTTATCTAATTCAGATTTATCGAGCTGGCAGCCCTATTTATCTCATTGATCCGGCAGCCATTGCTCCGGTCGTTGACGTAAAACCATTCGTTGGCCTCGCCGCGGTTCTCAGTTCGGCGCCTTGGATTTTGCACGCGGCCAGTCAAGACGTTCCTTGTCTGCGAGAGCTCGGCCTCGAGGCGCCGGCACTTCTGGACACCGAACTCGGTTCGCGAATCGCGGGCCTCGAACGTGTTGGTTTGGGTGCAGTTACTGAGGCACTTCTTGGCCTTAGGCTCGCCAAAGAGCATTCGGCAGTTGACTGGTCCACACGTCCATTGGCGGTTGATTGGTTGAACTACGCCGCTCTAGACGTTGACGTTTTGTTTGACCTTTGGGGCGCGGTTGAAGCCACACTCAAGGATCGCGGTAAATACGACTGGGCCTTGGAAGAATTCGAAGCCACCCTAAATGCTCAGCCAAAGTCAGCCAAAGTCGATAAGTGGCGTGGCATGACCGGCTTGCACGAGGTGAAGGATCAGAAGAAGCTAGCCATCGCACGCGAGCTCTGGAACGCCAGAGAGGCGCTAGCCGTAAAGTTAGACGTTTCTCCTGGCCGACTTATCCCCGATGCATCCATCGTCAATGTCGTCAAAGAGACTCCAAAGACTAAACCGCAGCTTGCCGGAAACCGGTCTTTCGTGGGCAGGGCAAGTCGCAGTTACCTCGATACCTGGTGGAAGGCGATTGAAGACGGTTCTAACAGTCGAGATTTGCCACCCTTAAAACTTCCTGCGGTCGGCATTCCGAACCACAGAATCTGGCCTACACGTTTTCCTGAGGCAGATAAGCGACTGAAGATGGTTCGTCCGCTAATCGCTGAACTCGGCGAAAAAATTGGTGTACCAATCGAAAACCTCTTGACGCCAGATTTCCTGAGAACATTATGCTTCGAACCGCCGGTGCTCGAGCTCGAGGCCATCGAGGCCACGCTCATACGATTGGGCGCTAGGAACTGGCAGGTTCAGCTAACCGCTCAGCTAATACTTGATGGCTTTGTAGCCGCAGCCGAAGAGGTTGAATCCTCTACTGATCTAGCGTGAGGAACTCTAGAGCCCACAACTTGCGCCACGATGTCTCTGGCAATGGCCTGAGCAGTTAGACCAGCATTCTCAAGAATTTGGTTTCTGGTTGCGTGGTCGATGAACTCATCCGGCAAACCGATCTCGGTTAGCGCTGTATCAATCTGGGCATCGCGCAGATCTTGGCGAACGCGAGTGCCGATGCCGCCGACCTTGATGCCGTCCTCGATTGTCACAACCAGGCGGTGTTCAGCTGACATTTCGACAACTGACTTCGGCACGGGAACCACCCAGCGAGGGTCAACAACGGTCGAGCCAATCCCCTGTGCCGCCAATAAGTCGGCGACTTGTAGAGCGGTGCTCGCCATCGAACCAACCGACATGATCAGCACATCCTTGGCCGCCGATTCGCGAAGCACGTCTACCCCATCGCTGGTGCGTCGGATCGCTGGGATTATGGTGCCTGCGGTTCCCTTACCGAAGCGGATCACAGTTGGGCGATCCTTGACCTCTACAGCCTCGTTCAGCAACTCGCGAAGAATGTTTGCGTCGCGTGGAGAGCTTAGTTTTATGCCTGGAACGATCTGAAGCATGGCCAAGTCCCACATGCCGTGGTGGCTTGGTCCATCGGGGCCGGTTACTCCCGCACGGTCAAGAACAAAAGTAACGCCGGCATCGTGCAGAGCAACATCCATGAGCACCTGGTCAAAAGCGCGGTTCATGAATGTGGCGTAAATGGCAACGACCGGGTGAAGCCCACCGAATGCCATACCCGCTGCCGAGGCAACCGCGTGCTGCTCGGCGATTCCAACGTCGAATACGCGGTCTGGATACTTTGCAGCGAACTTGTCTAAACCAACTGGGATGAGCATCGCGCCGGTAATTCCAACGACGTCTGGACGACGGTCAGCAACCTTCACGATTTCTTCACTGAACACGCTGGTCCACGACTGGCCGGAACCCGATTCTAGAGACTTTCCGGTTTCTGGGTCGATCTGGCCCACCGCATGGAACTGGTCTTCGGTGTTTAGGGTGGCTGGGTCGTAACCCTTGCCCTTCTGGGTGATTGCATGCACAATAACCGGGTTTGCATACTTCTTGGCTTGCGTAAGCGCCTGTTCCATGGCCTCTAGGTCGTGACCATCGATTGGGCCTATGTACTTGATATCTAGGTTTGGGAAAAGCCCCTTCGGTGCAAATGAGCCCAAAAGCCCCTTACCCGCTCCACGGGCCGCTGAATAAGTCAATCTGCCAAGCAGACCGAACTTATAGAAGAAAGTCTTGCTGGCTCGATACAAGCGGCGATAGAACCGCTCGGTTCGAATGTCGTTAAGGTAACGCGCGAGTCCGCCGATTGTTGGTGCGTATGAGCGACCGTTATCGTTGACCACGATCACCAACTTGCGATCGTTGTCATCCGAGATGTTGTTGAGAGCTTCCCAGGTCATTCCACCGGTTAGCGAGCCATCACCAACGACCGCGATGACGTATCGGTCGTCCTGTTTGGTTAGCTTGTATGCCTTTGCGATTCCGTCGGCCCAGGACAGCGAAGAACTCGCATGCGAACTCTCGACGATGTCATGAACAGACTCTGAACGCTGCGGGTACCCTGCAAGGCCCTCGCGCTGTCGAAGCGTGCTGAAATCTTTTCGACCGGTCAGGAGCTTGTGTACGTATGACTGGTGACCGGTATCGAAAATGATCGAGTCATTTGGTGAATCAAACACACGGTGAATCGCAACAGTAGCCTCGACGACACCGAGGTTTGGGCCTAAGTGACCTCCGGTTTTTGCAACCGATGACACCAAAAACTGGCGAATCTCGGTGCAAAGGTCAGTCAACTGCTCATTGGTTAGCGCATCTAGGTCACGTGGACCGTTGATGCCATCGAGCAAACTCATAACCTTTGCAACCGAGATTTCGTGGCCAGTATTTCCCTTAGGAAACTAGGCTTCTCAGAACGTACTGAAGAATTCCACCATTGCGGTAGTAGTCAGCTTCACCCGGGGTGTCGATGCGAACAACTGCATCAAACTCAACTACAGGCTTTCCTGCAGCAGAGTGGCTTGAAGGAGTTGCGGTCACGCGAACGGTCTTCGGGGTCACGCCCTTGTTAAGTTCCTCGACGCCAGTGATGCTGAATACTTCAGTGCCGTCTAGGCCCAAAGATTCCGCGTTCTGACCCGCAGGGAACTGAAGTGGCAAAACACCCATTCCGATTAGGTTGCTTCGGTGAATACGCTCGAAGCTCTCGGTGATCACCGCGCGAACGCCTAGCAGGCTGGTGCCCTTAGCTGCCCAGTCACGAGATGAACCCGAGCCATACTCCTTGCCACCCAAGATGACCAGTGGAGTTCCCTCGGCCTGGTAGTTGCTTGATGCGTCGTAGATGAATGACTGTGGGCCATCTGCCTTGGTGAAGTCACGGGTGTAACCACCCTCAACGTCGTTCAAGAGCTGGTTGCGCAGGCGGATGTTCGCGAAAGTACCGCGAATCATTACCTCGTGGTTGCCTCGACGTGAACCGTAGCTGTTGAAGTCAACGCGTGAGATTCCGTTGTCGGTCAAGTACTTGCCAGCCGGCGAGTCGACCTTGATTGAACCAGCAGGGCTGATGTGGTCGGTGGTAACCGAGTCACCAAGCTTGGCTAGAACGCGAGCGCCAAGGATGTCCTTGACAGAGTCAGGAGTCATCTTCATGCCGTCAAAGTAAGGCGGTTTGCGCACGTAGGTTGACTTCTCATCCCACTCGAACACCGCACCCTTTGGAGTTGGAAGTGACTTCCAGCGGTCGTCACCATCAAACACGCCTGCGTACTGGGTCTTGAACATTTCAGAGTTGATCGACTCGTCGATGGTCTTCTGAACCTCAGCTGCCGAAGGCCAGATGTCAGCCAGGTAGACCGGGTTGCCATCCTTGTCTTCACCAAGTGAGTCCTTCTCAAAGTCGAAGTCCATGGTTCCAGCAAGTGCGTAGGCAATTACTAGCGGAGGTGAAGCAAGGTAGTTCATCTTCACGTCTGGGCTGATTCGACCCTCAAAGTTGCGGTTACCTGAAAGTACTGCTGTGACGGCAAGGTCGTTGTGGTTAATCGCTTCAGAGATTTCATCTGAGAGCGGGCCAGAGTTACCGATACAGGTTGCACAACCGTAGCCGACAAGGTTGAAGCCAAGAGCGTCAAGATCCTTGGTCAATCCAGCCTTGTTGTAGTACTCGGTAACAACCTTTGAACCCGGTGCGAGTGAGGTCTTTACCCATGGCTTTGCCTTTAGGCCCTTGGCGACAGCGTTGCGTGCGACTAGACCAGCCGCGAGCATGACCGATGGGTTCGAGGTGTTGGTGCAAGAGGTAATCGACGCGATTGCAACGTGGCCGTTGTTCATGGCGAAGTCCTTGCCCTTCACGGCGGTTGGCTTCGAAGTTTCTGAAGAGTAGCTTGGCAAAACCTTTTCGAAGGCAGCCTTGGCATCGCTTAGAACGATGCGGTCCTGTGGACGCTTCGGGCCGGCGATTGACGGCACTACCGTGCTTAGATCGAGTTCGAGGTACTCGCTGAAACGAGGCTCGATGCTTGGGTCGTGCCAGAGGCCCTGAGCCTTGCTGTATGCCTCTACTAGATCGATCTGCTCCTGTGGGCGGCCAGTAATGCGCAGGTAGTCCAAGGTAACATCGTCGATTGGGAACATCGCAGCGGTCGAACCGAACTCAGGGCTCATGTTTCCGATGGTTGCGCGGTTCGCTAGTGGAACCGAGCTCACGCCAGCTCCGTAGAACTCAACAAACTTGCCAACCACGCCGTGCTTGCGAAGCATTTCGGTGATGGTTAGAACGACATCGGTAGCGGTTACGCCGGTGGTGATCTGGCCGGTTAGCTTGAAGCCAACGACCTTAGGAATCAACATTGACACTGGCTGGCCGAGCATGGCTGCCTCGGCTTCGATGCCACCGACACCCCAGCCTAGAACGCCAAGACCGTTCACCATGGTGGTGTGTGAGTCGGTACCGACACAGCTGTCTGGGTAAGCCTGGATTTCACCGTTCACTTCACGCGCCATAATCGTGCGAGCCAGGTATTCAATGTTTACCTGGTGAACGATACCGGTGCCTGGTGGAACAACCTTGAAGTCGTCGAACGCAGTCTGGCCCCAACGTAGGAACTGGTAACGCTCGCCGTTGCGGTTGTATTCGAACTCGACGTTACGTTCGAAAGCATCGGCGCTTCCGGCTACGTCAATCTGAACCGAGTGGTCAATGACGAGTTCGGCAGGTGCGAGTGGGTTGATTCGCTTAGGGTCTCCACCGAGTTCGGCTACTGCCTCACGCATAGTTGCGAGGTCGACCACACAAGGCACTCCGGTGAAGTCCTGCATGATTACTCGTGCAGGGGTGAACTGGATTTCGGTGTCTGGTTCTACGGTTGGGTCCCAATTGACCAGTGCATTGACGTGGTCAGCGGTGATGTTCGCGCCATCTTCGGTGCGAAGCAGGTTCTCAAGCAAGATCTTCAAGCTGTATGGAAGCGTCTTTGCGTCCACAGAATCAAGCTTAAAGATTCGGTAAGTCTTTGAACCAACAACAAGCTGGTCCGAAGAACCGAAGCTATTTACTTTGGACATGAAGCCACTCCTTTGTTTGCAGCAATACTCTTCAAAAATACCACTTACTTGACGTGCGCGATGCTGCTTCGCAACAACAACCAAGAAAGCCAAATGCAAAGGGCATAGAGCGGCACTCCCATCGCCACACGGGCGATGCCAAGCGCTTCAATTTGATTTGCAAAATATAGCGGCACCTGCACCAGCAGGCGTGCGCCGAAAAGAGTTACGAACAACCCGGTTGCGAGGTCGGCACGGCGAAGAATCTTTTTGTTCTTGCGCCAGGTTAGCGGCTCGCTTCTTAGCAGTCCGACCAGAAAGCCGATCAGAGGCCAGCGCACCAAAATCGACAGGCCGAGAACGGCACCGTAAGCGATGTTGGTGAAAAATCCTTGGATGAAATAATCGGCCGGGTGTCCCCCATCTCTAAGGGTGAGATAGGCAGACAGTGCAATTCCTAATGCCCCGGCTATTGCCTGGGTAACCGGCTTCTTTTGAATTATCTGCCAGAGGATGAACACCACCGAAACTGAAGCTGAGCCAATGGCTGCCGCAACCGTGTTTTTTGAAAGCGCGAATACGAGCACGAACACCGTGGCCGGCAGCGAGCTCTGAACGATTCCGAACCAACCGCCGAGTGACGCCATTAGCGATTCGCGATCGAGGGTTGCAACCCCATCCTTTTCGTGAATGCCCAGGCGCTTCATTGCCCCTTCACGGTTCAGTTTCGGTTCGGCCACTTAGATCGCCTTTGGTGGGGTGATTGTGCCGCCGGGAACGGTCAGTGGAAGAAGGTCTCCAGGAGGCAGCGGAGTAGAGTCTCGGTGAACCGTTACGCTGCGGAACAAGTCGTCGATTTCTGCTGCAGCCTTCGGGTCAGTGATGGCAGCTCCTGCGATCACACCACGAAGGAACCACTTCGGGCCATCCACTCCGACAAAGCGGCTAAACCGTGTTCCAACCTGCTCGCCCTGTTCGTTGGCAATCGGTAGTTTGGCTAGCAGTTCCGGACCCAGCGAACCTACGCGGGCTTCTGCGGTTCCGCCCTGTGCGACAACTGAGTCACTTAGCTGTTGGCGAATGCCGTGCCACAGTCCCTCGCTTTTTGGTGCCGAGAATGCTTGTAACTGCAGCGATGAATCGTCATATTCGAGGGTAACCGCAACGATCCGTTGACTCGGCTCCTCTACTTCGAGACGAACTTGAAGCCCATCCTTGGTTGGAAAGAGAATGGCGCCCAGGTTTAGATGGGGACCGTTGAACTGCACCTCTGACGAGTCAAATGGGCCCGCCGATGCGCGATCTGCAGGCGCAGACTTTTCACCTTGGTATGACTCGATCATGGCTATTTGGTTCCCGTGGAGCCAAACCCGGCGGTGCCGCGGTGAGAACCAGGAAGAGTTTCGACGGCGATGAAGTCGGCGATTTCGATTGCTTGGATGACGAGCTGCGCAATTCGGTCTCCCTTGGCAACTGGGAAGTCTTCGTTGCTGCTGTTGTACAAAGTCACAGCAATTTCGCCACGGTAGCCTGCGTCAACGGTGCCTGGCGCGTTCAAAACTGTGATGCCGTGCTTTGCAGATAGACCGCTTCGCGGGTGAACAAGGCCAACGTAGCCATCTGGAAGAGCAATCGAAACGCCGGTGCGCACCGTGAGGCGGCCCATAGCTGGAATGACTGCATCTACGGCAGCGCGAAGATCAGCGCCAGCGTCTCCAGGTTGAGCGTAGGTTGGCTCTAGGCCAGGTTCTGCAACTAGCAGTACAGGTAGTTTTTTGGTCACGGTAAGAGCGTAATCTAATGGAATGACTGAACAGCGTAACGAACCGCACTACTCGGAATGGGTATTGCCAAATTGGACGAGTTTCCTGCCTACTTTGGCTATTTTTCCGACCTTCTGGCTAACTTTCTTGCCGATAAACGTAGGCACTGGCTTCTGGTCGGGAATCACGGTGACCGCTGTGGTGATTTTCCTCATGGTTGCAAAATCCGCGAGGATCGATGTGACTGTTGACTTGCTCAAAGTCGCGAATGCTCAAATAGAGCGCAAATTTGTCACAAGCGTAGAGGTAATTGGCCCCGAGCAGGCATTCTTTGAGCGTGGAAGAAACTTGGACACCCGAGCTTGGATTCATTTCCAGGGTTCAGTCAAGACCATGGTCAAGGTTTGGATGGATGATCCCCAAGACCCGACGCCTTATTGGTTATTTTCAACCAGAAACCCGGTTGAGTTGAAGCGAGTTTTGGAGGACTAGCCCTCACACTCGATGCAAACCTTGCCGTACTTTCCCTTTTTCGGAGAGAGCAGCGAGTGGTGCTTCACAATGAAGCACTCTGAGCACGTGAACTCATCATCCTGTGGCGGCAAAACCACGACGTCTAGGTCTTCTGAGACCACATCAGGGATCGCAAAACCTTCACCGTGCTCTGACTCGTCAGTGTCAACGAGGCCGGCTAGTTTGTCAGGGGTGCGCTCTTTGATGGCCTCGATCGACTCGACATCGTCATCGTTTTTGCGAGGTGCATCATAATCGGTGGCCATTCGCCTACCCTTTCGGTTCAAAGTCTTGAAGCGTGCATAGTGTGCAACAAATATTTGCTAATAGCAAACCTGCAACGCCTTACGACACAAAATACTTTGAGTTGCGCAAAAAAGCCGGAACGGCGCGCCTAGAAAATGTCGTCGATTATGCACCACCTGGTGGCAAACTATTCGAAAGAGCGAAAGGACCGCGAGATGCAAGACATTCGGCTGGTCGGCAACGACGGCGAATACCTGAATCTTGAAACACAGACCGGAGACAAGTTTCGTCTCGTCTTGGATGACAGTCTTCGCGCCGCAGTTAAGCGAGACACGAGCATTCAGTTGGACTCGATTGGAATCTCACCTCGTGAGATTCAAGACGCCGTTCGCGCAGGGCAATCGCCAGAGTCTGTTGCAACAGAGCACTCGGTGCCACTTGACTACGTACAGAAGTTTGCCCTAACCGTCATCGACGAGATCGGTCACATCGTTGCCAGCGCGCAGGCGGTTCGAATCGCAGTGAACGCTGATCGATATAGTGAGGCCACCCAGCTCGAATTCGGCGAGGTGGTGGCAGAGCGCATCCAGGCTCTCAACGGTAAGAACCCAACCTGGAGTGCAGTCAAGCTTGATGGTTCTCCATGGCAGGTTACGGTGTCATATGAAATCGACGGCAAACCCGTGGCTGCAGTCTGGTCTTTCGACCAGAGAAAGCTGATTTTGTCTCCGGACAACGAGGTTGCGGTCAAATTCGCCACCGGAAATCACGCGGCTACCTCAAAGACGCGTGTCGAAGAGGTCAACCTGACTCAGGTTATCTCGCTTCCAACAACTGTTGAGGTCGAGGACGATGAGCCGGTCGCACCGATTATTGCTTCTGTTCCCGACATCTCTCCGGTTGTTGAAGTCCCGCCGATCAGCGCAATTGAACAGCTAACTCGCGCTAGCGTCTCGACTCACGAAGATGTTGTCGAACCAGCCGAGGAATCACCCCTCAGTGCAACAGCTGATCTGCTAGAAGCGTTGCGAAAGAAGCGAGCTCAGGCCACTGAAGTTGTTGAGGTTGTGGCTGAAGTCGAAACCGAGAAGATTGCAACCCCTGAAGTTGAACCGGTTGCTGAGCCAACGCCCGCAAGTTCGCCAGCTAAAAAGGGTCGTCCAAGCATGCCTAGCTGGGATGAGATTGTTTTCGGCACCAAGACCGAAGACTAGTCAGCAAAAACTCCGAACCTAAGCAACGGCACTGATAGCTCAGTTGTGGTTATGCCTCCGTGCTGACCTATCATCCTCAAGCTTTGTGGCTTAGCAAAAGCACGATGATAGACGGCGGTTCCTGCAGTCGAAATTAGGAACAAATCTGGAAGAAAATCTGGATTGGTAATCGGCTCCTTGAGCCAGCCCTGCTCCGAGAGTTCAGATGCCGTGGCGACTATGACTCGCTCACCAAGTTGCAACCGTAATTCTGCTTGTCGAAGCTTCATATCCTCGGCAACTTTGAAATACAGAAAGGCATTACGTGGGTCGCCGGTTACAGCCACGAGTCCAGGAATCTCCATTTCGTCGAGCAGAATTTGTTGATCGCGAGGCACATCTACTATTCCGTGATCGGCAGTGAGCAGTACTCCTGCTCCTTTAGGCAAAGATGCGACCAGGCGCTTAACAGCCGCATCCAAATCCTCGAGCTTGTTCAACCAATCAGACGATTCAACCCCTGAACTGTGTGCGATTGAATCAAGCTCCGGAAAATATAGATATGTAAGTGATTTCGCTTTCGAACCGAGGATCTTCAAAGTCGCATCGATGCGCTCGTCGAATGTCTTAGCGGCTACGTATTGAGCGCCGGACATGTTGAGACGGGTAAATCCAGATTCCGCGTACTCCCCTGGGCCAACCGTGAAACTCTGCACATTTGCCGTAATAGCCATTTCTGCAACGGACTTAGAAGTCTGAAAATTCTCGGGTTTAAAATCTTCCGACCAACCAGACAACAGGTTTCTTACTCCACCCGTCGCACGGTCGAAAACTGAGTACCCGAATACTCCATGCTCGGAGGGTTTGGCTCCGACTCCAAAGCTCGTGATCGCAGCAGCGGTGGTGCTTGGGAAAACGGTGTTGATGCTTTTGGATGCCTTGAGTGCTGCGTTCAAGAATGGTGCGTGACCGGCCGCATTTCTAAGGTTCTCTGCACCCAGGCCGTCCACCAGGATCACGCACACTCGTTCGGCAGCCTTGAACCCCAATCGATTGTTCTTGCCCGTAATTGATCCGAGTGCGCTGATAAACACATCGGAAAGCCTCCCAAGAGTTTTGGGGGCGGCGGGTAGCATCGTAGGCATCACCAATAGTCTGCCACAGCAGCAAACCAAGACCTGAGACCAGATGAAAAACGACTTTCCAGAAGAGCACCGCATTGTTGACATTGAGTTGTCGCAAGAAATGCAGGAATCCTTCCTCGAATACTCGTACTCGGTTATTTATGCTCGCGCGCTACCAGATGCGCGAGACGGCCTAAAGCCGGTTCACCGCCGCATCGTTTACCAGATGGGTGAAATGGGCCTTCGCCCGGAGCGAGGTCACGTAAAGTCAGCCCGTGTCACCGGCGAGGTGATGGGTAAGTTGCACCCGCACGGTGACTCAGCCATTTACGACGCTTTGGTTCGTATGGCTCAGCCATTCAGCCTCCGTGTGCCGCTAATTGACGGTCACGGCAACTTTGGTAGCTTGGATGACGGCCCAGCCGCCGCTCGATACACCGAAGCGAAGCTATCGCAGGCAGCAATGCTTATGAATGACGGCCTTGATGAAGACGTCGTCGATTTCAAGCCAAACTACGACGCGCAGCTCTCCGAGCCTGAGGTTCTACCAGCGGCCTTCCCAAATCTCCTGGTCAATGGCGCTTCGGGCATCGCAGTGGGTATGGCTACCAACATGCCTCCGCACAACCTGCGCGAAGTGGTTTCGGGTGCCCGCTACCTACTTGAGAACCCGCAGGCGAACACCGAAGACTTGATGAAGTACATTCCCGGCCCAGATCTGCCAAATGGTGGAATCATCATGGGCTTGGATGGCGTTCGTGACGCCTATGAAACCGGCCGTGGTGTGTTTAAGACTCGCGCGCGCGTATCGGTTGAGAGTGTCTCACCTAGAAAGCTCGGCCTTGTCGTAACCGAACTCCCCTACCTTGTTGGCCCTGAGAAGGTCATCGAGAAAATCAAGGATGGAGTTAACAACAAGAAACTTCAGGGCATCAGTGATGTCACTGACTTGACTGACCGCACCAACGGCCTCAAATTGGTAATCGAACTGAAGACCGGATTTGACCCGCAGGTCGTGCTCGACCTTCTCTACCGCTTCACTCCGATGGAAGATTCTTTCGGAATCAATAACGTTGCCCTAGTAGACGGACGCCCGCTTACGCTCGGTTTGCGTGACCTGCTGGGCGTCTACCTTGCCCACCGAATCACTGTTACACGCCGCCGCACCGTCACTCGCCTTGGCAAACGCAATGCCCGCCTCCACCTGGTAGAGGGTCTGCTTATCGCTATCGTTTCGATCGATGAGGTTATCCAAGTCATTCGAAGCAGCGATGAGGTCGATGATGCCCGTCAACGCCTACGCGATATTTTTGACCTGAGCGAACTTCAAGCCGAATACATCCTTGAACTGCGCCTGCGTCGCCTAACCAAGTTCTCACGCATTGAACTTGAGTCTGAAAAGGCTACATTGCTCGCGGAGATTGCCGAGTTAGAAAAGATTCTTTCTTCAGAGGCGAATCTGCGTGCGGTGGTTAGTGCTGAGTTGGCCGATGTGGCCGACAAGTATGGCGATGATCGCCGCACTACATTGATTTCAGAAGTCGAAGAAGTAAAGCCGATCTCGATGGCCAAGGCCGCCACTGTGAATGCAGAACTCGCCGATACCCCTTGCACGATCGTTTTGACCGCCAGCGGAGTCCTAGCGCGCCTCGATGGTCATCCAGTTGAAGTTGCAAGCACAAAGCGCGCCAAGCACGATGCCATTTCCACCCGCATCCAGACTTCTACTCGACAGGATGTTGGTTTCGTCACCAGCTACGGCAAGGTTCACAGAATTCATGCGGCCGATGTACCAGGGTTTGGCGAAGAGTTCGATGCGAGTCAGGCTGTTGCAGCGCACGATTTCCTAGGCCTTCCGAAGGATGAAATCATCCTCACGGTGATTGAGCTAAATGAGACGGTCGAACTCGCGCTGGGAACCGAACAGGGTGTCGTCAAGCGCGTCGTCGCCGATTACCCAGCCAAGGATGAATTTGAGGTCATCTCACTCAAGGATGGCGACCGTGTGATCGGTGCGGCCTTGGCCACCGACGCGTCTACCCTGGTCTTCGTTTCTAGCGATGCTCAGTTGCTTCACTACTCGGCATCTTCGGTTAGACCACAGGGTCGACCAGCTGGTGGTGTGGCGGGAATCAACCTCGACGAAGCCGCCAAGGTTATTTACTTCACCGCCGTGTCTAGTGCCGATTCCTCCGTGGTTGTTACTGCGGCCAACAGTTCCCTTTCGATCCCGGGAACCGATGCGGGCTCGCTAAAGATTTCCGATCTTTCAGAATTCCCAGGCAAGGGTCGTGCCACCGGCGGAGTGCGTTCGCAGCGCTTTGTTAGAGGTGAAGACCAGCTTTACTTCGCCTGGGTTGGCAACGAGCCGATTAAGGCGCTTACTGCCGATGGAAAGCCGATCGAACTTAGGGGCGAGAAGGCTAAGCGCGACGCGTCGGGAACACCGCAGCCAGCAGTGATTGGTTCGGTAGGAAACTAACCTGCCGCTATAGATGCTCTAGCGGGTTTTATGCGTCGATACGATCGCGTTCAAAGTCATCGGCAGAGTCGATGATGAAATCTCTGCGTGGAGCAACATCGTTGCCCATTAGCAACTCAAAGACCTGCTCGGCCGCAACGGCGTCTTCGACGCGAACGCGGCGCAAAGCACGGTGACTGCGGTCCATAGTGGTCTCTGCAAGCTGATCGGCATCCATTTCACCAAGACCCTTGTAGCGCTGGATCGGCTCCTTGTAGCGCTTGCCGGCCTTTTCGAGCTTGATCAAGAGCGCCTCTAGCTCCTGTTGTGAATAGGTGTAGACGACCTCATTTGCCTTCGACCCGGCGTTGATGATCTCAACTCGGTGCAGCGGTGGAACGGCTGCAAATACGCGTCCAGCTTCGACCAAAGGTCTCATGTAACGGAAGAAAAGAGTCAGTAGCAGGGTGCGAATGTGCGCGCCATCGACGTCGGCGTCGCTCATCAGAATGACTTTTCCGTAGCGAGCCGCTTCTAGATCAAAGCTTCGGCCCGAACCAGCGCCGATTACCTGGATGATTGATGCACATTCGGTGTTTGACAGCATGTCTGACACTGACGCCTTTTGCACGTTGAGGATCTTGCCTCGAATCGGCAAAAGGGCCTGGAAATCGCTGCTTCGAGCTAGTTTTGCAGTGCCGAGCGCTGAGTCACCCTCAACGATGAACAGCTCGGAATCCATGGTGTCTTGAGTGCGACAATCGACCAGCTTGGTCGGCAACGAGGAACTCTCGAGAGCATTCTTGCGACGCTGGGTTTCTTTGTGAGTTCGAGCCGAGATTCTCGACTTCATCTCTGCCACGATCTTCTCTAGTAGCAGTGCACTCTGCGCCTTGTCGTCGCGCTTTACGCTGTTGAAACGTTCACCCAGAGCCTTGGTAATGACATTCGAGACTATGTTGCGAACCGCAGGAGTTCCGAGAACTTCCTTGGTCTGACCCTCGAACTGCGGCTCTGCGAGACGAACTGTCACGACGGCGGTAAGGCCAGCCATGACGTCTTCTTTTTCAATCTTGTCGTTACCGACCTTGAGCTTGCGCGCGTTAGATTCGATCTGCCCGCGCAGGGCCTTCAAAAGCGCCTGCTCGAAGCCTGCCACGTGAGTTCCGCCCTTTGGTGTGGCAATGATGTTCACGTATGACTTGAGTTCGGTGTCATAACCGGTTCCCCAGCGAACAGCAACCTCAACGGCACAGTCGCGTTCTACTTCGCGCGAAACCATGTTGCCCGACTCGTCTAGCACCGGGATCGTCTCAGAGAACTTGCCTTCGCCGGACAAACGCCAGGTGGCGGTTAGCGGTGCATCCTTCGCCAGGAAATCGGCGTACTCCACGATGCCACCCTGATACTTGAATTCTTCTCGGGTCTTCTCACGGCCGCGTTCGTCAGTGATGCCGATGCCAAGGCCTGGCACCAAGAAGGCGGTCTGACGTGCACGGCCGACGAGTTCGTCTGTCGAGAAGTGTGCATCCTTGATGAAAATTTGTGGGTCAACCCAGTAACGAACGCGTGTGCCAGAGACGCCCTTGGCAACCTTGCCAATTTCGCGTAGCACCGAACCGTCCTCAAATGGCTTGAACGGGTTACTAGGTGAAATTCCTGCCTTGTCGTCGAAGATTCCCGGCTCTCCGCGGCGGAAAGACATGGCGTAGGTCTTGCCCTCGCGGTCAACCTCAACATCAAGACGCTCAGAGAGAGCGTTGACCACCGAGGCGCCCACACCGTGAAGTCCGCCCGAGGCCGCATAGGAGCCAGAACCAAACTTTCCACCAGCGTGAAGCTTGGTGAAGACAACCTCAACTCCAGAGAGGCCAGTTTTAGGCTCAATGTCGACCGGAATACCGCGGGCCTTGTCGCGCACCTCGACCGAGTTATCTTTGTGCAAGACAACTTCGATCTGATCGCCATGACCAGCCAGAGCCTCATCAACCGAGTTGTCGATGATCTCCCAAAGACAGTGCATTAGGCCGCGAGAGTCGGTCGAACCGATGTACATGCCCGGACGCTTGCGAACGGCCTCAAGCCCCTCTAGAACAGAGAGATGGCGGGCTGAATAGTCTGAATTGGGCACCTCAAAATGCTAACCTTCGCGTGCTCAAATGCCCGTTTTGACACGGCTGCAGGCCGATATCCAGGTCATCGACTTCGCAGTTAGCGAAATGCGGGCCAATTTGAAGCCAAAGGTCGAATAACTGTGTTCTTATTGTCTCGGAAGGGAAACACAATGAATCAAGAAGTTACCGCAGAAGCAGAAATCAACGCAGAAGAGACTCGCGAGTCACTTACCGCGCTAGACCGTTGCGACGTTTGTGGTGCTCAGGCCTACATCCGCGTTGAGTTGGCCAGCGGCGACTTGATTTTCTGCTCCCACCACGGCAACGAAAAGAAGGCTCAGCTTGAGCCAGTTGCGTTGTCATGGCACGACGAGAGCTCGAAGCTACTCGTTCGCTAGATCGCTCTCCAGCTTCCAAACCTCAGCAATAAGGTCGGCCAACTGGTCGGCCTTTTTTGCATCTTGGATGGGGTTCAGCTCAACCCCCGCTTTGCTTGCGGTATCGATCAAAATTTGCTCGAGCAAGACTTGATTCTTCGAAAGTAATGGTCCGTGCAAGGCGGTTCCAATGAATGAGTCCGAACGGTAGAACTCAGGAATATCGGTGTCTACGTTCACATAACCTAGAAGGTCAATGTCGCCATCCTTGACGATACTGAACCTTGAGACGCGTTCGGGCAGTGGCGTGGGAGCGGCAACCGAGACGATGCCAGCGCCGATTGAACGTGCGAAACCGGTCGAAACGGCGAGAACCGGAACGCCGTCAGCGATTAGTCGACGCAACTGTGGCGCTAGAGCAAGAAATTCATCCTCGATGTCGACCCACGCGGCCTCTGAGCCGTGCCCAACCAACACAAAGTGAAGGGATGCTGCGAAGTCGCTTGGCTTTGTTAGTTCAACAATCTCCGCGTCGTGACCGCGCCACTCTAGCTGGCGGGCAAGAACCTCGAGGTTACCGAAGTCACCGTTTAGGTTCAGATGCTTCGGGAAAAGCATTCCTAATCGAATCATCTCTCAACCGCCTCTGGATCGGTGAAACCGAGAATGCGTCTGGTTCGTCTCATCGCGTCAGCCGAGAAAATTACGGTCTTGATTCCGTGTTCTGGTTTTGGAAGGGCGAAAAACGCATCCAAGGCTTCTTCAAGATCGCCAATGACCTGACCAATCGGAATGTTGGCGTAAGTCATGCGCAAGGCGATCTCGGCAAAGTTGTAGCCGCTGACTATGTCAGCGTGTGACAGGTTACTCATGTCTACCGTCCAGAGCCAGGAAGGGTCGTGAACATCTCGCCCAATGGCGACCATAATCTGCGAGGGGTTGGTATTTAGATTGTCCAGGTTCAACTGAAAACTCATCGGGTTCTGAACAAGGATGAATTCGACATCCTCTCCCCCGACCTGTGCGATTTCACCGCGAGCAAACACCGGGGGAAGCTCGTCAAGTACCCGCGCTGCCTTTGCTAGGTCGAATGAGTCGCCGAGGTACGCCTCCGCGCTTTGTAGGGCTGCGATCGAGTCAAGTGCGTAGTGAAGACCGCGGTTTGGCAGGGAGAAAGCAACCCCGCTTCCGCTTATCTGCGCAATCGCGTTTGTACCCTCGACCGACGTAATTTCAGCGGTCACGCTTGGTCTTGGCAATTCATCCAAGTAAGTTGGCGCAGACCCTAGCCCGTGTTTGGTCTTTGAGATCACGTCAGCAACAATGCCGAACCACATGGTTGATTCCTGGTCGGTCAACTGCTGACCGATAAGCACTGTGTTTTGGTCATCCGCGTTTAGGAGAACCGGACCTCGGGTGCGCTTTGCAACGAGCGCCAATTTGTCGCGCACAAGCGCCGGGTCTACAAATCGATCAAGCTGATCCTCGAGAACGTTAAGAATCGTCGATTGGCGAGGAGTAACTCGCTTGGTGATTTCGGCGGCGTGACCTTCATCCATTTCAAGAATCGCCACGTCACCAGAGATTCTTCCGAAGAGGTTCGAGCGTTCGAGAATGGCAGAGTAGAAACCCTGCTCGATGTTGGCCGTTGATGGGTTCGTGAAAACCGACTTGCCGTGAGCCCTGGCTATGGCAACCAACATCTTGGTGGTCGTTGATTTGCCCGCTGAGCCGGTTACGACTACCAGTCCATCCTTGAAGCCATTGAGTGTCTTTGCCAACAACCCAGGAGCAATTTTGCTCAGGATTAGACCGGGAAGGGCCGATCCACCGCCGGGCCTCACCTTTCTGATGAGCCAGCGTGATGCCCGCCCAATCAGAATGGCTGGAAGATAGAGCACTTTAGTTCTCTAGATAGTCGCGAAGCATCTGTGAGCGAGACGGGTGGCGCAGCTTCGACATGGTCTTTGATTCAATCTGGCGAATTCGCTCGCGAGTAACTCCGAACTCTTCACCGATCTGGTCAAGGGTCTTCTGCACGCCATCACCTAGGCCGAATCGGCTGCGAATAACACCGGCTTCACGAGGGTGAAGCGAGTCAAGAATGCGCTCTAGTTCGCGCTGCAACATCGTGAAGCCCACAGCGTCAGCAGGAACAACAGCTTCTGTGTCTTCGATTAGGTCACCGAACTCGCTATCGCCGTCTTCGCCAAGAGGAGTCGAAAGCGAAATTGGCTCGCGGCCATACTTCTGAACCTCGACAACCTTCTCAGGAGTCATGTCGAGTTCGCGAGCTAGCTCTTCTGGGGTCGGTTCGCGACCTAGGTCCTGCAGCAGCTGGCGCTGGACGCGAGCAAGCTTGTTAATGACCTCAACCATGTGAACAGGGATACGAATTGTTCGAGCCTGGTCAGCCATTGCACGAGTGATTGCCTGGCGAATCCACCAGGTTGCATAGGTAGAGAACTTATAACCCTTGGTGTAGTCGAACTTCTCAACGGCGCGAATCAGACCCAGGTTTCCCTCTTGGATTAGGTCCAAGAACTGCATTCCGCGTCCGGTGTAACGCTTTGCGAGCGAAACAACTAGTCGGAGGTTGGCCTCTAGAAGGTGGCTCTTGGCGCGCTGGCCATCTTTGACGACCCACTTCAAGTCACGCTCGGCTTCGCGAGTTAGCTTTCCAGCAGTAGCCAGCTTCTCTTCAGCGAATAGACCAGCTTCGATGCGCTTTGCAAGTTCAACCTCGAGCTCTGCATTTAGAAGCGCAACCTTACCGATTTGCTTCAGGTAGTCCTTGACAGGGTCAGCAGTTGCACCAGTGATGGTTGTGGTCTGAACCGGGATGTCGTCTTCTTCGCGGTGCGACAACACGAGCGCACCCTCTGGAACGACGATCTTTTCTTTTTCGTCTTCGTCGTGCTCTTCGTCGTGCTCTTCATCAATTGCAGTGATGTCAACCGCTGCTTGGATGTCAATGACTACGTCTTCAACGGCTTCTAGATCTTCCGGGTCGATTTCATCTTCGTCATCGTCGCCGAGTTTAGGAGCCTTCTTTGCCTTGGCCGGCTTGGCCTTAGTAGCAACTGGGCCAGTAGATTTCGCTGCTTTTGGTTCAGCCTTCGCTTTTGGTTCAGCCTTTGCTTTTGGTTCAACCTTTGCAGCCTCAGGCTTAGCCTTAGGTGCTGCCTTTTTAGCGGCTGGCTTTTCGGCAGCCTCAGGCTTAGCCTTCGGTGCGGCCTTCTTTGCGGCGGGCTTCTCTACAGCCTTCTCGACGGCAGGCTTAGCTGCGGTCTTAGTGGTCTTGGCGACAGCCTCCGCTTTTGGCTTGGTTGTCTTTGGTGTGGCCTTTGGTGTAGCAGGAATGATGGTTGCTTCTTTCTTTGTCGGTTCCCCCGAAGTTTTGTTCTGCCCCGGGTGCAGCAGGTTTGACAGGAAACCGCGCTTTTTGCCGTCTTCAGTGTTCTTAGCCACATGTACCTCTCAGAATCAACCATCTGCTGATCCGGGCATTACTAAGACCCATGTCAAATCGCGAAATGCGGATGACTGGGTCTTGTTGCAATTATTGCACGTAAATGGCCATTTCCTGACCATTTGGCGCTCATTGCAAGGTCAAGAACCAAAAGTCCGAGGTATTTATTCCAGCGTGCGTGCGTTTTGTGTCACTTTCGCGGCTGATGCTGCGGTTCTCGCCCGATAGAAACTGAAGAGCCCGAAGCTGATCACCAGCAACTCCAGAGGGAAAGCTAACTTGAATCCCTCAAGCGAATAGAGGGGTTGATCGCCAATTAATTTGAGTGCATGAATCGAGTCGAGTGCCAATCCGACCAAAAACATGCTCGTAAAGGTAGCGATAAATCCACCCGAGTTGATTATGCCGTTTGAGGATCCAAGTCTGAACTTCGGTATCGCCACTCGTGAATAGTCGAAGGCAACCATGGATGCTGGACCGCCGACACCAATCGCAAGCACGAGAAGAATGATCTGCCAGAGAGGGTTTTTGCCTGGAGTCAAGAAAATGAGCACCCATGAAAAAGCCATCAGGGCATAGAGAGTTGTGACAATCAAATGTCTTCTCTGTGGCCACTTGATGCAGAGATAGCTGAGAACAGGGCCAACGAAGAAGCCGATAAACACGAAGGAAGCCAACAGCGAAGATGCAAGGGGGCGAGATAGACCTTCACCTTGAATCATGAACGGATAACCCCAGAGCAGGATGAACATCGAACCACTCGACTGCATTGTGAAATGAACCCAGAATGCCTTTCGAGTCATTGGGTCGGCGATGTTCTCCTGGAACTGTCGCCAAGCGCTCACTGGAACCTGCGTTTTGCCGTCGTGGGCTGCCGGTTCATCTTTCAAAAACAAGAATCCGAGGCAAGCCGCAAGCAGCGCCAAACTTGATGCCAATGAGAATGCCACGGTCCATCCGCTAACGCCCAAGATGTAGGCAAATGGCACAGCTGATGCGATTTGACCGAGTTGACCGAGGTTAGCGAACAACTGAGTAAACCTGGTTGCTCTGGGGCCAGGTAACCACCCATTGATCAAACGAATCATCGAAACAAAAACGAACGCGTCGCCAAAGCCAACAACCATACGACCGGCTATGGCAAGGATGAAAGCCGGCGACACGGCAACGATAAAGTTTCCGATTCCGGTCGTGAGGCTTCCAAAAATGATCAGCCGCCTTGCCCCGAAACGGTCGAGCAACATCCCGGTGGGTATTTGCATCGCGGCGTAAATGGCTAGCTGTGCAACGGCCAGTGCGGATAGCGCCGCAGCTCCTACCTCAAATCTCGAGATTGCGCTTAGCGAAGCCACGCCCATTGAACTTCGCTCTAGAACAGAAACAAAGTATGCGAAGACTGCTACCGCAAGGATCAGGCGGATACGCCCTTTAGATACCGCGTTACTCAGTTGAGTCCTCGGCTGCATTCTTTCTTCTGCTGGCTAGATAGTCTTCGAGCTCGGCCGCAATCTCGTCAGCGTTAGGCATCTTGCTCTCAGGCTTTCGCATCGGTGATTGGTTTGGGCCAGAAGGGTTGTTCAAGAAACCCTGCTCGAGATTGGCGATCATTCGTGAAAGCTCTTCGTTTTCGGCGACCTGTGTCTCGAGCTTTGCCAAGAAACGAACGCCATCATCACGTAGGTCATCGGTAGGAAAAACCAAACCAGTGGCACTCGTGACCTGTTCAAAGGCAGCGACTGCGGCTTGTGGATAATCGCTCTCGGATAGATAGTGAGGAACAAGCATCACAAAACCTGCTGTCGGTACTTCATCAGCAGCGAAGCGATATTCGAGTAGGTGTAGCACGTTTCCAGGCACCTGTGTTTGAGGTCGCCATTCAGAGGTTTGTTCGATCAAATCCTTACGGTTACCTGAGACCGTAACTCCGACAGCGCGAGTGTGTGGAATCGGGAACGGAATCGCGTGAACCCAGGTGAAGTCGGAAACCGCGTAGAAATCCAGGATGAACGCCATCGCCTCGCTAAAGGCCTCCCAGCGGAAGTCAGGTTCGTAACCGTGAAGGTACAGGAATGGCTGGCGCGCTTCATCCCAGACCAGATAGATGCCAAGCACGGCGGGCTCATAAGACTCGATGTGGTCTTTTTCGAAGTACATGACCGGTCGGCGAGAACGATAGTCGAGCAGTTCATCGTTATTGAAGCTGATGAGCAATTTGTGCTCGAGGTTGCCAAAGATTTGCTGAGCAAATTGCGCAATCGTTGAACCAGCATCGGTGAATCCGCTGAGACCACCGATCATGTGTAGACCGAGCGTTACTTCGGTATCCACATCGTGGATCGTAAATAAGTCGCGAGGCTGAACCATGTCTAAATCCTAACCTCGTCTGAACGCTATTAGCATTGTGCCCATGACCAACATTAAGCTAGCGGTAACTCCAAAAATTCCTGGCTTCAAGGCCGGACAGGCCTACGTAATCGGTGTAACCGCAGTTAGTGGCAAGCTGACTCTGCGTACCCACTCGGTTGATTCCGGAAGCGTCTCTGCGCTCGATCTCGCTGCACTTGGTGTCTCGGCGAAGCTAGAGTCCCTAAGCAAGCTCCCAGCTCCAAACGGAGCGATCTTCGCGCTTCTGGGCACAGGCACCGAAGAGCTGGACGAAGACTCATTGCGTGAGCTTGGTGCCAGCGCTACCCGACAACTTAGCGGCGCGAAGGAAATCATTTTTGACCTCCCAACCGACGACGATCGAGACGCCGTCAGCATCCTTGAAGGTGCTCTTCTTGGTCGCTACAAGTTCGAAAACGTCTTTTCTAAGCCCTCAAAGAACAAGGATGTCCTTGCAGCGGTAACCGCGCTTAGCGAACACAAGGTCAGTAGCCAGCAAATTGAACGTTCTCGCGCTTTGGCTCGTGCAGTTGAACGAGTGCGCAATTTGGTCAACACTCCCCCAAACCAGCTTTTCCCAAAGAGCTTTGCCGACATCGTTGCCGCGGAGACTAAGAATGCCGACCTTAAGGTCACCATCCTGGATGAAAAGGCGCTCAAGGCTCAGCGTTTCGGAGGCATCCTGGCAGTTGGTCAGGGTTCAAGTCGACCTCCACGCCTCGTGAAAATTGAGTACACCCCGAAGAAGGCGAAGCGGCACTTAGCTTTCGTCGGCAAGGGCATAACCTTCGACACCGGTGGAATATCAATCAAGCCAGCGGCCTCGATGGTCGGCATGAAGTACGACATGACCGGTGCGGCTACCGTCTACCAGGCCATTCTTGCGATTGCTGCGCTGAAGCTTCCAGTGAAGGTAACCAGTTACCTTTGCCTCGCCGAGAACATGCCGTCTGGAACGGCAATTCGACCAAACGACGTGATCGAAATTCGCAACGGAAAGACCGTTGAAGTTCTCAACACCGACGCAGAGGGTCGTCTGGTCTTGGCTGATGGTCTATCTGCCGCGTCTGAGGAGCAACCGGATCTGATAGTCGACGTTGCCACGCTTACCGGAGCCGCTCGGGTTGCACTTGGTGACCGTTATTCGGCTCTCATGGGATCGGCGGATGCAGTGTCTGCTGTCGAGGCGGCAGCATTTGATTCCGGAGAGCTGGTTTGGCACATGCCTCTACCGGTCGAGCTGCGTGCCCGTCTTGACACCGATGTTGCCGACATCGCCAATGCCAAGATCGGCTCCACAGCGGGAGGAATGCTTCTAGCCGGTGTCTTCTTGAAGGAATTCATCGGTACTTCGAAGAAGACTGGTCAGCCAATTTCCTGGGCGCGTCTAGACATCGCTGGCACCGCTAATAACGAGTCGGCGGCGTATGGATATACCCCTAAGGGAGCAACCGGTGTTGCTCTGCGCACGCTTGTATGTGTCGCCGAGGGAATGTCTCGCTAAATCTGCCGCATACAAGTAGTAAACTTCTAAGTATTCGTGAACCTTTAAAGGGAGTAATTCGTGGCTGACCACAACTTTGACGTTGTAATTCTCGGTGGCGGAAGCGGTGGCTACGCGGCCGCCCTTCGCTCGGCACAGTTGGGCAAGTCAGTTGCCCTAATCGAAAAGGACAAGCTTGGCGGCACCTGCCTACACCGTGGATGTATTCCAACCAAGGCCCTTTTGCACTCGGCAGAGATTGCTGACAGTGTCAAGGAAGCTGGTCACTACGGCGTCAACGCTACCTTCGGTTCAATCGACATGCTGGGTGTCAACAAGTACCGCGACGGCATTATCGACCGTCTATTCAAGGGTCTAACCGGTCTTGTCGGTTCAAAGGACATCACCGTAGTTGCCGGTGAAGGACGTTTAGTCGGCCCTAAGACCGTTCAGGTAAACGGTGAAAACTACACCGGCACCAACGTCATCCTTGCTTCGGGTTCATACAGCCGTTCGCTACCTGGTCTTGAAATCGGTGGCCGCGTGATTACCTCTGAGCACGCTCTGCAGCTCGAATTCGTACCAAACAAGGTCATCGTTCTAGGTGGCGGAGTAATCGGTGTTGAGTTTGCGTCAATCTGGCGCTCATTCGGTGCTGAAGTAACCATCGTCGAGGGCCTCCCAAGCTTGGTTCCGAACGAAGACCCTTCGGTCAGCAAGGCTCTAGAGCGCGCCTTCCGCAAGCGTGGCATTGACTTCAAGACCGGTGTGCGTTTCTCAGGTGTAGAACAGCACGAAAACGGTGTTGTGGTTTCACTCGAATCTGGCGAGAAGCTAGAAGCAGAGCTAATGCTTGTTGCAGTCGGTCGTGGCCCAAACACCGCCGGCATGGGCTACGAAGAGCAGGGCATCACCATGGACCGTGGCTTCGTTCTAACCAACGAACGCCTACAGACCAACATCCCAGGCGTTTACGCCGCCGGTGACATTGTTCCTGGCCTACAGCTTGCCCACCGCGGATTCCAGCAGGGTATCTTCATCGCCGAAGACATCGCAGGTCTAAACCCTGCGGTTATCGACGAGTCCGGCATCCCTAAGGTCACCTACTGCGAGCCTGAGATCGCCTCCGTTGGTCTAACCACCGCCCAGGCAACCGAGAAATTCGGTGCAGACAACATCTCGACCTACGAATACAACTTGGGTGGCAACGGAAAGAGCCAGATCCTAGGCACCGCCGGATTCATCAAGCTGATTCGTCAGAATAACGGTCCAGTTGTCGGTGTTCACATGATTGGATCTCGCGTTGGCGAGCAGATCGGTGAGGCACAGCTAATCGTTAACTGGGAAGCATACCCAGAGGACGTTGCTTCTCTTGTTCACGCACACCCAACCATGAATGAAGCAATCGGCGAGGCTCACCTGGCCCTAGCCGGCAAGCCACTTCACGCACACGCCTAAGAATTAGAAAGTCCCACAAGGAGCAAATAATGAGCGAATCAGTAGTACTTCCAGCACTCGGCGAGAGCGTTACCGAAGGCACCGTAACCCGTTGGCTAAAAAAGGTTGGCGAGACCGTAGCAATCGATGAGCCGCTGGTTGAGGTCTCTACCGACAAGGTTGACACCGAGATCCCTTCGCCGGTCGCAGGCGTAATTGAGCAGATTCTGGTGCAGGAAGACGAGACCGTTGAGGTTGGCGCCGTCCTAGTTATCATCGGTGACGGTTCAGGCGCTGGATCAGCACCCGCTGCGCCAGTTGCAGAGGCCGCGCCAGTAGTCGAGGCACCTGCTCCTGTTGTTGCTGCACCTGTTGCTGCTGCACCTGTTGTTGCTGCACCTGTTGTTGCTGCACCTGTTGTTGCTGCACCTGTTGTTGCTGCACCAGTTGTTGCTGCACCAGTTGTTGCCGCGCCTGCCGCACCTGCAGCCCCAATCAGCGATGCCGGCTACGTAACCCCGCTAGTTCGCAAGTTGGCCCAAGAGTCAGGCATTGACCTAACTCAGATCGCCGGAACCGGTGTTGGTGGACGCATCCGCAAGGACGACGTCTTGAACGCCACCTCAACTCCTGCACCGGCAGTCGCTTCGGCTCCGGCAGCCGCTTACGTTCCAGGTGCAGCATCACCACTTCGTGGCACCACCGAGCCAATGTCTCGCCTACGCAAGGTTCTTGCGGAGCGCGCAGTTGCTTCGATGGTCTCAACCGCTCAGCTAACCACCGTTGTTGAAGTTGACGTAACCAAGATTGCTCAGCTTCGTCAGAAGGTTCAGTCTGCATTCGTCGCAAAGTCTGGTGGCAAGTTGAACTTCATGCCGTTCTTTGCGCTGGCTGCTGCGGAAGCACTTCGCGTGCACCCAAAGCTGAACGCGACCATCGATGGTGACAACATCGTTTACCACGGCAGTGAGAACATCTCTTTCGCCGTAGACACCGAGAAGGGTCTGCTAACCCCGGTAATCCGCGATGCAGCCTCGCTAAACATCATGGAAATCGCGCAGCAGATCGCTGACAAAGCAGCCCGCACCCGTGCGAACCAGCTGAAGCCTGACGAGTTGGGTGGCGGAACCTTCACCCTCACCAACACCGGCTCTCGTGGAGCTCTATTCGACACTCCAGTCGTGTTCTTGCCACAGGTGGCAATCCTCGGCACCGGTGTGGTCACCAAGCGCCCAGTCGTAGTAACCGATGCAAATGGTCAGGATGCTATCTCGATCCGCAGCATGGTCTACCTAGCCCTTTCTTACGACCACCGTCTTGTTGACGGCGCCGACGCTAGCCGTTTCTTGGTGGACGTAAAGAACCGTCTCGAAGACGCAAACTTCGACGCTGTTCTAGGTCTCTAAGCCTCAAAGTCAGTCTCCCGGTATGCCTTACGGCTGCCGGGAGATTTTCTTTAAGTTCCATCCTGAACTCGACTTAGTCCAGACAACTTGAAAATCAGCCTCTTCTCCCCCATCCCTGCATTTAGCCACATAGATGCGTTCACCGCCAAGATCTTCAAGTTCGCTCAGCGAAACGGCTCCGAGCTCTGCGGTTTTCTGCAATGTCAACGCACCAACCTTCGCGAGACCAGTGCGAAGCTTCTCTAAGGAGCAGACTTCATTTCTCTCAGGCTTCGAAGCAGGTGTCACTATCGAGTCAACCGCGAGCTTGTTTCTACCCTGAACTTCTGAGCTGGAAATCAGGGTTGGCACGGCAACAGCGACCGCCAGAAAGGCGGCTGCGACTGCTAACAGACCCTTTCTCGATGACTTCATTGCTCTTGGTCGAACTGACGCTGTATGAGGCTCTTGGCTGGCGACCATCCAATTGCTGGTCAGCCGGTTGCGTCTGATGTCCTTTATTGCGGTCATAGCTCTAAGTCTTCGAGTTTGCAGAATCGGAAATACCACGAGAAGCCATTGTGTTGAAAACTCTTGGGAATCGACTCCTGTAAAACGATTTAGAATTGTGAAATGCCCGAGTTTCTGACTGCCGGATTGGCCCCTGACTTCGTAGATTACGAAGCCGCCTGGCAACTGCAGCGCAGCATCCATGCCGAGGTTTCGTCGGGATCCCGACCGGACACCGTAATCCTGCTGGAACACACTCCCGTCTACACCGCAGGCAAGCGCACCGAAGACCCAGAGCGTCCGCAAGACGGCACTCCGGTTATCGACGTAGACCGTGGTGGCAAAATCACTTGGCATGGCCCTGGGCAACTGATCGGCTACCCAATCATGCAGCTTCCACGTCCGATTGACGTTGTTGGTTACGTTCGTTGGCTCGAACAGGTGCTAATCGATTCGATTGCAGAGTTTGGTCTCTATACCGAACGAGTTGAGGGTCGAAGTGGTGTCTGGGCTCCCCTAGATGGAACACACGTAAAGGTCGCAGCCATCGGCATTCGCGTCGCCGAACACACCACGATGCACGGGTTTGCTCTCAACTGCAACAACTCGCTGCAACCATATGAAACGATTATTGCCTGCGGCATCCGAGATGCCACCGTTAGCACCTTGAGCGAGCTTCTGGGTCGTGAAATCACCCCTGCTATGGCGGCAGAGGTTGTCCAAAGACATCTAAAAGAGATTGGCAAAGTCAACCTATGACCGACATTCAACCAAAGCCGGAACGCAAGCTACTGCGCATTGAAGCACGAAACAGCGCCGTTCCGATTGAGAAGAAGCCGAGCTGGATCAAAACCACCGCGAAGATGGGGCCTGAATACCAAGCACTACAGAAGTTGGTAAAGGGCGAGAACCTTCACACGGTTTGCCAAGAGGCTGGTTGTCCAAACATTTTCGAATGCTGGGAAGACCGAGAGGCAACCTTCTTGATCGGCGGCTCACAGTGCACGCGTCGCTGCGACTTCTGCCAAATTGACACCGGCAAGCCTGACAACTTTGACCCTGATGAGCCGCGTCGAGTTGGCGATTCGGTCAAGCAGATGGAGTTGCGCTACGCGACCGTCACCGGTGTGGCACGTGATGACCTACCCGACGAGGGAGCCTGGCTCTATGCAGAGACCATTCGCCAAATTCACAAGCAGTCACCTGGCACCGGAGTCGAGATTTTGGTTCCAGACTTCTCTGGAAACCCCGAGCTGCTACTAAAGGTTTTCGAAGCTGCTCCAGAAGTTTTCGCACACAATGTCGAAACCGTGCCGCGCATTTTCAAGCAGATTCGACCAGCCTTTACCTATGAGCGTTCACTCGATGTAATCACCCAGGCCCGAAACTACGGGCTGGTTACCAAGTCAAACCTCATCCTAGGTATGGGTGAGACTCGCGAAGAAATCTCGCAGGCAATGCAGGATCTTTTTGATGCCGGAACCGACATTCTGACCATCACCCAGTACCTTCGCCCTACCCCAAAGCATCACCCGGTTTCTCGCTGGGTGAAGCCAGAAGAGTTCGTTGAAATGAAGGAAGAAGCCGAGGAAATTGGCTTCCTTGGTGTCTTGAGTGGTCCTCTGGTACGCAGCTCTTACCGCGCGGGACGTCTCTGGGCGACATCCATGCAGAAAAAGGGTTTGGCGATTCCAGCTCACTTGCAACATCTAGCCGACGCGGCGGCCAAGGATGGCTTTAGCCAGGCAGTCAGCAGTTAGGCTTATTCAATGGCTAAAGAGAACAAAGAACCAGGCCGCATCAAGCAGCTAATCAAGATCTACCAGTCGACCATGGCCGTCGATAAGACCGCTATTTGGTGGGCTCTGCTCACCCTAGGCATCGGCGCATTCGCCGGTACGATCCTCGGAGCGACCGTTGGCCAGGCAACCACTGCCGGATTCATCGTTTGGATCATCACCGGAACCCTAATTGGCTTCCTCTCTGCATTGATCGTAATGTCGCGCAAAGCCGAGAAAGTCGCCTACTCACAGATCGAGGGCAAGCCAGGCGCAGTCAGCGCGGTGCTTCGCTCTGCACTGAAGCGCGGCTGGCGAGGCAGCGAGATTCCGATTGCCGTGAACCGAAACCAGGATGCCGTCTACCGCGCTATCGGCCCAGCCGGTGTCGTTCTTATCGGTGAGGGTGTTCGCACCCGCGTTCAGCCTATGCTTGAAGATGAGCGTCGCAAGGTTCAGCGCGCGATTCCGGGTGTCGAAGTGAAGTTTATTTACGTGACTCAGGATACTGAGGGTACTCGCCTGCTAAAGCTGGCCCCCACCCTGCTCAAGTTGAAGCGTGTTTTGAATCGCAACGAGGTTGCCGTGGTTGACAAGCGTCTATCGGCTCTGGTCACTGCGATGCCAATCCCTAAGGGCATCGACCCGAAGCGCATGCGAGCTCAGCGTCGATAAAGAACTTCTTTAATAGATAACCCGTCCCTAGAGGACGGGTTTTCTATTTGGTGCGAACTAGAACTGTTCCTGCCGCCTTATCGTGCAAGCCGCGATTATCGGCATCCCAGATGGTTGCCGGCAACACCAAAAGAATCAGACCCACTCGGATGAGCGAGCGCCACAACCCCACGTACTTTCCGTCCAGTCGGCGAACCTGCAGGCCAAGAATGCGATGACCGATGCTGTAACCCACGGTGCCGACGAGCAACCATTGCTCCAAGGCGAAAACCAGCAGGGTAACGGTGGAGTCACCATGCGAAAACGCCTGTGACACGAGCAAAGATAGGCTCCAGTCGATCATCAGGGCTGCAGTTCGGCGAACGAGCTTTGCAAGACTGCCCGCGCCGCTTTCAGGTAATCCAAGGCGTTGTCCGGGCCACTGCTGTGCATTGCTCATGCATTCAGGATAGGCGAAAGATTTACATACCCGAAACACAATAAGAACGCCTGTATAGGCCATGTATCGATAGGATATTGATGATGGTTTAAAGATGCCCATCCAAAATCCAATTTGAAGGGAAACCCCCTATGTTCAAGACTGCCTCCGAGGTCGTCGCGTACATCAAGGAAAACGACGTAAAGTTCCTTGATGTTCGCTTCACCGACCTACCTGGTGTCCAGCAGCACTTCAACCTTCCAGCAGCAATGATCGATGAGCAGTTCTTCATCGATGGTCAGCTTTTCGATGGTTCGTCGATCCGCGGTTTCGCGTCAATCCACGAGTCAGACATGCAGATCATCCCTGATGTGACTACCGCTTACCTCGACGCTTTCCGCGCCGAGAAGACCCTCATCATGATCTTCGACATCTACAACCCACGTAATGGCGAGATCTACGGTCGCGACCCGCGTCAGACCGCTCGCAAGGCACAGGCTTACCTAGCAAGCACCGGCATTGCCGACACCGCTTACTTCGCACCTGAGGCAGAGTTCTTCATCTTCGATGACGTTCGCTACGAATACAAGCAGAACAGCTCAATGCACTTCATCGACTCAGATGAGGCAGCTTGGAACTCAGGCCGCGACGAGCGCGTAAACGGTCAGGGCGGAAACCTTGCCAACAAGACCCCTTTCAAGGGCGGCTACTTCCCAGTAACCCCAGTTGACAAGCACGCAGACATGCGCGACAACATCGTTCTTGAGCTGATCGCAGCCGGCCTAGAGGTCGAGCGCAGCCACCACGAGGTTGGTACCGCAGGTCAGGGTGAAATCAACTACAAGTTCGACACCCTACTTTCATCAGCAGATGACATCCTGAAGTTCAAGTACATCGTGAAGAACGTTGCAGAGCAGTGGGGCAAGGTTGCTACCTTCATGCCTAAGCCACTATTCGGCGACAACGGTTCAGGTATGCACGTTCACATGTCGCTGTGGAAGGAAGGCAAGCCTTTGTTCTACGACGAGTCAGGCTACGGCGGTCTTTCAGACATCGCTCGCTGGTACATCGGCGGTATCCTCAAGCACGCTCCATCACTGCTTGCGTTCACCAACCCGACCGTCAACAGCTACCACCGTCTAGTTCCTGGTTTCGAAGCTCCAGTAAACCTTGTTTACTCAGCAGGTAACCGTTCGGCTGCTATCCGCATCCCAATGACCGGAACCAACCCGAAGGCTAAGCGCATCGAGTTCCGCGCTCCTGACGCCTCATCGAACCCATACCTAGCCTTCGCAGCAATGCTTATGGCTGGTATCGATGGCATCAAGAACCGCATCGAGCCACACGAGCCAGTTGACAAGGACCTATACGAGCTACCTCCTGAGGAAGCAAAGTTGATCCCTCAGGTTCCTGGCAACCTTGAGGATGTTCTAAAGGCTCTTGAGGCTGACCACGACTACCTTCTAGAGGGTGGCGTATTCACCAAGGACCTAATCGAAACTTGGATTGACTACAAGCGCGTTCACGAGATCCAGCCGATCGCACTTCGTCCTCACCCATACGAGTTCGAGCTTTACTTCGGCGTCTAAGCCCTAGCAAGCAAAGAAAAGGACCTCACCGCAAGGTGGGGTCCTTTTTTTATTGGCGTTTTTGTCGAGCTAGTCAGCGTAAAAGAGGCGCTCGTATACCATTCGCGCGCGACGCGTAAAGGCGAGATAGTCTTCTTCCAGTTGGGTGGCCGAACCCGCCGGATACTCCATGATGCGTGCCATTCCCTCGAGTTGTTGACGATCGGTCGGCAACACATCCGTGCGCTTATTGGCCCACAGCACCGAAGCAGAACGAACCCTGGATGCGAAGGTCCAAGCTTCGGCCAGAACGCGTGCGTCATGCTCGGCAATGAGCCCCTCGCTGACGCAGGCCTGGAGTGCGACCAAAGTTTTTGGGGTTCGAATCGAGGGATGATCTTTTCCGTGTTTTAGCTGCATTAGCTGAACCAACCATTCGACATCGCTCAGCGATCCGCGGCCCAACTTGGTGTGTCGACGTGGGTCGGCACCTTGCGGTAGGCGCTCTGTTTCCATGCGGGCCTTGATGCGCCGGATTTCGATAACCGCCGACATCGGGAGTTCGGTTGGATAGCGGTATTGGTTGATGAGTTCGACAAACTTAGCTATAAGCTCGGGCGAGCCGGCAATTGGCTTTGCTCGAAGCAGAGCCTGCGACTCCCAGGTGTCAGACCAACGCTCGTAATAGGCGCGATAGGAGTCTAGGGATCTAGCGTTCGGGCCATTTTTGCCTTCTGGTCTGAGGTCGAGGTCGAGCTCAAACTCAAGCAACGGGTCGGCAGCGTAGCCCTTGAGGTCAGAAATGATTCGCTCGGCGGTCTTCTGCGCCAACTCTGGAATGACACCAGACTTAGCCTCGTAGACAAACATTACGTCTGCATCCGAGCCGAAACCGAGTTCTTCGCCGCCGAAGCGACCCATCGCTACTATTCCAAAGTCGAGTATTGAGAGCGGGTCATCGTTGCTGACGCTCGAGCCCGGCAATTCGACCACCACGTCGAGCATCCCTCGCACATAGCACGCGGTGAGGTCGCTAAGCCCTTGGGAGATTTGATCGAGAGTGAGCTCACCGAGTACTGCACCCATTGCAAGTCTCAGAGTCTCCCGGCGACGCAGTTGACGCAACGAGGCGGCGGCGGTCTCCCCTAGTTCGTGTCGAGCAACAATCGCGTTAAATTCGACCTTAAGTTCCGTCTCGGTCATCGGCACTAGATCTTCTAACCGTTCGAACCAAGCTGCCGCCTCAGGAATGCGCTCGAACAGCCCGGTAGCCAATCGACTGTTGGACAACACCTGGGTCATGCGTTCGGCTGCGCCGGTCGCATCGCGAAGCATTTTGAGATACCAAGGAGATTCACCCAGGTCTTCACTCAGACGCCTAAACGATAGCAGCGCGGCATCCGGGTCGGTTCCCTTCGAGAACCATTCGATGAGCACGGGCAGTAACTGCTTTTGAATGGCAGCACGTCTCGAGAGGCCTGAGGTAAGCGCGGCGATGTTCTTGTGAGCTCCCGGCGCATCCTTGAAGCCGATAGCGTGCAAGCGATCTTCGACCTGGGAGCTGGAAAGTTCTAGGCTGGATCCTTCGAGTCGCGATACGGCGCTCAACAGCGGGCGATAGAAGATCTTTTGGTGAAGTGCTCGCACTTCTACTTTTACGCGCTCCCAGTCGGCAAGCAGCCCCTCTACGGTGGTTTTCGAGGTTCGACAGCGGGCCAAAGGACGCAGTTTTGCCTCGCTGGTAGGCATGAGGTGAGTGCGTCGCATGTCGCTGAGCTGGATGCGATGTTCTAGCAGGCGTAGGAACTTATAGTGCTTCTCAAACTGGGCAGCTTCAGACCGACCCACGTAGCCGGCCAGCGTAAGTGCTGACAAGGCACTGAGTGTGTCTCGCTGGTGCACGCTGTCATCCGTTCGTCCATGAACTAACTGCAACAGTTGAACGGTGAATTCGATATCTCTGAGCCCACCCGGGCCGAGCTTAATCTCGAGGTTGACTTCGTTCGCCGGGATGAACTGCATGACTCGCTCACGCATCTTCTGCGCAGACTCAACGAAGTTTTCGCGACCCGAAGATTTCCAAACCTTAGGCGCAAGGGCGTCGAGGTATTCCTGACCGAGCTCCAAATCTCCCGCAACCGGGCGTGCCTTGAGTAGGGCCTGGAACTCCCAACTTTCAGCCCAGCGATCGTAATAGGCGACGTGCGACTCGAGTGTTCGGACTAGAGCTCCTGACTTTCCTTCAGGTCGCAGGTTCGGGTCTACCTGCCAGAGATCTGGCTCACTTGCCGTCCCATCCATGGCTCGCATCATTCGCGTCGCCAACTTGGTGGCCACTTCAACGGCGCGGTGATTTTCGACCTCGGGGTCACCGGATTGCGCTACATAGATCACGTCTACGTCACTGATGTAGTTCAGTTCTCGCGCACCACACTTTCCCATCGCCATGACGGTCAGTCTTGTCGCTGCAATCTCTTGCGCGGTGAAGATTCCGTGATCCTTGGTGAAAGAAAGTTCAGCTCTCGCCACTAGGAGGCCGGCTTCGATAGCGCCACCTGCAATATCGGCTAATGCTGCCGCCACAATCGGCAGCGCCTGCTCTGGGTCAGGGCTGGTCAGGTCGAAAATTGCGATCTTTAAAAGTTCGATGCGGTAGGCCTTGCGAAGGGCATTCCAGGCATCGGGTGTTTCAAAACCAGCCTTGAGAAGTGGCTCGACACCAGCGGTGATGGCTTTTCGATAGGCCTCGGGGCCGAGATTAACTGCATGCGCTTTTTCAAAAACGCCTAACGCTTCTGGTTGGCGTCGCAGGAAATCACCTAGCGCCTTAGATGCGCCAAGAATCGCGCAGAGACGAACCGCCGAGTCATGCTTATTGAGCAGCTTTTTGACCACAGCCTTGTCACGCTCGGCAAGATCCAAGAGACCGTTCAACGCCTGGTCTGGATCGAGACTAAGCGCCAATGCCGCTACCGCCGACCTGCCGGCATCTCCGACCAGGGCGACCAGCTGATCTAGCTTGCCAATGGTGCCGGTTAGATCGGAAAAACCGTACTTAGCGAACTCAGAGAGACCGCTTGGGCGATCTGCGTAAGCCATGATTTAGAGAGATTCGAGGTTGTGCTTCAACTCAAACGGCGTGACCTGGGCGCGGTATTCGCTCCATTCGCGACGCTTATTGGCGAGCACGTAGCTAAATACCTCTTCACCCAGAGTTTCGGCAGCCAGCTCAGACTCTTCGAGCTTTTTGATGGCGTGGTCGAGGCTCTGCGGAAGTGGCTGAATGCCCATCGCGCGTCGCTCTGCGTCGGTGAGTGCCCAGACATTGTCCTCACTCTCGGCAGGCAACGGGTATTCCTCTTCGATGCCCTTCATTCCTGCGGCGAGAATCAGTGCATACGCAAGGTATGGGTTTGCCGCAGAGTCGATGGCACGGTACTCGATTCGCGAACTGTTGCCCTTGTCTGGCTTATAGAACGGCACACGGATGAGTGACGAACGGTTGTTGTGACCCCAGCTGACGTAGCTTGGAGCCTCGCCGCCACCCCAGAGTCTCTTGTATGAGTTGACATACTGGTTAGTCACAGCAGTGATTTCAGGCGCGTGACGCAACAGACCAGCGATGAAGTGCTTGGCGGTCTTCGAGAGGTGATACTGCGAACCAGCTTCAAAGAAAGCGTTTGTGTCGCCCTCGAAGAGTGACATATGGGTGTGCATGCCCGATCCAGGGTGCTGGCTGAAAGGCTTAGGCATGAACGTGGCATAGACACCCTGCTCGATTGCAACTTCCTTGATGACGGTGCGGAAGGTCATGATGTTGTCGGCCATGGTGAGTGCATCTGCGTAGCGCAGGTCAATTTCGTTCTGGCCCGGACCACCTTCGTGGTGGCTGAATTCAACCGAAATGCCCAGCTGCTCGAGCATGCCAACCGCTCGGCGACGGAAGTCGTGTGCCGTTCCACCAGGCACGTTGTCAAAGTAACCAGCGTTGTCTACCGGGATAGGACCCTCTGGGCCGATTTGCGATGACTTTAGAAGGTAGAACTCGATCTCCGGGTGAATGTAGAAAGAGAAGCCACGGTCCGATGCCTTAGCTAGTGCGCGACGCAAAACGTTGCGAGGGTCGGCGGCTGCGGGCTTACCATCCGGGGTTTGAATATCGCAGAACATTCTGGCTGTCGGGTCGATTTCGCCGCGCCAAGGGAGAATCTGGAAAGTGCTTGGGTCTGGCAAGGCCAACATGTCGGCTTCATAGGTGCGTGCAAGGCCCTCGATAGCTGAACCGTCGAAACCGAGCCCCTCGGCAAACGCACCTTCAACCTCTGCCGGGGCGATGGCTACCGACTTCAGGGTTCCGGCTACGTCAGTGAACCAAAGGCGCACGAACTTGACGCCACGTTCCTCGATTGTGCGGAGGACGAAGTCTGTTTGCTTATCCATCGAAATTCCTATCTCTACCTCCTACTAGGCTAATGGTTATGCCTTCAATTCGCTTAGCAATGGCTCAGACAAACCCAATCGTGGGTGACATTTTTGGCAACCTTGCCCAAACGATCAAGACCGTTGATCTCGCGCAGGCAAATGGCGCGAATCTCGTGCTATTTGGCGAAATGAATCTCGCCGGCTACCCAATCGAAGACCTCGCAGCGCGCGCGAGTTTCGTCGAAGCGGCCGAAAAAGCAGTTGAAGCCCTTGCTTTACACCTGAGCTCACCGCGCTATAGAGGCATGGCAGTTTTGGTCGGGCACCCAGCCATGTCTTCCGTCTCAAATGGTTGGTCAATCGCGCATAATGCCGCGTCAGTCATCATTGATGGAGTCGTCGTCGGCCGGTACGCCAAACACCATCTGCCTAATTACTCGGTTTTCGACGAATTTAGAAACTTCGTTCCGGGCGACGACCTACTTAGCTTCAACTTCAATGGGCTCAAATTCTCGACCTTGATTTGTGAAGACATATGGCAAAAGGGCGGCCCGGTCGCACAACTCAAAAATGCTGGTACGGATGTAGCGCTGATCTTGAATGGTTCACCATTTGAAGTGACCAAAACCGACACGCGGCTCAAACTCGTCCAAGAACTCGCTCAAGACAGTTCCTGCGCTGTTGCGTATGTCAACCTAGTCGGCGGTCAAGACGACCTGGTATTCGACGGCAACAGTTTCTTCATAAATTCTCAGGGATCAGTAATCGCGCGTGCGGCACAGTTCAGAGAAGACATCACCTACATTGACATCGATTCCAAGGCTGTTCAGACCGCTCAGACACAAACCAGCACAGAGGCAGATTCGCTCGGCGAAATCTGGTCGGCTCTAGTTCTAGGCCTCAGGGACTATGTCCAAAAGAATGGTTTCAAGTCTGTTGTACTTGGCCTAAGCGGAGGAATCGACTCTGCGGTCTGCGCGAGCCTCGCAGCAGACGCAATCGGTGCTTCGAATGTTTTCGGTGTATCAATGCCAAGCAAATATTCATCGGATCACTCAAAGGGAGACGCGGAGGATCTAGCCGAAAGGATTGGTTGCCACTATCGCACCGAGCCAATCGAGGATATGGTTCAGGCGTTTGAAGGCCAACTGTCACTAAACGGCCTAGCTTCAGAGAATCTTCAGGCGCGAATGCGCGGAGTAATTCTCATGGCCCTCAGCAATGCCGAAGGTCACCTGACTTTAACCACGGGAAACAAGACCGAACTGGCAGTCGGCTACAGCACGATCTATGGTGATTCGGTTGGCGGTTTTGCACCAATCAAGGACGTTGAGAAAACTTTGGTCTGGCGACTTGCAGAGTGGAGAAATGCCAAGGCAACAGACCTCGGTCTAACTCCCCCTATTCCAGAAAACTCTATTTCAAAGCCGCCATCTGCCGAGCTGCGGCCTGACCAAGTTGACCAGGATAGCCTGCCGGAATATGAACTTCTCGACGCTCTGCTAGATGCCTATGTCGAGCGACGCCTTGGACGTGACGAGGTAATAGCTGAAGGTTTTGAGGCCTCAATAGTTGACCGCATAATTGGACTTGTCGATCGAGCCGAATGGAAGCGTCGACAAGGAGCGATTGGCCCAAAGATCACAGGCATGGCATTTGGTCGCGACAGAAGACTTCCGATCACAAACAAGTTCAAGTAAGCGCAAGGAGCGTTCAAAATGGCAGCAGACAAGTTGATTTCGAGTGGTGGCCCATGGGAGTCAGTCATTGGTTATTCTCGTGCAACCGTGGCCGGTGACTATGTCCACGTTTCTGGCTCTACCGCAACGGTAAATGGCCAACTCCAGCATGAGGGTGATGCATACGGTCAGACTCTAGTCGCGCTGAACGACGTAATTGCCCCAGCACTTGCACAGGTCGGCTACAGCCTCGCCGACGTCGTTCGCTCGCGTGTTTACCTTTCAAATGCCGCCGACATGGATGCAGTAGGCAAGGCTCACGGTGAAGTATTTGGAGAGATTCGACCAGCAGCGACAATGCTAGCTGGAATCCAGTTCATCAATCCAGCGATGCTAGTTGAAATCGAAGTAGATGCCTGGAAGCGCAGCTAGTGACTGAAGCGTTGTCGCCGAAAAAGGTTCGCACAACTCACCTTGCCGAATTCAAGCAGAGTGGGCGCAAGTTTGCATGCTTAACCAGTTATGACCAGTTGACCGCCGCAATTTTTGATGAGGCCGGCATCGAAGTCATTCTCGTTGGTGATTCGGCGGCTGACAACGCACTCGGTTACTCAACCACCCTCCCAGTAACCGTGGATGAAATGATTCCATTCGGCCGAGCCGTGGCTGGCGCCACTAAGCGTGCACTCGTAGTCGTCGACATGCCTTTTGGCTCATACGAGGCAGGTATTCAGGATGCTCTTGTCAACGCGATTCGCATCATGAAAACTACCGGTGCCGATGCGGTAAAGCTCGAGGGTGGCGTTCGAAGTGTAGATCAAATACGCGCGTTGACCACCGCGGGAATCCCCGTAATGGCGCACATCGGGTTCACTCCGCAGAGCGTTAATGGGCTAGGCGGGTTCAAAATTCAAGGACGCGGAGACGGCGCAGAATCCCTCTTGGAAGATGCACAAGCGGTTGCAGATGCTGGAGCATTCGCCGTTGTACTCGAACTTGTTCCGGCGGAGCTCGCAAAGCGGGTCTCTGAAACCTGTGGCATTGCGACCATTGGTATTGGAGCCGGCCCAGACACCGACGGCCAAATCCTGGTTTGGACAGACTTCGCAGGACTCTCTGGCCACAAGCCTAAGAAATTCGTCAAGCAATATGCCCAACTACGCGAAACGCTAGTTTCAGCTGCCGCTGACTACCGCACCGAAGTTGCCTCAGGAGCTTTCCCAGGCAACGAAAGATCGTTTGACAGCTAGAACTTTCTAGTCAGAGACGTTGTCGTCTGTGGCCCACTTTTCAGAGCGCTCTCTGAGTATTTGAAGAGCCGACTTAGCCTCGGCTTCGCTTGCAAACGGACCAACTCGATATGAAGCTGCACTCTTAAGACCAACCTCGACCTTTAGAGTCCTTAGATTGAACCAATACTGAGGTTTCTCGTCCTTTTCGCTGTACACGCTTGCCATGTGACGAGCATAACGCTCGCCCGATTTAGACTAGAGACATGCCACGCGACCTTGCCACCGGACAACTAGTCAAGGGACAACTGTCGCCAATGCGATCGGTTCCTCAGGGCATCGTTCGCCCCGAATACGTTGGCAAATCTGCCCCCGCCAAATTCACCGGGTCTGACGTCAAGACTGCCGAACAAGTTGCCAAGATTCGTGCCGCCGGAAAAATCGCCGCTCAAGCGATCCAGCTGGTTGGCGAACACTGCAAACCTGGAGTCACCACGGATGAACTCGACCGAATCGGCCACGAGTTCGTGATCTCTCAAGGCGCTTACCCATCGACCCTTGGCTATCGGGGTTATCCAAAGTCCCTATGCAGCTCGCTCAACGAAGTGATCTGCCACGGCATCCCAGATGACACAGTCTTGCAAGACGGCGACATCATCAACATTGACATCACCGCATTCAAGGATGGGTTTCACGGCGATAGCAACGTTACCTTTTTGGTTGGTGAGGTAGCTCCAGAGGTGAACCTTCTGGTTGAACGCACTCATGAGGCGATGATGCGTGGAATCAACGCCGCATTGCCTGGTCGCTCGGTGAACATTATCGGTCGAGCCATCGAAACTTATGCAAAGCGATTCAACTACGGGGTGGTTCGCGACTTCACCGGCCACGGCGTCGGTGAGGCTTTTCACTCAGGGCTCGTTATCCCCCACTATGACTCGGCACCGCACTACAGCGACGAGATCAAAGTCGGAATGGTCTTCACGATCGAGCCAATGCTTACTCTTGGCACCCACGAGTGGGACATGTGGTCGGATGACTGGACTATCGTCACCAAGGACCGCAGCATCACTGCACAATTTGAACACACCATCGTCATCACTGAAGATGGTCCCGAAATCTTGACACTTCCATAATCAGAAAGAGTTACGCATGGGCAAGAAGGCAATTGGAATCGACATCGGTGGCACCGGCATCAAAGGTGCGATTGTTGACGTGAAGAATGGCACCTTGGTCGGCGACCGCGTTCGCTACGAAACCCCAACTGGCGGTCACCCACAAGACATCGCCACCGTGGTTGCGAAATTAGTCCGTGACCTAAAGCCAGCTCGTGCGACTCTGCCAGTCGGCGTCTGCTTCCCGGCAGTCGTGCAACACGGCCGAACTATGTCTGCGGCAAACGTATCTAAAGAATGGATAGGACTAGATGCTGACGGCCTATTCGAATCAACGCTCCAGCGCCACGTCCACGTTCTCAATGACGCGGATGCCGCCGGTGTGGCCGAGATGAAGTTCGGCGCTGGCAAGAAGCGCAAGGGACTGGTCATCATGACGACCTTGGGCACCGGTATTGGAACAGCGTTGTTCATGAATGGCGACCTCGTTCCTAATGCCGAGCTTGGTCACCTAGAAATTGATGGAGTCGACTACGAAACCAAGGCCGCCTATTCAGCGAAAGAGCGCGAGAACTTGAGTTTTGACGATTGGGCGATGCGGCTTCAGAAGTACTACTCGACCCTCGAGCGACTGTTCAGCCCTGACCTCATCATTGTCGGCGGCGGAATCAGCAAGCAGTGGGAAGAGTTCTTGCCAAAACTAGATTTGCGAGCCGAAATCGTGGCTGCCCAAAAACGAAACAACGCCGGCATCCTTGGGGCCGCAGCCCTGGCTTGGAAGCACTCGGACAAAGAATAAGTGGATGGGCCGGCTGATACGCCGGGTTCTGTCCCTGTTGCCAGGTGACGGTCATCTATCTAGTGATGCCATTGCTGACACCCTCAAGCGGTCTACCCGAAGACTAGAGCGAGCAGCTCTACGCGCCTTCTATCTGACCTTGCTCCAAACGAGGTTTACATAGCCGAGGTGCTCACACACCCCGCTGGTGGTCTCTTTCACCACCGTTTCACCCTTACCGCTTGCGCGGCGGTTTACTTTCTGTTGCACTGTCTCGCAGGTTGCCCTGAGTGGCTGTTAGCCACCGTCTTGCTCTGTGGAGCCCGGACGTTCCTCGTCATTTCTGCCGCGACCGTCTTGCCGACCCATCCGAGTCAAGACTACTTGCTAAAGGTGCGAAGTGGCATTCAGGCTAATCACTTCGGCCGCCTCATCGCCCCAAAAGCGAATAATTGAAATCGAGCACGGTGAGATCTGAGGACGCCAGTATCCAGCTATTCCGGCATCCATGCCTGCTCGGATGAAACCTCGAATCGGCATAACGTGAGAAACAACCGCTACGGTCTGACCCGCAAACTCGCGAAGAATGTTCTGCCGACCGCGCTGCACTCGCGCGTCGAATAACTCGAGTGACTCACCGTTTGGAGGTGATACCTCCCAAGAGCCCTGCCACTCGGAGAATAGATCCGGCCATTTCGAGATAACTTCGGCGTTGGTGTGCCCATCCCAATCACCGAATGAGATTTCGGCAATATCGTCATTCACGGCGACACCCAACCCCAGCTCGTTGGCCAGGATGTGCGCGGTGTCTAGCGTGCGTTGAATCGGGGAAGAAACGATGGCTGAAACCGGCTGTAGGTGCGACCACGGACCCGAGTTGCCAATTTCAGCCACGGCTTTAGCCGCTTTGTGAGCATCGCCCCGCCCGAGTTCAGAAAGCCCAGGGTTCTCTCCCCCGCTGCCTGAAATGCGCTTACTCTCTGTGAGGTGAGTGCGGCCGTGACGCACGAGAATGACGGTCGTCAGTGGTGCCGAAACGTTTCCTGGAGCACGCACCGAGCTCGGCAGTGTCTGATTGAACTCGACCACTGGTGATCTAGGGCTGTCGGCCAGTTTGGATACCTGAGCGTCTCCCTGCTCGTCCATGGCTTTGTTGGCTAATGCATCTGCTCGAGAGTTTTCTTCACGGGGAATCCACTGCCAACGAACCTGTTTGCCGGCAACTAGCGACTGCACCTTCGCCCCGAGCTGCTGCATGTCTGGATGTTTGATCTTCCAGCGACCGGCCATTTGCTCAATAACCAGTTTGCTATCCATGCGAACAAGAATGCGCGCTTGCGGGTTCAGTTCGTAGGCACCCTCTAGACCGGATACCAAAGCGATGTATTCGGCCACGTTGTTGGTTGCAACGCCTATGAACTTAGAGATTTCAAGGATGACCTCGCCGCTATCGGCGTCGATGACGCACGCTCCTGAGCCGGCTAGGCCAGGATTACCTCGTGAACCTCCGTCGGCCTCGATGATTAGGTTTTGTGGAACCTTCATCGAATCAAAATCGCCTGACACTCAGGGCAAGTAGCAATGTCATCTTGGGCAAGGGCCTGAAGCTCGTTGAAAGCGGTGGCCCCCAGGCTGATGCGACAGGCGCCACACTCTCGACCGTTCAGTGCCGCAACTGGAACACCACGGCTGGCTTTTTTCTCGTAAAGTTCCAGCAATTCGGGTGCGATTCTGCTCGCCTGTTGAGCTCGGTCATTGGCGAGTAAATCTAAACCTGAGCGCAGCTTCAATAGCTCGGACTCAGCCTTGGCCTCGGCCGCACTTAGTTCGTCATCGACGCTTGCCTTGTCACTACTAACGGTGTTGTAAGCGGCCTTGGCTTGCTCCTGCTGCTCGAGAATAGCGAGCTCGATGTCTTCAAGGTCAGACTTGCGACGGGCCAGTGATTCGAGTTCACTCTGGATGCCTTGGGCGTCCTTTGAGTTGTTCGTTGAGTTGAGTCGTTGCTCGTCCTTGGCAATGCGCTGTTCAACCAGTTCAAGGTCTGTCTCGGAGCGCTTAAGTTCTAGGTTGACCGAATCCAAGGCGTTTCTAGCGGCAATCAACTTGGCAGCTAGATCGCGCTGGGTCTCACGAAGTGCCGCGAACTGAGCACCCGAGGAGAGGTTTTTGATGGCAGCCTTTGAGCGCGTGATCTGAAGATCGAGATTTGCCAAGCTGAGCAGATCTGCCTGCTGTGACGCCGTTGCTTTCATGTGCTGCCTTCTTTAGTTAGCGGGTGTTACTGAGTTACTGAGAAATCCCAAGGGTCGGTGCGAAGTTCGCTCACAACAACTTGAATAGAAGCAAATCTACCGTGGATGTCGGACGCTGCCCATTCGAGCCAAAGCCACTCAGCGGCCCAATGTGAAATGTCAATCAGGGCAAATTTGCGACCATCGGCCTTAGCTCGCTCTAGAGCCTCTTGCACCGGGTGATGTCTTAGGTCTGAGGTTACATAAACATCAACACCCGCTGCGTATGCCGCGTCGATGAATGAATCACCGGCCCCTCCGCAGAGCGCGACCGAGTTGATCTGAGAGTCATAGTCGCCGGCAACACGCACACCGCTCGCCGTCGGCGGAATCACCCTGGCGATGTGCTTCGCGAAATCACCCAATGAAACCGTGGCCGACAGGTCTCCAATTCGGCCATGCCCCTCCATCACCGAGGTCTCAATAAGCGGCCGCGCATTTGCGAGAGTGAAAGCCTTGGCCAAGGCAGCTGAAACTCCTCGAGCGACAATGTCGGCATTGGTGTGCGCCGCATAGATAGAGACGCCTGCACGAATGGCCTTGGCCAAAATCGACCCCTTGGCGGTTGACTCGGCGATTGTTTTAACTCCGCGCAGCAGCAGCGGGTGATGGGCCACGATGAGGTCGAACTTTCCATCGATAGCTTCTTCTACCACTTCGTCGGTTACGTCTACGGTCAGGAGTATGCGCGAGATTCGACTGTCTCCTGAGCCGCAAACGAGCCCAGGTGCATCCCAATCGTCTGCGCCGGCGAGCGGCCACATTTCTTCAAACACATCAAGTAAATCGCCAAGTCTTACAGCCATTAGTCAACCAATCCGAGAACGTCTTTGAGGTCATTGCGTCGAGCTTCAATCTGCAAAACCTCCGCCTCTTGTTTTTTGATGCGTGGAATTCCCCCAGCAACCGGAAGCAGCAGACCGAGCGCAAACGCGATTACGATGCCGAAGTTACTGACGGCCCAGAAGATCGAATTAGATGCATAACCCGACAGGTAGCCCAACCATTGGAGTTCGAATAGGTTGCTCTTGATTAGACCCCAACCCAAGAAAACCGCCGCGATCCAACCCAGCAAGTTGGTCAGATTCACCGACTTGTAGAAGCCATAGCCTCTGCTCAACGACACCTCGTGATAGGCAATGCGCCTGATGAGCACGTCGCTAACGAAAATACCTGACCAAGCCGCGACTGGAACTCCAAGGAAGAGCGCGTATTCGTGAAGGTTTAGCCAGAAACCTGCGGATCCAAGTCGAGCCAAACCGAATACGGCTAGCAAGACGGCAAGGCCAGCGATTACAGGAGACGCGATGGCCGGATTTAGCTTGAGTTGAACCGATTCAAAACTCATGCTCGACGAACGAAGCGACATAGCCAAGACGGTTAGCAAGGTGCAGAACAACGAGACCTGGACCACGATCGTCAATGGCCCAAAATCACTGCCCGCGACAACGGCGCTAAAAGAGCCCGCGAAGTCAGAATCAGTTAGGTCACCGAAGGCGATCAACGCCATCCAAGTGAGCGCAATAGGTACCACACCCATTGCGAGAATTGCCCAACCGGCAAGTTTCAAACCTCTGGATCGCACCGGTAATCCACTGGCATAATCAGCCGAAGCCGACGACCAGGCGAGACCAAATACGGCGAAGATCACGACCGAGGCTCCTAGGGCTCGCAGCCAAGAACCTTCCTGTGTTGAGGTAGTTGCGACACCATTTGCACCCAACCTGAAGAGCACAACGCAAATCGCCGCTAGCACGCCCAGAATGCCACTTATACGTTGCGCCCACATAAGGCGACGCCCACCTAAGGCAGCCAAAACTACGGATGCCACGACCACACATACAAGGATGCCGATCGCAATTGGTGACACCGGTACGGCAGCAGCTAAAACCCCTGAAGTGGAAGTCAGGCTTTGTGCCACCAGCAGGTAGCCAAGAATAACTAAAACCAATGCCCAAAAGAGTCGGCTGACAACGAGGATGAAGGCGGGTGCGAGGTTGCCATAGACACCAAAGGCCGCTCTTGAAAGCACCAGAGTTGGCAAGGATGATCGCTTTCCAGCAATCGCTCCAACGGCCACAATGCCGGCTGAGGTCAACATCCCGAGAGCCGCCGCGGTGAGGGATTGAACAAAGGTCAGACCAAGGCTGCGCAGCCAAAGGGCGATACCTAGAGGTAGTAACGAACCCGAGATCGTCAACCAAACCCAGAATTGGCTCGAAGAAGGGTCTCTAGCGTCGCGTTTGGTCTGAACGACGACCTCGACCACAGGAAGTTGAGCTACGGGCGCTTGAGCTTCTGGAACCTCAGCTACGGGCACTTCGACTTCAGGAGCTTGGAACATAGGCGCCTGAACTTCAGTCGCGAGTTCGTCGAGAACCGTTGCTTCCTCTTCTTCGGAGGCTAATAATTCGGGTTCGGAGGCCAGTACATTAGGGACGAAAGAAGGCTCGGCGGTCAGTCCGGAGTGCTCTGCCCTTTCAGTCTCCCAGGCGCGCAGTTCAGATTTGTCGGTCTCGCGCAGTTGTGCCTGTGCTTCAAGAATTTGCATGGCGGCGAGCACTCCGCCACCTTCGGCCTTGGCCTTTTCGAGAACCTCTTGCAGCTCCTCGTCGCTGAGCGCGCGTGGCACGGGAGGTCGATCAAAATCCATAACTAAATAGTAATGCCGGGGTGCTTACGCACCCCGGCATTTACCGTTTGTGGGCCCTACCGGGATCGAACCGATGACATCCACGGTGTAAGCGTGGCGCTCTACCAGCTGAGCTAAAGGCCCCTCTTTCGAGGGCTGCGGCGAACCGCAACCAGAAAAGCCTATAACATTTCGAACGGTTTTGGCTAATCGAAGACTAGAGACTCGCTAGAGCTCGGTCATACTCGTCAAGGCTTCGGGCCTGACCTGGTGCGGTTACGAACTTAGCAACCAGCTCCCCATCCTTGTTGATGACGAAGGTCGCACGGTTAGCGATGCCCGCCTCTTCGATGAAGACACCGTAGGCCTGGGCGACTGCGCCATGCGGCCAGAAGTCGGCAAGAACTGAGAACTTGTAGCCCTCGTGCTCGGCAAACTGCTTCTGAACGAACTTAGAGTCGACAGAAATCGCGAGCAGCTCGACGTCTTCCTTTTCGAACTTCGCGAAGTTGTCACGAATTTCACACAGTTCGCCGGTGCAGATGCCCGAGAACGAAAGTGGGTAGAAAACGACAACCACCGGCTTCTTGCCGCGGAAATCGCTTAGTTTTACGGTCTCGCCATACTGGTTGACTAGCTCGAAGTCTGGTGCGTGATCGCCGATGATGAGGCTCATGGTTTTATCCGTTCTACAAAAAATGGTCTGAGTCTTTTCAATTTTGAACTAGTAAAACAGCAAAATGCTTCCTCATGTCGGCATAAACTCTTTAGAGGCTTTACCAAAGCTTTTCGTTAATCTTTGTCCATCCCCCACGAAAGAGGATGTCGGTGTCCATTAACAACCAGGATGCATTCGCGGTCAACACCCCTGACCAAGACCCACAGGAAACCAGCGAGTGGCTTCAGTCGCTCGATGCGATCGCTCGAGTGCACGGCCGAGGCCGCGCTCGCGAGATCATGTTGAACCTGTTGCGTCGCTCACACGAACTTCAGTTGAACGTTCCGATGGTTCCGACCACCGACTACATCAACACCATCGCCCCTGAAAACGAGGCCGAGTTCCCTGGTGACGAAAAGATTGAGCGCACCTATCGCGCATGGATGCGTTGGAACGCCGCGATGCTCGTGCACCGAGCACAGCGCCCTGGCATTGGTGTCGGTGGCCACATTTCTACGTTTGCTTCTTCGGCATCGCTTTACGAAGTTGGTTTCAACCACTTCTTCAAGGGTCAGAACCACCCATCAGGTGGCGATCAGATCTTCATCCAGGGTCACGCCTCACCTGGCCCATACGCACGTGCATTCCTAGAGGGTCGTCTTTCAGAGCAGCAGCTCGACGGCTTCCGCCAGGAGAAGTCACACGCCGGTGGCGGCTTGTCTTCATACCCACACCCTCGTCTAATGCCTGATTTCTGGCAGTTCCCTACCGTTTCGATGGGTATCGGCCCAATCAACGCGATTTATCAGGCACAGTTCAACCGCTACTTGGCCGGCCGCGGCTTCAAGGACACCGCCGAGCAGCACGTCTGGGCGTATCTGGGCGATGGCGAGCTCGACGAAGTCGAATCACGCGGTGCGCTTCAGCTTGCCGCTAACGACAAGCTCGACAACCTAACGTTCGTTGTGAACTGCAACCTGCAGCGTCTCGACGGCCCAGTTCGCGGAAACGGAAAGATTATCCAGGAGCTAGAGAGCTTCTTCCGCGGCGCCGGCTGGAACGTAATCAAGGTCGTTTGGGGTCGCGAATGGGACACCCTACTCAAGAATGACGTCGATGGCGCGCTTGTCGAACTCATGAACAAGACTCCAGACGGTGACTACCAGACCTACAAGACCGAAGACGGCGCGTTTGTTCGCGAGAACTTCTTCGGTCGCGACCCACGCACCGCAAAGTTGGTTGAGCACCTGACTGACGACGAGATTTGGGGCCTAAAGCGCGGTGGCCACGACTACAAGAAGGTTTACGCCGCCTACAAGGCAGCCATGGAGCACAAGGGCCAGCCGACCGTCATCCTTGCAAAGACCATCAAGGGCTTCACCCTGGGTAAGTCATTCGAGGGTCGCAACGCTACCCACCAGATGAAGAAGATGACCCTGGATAACCTAAAGGGCTTCCGCGACGAGCTTCACATCCCGATCACGGATGCCCAGCTCGAAGAGAACCCTTACCAGCCGCCTTACTTCCACCCTGGACAGGACGCTCCTGAGATCCAGTACATGCACGAGCGTCGTCGCGAACTGGGTGGCTACCTTCCAGAGCGCCGAAGCAAGTACGTTGACTTCAAGCTTCCAGAAGAGAGCACCTACAAGGTTGCCAAGGGCGGTTCAGGCACCCAAGAGGTTGCCACCACCATGGCCTTCGTTCGCCTCTTGAAGGACCTTCTAAAGTCACCTGAGTTCGGTGACCGAATTGTGCCAATCATCCCTGATGAGGCGCGCACCTTCGGTATGGATGCGTTCTTCCCGACCGCGAAGATTTACAACCCGAACGGCCAGCACTACATCTCGGTAGACCGTGAACTACTGCTCAACTACAAGGAGAGCGTCTCCGGCCAGATTCTGCACACCGGAATCAACGAAGCAGGTTCGGTGGCTGGATTCACTGCCGCCGCTACCAGCTACGCGACACAGGGTCAGGCAATGATCCCGTTCTACGTCTTCTATTCGATGTTCGGCTTCCAGCGCACCGCCGACTCGGTGTGGGCTGCGACCGACCAGTTGTCACGTGGTTTCATGATCGGTGCTACCGCAGGCCGCACCACCCTAACCGGTGAAGGTCTGCAGCACGCAGACGGTCACTCACCGCTATTGGCTTCGACCAACACCGGCGTCATCTCATACGACCCGGCATTCGGTTACGAGATCGGTCACATCATCCGTGGCGGTATCGAGCGCATGTATGGCGGACAGCACCCGGACCCGAACGTGATTTACTACATCACCGTTTACAACGAGCCTTACGTTCAGCCAGCTGAGCCAGAGAACGTTGACGTGGATGGAATCCTGCGCGGTATGCACAAGGTGAGCACCAACGAGAACAGCGGCCGCAAGGCTCAGATTCTTGCCTCTGGTGTTGCTGTGCCATGGGCATACGAAGCCCAGCAGCTTCTGCAGAATGACTGGGGAGTTTCGGCCGACATTTGGTCTGTCACCTCTTGGACCGAACTACGCCGTGATGGTCTGGCTCGCGATGAGCGTCAGTTCCTGTACCCGAACGAGAACGTTGCTCCGGCATACGTGACCGAGAAGCTTCAGGGCTCAGAAGGTCCGGTCCTTGCGGTTAGCGACTACATGCACGCTGTGCAGGACCAGATTCGCCCTTGGGTGCCTAGCGACTTCGCGACCCTTGGTGCAGATGGCTTCGGCTTCTCTGACACTCGTGCAGCGGCACGTCGCTTCTTCAAGATCGACGGCCCATCAATCGCAGTTCGCGTTCTAGAGCAGCTAGTTGCTCGTGGCGAGATCGACCCATCTGTTCCACAGATGGCAATCGACCGTTACAAGTTGCACGACGTGACCGCCGGAACCTCTGGAAACGCCGGTGGCGAAAGCTAAACAAGCCACCCTCGATTGGCTTAAATCGATATCAGGAGAGCTGGCTACCACCACGCTTAATCGCCTGGATGACCTGCTCCCCTGGTATCGAGACATGCCCGCTTCACGACGAGCCTCAGTTGGCTTGGTCGCTCAGGCGGGCATTTCGTCTTTCGTAGCGTGGTATCGCGATCCAAAGTCGCAACCCTGGGTTGCAGCCGATGTGTTCAGCGCGGCTCCGAGAGAACTCCTTGGTTCAATCTCGCTTCAGGAAACACTGCAACTAATCCGTGTAGTAGTGCAAGTGGTCGAGGACCGTGTTGTTGAACACGACGAAACCCTTCGCGAGGCAGTTCTGCTCTACTCTCGAGAGATCGCATTCTCTGCAGCCGATGTGTATGCCAAGGCCGCCGAAGCCAGAGGGCTTTGGGATGCCCGCTTAGAGGCACTGGTAGTCGATTCGATTCTCAGTGGTGAGAGCCAAGAAGAACTTTCCTCAAGAATCGCCGCACTCGGATGGCGTGCCCGCGGTTCTGTGGCCGTTTTAGTCGGCAACACCGCTGAGGGGTTTGAAGTTGAGGCGATTCGACGCCTGGTTAGACGTCACGATGCCGACATCTTGGTTGGAATTCACGGAAATCGACTGATTGCCGTGCTTGGTCATGTGACTCCCCTTGCAGTGAACAATGCGATAAATGGTTTTCATTCGCTTGCGATCAAGTTAGAGCCTCTTTTTGGCTCCGGTGCGCTCGTTCTAGGCCCAGAAGTTGTCGACATTTCCGAGGCACACCGCTCGGCAAAGGCGGCACTTGCTGGTTTCGCCGTAGTTAGAGCATGGCCCAAGGCGCCTCGTCCGATTGCCGCAGATGAACTGCTCGCCGAACGAGCGCTGGCCGGTGACATGTTGGCCAAATCGACCTTGATCCAGAGAATATATCGCCCTCTCGCCGAACATTCTCCAGAGCTGCTGGAAACATTGAGTTCCTACCTGGAGACAGGTCGTTCGCTGGAGTCCACGGCTCGAGATCTATTTGTGCACCCAAACACCGTGCGCTATCGATTGAAAAGAATTAGTGAAATTATCGGCTGGGATGCCACTGGTCCCCGCGAGGCGTTCATCCTTCAAGTCGCTATGGTTTTAGGCTCTATGAGTGAAACAGATTCAAGGAAGCGCAGGTAGTTAGTCGTGATTGTTGTTGTTTGCCCAGGGCAGGGTGCTCAGACACCGGGCTTTCTGATTCCATGGCTCGATGTTCCTGCATTTAGATCTTCGATTGAATCTATGCAGGCAGCTTCGGGAATTGACCTGATTGCGCACGGAACCGTAAGTGATGCAGACACTATTCGCGACACAGCCGTGGCGCAGCCGCTGATTGTCTCGGCCGGTGTAGCAACGCTATCTGCACTCTTTGGCTTAGAAGGCCAGGTCTCGAACAAGATTGCAGGTGTTGCCGGGCACTCGGTTGGAGAGATCACCGCTGCGGTGGCCTCTGGCGTTTTTAGCGCCGAGCAAGGCATCAAGTTCGTCAAGGAGCGTGGCGATGCTATGGCACTGGCAGCTGGCCTAGAACCAACTTCGATGGCAGCAGTGCTCGGTGGCGACCAATCCGTGGTCGAAGCCAGACTTGCCGAGTTGGGGCTTGAACCAGCCAACTACAACGGCGGCGGTCAGATCGTTGCCGCGGGTTCAGCTTCTGCCATCGGCGAGCTTCAGGCCGAAGGTCCGGCTGGCGCGCGCGTCATTCCACTGCAGGTTGCCGGCGCCTTCCACACACGCTTCATGGCACCAGCCGTCGACACCCTGGCGAACTACGCGGCTGGGCTAACCGTCTCCAATCCAGTTTCAAAGCTTTGGACCAACGCGGGCGGAAAATCGGTCGCTTCGGGTGAGGAATTCGTTCAACTCATGGTGAACCAGGTGAAGAGTCCGGTGCGCTGGGATCTTTGCATGCAGGCCATGGTGGAAGCCGGCGTGACTGCACTAATCGAGGTTTCACCGGCGGGAACCCTGACCGGTCTTGCCAAGCGTTCGATGCCGGGCATCGAGTCGGTAGCAATCAAGACCCCAGATAATCTCGACGCGGCTCTCGCACTGATCGAAAATCACGCATAGGAAACCATGACTCAGCCAGTTTTGAAGCAATACGCTCCAGTTCAGTTCTCACGAATCTACGCACTCGGAGCCGCTCGCGGTGACCTTACGGTGACCAACGATGACATTGCAGGCCCGATTGATTCGAGTGATGAGTGGATCCGCCAGCGCACCGGAATCGTCACCCGTCGACGGGCTTCTGCCGACCGAAGCCTAATGGACATGGCTGTCGAGGCCTCAACTGAAGCGATTAAGGCCGCAGGAATCGACCCAAGTGAAATTGGTGCCGTACTCTTCAGCACCATCACTCACCCACACCAGACACCATCAGCCGCAGCTCTTCTAGCCGACAAGATCGGCGCCAACCCAGCGCCAGCCTTTGACATCTCGGCCGCCTGTGCCGGCTATTGCTATGGAATTGCGCAGGCGGACGCCTTGGTGCGCTCTGGCATGGCAAAGTACGTTCTTGTGGTGGGTGGCGAAAAGCTTTCTGACTTCATCGACCCAACCGATCGCACAATCTCGTTCCTTCTCGGTGATGGAGCCGGCGCAGCCATTGTCGGCCCGTCTGAAACTCCTGGAATCAGCCCGACCGTTTGGGGCTCGGATGGTTCACACTGGGATGCCGTCGGCATGACTGCATCGCTATTGGAGCTCCGTGATGGCACTTCATCCTGGCCGACACTGCGACAGGAAGGCCTAACGGTCTTCAAGTGGGCGGTATGGGAAATGGTCAAGGTTGCCAAGCAGGCGCTTGAAACCGCGGGTGTGACCGCAGACGACCTATCTGCGATTGTTACCCACCAGGCCAACATCCGAATCATCGACGAACTTGCCAAGCAGCTGGCAGTGCCAGAGCACGTGGTTGTCGCGCGAGACATCATCGTCACCGGAAACACCTCGGCGGCAAGCGTTCCCCTTGCGATGCACCAACTTCTCAAGGATGGAGACGTCAAATCTGGCGGACTCGCCTTGCAAATTGGTTTCGGCGCGGGCCTCGCCTTCGGGGCTCAAGTAGTAGTCCTGCCCTAAACTTATAAGCGGTCAAATAACCAACTAAGGAGATAAAACATGGCACTTTCGCAGAGCGAAGTACTAGCAGGTCTTGCTGAGATCGTAAACGACGAGACTGGCATTGCAACCGAGGCTATTCAGCTAGACAAGTCATTCACCGACGACCTTGACATCGACTCAATCTCAATGATGACCATCGTTGTAAACGCAGAAGACAAGTTCGGCGTAAAGATTCCGGATGAAGAAGTTAAGAACCTAATCACCGTCGGTGACGCAGTTAACTTCATCACCGCAGCTCAGGGTTAATTCACCTTGTCACGCAAGATCGTTGTCACCGGAGTTGGCGCTACCACGCCACTCGGTGGCGACGTGCAGTCAACCTGGCGAGCACTTCTAGCCGGCGAATCGGGCATCAGCACGATTAACGCCGAGTGGGTAGCCCAGTATGAACTTCCAGTAACCTTCGCGGGTCAGGCCAAGGTTCCGGCATCAGAGGTGTTGTCACCTCAGGAGGCAAAGCGCCTCGACCCATCGAGCCAGTTTGCGCTGATCGCAGCTCGCGAAGCTTGGGCCGATGCTGGTAGCCCAGAGGTAACCCCTGAGCGTCTAGCCGTCGAGTATGCAACTGGTATCGGTGGCGTCTGGACCTTGCTCGACGCATTCGAAACTTTGAAGGAACGTGGCCCTCGCCGCGTGCTTCCGATGACCATTCCGATGCTTATGCCTAACGGCCCAGCGGCTGCGATTGGCATGGACATTGCCGCTCGAGGCGGAGTTAGAACCGCAGTTTCAGCCTGTGCATCAAGCACCGAAGCAATCGCAAACGCCATCACCAGACTTCAGTCTGGTGAAATCGATGTTGTCGTTGCCGGCGGTTGCGAATCAGGCATCCACCCACTTCCAATTGCAGCTTTCTCAGCGATGCATGCACTTTCGCGCAACAATGAGGACCCAGCTGGCGCATCAAGACCTTACGACATCGCACGTGATGGCTTTGTAATGGGCGAAGGCGCAGGAGCCATGGTTCTCGAGACAGAAGAGCACGCTCTTGCTCGAGGCGCAAAGATTTACGCAGAGCTAGTAGGTGGCTCGGTCACCTCTGACGCTCACCACATCACTGCTCCAGACCCAGAAGGCACCGGCGCTGCTCGTGCCGTACTTGCCGCTCTGAAGCAGGCCGATGCCAAGGTTGAAGATGTTGTGCACATCAACGCACACGCGACCTCAACACCGGTCGGCGACATCGCCGAATACACTGCTCTACGTCGCGTCTTTGGTGACCACCTAGACAAGATTGCAGTCTCGGCCACAAAGTCTTCTACCGGTCACCTACTGGGTGGTGCTGGCGCGATCGAGGCAATCTTCACCGTGTTGGCGCTGCACGAGCGAACCGCTCCCCCAACTATCAACCTAGAGAACCAGGATCCAGAGATTCCTCTAGACGTGGTCACCAGCCCTCGCAAGCTTCCTGACGGCCCAATCTTGGCTATCAGCAACTCGTTTGGCTTTGGTGGACACAACGCCGTAGTCGCATTCCGTAGCTACAACTAGTCCGTTGAGCAAGCTGTACTTTCGCCATGGAGCGATGAATTCAGGCAAAAGTACAGCTTTGCTTCAGGCGGCACACAACTATGAAGAACGCGATCAACTGGTTCTACTGGCTAAGCCGGCCATCGACACCAAGGGCGCTCGAGCAATCACAAGCCGCCTGGGCGTAGACCGTGACGTAGATTTTCTAATCACCCCTGAACTCAATCTGCGTGAAGAGTTTGCACGACTAGGCAGTCAGAAAGCAGCTTCTGCTAATAAGCCCGTTGCCTGTCTACTCATCGACGAGGCCCAGTTCCTGACGCGAGAACAAGTCGACCAAGCGCTTGAAATCGCCGTGCTTGATGGAATACCGGTGCTTGCATACGGCATTCGCACAGACTTTCTAACTAATGGCTTCCCGGGCAGTCTTCGCCTGTTGGAAATCGCGCATTCGCTCGAGGAACTCAAGACAATCTGTCGCTGTGGCCGTAAGGCTATGTTCAACGCGCGCAAAATCAACGGATCGTTTGTCTTCGACGGCGAACAAGTAGCCATTGACGGCGAAGAAGTCACTTACGAATCCCTATGCGCCAACTGCTACTTCGACGAAAAAGAAATCGTTTAGGTAAATGCGGGTTCGCTATCGCAATGCCAACCTTTGGATTGGCGACGAATCTGAACCAGGCATGAAGTCTTTCGATGTCATCGATGGGTACATCGCCTCTGCAGACGAGGTATCCGTTGCAGACCACACGCTAGATCTTGCCGGGGCGTTCGTCATGCCAGCCTTCCGCGATGGCCACTGTCACCCGATTTTCGCGGGCCGTGAACACGTTGGCCCTGATGTCACCGATGCAAAGTCGGTTGCTCAAATCCAACAAATAATCGTTGATTACGCCAAAACTAATCCCGATGTCGCCTGGATAGATGGCGCCGCTTACGATCGCAGCATCCCTGCTAAATTTCACCGATTTGAACTTGATGATGCAATTCGAGATTTGCCAGTGGTGCTTCACGGAGCCGACCATCACACCCTTTGGGTCAACACACGCGCCCTCGAGCTATGTGGACTTCTAGAGACGATTCCCAAACTATCCGTGGGTTCTGTTGATCTAGACAAGGATGGCGTTCCTACCGGCATTCTCAGGGAATGGGAAGCCATGCAGCTCGTACTCAGCCACATTCCGTCCCTGAGTCTTGACGCAGAGCTGGATTGTCTCGACTGGGCTCAGCGAGAACTTCTATCCACCGGCGTTGTCGAAGTTCAAGATGCCTGGATAGATCCGGGCATGACCGAAATTTACCTCGAGAGCGCGAGACAAAATCGCCTTCGAGTTCGAACAAACTTGGCCTTCAGGGCAGATCCGGTCACCTGGGAATCCGACTTTGAGTATTTCACTCGGATGCGTGATGCCGTCACCACACTGAATCACCCGAACCTAAAGTCGAATGCCATCAAGTTCTTCATCGACGGCGTATTGGGCAGCAGTACGGCTAGCTTGCTCGAACCATACGTGAACGGACCACACAGCCACCAACACGGCGAGCAGGTTTGGCCCATAAACGAACTCTTGCGCGCCGCATCGCGGGCTAATGAACTCGGTTACCAGCTTCACCTGCACGCAATTGGCGACGCCGCGGTGCGGACTGCACTGGATGTTATCGAGCGAATCCGACCTACACTCCAAGCCGTGATTGCACACACCGAACTAGTTTCGGATGATGACGTCGCCCGATTCAAAACGCTTGACGTCACAGCAAACTTCGAACCACTTTGGGCTCGAGAGGATGGCCAACTTTTGAGTTGCGTGCCTCAAGTCGGGCGTTCGCGAATCGACAAAATGTACCGAATGAGGGATCTAGCCGACGCAGGTGCAAGACTTTCTTTCGGAAGCGACTGGCCGGTGTCCAGCCCAAACGCGCTTCACGGGCTCGCCACGGCGGTCACGAGGTCGTTGCCGGGCCGGGCTGGCTGGAGCCTCAATCAAGCCCTCACGGCGCGCGAGGCGCTTCAGGCTTACACACGAGGTGTCGCAGCTCAGATGTCTAACTCAGAGCGTGATGGCTTGTTGCTCGATGGCGCAGTGGCGGAGTTCGTCGTATTGAGTCACAATCCGTTGACATGTTCAAAGGAAGCACTCCATGACCTCAAGGTCTTGGCAGTGAATCTGCCTTCCGAACCCTTGTTGGCGTTTTAGATTCTGGTGGGGCGTGCGGGACTTGAACCCGCGACCGACGGATTATGAGTCCGCTGCTCTAACCGGCTGAGCTAACGCCCCCTATGACCGAACGGTTACCTCGGTCGGGGTGAAACTAGTCTTCGTCGCCCTTCAAAAGCTCAGTAGCACGATTTACGGCGCTCTTCGCCTTGCGAGCTGTCTTCTTCGCTGACTTTTTGACCCTAGTGTTCACGGCCTTGGTTCGCTCTAGAGCCTCGTCTCGAAGATCGCTGAGCTTCTCGATGACTTCTTCGCGTGCGTCTTCGGCGCGTTCACGGAACTCTTGCGCAGACTCTCGCAGCGCGGCTGCTCGCTCGCGAAGAGCCAAAACACGGTTATGCAAAGCTGGGCTCAGAAGACCGATCGGCTTGCTGTAATCGTCACTATTGTCGTCAGAGGTGGCGGTCGAGAAGCCCTCACCGCGATAGAGGCCTTCGAAGATTGTGATCGTGCGTTCGATGTCGTGAGCCTGAATTAGGTGCAGAGAGTTCTCAGACAGGCGCTCTAGTTCTTCTGGGCTCGCAGTCAAGACAGCCTTGAGCTTCTCGCTGAACTCGACGACATCGTCAGGTTGGAACAGGTAGCCGTTGTCACCGTCGTGAACCAGGTGTGGAAGAGCCATCGCATCGGCCGCGACTACCGGACGACCCGAGGCCATTGCCTCCATGGTTGCGATGCTTTGCAACTCGGCGATCGACGGCATCGCAAACACGGTTGCTCGCTCATAGGCCAGCGGAAGCTCTTTCTCAGAAACGTGCCCTAGGAAATGTACGTTCTTCGAGATGCCAAGCTCTACGGCAAGGTTCTGCAGGTATTCACGCTCGCCACCGTCACCGACAATTTCGACCTGGGTGCCCAGACTCTTAGGCAACATTGCCACTGCCTTCAAGAGGTTGTGAATGTGCTTCTCGTAGTCGAGACGACCCAGGAATAACACCCGAGGTTGGGCGTTAGACGTCGGAGTGGTGTTAGCAAACTTGGACGCATCGATTCCGCAACTGATCGCGAGAACATCCTTGACACCAGCCGCTGCTTCGAGAAGCTCTGCCGCTCGGCGGGTTGGTGTGGTGACGAAGTCAACCTTTTTAAGGATTCTGCCGGCATCTGCCCAGGCCAACTTCATCGCGGTCTTCTCTAGGAAGCTAGGAATGATCACCGAGTACTTAATAAGGTTCTCGGGCATGATGTGGTTGGTCGCCAACACTCGGATGCCCTGACGCTTCGCGCTGTTCACAAGGGCACGGCCCATGATGAGGTGCGACTGAATGTGAACTGCATCAGGCTGAACCTCGCGCAAAATCTTTGCGGTCTTGCTCTGCAAGTTGAAAGGCCAGATCCAACGAAGAGTCTTGTGCTGAGGCAGCTTGTAGCTCTTGATTCGGTGAACCGTCATCGGTGAGCCGTCGATGATCTCGGTAAAAGTGCCGTAGTTCTTGTCAAAAGCCGGAGCGATCACGTGAACATCGTTGCCATGACGCGCTAAACCGCCGGCCAAACGCTCCGCGAAACGAGAGGCACCGTTAATGTCAGGTGGGAAGGTGTCGCAACCGATGACGACGGTCAAAGGACCCTTTGTCGCGGTATTTGCAGTTGCTTCGGTCACGCTTATTCTCTCGATAAAGTATCGCTGATGTACCTCAAGATTTTACCGCAGGTTGCCCCAAAAGGGCGGCTAAACCAGGTGTTTACGCTTGAGCGTCTTGGTGGTCAATTCTGGGTGCACGCGGGAAAGTAGGTAGACACCGATTACCGCAACCGTGGCAGCGAGCAGCCATCCAAGAATCGTCAACAGGTTTGCCGATTTGGCCTCACCAAGGATGACGATTCCGATGCTGACAGCCACCAGAGGATCAATAACTGTCAAACCCGCAATCACTAGATCTGGTGGGCCTGATGAGTAAGCATTCTGGACGAACCAACCACCGAGGCTCACCGCTCCAATCAGAGCAATGAGGCACAAGACGGTCAGAAGTTCGAACTGCTGCTGATAGATGCGCTGGATAACTACCTTGGCTAGAGTTGCTACAAATCCGTAGAGCACACCCGCCCCCGCAACGTAAGTTACGGCCTTGGCGCGCTTACCGATTGTGAAGAACAGAGCACCGAAAATAACCAGGATGGTGACTAGCACCCCGAGCACTTCTCTGAGGCGATCGTCGTTAATCACGGCTTCGTGGGCAACGCCAGAAGCCATGGCGACGAACGCCGCAATACCGACAGTGCAGAAACCGACGGCGATGAGTGTCGGACGAGTGATGCGAGTCTTTGTTGAGCGCGCATTGAGCAGCGACGTGATCACCAAAGCCACGGCACCTACCGGTTGCACAACGATGAGCGGAGCCAGCGACAGTGATGCAAGTTGCAGGACGATTCCAGCGACCATGAACGCCGTTCCCGAAAGCCATTTAGGGCGGGAAACTAGAGAGAGAAGCTGCTTGAGGCTAAGCGCACCTTGGCTCTTCACTTTCTGCGCACTGTCGTCAACGACGGCCGCATTTTGAAAGTGCGCACCGTAGGCCAGAGCAACTGCCGCAGCTACTGCAAGCAGGATGGCTAAGGAGCGAAACCCCTCCGACGGACCCATGTCCCTCCCGACGTTTGGTGTTCTATGACTCTAACCCGAGAGGCCCAAAGATTTGGCTAACTAACAGGTAAATTATCAACATGACTATCCGACCAATCTGTATCACCGGCGAACCCGTATTGCATAAACGTGCGGCCGAGGTGGTTCACTTCGATGACGAGCTACGCACACTGGTAGCTGACATGTATGAAACGATGGACAAGGCACCGGGCGTAGGCCTTGCTGCCCCGCAGGTTGGCGTCGGGTTGCGCGTTTTTACCTATGACTACGCTGACGATGATGGCAACGAGCGACGAGGCGTGATAATCAACCCGACTCTTGAGCGCGGGCCGATCGTAGATGAACCGGCAGATGAAGATACAGAGATTGAGGGGTGCCTTTCGGTGCCTGGCGAACGCTTTCCACTCAAGCGAGCAGAGAACGTCACCATCACCGGCGTCGATTTAGAGCAAAAGCCCGTGCACATTGAAGCATCTGGCTGGTTTGCTCGAATCTTCCAACACGAATTCGATCACTTGGATGGAATCCTCTACGTTGACCGCCTGGCTGAGCCTTGGCACGAGATTGCAACCGATGTTGTCGAAGACAACGGCTGGGGTAAGCCAGGCCGAACCTGGCTTCCTGGCAAGGACAACCTAGAAGGCTAGCTGAGGAACCTAATCAGGGCAGCTAGTGCTGCGGCAGCGGCGACCATCACGATAAATGGCGCCTTGAAACGAAGCAAAACCGCTGCAAGCGCGATTGCAGGAATTCTGGCGTCAAACTGAATTGATCCACTTCCGGTCAGCATCTGGACGCCGGTTAGTGCCGATAGCAGAGCCACGGTCAATAAGTTGGCAACGCGACTGATCACGGGCTTATCCAATACCGTGTGGGGCACCATGAAACCGAGAATTTTCCAAGAATAGACTGCCGCCGCAGCCAATAAAAGCCCGAGCCAGAGAGTCATGACTTGGCCTTCTTACCGAAAAGGTTGAATCCACCGACGACCACTGCCGAAACACCGGCCAGAATAACCGGCACACCCGCAGGTAGTGATGGAGTGGTCAGAACTGCAATCAAAAAGGCCAAGGCGGCAACCGCAAGCGCCTGTCGCTCCTTTAGCCTCGGCCAAAGCAGTCCAAGGAATGCCGCTGCAGCGGCAGCATCTAGGCCCCAGGCCGTTGGGTCACCAAGGGCGTTACCGAGAAGGGCACCAAGCAAGGTCATCGAGTTCCAAAACACGAAAACTGCAGCACCAGTCAGCCAAAAACCAATCCGCTGTTGCTTCAACTCAGACTGCCCGGTCGAAACAGCGGTCGATTCATCGATGGTCAGTTGAGCGGCGACGAGCCGCTTGAAACCAACCGCTTCAAGAATCGGGTTCATGCGAACGGCATAGAAACCGTTTCTAACCCCGAGGAGCCAAGCCGAAATCGCAGCTGCACCGACGGCCGCAGGGCCTCCAGCGGCTATTACGCCGATAAAGGCGAACTGGGAACCTCCGCTAAACATGAGAAGACTCAAAACCTGCGTCTGCCATACATCCAGGCCAGCCGTGGTCGAAAGCGCACCGAATGAAATGCCGTACAGCCCGGTCGCAAGACCAACGCCGATTGACATCGTTACTAGCGGGCTGCGTTTAGACATCTAGTAATCCAGATTCGTAGAGGGCTAGGTAAAGCTGAGAAAGGGTCGCAAAGCCACACTTGCGCTGCGCCGATTGCAAGATTTGTCGCACGCGGTATTTGGGTGTGTCAAGCTCGAGCGCAACATCATCTTGGGAGACACCCGCCGCGAAGAGGTCTAAGACCCACTTCTCTTTCTCGGTCAAATCACCGAGGCGCATTAGGAACTCGGGCGATGCAACCTTGTCGTGCTGCATTTGGTCGAGAAACTGGTGAAGTTTGCGGTAATCGGGCTGATCATCTCTCGAGGCCGCCGAACGAATCGCACGCAGCAAATCGCCGGATTGAGCCTCTTGAGTGACCAGCTCTGACGCTCCAGCGCGCATAGATGCCAGTTTCAACTCATCCGTGTAATAAGGACCAGTCATGATGATGGCCGGGATTTTCGAGTCATCGGCTAGATATCGAGAAATGAGCGCCATCGAGAGTGAAATGCCGTCGCCGCCGCGCAATCTATGGTCGATCACCAGAACGTCAATCAGTGCTTCTGGCACGCGTTCAAGCGCACTCGCATACGAGCTATCTTCGAGAACTACTTTCAGATCTCGTTGTGAATCCAGGATGAGGCGACGACCGAATCGTATGTCTTCGTCACCGTCGATTAGACCAATGCGCAGATCCAGAGCCATTTAGCGCCTCTGTGGGGCGATTGCAGCGAACTCGCGCAGTCTAGGGAAGATAGCAGAAACGGTAAAGCCAACGCCTGGCACCTTGGTCACTTCGACCGAACCACCGTAGATTGCCGCGCGTTCGCGCATGGCCGTAAAGCCAGGACCTGAGATCGGTTCAACCAGAGCCTTTAGGTCATCATCGGCTGTATAGCCAGCGTCCTCGAGGTCTAGTTCGAGAAGACCACGGTTCGAAACCTCGATGCCGTTGTCTTTGACCAAGACTTGCATGCCGTCTTCTACCCAAGAGAAGTCGACCGTGACATCGGTGCCTACTGGGGTGTGCTTTTTGATGTTTTCTAGGGCATCAAAAACCAGTTTGAAGATAGTTAGGGCGGCACCCTCATTGATTTCGAATCTAGGTCCTTCGTGACGCAAGGATGCGTTGTAGCCGAATTCGCGATAGGCAACCATCAGAGGCTGAAGATCATCTAAGCCCGGCGGAGCAGAGGTTACGGTGTGCTCTCGGTGCAACATGTCATATAGCCTGCGAAGCTCAGTGTGCGCATCTCGAGCGCTGATCGCTACCCGTTCTAGCGAGCGGAGGCCGGCCGCCGGATCAGCCTTCACGGCGTAACTACCACCCTCGGCGAGACTGATGACCGCGGTGACTTTCTGGATAATCAACTCATTGATGTCACGAGCGATTTCGAGACGTTCATTCTGTTCCGCGATTTGGATTGCCAGCTGAGCCTGATTTTTTCGCGCAACCGCCTTATCGAGGCTTGAACCGACGTGAAAATACTGGGTCGCGCCTAGACGCCCCAGAATCCAGAACAAACCGTTGAAAGAAAAAACTACGGCGAGCCCCAGCAAAAATCCGGTGAAACGGCCCGACTGGTTTAGCAGAAGAAGCCCGTATACGTCTGTGCTCAACGGGAGGCTAAAACTGACCTGCCAGCTCATCACGACACCGCAAAGAAGAGTGACCGCTAGCGAAAGACGTCGAATGATCTGTTTTCCGAAGACCGCGACCACAAAAAGGCTCGCGCAAGCGATTAGGCCAGTTGCAACCGGTCTCAGACCGAGAGCGATTTCGAGAGCCGTTGCTAGGGCGATGAGAATCGCAGAATACTGAGGAAACCTAGCTGCAATGACCAGAGAGAGCGCGAAGACAAATCCCGGAATAAGGGCGCTAGAACCTTGAATGAAAAAGTCTAAAGATCCAAATAGGGCAAAGAGAGATGTTGCCAGGATTGTTGGAGAGAGCCACTTGTGAACTTGGATCCACTGAATCACGTGGCCTCCTGGTTTCAGAAAGATTGGCTCCCCGGCTTGGACTCGAACCAAGAACCTATCGGTTAACAGCCGATTGCTCTGCCAATTGAGCTACCGAGGAATGTTGCTTTCGCGACTAGACAACATTACCAAATAAATCCGGTCTAGTGCGCCACAAGCAAAGATTTAGTAGCCGAGTTTCAGATTAACCTCGCCGGTCAGGGGTTTTGAGGAAATAAGAGACGCTACGTTGGCGACGATTCGCTCCGAGAGAAGCCGGATGCACATCTCAGGTGTGTCGGCCGTGTGTGGCGTGATGATTAGGTTTGGGCATTCCCAAAGTGAGTGACCATCAGGCAACGGCTCTGGGTCGGTCACATCGATGCCTGCGCCGGCGATTTGCCCATCTCGAAGCGCACTCTCGAGATCTGCAGAGACGACCATGGCGCCGCGGGCAATGTTGACTAAATAGGCACTGGGCTTCATCAGTGCAAACTTTTTGGCATCGAACAAGCCCAGAGTCTCATCCGTTAGTGCTGAGGCTAGGAAAACGAAGTCTGCACTCGCTAGCGCGGTGTCCAAAGCGTCGAAGGGCCTTGTTTCTTGCGCACCTTGTATGGCACCAGAATGTTTCCTGATAACGGTCACCTTCGCCCGAAACGGGGTCAGAAGTCTCACTATTTCTTGCGCGATGCCCCCTCCACCCACGATCAAGACATCCGAGTCATAGAGCGTGTCAGCGTATTTGCGCCCCCAGGTCTTGGCGGTCAGACGTTCTGGCAAAACACGAGCGAGAGACAGCGCCAACATCAGCGCGTGTTCCGCTACCGGCTCGCGGTAAGCGCCCTTAGCTGAAGTGAACCGTGGTGTATCCCTTCGCGGCAACTGCGCGTCGAAAACAGAGCGAAAGTTGTCTACCCCGGCAAATGGAAGTTGCACCCAGGCGATGTTCGGGTGATTTTCCAAAACCCTAGCCAACCCCTCGGCATCGGAACTGTCGGTCCAAACCACGCTGTTGGTCGAATCACCGAGATCGGCCGCGACTCCCCCGCCTAACGCAACAGCTGCAAGGTATTCGGGCTGAGGGTTGGGCAATACGGCAACTATCGGCTTCATTGCAATGCCCGTCGATCAGCTTCTAGTGCCATCAGCTTGCGTTGCACCTCTGCGGATTCGGGAGAACCAGGCTCAACGCGACGAAGCTCAGCCAAGAGATCAGCCTTCTCACGAGATATGGCATTGGTGATTGCTCGAGCAATCACGCCCTGACCGTAACGCACCAAACCATCGGCATCGGCGGCCGGCAGTGCTTGCGCGGCGACCTCACGAAGCACCTGGTGAAGAGTTGGGTCGGTGACGGAGGCGATCGAGTTCAGCCAAGTTGGGGACTGTTGATCGGCTGCGCTCGCCTGAATCGCTTTCAGAATTTGGTTGTGAGCCGGTGCACTCATCCCAGCAGAACAAATCTTCTGAAGCTGATCGTGGGTGAAGGTTTGCGGAAGTTGCACCAATACTTCGAGCGTCTGTCGTTCGAATCGGGTGATCGGATCGTTTAGGTTTATCGGCGCGATCAATATCGTTTCCGGTGAATCCGCCGGCGGAACAGCATCTTCGGCCTCGATGACAGCTTGGCGATCCTTACGCATACCGGCAACTGCCTGTTCACGCCCCACACGCCCAGCTGCTTCAACCAGGGCTGAGACATCATTGCCATCGAGGTTTACCCAACCGGCCAGCTCACGAGTGTAGGCGGGGCGCATGGCAGGGTCCTGAATGCCGGCGACGATAGGCGCAGCAGCACGAGCAGCTGCCACTCTGCCTTCGATGGTGCCCAAGTCGAACTTCGACAATTTCTGCTTGATGGCAAACTCAAACAGTGGTTTTTTGACCTCGATCATTGCCCTGACCGCTTCGTCACCGCGAGCCGAACGAAGATCACAAGGGTCTAGCCCATCCGGGCCAACTGCGACAAAGGTTTGGGCGGTAAATTTGCTCGAATCGGCGAACGCACGCATGGCAGCTTTTTGCCCGGCAGCGTCTGGGTCGAATGTGAAGATAACCTCTGCCGGCACATCCTTGTCGGCTGATAGAAGGCGATTGATGATTCGAATGTGATCGTCGCCGAATGCGGTGCCACAGGTTGCCACTGCTGTGGTTACTCCAGCCAAGTGGCAGGCCATGACGTCGGTGTAACCCTCAACCACGACCACGCGTTGCTGTTTCGAAATGTCTTTTTTAGCCAAATCGATTCCGTAGAGCACCTGCGATTTGTGGTAGACCAGCGTGTCACTGGTGTTCAGATACTTAGGCCCCTGGTCGTCGTCAAAGAGCTTTCGAGCACCGAATCCGATCACCTGACCGGTGGTGTCGCGGATTGGCCAAATTAGACGACCACGGAACTTGTCGTAGGCGCCGCGCTCGCTCTTGGTGACTAGGCCGGCTGCAACGAGTTCTTCAATAGAAAAGCCCTTTTTAGTAAGGAAATCGAAAAGGCCGTTCCACCCCTTTGGAGCGAAGCCAATGCCGAACTGTTCGGCGGCAGCCTTATCGAACCCTCGACCCTTGAGGAATTCACGACCAGGAATAGCCGCGTCGGTCATCAACTGGTCTTGATAGAAGGCGGCCGCAGCATTATTGGCTTCAAGGATGCGTGACTTCTGCCCCTGCTCAGGGCTGGCGCTTCCTTCTTCATAACTAAGTTCGAAACCGATTCGGGCGGCGAGCTTTTCAACGGCTTCGGTAAAGCTCAACTGATCCATTTGCTGGACGAACTTATAGACGTCGCCGCCTTCACCACAGCCGAAGCAGTGATAGAAACCCTGAGCTGGTCTCACATTGAAGGAGGGAGACTTCTCGTCATGAAATGGGCACAAACCCTTGAGCGAGCCAGCCGAAGCGGGACGCAGCGAGACATACTCACCGATGACGTCGGCGATGTTAAGACGAGTCTTAACTTCCTCGATGTCACGCGCTCTAATTTTGCCGGCCATGTCCCAATCCTATTTTGCGCTTGAGCTGCAAAGTCGGTGGTGCAGGGTTAGCGCGCTCTGATCGGTCAAACAGGCAATCTGATCGACAATCACACGGTGTTTCTGCGCATCATCAAGTGCCTTTGACCAGGCCAGTGAATTGAAGGCGTCGAGATTTTCCCCGTTGGAAGCCAACAGCGCATCCGCCAACTCGGTTAGCAGGTTTCTCTGCCACTCGTAGAAAGGTCGGCGAGATTCGTGCGACATGAGAAAAGCGGAAACGATTCCCTTCAACACCGAAATCTCGGCCTCGACTTCGGCAGGGATAACCAAAATCGAACCGAATCTAACCAAAGACTCTGCGGGAGATGCATCCATGATTGCATCAACTGTTCGACTGACCAAAGAACCGATCAAGGCAGAGGTGAGGTTCTTCAAGGTGCCGAGACCTACGGTCGAGTGATCAAAACTGGTCAACCAGTAGGGATTTGCTCGTAAACGCTCGAGCGCAGAGGCAAGGTCCTGCTTGGAAATCTTTCCGCCGTTCCACGCCCCAATCTTCTCAAGCAGCTCGCTCTCGCTCGCTCGGTCTGCGAGAACCGTGACATCGATGAACTTCGAAACGATGGCATCTTCAAAGTCGTGCACCGAGTAGGCGACATCGTCGGCGAAGTCCATAACCTGGGCTTCTACGCTCTTTTGCTTGGCCGGCGCGCCTTGCCGAAGCCATTCAAATACCTCGAGGTCGTCTTCGTAGGCTCCAAACTTGACTGACTGATCGGCACCAACCTCAGCTACCGCATCCAGACGACGCCATGGATATTTGCAGGTGGCGTCTAGGCTCGCGCGAGTCAGGTTTAGCCCATATGAGCGACCCTCGGCTGTGATCACCTTCGGTTCGATGCGGGTAAGCAGTCTGAGGGTTTGAGCGTTGCCCTCGAAGCCACCAAAATCGCGTGACCAGGCATCCAAAGCCTTTTCACCGTTGTGACCGAAAGGAGGGTGACCGAGATCGTGCGCCAAACAAGCCATGTCAACCATGTCGGCATTCAAGCCCAGGTCGATTGCCATTTCGCGGCCAATCTGGGCTACTTCAAGGGAGTGCGTCAGACGCGTTCTGGCAAAGTCGCCACCCGATGGGCTCAACACCTGGGTCTTGGCGCCAAGGCGACGCAGCGCAGACGAGTGCACGACGCGTGCTCGGTCTCGGGCGAACTCTCCCCTTCGACCGGCCGATGATCGCTCTTCTGGCAAGAATCTTTCGCGATCGAAGTCGCTGTAACCAAATTCCTGGATCTCGCGGTTGTCCATTTAGCCTCCCGAGACAGAAAGCTCTGCCTCTTGCAACATCTTGCGCTGGTCGCCAACCAACTCGCGGGAGTCAAGCCAGTTTTCCGGCAAAGCGGTTTGCTTGGCGCCACCGAGTCGACCTCGAGGCCCCTCGGCTTCTTCGCCAGGATATGGCTGTGAGCGGTCGAGAGTGCCAAGGATTTCATCCATGTGGCTAAGAGACTCGACCTGAGCTAGAGAGGCGCGAAATTCGCCGCCGACGGGATAACCCTTGAAATACCAGGCGACGTGTTTGCGAATGTCACGGCAGGCCTTTGCCTCGTCTTCGAAGAAATCCACCAAAAGTTCGCCGTGGCGCTTGAAGGCATCGGCAACTTGACCAAGGTTTGGCTGAATCGGATCGATGGCCGCGTTGGAGTTCGGGTCGCGCTGATATTCGTCGAATGCCGCTTGAAGGTCGCCGAATAGCCATGGGCGACCGAGGCAGCCCCTACCGACTACAACGCCGTCTACGCCCGTTTCACGCATCATTCGGATGGCGTCGGCGGCCGACCAGATGTCACCGTTGCCGAGCACCTGCACATCTGGGAGCGATTCGCGAAGTGTGGCAATAGAGCCCCAGTCGGCGGTTCCCGAGTAATACTCCGAAGCGGTGCGGCCGTGAAGTGCGATGGCAGTGACACCGGCGTCGCGAGCCGCCTTGCCAGCATCCAGGTAGGTCAGGTGATTGTCGTCGATGCCCTTGCGCATCTTGACAGTCAGAGGAATGTCGCCTGCAGCCTTGACGGCAGCGTTGACGATTGAAGCGAATAGATCTTGCTTCCAAGGCAGAGCTGCGCCGCCACCCTTGCGGGTTACCTTCGGCACTGGGCAGCCGAAGTTCAAGTCGATGTGATCGGCGCGGTCTTCAGCGACAAGGATGGTGACAGCCTCGGCAATGGTCTTTGGGTCAACACCGTACAACTGAACCGAGCGAATCTCTTCAGAGGGGTGGTGCCCAACGAGGCGCAGCGATTCTTCATTGCGTTCGACAAGTGCGCGCGAGGTAACCATCTCGGCAACGTAAAGCCCTCCGCCGAATTCACGGCAAAGCAAACGGAACGCAGTGTTGGTGATGCCAGCCATCGGCGCCAAGACCACCGGGGTCTTGATCGCGATTTTGCCGTACTGCAGTGCCGGCGCTGAAATCTGCTGCGTCATTTTACCTTAGGAAACTAGCTTTGCGCCTAGGTATTCACGAAGCTTCGATAGCGAGACGCGCTCTTGCTGCATGGTGTCGCGTTCGCGAACCGTCACGGCCTGGTCGTCAAGGGTTTCGAAGTCAACGGTGACACAGAACGGCGTACCGATTTCATCCTGGCGGCGGTAGCGGCGACCGATGGCGCCGGCATCGTCGAAATCAATGTTCCAGTAACCGCGGAGCTCTTGAGCGAGGTTGCGGGCAACCGGCGATAGGTCTTCGTTTCGTGACAGAGGAAGAATCGCTGCCTTCACCGGAGCGAGTCGGTAGTCGAGACGCAACACTGTACGAACGTCGACACCACCCTTGGTGTTTGGCGCTTCATCCTCGTGATATGCGTCAACCAGGAACGCCATAAGCGAACGGGTGAGGCCGGCGGCCGGTTCGATCACGTATGGGGTCCAGCGCTCACCCTTGGCCTGGTCGAAGTAGCTCAGGTCGACACCGGATTCGCGCGAGTGAGTGCTCAGGTCGAAGTCGGTGCGGTTCGCGATGCCCTCGAGTTCGCCGAACTCGCTGCCCTGGAAACCGAAACGGTACTCGATGTCGACGGTGCGCTTCGAGTAGTGCGAAAGCTTCTCTTTTGCGTGCTCATAGAGACGCAGGTTGTCTGGGTTGATACCGAGATCGGTATACCAGTTCATGCGCTGTTCGATCCAGTAGTCGTGCCACTCTTCGTCGGTTCCCGGCTCAACGAAGAACTCCATTTCCATCTGCTCGAACTCGCGAGTGCGGAAAATGAAGTTTCCAGGAGTGATTTCGTTACGGAATGACTTTCCGATCTGACCGATACCGAACGGTGGCTTCATGCGAGCGGCACCGAGCACGTTGGCGAAGTTCACGAAGATACCCTGAGCGGTCTCTGGGCGAAGGTAGTGCAAGCCTTCTTCGGCGGCAACTGGGCCCAAGAAGGTCTGTAGCAAGCCGTTGAATGCCTTTGGCTCGGTCCAGATGTTCTTGCCACCACAGTTCGGGCAGGCGATGTCGTTCATGCTCTCAGGAGCACGACCCTTTTTCTCCTCGAAGGCTTCCTCCAAGTGATCCTGACGGAAACGCTTGTGGCAAGCGGTGCACTCGATGAGCGGGTCTGAGAATTCGCGAACGTGCCCAGAAGCCTCCCAAACCTTACGAGGAAGAATGACCGAAGAGTCAAGGCCGACAATGTCTTCGCGGCTCTGAACCACGGTGCGCCACCACTGCTTCTTGATGTTTTCTTTGAGCTCTACGCCGAGTGGTCCATAATCCCACGCCGAACGGCTACCGCCGTAGATTTCGCCGGCCTGGAAAACGAATCCACGGCGCTTTGCGAGAGAAATTACTGAATCTAGACGATTTGGGGTAGCCACTTAAACTCCTTGCCCAAGCTGGATGCCTGGCACTTGTTCGAAGTTATAAGTCTACTTTGACTTCTTGGTTTTTGGCTTGTCTATTGCCCCACCAAAACGGCGGTCACGGCTAACGTATTGACCGATGGCATCCCACAGCGAAGTGCGGTCGAAATCCGGCCAGTGGGTATCCATGAATACAAACTCGGCATAGGCAGATTGCCAAAGCAAGAAGTTTGAGGTGCGCTGCTCCCCCGAGCTGCGCAAGAACAGGTCGACATCTGGCAAATAGCTCGAATTGAGATAGCGACTTACGGTCTTTTCGGACACCGAACCAGGCTTCAATTTGCCCGAGGCAACATCCTGGGTCATTGCATTGATTGCGTCGGTAATTTCGACTCGAGAGCCATAGTTGACACACATGGTCAGCGTCAGCTTGCTGTTCTTTTCGGTGAGCTTCTCAGCTGCTTTCAGTTCGTCGATGACCGAGAGCCAGAGCTTTGGTCGACGCCCAGCCCAACGAATTCGCACACCCCACTCGTTGAGCTGATCACGTCGGCGACGCAGAACTTCGCGATTGAACCCCATAAGAAACCGAACCTCGTCTGGAGATCGCTTCCAATTCTCGGTTGAGAATGCATAAACGGTGAGGTTAGTTACGCCGGCCTCTAGGGCTCCCGCGACCACATCCAAGAGAGCAGCCTCGCCGGCTTTGTGCCCTTCGATTCGCGTTAGTCCGCGTTCATTCGCCCAGCGACCATTGCCATCCATCACGATTGCGATGTGCTTTGGCACCGAACCTTGCGGAAACGCTGGCATCTCGACGCCCGGCTTCTTAACCGGTACAAAATCGTTCATTGACGCTCCACGTGTTGCAAGGACTTTAGCCCGCGTTCGATGTGCCACTGGCTATAAGCAGAAACAATACCCGATGCCGCACCTCTGATGCTTTCAGGAGCCGCGTCGGCAATCTCCCAGTCTCCAGCCAATAGTGCGCCAAGAAGTTCGCCCGTGTGTGGATCAATCACGGCAGCACCGGCTGGTCGACAGTCTCGGCAGACAACACCACCGAGTTGCATCACGAAGGCCTGGTGTGGTCCAGGGGCTTCGCAGCGCGCGCAGTCGACAAAGTTTGGCGCCCATCCGGCGATAGATAAAGCTCGAAGCAGATATGAATCAAGGATGAGCGACGCGTCATGCTCCTTGTTCGCGAGCGAGCGTAGCGCGCCAACCAAGAGCAAGTATTGCTGAGGAGTCGAGTCGTCTCCGGTAAGTTTTTCAGCCGTTTCGACCATCGCAGTTGCGGCTGTGTAGGTTCGATAATCCTCGATGATTTCTCGACCGTAGGCGCCAATGGTCTCGGCTTGACTAACGATGTCTAGGGTTCGACCCTCGTAGAACTGGGCCTCAACCACCATGAATGGTTCCAAACGCGAACCGAACTTCGAGCCGGTTCTGCGAACACCCTTTGCCACCGCGCGAATCTGCCCGTTATACCGCGAAAGAAGCGTGACAATTCGGTCTGCTTCACCCAGTTTGTGGGTGCGCAAGACAACGGCTTCATCCTTGTACGTGGGCACCAAACAAGTATCCCCCGACAGCACAGGCTATCGGGGGAACTCGCAGAGGCGATTAGGCGCGGAGTGCGCGGTTTACGGCAGAAATGACAGCCTTCAAGGATGCAGTTGAAATGTCACCGTCGATGCCAACACCCCAAAGCGTGTGGCCTTTAACTTCAAGCTCCACGTAAGCAGCCGCCTGAGCATCGCCACCTTCGCTCAACGTGTGTTCGACATAGTCAAGCAATCGAACATTTACGCCTTGTTTGTCTAGGACATTCAAGAACGCAGAAATCTGGCCGTTGCCGGTTCCGGTGGCCTGAAGCTCGCCCGCGCCGTCACGAAGAACGATGTTTAGTTCGACGTGACCATCCATGTTGCTTTCGGTGCGCATCTTCTTCAGTTCGAATCGACCCCACTTTAGGTCAATACGATCGGCAGGAGCTGGCAGATACTCGTCGATAAAGATGTCCCAAAGCTTGGTAGACGAGACCTCGCCACCATCCTGGTCGGTTTTGTTTTGAACAACTCGCGAGAATTCAATCTGAAGCTTGCGTGGCAAATCTAGGCTGTGGTCGGTCTTCAATAGGTAAGCCACACCACCCTTACCCGATTGCGAGTTCACGCGGATAACGGCTTCATACGAGCGTCCAACGTCTTTAGGGTCGATTGGCAGATAAGGAACCGCCCAGACGAGGTCGTCCACCGAGACACCCTTATCGGTTGCCTCCTTGTGCATGAGCTCGAAGCCCTTCTTGATGGCATCCTGGTGCGAACCAGAGAAAGCGGTGTAGACCAAATCGCCTCCGTAAGGAGCGCGCTCAGGCACCGGCAACTGGTTGCAGTATTCGACGGTGCGCTTGATCTCATCCAACTGACTGAAGTCGATGTGCGGGTCGATGCCCTGACTGAAAAGGTTGAGGCCAAGAGTGATTAGGTCGACGTTTCCGGTGCGCTCACCGTTGCCAAACAGACAACCTTCGATGCGGTCAGCACCGGCTAGGTAGCCAAGTTCGGCAGCAGCAACCGCGGTTCCGCGGTCATTGTGCGGGTGCAGTGAGATAAGAATGCTGTCGCGACGCGAGATATTGCGGTGCATCCATTCGATCGAATCGGCATACACGTTCGGGGTGGCCATCTCGACGGTAGCCGGAAGGTTGATGACCATCTTGTGGTCTGGCTGCGGGTCGATAATCTCGATGACTGCGTTACAGACCTCAACCGCGTACTCAAGCTCGGTACCGGTGTAAGACTCAGGCGAGTACTCGTAGTAAACATCGGTCTCAGGGATGAGTGATTCCATCGAACGGCATTTGCGAGCACCCGCAAGCGCGATGTCCATAATGCCCTGTTTGTCTTGGTTGAAGACAACGCGGCGCTGAAGCACCGAGGTCGAGTTGTAGAAGTGAACGATGGCCTTTTTCGCGCCCCTTAGCGACTCGTAGGTGCGCTCAATAAGTGCGTCTCGCGCCTGAGTCAAAACCTGGATGGTGACGTCAGCCGGGATGTGGCCATCTTCGATCAGAATTCGAACGAAATCAAAGTCAGTCTGGCTCGCCGAAGGAAAACCAACTTCAATCTCCTTGTAGCCCATTTCGACCAGCAACTTGAACATCTTCAACTTGCGCTCTGGGCTCATTGGGTCGATCAGTGCCTGGTTACCGTCACGTAGGTCTACCGCACACCAGCGCGGAGCCTCAGTGATGCGCTTTGAAGGCCAGGTGCGATCTGGCAGATCAACAACGATCTGCTCGTGAAACGGAACGTATTTGTGAACCGGCATGCCCGATGGGCGCTGGGTGTTTTCCATGAGAAAGTTCTTCCTTGATTTGTGTTGGGTCAGCCAGCAGAAGGCTCCGCGACGAGGAGGGCCAGATTAGGCCTCGCCGCGGCCACTAAGAAGTAGACCGAAGAACACGCCTTCAGGTTAGCACTAGAAGCCGAGCTTGCCCAGTTGTTTCGGGTCACGTTGCCACTCAGAGGCAACCTTCACACGCAGCCCAAGGAACACCTTGTGACCGATGAGCTTCTCGATTTCGAGACGAGAACGTTTTCCGACATCAATCAAACGAGAACCCTTGTGACCGATGATGATGCCCTTCTGGCTATCGCGCTCGACAAAGATGTTTGCGTGGATGTCGGTCAAATTCTGCCCCTTGCGACGAGACATTTCGTCAATGGTCACCGCAATCGAGTGCGGCAACTCATCGCGAACTCCCTCGAGCGCTGCTTCACGGATGAGCTCACAGATGCGGTTCTCAAGGGTCTCGTCGGTAACAGCCTCGGGCGGATAAAGCGCTGGAGATTCAGGCATCAGGTCAATAAGAACCTTGGTCAAGACCTCTAGTTGATCATCGGCCACCGCCGACACCGGAACGATCGCCCTCCAGTCGCGCAAAGCGGCCACTGCAACCAGCTGCTCAGCGAGCTGCTCTGGGCTAACCAACTCACTCTTGGTGATCACGGCTACCAATTTCGCGCGTCGGAACTCGTTCAACTGCTCGTTGATGAAGTTGTCGCCAGGGCCGATTTTTTCATTGGCTGGGATGCAGAAACCGATAACATCCACATCGCCAAGGGTCTGCTCGACCAGGTCGTTAAGGCGCTGGCCAAGAAGTGTGCGAGGACGGTGAAGACCAGGAGTATCAACCAGGATGAGTTGCCCGTAGTCACGGTGCACGATTCCTCGAATAGCGCGACGGGTGGTCTGCGGCTTCGAGCTGGTGATCGCGATCTTCTCGCCAACCAACGCATTGGTCAGGGTCGATTTGCCAACGTTTGGTCTTCCGACGAACGACGCGAAACCTGATCTGTGTTCCGACATTATTTCTCCTGCTCGATTGAATCGAAGGCAGACTCCATGTCGGCCAAATCCTGTTGCTTGCTAACCATAACCGTGATGAGACGCTTGCGACGACCTTCAATCCGATCCGCAATGAAACTCAGACCGCTAAAGGTGACGCTGTCACCGCGCTTAGGCAGTCGCCCGAGTTCCTTGGTGAGCAAGCCACCCACGCTATCCACGTCTTCATCCTCGAGTTCGAGCTCGAACAGTTCACCGAGTTCAAATAGTGAGAAGCGCGCATTCACGCGAAGTGAACAATCAGCAAGGGTTTCTACGTCAGGCACATCACGGTCATACTCATCCGAGATTTCGCCGACAATTTCTTCAATCACATCTTCCATGGTTGCTAGGCCAGCAACTCCCCCGTACTCATCAATGATGATTGCGATGTGACGGCTGCTCTTCTGCATCTGGCGCAATAGATCGTCAACCGGCTTTGACTCGGGAATGAAAATAGCCGATCTTGCCGCTGACTCGGCCGTGGTCTCATTCATCGCCGCTGGAGACTCGTGGAGCAACCTCGCAACATCCTTGATGTAAAGCACACCGCGAATGTCGTCTACGTCTTTGCCGATTACGGGAAGTCGAGAATAACCACGACTGAAGAAGATGCTCATCGCTGAAGTCAGATCGGCATCGGCAGGGATGGTTGCCATGTCGATTCGAGGAACCATGATTTCGCGAACGATGGTCTCACCGAATTCTTCGACCGAATCCAAGAGTTCTTGCTCGAACTCCTCTGGCTCGTCGATTTTAGGAAGCGAAAGAGGCGTGAACAGTAGGTGAACTGAATTGACCACTGGCATTAGAGCCTTAGAAAGCTTCTTGCCTACGGTTAGGTGCCCCAACCGACGGCTGGCAATCTGGGAGCCGAACAAGAGGATAAACATCAAACCGGTCGCTATTGCGGCAGACCACCACCAGGCCAAACCCAGTGGAGTGAAGGCCTCACCAACCACGACGCCGAAAATACCGGTGAGTGTCAGCCGAACAAAGCTAAGCGACTCGGCCTTTGCGGCTTCAGCTTGATTGAACTCGAGCGCAGCCTTCACGACCGCGGTTACGAGCGCAAGTAGTGCGATCGCTAACGCAGACCAGAACGCAACTGCTAACAATTAGGCACCGAGCTCGCTTGCGTAAAACGCTACTAGAATCTCGCGCTGTAAACCAAACATCTCTTTCTCTTCCTCCGGCTCCGCGTGGTCAAAGCCGAGCAAGTGAAGAACACCATGCGTGGTTAGTAGCAGAATTTCATTTATGGTCTCGTGCCCGGCAACCTCTGCCTGAGCAGCGGCAACCTGAGGGCAGACGACGATGTCACCCAAGAGACCCGCAGGAGTGAGTTGACCCTCGGAACCCGGTCGAAGTTCATCCATCGGGAAGCTCAACACATCGGTCGGACCAGGCTCATCCATCCACTGGACGTGCAGGACCTCCATGGCCGGTTCATCAACAAACACGATGGCGAGGTCGGTGTCTGGGTGCAAGTGCATGTGGTCAAGGGCAAACGTAGCCAGAGCTAAGACCCTGACCTCATCGACCGCTACGGCCGACTCATTATTGATTTCGATGCTCATTTGTCGGTCGCTTTCTTTGCAATACGCTTTTGGGCCGCTTCGTTGTCAGCTGCCTTCTTGGCAAGTTTGGCATCGTCGTGCTTGGAGTACGCATCCACGATCTTGGCCACTAGCGTGTGTCGCACAACATCTTCAGATGTGAGAGTGGAGAAGTGCATGTCTTCGACATCCTTGAGGACCTCGGCGGCCAAGCGCAGCCCTGATGTGCCATTCGGCAGGTCAATCTGAGTGACGTCGCCAGTGACGATCATCTTCGAGTTGAAGCCAAGACGCGTCAAAAACATTTTCATCTGCTCAGGGGTCGTGTTTTGAGCCTCATCAAGGATGATGAATGCGTCGTTCAAGGTGCGACCGCGCATATAGGCCAACGGGGCGACCTCGATGGTGCCAGACGTCATCAGCTTGGGAATCGATTCTGGGTCAAGCATGTCATGCAAGGCATCAAACAACGGACGCAGGTAAGGGTCAATTTTGTCATTGAGGGTTCCGGGTAAGAAACCCAGCTTCTCACCAGCCTCGACTGCGGGACGAGTCAGGATGATGCGACTGATTTCCTTGCGCTGAAGCGCTTGTACCGCCTTGGCCATCGCTAGATAGGTCTTGCCAGTACCCGCCGGACCGATTCCGAACACGATCGTGTTGTTGTCAATCGCGTCGACGTAGGTCTTTTGACCTAAGGTTTTTGGGCGAATCGTCTTGCCGCGCGAACTGATGATGCTTTGGCTCAACACTTCGGCCGGCTTTAGCTCACCATCCTGGATCATCTTGGCTGAGCGCGTTAAATCCTGTGGCAATAGGTCTTTACCTGCGCGAATCAGCTCAACCATCTCTTGCACCAGGCGCTCGGCTGCTTCTACCTGCGAGGCCTTGCCTTTTAGCACCACGGAGTTGCCGCGCGCGTGAACCTCAACCTCGGGGTAGGTGCTCTCTAGTGTCTTGAGCAGGCGGTCTTCGGTTCCGAATAGGGCAACCATGAGCACACCCTCCACCTCAATGCGAGAGGTTGAGAGACGATCGGCAGAAGAGTTAGGCACTTGCACCGCTTGGAGTTAGAGAAGTCAAATGACCGTGAGCGTGGAACACTGTCTGGCCCGCAGCTTCACCGGTATTGAAGGACAGTCTGAAACTCTCATCGGCTAATTCGATAGCCAATTCGCTTCCCAGTTTCATAAGGGCCACTAGTGATGCCTCGTCATTTAGCGTTAGCTCAGCAACGTTTGCATAGTGCAACTTTGGAATCACAAGGATGTGCAGCGGCTGACGTGGCGAAACATCCCAGAAAGCAATTGCCAGGTCGTTTTCACCCACAAACTTCGCTGGAATCTCTTTTCGAGCAATCTTGCAGAAAATGCAGTTGTCTTGTGTCATCGAATCCTCCATCAACAGGCTATCCCCACAGCCCTAACTTCGCCTGAATGACCGCAATGGCAGCAACACCCGCGGTTGAAGTGCGAAGGATTGGCTCACCGAGGTGGACGCGTTTTGCGCCGGCTTGTTCGAGTGCAGACAACTCGGAATCACTGATTCCACCCTCGGGTCCGACAACAATTGCAACTGATTTCTGTGCGGGACTGATTTCAAGGCTTCCTAGCCCAGCCTCTGCCGTTGGGTCTAGAACAAGCACAAGGTCAAAGTCACCGACCGAGGAATTCAACTGCTTAGAGCTGATTGGCTGCGCAACCTTGGGTTCGAAAACTCTCAGCGATTGCTTCGCGGCTTCTGCGACGATGGTTTGCCAACGGTCGACGCTCTTTGCGATCTTCGGCCCCTCCCACTTTGAAATCGAGCGGTCGGCCTGCCAAGGAATCACACCCCAACAACCCAATTCGGTAGCTGCCTGAATCGAAAGTTCATCGCGATCACCCTTCGCCAGCGCCTGGATGATGGTTAAACCGACTGTCGGTTCGGTCTCTCGAATGACCGAATCGATTGCCACGGTGAGCGAGTTGTTACCTAGTGCCGAAACTGTTCCCCTGACGCGAAGACCTCTACCATCAGAAAGCTGTATTCCTTCACCGACCCGCATGCGGCGCACGTTCACCGCGTGCTTACCCTCGGAGCCACCGAGGGTAACTGCCAAACCTGCTGCAGGTTCGGTGGCAAACTCGGTGCGAAACAGAGGCTCAACCATTAGCGACGCTTTCCGGCAAAAAAGCCGTGGTGGTGCTTCACAAGTTTGATGCTGTCACTCTTGCGAAGCTTGGCCAAGTTGCGGAATAGTTCCTTTTGCTTAGAGTCGAGTTTGGTTGGCGTGACAACCTGAACGGCGATCTTGAGATCACCGCGACCAGATGAACGCAGACGACTCACGCCTTTGCCCTTGACAGTGATTATGTCACCGGTCTGTTGACCAGATGCGACCTCGATTTCGATCTCGCCGTCAAAAGTCTCGATCTTTGCAAAACCACCCAGCACGGCGTCGTGCAACGGCACCTCGACGGTCGCGGTTAGGTCATCGCCGGCGCGACCGAAGACGTCATGCTCCTGAACGGCGATGTCAACGTAGAGATCACCATTTGGGCCGCCAGCGAAACCGACTTCACCCTGACCACTGAGTTGTAGACGCAAGCCATCTTCGACACCCGCTGGTACGGCAAGGTCGATGGTTCGGCGCGCACGCACGCGACCCTGCCCACGACAGTCAACGCAAGGGTCTTGAATAACCTGACCGAAACCGCGGCAGGCACCACAAGGCTGAGAGGTCATTACGTTGCCGAGTAGTGAACGAACCTGTCGCTGAATCTGTCCGGCTCCTCGGCAAACATCACACACGGTAAGCGAGGTTCCAGGTCGGCAGCAAGAACCCTCACAGGTGCCACAAAGAACCGCGGTGTCGACCTCGATGCTCTTTTCGGCACCGAAAACTACTTCTTCAAGGGTCATCTCCACACGCAGCAGGGCATCCTGGCCACGCTCTGCACGAGATCGTGGGCCTCGCTGACCGCCACCACCGAAGAAGGTGTCGAAGATGTCACCAAAACCACCAAAGCCTGAACCGCCGAATGGGTCTTGACCACCCATGTCGTACTGGCGACGCGAGTCGGCATCACTAAGCACCTCATAGGCGTGGGTTACCGCTTTGAACCGCTCCTCGGAATCGGCGCCTGGGTTCACATCTGGGTGCAGTTCGCGGGCGAGCTTGCGGTAAGCCTTCTTGATCTGGTCGGCGCTGGCATCGCGCTCAACACCGAGAACCTCGTAGTGATCAGCCATTAGAACCTCAGTTTCCTAGTGCTTTGGTGAGATAGCGAGCCACTGCTTTGACGGCGGCAATGTTTGACGAGTAATCCATGCGGGTTGGGCCGATTACACCGAGTTTTGCAATCTCGTTGCCCTGGTTTTCATACCCAGACACCACCACGGATGCATTGTTTAGACCTTCGAATGCGTTTTCACGCCCGATTCGCAAACTAACGCCATGCTGCTCTGCTTGCATCTCGGTGATTAGCTTCAGCAGCACGACCTGCTCTTCGATGGCTTCAAGCACCGGCGAAATGCTGCCCGGAAAATCCTGTTCGCGACGAGCCAGATTAGCCGTGCCAGCAAGGATGATTTTCTCTTGGCGGTTAGCATCAACCTGATCGAGCAGGCTCTCGGTAATTAGGCCAACCTGCTGACGTGCCTGAGGAGCGAATCCGTTAGCAAAGTTCGAGAGTTTGCTTGCGACCTCACCCAAGGCAAGACCGCTCAAAATCTCGTTTAACTTGCCACGAATCTCGGCAATGAGCTGAGCATCGAGGTTTTCGCTCAGTTCGATCACGTGTTGCTGAATGCGACCGCTGTCGGTAATCAGAATCAAAAGCACACGAGTGTCAGCAGCCTGAATGAGTTCAATGTTTCGCACGCGCGCACGACCCAAGGTTGGGTATTGAACCATAGCCACTTGGTTAGTCAGTTGGGACAAGAGTCTGACCGTGCGCCCCAGAGTTTCATCTAGGTCGGCACTGCCGATCATAAAGTTCGAAATCGCGGCCTTTTCGCTAGCGCTGAGCGGCTTTACCTCACCTAGTCGGTCGACGAAAAGACGGTAACCCTTATCGGTAGGCACGCGACCGGCCGAGGTGTGTGGGGCGTGGATCAGCTCTTCTTCTTCGAGCATGGCCATTTCGTTTCGAATGGTCGCCGAAGATACACCGAACTGGTGGCGCTCGACGAGCGACTTTGAACCGACCGGCTCCTTAGTTTGGATGTAGTCGTTCACGATGGCGCGAAGTACTTCAAGACTCCGTTCTGGAATCACGCGCGCCTCCTAGATGATCTCGTGACGAGCTGCCCTAGCACTCGCACTACCTGAGTGCCAATATTACCGCGCTTGACTGCTATTTTGGGGCGACTAAGGCCCGTGGTTTCATCCAAGAAGTTGGCGAACCAAAGCATCTGCCAAGAGACGCCCCTTGAGCGTCAAAATAAGCGTCCCCGAAAGTGCATTCTTCGGGTCGACTAAGCCATCGGCGATAAAGCTGGCAACCAACTTGGATGCCTCGGGGTTAACCGCTTTAGCGAGGTCAATATTCAACCCGTCGGCGACTCTGATCTCGAGCAAAATGCGCTCCTCGAGTCTGGTTCGTTCGCTGAGCATTTCGCGACCGGCGGCAGGTGAAACACCAGATGTGAGTTTTGTCGAATAGGCCGAAGGGTGCTTGACGTTCCACCAACGCACACCGCCAACGTGGCTGTGCGCGCCAGGTCCGTAGCCCCACCAGTCCTGTGATTGCCAGTATGAAAGGTTGTGCGCCGAACGAAGGTCTCTGTCCGCCGTCTTCCGGGCCCAGTTACTAACCTCGTACCACTCGTAACCCGCGGTCGCTAGAAGCGCGTCGGCAAGCTCATACTTGTCGGCCTGTAAATCTTCGTCGGGTTCTTCAAGTTGACCGCTTTTTATCTGGCGGGCGAGCTTGGTGCCGTCTTCAACGATCAGCGAGTAGGCCGAGATGTGTTCCGGTTGCATCGAAATTGCGGCCTCAAGGCTGGTGCGCCACTCTTCCATTGTTTCGCCAGGCGCTCCGTAAATAAGGTCCACCGAGACCGCCAAGCCCGCTTGCTTAGCAGCAGAAACCACTACTGGCACATTCTCTGGGTTGTGGGTTCGTTCGAGTGTCTTGAGGACCGAAGGCACCGCCGACTGCATACCAAACGAAACACGTGTAAATCCCCCGGCCCTGAGCTCTGAAAGATAGTCGAGATCCACATTGTCTGGATTCGCTTCGGTGGTTACTTCGGCCCCGGGCGCGATGCCGAATGACGCCTCAAGTTTCTTGAGAATTTTGACCAGGTCGCTCGCGGGCAATTGGGTTGGTGTTCCGCCACCGAAGAAGACACTTTTCAGCGCACGTTTTGCCACACCAGATCTGGAAAGTACATCCGAGCTGAATTCGATTTCACGGATGAGCACGTCTGCGTAATCGCTTTGCGAGGCACCATCTAACTCGGTTGCTGTGTAGGTGTTGAAGTCGCAATAGCCGCAGCGCACTCGGCAAAACGGAATGTGAACGTAGGCGTGAAAACTGCGTTGCTCTTGCCCAAGCGCTGCTTGAGCCGGAAGCATGCCGTCCGAGGGCGCTGGCTCAGCAATTGGCAGTGGACCAGCCAATTACTTGCCCTTCTTCTCGCCCTTTTTCTCACCATCGGTTGACAGCGCGGCGATGAATGCCTCTTGAGGAACCTCAACGCGACCGATGGTCTTCATGCGCTTCTTACCCTCTTTTTGCTTCTCGAGTAGCTTGCGCTTACGACTAATGTCACCGCCGTAACACTTGGCCAAAACATCCTTTCGCATCGCACGAATAGACTCACGCGCGATGATGCGGGCGCCGATGGCTGCCTGAATAGGAACCTCGAACTGCTGGCGCGGAATCAACTCACGAAGCTTTCCGGTGATCATTACGCCGTAGGCGTATGCCTTGTCTTTGTGCACGATTGCACTGAAAGCGTCAACCTGCTCGCCCTGCAGTAGAAGGTCGACCTTAACCAGGTCGCCCTGCGCCATGCCGATTTCTTCGTAATCAAGCGAGCCATAACCGGCAGTCTTGCTCTTCAGCTGATCGAAGAAGTCGAATACGATCTCGGCCAATGGCAGCTCGTAGCGCAACTGAACTCGGTCTTCACCCAGGTACTGCATGTCGATCATGGTTCCGCGACGCGACTGGCAGAGCTCCATGATGGTACCGACGTAATCCTTCGGGCTCAGGATGGTGGCACGAACCAATGGCTCCATGATCTTCTTGATCTTGCCGCCAGGGAACTCACTCGGGTTGGTCACGATAATCTCGTCACCATTCTCGAGAGTCACTTCATAAACCACGGATGGAGCAGTGGCGATCAGGTCGAGGCCGAATTCGCGTTCTAGACGCTCGGTGACGATTTCGAGGTGCAAAAGACCCAAGAAGCCGATGCGGAATCCAAAGCCGAGGGCGACCGAAGTCTCAGGTTCATAGATCAGAGCGGCATCTGAAAGCTTTAGCTTGTCTAGCGCTTCTCGAAGCACTGGATAGTCGCTGCCGTCGATCGGGTAAACACCGGAGAAGACCATTGGCTTAGGGTCCGCGTAACCCTTGAGCGGCTCGCTCGCTGGGTTCAGCTTGGTGGTGACGGTGTCGCCAACCTTTGACTGCCGAACGTCCTTTACACCAGTGATCAGGTAACCCACCTCGCCGACACCAAGACCCTTGGTTGGTTCTGGTTCTGGAGATGAAACGCCGATTTCTAGAGCCTCGTGCACGGCTTTAGTCGACATCATGGTGATCTGTTCGCGAGGCTTTAGGTGGCCATCGATCATTCGAACGTAGGTGACCACGCCACGATACGAGTCGTAAACCGAGTCAAAAATCATCGCGCGGGCAGGTGCGTTCGGGTCGCCGACTGGGTTCGGGATGGTTCCAACGATCTTGTCCAGAAGCGCATCAACACCCATTCCGGTCTTTCCAGAAACGCGCAGGCAGTCTTCTGGGTTTCCACCGATTAGGTTGGCAAGTTCTTCGGCGTACTTCTCTGGCTGGGCAGCCGGAAGGTCGATTTTGTTGAGAACCGGGATGATCTCGAGATCGTTTTCCATCGCGAGGTAAAGGTTGGCGAGGGTCTGAGCTTCGATGCCCTGAGCTGCGTCCACGAGCAAAACGGCACCTTCGCAAGCCGCGAGCGAACGAGAGACCTCGTAGGTGAAGTCAACGTGACCAGGTGTGTCAATCATGTTCAGCGCGTAAGTCTTGCCGTCAACTTCCCAAGGCATGCGAACTGCCTGAGACTTGATGGTGATGCCGCGCTCGCGCTCGATATCCATGCGGTCGAGGTACTGAGCACGCATCGAGCGATCATCGACAACTCCGGTTAGCTGCAGCATTCGGTCGGCCAGAGTCGACTTTCCGTGGTCAATGTGGGCAATGATGCAGAAATTACGAATGAACGCCGGATCTGTCTTTGCTGGTTCAAGACGGCGAGTAGCGCGTGGCGACAAAATAGACCTCTGTTGTTCAGGGAAAGGGACCGTAACGACGGTATGTCTATTCTCGCACACAGGTTACGGCTCGCCTCGGGATTTGCTTGCCGAAAATGCAATCCAACTGATAGAGTTAGAGGTCGATACGGATGACTAACTCATCTAAACTCCCAAAAGTTTTGAATATGTTCCGCGCGACTGCAAGAGCAGCGTGCAAACCAAGAAAGTGAAACATGGCAAACATCAAGTCACAGATCAAGCGCATTGGCACCAACCTAAAGGCTGCTGAGCGCAACAAGGCTGTTCGCAGCGAGGTTAAGACCGCTATCCGCGCATCTCGCGAGGCAACCGCTTCTGGCGACAAGGCTGCTGCTGCAGCTGCACTAGCTCTTGCAAGCAAGAAGCTTGACAAGGCCGTTTCAAAGGGTGTTCTTCACAAGAACAACGCTGCTAACCGCAAGTCAGCTCTTGCCAAGAAGGTTGCAGCTCTATAAAGAGTCTTCAATAAGAAAACCCGCTACCGGTTGGTGGCGGGTTTCTTTTTTGCTTTTTATCGGGCTGGAATCTGCCCCGGACGACCTGAATAAAATCCGACGCCTACCTGCACCGCGGTAAGGACAACAAGCAGAATGACGCTCGGAACCCAAGTGTGTGCTAGGTCAGCAATAAGCCCAACCAAGAAGGTGCCTGCCGCAGCAAGCAGGTAGCCCCACCCCTGGGCCATCGCAGATAGCTGGGTGGTTTGCGCTTTGGTCGAGGCTCGGGTGCCGATGATCGATAGTGACATCGGAAAAGTCGATGCCTGCCCAAGCCCGATCAATACACAGGCCGGAACAATGAGGCTCGAGTTGTTGAAGGTCGCCAACAAGAGGATATAGCCGACGAGCGTTGAGCCGCTGGCCGCGGCTGCCCACCAGGCAAGGCTCTTGAATCGACCGATGACGCCCGAGAGAATCAAACCGGCTGGAATTCCCACTGCGGTAGCAAGCCCAAGATAACCGCCTGCTTGCTCTGGCGTTTGCCCGCTAGCGATCAAAAGTGTTGGGAGCCATCCCAGAATTGCATAGAAGCCCAGCGATTGCAGACCGAAGAAGCCGACGATGGCCCAAGAAATTGGTGATCGCAACACCGCAGCTCTTTCTTCTGCAGCCGAGTGAGCCGGTTGCGAAACGTGAGCCTCCTGCCCCAACGCCTTGGGCGCCCAGAAAACCGTTGCAAGTATTGCTGGTACTAGCCAAACCGCGAGAGCCAAGCGCCAACCTCCCAGAGCTGCACTCGAAGGAACCGCCACCGAAGCCGCGAAACTGGCCGAGAATGCCAACAGAGTTGTGTATGCGCCAGTTATAAGTGGAACTCGGTTGGGAAACTCCACTCGCACAATCGTCGGCAAGAGCACGTTCGCCACCGCGATTGAAAGCCCAGCGGCAATGGTTCCGATCAAGAGACCTGGGTAACCAAAAAACAGACGACCAAACGCTGCGAGGGTCAGAATACCCAACACAATGAGCATCGAGTGATTGACCCCAAAACGCCTAACCAACGCTGGGCTGGCAAAGGCTCCGACGCCGAAGCAGAGGACTGGCGCAGACGCGAGGAGACCCATCTCCGTGGCGGTTAGACCCAGGTCGGCCACAATTTCGTGCAACAGCGGACCAACCGATGCAACCGGCGGCCTCAGCACAAGCGAGATGAAAAACAGCGCAATGAAACCGATGAAGCCGAAACTCTTTGTTTTGCTCATGACCGAGGTACGCCTTTTTCTGAAATAAGGGTTACTAGCTTTTCAAGGGTGAAAACCGGGTCTCGCTCTGCACCCTTGGCGGCGGCATCGGCATCGGCCAGGCGCTGAATAACGAGACCGAGTCCGTCTTCTGACCAACCCGACAGATCCTTCTTGACTCTATCCATCTGCCACGGCGCCATACCCAAGGTAGCGGCGGAGGCATTTCGGTTGCCGTAAATTTTCGCGAGCTGCCTGATCTTGAGCGAAATGGCAGCAACCAGTGGAACAGGGTCAGCACCCGTGGAAATTGCGTGACGCAGCAAACCAAGTGCAGATCCGGTTTGACCTGCCAAAGCCATCTCGACAACCTTGAATGCATTGGTCTCTACTCGACCGCCATAGTAGCTATTGACAATTTCCTCGGAGATTGTCTCGGCGCTGTCTTGAAGCAGTTGTTGGCAGGCTCCAGCTAGTTCTGCCAAGTCGTCCGTGAAGGCATCCAATAGAGCCTTTGCGGCTCCCTGAGAAATCTTTCTACCAGCATGAGTGAATTCACCTTGGATGAACGCTAGCTTCTCGCCATCTCCCTTGATGGCCAGGCAGGCGATCTCTGCGCAGTTTGGGTTTGCCCTGATTGCGTCTACTAACTTCTTGCCTCTGACGCTAGAACCGGTGTGGCGCAGGATAACGGTGGTGTCACTGGTTGGGTTTTCGATGTACTTCAAACCATCGGTAATTAAATCGTCGCTGCACCGTTCGAAACCCGAGATTATGACCAGTCTTGGTTCCGCAAATAATGACGGACTCGTGATGTTCAGAAGTTGACCTGCTTGATAATCAGAGGCGTCTAGTTCGTGTATCTCGAGTGCAGGGTCGAGTTTCTTTAAATTCTCACGAAGGTCTCGAATGGCTCTGGTAGCAAAGTAATCCTCCGGACCAGATACGAAGATGACTGGGTGTGGCGAAGTCTTTCGCCAATCCATCTGCATAGCCTTAGTCACCATCACAGCCTAGCCGTGGCCTCGGTTAGTTACCCGCAGACCCTCTGATGTGACTGTCACAGCTATCGAGCCAAGTTGGTCAGTGCGGTATATGTGCGAGCCGATTCGTTCAAGCAAAGTCAACGTTCTCTTGGTTGGGTGCCCATAGTCATTGTGAGCACCCACCGAGATTAGAGCTATCGACGGACGTAGTGTCTCGTAGAGTTCGGGATATTGATCGGCCGACCCGTGATGAGAGACCTTCAAGACGAGTGGCACTCCCCCGAATCCATCACCTAGCCAGCCTGCAGATTCACGCGCCAAGCGCATTTGTCCTTTTTCACCCAGATCGGCGAGAGTCAGCACGTTCATTGCTCTGCTCTCAAAGAGAATGGTGACACTTCCATCGTTCGAGTCCTCTGCCTCGGCGGCTCCTGGATGCGGCGATAGCACCTTCCAGCTGAACTCACCCAGTGCGCCCGTAAGCCCCACGCCAGCCTCAATCAGGCGCTTTGATGCCATTCTGAGTTTGCGATAGGTGATGGCCGCGGCCGGCCTCTCATCCTGGTAGCTGGTGATTATCGCTGTGTTTACGGCCGCAGCGTCAAGGGCGCCGTCGAGCCCACCGACGTGATCGAGATCGAAATGCGTCAACACTAGAAGATCAATCTTTTTTATACCCAAGCCCTGTAGGCAGCTCTTCACCGGTCGCGGTTTACGGCCTACATCTATAAGCGCGACAACGCCCTGAGAGCGAATAACGGTGGCATCACCTTGCCCGACATCACATGAAACTACCGTCCAGTCCTTGTCAGGCCAAGCGTCGATTCGAATTTGATTACTGGTGCAGCTCCCAAGAGCTGCCGACAAAGACAAACCCAAAGAAATCGCCAGCAACCGTCGCAAAGCAGCATTTTTGGAACGTAGCCACACAACTGCTGCCGCTGTTAGGCAGCAGAAAACGAGAGCGCCCGCTATGCCCTCTGGCCACGAGATTGTTGCAGCCGGTGCATTGGCTAAGAAATCGGCGAGACTAAGAATCAAGAAAGTTGCCAGCGAAGCCAGCCATGTTAGAGCGGAGGTGAGTGCTGGAATAACAGGTGCCAGTAGACAAGCAATCATTCCTAGGACCGTGACCGGAGCAACCAGTGGCTCCGCAAGTAGATTTGCCAAAATCGAATAAGTGGAAAGCCCAGGTTGCAACTGCAGCAAAACAGGAGTGCAAAGAAGCTGTGCCGCTATCGACACGGAAAGGGAAATTGCGAGCCATCGAGGCATACGGGCTTGTAAACGACCCGCTAGATCTGGAGCAAGTATGAGAATGCCAATTGTGGCCAACACCGATAGCAGGAACCCGTAGTCTGTGGCAAGCCATGGATCACCGACAAGCAAGATAATCACCGCAAGCCCGAGGGCGCTAATCGCAGATGTATTACGCCCTAACGACTTGGCGGCAAGAACGACAGCAGCCATAAGGCCGGCTCGAAGCACGCTGGGTTGAGGGCCGACCAGCATGATGTATCCAAGCAAAACCGAAAGCGTTAGCAGAAGCCTGACTTTTCGATTTAGCGCGAATCGAGCAAGCAGAAAATATGCGGCACCGACAACTATCGCGCAGTTGGCGCCGGAAACCGCCGTCAAGTGAGTAAGCGAAACCACCTTCATCGAGTCGCTTGCAGTCACACTTAGACCCGATTTATCGCCAATCGCGAGGCCTGCGACTAGGGCTTTGGAGTCTGAACTAACACCGGCAAGGTTCGATATGAATGCGTCTCGGACGAATTGAAGTGGTCCAGCATATGCTTCGGGCTTGTGCCAATTCTTATGCTGCGGAACCCTCGACTGAAACGAAACAAACGCAAGCACTCCACCGGCGAATAAGAGACTTAGAAATCGCTTCATTTCGACCAGTCCGTCAAAAAACCACAGAACAACCAAATCAAAATCGCTACGAAAAGCAACATCAGAGTGAAACGAGTTTCTCAAGACTTGCGAACAGCTTTGAGCCGATGCCACCGACCTGAAGCAGATCCTCCTTGCGCTTGAAACCACCATTTGCCGTGCGCCAATCGATTATTCGATTGGCCAGTGCAGGGCCAACTCCTGGCAACGATTCAAGTTCGGATTCACTAGCCCTATTGAGGGAAATCGACGTGGCTCCCACACGACTTGAACCGATACTCGAAGACTGATCTCCGAGTTTCAGCACGACTATTTGCTCACCGTCACTGAGAGGGCGAGCCAAATTCACACTCGCCTGATCAGCATCATCCTTGAACCCACCTGCAGCGATCACTGCATCAAAAAGCCTTGACCCAACCTCTAGTTCATAAACACCCGGAACCTTTACTTGACCGACCACATGAACATAAAAGGTAGGCGAATGCACGACGGAGGAACCGGTCGGAACGCTTGTCGAAGGGGCGATTGTCTTGGTTTCAGGAGCAGCAAGGATTCCGATTAGGGCCGCGCCAATGCAAACGACCGCGAACACAAGAGCGAGCAGCTTTTTGCTTGGCCCGACCTCTGAGAGCCACTTGCGGCCACGTGCGAGAAGCTCATCCATGTCAAAGAAAATAGGCCAGACCGCGAAAGCGGAACCGGCCTAGTTTCTAATCTGTTGACAAGTAGCTATTTGGTGGCGATGTTCACAAGCTTCGGAGCTCGAACAATGATGTTCGCAATTTGCTTGTCTCCGATGGCCTTCTTGACGGCATCCGAGGCAAGAGCTAGCTCGCGAAGGTCAGCTTCTGAAATACCAACCGATACCTCAAACTTGTCGCGAACCTTGCCATCAACCTGGGCGATGGCAACGATCGAACTTTCAACCAATAGAGAAAGATCTGCCTCTGGAAGTTGGGCCAACGCGACGCCTGGCTCGTGACCAAGTTTCTGCCACATGTCTTCGGCGGTGTAAGGAGCAAACAGAGACAAGGCCTTGGCGACTGTCTCTGCAGCTTCGCGAACTGCCGGGTCTGCTTGACCCGCAGCGCCATCGATTGCCTTGCGAAGCGCGTTAACTAGCTCCATGATCTTGGCAACACCGACGTTGAACTTGAAGTTCTCGATCAGTGGACCAAAGTCACGAAGGAACGTGTGCGTTGCCTTGCGCAGTTCGGCGTTTCCACCAGCAAAATCAACTCCTGGCAGAGATTTGACGTCATTGGCAGTTCTCCAGGCACGAGCCAAGAACTTAGCTGAACCACCAGGCGAAACATCCGCCCAGTCGATGTCATCTTCTGGTGGCCCAGCAAATGACATAGTGAGGCGCACTGCGTCAACACCGTGCTCATCGAGCTGCTCACTGAGTGCCACGAGGTTACCTCGCGACTTAGACATCGCACTGCCGCCCATTAGGACCATTCCCTGGTTTAGCAATCGCGTGAATGGCTCTTCGAAGTCTAGGTAATTCAGATCGTGAAGAACCTTGGTGACAAAGCGTGCGTAAAGCAGGTGAAGAATCGCATGGGTTACACCACCGACATACTGGTCAACCGGCGCCCAGGCCTTGGCCTCATCCTTAGGGAAGGCAACTTCATCCGAGTTCGGTGACAAGAAGCGCAAGAAATACCAGGATGAATCAACAAAGGTGTCCATGGTGTCGGTGTCGCGCTTCGCGTCGGCACCGCACTTAGGGCAGGCAACGTTGACCCAATCGGTCGCGCCGCCGAGTGGAGACGTGCCCTTTGGTTTGAGGTCTAGACCATCGGCTGAAGGCAAGAGGACTGGAAGCTGTTCGGCTGGCACTGGAACTTCACCACAGTTGTCGCAGTGAATGATCGGAATCGGAGTGCCCCAGTAGCGTTGGCGTGAGATGAGCCAGTCGCGAAGTCTGAAGTTCTTAGTCTTCTTGCCCTTACCTTCGGCCTGCAGAACTTCGGCAATCTTGTCAATTGCCGCTTCCTTGCTTAGACCATTGAGCGGACCCGAGTTGATTAGGGTTCCTGAGCCGGTGGTTGGGGCTTCGCCGGTTGAAGGGTCTAGAGAAACACCGTTTTCATCCTTGACGTCAACAACGGTTCGTATCGGCAAGCCCATTGCCTTAGCGAACTCGAAGTCTCGCTGGTCGTGCGCAGGAACAGCCATGATCGCACCGTGACCGTAGTCGGCTAGAACGTAGTCTGAAGCCCAGATAGGCAACTTCTCGCCGTTTACCGGGTTGATTGCATAGCGACCGAGATTGACGCCGGTCTTCGGGCGGTCGGTGGCTAGACGTTCAATATCGTTCGACTGCTTAACCATTTCAAGGTAGTCAGCGAAAGCCTTCTGTACCTCTGGGTTTGAGTCTGCTGCAAGTTCGGCTGCAAGAGCGCTGTCGGCCGCAACCACCATGAAGGTGGCACCGAAGAGAGTGTCAGGTCGAGTCGTGAAAACGGTAACTGGTTCGCTGCGACCCTCGATTTCGAAGTTGACGTCTGCGCCATACGAGCGACCGATCCAGTTGCGCTGCATCGAAAGCACCTTGGCTGGCCAGTTGCCCTCAAGAGTGTCAAGATCATCGAGCAAGCGGTCGGCGTACTCGGTCACCTTGAAATACCACTGAGTGAGAGCCTTCTTAGTCACAACGCTGTCGCAGCGCTCACAAAGACCCTGAACAACCTGCTCGTTAGCCAAAACGGTCTGACAGCTAGGGCACCAGTTGACGTTCGAGTTCTTGCGATAAGCAAGACCCTTGTTGTAGAACTCTAGGAAAAGCCACTGATTCCAGCGGTAATAGCTTGAATCCGAGGTGACTAGCACTCGGTCCCAGTCAAACGAACACGCGTAACGGCGCATTGACGACTTCTGCTGGGCGATGTTGTCGTAGGTCCAACCCTTAGGGTCAAGGCCACGCTTGATTGCCGCATTCTCGGCAGGCAGACCGAAGCTATCCCAACCGATTGGGTGCATGACATTGAATCCCTTTTGGACCCAGTAGCGCGAGATAACGTCTCCGAGGGCATATGCCTCCGCGTGACCCATGTGCAGGTCGCCCGATGGGTATGGGAACATGTCGAGAACATACTTCTTAGGTCGCTCATCACCAGGCTTGCCAGAAGCGAACGGGCGCAGTTCATCCCAAACCGGCAGCCACTTTTCTTGAATCGCAGCTACGTCGTATTCGTTCTCGGCCGTTTCAGGCGCGTTTTGCTCAGTCATTTACTCGCTTTTCATAAAAATCTGTGGGTCAAAAACCCGTGCTTCAAGGTTACCAATCAAGCCCACGGGTCGGTGGCGTTTAGGGCACTAAGAAGCGCTTGGGCCTTAAGTTTTGTTTCTTGCAGTTCTGCCGCCGGATCTGAGTCGATTGTGATGCCTCCGCCGACACCAATCTTGATAGATTCACCTTCGAAAACCATGCTTCGAATGACCATCGCAAGTTCGGCCGAACCGTCTGCGGCCAGGTAGCCAACACAGCCCGAATAAATGCCTCGAGGTCCTTGTTCCAGCTCTTCAATAATCTCCATTGCCCTGTATTTCGGCGCTCCGGTCATCGAACCGCCGGGAAAAGCTGCAAGGATGGCTGACCATGCGGACTCCCCCTGAGCAAGTTTGCCGGTAACAGTGCTCACCAACTGATGCACCGTGGCGTAAGTTTCGACGTCAAAGAGCAGCGGCACTGAAACACTGCCAACCTCAGATACCTTGCCGATGTCATTGCGCATCAGGTCAACGATCATCAGGTTTTCTGCTCGCTCTTTTTTATCCTGCTGAAGCTCTGCAGCGATTGCAGCATCCTGGTTTGCGTTTTCACCGCGCGGACGCGTGCCCTTGATCGGCTTGCTGCTGACCAGACCATCATTCGAGACTCGGATGAATTGTTCGGGTGAGGACGAGACTAACGAGCGCTCGGCCAACTTAATGAACGCCGAATACGGCGCCGGGTTTGATTGTCGCAATCGCAAGAACACCGCCAACGGGTCTCGCGCTCCTTCAATCTTGATTTCGTTGGTTAGGCAAACCTGATAGACATCCCCGACCTCAATGTGGCGTTGTGCCCGCTCAATCATTGCGATGTATTCGGCTGAACTGTGCCTAACCGAAGCGCGGGCAGGGGCATCCTCGATCGGTTGCAGGTGTAAATAGGTAGCGACCTGCCCACCCGAGAAACCGAGACGAAGCAGTGCCGCCTGGTGCCAGAACTCGAAATCAGCAGCAGTTTCAAATGCGCCTAAAAAATAGAGCCCCTGTTTCGCATGATCAAAGACGATCGCGCGATCGGCCAGGATGAAGTTTGGTTCGGATTCGTAACTGAGCACGCCGACTAAGCCAGGGCGCCAGTTGAATGGCAGTTCGGCGGCCCCTTCAAACCCCAAACCACTCAGAAGCTCGGGGACAGAGCCCTGTGCCAGATCAGCCACTGGCCCGGCGCCTATGACCGAGAAGTTCGAGTCGGGGCTATATTCGCCGTCCAACCAAAAAGCATTCTTTTCCGTCGAATAGAGCTGAACGAACACATCCGCCGGGTGCACCCAACCGCCAAGAAAGGCGCTGTGCAGCTGCATAGGATTCCTCTGTGGATGACGATTGGGAAGAGTTTGATTCTTCATCTAGATTAGACGCAATAACCACTTACCCGCGGGGAGCGAGATGACCGACACTAGTCAGTTCTTTCAGTTCCGCGCGGGTGTTTTGACACAAATCCACGAGGCCTCTGCACTTGAAGTGCAGTTAGAAGTTGCCGACAGTTGGCTGGTCGAGGATGGTAAGTGCCGCAGCCTGCGTGCGCACCTCGATAGATTCTCATCTTGGGTGACCGAAATCAGCCCAGCATGCGAACCATCACTCGATGAGTTTTTTGCTCGGGTCATTGAAAAAATCCCAGCGACCGGTCGTTGGTTTCCGCGAATCGAATTCCACGCCGAAGCCGAATCGCCCCACCACCTTTATCTTCGACTTAGAGAAGCACCAGACCAGTTAGGCGAAGTTATCCTTTGGACTCTTCCTGAACCAGACCCTCGAGTCAGCCCGACAGTCAAAGGACCCGACCTTAGCCTCGGCATGCAAATGCGTCGCAACGCCAAGATGCATGGAGCTGACGAGGCCGTCATCCTGGATGCAGAAGGTTTCATCCTTGAGGGTGCACTCAGTTCACTGGTTTGGTGGCGCGGTGAAACACTTTGCTCGTCAAGCGAGAATCAGCCTTGGTTACCGAGTGTGACCCGCGAAGAGGTTTTCTCAATCGCTAAGCAGATGGGTTATGCCACCAAAACCGAGAAGGTGAAGCCTTCGGATCTAGTAGGTCTCGAAATCTGGGCATTGAGTTCGCTACAGGGCATCCGTGTGGTTGGTGACTGGATTGATCTCGGCGCACCAGTTGGTAGATCGGTACATTTCGAAGCCTTCAACAGAAGATTGCGAATGCTGTCAACTTCGATTTACCAGTAGTCGAGCAACTTACTGGTTTACGGCAAACGTATTTCTTCATCAACCAATGATCGATATTTGTCCTCATGGCTAATCAACAAAATTGCCCTAGATTGGTCGTCGCGAAGAATCTCGAAAATGTCCTCCATCAATCGATCAGCCTGAGTTGCGTCAACATTTGCGGTTGGCTCATCGAGAATCAAAACTTGAAAATTTGCGAGGAGAGCGCGGGCTAGCGCCAACCTCTGTGCCTCTCCCCCGGATATGAGCACTCCGCGATCACCCAGTTGAGTGTCAAGGCCCTCGCGAGATTCAAACATCTTCCATAGCCCGACTCGCGAGAGTAACGCCTTGAGCTCGGGATCGCTAGCATCTGGTTTAGCTATAAGCAGGTTTGCCCGCACGTCGCCAATGAATACCGTTGGGTTCTGCTCAACCAAACCAATCAGTTGATTTACCGTTTCGAAGTCGAACTGCTCCACGGGTTTTCCATTAATCGAATACTTACCCGAACGTGCGTTGATCAGCCTGCTCAGCACCAGTGCTACTGTGCTTTTACCCGAGCCGCTTTCCCCACTTAGGAGCAGTTTCTTGCCGGGTTCGATGCGCAAATTCACTTGGCTAACCGCATCAACTTCCGCGCTTGGATAGCGAACACTGATTGACTGCAAATCGATCGACTCAAAGCTTCGTACTTTCATTGCTCCAGTCGTGATCCTCAGCGAATCAGGTGTTTCGCGTTCCAATAATTCGCGCACCCGGTCGGAGCTCGAAGAGTAGCGGCGATAAGCAGATACCGACGGCTGAGCGTTTTGAATAAGTTCAAAAATCGCCAAGGGCAGCAACACCAAAACCGCTAGCCAGACGCCCTGAAGCCTACCCGCTTCAACAGCTAACCCCCCTAACCAGGCTCCGGACAACATCGCCAAGGTTGCCAGCAAAGACAAAAACGCCAGGCCGATGCCAGTTGAAGTATTGGTCTTCGAAACTGCTGCGCGCAGGCGAATATCAATCGCTCTTAGCTCGGCCACTTTTTGCGGCATCCAGCCATAGGCAAGAATAATGTCCTGATTCTCGATGAGATTCAGGCTGAGATCCGAAAGCTGCGCCTTCAGCGGCGAAATCAAAGTGTCGCTTTGCCTTGAAGACCTTGCACTCAGTGGAATAGCAAGCAAGAAACCGAGCAGAACCGCAGCGCATAGCGTGAAGCCCGCCGAGGGCAGCAGCATCCAGACACAGACGATGCTGGCCAGTGAAATGGAGATGGCTTGCAAGAGCGGTGCAATGACCCGCAACGGCAGATTCTGAAGTTCGTCGACGTCACTGACCACCCGAGCGAGGGTTTCGCCGCGACCAAGCCGAGCGATTCCGCCAGGAAAGAATGGCACCAGCCGTTCGAACAAAATCGGCCTGCGCTTGGCCAACATTCGAAACGCGGAGTCATGCAAAAGGATTCGCTCTAGATATCGAAAGGTTGCTCGCCCAACAGCGAAGCCGCGCACACCTACGATAGCGATGCCCAGATAGACGATCGAATTTACTTCGGCGGCTCTAGAAATCAACCAGGCTGAGACTCCGAGCAGAGCAACCGCCGAAAATCCTTGTAGAACGGAAGCCAAGAGGCCGAGTTTGAATAACCCATCCCTAGGTATGCCAAGACGGATGTTTTCTAGAGAAGATTTAAACATCGCCAACCTCAATCACTTGTTCAGCGGCACCGATTACTGCTGCCTGATGCGAGATGGCAACGACAGCCTTGCCCTCTCTTGCGAAAAGAGTCAGAGATTCGACCAGGACTCTAGCCCTCTCATCATCGAGAGCTGAAATCGGCTCGTCGAGAAGCAAGAGCTGGACTTCACGATTCATCGCACGGTAGAACGCTCGCGCTGCACATATTCTCTGGGCTTGCCCGCCAGACACCGCTGACCCGCTCTCACCAACCTGCACCGAAACATCGAGGTCATCCAGGGCCGCACGTCTCATAGCTTCCTTCAAAACGTCGCCATCTGGGGTTACGCCAACGCCAACGATGTTTTCGGTTACGGAGCCAGCGAATAATTTGTTTTGCTGAGGCATCCAGGCGCATTCATCAAATGAGAGCACCGGTGCCGAGTCACCGAATCCCAGCAGGTTGGTGAAGATTGTTGATTTACCAGCCCCCGATGGCCCAGTTATCGCGTAGAAACGACCCAATTGAAAGTTAGGTAGCTGAGGAATCGCAACGGCAATTCGTTTCGCTCGAGCACCATCGATGACATCGAGAATTCGGGTCGATGCAGCGACTCCGTCCGCTGAAGCATGAAAATGAGCGCCTACCTGTCTCAGGGGAAGAAATGCGTCGGGTGCAAGCAGCAAAACAAACAAACCAACGGCGAGGGTAATGTCACCGCTGAGCAGCCGAAGACCGATCGAGACCGCGATGAGTGCGACGGAAAGGCTAGAAATCAGCTCCAAAGCGAAACCGGAAAGGAAAGTGAGGCGGAGCACTTTCATGGTGCGAACCCGGTGCTCTTCGCTTACTCGAGTAAGAATGTCTACCTGAGATTTGGCACGATCGAAAATCTTTAGAGTAGTTAGCCCCCTGAGGACCTCTAGAAAGTGCCTAGAAAGGCTTGTAAGAGCATCGAGTTGCTTCTGCTGGACACTGCGAGTAGCCCAGCCAATCAATATCATGAAAATTGGCACGAGTGGCAGGGTTAGCAGCAAAACTAAGCCACTCGAAAAATCACTAAACCAAATAATCAAGACGAATGCTGGGGTTACCAGAACCGTGTAAACCACTTGAGGTAGATATTTGGCGAAATAGGAGTCAAGTGAATCCAAGCCCACTGTGGCAAGTAGGTTCAACTCTGCGGCACTTCGCTTTGCGACCCAACCTGGCCCTAGTTGGTTGACGGCCTCGAAGAACTTTTTACGGAGTTCTATCTTGACCGCAGCCGTTGCCCTAACCGACATGACCTCCTGAAGCCAAATGGTCAGGGCCTTCGCGCCGCCTCCAGCCAAGAGCCAAACAAGGCTAGAGGACACCGACATCACAGTCACGTGCTCGATGAACACCTGACTAATGAAGTAGGAGGTCGACCAGGCGATGGTAACGGTTGCGGCTGATCCAATCATGGCAAGGACGACCACGCCGGTGATAAACCAGCGGGCCGCCCCTGCCTCCCGAAGGAGTCTTGAATCGATCGGTTTGATGATTTGCTCGAATCTAGTGCGATCCAGCCGGAATTGACTTACGGCTGACACGCTTTCTGAAGACCCAGTAGGTCCATCCCTGGTAAAGCAGCACTAGTGGAATCATGACAACAGCCACCCAGCTCATCACGGTAAGCGTGTATTGGCTGGACGACGCGTTGTCGATGGTCAAGCTGAATGCAGGGTCGGTTGTCGATGGAAACACGTTAGGGAACAACGCAGCAAACATTGAACCTACTGCAGTCATGATCGTGAACACGAGAAGCGAGAATGAAACACCCTCCCGCTTGAAGTGATTGGCAAATAGCGCCGCGATCAGCGAAAGTGCAGCCAACGCAGTCAGGATGAATCCGATCACACTGAAGTGAGCTAGCAGGGTCCAGACCAAGAACATAGCCGCCAGGACGGTTGTAATGACACCAACTTTCGAGGCCAAGGCGCGTGCACGATCCTTGATCTCTCCATCGGTCTTTAGCGTGATGAACACCAATCCGTGAGTGAAGAACAAAGTTAGTGTCACCAAGCCGCCAAGCAAACCGTATGGGTTCAGCAAGGTGAAGAGATTACCGGTGAATACGTGATCCTTATTTAGCGGCACACCCTGAACGATGTTTGCGAAAGCGACTCCCCAAAGCAACGCTGGCAAGGCAGAACCGATAACGATCATCCAGTCGAAGCGAGCCTTCCATTTGGTCTCATTGGCACCAATGGTGTGACCCTTTCCGCGATATTCGAAAGCCACACCGCGGGCAATAAGGGCAGCCAGGATGAGCAGCAATGGCAAGTAGAACCCGCTGAAAAGCGAGGCATACCATTCTGGGAACGCGGCAAATAGGCTCGCACCGGCGACCAAGACCCAAGTTTCGTTTAGATCCCAAACTGGGCCAATGGTGTTGATTAGAACGCGGCGGTCGGTGTCATCCTTGCCAAGAAATGGCAGCGATATACCGACACCGAAGTCAAAGCCGTCGAGTACGAAGTACCCAATAAATAGGAATCCGACTACCAGGAACCAAATTTCGTTTAGTTGCATTTTGTTTTCTCCTTCTGGTTTCTAGTAGGCAACGGCCATTTTGTCGGCGTCTTCAGAAACTGGTTGCTCTTCGACACCCTTTTGGGCCGCCGCAAGAAGCAGTCTCAACTCAACTACCGCTAGCACGCCGTAGATCAGTGTGAAGACAATCAGCGAGATCAAAACGTCCACACCATTGATGCCCGGGGAAACAGCACTTGCAGTTTTCATGAGCTTGAAGACGATCCATGGCTGGCGACCCATTTCGGTAAACATCCAACCGATTGAGATTCCTAGCACTGGGATTGGTGCACCCCAGATGGCAACGTTCCATACCCAGTTAGGTAGGTTGTACTTCCACTTGCGGGTAAGCACCAATCCGGTCACGGCGATGAGCATCGAAAGTAGACCAAGGCCGATCATCCAGCGGAATGCCCAGTAGGTAATCCAAAGCACTGGCATGTAGTTGCCTGGGCCGTACAGGTGCACGTATTGAGCCTGAAGATCGTTTAGACCCTCAACCGTGCCATTGATGGTGTGTGTCGAAAGGTATGAAAGCAGATAAGGGATACGAACCGAAAAGAGTTCGCTCACACCATCCGGGGTTCCCAGGGTAAAGATTGAGAACGAAGCGTCGACGCCGGTAGATGTGTTGTAGAGCGCCTCGGCGGCCGCCATTTTCATAGGCTGCGTTTGAACCATCGCTAGACCCAGGCCGTCACCGGTGACGATGGTACCGATTCCACCGAGCAACACAGTCCAGAGACCAAAGCGAGTCGCGGTGCGCATCGGTTCAACAAACTGCTTGCGCTTCAGGTGGTAGGCGCCAACGGCAACTACAACCGCACCAGCGAACATAAATGAAGCGGTGATGGTGTGTGGAAACTGATTGAGGGCGACAATGTTGGTCAGCACGGCACCGATGTCGACTAGCTC
>Ga0213920_1000039_pt1 | contig 197199 bp, 188 predicted proteins | sample McNCre1117MG_FD_161054 | JGI IMG/M metagenome (GOLD analysis project Ga0213920, IMG submission 161054) | Freshwater microbial communities from McNutts Creek, Athens, Georgia, United States - 11-17 MG | ecosystem: Environmental > Aquatic > Freshwater > Creek | place: USA: Georgia | collected...
GAACTCATAAAAGAGCTGATCTTGGTTCGCCGTTTGACCCATCATGGCTTGCACCTCCGTCTACGCAGAAGCATACGCAAGCCACAGGTCAATTTCTAAAAAATCGGGAGTTTTTCAACAGAATTGGCCAGAAGCAGACGCCCACTGACACATTTTGGATGTCGACTTTGGGTTGGCGGAATGGGTACTTGGGCGCTCAACTCGCAACGGTCAGAATCGTTTGCCCGTTTGCGACCAGCTTTTCCACGCCATCTTTCACAGCAAACAAATCACATGCTGTAAACACTTGGGTCTTTCCTGCTTTGGTGACTTTTGCTCTTGCAAGGAAGATTTCACCGACCGCAGGACGCAAGCAATTGACCGAGAAATTGGATGCCAAGACTTTCGGGCCCGCCACAGTTGCCGCAGCGAAACCACATGCGGTATCGATCAGGCCACCAATCAAAGCGGCATGCAAAAACCCCGAGTATTGGCCCAACTCGTCTTTCCATTTGAGGGCTAGCTCCACATGTCCTTCATCGGCATGTAGGACCTCTAGACCAACCCACTGATTGAACTGAGCTGTGGCGTTGATTTGTTGCAGCAGTTGAAGATGGTCCATTGACGGCTCCTGTACTCATCCCGTTTGGGAAAGGGTTTTGTGCTTGATTGACATTTAAGACGACTGGTCATATTATCCGATCTATGCCTAAGCCTAACGTGCGCGAACAACTGCTGGAAGCTGGTCTGCGAACCCTGCATACGCAAGGATTCAATGGCTGTGCTGTTCAGGACATCACCCAAGCTGCGGGTGTACCCAAGGGTTCGTTCTACAACCACTTCGAAAGTAAAGAGGCGCTTGCTATGGCGGCGCTGGAAATGTTCTGGGTCAACGGTACAGCCCGGCGTGCCTTGCTGGCCGATGATTCAATTGACCCTGTTGAGCGACTGCGTCAGCATTTTCAAAAGCTCTCGAAAGCATTGGCCAAAATCAAATACGAGCGCGGCTGCATGATCGGTAACTTCAGCTCAGAAATGTCCGGCAACCCTGAATTCAGGGAACGTCTGGCCAAGATTTATGCAGACTGGAGTCTTGCGCTTGAGCGCTGTATTGAGGATGCGAAGTCTGCGGACAAGCTCAAAGCTCAAATTCCACCCAAAGCCTTGGCAGCGTTCTTGGTAAATGCTTGGGAAGGGGCTGTTCTGCGTTCAAAGGTAGAACTCAACGGATCAGCAATGGAAGACTTCGAGCAAGTCGTATTTGCGGGATTTTTCGCATGAGGGGCTGATGCCCCTTGTTTTTTTAATCAAAATCAAGACGACCGGTCATATTATGAAACTCAACACCACATTCAAACTTGGTGCGTTGGCACTATCTCATCGCATCGTGATGCCACCTCTTACCCGCATGCGTGCCGGGGCTGATGGGGTGCCGTCGCATTTTGCTGCCGCCTATTACGCCCAACGGGCAACCCCTGGTGGGTTGATCATTGCCGAGGCCACCCAGATTTCACAGCAGGGCCAGGGATATCCGCAAACGCCGGGCATCTATACCGATCAACAGATCGAGGGTTGGACTCAGGTGGTGAAGGCCGTCAAAGGAAAAGGCGCTCACTTTGTCTTGCAACTTTGGCATGTGGGTCGCATCTCGCACTCCTCACTGCAAGAAGGTGGCGCATTGCCCGTTGCACCATCAGCCATAGCGCCCAAAGGCAACGCATTCACCAGCACGTTCGGGCGGGTCCCTCATGAAGTGCCACATGCTCTTGAGCAGGATGAAATCAAGGACATCGTGGCCGCGTACAAGCGGGCTGCTGAGAACGCTATGAAAGCCGGCTTTGATGGTGTCGAAATCCATGCCGCCAATGGCTACTTGCTTCAACAGTTCCTCGAAAACAACTCCAATCTGCGCCAAGACATTTACGGGGGCTGCATCGAAAACAGAGCACGCTTGCTCTTTGAGGTCCTGGCTGCCGTGGCGCAAGTCTGGCCGATGGACCGAATTGGGGTGCGATTGTCACCGTACAGCGATGTGGGCGATATGGCCGACAGTGATCCTGCGGCGCTCTACACCTACGTGATCACGAAGTTGTCCCAGCAAGGCATTGCTTATTTGGATTTGATCGAGCCTCAAGCGCGGGCAGGCTTGACGGCAGAGAAGAACTTGGCCGCCCCCGAATCCGTTTGCACCTTGTTTCGCCCAATGTTTACCGGCCCGTTGATTGCTTCAGGTGGATTTACAGCGCAGACCGCCGAGGCCGCTCTGAATGCAGGCATCGCTGACTTGGTGGGATTTGGTCGCATGTTCATTGCCAACCCTGACTTGCCTAAACGGCTGGTTTCAGGTGCGGCGCTCAATGAACCCAATCCCAAGACCATTTATGGCGGCGGCGAAGCTGGGTACACAGACTACGAATTTCTTGATGGGCAAATGGCCTGAGAAAGAAGCAACACGTTTCATCGAACGCAACCTTAGGAGACCATAAATGACCGAACACATCAAGATAGAACAGCAAGACGGCGTACTTGAAATCATTTTTGCCAGACCCGATGAAAAGAACGCCCTGACCAACGACATGTACCGCGCAGCGCGTGAAGCATTGGAAAGTGCCCGACACGACAAATCCATTCGCGCCGTTCTCATTGGTGTAGAGGGAAATGCTTTCACGGCTGGCAACGACCTGGGTGATTTTGCGAATGTGTCGTCAGGTAAAGGTGGGGAGCCTCAGGCGGGGCCATTTATTCAAACCATTGGTCAATTTGAAAAACCCATCGTTGCAGCTGTGCCCGGTATCGCTGTCGGTGTGGGAACCACCATGCTGCTGCACTGCGATCTGGTGTATGTGGCCGACACAGCCAAGCTCACAGCGCCTTTTGTCAATTTGGCGCTGGTACCAGAAGCTGCATCCAGCATGCTGATGCCAGCACGCATTGGGTATGTCAAAGCATTTGCAGCATTTGCACTGGGTGAGAGCATCAGCGGCCCAGAGGCCGTGGCATTGGGATTGGCAAACAAAGCACTTCCGCTAGATGAAGTCCTACCTGCGGCACGCAGTGCAGCCCAAACCTTGGCCAAAAGCCCGCAGGCTCACTCGTGGCGACAAAAAAACTGATGCGCGATGCCGAAACGATCCTGGCACGGATGAAGCAGGAGAGCGCAATCTTTGGTGAACGGCTCAAGAGTGACGAAGCACGGGAGGCCTTCAGTGCCTTTGCAGAACGTCGTCAACCCGATTTCACCAAATTTACCTCCTGATTGGAGAACGCCATGAGCAACATCACTTCTGAGATGACCCCATTTTCGGTTTTGACAGCCGCTATGGTGCAAGACAACGGGAATCACAGCATCGTTCTGCCAGCCGATTGGTTGCAGGGGCGCACAGCCTACGGTGGTCTGTCGGCGGCTCTGTGTTTGCAGGCAACGCTACGCAGTATTGAGGACCTGCCGCCTTTGCGTTCAGCGCAGTTCTGCTTTGTGGGGCCTGCCACAGGCAAGTTGAGTATTTCTTCCGATGTGCTGCGAAAGGGCAAGTCCACCACTCTGGTGGGTTGCGATTTGACGGGTGACAGCGGATTGGCGGTCAGATCAACACTGTGTTTTGGCGCAGGTCGCACTTCTTCGCACGACCATCAATCGTTTGTCATGCCTAAGGTCGCAGGTCCGGAAGACTGTCCAGGCTATTACGTTTGGCCTGACCGTCCAAACTTCATGAGCCATTTTGATGGCCGACTTGCAGCGGGGGCAAGGCCAAGAACCCTTGGGGCCAAACCCGAAATGACGGTTTGGCTGCGTCATCACGATGCAGGTGATGATGCCAGCCTGGTGCGACTGCTCGCGCTTGCAGATGCACTGCCACCACCTTCACTGGTTTTGTCCAAGGAGTTCATCCCGATCAGCACCATGACTTGGTCCATCGACATGCTGGACGACAAGCCGTTCACATCGACGGACTGGTGGTTGGTTCAAGCTACTGCCAATACCTCACGGGAGGGTTATTCAGCGCAAGAAACAGTGATCTGGAGCCCTGACGGAAAACCAGTTCTCATCGCACGCCAGAACGTGGCCATTTTTGGTTGAACAGATGGCCAATCTCAAGAAGATATTTGCTGTCGCATGCGTCGGCACAGCCATCCCTAATCTAGACCTCTTCAGCATCAACATCGCACTGCCCAAGATTGCGGCTGAATTCAAAGATGTGCCGCTGGAGGATTTGTCATGGGTCCTGAATGGGTATGCCATTGCCTATGCCGCATTGCTGGTGTTCTTTGGGCGGTTGGCTGAGGGCTATCGACGCGACCGCAGTTTCATTCTTGGCGTTGGCATTTTCACTTTGGCAGCAGCGGCGAGCGCCACCGCCAGCAACGTCTGGGAGTTGGTCGCCTATCGCGTACTCGCTGCAGCGGGTGCTGCACTCATGACGCCAACCTCTATTGGGTTGATCTTGGCCACATTCCCACCTGAGCGTCGGGGAGCGGCAGTCCGCAACTGGGCAGGTATTGGTGGTTTGGCGGCAGCACTTGGACCTGTGCTCGGCGGTGCTCTGGTGTCGATCGACTGGCGCTGGGTTTTTGTAGCAAACGCCACTTTAGGTGCCAGTTCCATCCTGATCGGGTGGCGGCATCTTCCGAATGTTCCGGGTCACAATGTGAAACGGCCCAGCTTGCTCGCGGCATTCTTGGTGACGACAGGGATCGCGGCCCTGATCTTTGCCATCGTCAAAATCAATGCTTGGGGATGGCACTCTCCGCAAGTCATTTCAAGCATGGCGATATCGCTGATCTTGTTGGGCTTGTTCTGCCTTCACTCTCTGAAGTCACCCAATCCCTTGGTTGATCCGGCACTCTTTCGGATTCGACCCTATTCGGGTGCCGCCTTGGCCATGATTCCGTATTCGGTCAGTTTTGGGGCCATGTTGTTCTCGGTGGCAGTTTGGGGACAGTCGGCATGGGGCTGGAGTGCTTTGCAAGCGGGCCTTGCCATCATTCCAGGCCCTCTGATGGTGCCACTGACCTCCTCATTGCTCACGGGTCGATTGATCGAACGCGGTGGAGCTGTTTACCCCGTTACTTTGGGCACGGCACTCATCATGATGGGCTTTGGCATCTGGGCCTCATTCATCGGCACAGAGCCCAATACCGCATTGATTGTCATGGGCATGACCTGCAATGGCATTGGCGTTGGACTGATCTTCCCTGCATTGATGGGTACAGCAACACAGGCTTTGCCACCTGATGCTTTTGCCACAGGGTCTGGGGCGATCAATATGCTGCGCCAAGCCTCGATTGCCATCGGTGTGGCAATGTTCGTGGCCATCGTCGGTTCACCTGCATCTCTTCAAGCACGACTTGAGGCATTCCAATTTGGCTGGTGGCTTTTGGCAGCAGTGACGTCACTGACGTTGCTTCCAACCTTCAAGTTTCTGAACTCAAGAAAATCATGAGAACCATGTTCTATGGATGGCGGATCGTTGCCGCCTGCATGCTGTTTGTGACCGTCAGTTGGTCATTGGGAATTTTCGGCATGGGCGTTTACATCTACGGCCTGACAAGTTTCCAGGGGTTCTCTGTGACTACTGTTTCTGCCGGTGTTACGGCGGCCTATATCCTGAGTGCATTGCTTTCAGTGAGTGTGGGGAAAACCATTGCGAAGAATGGGCCGCGTTTGGTTGTAGCGGTTGGTGCAGTGGCCATGGCAACAGCGGTATTGCTGATGCCGTATTGCACCGAAAAATGGCATGTAATCGGCAGTTTCTTGGTCTTGGGGCTAGGGATGGCTTGCCTGTCCACCAATACGGTTGGCAGCACTCTAGCCCCATGGTTTGAACGCTTTCAAGGCCGTGCCATGTCTACCTCCATGTTGGGGGCCAGCATTGCAGGAATGATCGGCACCCCCTTGCTGATGAGTGGCATCAAGGTTTGGGGATTCCAAACGACCTTCTGGATTGCAGCCATTGCCGCTGTGACCTTGGTCTTGCCTTTGGCGGGATTTGTCTTGAAGAGGCGTCCACAAGACATGGGCTTACACCCGGACGGGTTGGAGAGCCAAAAGGACGGTCAGACACCTGTGTCCATCCAGTGGAGCCTCCAACAGGCAGCAGCTACGTGGCAATTCAAAACGGTCGTGGTGGCATTTGGTCTTGGTTTGCTGGTTCAGGTTGGTTTTCTAAGCCACCATGTACCTATCGCTATTCCAGTGTTGGGAGTGGAGGGCGCGGCAACGGTAGTTTTTGCTGGAGGCGTTGCATCATTGATCGGTCGGTTGTTGCTGGCCCGCTATGCGGATCACCTGGATGTGCGATTGGTGGGAACCGCCGTGCTGCTGATTGCAGCAATCTCGTTGCTGGGTTTGGCCATATTGCCGCTTACTTGGGCGTTTGTACTGTTCAGCATCACTTACGGGTTGACCTGCGGAAATGTCACCACGCTGTCCCCCATCATCGTTCGACGTGAATTCGGAGCAGCCTCATTTGGGGTTATCTATGGATTTGCAGCGGCATTCATTCAGCTCACCATGGCATTCGGACCTACGATTTACGGTGTCGTCCGTGATGTCTTTGGTGGTTATGTTCCCGTTCTCTTGCTCTGCGCGGCATTGAACATGATTGCAGCGGGCGCAGCCTTTTTGGGTGGTCGCCACCCTCTGGTACATCAGAAACCTCAATAGCGGTCATTGGCAGGAAATAGTGGATTTCCGCTTTGGGTCGGCTGCTGCCCGTCAATAAAGTCCGCTCGCAGCCTAAAGCCGCCATGCAACATAAGCGTCCCAGGATCTGCTTTGTCAGCGGAAGCTGCGTACAAGCATGACGGTTCGTGCTGAGGTGTCACAACCACTCAAAGCCGAGCCGCTTCAGCGCTTCGCTTCTCCCGCCTCTTCCCGCAACCATTCCACAAAACTTTTCACCTCTGGCCGTGACGCGTGCCGCGCCGGGTAGACCATGAAGTGCGCCCGCACCTGCATGCACATCTCTTCTTCAAAGACGGGTTGCAGCTTGCCGCTGGCGATCAGGGACTGGCCGATGCTGGTGCTCTCCAGGGCCACGCCGAGTTTTTGCACGGCAGCATCCAGGCTCATCATGGCGCGGTCAAAGCGCAGGCCCATGCGTTCGGGGCGTTGGTCGGCACAGAAACGGGCAAACCATTCGGGCCACTGCACCACGCTGACGCTGGACTGGATCAGCGGCACGCGCAGCAGGTCTTGCGGGGTGTGCAGCGCGTGGGTGCGGATGAATTCCGGGCTGGCCAGCGGCAGGATTTTTTCGGTGAACACGGGCTCCACTTCCAGATGGGGCCAGTTGGGCATGCCGTAGCGGATGTCAATGTCCATTTGCCCCAACTGAAAGTCCGAATGCACATGCGAAGCCGACAGCACCAGCGAGATGTTGGGGTGCAGTTCTGTGAACCGGGCGATGCGCGGCATCAGCCACAGGCTGGCAAAGCTGGGGCTGCTGTGCACATACAAGGTGTCTTGCACGCCGTGGCGCAGGTCTTCGGTGGCGGTGTTGATGGCGCCCAATGCGCTGGCCACGCGCTGCAGGTATTGCTGGCCCGCCGGGGTCAGCTCCACCCCCCGGGCTGAACGCTCGAACAGGCGCACATTCAGCAGGCTTTCCAGCTTGGCCACCTGGTGGCTCACGGCCGAGGGGGTCAGGTGCAGCTCTTCGGCCGCCAATGAAAAACTCTTGCGGCGGGCAATGGTTTCAAAGGCCTGCAGGGCGGCGAGCGGTGGAATCATGGCGGCTGAAGAAAATTGAATCGTTGCGGTGCAACATGAATGAAATTAAACCGCTGGTGAGTTTATATCGTTTGTCTTCAAGCCGGGGCTTGACCAAAATCGCGCCACTTACTTCAACGCAGACACACAAAAAGGAGACCTGCATGTTGCTCAAAGACAAAGTGGCCGTGATCACCGGAGGCGCTGGCCAAAACGGCCTGGGCTTTGCCACCGCCCGCATGATGGCCGAACAAGGCGCCCGCGTCGTGATCCTCGATTTGGCCGTGGCCGACCCACAAGCCGCGGCTGCCCGCCTGGGCGCGCAGCACCTGGGCCTGGTGGCCGATGTGACCGACAAGGCGTCTTGCGAAGCCGCTGCCGCCCAGATCAAGGCCGCCATGGGCCGCATCGACATCCTGGTCAACAACGCGGGCATCACCCAGCCCGTGAAGTTCCTGGACATCACCGGCAAGGACTACGACCGCATTCTGGACGTGAGCCTGCGCGGCACGCTGTACGCATCACAAGCCGTGCTGCCCACCATGATTGCCCAAAACAGCGGCTCGATCGTGTGCATTTCGTCGGTGTCGGCCCAGCGCGGTGGCGGCATTTTGGGCGGCCCGCATTATTCGGCGGCCAAGGCGGGCGTGTTGGGCTTGGCCCGTGCCATGGCGCGTGAATACGGCGGCAACAACATCCGCGTCAACTGCGTCACGCCTGGCCTGATCGCCACCGACATCAACAAAGGCAAGATCCCCGACGACAAGCGCCAGGCCATTCTGGACGGCATCCCGCTGGGTCACATTGGCGAGCCCAACGATGTGGCCGGCTGCGTGGTGTTCCTCGCCAGCGACCTGTCCAAGTACTGCACCGGCGTCACGCTTGACGTGAACGGTGGCATGCTGATCCACTGATTTTGGGCCTATTTTTTCGACAACAACACTGGAGACAAACCATGAAAAGCATTTCCCTGATCCGCCGCACCGTGTTGGCTTCGGCCCTGTTGGTCGCCTCGGGCCTGGCCGCTGCCCAGACCGTGAAGCTGACGATGGCCCACGGCAACCCGCCCGACAACCCACGCCATGTGGCCGCTGTCAAGTTCGCCGACACCGTCAAGGCCAAGACCAATGGCCGCATTGAAATTCAGGTGGCCCACTCGGCCCAGCTGGGTGACGACGCCGCCATGGTGACCGCGCTGCGTTCGGGCACGCTGGACTTTTCGGCCAACAGCCAGGGGGCCATCTCGAGCGTGGTGCCCGAGTTCGCTGCCTTGGGCATGCCCTTCCTGTTTGCCGATGTGCAAAAGGCCTGGAGCGTGATGGACGGCGCCATTGGCAAAGAGTTGGCCGACAAGGCTGCCGCCAAAGGCATGGTGCTGCTGGGCCTGTGGGACAACGGCATTCGCCAGATGTCCAACAGCAAGCGCGCCATCAAGTCGCCTGCCGACATGAAGGGCCTGAAGATGCGCACGCCACCGGACGCCGTGACCGTGGACATCATGCAGGCCATGGGTGCCGACGCGCAGCAGATCAAGTTCTCCGAACTGTATGTGGCGCTGCAACAGGGCGTGGTCGACGGTCAGGAAAACCCGCTGACCAACATCGCCTCGGCCAAGTTGTACGAAGTGCAGAAGTACATCTCGCTGTCGGGCCACAAGTACGAGAGCACGCCTTTCCTGATGAGCAAGCGCAGCTGGGACCGCATGACACCGGCTGACCAGAAAGTGGTCACCGAGGCCGCGCTGGAAGCGACCACGCTGCAACGTCGCCTGAACAAGGAAGGCGACGACAAGCTGGTGGCCGAGCTCAAGGGCAAAGGCGTGCAGATCGACACCGTGGACCGCAAGGCCTTCATGGACGCATCGGCTTCGGTCTACACCAAGTGGACCGCTGGCCCGATCGGTGACTTCGTCAAGCGCGTGCAGCAAGCCGCGCGCTGATCCTTTCCTTTAACCTGGACCCGCCTGTCTGGCGGGTCCCCAAGGTGTTCTCATGAATCCTCTTTTCAAAGCGGTGGACACGGTCATCGGCTGGTGGTGCCACGCCGTGCTGTACGTCACGCTGTCGGTGGTGTTCCTCATCCTGAGCGCGAACGTGTGCCTGCGCTACGCGGCGGGCACCAGCTTGTCCTGGGCGTCCGAGCTGCCCGAGTTGATGTTCCCCTGGATGATCATGTCCGGTGTGGTCATTGCCGCGCAGCATGGCTCGCACATTGCGGTGGTGATCCTGACGCAAAAGCTCGGTGCTGCCCGCCGTTGGGTGCTGACAGCAGCTTCGCTGGTGGTGGCAGGTTTGTACCTGGGCCTGGCTTACACCGCCTGGCCGGTGTTTGAAATTGCGGCCGACGAGCGCTCGCCCATCATGCAAGTGCCGGGCTCTGTGAGTGTGGGCAGTTTGCTGCTGGGCTTTGTGATGCTGGCCATCGTGACGCTGTGCCGCTTGCCGCAAGTCTGGCGCGATGAAGAACACAACGAAGTTGGAGCAGACGCATGACACTGTTGATCATTGGTTTATTCATCACGGCGGCGCTGTTCTCGATCCCGATTGCGCATTCGCTGGTGCTGGCTTCGGTGGCCGGTTTGTTCATCATCGACCGCGTGCCCGTGCACCTGGCCGTGGAGCAGATGATCACGCAGACGCAAAGCTTTCCGCTGATTGCGATCCCGTTTTTCATGATGACCGGTGCGCTGATGGTCAGCGGCCGACTCGGGCAAAGTCTGGTCAATTTGTTGACCATGATGATTGGCCGTGTGCATGGCGGCCCCGCCCAAGTGGGGGTGCTGTCGTCCACCATCTTTGGCGGCGTGTCGGGTTCGGCCGTGGCCGATGCCTCGGCGATTGGCTCCATGCTGATCCCCTGGCTCAAGAAGCTGGGCTACCCCGCACCGTTTGCCGCAGGCACGCTGGCCGCCGCCGCGACCATCGACATCCTGATTCCGCCCTCGATCCCGATGATTGTGTACGCCTTGGTGTCGGGGGCATCGATTGGCGCCTTGTTTGTCGCTGGCATTTTGCCGGGCCTCTTGATGTGCGGTGGCTTCATGCTGGTGTGCTACGTGCAGGGCCGTCGCCGCAACTTTCCGCGCGACACCACGCCATTCGAGTGGGGCGCTTTCATGCACCAGCTCTGGCATGCCGGTCCTGCATTGGCCATGCCGGTGTTGATCATCATCTTCCTGCGCTTTGGCATCGCCACGCCCACTGAGGTGAGCGTCATGTCCACCCTGTATGCGCTGGTGGTGTCGGGTCTGGTGTACCGCGATCTGAACCTCGTCAAGCTCAAAGCGGCTGCCGTTGAAGCGGGCATCTCCACCGGCGTGGTGCTGCTGATCATCATGGCCTCCAGCGTGGTGGGCTGGATCGTGACCTATGAGCAGCTGCCTGCGGCCTTCACGCTGTACGCCAAAGAAACGCTGCAAGAGCCTTGGCTCATCATCCTGGCGATGAACCTGATCATGCTGGCGACCGGCATGTTCATTGACTTGCCTGCCGCTGTGCTCTTGCTCACGCCCATGTTTGTGCCGCTGGCTTCTGCGGTGGGTATGGACACCATCCAGCTGGGCATCATGATGATCGTGAACCTGTCCATCGGCCTGTACCACCCGCCGATTGGCACCACGCTGTTCATCACCAGCTCGATCGCCAAAGTGCGCATCGGCGATGTGGTCAAGGAGCTGATCCCGTTTTACGCGGTGGCCATCGCCTTGCTGCTGGGCTTTGCTTACTTGCCCTGGCTCACGCTGCGCTGAGATTTTGGGGTGACGGTGTCGGTGCACCGTCCCCTGCATTTTTTTCATTGTTCAGGACATCTCTATGTCAAACCTTCAGGAATTGGCCGAAACGGCCTACCGTATCCGCCGCTTCGCCCTGCGCATGGGCGAAGTGCAAGGGCAGGGCTACATTGGCCAGGCGCTGGGCTATGCCGATGTGCTGGCCGTGGCCTATGGCCATGCGCTGAACTTTCGCCCCGAAGACCCCGAGTGGGATGGTCGCGACCGCTTTTTGCTGTCGCACGGTCACTATGCCATCGCGTTTTATGCCGCACTGATCGAAGCCAAGATCGTCAGCGAAGAAGAACTCGAAACCTACGGCAGCGACGACAGCCGCTTGCCCATGTCGGGTATGGCCAGCTACACGCCAGGCATGGAAATCTCAGGTGGCTCGCTCGGCCAGGGCCTGCCGATTGCCGTGGGCATGGCGCTGGCTTTGCGCCACAAGAACAACCCGGCTTTTGTCTACAACTCCATGTCGGATGGCGAGCTGGACGAAGGCTCGACCTGGGAGGGGGCCATGGCCGCAGCCCACCACGGTCTGGACAATTTGATTTGCATCGTGGACATCAACAACCAGCAAGCCGATGGACCTTCATCCAAGGTGCTGGGCTTTGAACCTCTGGCCGACAAATGGGCGGCGTTTGGCTGGCATGTGCAGCGGGTCGATGGCAACCACTTGCCCGCCGTGCTGCGTGCTTTTGACACGGCGCGCCAATTGACCGAGGCCAAGCCCCGCGTGATCCTGTGCGACACGCTCATGGGCAAGGGCGTGCCTTTTCTCGAAACCCGAGAGAAGAACCACTTCATCCGCGTCGATCCGCCCGAGTGGCAACAAGCCCTGCAAGTGCTGGACGCATCCCACAACTGAGGACACCCAAGATGAACGCCGTCACCGAAAAGAAACCCCGCCTGACCACCTCGGCCATGATCGCCTCGATCGCGTCCGAAGGGCAACGTGTGCAGGCCGCACCATTTGGCAAAGCCTTGGTGGAATACGCCGCCAACCGCCCCGAGATCGTGGGCATGACCGCCGACCTGGGCAAGTACACCGACATGCACCTGTTTGCGCAGGCTTACCCCGAGCGCTTTTTCCAGATGGGCATGGCCGAGCAGTTGCTCATGGCCGCAGCCGGTGGCATGGCCAAAGAAGGCTTGGTTCCCTTTGCCACCACCTATGCGGTGTTTGGCACGCGCCGCGCTTATGACTTCATCCACCAGGTCATTGCAGAAGAAAACCTGAACGTGAAGATTTGCTGCGCCTTGCCGGGCTTGACCACCGGCTACGGTCCGAGCCACCAGGCCACCGAAGACCTGGCCATGATGCGTGCCATTCCCGGCCTGACGATCGTGGACCCTTGCGATGCGCTCGACATCGAACAAGCCGTGCCGCAAATTGCCGAGCACCAAGGCCCGGTGTACATGCGCCTGCTGCGCGGCAACGTGCCGCTGGTGCTGGACGAATACAACTACACCTTTGAATTGGGCAAAGCCAAGATGCTGCGCGAAGGCGCGGATGTGCTGGTGATCTCCAGCGGCTTCATGACCATGCGCACGCTGGAGGTGGCCAAGCAGCTGGAAGCCGACAAAGTTAATGTGGCGGTGCTGCACTGCCCGACCATCAAGCCACTTGACGAAGCCACCATCCTGGCCGAAGTGCGCAAGCCAGGCCGATTGGTCGTTGTGGCCGAGAACCATTCCATCGTCGGCGGTCTGGGCGAGGCGGTGGCCAGCTTGCTGATGCGCGAAGGTGTGGTGCCCGCCAAGTTCCGCATGCTGGCGCTGCCCGATGCCTTTCTGGACGCGGGCGCCTTGCCTACGCTGCACGAGCGCTACGGCATCTCGGCTGAAAAGATGAACAGCCGCATCAAGGCCTGGCTGGCCTGAACGCTTCGGCCACAAAGTCCACAAACACCCGTACCCGCGCCGCCGATTTGTGCTGCGCGGGGTAGACCGCATAGATGTCGGCGTCGGGCGTGTGGTACTGCGGCAGCACTTGCACCAGCTGGCCTTGGGCCAGGTGGTCGCGAATGTCCCATTCGGCCCGTAGCAAGATGCCATGACCGTTGGACTGCACCACGTGCACGCGGTCAAACCAGTTCGTGCGTCAAAGCTCCAATTTCATCCGGATGTAGCGCAAATTGAAAATCAATGCACGAGCAGCTGTGCGATCAAATACAGGTGGCGGAGTGGCTGAAGCTGGAGTTGTCGTTTTGCGAATGGGTGTCGCAGCATGGTGGTCATCATCTGTTTCAACAGGGTGATTGAGTAAGTCTGAATGATGATTCACGCATTCTTTGATCAAAGCCTCTATGGCAGCCACCGCGCTTTTGCGATGGCCTATGTCGAGCGCGGGAATCAGGACATCAAATTGTCTGTTTATTCTTGCCAGAGTATTTGTATCAATGTGGCCATATTTCAGCCAAGTTTGGACATGTTCACGCAGACTGCGTGCTAAGACTGCGGCGTTGTAGGGTGTCGGTACAGGAATGACGGGAGTCATCACCGGCACCAAGACGTAATCTTGCTCTTGTATGAGTTTGACCTGTGCTCTCCAAAAAGGGGTGTCGGGCAGATTGTCCAAACCCCAGGGCTCCTCGGTTGACCCTGTCAGTTTGGCGCGTGCCATGCCTGGCAACTCTGTTCGCATCACCGTGAATCCATCTTGCGATCGACCAGGGGCAATGCCATCAGGGTCTGTGTCTTTGAGGCCTGGCGTCCATACAAAGCTGCTTTGATTTGCACTTTCATCTGTGCGGAGGGTTGCACTCCAGCCTTTGGGTGCCAAAATCACTTTTTTCTCAAACTGACGATTTGCCAATAACAGAGCCCATTGTTGTTTATCTTCGACCTCGGAATCGTTGCGAGCAGACGCAGTGACTCGCGGTAGATTGGGGGTCGGATAAATAATTGGAATCCCCCAAATGCGGAAAGTGTCAATCAGTTGTTTGGCATCATGTCGGTTTGTGATCCGATAGCGATATGAAAATTGATTCTGGATGTTCTGAACAGTGCTTTGAATGGTTGGTGAAATGGCGTTTTGTTGAACGTATATTTTTTGTGTCCACTGTGATGTTTCCGGATCCTGGTAGTAGAGTTTCCATGCGTTTTTCGAAGCATCAAAAACAGCACTGTCTTGCGCATGGACTGCGCTGATGGCGATCAGCAGAATGCATGTTGTAAAAATTGGGTTTTTCAATGACATGTTATTTCTCCGTGAGCCAGCAACCAGTTTGCTTTTCCAAGTACACATGGAAATGAGGGTTCAGCGCATAGTGGTGCAATATCGAAAACGGGATTTGCACGGCTTTTTCTTCGCAAAATTTTTTGTAGAAACTTTTCTGCTTGCCCGTTGAAATGGGGTTCTGTGCACGCGTGAATGAAATGTCAATTTCACGGCCGTCCCGGTGTCCCGCATGAGGCGATTTCCAATCCGAACGGATGTCATACCGACCTCCCCATGCTAGGCTGGCGTCGTTCAGCGCTACAGTGCCCCACCCTTCTTCAGAGAAGGCATTTATCAATGACCGAAGATTCTTCCGGGAAAAGTCAGTCAAGTAGTATTGACGACGGTGATACCTGCCGTTTCCTGCATGGGTTTTATCCACGCTGGTCAGTGCATACGCATAAGACCCATCTGAATTTCTGGGTGGGTTGGGCGAGATGGGTAGCAAATCCGGCACTTTGACATGAATATCCATACGCACACTTTGGTTTTGGCATGTACTGCAAGTCGCTGTGATGGTATGCGTGCCTGATACATCGGGTGCTTTGAACCCAATTTTGATTTCACCGTAGGCGTCGGTGCTGCTGTTAGATATATACAGATTGCCTGACGGGCGACTGTTGTCGTGGTGTTCATGGCTTCCCGTATTGGCCACCACGTCGATTGCAAAATTGACCGACACGTTGGCTGTTGGCGCATTGCCCTTGGTCACCTTGGCGATCAATTGCAAATCTGCATACCCGGGTAAACCAGAGGGCGTTACTTCTGATGGGCCAGACAACGTGAGTTGTGACAAAGCATCTGATGCATTCAGAAAGCAAAATTTGGGGCCTCCAGGGCCAACACCCAAAGCCACGGATCCATCGGGGGCAAGGCCGTAAGGACCGATTAACTTGCTGGCCCACGATCCGTTTGGATAACCATCGGGAAGGTAACCGATGGGACATGCAAAAGCCCAAACCCCGTATGTGCCCGCATTGTTGCTACAAGTGATTTCGGCATCACCTTCGTAGCGCAAGGTTCCTCTAGGGCACAGGGCTTGTGGGTTGTCGTAGAACCGAGTTCCTTCATTGCCTATGTCAATCCAGCCCGATGCGGTACTTGCAACTCTCGGTTCATTGGCGCCATGCGCTGTAAGCCAAAACAGAAGCCAAAAGTGGCCCCAAAAAATGATCTTTAGTCGACGCATTTTCTCCTCCCTTTGACGTACCGGCTTTCGTGTCGCCCGCATCAACATGTGTAATTCGTTGGTCGATGCTGTTGTTTTCGGTGATCTCGTCCAAAAATGCTTCTTGGTGTCTCTAATAGGTCTTTTTAGTTTTGCAGCATCGTTGTTGTATTTAAATAATAAGTATTTATTTTTGGGGTTTTATATAGGACTTGCCCTTGAACGGTCGTTTGTGAAATGTGATAAGGATATTCCTGCTCTATGGGTCTTCCAATGTGAGCTACAGTTTGCTATTGGCGGTTCACGAGCTGCCTGGCGACAGCGTTGACACTCATCAGGGCGCAGGCAAAGTGCAGGCCCATGTGTTCAGAGAGATTTACTTCAATACCATCGCGGCTTTGCTCAAGCGCCGCTTGGCCTGAACGCCTCGGCCACAAAGTCCACAAACGCCCGTACCCGCGCCGCCGATTTGTGCTGCGCGGGGTAGACCGCATAAATGTCGGCGTCGGGCGTGTGGTACTGCGGCAGCACTTGCACCAGCTGGCCTTGGGCCAGGTGGTCGCGAATGTCCCATTCGGCCCGCAGCAAGATGCCATGACCATCGAGTGCCCATTGCACCGCGATGCTGCCGTCGTTGGTGGTCAGGTTGCCGCGTGTCTTGATGGTCTCTGTTTTGCCTTGCCTGCCGCGTGTGAGCTTGAGCACGCCATAGGCCTCACCGCCCTGGCGGATGCTGATGAAGTTGTGTCGGGCCAGATCGGCCGGGGTCTTCGGTTCGCCATGCGCCTGGATGTAGGCGGGCGAGGCGCACAGCAGGCGCTGGTTGTCGGCGATCTTGCGCGCAATGACGCGGGTGTCGGGCGGCGGACCAAAGCGGATGCACACGTCAAACGCATCGTCGGTCAGCGATGGCGGGTCCACCGACAACTGCAGCTGTGCGTCCACCTGCGGGTATTGCCGGACAAAGCGGCTGATCAGCGGGCCGATGTGGCTGCGGCCAAAGCCCAGCGTGGCGTTGATGCGCAGCAGGCCGCTGGGTGTGGAGCGGCTGGCGCCCAGTTGCTGTTCCAGATCGGCCATCTCGGCCAGGATGCTGCGGGCGTGGCGCAGCATGGTTTCGCCTTCCACCGTGAGGCTCATGCGGCGGGTGGTGCGGTTGACCAGCGGCACGCCCAGACGCGACTCCATCTGCGACAGGCGTTTGCTGACTGCTGCTGTTGTGATGCGCATCTCGCGTGCGGCAGCGCTCAGGCTGCCGGCCATGGCCAGGGCAGAAAAGAAGCCCAGATCGGCGGCTTGCAGGCGTGGTTCCATTGTTGATCTCAAGTTAACAATGGATTGAATTTTAGGGTGTTTGTTGAGGTTGGTCGGCGACACAATCTGACCATCGTCATTCACATCCAAAGCAGCTTCACCATGAAAACCTACCGCATCGCCACCATCCCCGGAGACGGCATTGGCAAAGAAGTCATCCCCGCAGGCCAGCAAGTCATGCAGGCCCTGGCGCAAGCCTGTGGCACCTTTGCCTTCGAGTTTGAAAACTTCGGCTGGGGCGGTGACTATTACCGCCAGCACGGCGTGATGATGCCCGCCGATGGTCTTGATGCGCTCAGGAACAAGGACGCCATCTTGTTCGGCTCGGCCGGTGACCCGGACATCCCTGACCACATCACGCTGTGGGGCCTGCGCCTGAAAATTTGTCAGGGCTTTGACCAGTACGCCAATGTGCGGCCCACGCGCATCCTGCCCGGCATCGATGCGCCTTTGAAGCGCTGCACACCTCAAGACCTGGACTGGGTCATCGTGCGCGAGAACTCCGAAGGCGAATACTCCGGCGTGGGTGGCCGCGTGCACCAGGGCCACCCGATCGAGGCGGCCACCGATGTGTCCATCATGACCCGCTCCGGGGTCGAGCGCATCCTGCGCTATGCCTTCAAGCTGGCGCAATCGCGCCCACGCAAATTGTTGACCGTGGTGACCAAGAGCAACGCCCAGCGCCACGCCATGGTCATGTGGGACGAGATCGCGCTGCAAGTGTCTAAAGAGTTCCCTGATGTGAAGTGGGACAAGGAGCTGGTGGATGCCGCCACCGCCCGCATGGTCAATCGCCCGGCCACGCTGGACACCATCGTCGCCACCAACCTGCATGCCGACATCCTGAGCGACCTGGCGGCGGCCCTGGCGGGCAGCTTGGGCATTGCGCCCACGGGCAACATCGATCCCGAACGCCGTTACCCCAGCATGTTCGAGCCCATCCACGGCTCGGCCTTCGACATCATGGGCAAAGGCCTGGCCAACCCAGTGGGCACCTTCTGGTCGGTGGTCATGCTGCTGGAGCACCTGGGCGAAGACGCTGCAGCCCAGCGCCTGATGAAAGCCGTGGAGGCTGTGACCGCCAACCCGGCGCTGCACACGGGCGACCTGGGCGGGAAAGCCCTGACGGTGGATGTCACCCAGGCTGTATGCAAGGCCTTGGCTTGAGGCCATGATCTGCAGACTGGATGCCCTCGGTCCTTTTCCCTGAAAAATGATTTTTCGCCCCTCATTGCCCGAAAGGTTTGAACATGCGCTCCAAGTTTCTACCCGTCGCCATCGCCTGCACTGTGTTGGCGTCTGTGAACGCGTTTGCACAGGATTACCCTGCGGCCAATAAAACGATCACCTTCGTGCTGCCCTATGCCGCAGGCGGTCCCACCGACAAAGCCGCACGCGATCTGGCTCAGTCCATGAGCAAGGCCATGGGCGGGCACAGCATCGTGATCGACAACGCGGCGGGTGCATCGGGCTCCATCGGTGCCAATAAGGTGGCCAAGGCCTCGCCAGACGGTTACACGCTTTTGTTCACGCACATCGCGCAAGCCACCTTGCCCAGCTTTTTCCGCAACTTGCCCTACAACGTGGAAAAGGATTTCGAGTACTTGGGCCTGGTGAGCGAGAACCCGATGAACCTGATCGGCCGCCCCAGCCTGGCGGCCAACAACATGGCCGAGTTGGTGAGCTGGATTCAGGCCAACAAGGGCAAGATCAACATCTCCAACGCTGGTCCGGGCTCGGCATCGCACCTGTGCGGCATGTTGTTCCAGTCCACCCTCAAGGTGGACATGACCTCGGTGCCCTACAAAGGCACGGCCCCCGCCATGACCGACCTGATCGGTGGCCAGGTGGACCTGATGTGCGACCAGACCACCACCACGATCCCGCAGATCGAAGGCAAGAAGGTCAAGTCCTTTGCGGTCACCACATCCTCACGCTTGAGTTCGCCCGTCCTGAAAGACATGCCCACCATGCAGGAAGCCGGGCTCAAGGATTTCACCGTCACGATCTGGCAAGGTTTGTATGCGCCCAAGGGCACACCTGCTGCGGTGCTGAAAAAACTCAATGACGCCCTCAAGGTGGCGGTCAAAGACCCGGAGTTCATCCGCAAACAAGACGCCGGTGGTGCCTCGGTCATCAACGATGCACGCAACGAACCGGCGGGGCACAAGGCCTTTGTCATGTCCGAAGTGGCCAAGTGGGCGCCGGTCATCAAGTCGGCGGGTGTGTACGCAGATTGAATTTGCATGAACGGCTGTGCGCATTAAGGGTGAATGCCTTTATCCTCCAAGGCTGTTCACTTTGCTTGAAACATTTCTGCCATGACCGATCCCCAAACCGTGTTGCGCCAGCTGTATGACGTGGCGGTGCAACGCGCCTTGCCCCTGCACAACACCGTAGCCCATTTGCCACCGCCGCCAGACCCCGCTAAGGGGCGCACGCTGGTGCTGGGTGCAGGCAAAGCCGGTGGTGCCATGGCGCAGGCGGTCGAGGCCTTGTGGCCGCACGATGCACCGCTGTCGGGCCTGGTGGTCACGCGCTATGGCCACACGCCACCACGCCCTGAAGGCTTGCCCGAGCGCATCGAGGTGGTCGAGGCCTCGCACCCGGTGCCCGATGCAGCGGGGCTGCAAGCGGCTGAACGCATTCTTGAATTGACCCAAGGCCTCACAGCCGATGACCTGGTGCTGTGCCTGATCTCGGGCGGTGGCTCGGCGCTGCTGACCTTGCCTGCCGAAGGCCTGAGCCTGGAAGACAAGCAAGCCATCAACCGTCAGCTGCTGGCCAGTGGCGCCAACATCGCTGAGATGAACTGCGTGCGCAAGCACCTCTCGCGCATCAAGGGCGGTCGCCTGGCGGCGGCCTGTGCGCCTGCGCGGGTGGTCACGCTCACCATCAGCGATGTGCCGGGCGATGACCCGTCCATCATTGCCAGCGGCCCCACCGTGGCCGATGCCAGCACCTGCGCCGACGCGCTGGCCATCTTGCAGCGCTACGCCATTGAGGTGCCCAACGCCGTGACCCAGGCCCTGCAGTCCGGTGCCTGGGAAACGCCCAAGCCCGGCTCGCCGGTGTTTGAGGGCCACAGCTTGCACATGACCGCCACGCCCCAGCAGGCGCTGGAAGCCGCAGCCGATGCGGCCCGTGCGATGGGCTTGAACGCCTACATCCTGAGCGACGAGATCGAAGGTGAATCGCGCGAAGTGGGCAAGGTGCATGCCGCACTGGCCCGCGCTGCAGCCAAAGGGCAGGGCCCGTTCCAAAAGCCCTGCGTGATCTTGAGCGGTGGCGAGACCACCGTGACCATCAAGCCCCAGCCTGCAGGCACGCCGCGTGGACGCGGGGGCCGGGCTGGCGAGTTCTGCATGGGTCTGGCGCAAGCCCTGCAAGGCCAATCTGGTGTGTGGGCTTTGGCAGCAGACACCGATGGCATCGATGGCATCGAAGACAACGCGGGGGCCCGTGTGGCGCCCGACACCCTGACGCGTGCCTTGGCGCTGGGCCACAAGATCGATGCCTATTTGCAGCGCAACGATGCCTATGGCTACTTTGAAGCGCTGGGCGATCTGGTCATCACGGGGCCTACGCACACCAATGTGAACGACTTCAGGGCGATCTGGGTGGCCTGAGTTGAATATTGGGGTATTTAAATGAATACTTTACATATCAAAACATGGATATTGTCATTTCTTAAATATGATCTTCACCTGTTGTGCAGGGTACGCTGCACCGAACAGGAGACAGATTCATGCAACGTCAATTTGTGAAGACCTCAGCACCGGCCTTGCTGACATGGTGTTTGGCCGTGGCCTTGTCGGGCTGCGGTGGTGGCAGTTCCGATACCAGCACCAGCACCACGATCACTGGCACGACTTACGCCACAGCGGGTGTGCTGTGCAATTTCAGCGGCAGCGGCAACCAGAATCTGGTCTACACCAACACTTCGCCCACCAGCAGCGCCACTCCGGTCAATGAGACATTGCCTTTCAGCTACAGCTGGACCTGCAGCGGCAGCTCACGCACAGTCACCGGCAACGGCGTGCCCAACCATGCCGTCACGGGTGGCAACTTTGCCACCAAGGTGTCGGCTCAAAGTATTTCGGCCAGCGTGTCGACCAGCCCCATGGCCAGCAGCACCAGCACATCGGTCAAGTTGCCCGGTTATGCGCTCAACAGCGTGAAGATGGACCCGGCCACGGCGGGCACTTGCACCAACAGCGCCACCTCTGACGTTTCGGGTTGCAACTATGCCGGTGGCTCCGGCACATGGCGCATGGAAGCCATGGGCGATCCGAGCGTCAGCCCCTGGAAGTTTGATTTCGGCACCGACGTCAACCATGCGCACGTGCAGCCCAATGGCCAGTACCACTACCACGGCATGCCCACCAACCTGATCCCAGCCCTCAACAGTGCCAGCAGCACCAGCATGACCTTGGTGGGTTGGGCAGCAGATGGTTTCCCGATTTACGCCAACTATGGCTACACGACCGCCACCAGCGCAAGCTCTGCACTCAAGGAGATGAAGGGCAGTTACCGCGTCAAAACCACGCCAGATTCGGGCCGTCCATCGACCAGTTTGTTTGCGATGGGCCATTTCCAGCAGGACTGGGAGTATGTGTCGGGCCTGGGTGATCTGGACGAGTGCAATGGGCGCACTGGCGTGACGCCCGAGTTCCCCAGCGGCATTTACCATTACTACATCACCAAGACCTATCCCTTCATTCAGCGCTGTGTGAAAGGCTCGCCTGCATCCTGGGCCAACTCTGTGCCGTGATCCACGCCATGATTGCCTGCAGGTGGTCGGCCGCGCTATTGACCGCTTGTTCATGAATCTTTTTCTGCGTTGTTTGCGTGGCCTCAGTTGCCTCTTGCTGATGGCTTGTGCCAGCGCACAAGCGCATCTGATGGTGGCCCAAAAGGGCACGCTCAACCTGCAAGGCGATGGCGCTTATCTGGTGGTCTCGCTGCCGACCTCGGCTTTCTCGGGCATCGACGACGATGGCGATGGCGCCTGGGCTGCACAAGAGCTGGGCCTGCATGGCCCGCAAATTCAGGACCAGCTCAAAGCGCAATTGCAGCTGCGCGATGCACAAGGCCTCAGGCCCATCGATGGCATCACGCTGGTGCCCACGCCGCCCGACGACAAACCCACCGACCCGGTCACGCAGCTGGTGGTTTTGGCGCGTTTCCAGTTGGCCCAGCCAGTGCCCGCCGATGGCATTGCGACGGCCAAGGGTTTGGTGTTTCGTGCAGGGCTTTTCGGGGCGACGCCAGCCGAGCAGCAACTGAGCATTGCCGTGACCCAGGGCTCGCACAAGCAGTTGCTGGTGCTCACGCCGGAGCGTTCTGAGCAGGCCTTGTTCCCTGCGGGTTGGCGCGTGGTGGCCGACTATCTTGTTTTGGGCGTGATGCACATCCTGACGGGGTGGGACCATTTGCTGTTTTTGGCCGTGGTCCTGCTCGGTGGTGGATCATGGCGACAAATTTTGGGCATCTTGAGTGCGTTCACATTGGGGCATGCGCTGACGTTGGCTTGGGGCTTGTTGGGGCAAGTGCCTTTGGGCACAGCCTGGGTGGAGCCTGCGATCGCTTTCACCATTGTGGGCATGGCGGCTTGGGAAGCGTGGCCGCGCCAGCGTGCTCAAGTGATGTCGATGCCATGGCGTTTGGCGTGTGTGTTCGCTTGTGCGCTGGTGCATGGCCTGGGGCTGGCTGCGAGTTTGCAGGCCATTGGGCTGGACACCTCGCACCGCCTTTGGAGTTTGCTTGGCTTTAATTTGGGGGTGGAGCTGGCGCAGTGTGCCGTGGCGCTGGCTTTGGGCGGGCTGGGCTGGCTGCTCTTGAGCCGATTGGCGGTGCGGCAACAACAGCGGATTCGGCAAATGTGGCTGGCCTGCGCCATGCTGGTGGGCGTGTTTTGGTTCATTGAGCGACTGATTTGATGTGTGTCAAAGCCCCATGCGGGGGGCTCTGGCACATTCAAGCCCATCATGTTGGTTTCTGTCCTGACCTCCTCTGCTGAATCGTCTGTCGCTGTCGCGGCGGGCACCGTGCTTCTGCACCGTGGCGATGCGGTGGACCAGATCTTGCACATCGTTCAGGGCCGGGTGGTGCTGGGGATCTTGCAAGACGGCGAGATGGAACACCAGCTGGGCGAGGTCGAAGGGCCTTTCTGGCTGGAGGCCGCATCCGGTCTTTTGGGTTTGAAACACGCGGTCGATGCAGTGGCCGAGACATCTGTGCAGTTGCAGCGTGTGCCGGTGCCCGAGTTTCTGGCGCAGGTCCAGACCTTGCCAGCCGCTTCGCAAACTCTCTTGATGGACATGGCCAAGTCGCAGCGTCAGCAAACCGAGCTGGCCGTGAGTCGGCTGGCCAAAGACGCCGATGCGCGTTGTGCCGAGTGGCTCTTGCGCCATGCCGAGCCCGATGCCCAGGTGGGCGGGCTGGCCGTCACCTTGCGTGAACGCAAGCGAAACATTGCAGCGCAGCTGGGCATCGCGCCCGAGACGTTCTCGCGTGTGCTGCGCCATCTGCGCGATCGTCAGCTCATCAGCGGCGCTGGCCGTGTGTTGGGCTTGCCCAATCCGCAAGCCCTGCGCGAACTCGCCGGGGTCTGAGCACACCCATAAAAAAGGGCGGTGCCGTTTCAACGGCACCGCCCTTTGGCTTTTGGCAAACCGTGTGCTCAAGCCATCTTGGAGGGCAGCCACAAAGCAATGGCTGGGAAGCTGATCAGGATCACCAGGCGGAACAAGTCCGTCACCACGAAGGGAATGACCCCTTTGAAGATGGTCGTGAAGCTCACGTCCTTGACCACGCTCTTGATCACGAACACGTTCATCCCCACCGGCGGGTGGATCAGGCCCAGTTCCACCGTCATCACGATGATCACGCCAAACCAGATCGGGTCAAAACCCAGCTGCACAATCACCGGATAGATGATGGGCACCGTCAGGATGATCATGGCCATGGCATCCATCAGGCAGCCCAGCACCAGGTACATGACCATGATGAGCGCCAGGATGCCGTAACGGCCCACGCCCAAACCGGTGAGCATCTCGGTCAGCTTTTGCGGCACTTGCGTGATGGTCAGGAAGTAACCAAACAACAAGGCGCCGATCAGCACGGTGAACACCGCCGCCGATGTGCGCGTGGCCGAGAGCAAGGCTTCGCGGATGCCCGCACGGTCGAGCTTGCCGCGCAACACGCCCAGCAGGAAGGCACCACTGGCCCCCACACCACCCGCTTCGGTGGGTGTGAAGAAGCCGCCATACAAGCCACCGATCACGAACATGAAGAGCACCAGGGGCGCCCACACATCCTTGAGGCCGTTGAAGCGCTCGCCCCAGGACTTTTGTTCGCCGCGTGGCAGCAAGTCCGGCTTGACGCGCACGATGATCATGATGGTGATCACGTACAGCAGCATGGCCAACAAGCCCGGCACGATGCCGGCCATGAACAGCTTGCCGATGTCTTGCTGCGTCAAGATCGCATACACCGCCAGCACCGTCGATGGCGGCAGCATGGCGCCCAGCGTGCCGCCTGCGGCAATCACGCCTGTCGAAAACGACTGCGGATAGCCAAAGCGGCGCATCTCGGGGTAGGCAACCGAAGAGAAGGTGGCTGCGGTCGCGACAGACGAGCCGCAAATGGCCGCAAAGCCACCGCAAGCCAGAACTGTGGCTACACCCAGACCGCCGCGCATGTGCCCGATGAAGGCATTGGCGGCGCGAAACAACTCTTTGCTCACGCCTGAGACGGACACGAAAGCGCCCATCAGCATGAACATGGGAATCACCCCGAAGGTGTAATCGGTCACAGTGCGCATGGACGACTGTCCAATCAGCTTGAGCGCGGGGCCGGGCCCTGCGATGTAGGCATAGCCCGTGACCCCCACCAGACCCATCGCCATGCCCACAGGCACACGCAGAAGCATCAGGCCAAACAGCACCAGAAAGCCAATGATGGCTACGGCATCAGGACTCAGATCCATGCCTTACTCCACGTCTTTAAGTTCAGGGTGTTCTTCCAGCGTTTCAGGCTGAAAGATCAAGCGCCAGGTTCGTATGGCAATCAACAAAACGGCACACACGTCCCCCATCCACGCGATGGCAAAAAAGGGCCAGGTCGGCAGGTTCAGGTCGTAGGTGAGCACGTTGTCGTTGTAGGTGCCGCGCACCTTGTCAAACAGCATGATGGTTTGCACGGTGACGACAAACAGCAGCACCAGCGTGGCAAAGACATCGATGAAGCGTTTGAGGCGTGCGTTCGACAAGCTCCAGATCAGGTCCACGGTGATGTGGCTGCCCCGGTAGCTGGTGGCGGCAATGCCCCAGAAGATCAGGATGCCCAGCATCAAACGACCGAAGTCGTAAGCGTCCGGGATCGAGGTGCTGAAGAATTTGCGCAACAACACCGAGATGAAGATGTTGGCCGCCACCAGTCCGACGAACAGGGCGGCCATCCACTCGATGGAATCAATGATGCGGTCAAAGACGTTTTTCTTGACCGCGGTCGAGGTCTGCATGCCGCGTCCTCACATCGCTGATTTGTACTTGGCCAGTGACTGGCGCAAAGCGTTCATCACAGCCGCTGGGTCTTCGCCGCGTTTTTTCACGTCGTCGCCCCATTGCTTTTCAGCCGGTGCCACAGCGTCTTTCCAGGCCTTGATCTGGTCGGGTGTCAGCTTGTAGACCTCGCGGCTGGTGTCGGCGGCCAGTTTGTTGTGACCGGCGATTTCAAAGTCAGCCCAGGCGCTGCCCACTTTCTCGGCCCACTCGCTGGTGCAGTGGCTGTCCACGGCGGCTTTCTGTGTGGGTGACAAGGCGGTGTATTTGTCCTTGTTCATGACCCAGACAAACGGGGTCACGTAGAAAGGCACATCCATGTGGTACTTGACCACTTTGTCGATGCCGAACAAGGTCAGCGAACCCCAGGGGAAGGTGATCGCATCGGCCACACCGCGCTCGAGCATGTCACGCGATTCGGGCGCAGAAGCTTGCACGTTGGTGCCGCCCAGCATGGTGATGACCTGACCCACCGTGGCGGTGGCAGGGCGCACTTTCATGCCCTTGATGTCGGTGGGCAAGACGATTTTCTTGCGGGAGTGGAAGGCGCCTGGATCGTGCACGAAGGCAAAGCAGAAATGCACTTCCTTCATTTCTTTGGCCGCGTAGTTGCGGTACCAGGCGTCCACAGCCGCAGAGCCCGCCTTGGCGTTGGTGATCATGAAGGGCAGCGATGTGGCGGCAAAGATGGGGAAGCGGCCAGGCTGGTAGCCCGGGTTCACGTAAGAGAAGTCCGCAATGCCGTCGCGGGCCATGTCGTAGTGGTCAAAGGCTTTGCCCAGTTGCTCGGAGGGGAACAGCGTGGTGTTCAGTGAGCCACCCGAGGCTTTCTTGAGGCTCTCGCCCCAGGCCTGCAGTGCGGGGTTGAGCGCGTGCTGCGCAGGCACCCAGCTCGACATCTTGATCATCACGTTCTTGTCTTGTGCCTGAGCGACCGAGCCCAGGCTCAGGGCCGCGAGCGAGGCGCCCAGGGTGAGCAGGCGTTTGCTGGTTGAAAAGTTCATCGTTTGTCTCCAGTGTGTTGTTGAAAGTGATTGATGTGATGAATGCGTGGGTTCATCCTAGACCCTTTTGGCGGTGCCAAACAGTAGGGCTTGTACCCAAGATGACAGGGGAAATTCATGAGGTGATGCGGGGATTTTTCATCCACCGGATGGGCTGCGCGACCACGGGTCGTGCTGGTGCGCCACTTTGGATCAGGGCCGCATCCAAAGACTTGCCCGCTTCGTCTTGCAAGGCCGCTTGCCGAATGCGCGCAATGCTTTGCACCTGCTCGGCCGTGCTTTGGTCCGCACGCGGCGCGGCGGCGTGCGTGATGATGTGCATCAGGTTGTCCTTGCCGCGCTCATTGGTGCTGCCGTAGCCCTTGATCAGCTGGCCGCAGCGCGCCACTTCATGGCCCAGCGCGGGGTCGCGTTGTGTGGCCTGTGTCACGGCGGCGATCCATTGCTCGATGGCCCGCTGCTCGGATTGGTAGCGGTTGCCCAGTGGGCGCAAGACCTTGAGCTTGGCCATCAGCCGCAGCGCCAACATGCCGACGATAGAGTGGGTGCCGATCTTCAAGGGCATGGCCCAGGGTGCTTGGCCTTTGGCCACACGGGCGCGGTCCCAGCGGATCAGCTGTTGCGCCCAAGTGGTGGGCAACAGGCCTGCCAGCTCGGGCACGCCGGGCTTGAAGTGGTCGTAGATTTTCAGCAGGTCGGCCTCTTGGGCCTTGACCTCGCCGCGCACCCGGTGCAGGCGGGACTCGCGGCTTTTCAGGTCGGCCACGCGCACCACATCGTCAAAGGCCATCCACAAGGCCAGCCAGCGTGCGCTTTCTTCGGTCACGGGCCAGGCCTTGGCGTCAGCGGCCTGAGCGCTTTGTTCTGCCGCCCAGATGGACGACAGGCGGCTCAGATAGGTTTGCGCATAGGCCTGGTTTTGGTATTCGAGCACACGGGCATAGCCCAGCGACACCATGGTGTGCAGCGGTGCGGGAAAGGCCTGGGCCACCGCCTCGGGCACGGCGGGTGCCGCTGGCTTGGCCGGGGCCATGACCGCTTCGATGAAATCGTGCTGCTGGCGCTGCGCTGCGATGGCGTCATAGGCCAAGCCAAAGCCGCGCAGACTGGCTTGTGCGGCTTTGCCGGTGTGGCCAATCACGGCTTCGTAATCGGCCCGTGCAAAAGGCAGCAAGCCGCTGGCCGCGATGCAGCCGAACATGACGGCGCTGACCACGGTGCCCGATGCCTGCGTCATGCGGGCCATGTCCACGATGTGGTGTGTTTTGCTGTGCGTGCTGACCAGCTCGCGCAGTGCGGCGTCGTCCTTGCGGCCATCGCCCATGCTCATTTTCTCGAGCGTGGTCAGGATGCGCGAAGACGAGGTGATCACGCAGCTGTGCTCTGCCGAGGTCAAACCGTTGCTGATTTGCCGTGCGGTCTCCAGCAGTTCGGACGAGACCAGCGCATCGAGTCGGCCGGGCAAGGGGTTCAGGCCCAGCACCGGCTGTTTGCCGCCCAGCGCGCTGCGGGGCTGCGGAAAGATCTCGATGTAATAGGTGGTGGCGCCGGTGCGCTGGGCCACGCCCGGGATGGAGGTCGCTTGCGCCGGGTGGTCCGCATGGCGGGCCACATCGACCAGCCAGTCGGCCAGCACGCCGCCGCCTTCGCCCCCCAGGGCGCACAGCAAAATGGAAATGGGTTGGGTCATGTTCGGTCTCGGTGTGGGGGCTTCAGGCCGGTTGCAGCAGGCGCACCACGCGGCTTTGCAGGCTGTGCCATAGGCGTTCGTGCCACTTGGGGTTTTGCACCACTTCGGCGCGGTAGAACGAAGGGCAAAGCGTGGCGGCGTGGGCGTTCTCGCCGCACAGGCCGCAGCCCACGCAGCCGTCGATCACGGTGGCCACCGGGTCTACTTTCAGCGGGTCGGGGTTGTCCTTGAGCGTGAGGGTGGGGCAGCCCGACAGGCGGATGCAGGCGTGGTCGCCGTTGCACACGTCTTCGTCCACGCCGTATTTCACGCGCTCCACACGCTCGCCTTGCGACAACAGCGAGGCCAGCCAGGGCTTGATGCGGCGCTGGCGCTCCAGCTGGCATTCACCTTCGGCCACGATCACTTTGAGGCCCTGAAATTCGGTGGTGAAGGCCTCGGTCAGCGTGGCCTGCATGTGGCTCACTTCGTAGGTGTGCACCGTGCGCAGCCACTGCACGCCCAGACCTTTGAGGGTGGACTCGATGGTCTGATCGGTGTGCACCAGGCTTTGCCGCTTGTCGGTGGCCGCGTCCTTGGTGTTTTCGGAGGGTGTGTTGATGATGTCCTGCGTGCCGGTGGCCGAGGTGTAGCCGTTCTTGAAGATCAGCAGCACCGCATCGTCGCCGTTGAACAGCGCACTTTGCACGCCGGTGAGCAAGCCGTTGTGCCAGAAGCCACCGTCGCCCATGACCGACAACACGCGCCGCTTCATGAGCGGCGACACGCCCGCCCGGCTGGCCAGGCTCATGCCATAGCCCAGGATGGAGTGGCCCACCGAAAACGGCTCGAAGGTCGCCAGCGCGTGGCAACCGATGTCACCCGAGATGTGCACCGGACCAACGTCTTGCTGGGCCAGCTTGAGGGCCGAGAACACGGGCCGCTCGGGGCAGCCAATGCACATGCCCGGTGGGCGTGGGGGCAAGCCTGTGCCCAAGGTCGCTTGCACTTGCTGGCGGCGTGCCGCATTGGTTTGCAGCCACTGCGGCGTGCGCTCGGGGATCAACGCTGGGCGGTGCTTTTGCAGGAACTTGAGCAAGCCTTGCGCCATCACTTCGGCGGTGTATTCGCCGCCTTGGGGCAGCATGTCTTTGCCGTGCAAAGGCGTTTGCAGGTCCTGGCGGCGCAAGGTCAGGGCCAGCTCTTGCTCGATGTACTCGGGCTGGCCTTCTTCGAGCAGCAGCACGGCCGATTTGCCCGCGCAAAAGCGGGTGAGTTCTTCGGGCACCAGGGGGTAGGTAACATTCAGCACGAGGATGGACAGCGTGCACTCGCCAAACGCATCGGCCAGCTCGAACTGCTGCAAGGCGCGGATCAGCGTGTTGTACAGGCCCCCTTGCACGATCAGGCCCAGGTCTTTGTGGGTGCTGCCTTCGAAGTGTTCGTTGAGCCGCTGCTCGGTGATGAAGCGCCGTGCTGCGGGCAAGCGTTCTTCGGTCTTGCGCTTTTCATGCACAAAGGTCACCGGTGGGTGCGCCAGGCGCATGTAGTCAAAGCCTGCGGGGTTGTCCAGAAGGTGGCGCTTGGAGATTTTCGGGGGCTGGTTGTCGCGGGTCTCAAAGCTGCCGCGCACATGGCAGGCGCGGATGCGCAGTTCCATCATCACCGGCATGTTGGACGCTTCCGACAGCTGAAAGCCTTGCTCGACCATGCGCACCATCTGGCCCAACTCTGGGCGCGGGTCCAGCAGGCACATGCCTGACTTGAGGGCGTAGGCATGCGTGCGTTCTTGAATGACGCTGGCGCCTTCGCCGTAGTCCTCGCCCACCACGATCAGCACGCCGCCAGTCACACCGGGTGAGGACAGGTTGGACAGCGCATCGGCCGCCACGTTGGTGCCCACGATCGACTTCCAGGTCACGGCACCGCGAATGGGGTAGTGGATGGACGCGCCCAACATGGCCGCAGCCGAGGCTTCGTTGGAGCAGGCCTCCACATGCACGCCCAGCTCGTCCATATAAGGCTTGGCTTGCACCATCACGTCCAGCAGGTGCGAGACCGGTGCGCCCTGGTAGCCGCCCACATAGCTCACGCCCGATTGCAGCAGGCCCTTGGTGATGGCCAGGATGCCTTCGCCGTGAAAGACCTCGCCATCGCCCTTGCGCAGGGCCTTGATCTCTTCGTGAAATGAAACTTCCAAAGCACGCTCCTTGCGTTGTGGGCCATGCCGGGCATGGCCATGGGATTCATCTTACGTATAAGTGCATAAAATAATCCGAATAAATGGTATGCACTGAATGAATATCAAAGACCTGGATCTGAATTTGCTGAGGCTGTTTGACGCGGTCTGGCGCACGCGCAGCGTGAGCCTGGCCGCGCAGCAACTGGGCATGTCGCAACCGGCCGCCAGCCAGGGCCTGGCCCGCTTGCGCAGCATGCTGGGCGATGCCTTGTTTGAGCGCAGCGGCTCGGGCGTGCGGCCCACGCCGCGTGCAGACCGGCTGGCGCAGGCGGTGCAGACCGCTTTGGGCACCATCGAAGAAGCCCTCAACGCTTCGCAGGTGTTCGACCCCTTGCGCTCTGCGCGGGTGGTGCGCGTGCATTTGAGCGACATCGGCGAGGCCCGCTTTTTGCCCGATCTGGTGCTGGCCTTGCAGCGGCTGGCGCCGGGCATGCGGCTCGAAGCCTGGCCGCTGGCGCACGACAAGATCGGCCCGGCGCTGGACAACGGCCAGCTGGATTTGGCGATCGGGTTTTTGCCCGAAGTGACCGAGACCTTGCAGCAAGCCTTGCTGAGTGACCGTTATGTGCTGCTGTTGCGCCAAGGTCACCCGGTGGCCCAGCTTTGGGCCAAGCTCAAGAAGGCTGGCAGCCCGAACCCGGGGGAGGTGCATGCGCTGTTGGCCGAGCTGGAGTTTGCCGCGGTGCGCACCCATGCGGACACTTTGCGCATTCTGGATTTGATGCATTGGCAGCACCGTTTGCGATTGACGGTGAGCCATTTTTTGTCGCTGCCCGGCATTGTCCGCAGCAGCGATCTGGCCGTGTTGATGCCCCACAACTTTGCGCAAGGCTTTGCCGAGGCGGGTGCGCTGGCCATCATCGAGCCCGATTTGCCGCTGCGTGACTTCACCGTCTCCATGCACTGGAGCCAGCGTTTTGACAAAGACCCTTGCTTGCAGTGGTTGCGTGCTACCGTTTCCCAATTGTTCAGTTCCAACCGACCATGACCTCTTTGAAACCTTACCTCAGCGAAACCGAAGCGCCCAGTCGCGCCGATGTGGACGCCTTGCGCGGCCTGACCCTGCTTGAATTTGGCACCGACTGGTGCGGCCACTGCCGCGCCGCCCAGCCTGCGGTGGCCCAGGCGCTGGCCCAGCAGCCGCAGTGGCAACACCTCAAGGTCGAAGACGGCCCGGGCCGCGCGCTGGGCCGCAGTTACCGCGTCAAGCTCTGGCCCACTTTGCTCGTCTTGCGCGACGGGCAAGAGGTGGCCCGTGTGGTGCGCCCCACGGCCGTGCAAGAGGTGTTGGCCGCGCTGTCGGCCTGAAGCATGTCGAACGTGGCGACTTGGCTGATGCCGATCGAGGCGGCCTTGCGCGCGCAGGCCGATGCGCAGCAGGCCGTGCCCATGAAGGCCTACATGTTGGGTCAGTTCGAGTTTCTGGGCATCCGCGCAGGCCCACGGCGTGAGGCTCTGAAGCAGGCATTCCAGGGCTTGCCCCAATTCACGGGCACCGCTGATGAACTGCTGGCGCTGGCCCATGCGCTGTGGCGCCTGCCCGAGCGTGAGTTCCGATACGCCGCCATCGACCTGCTGGCCAAGCACCACAAACGGCTGGAGGTGAGTGCCTTGCCGAGCATCCTGCAGCTGGTGCAGACCGACCCGTGGTGGGACACGGTCGACGGTCTGGCCGGGGTGGTGGGTGACGTGCTGCTGCGTGCCAAAACCAGCCAGCCCGATGTACAGCGCCACATGGACGCTGGCCTGGTCCATCCCCACCTGTGGGTGCGCCGCGTGGCCATGTTGCACCAGCTGGGTTGGCGTGAGCAGACCGATCAGGATCGTTTGTTCCGCTACGCGTTGACGCTGGCCCCCGAGACAGACTTTTTCATCCGCAAAGCCATTGGCTGGGCCTTGCGTGACCATGCGCGCACCCAGCCTGAGGCGGTGCGCGCTTTTCTGGCCCGGCATGCCGGGCAGTTGTCAGGCCTCACGCGCAGGGAGGCAGGCAAGCATCTGGGCTGACCGGATGGGGTGGTGCAGAATGCATAAATACTGTATAAATATACAGTCATGCAAAAGCCATCCATCGCCATCCCCATCAGCCAGATCAAAGGCCGTGGCAGCGCCACGCGCCTGGCGCACCGCTTCGAGCGCGATGCCCGTGAGCCTTTTGACGACGGTTGGGCGGTCGACCCCGAAGAAGCCACGCGCATCGCCACCACCTGGACTTGGGAAGACGCCAAAAGCGCCATCAGCCGCAACAACTCGCCCGACATCGGCTTTGACCGCTCGATCAACCCCTACCGTGGCTGCGAGCACGGTTGCAGCTACTGCTATGCCCGCCCCTCACACAGCTATCTGGGCCTGTCGCCCGGGCTGGATTTCGAAACCCGTTTGATCGCCAAGCGGGGCCTGAAAGAGCGCCTGATCCACGAGCTGGCCAGTCCGCGTTACAGCCCCGGCATGATGGCGCTGGGCACCATCACCGACGCCTACCAGCCCCTGGACCGCGAACTGCGACTGACCCGCGAGGTCTTGCAGGTGCTGCACGACTGCCACCACCCCATGGCGGTGGTGACCAAGGGCAGCGGCATCGAGCGCGACATTGACCTGCTCGCGCCCATGGCCGCGCGCAGGCAGGCGGGCGTGTACGTGAGCGTGACCACGCTCGACGCAGACCTCGCCCGCCGTATGGAGCCTCGCGCTGCTGCACCCTGGCGGCGCTTGCGTACCATCCGCACGCTGGCCGATGCGGGTATCCCGGTGGGGGTGAGTGTGTCGCCGCAAATACCGTTCATCAACGACGACATGGAGCAAGTGCTTGAGGCGGCCCGTGACGCCGGGGCCACGAGCGCGTTTTATGTGGTGCTGCGCCTGCCGTGGGAGCTGTCGCCGCTGTTTCGGCAATGGCTGGACCTGCATTACCCCGACCGCGCCGCGCGCGTGATGGCACGCATGCACGATCTGCGCGGGGGCAAGGATTACGACGCCAGCTTTGCCACGCGCCGCAGCGGCCAGGGTATCTGGGCCGACCTGATCGCCCAGCGCTTTGACAAGGCCTGCAGGCGGCTGGGCCTGAACCGCCAGCGGCACGACTGGCATGTGGACGGATTCAGGCCGCCGTCCACGGTGGGGCAGATGGGTTTGTTTTGACGCACCAGGCCAAGCCGCTTGTGGTTTACTTGGACAACAGCTTTCGAAGAGTCTTGTCCATGAACACTTTCCAGAACAACCGGTATTTCGCCTTCACCCCGCAGGCCATTTTTGATGCCATCCAGGCCCCCGAGCGGCTGGCCCGTTGGTGGGGGCCGAATGGGTTCACCAACGCGTTCGAGGTCTTCGACTTTCGCGCGGGTGGGCGCTGGGTGTTTGACATGGTCGGGCCGGACGGCACACGGTATGCCAATGAGTGCGTGTTTGCCCACATCGAGGCCAACCGCCAAGTGGTGATTGACCACAGCTGTGCGCCTTTGTTCAGGCTCACCATCACGCTCACGCCCGAAGGCGATGGCACGCGTGTGCACTGGCTTCAGGTGTTTGAAGATCCCGCATTCGCCCAGGCCATGAAGCACATTCTGGAGCCTGCCAATGCGCAGAATCTGGAGCGCCTTGAACGCGAGTTGGCTGGGGTGGTGTGATCTGCCGCACACAAGCTGCGCAGGCCCCATGACACAGGGAAAGAACAGGCAGAGAATGCCTGTCCGATCACCGACTGGAGACCCTCATGGATGCAACCCAAAACAAAGTCGCCATCGACGCCCTCAACCGCATCATGGAACTGGAACTGGCAGGGGTGGTGAAGTACACCCACTACGCGCTCATGGTCTACGGCTACAACCGCATTCCAATCGTCTCATGGATGAAAGGCAATGCCGACGAAAGCCTGGTGCATGCGCACAAGGCGGGGGAGTTGGTCACCTTGCTGGGTGGTCATCCTTCGCTGAAGATCGGCCCTTTGCTGGAAACCGAGCAGCACGACATCGGCGAGATCCTGCGCGAAAGTCTGGAACACGAGAAAACGGCGCTGGCGGCCTACTATGACCTTCTGAAAAAGGTGGAAGGTCACTCCGTTCATTTGGAAGAATACGCGCGCGAGATGATCGTGATCGAAGAGTTGCACCAGGACGAGGTCAACAAGATGCTGCGCCGGCCGGGCGAGATGGCCGCATTCTGTGACTGACAGGCCCTGAACAGCGGACCTGTTTCATCCGGCCAGCAAAGCGCCTGCGTCCTCGTACCAGAACATCAGCGCGGCGTCGTAGCCCTCCCACACGCAGCCATTGCAACCGCGCCCGCAGCACGAGGTGGGCTCGGGTGGGGGCTCCCTGAAGTCGTGGCCGGCGGCCTGCAGGCGCTGCTGAAATTGCGCAATGCCCCGGCGCACGGCTTCGCGCTGGGACTGGTTGGGGTCGACGATGGGGTGTTCCTTGCCTTCGGTCATGCCTTATTGTCGGTCAGCGGCAGGCGGGTTTTGAGCGACAACACAGCGCTTTTGTGTGGGCAGTTGTCGGCTGGAGTTCACCCGAGAGGACACAGCTTCAGCAAGTGGCGCAAGCCTGCAAAGCTTTGGCCGTTTGCAAACGTGTCTCCTCGACCAGAAAATCCAGAAAGACCCGGGTGCGTTGCGGCATGAATTTGCGGGTGGGCACGGCCGCGTACATGCTCAGCCGACCCGTGATCCACGGTGCCAGCACCCGCACCAGCTCACCGCGTGTCAGATACGGTGCCACCATGTCCATTGCCACCGAGGTGATGCCCGCGCCATCGAGCGCCGCGCGCAACAGGCTGTCGGTGTGGTTGGCCAGCAGCACCGGCTGGATGTCGATCTCGATGGGCTGCGTTGGGTTGTCGGGGCACCACATTTGCCACATGCGAGGCCGCATGTGGGGCATTTTCAGGCGCAGGCAATCGTGCTGCATCAGGTCCTGTGGTTGCTGCGGCGCGCCGCGTCGGCGCAGGTACTCGGGCGAGGCCACCAAAATGGCTTCGGACTCCAGCACCTTGCGCGCAATCACATCGCCGTTAAAGCTCTCATCGGTGCCCAGCAAGGTGATGTCGAAGTCCTCAATCGGTGGCTCCCGCAAGGTTTCCACCTCCAGCTCGATCAGGATTTTGGGATAACGCCTGCGAAACTCCGCCAGCAAAGGCGCAACCACATAAGTCGCCAGCACCGGTGGCGCATGCAGGCGCAGCAGGCCCGCCAGCTCGGTGGTCTGCGCACTGACCACCGCATCGGCTTCGTCAATGTCTTGCAGGATGCTGCGCACACGGCCCAGGTACTGTTGACCCGCTTCGGTCAGCGACAGGCGGCGAGTCGAGCGCTGCAGCAAGCGCGTGCCCAGGTGGTCTTCCAGATCGGCCACCAGGCGCGTGACCACCGGCGCTGACATGTCCAGCGCACGGGCAGCGGCGGCAAATCCCCCCTCATTCACCACGCGCTCAAACACGCGCATCGACAACAAACGGTCCATGAAGCACTCCAAAGCGGGATTTCAAGCCCCTGATTGTTCCGAATTTAGAAATAACTCACTGTATTTTTGGTTGTTTTTCTATTGATCCGGAAATTTTACAGTTCAAGCCATCGATGCAGCGCTTTCAATCAACGCTTCACCGATCAGGTCAAAGCCCCGTCAATCCGACAGGCAGACCGTTTTTCAAACTTTCAAGGAAACCTGATCATGAACCGCTCTTATTTCTCCGCCATCACCCTCGCTGTTGCTGCCTTGGCTGCTGGAAACGCCATGGCTGCCGACGCATCTGCAGCCAAAACCCGTGAGCAAGTCAAAGCCGAACTGGCCGAAGCCATTCGCACGGGCGACTTTGTCGTCAACAGCGAAACCCAGCAAAAAGCCAATGAACTGAACCCAAGCCTGTACCCCGCCAAGTCGGTCGCTCAGGGCAAGACCCGCGAGCAGGTGAAGGCCGAGCTGGCCGAAGCCCTGCGCACCGGCGACTTCGTCGTCAACGGTGAAACCCATCAAAAAGCCAATGAAGTGAACCCTGGCCTGTACCCCGCCAAGTCTGCTGCCCAGGGCAAGACCCGCGAGCAAGTGAAGGCCGAGTTGGCCGAAGCCCTCCGCACCGGCAACATCATGGCGGATGGTGAAACTGGTCTGAAGTTGAACCAGTTGTACCCCCAGCGTTACAACCGCAACATCTGAGGAGTCACCACACGGCCAGCCTGTCCATCGGGGTGATGGTCCCGGGCATGGCCTGAGCATGGCCCTATCCGGCCGATCTTCAGCGGCGTCGATGACGCCGCTTTTTTTGCGCCATGTGGACTCAAGGGTTTTGAGCCATGTCGCTGTGGGTGAGTTGTCCTTGAACCACTGTGTGCGCAATCAGTCGCTCATCGCCCAGCACGATCATGGCGAACAGCCATTCGGCCAGGGTCTCGGTTTGCGCTGTGCGTCGGGCCAGCAGGGGCGTGGCTTTCGGGTTGAGCACCACGAAGTCGGCTTCGCAGCCGGGCAGCAGGTTGCCTACCTTGCCGCCCAAATCCAGCGCGGCGGCGGCACCTGCCGTGTGTTGCCACCACAGGTGTTCGGGTGCCAGGCTGATGCCAGGATGCCCCACACTTTGCCTTGCCACCGTGTAGGCTGCGTGCATGGTGTGGAAGGGGCTGAAGCTGGTGCCGCCACCCACATCGCTGGCCAGGCCATAGCGCAAGCCCGCCGCGTCCGAGGCGGTGTAGTCGAAAAAGCCGCTGCCTAAAAACAGGTTGCTGGTGGGGCTGACAGCTGCGGTGGCACCCACTTCGGCCATGCGGCGTCGGTCGGCTTCATCGAGGTAGATGCAGTGCGCGTACACCGAACGCTGGCGTAGCAGGCCTGCGCGGTCGTACACGTCCAGATAGCTGCGTGCTTCGGGGAACAGTTCTTTGACCCAGCGGATTTCGTCGAGGTTTTCCGCCACATGCGACTGGATCCACACATCGGGGAATTGCTGCGCGATCTCGCCCGCGCCGTGCAACTGCTCAGGGCTGCTGGTGGGTGCAAAGCGAGGTGTGATGGCGTAGCCCAGGCGGTCCACGCCGTGCCAACGACGGATCAGGTCTTCGGTCTGGCGCAGGCTCAAAGCCGTGTCGGTGTCGCGCAGGCCGTCGGGGCTGTGGCGGTCTTGCAGCACCTTGCCGGTGACCATGCGCAGACGGCGTTTTTGCGCCTCGGCCATGAACACATCGACCGACTCGGGATGCGCGGTCGCAAAGCACAGCGCCGTGGTCACACCGTGGCGCATGAGCTCGTCCATGAAAAACGTGGTCACTTCGTGGGCGTAGGCGGGCTCTGAAAAATGCTTTTCGTGCGGGAAGGTGTAGTGCTCCAGCCAAGGTAGCAGGCCGTCGGCGGGCGAGCCAATCACATCGGTCTGCGGGTAGTGGATGTGCAGGTCCACAAAGCCGGGTGCGATGCACAGGCCAGGCCAGTGGGTCACGGGCAGGTCGGGGTATTGCGGGGCCAGCTCGCGGTAGGGGCCGATGGCCTGGATGCGCACGATGCCGTCGGCTTCGCGGGCCGTGACCAGCAGACCGTCTTGTTCGTGGCGGGCATGCGCTTGGGCCGGATCGGCAAACCACAACAGGCTGGCGCGCCAGCCTTGGAGCTCGGTCAGATGGGGGGTGTGGCGCATGGGTCAGGCGGGGATAAACACGGGTAAGAAGGGGGTGTCTGCAGTGGTACATTGTGCGGCAATCTCTTCGCTTGCAAGGCCCTTGCCAATGCTTTAGGCATGGACTTTGCGAGTGACTTATTCAGTTCCTCATTCGCACCCGACATGACCACACCCCTTTTGTCTTTGCAGGGCATCACCAAGCGCTACCCGGGCGTGGTGGCCAACCAGGACGTGTCGCTGACCGTGATGCCCGGCCAGGCCCATGCCGTGCTGGGTGAAAACGGCGCGGGCAAGTCTACCCTGATGAAAATCATCTACGGCTCGGTCAAGCCCGACGAAGGTCAGGTGGTGTTCAACGGCCAGTCGGTGCAGATCCGCAACCCGCAAGAAGCGCGCAAGCTGGGCATCAGCATGGTGTTCCAGCACTTCAGCTTGTTTGACACCCTCACGGTGGCTGAAAACGTCTGGCTGGGGCTGGACAAGTCGCTGAGCCTGGCGGAGGTGACCGAGCGCATCCTGGCCAAGGCCAGCGAATACGGCCTGGACCTGGAGCCCGATCGCCCGGTTCACACCCTGAGCGTGGGCGAGATGCAGCGTGTCGAGATCATCCGCGCCTTGCTGACCGAGCCCAAGCTCTTGATTCTGGACGAGCCCACTTCGGTGCTGACGCCGCAAGCGGTCGAGAAACTCTTTGTGGTGCTGCACAAGCTGGTCAGCCAGGGCTGCAGCATTTTGTACATCTCGCACAAGCTGCACGAAATCCGAGCCCTGTGCAGCGCTTGCACCGTGCTGCGCGGCGGCAAGCTCACCGGCGTTTGCGACCCGCGTGAAGAAACCAACGCCAGCCTGAGCCGCTTGATGATTGGGGCCGAGCCGCCTGCGTTGGCCCCCACGCCTCGCACGCCAGGAGATGTGGTGCTGTCGGTCAAGGGCCTGCAACTGGATAAGCAAGACCCGTTTGGTGTGGACTTGCAGGGCATTGACCTCCAGGTGCGCAGCGGCGAGGTGGTGGGCCTGGCCGGGGTCTCGGGCAATGGCCAGCGCGAGCTGATGTGGGCTTTGTCGGGTGAAGACACCCGTTCGCCCGCGGCAGCCATCACGCTGTTGGGGCAAAGTGCTGGACAGCTGCCCCCGCGTGCGCGGCGCAGCCTGGGACTGCACTTCGTGCCCGAAGAGCGTTTGGGCAGAGGCGCAGTGCCGTCGATGAGCTTGGCGCACAACCTGCTGCTGACCCGCAGCGAGGCGCTGGGCACCGGCGGCTGGATCCGCATGGGGGCGCTGGCCGATCAGGCGCGCAGCATCATTGAGCGCTTCAAGGTCAAGGCCTCGGGGCCGGATGCGGCAGCGCGTTCGCTGTCGGGCGGCAATTTGCAAAAGTTCATCGTGGGGCGCGAGATCAGCGCAGCCCCCAAGCTGCTGATCGTCTCGCAACCCACCTGGGGCGTGGACGTGGGCGCAGCGGCGCAGATCCGCGCCGAAATTCTGGCACTGCGCGATGCGGGTTGTGCTGTGCTGGTGGTGAGTGAGGAGCTGGAAGAATTGTTTGAAATTTCTGACCGATTGCATGTGATCGCCAAAGGCCGTCTGTCACCCTCACTGCCCCGGGCCGAAGCCACGGTGGCGCTGATTGGTGAATGGATGAGCGGGCTGTGGCCTGCCGCCAAGGCCGAGATGGCCCAAGGAGCGCAGCATGTTCAAGCTTGAAGCCCGTCCGCAGGCTTCGCGCCTGTGGACTTATGCCTCGCCCCTGCTGGCGCTGGCGCTCACCGTGGTGCTCGGCGTGATCTTGTTCATCGCGCTGGGCAAAGACCCGGTGCGCGCCTTGCAGATGTTTTTCTGGGAGCCGATCAAATCGGGCTATGCCTTGGGCGAGCTGATGGTCAAGGCCACGCCACTGCTTTTGATCGCGCTGGGGCTGGCCGTGTGCTTTCGCTCCAATGTGTGGAACATTGGTGCCGAAGGCCAGTTTGTGATCGGTGCGGTGTGTGCCGGTGGCGTGGCCATGCTGGCAGGCAAAGACACAGGTCGTTGGGTGGTGCTGGTCATCATCGCGGCAGGCGTGTTGGGCGGCATGCTGTGGGCGGGCCTGACGGCCTTGCTGCGTGATCGCTTCAACGCCAGCGAAATTCTGGTGAGCCTGATGCTGGTCTATGTGGCCGACATGGTGCTGAGCTATTTGGTTTATGGCCCCTGGAAAGATCCGGCGGGCTACAACTTTCCGCAGACCAAGACCTTTGAGGCGGTGACGCAGATCCCGCGCCTGATGACCGGCTCGCGGGTGAGCGTGGGTCTGTTGATTGCGCTGGCGGCAGCGGCTGGGCTGTGGGTTTTTTTGTTCCGCACCCGGGCGGGCTTTGCCCAGCAGGTGGGCGGGCTGGCGCCCGATGCCGCGCGCTATGCGGGCTTTTCTTCGCGCAAGGCACTGTGGGTGGCGCTCTTGACTTCGGGCGGCGCGGCCGGTCTGGCAGGCGCTTTGGAAGTGGCCGGGCCCATTGGGCAGCTCACGCCTTATGTGCCTGCCGCTTATGGTTTTGCCGCCATCATCGTGGCCTTTGTCGGGCGCTTGCATCCGGCGGGTATGGGGCTGTCGGCGGTGCTCATGAGCATGTTCTACATCGGCGGCGAATTGGCGCAATCGCGTTTGGGCCTGCCCAAGTCGATCACCGGCGTGTTTCAGGGCCTGTTGCTGTTTTGTTTGCTGGCGTGTGACACGCTGGTGGCCTACCGTTTGCGCTGGGTGGCTGCCCGGTCTGCGGTGGCAGGAGGGAAAGCCTGATGGAATCGTACGCACTGTTGGTGGCCGCCACGCTGAACGCGGGCACCGTGTTGGCGCTGGCTGCTTTGGGTTTGCTCATCAATGAAAAAGCCGGGGTGCTCAACCTCGGGGCCGAGGGCATGATGCTGTGCGCAGCCATTGCCGGTTTTGCCGCCGTGGTGCACACCGGCAACGACTGGATCGGCTTTGCCGCAGGCATGGGGGCAGGGGCCGTGCTCGCCGCCATCTTTGGCGTGCTGGTCATCTGGCTGGGCACCAACCAATACGCCACCGGGCTGGCGCTGAGCCTGTTCGGTGCGGGTTTCTCGGCCTTTGCGGGCATCGCCTATGTGCAAGAGAAAGTGCCCGAGCGCGCCTCTTACGCGATTCCCTTTTTGGCCGATATGCCGCTGGTGGGCCCTGCGCTGTTTCGCCAACATCCGCTGGTCTATGTGACCATCGCACTGGTCTTGGGCCTGATCTGGTTTTTGTACAAAAGCCGCACCGGTCTGGTGCTGCGCTCGGTGGGTGAATCGCCCGAATCGGCCCATGCTCTGGGCTATCCGGTGCGCCGCATCCGCCTGATGGCGGTGGTGGCAGGTGGTGCGCTGTGCGGCCTGTCGGGCGCTTACATCTCGGTGGTTTACACCCCGCTGTGGGTCGAGGGCATGGTGGCGGGCAAGGGCTGGATCGCTTTGGCCCTGACCACCTTTGCCACCTGGCGCCCGGCACGGGTCTTGCTTGGTGCTTACCTGTTCGGTGGCGTGACCATGCTGCAGTTCCATTTGCAAGGTGCGGGCGTGGACATGCCCAGCCAGTTGCTCACGGCGCTGCCTTATGTGTCCACCATCGTGGTGCTGGCGCTGATCTCGCGCAACCCGGCCTGGATCCGGATCAACATGCCCGCTTCGCTTGGGAAAGCATTTCATCCGGGTTCATAATTGTTTTTCTCCCTCCCTGTAACCCTGTTCAACAACAAAAAGGAACTGACATGACAGACATCTCCAAACGCGCCGTCGTCAAGATGGTCGCCCTGACCGCTGTGGCTGCTGCCGCACTGGTCGGCTGTGGCAAAAAAGAAGAAGCCCCCAAGGCTGAAGCGCCCGCTGCGGCCAAGGCCGAGCCCCTGAAGATCGCGTTTGCCTATGTCGGTCCTGTGGGCGACGGTGGCTGGACCTTTGCGCACGACAACGGCCGCAAAGCCCTCGAAGCCGAGTTTGGCGACAAGATCGTCACCAGCTTCGTCGAAAAAGTGCCTGAAAGCGCCGACGCCGAGCGCGTGATCCGCGACATGGCAGGTCAGGGCAACAAGCTGATTTTTGGCACCACCTTTGGCTACATGGAGCCTATGCTCAAGGCCGCTGCCGACCTGAAAGACGTCAAGTTCGAGCACGCCACCGGCTACAAAACCGCCGAGAACATGCGCACCTACGACAGCCGCACCTACCAAGGCGCATACATGGCGGGCGTGATCGCGGGCAAGATGACCAAGACCAACACCGTGGGTGTGGTCGGCTCCATCCCAATTCCTGAAGTGATCCGCAACATCAACAGCTTCACGCTGGGTGCGCAGTCGGTCAACCCCAAGATCAAGACCAAAGTGGTCTGGGTCAACGACTGGTTCAACCCACCGAAAGAAACCGAAGCCGCCACCGCCCTGATCAACGGCGGCGCTGATGTGCTGATGCAAAACACCGACTCGCCTGCCGTGTTGCAGACCGCCGAAAAAATGGGCAAGCGCGCCTTCGGCTGGGACTCCGACATGACCGCCTACGGCCCCAAAGCCCACCTGGGTTCGGCCGTGATCAACTGGGGTCCTTACTACATCAAGGCCACACGTGACGCCCTCGAAGGCAAGTGGGCCACCGGTCAAAGCTGGTGGGGCGTGAAAGAAGGCGCGATCGACTTCGTGTCGGTGGCCGCTGACGTGCCCGAAGATGCCAAGAAAAAGCTCGACGAAGTCAAAGCGGGTTTGAAGGCCGGTACCTTTGAAATCTGGAAAGGCCCGATCCTGGGTCAAGACGGCAAAGAAGTGCTGGCCAAAGACGCTGTGGCCGACGACAAGTTCCTGGGCGGCATCAACTTCTACGTCAAGGGCGTGGAAGGCAAGATCCCTGGCGGCAAATGATTTTTAACTGACTTTGATAGGAACTGAACCATGAAAACAAAAATTTCCCTGATCGCATTGGCCGTGTTGTCCCTTGGCGCACAGGCTGCGGACTGGAGCGACACGTCGGTGGGCTACCGTTATGCATCCCAACAGTCCGAGCCAGGTGTGAGTGACAGTGTTTCCAAAAACATCCTCAGCGTGACGCATGTCAGTGGAGACAAGTTGGGTACCAACTTCTTCACGATCGACTTGTTGAAGTCTGGCAGCAATGACCCTTCTGCCAGCGGTCCTTCAGGTGCCCAAGAGTGGTATGGCTTTTACAAGCGCAGCTTCTCGTTGACGGCTTTGTCGGGTCAGCCCGTGACCTTGGGCTTTGCCAAGGATGTGAGTTTGACGGCACGCGTGGATGCGGGTGCAAAAAACACGGCCTTCGCGCCATCACCGTTCAAAGTGCGTTTGGGTGCCAGTGCTGCCATGCCGGTGAGCGCCGGTTTTTGGGATGTGGGTGTGGATCTCTACAAAGAGAAGAACCACAACGGCCTGGTCGGCAAAGACGTGACGTTTGACACCGCTGTGGCTTTGACGTCTGCTTGGGCCATTCCAGCAGGCCCTGGCACATTTGGTGGCTTCATCGATATCGTGGGTCCCAAAGGCAAGGATGGATTTGGTGACAAAACCAAGACCGAAGTCCTGGCGCGTGGTACCTACATGGTTGATGTGGCAGGCCCTAAAAGTGGTTTGAAAGCGGGTGTGGGTGTGGAGTACTGGAGCAACAAATTTGGTTGTAACAACAGCACCAGTTTTGTGAAGAACAGCTGCAAGGCGACAACACCTTTGTTGCTGGTGGAATACCACCTGTGATCGGTCTTTACAAGTTCTGACTTGCTTCAGGGTGACCCGAGTGAACATGATGTGATGCTCGAGACACTCTGATGACCCCAAGCTGCCCGGAATTTTTCGGGCAGCTTTTTTTTATGTCGTCTCCGTTTGGATTTGAATTTTTGTTGAGTTTGGCGTTCAATAGAACGCAGACCCAGCCTTTGTCCTTGAATGACTGAAAGCGCCAGATGAAAATCCACGCCATCCCCTCGCACCGCTTTCCAGAATTGCTGCGGGTCATGCCCAAGGCCGAGCTGCACATCCACATTGAAGGCTCCCTGGAGCCCGAGCTGATCTTTGCACTGGCCAAGCGCAACGGCGTGCAGCTGCCCTATGCCGATGTGGCGGCTTTGCGCAGCGCCTACGCCTTCACCAATTTGCAAAGTTTTCTGGACCTGTATTACGCCGGGGCCAGCGTGCTGCTGCACGAGCAGGATTTTTACGACATGGCTTGGGCGTATTTCGAGAAAGCTGCGGCTGACCATGTGGTGCGGGCCGAGCTGTTCTTTGATCCACAAACCCACACAACCCGGGGTGTGGCCATGGGCGCGGTCATTGAAGGCTTGCACCGCGCCTGCCGTGATGCGCAGGCCCAATGGGGCATCAGCGCCGATCTGATTTTGTGTTTCTTGCGCCATCTGCCCGAAGACGATGCCCTGGCCACGCTGGAAGAGGCCATGCCCTGGCGCGAGCACTTCATCGGTGTGGGCCTCGATTCGAGCGAGGTGGGGCATCCGCCTGAAAAATTTGCCCGCGTGTTTGCGCGTGCCCGCGAGCAAGGTCTGCATGTGGTGGCCCATGCGGGCGAGGAGGGGCCGCCAGCCTACATCTGGAGCGCACTCGATGCCCTGCAGGTCGAGCGCATCGACCACGGCGTGCAGGCCATCCACGATGCCGCATTGATGAAGCGCCTGGCCGACAGCCACATGCCACTCACGGTTTGCCCCTTGTCCAACCTCAAGCTGTGTGTGTTCAAGAGCCTGGCCGATCACAACCTGGGCCAGATGCTGGACGCCGGTCTGTGCGTCACGATCAATTCGGACGACCCGGCCTACTTTGGGGGCTACCTGAACGAGAACTACCTGCAGACCTTTGCGGCCCTGCATCTGGGGGCACCGCAGGCCTACAAGCTGGCTGCCAACAGCATCGAGGCGAGTTTTGCACCCGAGGAGGACAAGCACCGCTGGATGCATGAACTCAAGCAATGCTTTCTGGGTTTTACGGAAGCGGACTGACGGCGTGCGCAAGCCCCGTTAAAATCTTCGCAAAGCCCGCTGCCCCGGCGGGCTTTGTTTTGTTCAATCTCCGGGGCCATGTAGAGGACTACCATGTACAAAAACCTCGCAGCCACGCTCGTGGCCGCCTGCTTTTCTCTCACCGGCGCACAGGCCCAAACCTCGGCGCAAACTCCTATCAAACTCACCGAGCCCATCAAGGCCGGTTTTGTCTACGTTTCGCCCATCACCGAAGCGGGCTGGACGCGCCAGCACGACGAGGGCCGCAAGGCCGTCGAAAAGGCTTTGGGCGATCAGGTCAAGACCACCTTTGTGGCCGATGTGCCCGAAGGTGCTGATGCCGAGCGCGTGATCCGCGACCTGGCACAGCAGGGCAACCAGATCATTTTCACGCCCAGCTTTGGCTACATGGAGCCCACGCTCAAGGTGGCCAAGGATTTTCCGAACGTGAAGTTCGAATCGGTCACCGGCTTCAAAACGGCGGCCAACGTGTCGGCCTCGAATGCCCGCTATTACGAAGGCCGTTACCTGGCCGGCATGGCCGCCGGGCGCATGACGAAATCCAACGTGGCCGGTTATGTGGCGGGTTTCCCGATCCCCGAGGTGCTGCAGGGCATCAACGCCTTCACTTTGGGCATGCGTTCGGTGAACCCCAAAGCCATCGTCAAGGTGGTCTGGCTCAACGCCTGGTTCGATCCACCCAAAGAGCGCGAAGCGGCCATGGCCCTGTTCAATCAGGATGTGGACGTGATCGCTTTTCACACTGGCTCAACCGCCGTGATGGCCGCAGCGCAAGAGCGCGGCAAGATGGCCGTGGCCTACCACTCGGACATGCGCAAAATCGGGCCTGATGCGCAGATCATCGCGGTCACTCACCAGTGGGGCGACTACTACACCGCCCGTGTCAAAGCGGCCATGAACGGCAGCTGGACTTCGGGCAGCGTGTGGGGCGGCGTCAAGGAAGGCATGATTCGCGTGGGCGACTTTGGCCCCAAAGTGCCCAAGAAGGTCCAGGACGAGATCCTGGCCAAGCAAAAATTGGTGGGCGCAGGCAAGTTGCTGCCTTTTGCCGGTCCCATCACCGACAACGAAGGCCATGCTGTGCTGCCCGCAGGCCAGAGCCTGAACGACGGCCAGATCCTGGGCATGAACTACCTGGTGCAGGGCGTGGTGGGCAAGGTTTCGCGTTGACCGTTGTGAGGGGCTGGGCGGTGCGTTCAGTCCCCCACTAAAATCGAGCCCATCATCAAAGGACGCACCATGAGCATCAAGAGCGACAAATGGATCCGCCGCATGGCCGAGCAGCACGGCATGATCGAGCCGTTCGAGCCCGGCCAGATCCGTCAGAACGCTGCGGGCGAAAAAATCGTGAGCTACGGCACCAGCAGCTATGGCTACGACATCCGCTGCGCGCCCGAGTTCAAGGTGTTCACCAACATCTACAGCACGGTGGTGGATCCCAAGAACTTTGACGAAAAGAGTTTTGTGGACATCCACAGCGATGTCTGCATCATCCCGCCCAACAGTTTTGCGCTGGCCCGCACCGTCGAGTACTTCCGCATTCCGCGCAATGTGCTGACCGTTTGCTTGGGCAAGAGCACCTATGCCCGCTGCGGCATCATCGTGAATGTGACGCCCTTTGAGCCCGAGTGGGAAGGCTATGTGACCCTGGAGTTTTCCAACACCACACCGCTGCCCGCCAAGATTTATGCGGGTGAGGGCTGTGCGCAGGTTTTGTTCTTCGAGAGCGATGAAGTCTGCGAAACCAGCTACAAGGACCGGGGTGGCAAGTACCAGGGCCAAGTGGGTGTGACGCTGCCCAAGACCTGAGGTCTGACACCTGTTTTTGGGGTCGTCAGCCCAAAGTGCGACAATAGCAGGTTAATGACTGCATCTTTTTCCAATTTATCGCTGGCGCCCACGCTGGCACGAGCCGTGGCCGAAATGGGCTACGAATCCATGACGCCCATCCAGGCCCAAGCCATTCCGGTGGTGTTGACGGGCCAGGACGTGATGGGCGCTGCCCAGACGGGCACCGGCAAAACAGCGGCTTTCTCGCTGCCTTTGTTGCAGCGCCTGCTCAAGCACGAAAACCCCTCCACATCCCCCGCGCGTCACCCTGTGCGTGCCTTGGTGTTGTTGCCCACGCGTGAGCTGGCCGACCAGGTGGCCCAGCAGATCAAGATGTACGCCAAGTACACCCAGCTGCGCAGCGCGGTGGTGTTTGGCGGCATGGACATGAAGCCCCAGACCCTGGAGCTGAAAAAAGGCGTTGAGGTGCTGGTCGCCACGCCGGGCCGTCTGCTGGACCACATTGAAGCCAAAAACGCGGTCTTGAACCAGGTCGAGTACGTGGTGCTGGACGAAGCCGACCGCATGCTGGACATCGGCTTTTTGCCCGATTTGCAGCGCATCCTGAGCTTCTTGCCCAAGCAGCGCACCACGCTGCTGTTCTCGGCCACCTTCTCGCCCGAGATCAAGCGCCTGGCTGGCAGCTATTTGCAAAACCCGATCACCATCGAGGTGGCGCGCCCCAACGAAACCGCCTCCACTGTCGAGCAGCGTTTTTACGCCGCCCAAGACGACGACAAGCGCCGCGTGATCCGCAAGGTGCTGACCGACCGGGGCATCAAGCAAGCGTTCATCTTTGTGAACAGCAAGCTCGGCTGCGGCCGTTTGGCCCGTTCGCTGGAGCGTGAAGGCCTGCGCACCGCCGCCTTGCACGGTGACAAGAGCCAGGACGAGCGCTTGAAAGCCTTGGAGGCCTTCAAACAAGGCGAAGTGGACTTGCTGGTGTGTACCGATGTGGCCGCGCGCGGCCTGGACATCAAGGACGTGCCTGCGGTGTTCAACTTCGATGTGCCCTTCAACGCCGAAGACTATGTGCACCGCATTGGCCGCACAGGCCGTGCCGGGGCTTCGGGCCTGGCCGTGACCCTGGTCAGCCCATCAGACACCCGCCTGGTGGGGGACATCGAAAAACTGATCAAGAAAAAGCTCGAGGTGGAAACCTTGCAGCTCGAGGAGCGTTCGCGCTCGGGTGGTGAGCGTTCTGACCGTGAGCGCTCGGACGAGCGCCCACGTGGCCGTGCCTACGAAGGCCGCCGCCGCGAAGAGTTCGATCCACGCGATGCCATCGAGCCGCGTGAACGTCGTGGCGGCTTCCGCCCTGCACCGGTCAACCGTGATCCTTTCTTTGAAAAGCCCTACGAGGCGCCAGCAGCCGATGCCGCGCCCAGCTGGGAGTCGGCCGCACCCAAGACGCCCCGTTCGTCGATTTCGGCCAACATCAAACCCAAGCGCAAAGTGGCGGCGCTGTTCAAAACCGGCGAATGATCGCCACTGAAGCCCGGTCTTTACCCGGGCTTCAAATCGCAGGGGGCTGACGCTGTCAAAATCGCCCCCATGCGTGAATTGCCTTCTTCCTTCTCCCTGACACCCCTGCTTGGCCACCTGTTGGCGGCCGGCTGCGTGGCCATGCCCACTTGGTCGAGTGCCCAAACGGCCCCGGCCACCGACCTGGGCCGGATCGAGATCCGCAGCAACCGCAACAACGACACCGAAGTTCGCCGCGAGTCCACTGCTGCCAAGATCGTGATTGGCCGTGAAGAGATCGAAAAACAAGGCGATGCCACTTTGGGCGAAGTGCTCAAACGCCTGCCGGGTGTGACGATCGGTGGCGCTCCCGGGCGCGGTGGTGCGATTCGCATGCGCGGTTTGGGTGGCGGCTATACCCAGATCTTGCTGGACGGTGAGCGCATGCCCCCCGGCTTTTCGGTTGATCAGCTGACGCCTGAGCAGGTTGAAAAGATCGAAATCTTGCGCGCCCCAACCGCTGAGACAGGGGCTCGTGCCATTGCCGGCACGATCAACATCGTCTTGCGCGAAGGTCAAAAAGCCGCACCCGACGATTTGAAGCTGACCCACAGCGTGGAGCATGGCCACGCGTCCAGCCAAGTCAATTGGGTGCACAACCTCCAAACCGAGCCGATCAGCGGCACTTTCACCTTGTCGGCCATGGACACCTACCGGCCTGACGAGAGCACCACGGTGACCGAATCCTCGCAAATCACGGACCGGGTGCGCGAAGCCAGCAGTCTGGGTCACCGCAAGGCAGTCAATGCCAATGCCCGCTTGCAATGGAAAGGCGAACAAGGCCGCAGCCTGACTTTGACGCCGTTTGTGGTCTATTCCGAGTACGACAGCCGGGGGCAGATCGCGGTGCGCACGACCGAAGGCGCTCCAGTCTCGGACGCTGTGCAAACCCAAAGTGGCAGCCGTTTCACGATGGCGCGGCTCAACGGGCAGTGGACGGAGAAGTTGACGGCCGATGACCGCCTGGATGTGCGTTTTGGCGCAGGGCAGACCACCTACGATTACCGGCTGGACCAGACCGGTGCCACTGGCGTCTCCACGGGCAGCGGGCAGGCTTTGTTGCGCAACGGCTTTGAGACCCAGAACTTTGTGGACAAGAGCTACAGCCTGAACGGCAAGTGGAGCCGGGCCCTGGACAACGGCCACCAGATCGTGAGCGGCTTGGAGCTGGAGCAAGTGCACCGGGACGAGCAGGGCAACGCCGCCGCGTCTGAAGACGCGGGCAATTTGCAGGCCAGCTCACGCCGCTGGGCCATTTACACGCAAGACGAATTCAAGATCAACCCGCAATGGGCCGCTTATGGCGGTTTGCGCTACGAAAACCTGCTGACCGAAGGCACGGTCAACGGCGTGCTCAAGCACAACGACAGTTCTGTTTTGACACCGCTGCTGCATGCGGTCTTCAAACCAGACCCGCAAAAGCGTGACCAGATCCGCATGAGCCTCACGCGCAGCTACAAGACCCCAACGCTTTACCAGCTGGTGGCGCGCTATGTGCCTTCGCTGGGCGAAAACAGCTGGACCCAGGCGGACCGCACCGGCAACCCCGACCTCAAGCCCGAGCTGGCCACGGGTGTGGATATTGCGTTCGAGCGTTACCTGGAGCAAGGCGGCATGCTCAGTGCCAACGTCTTTCGGCGCAACATCAGCAACCTGATTCGGTCGACCACCAGCTTCAACGCCACCACCGGGCGTTATGTCTCCTCGCCCACCAACGTGGGCAATGCCATCACCGAAGGTGTGGAGCTGGAAGCGAAGTTCCGGCTGGACCAATGGGTGGCCGGGGCCTTGCCGGTGGACCTGCGGGCCAATGCCAGCTTTTTCCACTCCAAAGTTCAAGATGTGTTGGGGCCCAACAACCGGCTCGACCAACAACCCGACATGACCGCCAACCTGGGCGGCGACTACCGGCTGCGCGGCCTGCCCTTGACCCTGGGTGGCAACGTCAACTGGAACCCCGCCTACGACACCCGCCGCACCGACCAGCAATGGGCATACCAAGGCGCCAAGCGGGTGGTGGATGTGTATGGCCTGTGGCGTCTGTCGCCCTCGGCCGGTTTGCGCCTGACGGTGAGTAACCTCACACCCTTGGACTACATCACGGGTTCGACCTTCCGCAATGGCGCGCAGTACGAGTCGGCCACCACCACGGCGCACAACTGGCGCAACATCCAGCTGCGTCTGGAAATGAAGATCTGAGCCGCCTCTGTGCAGGCTGTCCCGCATTGGGCAGCCCGGGCACAGCCGCTGTGCCAAGATGGCGTGAACTGTTTTCAGGAGACTTTCCATGGCCCTCAAAGACGCCGCGTGGCACGACCGCATGTACAATAACCGTGCCTTGGTGCCGGATTTTGCCGACCACTTTGACCATTGGCGCAAAGCCTCTGAAGCGGCGCGCCAGACGCTCAAGCCCCAGCTGGACTTGCGCTTTGGCGAAGGCTCGCTGGAGACGCTGGACGTGTTCCCAGCCCCCCGTGCGGCTGCGCCTGTGGTGGTGTTCATCCACGGCGGCTATTGGCGCAGTCTCGACAAGGCCGACCATTCCTTTGTGGCGCCAGCTTTGCGCGACATGGGCGCCTGTGTGGTGGTTGTCAACTACGACCTGTGCCCCGGCACCGCCAGCCAAGCTGTGACCATCCCCGACATCGCCGTGCAAATGAGCCGAGCCCTGGCCTGGGTCTGGCGCCACATTGGCGAGCACGGCGGTGACCGCAGCAACATCAGCGTGATCGGCCATTCGGCCGGTGGGCACCTGGCAGCCATGCTGCTGGCTTGCGACTGGAAAAAAGTGGGCCGCGATCTGCCCGCAGGCCTGGTGCGCAAAGCCATGTCCATCTCGGGTCTGTACGACCTGGAGCCGGTGCGCAAGACGCCCTTTGTACAAGCCGATTTGCGCATCACCCCCGCCCATGTGCGCATGGCCAGTCCGGCCAAATGGCAGCGCCCATCCAAGGGCGTGCTCTACACGGTGGTGGGCGGTGACGAGAGCCCCGAGTTCTTGCGCCACAACCGCTTGATCCACCAGGCCTGGGGCCCCAAGACCGTGCCGGTGTGCGAAGACTTGCCAGGCCTCAACCACTTCAGTGTGGTGACCGACCTGAGCCGGCCCGGCTCGCGTCTGAATGCTCTGGCCCAGGCCTTGATCGAGTTGCCGGTTTGATCCTGCACGAGTGGCTCTACCCCATGGGGGTGGTTTTGCTCGGCTACACCGTGCTGGGCCTGACCGGTTTTGGTTCGGCCCTGGTCATCGTGCCCCTGCTGGCCTGGCAGTGGCCTTTGCCCGAAGTGGTGGCCATGACCTTGCTCATGGATGTGCCCGCTTCGGCTTTTCACAGCGGCCTCAACTGGCGGCAGGTGCAATGGCGTGAACTGCGCCGCCTGCTGCCCGGCCTGCTGGCGGGCACGTTGCTTGGCTTGTGGCTGATGCAGCACATGCAGGCGCGCTGGCCCTTGCTGGTGCTTGGCTTGTATGTGGCTGCTGTCGGTGTGAATGCTTTGCGCCCGGCCTCTGCCCCCCGTGCTCACCCCGCGCCGGAGTGGGCGGGGCCGGTGGGCACGGCCATTGGCGTGGTGGAGCTCTTGTTTGGCACGGCAGGCCCCTTGGTGGTGGCCTGGCTGAGTCGGCGTTTGAGCGATGTGCAGCAGATGCGCGCCAGCATCCCCATGATCATCACCGTGGCGGCCAGCACCGTGTTGGCCGGCATGGCCTGGGACGGGCGCCTGAGCAGTCCCGTGATCTGGCAGCGCTGGACGGTGCTGATTGGGCTGGCCCTGGCCGGTGTGTGGCTGGGCCACCGCGCGGCATACCGCGTGCCCGTGGCCCGCTTGCGGCAGATCATCTGCGGCTTGCTGGTGGTCAGCGGCTTGATGTTGGCGCTCAGAGCCCTGGCTTGATCCACAAAAAAGGGGAGCCCATGGCTCCCCTTGGTAGCGAACGCTGCGATGGGTTCACATCAGCAGGTGTTCACCGGCGTTGTCGCCGCCCAGGATCACGTAGTTCACCTTGCGGATGTCCATCAGCTTGGTGCCACCGGCGTAGCTGATCGAGCTTTGCACGTCTTGCTCCATCTCGATCAGGGTGTTGGCCAGCTTGCCCTTGACGGGCTCCAGAATGCGCTTGCCTTCCACGTGCTTGTATTCGCCCTTGTTGAAGTCAGACGCCGAGCCGTAGTACTCCTTGAACAGTTCGCCGTTGACCTCGACGGTCTTGCCGGGCGACTCTTCGTGGCCTGCAAACAGCGAGCCGATCATGACCATGCTCGCGCCAAAGCGGATGCTCTTGGCGATGTCGCCGTGGCTGCGGATGCCGCCATCGGCAATGATGGGCTTGGTCGCCACGCGGGCGCACCACTTGAGGGCCGACAACTGCCAGCCGCCCGTGCCAAAACCGGTCTTGAGCTTGGTGATGCAGACCTTGCCGGGGCCCACGCCCACTTTGGTCGCGTCAGCGCCCCAGTTTTCCAGGTCGATCACGGCTTCGGGCGTGGCCACGTTGCCCGCGATCACGAAGCTCGTGGGCAGTTTGGCCTTGATGTAGCCGATCATGTCGCGCACGCTGTCGGCATGGCCGTGGGCGATGTCGATGGTGATGTACTCGGGCACCAAGCCAGCGGCGGCCAGCTCGTCCACGGTGGCGCGGTCGGGGGCTTTCACGCCCAGCGAGATGGATGCAAACACACCCTTGGCGTGCATGTCGCGCACGAACTGGACGTTGTCCAGGTCAAAGCGGTGCATCACGTAGAAGTAATCGTTTTGCGCCATCCACAGGCAGATCGACTCGTCGATCACCGTTTTCATGTTGGCAGGCACCACCGGCAGGCGGAAGGTGCGGTTGCCTAAAGTGACGCCCGCATCGCACTCGGAACGGCTTTCCACGCGGCACTTGCGTGGCAGCAACAGGATGTTGTCGTAGTCAAAAATTTCCATGAGAAAACCAAGCTCCAAAAAGGATCGTTGAAAGAACGAGTGAGCGCTTGGCTTGGCCGGTTTTCTGGCCCCTGAAATGAACCCCTTGCAGGTTCAGGGCAAAAAAAACCGGGCGCAAGAATCTTGGGCCCGGTGTCTGATTCTACCCGCATTCCCTGACGGTTTGTTTGGAGGGGGTTGGCACAGCTGCGGCTCCTACAATCTCCCCCTATGCTGTCAGACACTTCCCCGAACACTTCATCCCCCTTGCTCGCCCAGCTCAACGAGGAGCAACACCGGGCCGTGGCCTTGCCGCCCGAGCATGCGCTGATTTTGGCGGGGGCAGGGTCGGGCAAGACGCGGGTGCTGACCACGCGCATCGCTTGGCTGTTGCAGACCTCTCAGGTCTCGCCTGGCGGCATTTTGGCGGTGACCTTCACCAACAAGGCCGCCAAGGAGATGAAGTTGCGCCTGCAGTCCATGCTGCCGGTCAATATGAATGCGATGTGGATCGGCACCTTCCACGGCCTGTGCAACCGGTTTTTGCGGGCGCATTACCAGCTGGCCGGTTTGCCGCAGACTTTTCAGATTCTGGACACGCAAGATCAGCTGTCAGCCGTTAAGCGCCTGTGCAAGCAGTTCAATGTGGACGAAGACCGCTTCCCGCCCAAGCAGCTGCAGTATTTCATCTCGGGCTGCAAAGAAGACGGTCAGCGCCCCGGCGATGTGCCGGTGCGCGACGATGAAACCCGCCGCAAGGTGGAGCTGTACCAGCTGTACGAAGAACAATGCCAGCGCGAAGGCGTGGTGGATTTTGGCGAGCTGATGCTGCGTTCGTACGAGCTGCTGCGCGACAACGCCCATGTGCGCGAGCATTACCGCAGGCGCTTTCGCCACGTGTTGGTGGACGAGTTTCAGGACACCAACAAACTGCAATACGCCTGGCTCAAGCTGCTGGTGGGTTTGCCGGGCGAGGGCAGCGAGGGCGCCATCCTGGCGGTGGGCGACGACGACCAGAGCATCTACGCCTTCCGTGGGGCCCGTGTGGGCAATATGGCCGACTTTGTGCGCGAGTTCCAGGTCAAGCACCAGATCAAGCTGGAGCAGAACTACCGCAGCTACAGCAACATCCTGGATTCGGCCAACCACCTGATCAGCCACAACAAGACCCGCTTGGGCAAAACCTTGCGCACCGATCAGGGGGCGGGCGAACCAGTGCGGGTGGTGGAGTCGGCCAGTGACTTTGCCGAGGCGCAGTGGTTGGTTGAAGAGCTGCGCCAACTGGTCAAGCAAGATGGTTTCGAGCGCAAGGAAATCGCGCTGCTGTACCGCAGCAACGCGCAAAGCCGGGTGCTGGAAACCGCGCTGTTCAACGCCGGGTTTCCGTACCGCGTGTACGGCGGTCTGCGCTTTTTTGAACGCGCCGAGATCAAGCACGCGCTGGCCTATCTGCGCCTGATGGAGAACCCCAACGACGACACCAGCTTTTTGCGGGTGGTCAATTTCCCGCCCCGTGGCATTGGGGCGCGCAGCATCGAGCAGCTGCAAGACGCGGCGCGTGCCGCAGGCTGTTCGCTGCACGATGCAGTGAGCGCCACCACCGGCAAGGCCGGGGCCAACTTGGCCGCCTTTGTGGCCATGGTCGATGTGCTGCGCGAGCAGACCGAAGGCATGACCTTGCGCGAGATCATTGACTTGGTGCTGGACAAGACCGGCTTGGTCAACCACTACCGCGCCGAAAAAGAAGGCGCGGACCGGGTGGAAAACTTGGAAGAACTGGTCAACGCTGCCGAGAGCTTTGTCACGCAAGAAGGCTTTGGCCGCAGCGCGGTGGCCATGCCGCAAGGCAGTTCAGGTTTGACGCAAAGCCCGGCCAGCCAGGGCTTGACGACCGAGGCCGCGGCTGCACCCGATGAATTCAGCGAAGACGGCGTGACGATGAGCCCGCTGGCGGCCTTCTTGACACATGCCTCGTTGGAGGCGGGCGATAACCAGGCGCAAGCCGGTGAGGACGCGGTGCAGCTGATGACGGTGCACGCCAGCAAGGGCTTGGAGTTCGACGCGGTGTTCATCACCGGCCTGGAAGAAGGCTTGTTCCCGCATGAGAACTCGATGAACGATTTTGACGGCCTCGAAGAAGAGCGTCGCCTGATGTACGTGGCCATCACCCGCGCGCGCAAGCGCCTGTACCTGAGCCATTCGCAAACCCGCATGCTGCACGGGCAGACCCGCTACAACCTGAAAAGCCGCTTTCTGGACGAATTGCCTGAAGAGTGCCTGAAGTGGGTGACGCCCAAGAACGCGGGCTTTTCCAACCTGGGCACGTCCAGTGGCGGCGGTGGCTTTGGCGGGGGCGGTGCTTGGGGGCAAACCCCGGCGCAAAACCGCCATGCCCGTCCGGCCTGGGGCCAAAGCAGCCTGAGCACCGAGACCTACAAGAGCCCGCCTGTGCCGGTGCAAAAGGCCGCGCCCGAGCATGGCATCACGGCAGGCAAACAGGTGTTCCACACCAAGTTCGGTGAAGGCAAGGTCTTGGCTGTGGAGGGCACAGGCGCTGACGCCCGTGCCCAGGTGAATTTCCCGCGCCACGGCGTGAAATGGCTGGCGCTGAGCGTGGCCAAATTGACCATCGTTTGATTTTTTGAAGAAAGAACCCCATGAAAATTGGAAAAGACACCGTTGTCACCATGCACTACAAAGTGGTGAACGCCCAGGGCCAGTTGCTGGACAAAGCGCAAGAGCCCACGGCTTATTTGCACGGCGGTTACGAGAACACCTTGCCCAAGATCGAAGAAGCCTTGGAAGGCCAGGAAGTGGGCTTTGAGACCACCTTGAAGCTCGCTGCCGCTGATGCCTTTGGTGAGCGCGACGAGGCCTTGGTGCAGACCATCGCCAAGAAAGACTTCCCGCCGGGCGTCAAAGTCGGTGGTCAGCTGCGCGGTCGCACACCCGAAGGCCAGGAGCACGTGTTCACCGTGATCAAGGTCAAGGGCGACCAGGTCATTCTGGATGGCAACCACCCCTGGGCCGGTCAGAACCTGAGCCTGAGCCTGAAGGTGCTGGAAGTGCGCGCCGCTTCAGCCGAAGAGGTCACGCACCGTCATGCGCACGGCGCGCATGGGCACCACCATTGAGCGGACGATGTCGGCGCAACAGATCCGACATTGACAGGCCAAACAAAAGGGGCAGTCCTTGCGGACTGCCCCTTTGTCGTTGGAACGGTCTGAACGTGTGCTCAGTGACCGCCGCCCAGGTAAGCGGCTTTCACGGCCGGGTCGGTCTTCAGGCGCTCGGCATCGCCGTGCACCGAGATGCGGCCGTTTTCCAGCACGTAGCCGTAGTCGGCCACGTTCAGCGCGGCGGCAGCGAACTGCTCGACCAGCAGCATGGTCACGCCTTGCTCTTTCAGGCGGCTGATGATCTTGAAGACCTCTTCCACCAGAATCGGCGCCAAGCCCATTGAGGGCTCGTCCAGCAAAACCACTTCAGGGTTCAGCATCACGGCGCGGGCCATGGCCAGCATTTGCTGCTCACCACCCGACAAGGTGCCTGCCAGCTGGTTGCGGCGCTCTTTGAGGCGGGGGAACAGGTCCATCGCACGGTCCAGGTCACCGGCCACATCGCCTTTGGGGCGGCTGCCGGTCAGGCGCGGAAACGCACCCAGCGTCAGGTTGTCGGTCACCGTCATGGTGGCGAACACGCGGCGGCCTTCGGGTGAGTGGGCCAGGCCCAGCTTGGCGATGTGGTACGACTCCATGCCGTCGATGCGCTTGCCGTTCAGAGTGATCTCGCCCGAGGTGGGCTGGATCATGCCGGAGATGGCGCGCATGGTGGTTGTTTTGCCCGCGCCGTTGGAGCCGATCAGGGTCACCACTTTGCCTTTGGGCACATCGATGCTGATGCCATGCAGGACGTGCACTTTGCCGTAGCCTGCTTCCAGATTTTTGATACTCAACATGTCTTGATACTCCAGTCGGCCATCAGGTGGCCGTTCCGCCGAGATAGGCTTCGATGACCTTCTCGTTGGCTTGCACTTCTGCGGGTTGGCCTTCGGCAATCTTCTGGCCAAAGTCCAGCACCGAGACGGTGTCGCAGATGCTCATGACCACGTCCATGTGGTGCTCGATCAGGATCACGGTGATGCCGTGGTCGCGGATCTTGCGGATGATTTGCACCAGCTCCTTGATGTCGGGGGCTGTCAGGCCCGCCGCAGGCTCGTCGAGCAGCAACAGTTGGGGGTCCAGCGCCAGGGCGCGGGCAATTTCCAGCAGACGCTGCTTGCCGTAAGGCAGGTTGCGCGCTTCTTCGTTGGCCAGCTCGGCCAGGCCCACAAAGTGCAAGAGGCTCATGCCGCGCTCGGTGGCGGCTTTTTCTTCTTTGTTGTAGCGCGGGGTGTGCAGCGCCACATCGAGGAAGTTGCTCCGGAAGGTGTGGTGCAAGCCGACCTGCACGTTTTGCAAGGCGGTCATCTCGCCGAACAACTGCACGTTCTGGAAGGTGCGGGCAATGCCGGACAAGGCGATGTCCGACGAGGTGCGACCCACCACCGAGCGGCCTGCAAACGCGATGTCACCGGCTGTGGGCACATAAATGCCCGTGAGCACGTTCATCATGGTGCTCTTGCCCGAGCCGTTGGGGCCGATCAGGCCGTGGATGGTGCCGCGCTTGATCTTCAGGTCCACCTGGTTGATGGCCTTCAAGCCGCCGAACTGCATCAGCACTTGATTGGCCACCAGCAGATCGCCGTCGCCGTTTTCGGTGGCACGTACCAGGGCGCCTTGCTGGTTTTGACCAGCGCTCAGGTCAATCACGTTGTCCGAGTTGGCGGTCTTGCCCAGCAGGCTGCGGGCAAAGCCCACGATGCCGTCTTGCAGGTAGTACACGACAAACAGGATCATCAGGCCGAAGATGGACAGACGCCAGTCGGTGATGTTGTCCAGCCAGAACGAGAAGGCCGCCAGGGCAGCGGTGCCCACCACCGGCACAAACATGGTTTGCCAGGTGGTGCGGCGGCGCGACACAGCGATCACGGCACCCACCAGCATCAACACGGCCAGGCTGCTGGCGACCATGCGGAAGGCTTCCAGGTCATCGAGCAGCTTGGGCAGCAGCACGATGATGGTGGCGCCCAGCATGGCACCCAGACGGGTCTTGCGGCCGCCCATGATGATGGCCAACAAGAACATCACCGTCAGTTCGTTGTTGTAGGTGTTGGGCGAGATGTACTGCTCGGAATAGGCATACAGGCAACCGGCCAGACCGGCCAGACCTGCGCTGATCACGAAGGCATAGACTTTGTAGCGGTAGACCGACACGCCCATGCAGTCAGAGGCCACGGGGCTGCCGCGCAGGGCTTCAAACGCACGGCCCAATTGCGAGCGCAGCACGCGGTGCACCACCAGCAGCGACAGCGCCAGCATCACGCACACGACCCAGTAGAACGACTCTTCGTTGAACTTGTAGCCCGCCACGGTGGGCTTGGGGATCTTCAAACCCATGGGGCCTTCGGTCAGGAAGGTCATTTCGTTGATCAGGATCTGGATGATCGTGCCAAAGGCCAAGGTCACCATGGCCAGATACGGACCCGACACGCGCAAAGCGGGCAAGGCCAGGATCGCACCAAAAATGCCTGTGACCACAATGCTGGCAGGCACGATGAGCCAGAACGGCGCGCCGACCTTGAGGAAGAGCACACCGGCGGTGTAGGCACCGATGCCAAACAGACCGGCATGGCCCAGCGAGACCTGGCCGGTGTAGCCGACCACGATATCCAGGCCGAACAGCAAGATCGCGTAGATCATGATGGTCTCGACCAGGTGGATGTAGTACGGGTTCTGTGTGAACACCGGCACCAGGAGCAGGGCGATGAAGCCCAGCACGGAAGCAATGAAATATTTGCGATTCATCATTAGACCTTCTTGATCGCAGATTTACCAAACAAGCCAGCGGGCTTGACGGCCAGCACCAGCAAAAGAAGAACCAGACCGGGCACGTCTTTGTAGCCGGTGGACAGGTAAAAGCCCGTGGTGGTTTCGGCAATGCCCAAAATGATGCCGCCCACGATGATGCCCATGCCGCTGGTCAGGCCGCCAATGATGGCGACCGCAAAGGCTTTGAGGCCCAGCACCGCACCCATGGTGGCACCCGTCAGGGTCAGGGGGGCGATCAGCATGCCCGCAAACGAAGCGGTCAGCGAAGACAGGGCATACGAGAAGGTGATCACCAGACCGGTGTTGATGCCCATCAGTTTGGCGGCATCGCGGTCGTTGAAGGTGGCCACCACGGCTTTGCCGTAAATGGTTTTGCGGTTGAAAAATTCCACCGCCAGCATCATCAGCAAAGCGCCGCCAATGACCAGCAATTCCATGGGCAGCACGTTGGCGCCCATGATTTTCAAGGGGGATTCAGGCAGGGGCGAGGGGAACTTCAAGTCGTCGCGGCCCCAGATGTTTTCGGCCACGTTCTTGAAGATGATGCCCAGCGCGATGGTGGACATGATCCAGCCAAATTCGCTTTTGATCTTGATGGCAGGACGCACACCGATGCGCTCGACCAAGGCACCCTGGAACAAGCCAAAGACGCCGACCAGCGGAATCGCCAGCCAATAGTTCAGACCCAGGCGGTCGACCAATGTCAAGGCGACCAATGCGCCCAGCATCAAGGCTTCGCCCTGGCCGAAGTTCAGGGTGTCAGATGTCGCAAAAGTCAGCTGGTAGCCGAAGGCAATGACTGCGTAGATCATGCCCAATGCGATACCGCTGTAGACAAGTTGAAGAAGGATTTCCATAGGAGGACTCAGGAGGTAAGAAGTGAAAAGCCAAAGCACATATAAAGAACGCCGTATTCGCGTGAGCGAATACGGCGTATGAAGTTCACAAATTACTTCTTGGCAGGCTGCTGCTTGGCCGCTGCAGCGTCTTTCTTGGCCGCTTTGGTGCGGATGTCAGAGCCTTTTTTGCTGTCTTCTTCGTAGGCATACACCACTTTGCTGCCCTTGACTTCACCGAACACGGGGATGTTGGCGGTGATGGCTTCGTGGTCGTCGTGGGTGAAAGGCTTGTCATAGGTGGTGACCACGCCTTCGACCTTGGGTTGCAGGTTTTCCAGGGCTTCGCGGATCTTCACGCCGTCGGTGCTGCCCGCTTGCTTGATGGCAGCGGCCAACAGGTACACAGAGTCATAACCTTGCGCAGCCGACACAGGCGAATCGATGCGGTTGTTCTTGGGCTTGAAGGTCTTCAGGTAACCGTCGATGAACGCCTTGCGCTTGACGGTGTTGGGTTCCTGAATGAAGGTCTGGGGCATGCGAGCGCCTTCGCCGCCAGGGCCAGCGTTGTCGATGAAGTTGGCCATCGACAAGGTCCAGCTGCCGACCATGGGGACTTTCCAGCCCAGCTTGGTCATGCCGTTGGCGATCTGTGCCAGCTCTGGGCCAATCGCGTAAGTCAGGATGGCTTCAGCACCGGCTTCTTTGGCCTTGAGCAGCTGAGGCGTCATGTCCACGTCTTTGATGTTGAATTTCTCAACAGCCACAGGCTTGACGCCTTTGGCGGTCAGGGCTTTTTCCAGGTCTTCGCGGCCCAGTTGGCCGTAGTTGGTGGAGTCGGCCAGGATGGCGACTTTCTTGAAGCCACGGCGACCGATGGCTTCTTCCACGATCATGGGGGCCTGGATGCTGTCGTGCGCGGCGTTGCGGAAGATGTAGTTGTCTGGGAACTCAGGCGCCTTGAACTGCTGGGTCACGATGGAGCCGGTGGCCACGTTGTTGAAGACGGGGATCTTGGCTTCTTGGTAGAAACGCTGCGAAGCCAGGGCCACGCCGGTGTTGATGAAGCCCAAAGTGGCGACCACTTTTTCCTTGTTGATCAGCTCTTGGGCGATTTGCACGCCACGCTCGTTTTTGGCTTCGTCGTCACGCTCGACGGCTTGCAACTGACGGCCCAGTACGCCACCGGCCTTGTTGATTTCGCTGATGGCCAGTTTGACGCCGTCGCGCATGCTCACGCCCATGGACGAAGAACCGCCGGTGTAGGGGCCGGTCACGCCGATTTTGATGGGGTCTGCGGCAAAAGCCAGACCGGTGGTCAGCATCAGGGATGCGAGGATGGTCAAGTGGGTGCGACGTTGCATGGCATTTTCTCCAAGTTGATGAATCAGACAGCCTTTTTCAGCCGTGAAAAACCCACGGACACGCAAGGCTGGTTTCCAGTTACTGATTCTGTGGGAGTCAAAGAGGTGCAACACCAAGAGAAAACCCTTGGTTGACCGGTTTGGCTGTGAATTAAATTTTCAAAACCCCGAAAAATAATTCAGCGAAACAAATCAGCTCGAAAACATGTCCGTTCACAGGCCTTGCGGGAACTGATTTGGGGGCCATTGGCCCTGGGCGGGTGTGCTCAGTGATCGGCTCTGGCGATCAAAAAACAGTCGCGCACCGAATACACCATGGAGGTGAAAAACATGGCCGCGACCATCAGCCCGGCGGGCATCAAAATGGCCATCAGCAAGCTGGGGTCCCCCAGCAAACTGGTCGCCAGCATCGAGACCAGCGCCACGCCGATGAACAGGCCGAACCAGACGGCCACATAGACCAGGAAGGCGCCCAGATTGCGCCAGCAGGCCACAAAGCTGAAAAACAGGCTTTTGACCGGGGCCACGCCTTGCCAATGCACCAAGGCCGGGGCGTGCCAGAACATCATGGCCAGCGGGATGTACAGCACCATGGATACCCACAACGCGGCCTGAAAGGGCGCCGAATTGACCACTTCAGGGCTCATATTGGCACCTGTGAGGTACACCCGGGCAAAGGTGCCACCGTCGACCAGCATGGACACACCCATGATGACCAGAAAGGCCAGGGCATACCAAGCGCCCAGCTGCAGCATGGCTTTGCGTTGCGGGCCGGGTTTGAGGGCGGCAAACAGCAGCCCGGGCATGGGAAAACGTTGGTCCTCGGCCGCCTCGGTGGCGGCCATCATGCCCAGCGTCAGCGCGGGCAGCAGCACCAGCGCCAGGGCGCCGCCGATGACCGGCACGATGGACATCACCGACACCACGGCCATGAACAGGAAAAACAGGCCCGACATGGCCAGCGGCTGGCGCCAGAAGGTGCGGATGCCCTGGCGGGCCCAGTTCAGGCCGGTGCGTGCGGGAACAATGTTCAGTTGCATGGTGGAAGTGGATCAGAGGGTCACAGGCTGCGCAATGCGCCCGCGCAAGACCCGCTCGAAATGGGTGGGGTCGTGCGGCTTGAGCATGGACGCTTCGCGCGGCAGGTGATAGTCCCACAAACGCGAGATCCAGAACCGCAAAGCCCCTGCGCGCAAAAGGGCAGGCAGCAAGGCGCGCTCGGCGGCGCTCAAAGGGCGCACGGCCATGTAGGCTTGCAGCATGGCCTGGGCACGTGGTGCGTCGTGCAGTCCGGTCTCCAGGTCGATGCACCAGTCGTTCAGGCACACGGCCAGGTCAAACAGCCAGGTGTCCACGCCTGCGAAATAGAAATCGAAAAAACCGGTCAGCTGCTCGCCACTGAACATCACGTTGTCACGGAACAGGTCGGCATGCACCGGGCCACGGGGCAAGGCGGTGTAAGCGGGGCTGGCGGCGATGTGGTTCTGGTAGGCCAGTTCGCTGCGCAGCAAGCTGGCTTGGGCATCATCGAGGTAGGGCAGCACCACCGGCACGGTCTCGTTCCACCAGGGCAGGCCACGCAAATTGGGTTGGCTGCGGTTGTAGTCGGCCCCGGCCAGGTGCATGCGTGCCAGCATGTCGCCCACGGCGGCGCAATGCACGGCCTGCGGTTGCAGCTGGCTTTTGCCTGCCAGTTTGTTGACCACCGCAGCGGGTTTGCCGCTCACGGTGTGCAGGATGTCGCCATCGCGATTGGCCGCCGGGTCGGGGACCGGAATGCCGCGACCTGCCAGGTGTTTCATCAAAAATAGATAAAACGGTAGCTGTTCTTTCGTCAGGCGCTCGAACAGGGTGAGCACGTACTCGCCTTGGGTTGTGGTGGCGAAGTAGTTGGTGTTTTCGATGCCGCCCTCAATGCCGCGCAATTCGGTCAGTTCACCCAGATTCAGGGACTGCATCAGTTGGGCCGCTTGGGCCTCGGAGACTTCGGTGAATACCGCCATGGGAAGAGGGTTAAAGCGCCAGAGGGAGCTGGCTTGGGTGGGCAAAACAGAGATTGTAGGGGGCTAAAAGCCAACAATGACTCGGAAAGGGCTCACTGGGCTGGGCCGATGTGGCAAAGCGAAGCGCCTCTGAGGTCCAGCCCAGTGAGCCCTTTTCGGGTCTGCGCTGGAATAAAGGATCGGGACCCGGGCCTGCGCCGTAGCTCAGAGGCGCTTCGCTTTGCCACATCGCCCCGGCGCAGGCCCGGGTCCCGATCTGGAGAGGAAAGAAAATGCATTAACCCGGTACACAATCGGGGGATGAGCGAAAACACCCCTGACACCGCCCCCGCCGCAACACCCGTCACCGCAGCCGACAGCATCCCCGTCAAACCCAGCTTGCTGCTGGTCGACGGCTCCAGCTACTTGTACCGCGCCTTCCATGCCATGCCCGATCTGCGCGCCGTGCCGGGCGACCCGACCAGCCCCGCCACCGGGGCGATTCGCGGCATGATCAACATGATGGAGCGGCTGCGCAAGGATGTGCCCGCCGTTTATGCCGCCTGCGTGTTCGACGCCAAGGGCCCGACCTTCCGCGACGCGCTGTACCCCGAGTACAAGGCCCACCGCAGCCCCATGCCCGACGACCTGCGCACGCAGATCGAGCCGATCCACGAACTGGTGCGCCTGATGGGCTGGACGGTGCTGGATGTGCCCGGCGTCGAGGCCGACGACGTGATCGCCACGCTGGCCCACACCGCCGCCCAGCAGGGCATCGAGGTGACGGTGTCCAGCGGCGACAAGGACTTGAGCCAGCTGGTCAACGAACACATCACCATCATCGACACCATGAACGGCAAGGTGCGCGATGTGGCGGGCGTGACCGAAGAGTTTGGCGTGCCGCCGTCGCTGATGATCGACTACCAGACTCTGGTGGGTGACCCGGTGGACAACGTGCCCGGCGTGCACAAGGTCGGCCCCAAGACGGCGGCCAAGTGGTTGCTGGAATACGGCTCGCTCGACAAGCTGATGGAACATGCCCACGAGATCAAGGGCGTGGCGGGCGAGAACCTGCGCCAGGCGGTGGACTGGCTGCCCAAGGGCCGGGCGCTGGTGACCATGAAAACCGATTGTGATCTGAACGGCTGGGTGCCCGATTTGCCTTCGCTCGCCAGCCTGCACCTGCACGCACCCGACAAAGACAAGCTGCTCCATTTCTACCAGACCTATGGTTTCAAGGGCCTGGTGCAGTCGCTCGGCGGCGCCATGCCTGCGCCTGCGGCCAAGGCCAAAGTGAGCAAGCCCAAAGACACCGGCATGGGCGATTTGTTCGGCGGCTCCGAAGACGAAGAAGCCCCGGCATTGCCCGCGCTGGACAACGCCGCCAGCGCGGTGCAAGGCGATTTGAAATACGACACGGTGCTCGACTGGGCCGCTTTCGACCAGTGGCTGGCCCGCATTGAGCAGGCGCCGCTGACTGCCATCGACACCGAAACGACTTCGCTCGACGCCATGCGTGCCGAGATCGTGGGCATATCGCTGAGCTTCACGCCCGGCGAGGCGGCCTACATCCCGCTGGCCCACAACGGCCCGGGCGCGCCCGAGCAATTGCCGCTGGCCGAAGTGCTGGCCAAATTGAAGCCTTGGCTGGAAAACCCGGCCCGTCACAAGCTGGGCCAGAACATCAAATACGACCGCCATGTATTCGCGAATCACGGCATCGAGGTGCAGGGTTACACCCACGACACCATGCTGGAAAGCTATGTGCTCGAAGTGCACAAGCCCCATGGCCTGAGCAGTTTGGCCGAGCGCCATGTGGGCCGCCGGGGTGTGACGTATGAAGACCTGTGCGGCAGGGGCGCGCACCAGATCCCGTTTGCGCAGGTCGATGTGGACAAGGCCGCGCATTATTCGTGCGAAGACTCGGACCAGTGCCTGGACGTGCATTTGGCCCTGTGGCCGCAGATCGAAGCGCATGCAGGCCTCAAGTTTGTGTACGAGCTGGAGATCGCCACCAGCGAAGCGCTGTACCGCATCGAGCGCAACGGCGTGCTGATCGACGCCCCCACGCTGGCCGCGCAAAGCCAGGCGCTGGGCGAGCGCATTGTGCAGCTCGAAACCGAGGCTTACGAGATCGCCGGGCAGCCCTTCAACCTGGCCAGCCCCAAGCAGCTGGGTGAAATCTTCTTTGACAAGCTGGGCTTGCCCGTCATCAAGAAAACCGCCACCGGGGCGCGCAGCACCGACGAAGAGGTGCTGGAAAAACTGGCCGAGGACTACCCGCTGCCCGCCCGCATCCTGGAGCACCGCAGCCTGTCCAAGCTCAAAGGCACCTACACCGACAAGCTGGCGCAGCTGGCCCTGCCGCGCACGGGCCGCGTGCACACCAACTATGCGCAGGCCGTGGCCGTCACGGGTCGCCTGTCCAGCAACGAACCCAACCTGCAAAACATCCCGGTGCGCACTGCCGAGGGCCGCAAGGTGCGCGAGGCCTTTGTGGCCCCCGCAGGCTGCGTGATCGCCAGCGCCGACTACAGCCAGATCGAGCTGCGCATCATGGCGCACCTGAGCGACGACGCGGCCTTGCTCAAGGCCTTCCACGAAGGGCTGGACGTGCACAAGGCCACGGCTGCCGAGGTGTTTGGCGCGACGCCCGACACGGTGAGCAGCGAGCAGCGCCGCTACGCCAAGACCATCAACTTCGGCCTGATCTACGGCATGAGCGCCTTTGGTCTGGCCAAGGCCTTGGGCATCGACAACACGGCGGCCAAGAACTACATCACCCGCTACTTTGAGCGCTTTGCGGGCGTCAAGCACTACATGGACGCGACCCGTGAACAGGCCAAAGCCTTGGGCTATGTGGAGACCGTGTTTGGCCGCCGCCTGATGCTGCCCGAGATCAACAGCCCCAACGGCCCGCGTCGCGCCGGAGCCGAGCGCGCCGCCATCAACGCGCCCATGCAAGGCACGGCCGCCGACCTGATCAAGCTGAGCATGGTCGCGGTGCAAAAGGCGCTCGACGAGCAAGGCAAGGCCACCAAGGTCATCATGCAGGTGCACGACGAACTGGTGTTCGAGGTGCCCGAGTCAGAAGTCGAGTGGGTGCGCACCGAGGTGCCGCGCATCATGGCCGGTGTGGCGAACTTGAAGGTGCCGCTGCTGGCCGAGGTGGGCTTTGGGCCTAACTGGGAACAGGCGCATTGATTTGCGCCCGTCGCAGCGTGTAGCGCATGTGGTTTGGTCAAGTACTGGGCTGCTGCGCGCCATTCGTGACGGCAATGGCCGTCATGGCGAGGAGCGCAGCGACGTGGCAATCCAGTGGCCGTGCTGGTTCTGAGACTGGATCGCCGCGCTTCGCTCGCGATGACGGATCAGGGGATGAGCCATCGCCGAGCTGAGGTTCAGCCGAATTCCCTGAAGCCCTTGAGCGCTGGCAGCGGCGCAAAGTTCGCCTCGCGTTTTTGCTGAAACGCGCTGATCGCCTCGCGTACGTTGGCGTTGCTCCAGATCGCGCCTTGCAGCCAGCCCATGTGGCGCAGGCTGTCTTCGGTGCTGTGGTCGCGGGCGTAGTGCAGCACCTGCTTGGTGCCCCAAATGGCCACGGGCGGTTTGCTGGCGATCTCTTTGGCCGCTTGCAGGGCGGCGGCCACGGCGGCTTCGTGGGTGGGCAGCACGTCGTTCACCAGGCCATAGGCCAGCGCCTTGTCGGCAGGCAAGCGGCGGCCGGTGTAGGCCAGTTCTTTGACCAGCGCCATGGGCAGCAGTTTGGGCAGGCGTTGCAGCGTGCCCACGTCGGCCACCATGCCGATGTTGATTTCCTGGATGCAGAAGAACGCATCGGCCGAGGCATAGCGCATGCAGCAGGCGGTCACCATGTCCACCGCGCCGCCAATGCAGCCGCCGTGGATGGCCGCGATCACCGGGATGCGCAGTTCTTCGAGCAGGGTGAAGGTGTGCTGCATGTCTGTCAGCAGGTCGTATACGGCCGAGCGGCCTTCGGCGCTTTGGTCGTCCATTTGGATGGCGCTGCCAAAGGTTTGCAGGTCCATGCCCGCGCTGAAGTGTTTGCCCGTGCTGGAGATCACCAGCGCCCGGGCGGTGCCCGCTTTGTGGATGTCGGTCAGCACCTCGTGCAGCTCGCGCCAGAAGGTGGGGTGCATGGTGTTCATCGCCTCTGGGCGGTTGAGCACGAGGTGGGCGACGTGGTGGTCAGTCGTCAGGGAAAAGCAGCTCAGTTTGTTCATGGGGTGTCTCCTCTGGCGCAATGTAGCGCTTGTCTGTGGCAGGCACTGTCCCGGCCTTGACCAGCGTCCCCACCCGCACGCCCAGCAGGCGCAGGCGGCGTGTCAGGTCCACCCGCTTGAGGCATTGCCCGGCCACTTGGCGGATGCGTTTGGCGTCGGCTGTGTAGTCGGTCAGGCTTTGGTCGCGGGTCACGGCCTGGAAGTTGTCGTAGCGCAGCTTGATGCCGATGGTTTTGCCTTCGTAGCCTTTGCGCTGCAGGTCGGCCGCCACCTGTTCGCACAGCCGGGTGAAAACGGCCCCGAGTTCTTCGCGGTCGCGCACGGCGTGCAGGTCGCGCTCGAATGTGGTTTCGCGGCTCATGCTGACGGGCGCGCTCTCGGTTTCCACCGGGCGGTCGTCGCGCCCCCAGGCTGCCTCGTGCAGCCAGGCCCCGTAGCTTTTGCCAAAGTTTTCAATGAGCCAGTGCCGCTCGCGGGCGGCCAGCTCGCCGATGGTGTGGATGCCAAAGCCTTTGAGCTTTTCATCGGCCTTGGGGCCCACGCCGTTGATCTTGCGGCAGGCCAGCGGCCAGATCAGGGTTTGCAGGTCGGCCTCGTGCACGATGGAGATGCCGTTCGGTTTGTTGAACTCGCTGGCCATCTTGGCGATCAGCTTGTTGGGCGCCACGCCAATCGAGCAGGTCAGGCCGGTGGCGTCAAAAATGCTTTTCTGGATCAGCCGCGCCAGCACGCGCCCGCCCTCGCGCTGGCCCCCGGGCACATCGGTGAAGTCGATGTAGACCTCATCCACGCCCCGGTCCTGCATGACGGGCGCGATCTCGGTGATGATGCTTTTGAAGGTGCGCGAAAAGTGCCGATAGCGCTCAAAGTCCACAGGCAGCAGAACAGCCTGCGGACACAGCTTGGCCGCTTTCATCAGCCCCATGGCCGAACCCACGCCGAACTGCCTGGCCGCATAGGTGGCGGTGGTGATCACGCCGCGCCCGGTGTAGCCCTCGATGCGGGGAAAGAAATCGACTGGAATCTCGCCAAGCCGATCGGCGAAGTTGTCTTCGGTCCAGTTGCCCTCGGGGTAAGCTGCCTGCAGCTTGCCCAGCAGGTCGTCTTCCTTGCGGCGGCCACCGCCGATGACCACCGGCAGGCCCTTGAGCTGCGGGTAGCGCAGCAACTCGCAGGACGCGTAAAACGCGTCCATGTCGAGGTGGGTAATGCGGCGGGTCAGGGCGGTGGTCACCCTTCAAGCATAGCGTGAGCGCTGGCCACTCAGGCTGTCGGGAAGGTGCCGGGCAGCAAGATGTTGGTGCCCACGTTCTGGATGTTGGTGTGACCGCAAAAGGCCATGGTCACGTCCAGTTCCTTGTGGATGATCTGCAGGGCCTTGGTCACGCCTTCTTCGCCCATGGCACCCAGGCCATAGACCATGGCGCGGCCGATCATGACGCCTTTGGCACCCAGGGCCCAGGCTTTGAGCACGTCCTGGCCGCTGCGGATGCCGCCGTCCATCCAGACTTCGATCTGGCTGCCCACGGCCGCGACGATGGCCGGCAGGGCCTCGATGCTGCTGGGGGCGCCGTCAAGCTGGCGGCCACCGTGGTTGCTGACCACAATCGCGTCGGCCCCGCTGGCCACGGCCAGCTGGGCGTCTTCCACGTCCATGATGCCTTTGAGGATCAGTTTGCCGCCCCATTGTTTCTTGACCCAGGCGATGTCGTCCCAGTTGAGCGTCGGGTCAAACTGCTCGTTGGTCCACGAGGCCAGCGACTTCATGTTGGTGACCGATTTCACATGGCCGACCAAATTGCCGAAGCTGTGGCGTTTGGTGCCAGCCATCCCCAAGCACCAACGCGGCTTGGTCATCAGGTTGATGATGTTCGCAATGGTGGGGCGGGGTGGCGCGGTCAGTCCGTTTTTGAGGTCCTTGTGGCGCTGGCCGATCACCTGCAAATCGAGCGTGAGCACCAAGGCGCTCACGTTGGCGGCCTTGCAGCGGTCGATCATGCGGACCATGGCGTCGCGGTCGCGCATCATGTAGAGCTGAAACCAGAAGGGCGCTTGCGTGTGGGCTGCGATGTCTTCGATCGAGCAAATGCTCATGGTCGACAGGGTGAAGGGGATGCCGAATTTCTTGGCCGCCATGGCCGCGTGCATTTCGCCGTCGGCATGCTGCATGCCGGTGAGGCCCACGGGGGCGATGCACACGGGCATTTTGGTGTCGATGCCCACCATCTTCGTGGCCGTGGTGCGGTTTTCCATGTTCACGGCCACGCGCTGGCGCAGCTTGATCTTGTGGAAGTCGCTTTCGTTGGCGCGGTAGGTGCCCTCGGTCCAGGAGCCGCTGTCGGCGTAGTCGTAGAACATGCGCGGCACGCGCTTTTCGGCCAGAACGCGCAGGTCTTCGATGTTGGTGATCACGGGCATGGAACAGTCTCCGAATGGGTGTCAGTTGGGGAATTCAACGGACATCCTAGCCGCCAGGCGGCATTCGGGCTGTGAAACTTGGGACAAGCGCTTTGAAATTTCTTGGAGCGGCCACCTGAATGCGGCTTAACTGCTGCAGCTGACGCTGCCACAACCCGACATGGTCACGTTTTTGATCATGGACGGGTCGGCCAGCGTTTCGGTCACGCTGTCAAAACCTACCGACTTCAGGTGTGCGGCCAGGCCCGCATCCATGCTGGCGGCGTGGCCGGGGAACCACTCGGCCAGCGCTTCGGCCAGGCGGGTGATGATTTGCTTGTCGGTGTCCAGGTAGTGGGCTTCCACCACACGCATGGTTTCCAAAATGGTGGCGTGGTGCTCGGCGTGGCAGTTGTCGGCCGAAAAACCGGTGGCCAGCATCCAGCGCTCTTCTTGCGCAAAGTGTTCCACCGTGTGGTTCAGGAACGCCTTGTAGACCGGCAGCTGCTCGTCTTCGGGGGTGGCCAGGATCTTGTTGATCATGTCCACAAACTCCTGGTGGGTCTCGTCCATGCGGGCGTCGCCCGTGTTGAGCGATTCGGTCCAGGGCATCAGGGTGGGGGCGGCAGTGGTCATGGTCTGAAGGGTTGAAAGCAGTTGCGCGAATTATGGCGGATTGCCTCAGGCCTGCCCCCCGAAGGGTCACGCAGCGGCTCAGATGTCCGAGACCCTCAAATGCGCCAGCCCATACAGCGGGCCACCTGTGAACGGGCTCCAGAACATTTCGGCCCACGGGGCAGCCCAGCCATAGGCTTCGGACACGCTGTACTGCGCCAGCAACTCCAGTCGGGGGTGGATGCGCGCGATTTCCAGGCCGTTGTGCGCGCCCCAGTTGAAGGGGGCCGAGGCGATTTCGCCGATGTTGGGCACCCATGCACGCCCAATGCCCAAGGGCGACATGAAGTCCAGCAGCAACTCGGAATCGACAGGGGCATTCTGGGCGATTTCGCGGATGATCTGGCGCACTTGCGAAGGCTGCAGGTACATCAGAACGCCTTCACAGACCACCAGCGTTGGACGCGGAGGATGGCTGTCGGGCAAGTCCAGGCCCTGCCACCAGCCGCAGTGCGTGAGGTCCGCCGATTGGTGCTGGCAGCGCTGCTGTGTATGGTGCATCAGCGATTGCCGCAAGGCGATGACTTCGGGCAAGTCCACATCGAGCCAGCTGTTGTGGCCATTGCTCAGCCACTGAAAATGGTGTGCCAGTCCCGCCCCCAGATCGACGCCGGGGCTTTGGGGGTGGCGCTCAAAAAAGGCCTGCCCCAGTTGTTTGATCAGTTTTGTGCGCCACAGGACGTTGATCACGGTGGGGGTGTCGATGGGAGAGGTGTGCACCTCGGTGCCAGTGGCCTGGAGCGCAGCCTGTGCAAACAGGTCTTGCGGGTCCAGCGACGGAAACACGGTGGCGGCCTTGGCGCGTGCGGCCAAAGGGATCAGCAAGGTCCGTGGCACGCCCTGCAGTTCTTCAATGCCCGGCGACTGGCTGGTGAATTTCATGTCGACTTCTCCCTGTGGCCTTGAGGCCTGTGATCGTGGCGGTCACAAAGGGTGCCCGGCTGGGCACCCCCAAAGGAGGCAGTCTGGTTCAGATTCGGCGGTGGGTCTGTGTGCGTGCGAACCGCGTTCTGGCCGGTGTAGATCAGCTGGCGTCTTGATCGCCATCGTGGCTGCAAGGCCAGATGGCGGTCATCGGCTCAGCCAGATCGATCAGCCCAGCCGAGTGCGGTGGCGCGCAATCTGCAGCCGCACCTGCGCAGGCGCGGTGCCGCCCAAGGTGTTGCGGGCGTTCAGCGAGCCTTGCAGGCTGAGCGGGCCGAACACATCGGCTTCGATGCGGCTGTCGAACTTTTGCAGGGTTTCCAGCGAGAGTTCGGACAGGTCCACGCCCAAGCCTTGCGCGGTCTTGACGGCATGGGCCACCACCTCGTGCGCGTCGCGGAAGGGCAGGCCCTTTTTGACCAAATAGTCGGCCAAGTCCGTGGCAGTGGCGTAGCCCTTTTTCACGGCCGCTTCCATGGCCGCGGCGTTGACAGTGATGCCGCCTTCCTTTTGGCCTGTGGCCGGGTTGAGCTGACCGCCGACCATTTCGCTGAAGATGCGCAGCGTGTCCTTGAGCGTGTCCACCGTGTCGAACAGCGGCTCTTTGTCTTCCTGGTTGTCTTTGTTGTAGGCCAGGGGTTGGCCTTTCATGAGGGTGATCAAGCCCATCAGGTGGCCGACCACGCGGCCAGTTTTGCCACGTGCCAGTTCCGGCACGTCGGGGTTTTTCTTCTGCGGCATGATGCTGGAGCCGGTGGTGAAGCGGTCGGCAATGCGCACGAAGCCGAAGTTCTGGCTCATCCACAAAATCAACTCTTCAGAGAAGCGGCTGATGTGCACCATGCACAGGCTGGCGGCGGCGGTGAATTCGATGGCGAAGTCGCGGTCGCTCACGCCGTCCAGGCTGTTTTGGCTGACTTGAGGGTGGCCTTGCTCATCGACCATGCCCAATGTGCGGGCCACGCGCTCGCGGTCCAGTGGGTAAGTGGTGCCGGCCAAGGCGGCGCTGCCCAGTGGCAGGCGGTTGGTGCGGCGGCGCACATCGCTCATGCGTTCGGCATCGCGGGCAAACATTTCCACATAGGCCAGCAGGTGGTGCGCAAAGCTCACCGGCTGGGCCACTTGCAGGTGGGTGAAGCCGGGCAGGATGACTTCGACGTTTTGCTCGGCCACATCGACCAGCGACTTTTGCAGGTCCACCAGCAAATCGATGATCAGGTCCATCTCGCTGCGCAACCACAGGCGCACGTCGGTGGCCACCTGGTCGTTGCGGCTGCGGCCGGTGTGCAGGCGTTTGCCTGCGTCGCCCACCAGTTGGGTCAGGCGCGCTTCGATGTTCAGGTGCACGTCTTCCAGATCGAGCTTCCACTCAAAAGCGCCGGATTCGATCTCTTGCGTGATCTGCGCCATGCCGCGCTGGATGTCGGCCAGGTCGCTGGCGCCGATGATCTTTTGCGCCGCCAGCATCTCGGCGTGGGCCAGCGAGCCTTGGATGTCGGCTTGCCACAGGCGCTTGTCAAAGAACACGCTGGCGGTGTAGCGCTTGACCAACTCGCTCATGGGTTCAGAAAAGAGCGCGGACCAGGCTTGGGATTTTTTATCGAGTTGGTTTGTCATAGCCCCCGATTTTATCGGGCGCGGGCCGTGCCCCTGCCGGGTTCACATCAGGCTGGCGGCAATGTTGATCGTCAGGGCCAAGACCGTGGTGTTGTAGAAGTAGGCCAGCACGCAGTGCACCAGCCCGGTGCGGCGCATGGCTTTGGAGGTGAAAGACACGTCCGCTGTCTGGCCCGAGGTGCCGATCACAGCCGAAAAGTACAGAAAGTCCCAGTAGTCCGGCATGGGTTCCTGCGGGAAGGCCAGGCCGGGTTCGCGCCCGTGGCGCCCGCTCAGGTAGTAGTCGTGGGCGTAGTGCATGGCAAACATCAGGTGCATGAACACCCACGAACTGGCCACAGTGGCCGCGGTCAGGCCAATGTGCAGCAGCTTGTCGCTGCCGCTGAGCGATTTGATGGAGGACAGTTCGGCCACGATGGCCACCAGACTGGCCAGAACGGCCCCGATGGTCAACAACAGAATGGTTTTTTGCCCCTCGTCCTGCCGGTAAGCCCGCTGGCGCATGTGCTCCACATCGGACTGCCGCATGACCCACAAGGCCATCAGCAGGTACAGCGCCACTGCCGCGTTCCAGCACAGCAAGACCCGGGTGGTGGTCAGCGTGGGCCATGCGGGCGGCAGCGCCAGGTGCAGTGCCACGCCAAACAGGGCGGCACTGACCAGGCGGATGCGGGCCTTGATTTGACGGAGGATGGTGAACAAAGGGCGTTTCATGCCGCCATGTTAGGGCCAAAGCGCCCCCTGTTCGCCTGTGTTCAACCCGTGTTGCGCAAGCCCGCCGCGATCCCGTTGATCGAGATGTGGATACCGCGCTGCACGCGCTCATCGGCTTTGCCTTCGCGGTAGCGGCGGATCAGCTCGACTTGCAGGTGGTGCAGCGGGTCAATGTACGGAAAGCGGTGGCGGATCGAGCGTGCCAGGGCCGGGTTGCTTTCCAGCCGGTTCTTTTCCCCGGTGATCTGGGCCAGCGCGTCCGCCGTGCGGTGCCATTCGGCCTCGATCGCTGCAAAAATCTTCTTGCGCAGGCGGCTGTCGCTCACCAGTTCGGCGTAGCGCGAGGCCAGGGCCAGGTCGCTCTTGGCCAGCACCATGTCCATGTTGGATAGCAGGGTGCGGAAGAACGGCCATTGACGGTACATCTTTTGCAGCAGGGCGAGCGCCGCCTTGCGCTCGGCTGCGTCGGGTTTGTCTAGGAAGGCTTGCACCGCCGAGCCAAAACCCAGCCAGCCGGGCAGGGTCAGGCGGCACTGGCCCCAGCTGAAGCCCCAGGGAATGGCCCGCAGGTCTTCGATTTTTTGCAGTGCTTTGCGCGATGCGGGGCGCGAGCCGATGTTGAGCTGCGCCAACTCTTTGAGTGGGGTGGCGCCAAAGAAATAGTCGGTGAAGCCAGGGGTGTCGTACACCAGCCCACGGTAAGCGTCCATGCTGGCTTCGGACAACTCGGCCGCTGCGTCCAGAAACGCCCGCGTGGCGGGTTTGGTCGGTTGCAGCAGTGTGGCTTCGAGGGTCGCGGCGACCAGGGTTTCCAGGTTGCGGCGGCCGATTTCGGGGTTGGCGAATTTGGCCCCGATCACTTCGCCTTGTTCGGTCAGGCGGATCTGCCCGCGCACAGTGCCTGGGGGCTGGGCCAGGATGGCCTGGTAGCTGGGGCCGCCGCCCCGACCCACTGTGCCGCCGCGGCCATGGAACATGCGCAAGGTGATGCCGTGGCTGCGCTCGAGTTTTTCAAACAGCTCGACCAGCGCGATCTCGGCGCGGTACAGCTCCCAGTTGCTGGTGAAGATGCCGCCGTCCTTGTTGCTGTCCGAATAGCCCAGCATGATGTCTTGCTCGCCACCCGAGCGCTGCACCAGTGCGGCCACGCCGGGCAGGGCATAAAAGTCGCGCATGATGGGCGCGGCGTTGCGCAGGTCTTCGATGGTTTCGAACAGCGGCACCACGATCAGGTCGTTGATGGCCTCTGTGTCCAGCGTGCCGCGCATCAGGCCCACTTCCTTTTGCAGCAACAGCACCTCGAGCAAGTCGCTCACAGTTTCGGTGTGGCTGATGATGTAGTGGCGGATGGCTTGCTTGCCAAAGGTGCGCAGCATGCGCTGGGCGGTTTCAAAGATGGCCAGTTCGGACACGGCGTGTTCGCTGTAGTCGGCGCCGGGCACGCGCAGTGGGCGGGCATCGTTGAGCAGGCCCAGCAGCAGAGCTTGCTTGGCGTGCTCGTCGAGCTGGCTGTAGTTCTTTTCCACGCGGGCGGTGGTCAGCAGCTCGGCCACGACTTCTTCGTGTTTGTCCGAGCTTTGGCGCAGGTCCACCGTGGCCAGGTGAAAGCCAAACACCTCGACGGCGCGGATCAGCGGGTGCAGCCGCTGTGCGGCCACGGCTTCACCGTGGTGGCTGCACAGCGAGGCTTCGATCACGCGCAGGTCGGCCAAAAATTCTTCGGCGCTGACGTAGGGGTTTTGTGGGGCCACGGCGTGGCGGGCAGCGTCACCACCGGTCAGGTTCTTGAGTGTGGCGGCCAGGCGGGCGTAGATGCCAGTCAGCGCCCGGCGGTAAGGCTCGTCCTGGCGGTGCTCGTTGGTGTCGGGGGATTTGGCGGCCAGGGCCTGCATTTCAGGACCCAAAGGCACCAGCATGGCCGACAGCGACAGCTCGCTGCCTAGGTAATGCACTTCGGTCAGGTAGTGGCGCAGTGCCACATCGCTTTGGCGGGTCAGTGCGTGTTCCAGGGTTTGCGCGGTCACGTTGGGGTTGCCGTCGCGGTCACCACCGATCCACTGGCCCATGCGCAAAAAGCTGGCAATTGGCTGGCCCGGCAGGGCTTCTTCCAGCTCGGCATAGAGCTTGGGGATTTCGCGCAGGAAGGTGGCCTCGTAATAGCTCAGCGCGTTTTCGATCTCGTCGGCCACGGTGAGTTTGGTGAAGCGCAGCAGGCGGGTTTGCCACAACTGCATCACGCGGGCGCGCATTTGTTGCTCGTTGGCGGCCAGCTCTTTGGGTGTCAGGGCGTCTTTGGCAGCGTTGACCATGGCGGCGCGGGCCTTGATGGCATCGCGCTCGGTCAGCAAGTGGGCGATGTCGCGCTCGGCGTCCAGAATGCTTTTGCGCTGCACTTCGGTCGGGTGGGCGGTGAGCACGGGCGAGACGTAGCTGGTGGCCAGCATGTCCGAGATGCTTTTGGGCGTGATGCCCGCCCAGCGCAGGCGCTGCAGCGCCACGTCGATGCTGCCTTCTTGGGTGTGGCCTGCACGCTCGTGGATGGCGCGGCGGCGGATGTGGTGGCGGTCTTCAGCCAGGTTGGCCAGGTGCGAAAAGTAAGTGAAGGCGCGGATCACGCTCACGGCGCGGTCACCGGGCAAGCCTTTGAGCAGCTTTTTCAGCGCCTTATCGGCCTCGTGGTCGGCGTCGCGCCGGAAGGCCACCGACAGCTTGCGGATTTGTTCCACCAACTCATAGGCCTCGGGGCCTTCTTGCGTGCGGATCACGTCACCCAGAATGCGACCCAACAGGCGAATGTCTTCGACCAGCGGGCGTTCGCTGTCGCGTTTGTCGGTTTTGCTGGCGCGCACGGGGGCGTTTTTGGCCAGCGCGGCGGTGGTTTCTTTGGAGGCCTGTTTCATCGTGAGGTGTGCGGTGAAGGGGTGGTTCGGCAAGAGTGTGTGCAGCGCTTGTGGCGCTGTGCCTCATGCTAGCATCGGCTAGCCCTTATTAATTACCAACTGGTTTCATCTTGATGAAGCCTTTCTTCAGAGAAATACAACGTGCCTTCGACTTCTGCACCCCACATCGTCATTGCCACCCGAGAAAGCCGTCTGGCGCTGTGGCAGGCCGAGCATGTCAAAGCCTTGCTCGAAGGTCTGGGCTGCACCGTGCAATTGCTGGGCATGACCACGCAGGGCGACCAGATCCTGGACCGCAGCCTGTCCAAGGTGGGTGGCAAGGGTTTGTTCGTCAAGGAGCTGGAAGTGGCCTTGCACGAAGGCCGTGCCGACATTGCGGTGCATTCGCTCAAGGACGTGCCCATGGACATGCCCGAAGGCTTTGGGCTGGCCTGCGTGATGGAACGCGAAGACCCGCGCGATGCTTGGGTGTCGGCAGGCTATGCCCGCCTGGAAGACCTGCCGCAAGGCGCGGTGGTGGGCACATCCAGCCTGCGCCGCACGGTGCTGCTGCGTGCGCTGCGCCCCGATCTGAAGATCGAGCCTTTGCGCGGCAATCTGGACACCCGTTTGCGCAAGCTGGATGAAGGCCAGTATGCTGGCATTGTGTTGGCGGCAGCAGGCCTCAATCGCCTGGGCCTGACGGATCGCATTCGTCACATTTTTGAAACCACCGAGATGCTGCCTGCCGCAGGCCAAGGCGCCTTGGGCATCGAAATTTGCAGCCACCGTGCCGACTTGCGTGCCTTGCTGGCGCCGTTGGCCGACAGCGTGACCTGGCAGCGCGTGGCCGCCGAGCGCGCCGTGAGCCGTGCCATGGGCGGCAGCTGCTCCATGCCTTTGGCAGCGCATGCGGTCATGGACGGCGGCGTGCTCAAGCTGCAAGCCGCTTGGGGCGACCCACAGGGTGACACCACCTTGGTGACGGCGGCGTCGAACATGGCTGCTTCGGACTTGCCTGCAGCCGAGGCTTTGGGCCTGCGCGTGGCGCAAGCGCTGCAGCAGGGCGGGGCGCATTAAGGCGCACATGGTGGCCCAGCCCGCCGTCTTGGTCACCCGGCCCGAGCGCGAAGCAGGGCCCTGGGTGCAGGCTCTGCAAGCCGAAGGCGTGCATGCCGAGGCTTTTCCCTTGATCGAGATTGCCGCCTTGCCCGAGGCGTCGGCTTTGTCAGCCGCCTGGCTGCAAGTGCCGACTTGCCTGGCCGTGATGTTCGTCAGTGCCAATGCGGTGCGCTTTTTCATGGCGGCCCAACCCGCGGGCGTGGCCGTGCAGGCTTGCCGCGCCTGGGCCACTGGGCCGGGCACGCAAGCGGCCTTGCTGGCGGCGGGCTGGCCTGCAGAGCAGATCGATGCACCTGCTGCCGATTCGCTGCAGTTTGATTCTGAAGCCCTGTGGGCGGTGGTGGCCGAGCGCGTGCGGCTTGCACAGGCGCAAGGCCCGGCCACGGTGTTGATCGTGCGCGGGGCGGATGCCCAAGGCCAGATGGCCGGGCGCGATTGGCTGGCGCAACAACTCGAAGATGCGGGTTTGCGGGTGGCGCAGGTGGTGGCTTATGTGCGCCGTGCGCCTGTGCTCACGCCCGCGCAGCAAGCCCGTGCCGAGCAGTCCCTGCGCGATGGCAGCCTGTGGTTGTTCAGCAGTTCCGAAGCCGCGCAGCACCTGAGACAAGCATGCCCGCAACTGGACTTGTCCCGTGCGCGGGCACTGGCCACCCATCCGCGCATTGCCGAGCGCCTGCGCCAAGCCGGTTGGGGGCATGTGGAACTGGTGCCTGCAGCACTGAGTGCGCAGGCCGTGTCTATAAAATCACTTGCATGACCTCCATGCCCGAAAACGCCCCAACTTCTGAATCCGCCGCTCCCATGGCCCCATCGCTGCGGCCCTGGAAAATCTGGCTGGCGCTGGGTGTGGCCGCTGTGGCCTTGCTGGTGTCGGTGGCGCTGTGGCAAAAACTGGCGCGCATACAAGAGCAACTGGCCCGCCAAAGTGCCGATGCCGGTCAACAATCGCTCGAAGCCAAAGCCTGGGCCAAGCAGGCGCAAGACACCGTCAAGGACAGCGCCGCGCGTTTGGGCTTGGTCGAGGCCCGCCTGGGCGAAGTGGCCCTGCAGCGCAGCCAGCTGGAAGAGCTGATGCAAAGCCTGTCGCGCTCACGCGATGAAAATCTGGTGGTGGACATCGAGGCTGCTTTGCGCATGGCCCAGCAACAAGCCCAACTCACGGGCAGCGTGGAGCCTTTGCTGGCTGCACTCAAATCTGCGCAGCAGCGCGTGCAGCGTGCGGCCCAACCCCGCCTGGCGCCGGTGCAGCGTGCTTTGGAGAAGGATCTGGAGCGCTTGAATGCCGCGCCGGTCTTTGACTTGCCTGGCTTGCTCATCAAGCTCGACGAAGGTGTGGCCCTGGTGGATGGCTTGGTGTTGGCCAACCAGAACCAGGCCGCCAATGTGGCGGTGCCCGGCCCGGCCAGCGCCGAGGGCGCACAAGCAGCACCGTCTTGGTGGATGGCCGGTTTGAACCGTTTTGGCGAGCAGTTGCGCGGCTTGGTGCGCGTGAGCCGCATCGACTCGCCAGAGGCGGCTTTGCTGTCGCCAGAGCAAGGCTTTTTCCTGCGTGAAAACCTGAAACTCAAATTGCTCAATGCCCGTCTGGGTTTGCTGGCGCGGCAAAAAGACGCCGCCCGCAATGACCTGGGCTCGGCCGCAGTCATGGTGCGCCGTTACACCGATCCGTCTTCGCGCAAAACCACGCAGATGCTGCAATTGCTGGAGCAAGCGGGTTTGCAAATGAAAGCCAGTGAGATGCCTCGCCTGGAGGCGTCGCTGAACGCTTTGTCCACCGCTGCGGCAGGAAGGTAAGTCCCCATGCGTGCAGCTCTTTGGCTCCTCAGTTTGTTTGCGCTGGCGGCCGCTGGCGCCTGGTTGGCAGGCAACAACCAGGGCACCGTGACCTTGTTCCTGGCGCCTTATCGCGTGGACTTGTCGCTCAACCTGGTGGTCCTGATCTTTGTCTCGGTGGTGCTGCTGGTGGTGGTGGCGCAGCAGGCTTTGGCCGCCTTGTTCGCCTTGCCCAAGCAAGCGCAGCGCTGGCGTTTGCAGCAAAAAGAGCGCGCCGCCCATGCGGCCTTGCTGGACGCCATCAGCCACTTCATGGCCGGTCGTTTCTTGCGGGCCCACAAGTCGGCGCAAACCGCACTCGAAAAAGAAGACCTGATGCAAGCGTCCGGTCTGACGCTGGACCATGCGGTGTCCTTGCGCACGCTCGCCCACATCATGGCGGCCGAATCGGCGCATGCCTTGCAAGACCAGACACTGCGCCAACACCATCTGGCGCAAGCCGTTGTTCAAGCCCAAATGGCGCCCACTGCCGAGCGCCAGACCTTGACCGAAGGCGTCCAGTTGCGTGCGGCGCGCTGGCTGCTGGATGACCGCGATGCCGAGGCCAGTCTGGAGCGACTCAAGGAGTTGCCGCCAGCCGTGGGTCGACGCATGGTGGCCATGCGTTTGCTGCTCAAGGCGTCGCGTCTGGCCGGGCAAACCGCGCAGGCGTTGGATACCGCCGTGTTGCTGGCCAAACACCGGGCCTTCACACCCTTGGCGGCCGAGAGTCTGGTGCGTGGCTTGATTTTGGAATGGCTCACGCAGGTGCGCGATGCCGATGGTGTGCAAAAGCTCTGGCAAAAACTCAGCCCCGCCCAGCGCAAGATGCCTGATGTGGCCGCTGAGGTGGCTTTGCGGTTCATGGCTCTGGGCGGTGCCACCGCCACCGCCCGCTTGTGGCTGGAGCCTTTGTGGGTGCCTTTGCAAGGCGGCGCCTCGGCGCAGTGGTCACCTTTGCAAATGCTGCGCGTTGTGCAAGCGCTGGAACGCAGCCAGCCCGATCCGCAAGCGCCCGATGCCCGTCAGGGCTTGGCGCGTGTGGAGGGCTTGCAACAAGCCCAACCACGTGACCCGCGTTTGCAGTATTTGGCCGGCATGGTCTGTTTGCGCCAACGTTTGTGGGGCAAAGCGCAGGCTTTGCTGTCGCAAGCGGCCAAAGGCCTGCAAGAGCCCGAACTGCGGCGTGGCACCTGGCTGGCCCTGGCCGAATTGGCCGAACAACGCGAAGACGCCGTGGCTGCAGCGCAGGCCTGGAAACAGGCGGCACTGGTTGGCGCCTGATCCAAGCTTTTTGGGCCAGGTGCTTGCCCTTGCACCCATGAAGACGCGCACGCCATGCTTTTTCAAGCCAGTGTGTTCAGAGAGTTGCTTGTGCAAGGGTGATCAGAATCAGGCATAAAAAAACCGAACCCTGGGGTTCGGTTATGTCTTCCCGGACTTGATCCGGGATCCATGCAGACCAACATTGGACCCCGGATCAAGTCCGGGGTGACAGCGTCAGCTGTTGGCCTTATCCTCAGAACGGTAAGTTCATGTCTTTCAGGTCTTTGCGTGTTTCCACCAGAACCAGAGGACCTTCGTTGACGACCACGGCTGGAGGACGCTCACGCGGCACATGCACCGGCTTGGGCTCGGCGGCGATGGCGGCCTGAACGGCTGCGATCTTGTCGGCGTCGGAGTTCACCCACACCAGGCCAGAGGTTTGTGCGACTTGTTGCAGGCTGTCCAGGGGCAGTGCGTAGCTGGCCACTTTGGGCAAGCTTGGCACGGGCTGGGCGGCTGCGCTTGGCGCAGGTGCTGGCGTTGGGGCGGGTGCCGCCGTCACGTGTGTGATCACGGGGGCAGCCACTTGCGGGGCCACTTCGGCAGGAGCCGCAGCAGGCGCTGTGACAGGCGTTGGCTCCGCTTGTGCAACTTCTACCTGGGCGGTTTCAGTGGGCAACGCTTCGACAGGTGCAGCCGCTTGTTGTGCACGCTCGAAGTATGAACGTGGTGCAGGGCGGTCTTCACCGGTGTTGGCTTCGGCTGCAGGGGCGGCATCGCTCACGGCGGTGTCGTTGTCCTGACGGGGCTCGCCGTCCTGGCGTGCTTCGCCATTGCGCTCGCGACGGTCACGGCCATAACGGTCGCGTGAGCGGCGTTCGCGGCGTTCGCCGTTGTTCTCGGCCGGTGCTGCGTTGTCGGCAGTGAGCGCTTCCTGGCCTTCTGTGGCCACAGCGGTTTCTGCGGTGTTCAGCTCGCCAGGGGCTTTGTCGTTGTTGCGACGCTCGCCGCGTTCACGGCGGCCTTCACCACGCTCGCCACGGCCTTCGCCGCGTTCACGGCGGCCTTCACCGCGTTCGCCGCGAGGTGCGCGTTCGGTGCGGGCTTCGGTGGTGCCGTCAGCGGCCAACTCGGCAGGTGCCTCGTTGCGGTTGTTGTCACCGCGTTCGCGGCGGCCTTCGCGGGGCTGGCGCTCACCGGCTGGGCGCTCGGAGCGCTCGCCACGTGCTGGACGGCCTTCGCCATCGCGCACTTCGTTGCGGCCTTCGCCTCGGCGACCACCTTCACGCGATGCGCGGCCTTCGCCTTGCACGCCTTCGGCACGTTCTGTGCGCTCACCACGGCGGCCATCACGGCGACCGTCGCGGCGGCCATCACGGCCACCTTCACGGCCACCCTCACGACGTTCACCATTGCGCTCGCCGTTGCGGCCTTCGCGGGCTTTGCCGTCTTTCTTGTCGGTTACGGCGGGCTTGGCTGCTTCGGTGCTGCCACCGAACAGGCTCTTGAGCCAGCCAAAGAAACCACCGCTGGCAGCGGCGGCCTTCACAGGGGCGGCGGCCTTGGCGGGCTTGGCCGCTGCGGCAGGCGCTTCGGCCTTGACCGGTGCCACTGGGGCGGGTGCATCGGGCAGCACGCCTTTGATGACCGGGGTCTGCTTGTTGGTGGGTTCTTGCGAACGACGCGTCACGGTGGTGGCGTCTTCGACGATCTCGGCCATTTTGTAGCTGGCTTCGATGCGGTCCAGGCGTGGGTCGTCGTGCTTCAAGCGCTCGAGCTTGTAGTGCGGGGTTTCCAGCGACTTGTTGGGCACCAGCAGCACGCTGATGCGTTGCTGCAGTTCGATCTTGGCGATCTCGGGGCGCTTTTCATTGAGCAGGAAGGCGGCCACTTCGACGGGCACTTGAGCGTGCACGGCGGCGGTGTTGTCCTTCATGGACTCTTCCTGGATGATGCGCAAAATTTGCAGTGCCGAGCTTTCGGTGTCACGGATGTGGCCAGCGCCGCCGCAACGTGGGCAGGGGATGGACGCACCTTCGGACAGGGCGGGCTTCAAGCGCTGGCGGCTCATTTCCATGAGGCCGAACTTGCTGATGGTGCCGAACTGCACGCGGGCGCGGTCTTGGCGCAGCGCGTCGCGCAAGCGGTTTTCCACTTCGCGGCGGTTCTTGCTTTCTTCCATGTCGATGAAGTCGATCACGATCAGGCCGCCCAGGTCACGCAGGCGCATCTGGCGGGCCACTTCGTCAGCGGCTTCCAAGTTGGTACGGGTCGCGGTTTCCTCGATGTCGCCGCCCTTGATGGCGCGGGCCGAGTTCACGTCCACCGACACCAAAGCTTCGGTGTGGTCGATCACGATGGCGCCGCCAGACGGCAGCTGCACGGTGCGGGCGTAGGCCGACTCGATCTGGTGCTCGATCTGGAAGCGGCTGAACAGCGGCGCGTCGTCGCGGTAGCGTTTCACACGTGGTGCGAACTCGGGCATCACGTGGCTCATGAACTGCTGAGCCTGTTCGTAGATGTCGTCGGTGTCGATCAGGATGTCGCCGATGTCGTTGTTGAAGTAATCGCGGATGGCGCGGATCACCAGGCTGGACTCCTGATAAATCAGGAAGGCGCCTTTGCCCTGGGCTGCACCATCGATGGCACTCCAGAGTTTGAGCAGGTAGTTCAGGTCCCACTGCAGTTCGGGTGCGGAGCGGCCGATGCCTGCGGTGCGGGCGATGATGGACATGCCCTTGGGGTATTCCAGTTGGTCCATCGCCTCTTTGAGCTCGGCGCGGTCATCACCCTCGATGCGGCGGCTGACGCCACCGCCACGGGGGTTGTTGGGCATGAGCACCACATAACGGCCAGCCAGCGAGATGAAGGTGGTCAGGGCTGCGCCCTTGTTGCCACGTTCTTCTTTTTCGACCTGGACCATCAGTTCCTGGCCTTCGCGGATCACATCGTTGATGCGGGCCTGGCTGACCGACACGCCTTCGGCGAAGTACTGGCGCGAGATTTCCTTGAAAGGCAAGAAGCCGTGGCGGTCTTCGCCGTAGTCGACAAAACAGGCTTCGAGCGAGGGCTCGACGCGGGTCACCACCGCTTTGTAGATGTTGCCCTTGCGCTGTTCGCGGCCTTCGATTTCGATTTCGTAGTCGAGGAGTTTTTGTCCGTCGACGATGGCCAGGCGGCGTTCTTCAGCCTGCGTGGCGTTGATGAGCATCCGTTTCATGATGCGGTCCTTCATTTATCAGTGTCGATCGGGTGGCGCAGTTTTCTGACTGCGCACACACGACCTGTTTACAACCGACCCTCTAGGGGTCCACGTTGCCTAAGCTGACGCCTGAAACGAAGGGAATTGCCAAAGGTGTCCGACATTCAGCTGCGCGTGAGCACAGGAATTGGGATCGTGGCGCGTGGATGGGGCGAGTGGAAAGTCGTGCAGAGATTCGTCCACTGCCGGGGGCTTCCCCCGGTGTCCAAGACAAACTGTTCGGCACAAGGCGTGACGGCAGAGCCTGGCTTTGTGAGCCACTCCATCCACATCAGCAAAGTTCCGAACAACACAAACATCTCGCTTTGATCCGTTCAGCAGCCTTCTGAGGCTGCTGAACTTGGGGTATTCCGTATCTGGGTTTCTGGGCGTCGGCTCAACCTCCGGGGCGATTGGCCACTGTCGGCGTTGGCCTTCAGTCTGCAAATCGTGCCGGCGGTGGCATCGACCATCTGGTTTAGCGCGGTGGTGGTGGACTAAACTCCAGTCTTCAGGAATTCATTTCCATTTGAATCAACCACTTACAGCCAATTGCCAGTGAATCACATTATAGGGGTCCAAACCGCTGCTGCGACGCCCGCCGTCAAATGGTTGTTGGTGGACGAAGAATCCGCCGGTCAGCGTCTGGACAATTTCCTGATGCGCCACCTCAAGGGCGTGCCCAAAACCCATGTCTACCGCATCATCCGCAGCGGCGAAGTGCGCATCAACAAGGGCCGTGCTTCGGCCGAGACCCGGGTGGAAACCGGCGACGAGGTTCGCCTGCCGCCGGTGCGTGTGTCCGACAAAGTGGCCGAAAAGGCCGCTCGGCCAGCACCGGGGCGTGAATTCCCGGTGCTTCTGGAAGACGACAGCCTGATGGCCATCGACAAACCGGCCGGGGTGGCGGTGCATGGGGGCTCCGGGGTGAGCTTTGGCGTGATCGAACAATTGCGCCAGGCCCGCCCGCAGGCCAAATTGCTGGAGTTGGTGCACCGGCTGGACCGTGACACCAGTGGCATTTTGCTGGTGGCCAAAAAGCGCAGCGCCCTGAAAAACCTGCAGGACCAGTTCCGCGAACGCGAGACCGGCAAAACCTATCTGGCGCTGGTGAAGGGCGAATGGCCCGCCAAACTCAAGGTGATTGACCAGCCGCTGCACAAGTTTTTGCTGACCGACGGTGAACGCCGGGTCAAAGTGACCACCCCCGAAGACCCGGACGGCATGCGCTCGATCACGTTGGTGAAGGTGTCCCAGCGCCTGGCAGGTGCCACGCTGCTGGAGGTGACCATCAAGACCGGGCGCACCCACCAGATCCGGGTGCACCTGGCCAGCAACGGTCACCCGATCGCCGGTGACGACAAATACGGTGACTTTGAATGGAACAAGGTGTTGCCCAAGCAGGGCCTCAAGCGCATGTTCCTGCACGCTTGGCGTTTGCAGTTCAACCACCCGGCCACGGCCGAGCGCGTGGCCTTGCAAGCCGATCTGCCCCTTGAATTGAAAGCCTACGTTGACCATGCCCAGCTCAAGACCCCGTCAGTTTGACCTGATCGCCTTCGATTGGGATGGCACCCTGTTTGACTCCACGGCCATCATCACCCGTTGCATCCAGCGGGCCGTGGTGGATGTGGGGGGGCAAGAGCCCACCCGCGAAGCCGCCTCTTATGTGATCGGCATGGCGCTCATGCCGGCGCTGGCCCATGCCGCGCCCGATGTGCCGCCTGAAAAATACCCGGCACTGGGCGAGCGTTACCGGCACCACTACATCGCCCACCAGAACGACATCAGCCTGTTCGATGGTGTCTTGCCTTTGCTGCACGCCCTGAAGGCGCGGCACCATTGGCTCACGGTGGCCACGGGCAAAAGCCGCCATGGCCTGAACGAGGCTTTGCGCGATGTGGACCTGCGCGATGTGTTCGATGGCTCACGCACGGCCGATGAGACCGCGGGCAAGCCCAGCCCGCTGATGCTGCACGAGCTGATGCGCGAGTTTGGCGTGGAGCCCGAGCGGACCTTGATGATCGGTGACACCACGCACGATTTGCAGATGGCTTTGAATGCCGGTTGTGCCAGTGTGGGCGTGAGCTATGGTGCCCACGAGCCCGAGGCCTTCCATGTCTTGACGCCACGCCATGTGGCGCACAGCGTGCAGGACCTGCACGACTGGTTGTTGCAACACGCTTGAAACGGGAGTGGTCATGGAAGCGATGATCCCTTTGTGCAACAGCGCGGACCTGCTCAACGGTGGCCGTGCCGTGCCCTTTGACATTGTTTATGCTGGGCAGACCTGCCGGGCTTTTGCCATCCGATACCAAGGCGAGGTCCATGCCTATCTGAACCGCTGCACCCACGTGGCGATGGAGATGGACTACCAACCCGACCGCTTTTTTGACAACACCGGCCGCTGGTTGATGTGTGCCACCCATGGCGCCACTTACCAGCCCGACACGGGGGCTTGCACGGGCGGACCCTGCCGTGGCGGCTTGGTGAAAATAGACCTGTCAGAGCGGGATGGTGTGGTTCACTGGCATACTGCCTACAACTTGAAACCTGTTGAATTTTGACCATGCAAGAACCCCGCGAACCTTTGTTCACCACCGCTTCAGCCGATGCCATGCCTGCGGCTGAGCGCAGCTGGGAGCGTCGCACCTTGGAAGCGCTGGCCTTTGCCACCTTGCAAGAGCAAAAAGCAGCACGCCGCTGGAAAGTGGGCCTGCGCCTGGCTTGGTTGCTCTTGATCTGTGTGATCGCCTGGCAGGCCTTCAGCTACAACTCGCCCACCATGAGCCCCAGCATGCCGCACACGGCCATGGTGGCCATCAAGGGCGAGATCGGCGCGGAAGGCGATGGCAGTGCAGAAAACGTCATGGCCGCCATGCGCAGTGCGCTGGAGGATTCGGGTTCGCAAGCGCTGGTCTTGCTGATCAATTCACCGGGTGGCAGTCCTGTGCAGGCCGGTTTGATCAACGACGAAATCCGCCGCCTCAAAGCACTGCACAAAAAACCGATTTACGTGGTGGTGGAAGAGTCTTGTGCCTCGGCCGCTTATTACATTGCGGCCGCCGCCGACAAGATTTATGTGGACAAGGCCAGCATCGTGGGCAGCATCGGCGTCTTGATGGATGGTTTTGGCTTCACCGGCCTCATGGACAAGCTGGGCGTGGAGCGCCGCTTGATGACGGCGGGGGCCAACAAGGGTTTTCTGGACCCGTTCAGCCCGCAAACCGAAGCGCAGCGCAAACACGCGCAGGCCATGCTCGACCAGATCCATTCCCAGTTCATCCAGGTGGTGCGCCAAGGTCGTGGTGATCGCCTGAAAGAAACGCCAGACATGTTCAGCGGCCTGTTCTGGAGCGGTCAGCAGGCCGTGGACATGGGCCTGGCCGATGCCATGGGCAGCCTCGACAGCGTGGCGCGTGATGTGGTTAAAGCCCCTGAGGTGATTGACTATTCTCGTCACGAAAACGTGGCCGAACGCCTGGCCAAGCGCTTTGGCGCTGCGGTGGGCGAGGGCGCGGTGCACGCCCTGCGCATGGGCTCGGCCCTGCGCTGAAGCGACTCAAGGCCCGATGGCGTAGACCGCGGGCGTGTGACCATCAGGGCCTTGCAGGCCCTTTTTCCATTGGGCGACGGTGTGGCTCTGGATGCGCGCCGAGGGCAGCGTCAAGCCGCTGGCGATCGCCAGCCGGGTGCCGCCTTGCAGGCTTTGCATCAAGCCGCTGAGCATGGCCGCATTGCGGTAGGGCGTTTCGATCCACAGCTGTGTCTGGCCTGTCTTGTGGGCCAGTGATTCGAGTTGCTTCAGGCGTGCAGACCGCTCGCCAGCGTCTTGCGGCAGGTAACCCACAAATGCAAAGTTCTGGCCGTTGAGGCCACTGGCCGCCAGGGCCAGCAGCAGGGACACGGGCCCCACCAAGGGGATCACGTTCAAGCCCAAATCGTGCGCAGCCCGCACCACCGAGCTGCCGGGGTCGGCCACGGCGGGCATGCCGGCCTCGCTGATCAGACCGATGTCGTGGCCTTGCAAAGCAGCGGCCAGCAAAGGTTTGCCGTCAAAGCCCGATTGGTGGTCGCCTTTTTTGTGCACATGGCGTGGCAATTCGGTGATTTTTTGCTCGGCCAGTGGTGCCACCAGCGGGTGGGATTCGCTCACCCGCTTGAGGAAGGCGCGGGTGCTTTTGGCGTTCTCGCAGACCCAGTGCTGCAGGCTCGCCGCCACAGCCAAGGTGCTGACGGGCAAGACATCGCTCACGGGGGCTTGCTCGGCGCAGCCAAAGTCCAGCGGGGTGGGCACCAAAAACAGGCGGCCTGGGGTTTTTGGGGCGTTCACAGCAGTTTCACTCCGGCTTGGCGCAGCAGGCGTGCGGTGCGGATCAAGGGCAGGCCGATCAGCGCTGTGGGGTCGTCGTTGTCGATGGATTCGAGCAGGGCAATGCCCAGGCCTTCGCTTTTGGCGCTGCCTGCGCAATCGTAGGGTTTTTCGGCTTGCAGATAGGCCTCGATCTCGTCGTCACTCAAGTCACGAAAGACCACGCGCACGGCGGCCAGATCGACCGCTTCAAAGCCGGTGGCCAGGCACACCACGGCCAAAGCGGTTTGGAACACCACGGTTTGCCCGCGCATTTGGCGCAGTTGTTGCACGGCGCGGGCATGTTCGCCGGGCTTGCCCAGGGGCTGGCCCGCCAGATCGGCCACTTGGTCGGAGCCAATCACCACCGACTCGGGGTGCTTGGCGGCCACTGCCTTGGCTTTGGCCAGGGCCAGACGCAAAGCCAGATCGCGTGGCGACTCGCCTGCAGCAGGCGTTTCGTCCACATCCGGGGCTGCGACCGAGAAGGGGATGCGCAGGCGCTCCATCAGTTCGCGGCGGTAGCGCGAGGTGGAGCCCAGCACCACGGGGCGGTTTTGGGTGGAATTCAGGGGACGTGCAGAAATGCTCATGGGGTGATTCTCTTACACTGCAGGCATGGAAAAAAAGTTGGACCCCTCGCATTTGGATGTTGTGGCCTTTGCCCGCGATGGCGCAAGCCTGAAAGGACAGTCGCCCCTGGCTGCATTGCCGCGCTTGCTGGATGAGCAAGTGGCCGGTGATTTGCAAGCCGGCCTGGTGGCTTGGCGCTTGGAAGGCCGTCTGGTGCCGCAATCGGGGGGCGCGGACCAGATCTGGCTGGATGTGCAGGCCTCGGTGGCCTTGCCCATGCAGTGCCAGCGCTGCCTGACCCCTGTGCTGGAGACGGTGGAGGCCGAGCGGTCCTTTCGTTTTGTGGCCGACGAAGCCACCGCTGCCACGCTGGACGATGAGGCCGAAGAAGACATTTTGGTGATCAACCGTGACTTCGATGCCCTGGCCCTGGTGGAAGATGAGTTGATCTTGTCCTTGCCGCTGGTGCCCTTGCACGAGGTCTGCCCGCAAGCCATGCCCATGTCGGCGGTGGACCCCGAGTTCGAGACTGCTGCTGTCAAACCCAACCCGTTTGGCGTGCTGGCTGGGCTGAAAACAGGCAAGTCCTGATCTTTGTGGGGCAGGCTGGGCAAGCGCCTCGCGCTTAGGCTATAATCGATGGCTTCGCTCAGTAGTTTGCTGAGTGACCATCGTCATCAACCAGAAGCTGCGTTGTATTTGCGCGGCCTCCACAAGCTTCCAAGGAGCCATCATGGCTGTTCAGCAAAACAAAAAATCGCCTTCCAAGCGCGGTATGCACCGTTCGCACAACGCACTGAACGTGCCAGGTATCGCTGTGGAACCTACCACCGGTGAAACACACCTGCGTCACCACATCAGCCCCAACGGTTTTTACCGTGGCCGCCAAGTGCTGAAAAACAAGTCCGAAGCCTGATCGGCGTCAGCCCTCAAGCCTCAAGAGGCCCGGCGCTACTTTTAAAGTAGCATCGGGCTTTTGTTTTTGTGGCTTTTGATTTGTCTTTTTCAGTTTTGAGTCCAAGGATGCCATGACCTCACCCAGCCCGATCACGGTGGCAGTCGATTGCATGGGCGGTGACCACGGTCCACGCGTCACGCTGGCCGCATGCCGTCGTTTCCTGTCGACTCACCCGGATGCCCGTTTGCTTTTGGTGGGTCGCCCCGAGGCATTGAGCGGCTTGTCCGATCCCCGCGCCCAGGTGGTTTCCGCCACCGAAGTGGTCGAGATGGATGACCCCCTTGAAATTGCGCTGCGCAAGAAAAAAGACTCGTCCATGCGTGTGGCTATTGAGCAGGTGCGCGAAGGCAAGGCCGGTGCGGCAGTGTCTGCAGGCAACACGGGTGCCTTGATGGCGATTGCCCGCTATGTGCTCAAAACCATGGATGGCATTGACCGTCCGGCCATTGCAGGCCAGATGCCCAACTTCAAGGGCGGCGGCACCACCATGCTCGATCTGGGGGCCAATGTCGATTGCACGCCCGAGCACTTGCTGCAGTTTGCCGTGATGGGCTCGGCGCTGGTGTCGGTGTTGCAAGACAAGCAAAACCCCACGGTGGGTTTGCTCAACATCGGTGAAGAAGCCATCAAAGGCAATGAAATCATCAAAAAAACCGGTGAACTCCTGCGATCTGCTGGCAATTCGGGTGATTTGAATTTCCACGGCAATGTCGAAGGCAATGACATTTTCAAGGGCACGGTGGACATCGTGGTCTGTGATGGCTTTGTTGGCAATGTGGCTTTGAAAGCCAGCGAAGGTCTGGCCACCATGATCGGCGGTTTCCTGAAGACCGAGTTTTCGCGCAATATCTTCACGAAAATTGCGGCACTTTTGGCTTATCCGGTCTTATCTGCCTTTAAAAATCGCGTGGACCATCGTCGTTACAACGGTGCGGCCTTGTTGGGCCTGCGCGGCTTGGTGTTCAAGAGCCATGGCTCGGCCGACGAGGTGGCTTTTGAAACCGCCCTGAACCGGGCTTATGATGCAGCCCGAAACCAATTGCTGGATCGCGTTCGTGAACGCATCGCGCATGCGGCCCCCTTGTTGATGGGCGCGCAGGCCGAGCGCTCAGAGGCGGTCACCACACCATGAGAATTTATTCCCGCATTCTGGGCACCGGCAGCTACCTGCCGGCAAACCGCCTGACCAATGCCGATCTGGCTGCCCAACTGGCGCAGCAGGGCGTTGAAACCTCTGACGACTGGATCGTGGAGCGCACCGGTATCCGTGCCCGCCACTTTGCGGCCGACCACCAAGGCAGCAGCGATCTGGCCACCGAAGCCGCCCGCAAGGCGCTGAGCGCTGCAGGCATTTCGGCCGACGACCTTGACCTGATCATCGTGGCGACCTCGACCCCCGACATGGTGTTCCCGTCGGTGGCCACGATGGTGCAGCACAAGCTGGGCACCGCAGGCTGCCCGGCGTTTGACGTGCAGGCCGTGTGCAGCGGCTTCATTTATGCGCTGACGATCGCCGATTCGATGATCCAGTCGGGCTCGGCCAAACGTGCGCTGGTGATTGGCTCGGAAGTGTTCAGCCGCATCCTCGACTTCAAGGACCGCACCACCTGCGTGCTGTTTGGTGACGGCGCTGGCGCGGTCATCCTCGAGGCTTCGGACCAACCCGGTATTTTGGCCACCGACTTGCACGCTGACGGCAAACACAAGGACATCCTGTGTGTGCCCGGTCATGTCAACCAGGGTGGCATTCTGGGTGACCCGGTCCTCAAGATGGACGGGCAAGCGGTGTTCAAACTGGCTGTGGGCGTGCTCGAAGAAACCGCCCGGGCCAGCCTGGCCAAGGCCAACTTGACCGATGCCGACATCGATTGGCTGATCCCGCACCAGGCCAACATCCGCATCATGCAAAGCACGGCCCGGAAGTTGAAGATGTCTTCGGAGAAAGTGGTGGTGACCGTCGATCAGCACGGCAACACTTCGGCTGCTTCGATTCCGCTGGCGTTGGACACCGCTGTGCGCGACGGGCGCATCCAGCGCGGTCAGACCCTCATGCTCGAAGGCGTGGGCGGGGGCTTCACCTGGGGCTCGGTGCTCTTGCGTTATTGATTCGCTCTTGATTTGACAGGCCCGCCCGGGTCAGCGATGCGCGGCACGCTCTCCCGGATTCTTTACAGATACAAAAAATTTGCACATGACCTCATTTGCTTTTGTTTTTCCCGGTCAGGGCTCCCAATCGGTGGGCATGCTGGACGCCTGGGGTGATCACCCTGTGGTGCTTGAAACCCTGAAAGAAGCCTCGGACGCCCTGGGCGAAGACGTGGCCCAACTGATCCACGAAGGCCCCAAGGAAGCGCTGGCCATGACCACCAACACCCAGCCCGTGATGCTGGTGTCGGCTGTGGCCGCTTACCGCGCCTGGCTGGCCGAAGGCGGCGCCAAGCCCTCAGTTGTGGCCGGTCACTCGCTGGGCGAGTACAGTGCCTTGGTGGCCTCGGGCGTTTTGACATTGGCGCAAGCCGCGCCGCTGGTGCGCCTGCGCGCTGCCGCCATGCAGGAAGCCGTCCCCGTGGGCGTGGGGGCCATGGCCGCCATTCTGGGTCTGGCCTCCGACAAAGTCATCGAAGGCTGCAAAGCAGCGCAAGCCACTTTCGCCGCTGATAGCGCCGAAGTGGTGGAAGCCGTGAACTTCAACGACGCGGCGCAAACCGTGATCGCGGGCAGCAAGGCCGCCGTGGACAAAGCCTGCGAAGTGCTCAAGGGCATGGGCGCCAAGCGCGCGCTGCTGTTGCCCGTGTCGGCGCCTTTCCATTCGAGCCTGATGAAACCCGCCGCCGAAAAGCTGCGCGAGAAGCTGGCCATCCTGACTTTGGGTGTGCCGCAGATCCCCGTGCTCAACAACATTGACGTGGCCATCGAGACCGATGCCGACCGCATCCGCGATGCGCTGTACCGCCAGGCTTTTGGCCCGGTGCGCTGGGTCGAATGCGTGCAGGCCATCAAGGCCCGTGGCGTGAGCACATTGGTCGAATGCGGCCCCGGCAAGGTGTTGGCGGGCATGACCAAGCGCATTGACGCTGAATTGAACGGCGTGGCGCTGTACGACCCTGCCACCTTGGCCGAAGTGAAAGGACTCCTCGCATGAGCGAAGCACAAAAACAAGTTGCCCTGGTCACAGGGGCGTCCCGTGGCATTGGTGCTGCGATTGCCTTGCATCTGGCCAAATCGGGTTTTGTCGTGATCGGCACGGCCACCAGCGACGACGGCGCCGCCAAAATCAGCCAGGCCCTGTCGGCCTTCCCCGGCAGCCGGGGTGCCAACCTGAACGTCAACGACGCGGCCGCAGGCGAAGCCCTGATCGACGCCATCGTCAAAGAGTACGGCGGCCTGCAGGTGCTGGTCAACAACGCGGGCATCACCCGTGACACGCTGGCCATGCGCATGAAAGACGACGACTGGGATGCGGTGCTCGACACCAACCTCAAGGCGGTGTTCCGCATGAGCCGTGCCGTGATCCGCCCCATGATGAAGCAGCGTTATGGCCGCATCATCAGCATCACCAGCGTGGTGGGGGCTTCCGGCAACCCCGGCCAGGCCAACTACGCCGCCGCCAAGGCCGGCGTGGCGGGCATGACCCGTGCGCTGGCCCGCGAGCTGGGCAGCCGCAACATCACCGTGAACTGCGTGGCCCCCGGTTTCATTGAAACCGACATGACCGCCAGCCTGCCCGAAGAACAACAAAAAGCCTTGCTGGGCCAGATTCCTCTGGGCCATCTGGGCAAACCCGACGACATTGCCCATGCGGTGGCCTACCTGGCCGGAACGCACGCGGGCTATGTCACCGGACAAGAATTGCATGTCAATGGTGGCATGTTCATGGCCTGATTTCCGGAAACCCCTTCCGGACAGGTAAAATCTTCATTTTTCACAACCCTCAGAGGGACCCCATGAGCGATATCGAAGCACGTGTCAAGAAAATCATTGCTGAACAACTCGGCGTTGAAGAGTCACAAGTCACCAACGAAAAAGCCTTTGTGGCTGATCTGGGTGCCGACTCCCTGGACACGGTGGAACTGGTGATGGCACTCGAAGACGAGTTCGGCATCGAAATTCCTGACGAAGACGCAGAAAAAATCACCACGGTGCAAGCTGCGATCGATTACGCCCAAAGCAAGAAGGCCTGATCGACGATGACCCGGCGCCGCGTTGTTGTCACGGGTTTGGGATGCATCAGCCCCGTGGGCAACACGGTCGCCGATGCATGGTCCAAGCTGCTTGCCGGTCAGTCCGGCATTGCTCCGATCACACGTTTTGATGCTTCCGCCATAGCCTGTCGCTTCGCGGGTGAAGTCAAGAATTTTGATCTCGAGTCCTACATCTCCACCAAAGAAGCGCGGACCATGGACCGCTTCATCCATTACGGCATTGCTGCAGCAAGCCAGGCGATCCAAGACGCCGGGCTGCCCACAGGCGAAGCCCTGACGGAAGAAGAAGCCTGCCGCATTGGTGTGGTGATTGGTTCCGGCATTGGCGGCTTGCCGCTGATCGAAGAAACACACACCGAATACACGGCGCGTGGTGCGCGTCGGATTTCTCCCTTTTTTGTCCCGGCCTCGATCATCAACATGATCTCGGGGCATGTGTCGATGCGCAGCGGTTTCAAAGGCCCTAACCTGGCCGTTGTGACCGCTTGCACCACAGGTTTGCACTCCATTGGCGAAGCCGGTCGTTTGATCGAATATGGCGACGCGGATGTGATGATTGCAGGCGGCTCTGAAGCTTGCGTCTCTCCTTTGGGTGTCGGTGGCTTTGCTGCCATGCGCGCCTTGTCGACCCGCAACGACGACCCTACCGCTGCATCCCGTCCTTGGGACAAAGACCGTGATGGTTTTGTCCTGGGCGAAGGTGCAGGTGTGATGGTGCTCGAAGAGTACGAACACGCCAAGGCCCGTGGTGCCAAGATTTATGCCGAGCTGGGTGGCTACGGCATGAGCGCTGACGCCGGTCACATGACCGCGCCGAGCATGGACGGCCCACGCCGCGCCATGATCAACGCCATGCGCAATGCCGGTGTTAATGCCGATCAGATCGATTACCTGAACGCGCACGGCACCTCCACGCCGCTGGGTGACATCAACGAAACCAATGCCATCAAGGCGGCTTTGGGCGATCACGCCTACAAAACCGTGGTCAGCTCGACCAAGTCGATGACCGGTCACCTCTTGGGTGGCGCGGGCGGCATTGAGAGCGTGTTCACCGTGTTGGCACTGCACCATCAAAAAGTGCCGCCGACCATCAACTTGGCTAACCCCGATCCCGAGTGCGATCTGGACTACTGTGCCAACACGGCACGCGACATGAAAATCGATGTGGCCCTGAAAAACAACTTCGGTTTCGGTGGCACGAACGGCTCTTTGGTGTTCAAACGCATCTGACGAGCCTTTCAGCAAGGTCACCACCATGCGCAACGCCCCACCTGTGATGTATCCGGTGGGGCGTTTTGTTTGGGGCATCTGTGGTGTGGGTGCTTTGGCGCTGACGGGTGCTGTGGGCTTGTTGTACTGGCAAGTCATGAGCGGCGCAGTGGGCCTGATGGTCTGGATTGCGTGGACGCTTTGGGCGGTCTCAAGCGCTTTAGCGTTGTGGCTCGAATCGAGAGAGTCTTCCGCGCCAGGCCATCTGGTTTGGCGTGGTGATGGCTGGTGCTGGCAAGATCAGTACTTGCAAGAGCACCCCGTTCAATTGAGCCTTTTGCGCGATGGTGGCCGGACCCTGTGGGTGTCCTATCGCATGGCGCAGGGTCTTGAAAAAACCAATGCGTGGCCACAGTTTGCCATCGTTGCGCAAACGGACATGCCCTTGGCTTGGCATGGTTTTCGTTGCGCTGTATATTCGCGCCCATTGGGCGATGACAGGTCTTCAGATTCTGCAAAATCGCTCATGGCCATTTGAGCTGCAAGCGGTCTCGGGTGCGCTTGCATGTTGTTTAAACCAAGGGATGTATCGATGTTGACAATGGCATTGAAAAAGTGCGCAGCCTCTTTTGCCGGGGCTGCTGTGTTGCTTGGCGCTGTGGCGGGGCTGACGCCCGGTGTGACCATGGCACAAAGTGCGCAGACTGGTGTGCGCGGGCTGCCCGACTTCACTGAATTGGTGGAGCAGGTGGGGCCTTCTGTGGTGAACATCCGCACCCTTGAGAAGGTGCGTACCAATGCCGCAGGATCGGGCGCGACCGACGAAGAAATGCAAGAGCTATTTCGCCGCTTTTTCGGCATGCCTTTGCCCAATATGCCCAAGCAGTCGCCCAAGCCCAACCGCCCTCAAGCACCCGAAGAGTCGCAACCACGGGGTGTGGGGTCGGGTTTTATTTTGAGCGCGGACGGCTTCATCATGACCAATGCCCATGTGGTTGACGGTGCGGATGAGGTCATGGTGACGCTGACCGACAAACGGGAGTTCAAGGCCCGTATCGTGGGCGCCGACAAACGCTCGGATGTGGCGGTGGTGAAGATCCAGGCTTCTGGTTTGCCTGCCGTCAAAGTGGGAGATGTCAGCCGCCTCAAAGTCGGTGAGTGGGTCATGGCGATCGGCTCACCGTTTGGACTTGAAAACTCCGTCACCGCAGGCATTGTCAGCGCCAAGCAGCGTGACACGGGCGAGTACTTGCCCTTCATCCAGACCGATGTGGCGATCAACCCCGGCAATTCGGGCGGTCCGCTGATCAACATGCGTGGAGAAGTGGTCGGCATCAACAGCCAGATCTATTCACGCTCCGGCGGGTTCATGGGCATTTCTTTTGCGATCCCCATGGACGAGGCGGTGCGTGTGAGTGAGCAGCTGCGCGCCAGTGGCCGCGTCACGCGTGGACGCATCGGGGTGCAAATCGCCCCAGTGACCAAAGAAGTGGCCGAATCCATTGGCCTGGGCAAAGCCCAAGGTGCCTTGGTGCGTGGCGTGGAAGAGGGCGCACCGGCCGACAAGGCGGGTATCGAAGCTGGCGACATCATCACCAAATTCGATGGCAAGCCAATCGAGAAGATGGCGGACTTGCCCCGTTGGGTCGGCAACACCAAACCGGGCACGCGTGCGCCCATCACCGTGTTCCGCCGAGGCAGCAGCAAGGAGTTGACGATCACGGTGGCAGAGATCGAAGCCGATAAAACGGAGACGCCCGTCGCCGAGAAAAAAGCGGCCCCGACCAAAGCTTCCAGTCTGGGCTTGGTGGTGAGCGATTTGACGGCCGCTCAGAAAAAAGACGCGCGTGTTCGCGGTGGCGTGGTGGTGGACAGTGCCAGCGACGCCGCAGCCCGCGCCGGCATCCAGGAAGGCGATCTGATCCTGGCGGTGGCCAATATGGAAGTGGCCAGCGTGAAAGAGTTCGAATCGGTGGTGAGCAAACTCGACAAGAGCCGTCCTGTGAGTCTTTTGATTCGTCGGGGCGATGGTGCCCAGTATGTGCTGATCCGCCCCGGCAAGTGAGCGGGTGGCGGGCTTGTCAAGAGTCCCGCCGCTTTGCTGGGTTATTGCTCACCAGATTGTGCTGTCATCAAATTTTTTTGACGCTGCGATTGGCTTAATTGAATGTGGGTAAATACTGACTTTTATGGGCTCTCATAACGAATTTGGATAAAATCAGACGTCTTGACCATGAATTCATGGCATATCAGACAGGTTCGAATTCACGATGCGAGATTCCCCACAAGAATCCACCGCTCATTCACAGACCTTCCACAAGTTGTTCCTCGAAGTATTCGGCGTCTTGTGGATAAGCTGTGTATAAATTTCATGTTGCAAAGCAGCAACGACCGGTCTGAAGCGATTTTGGGGCTGTACGGATGGGGCAATTTGCCTACAATGAAGTCCCAACTATCGCAGTTGCCATAGATTGTTGGTTCAGGGCGCGTCACCAAAAGACGCGCCCTTTTTTCTTTTCCGGATCCTTGATCCTCAAACACTTGCAGACCTTCGTTGATGAATCACATCAGAAATTTTTCGATCATTGCGCACATTGACCATGGCAAATCCACGCTGGCCGATCGCTTGATTCAGCGTTGCGGAGGTCTGGAAGCCCGGGACATGGAAGCCCAAGTGCTGGACTCGATGGACATCGAGAAAGAACGCGGCATCACCATCAAGGCGCAGACCGCAGCACTCCAATACAAAGCCAAAGACGGACAGGTCTACAACCTCAACCTGATCGACACACCTGGCCATGTGGACTTCTCTTATGAGGTGTCGCGTTCGCTGTCCGCTTGTGAAGGAGCCTTGCTGGTGGTCGATGCCAGCCAGGGCGTGGAAGCGCAAACCGTGGCCAACTGCTACACCGCGCTCGACCTGGGTGTGGAAGTGGTCCCCGTCCTCAACAAAATGGACTTGCCTAATGCCGATCCCGACAACGCGCGTGCGGAAGTCGAAGACGTGATCGGCATCGATGCCACCGATGCGATTCCTTGCTCAGCCAAAACCGGCATGGGCATTGATGAAATCCTGGAAGCGATCGTGGCCAAGGTGCCCGCGCCCACGGGCAACCCCGATGCCCCTTTGCGCGCCATGATCATCGACAGCTGGTTTGACAGCTATGTGGGCGTGGTCATGCTGGTGCGTGTGGTCGATGGTCAGTTGATCAAAAACGAGCGCATCCGCATGATGGCCAGCAACGCGGTGTACGAAGCGGGCAGTCTGGGCGTGTTCACCCCGGCCAACCAGCCGCGTGAATCGCTCAAGGCTGGCGAGGTGGGTTACATCATCGCGGGCATCAAGGAATTGCAGGCCGCCAAGGTGGGCGATACCGTCACGCTGGAAAAGAAGCTGCCCAACAACATGGGGCCTGCGACCGAAGCCTTGCCGGGCTTCAAGGAAATCCAGCCGCAGGTGTTTGCCGGTTTGTACCCGACCGAGGCCAACCAGTACGACGCGTTGCGCGATGCACTCGAAAAGCTCAAGCTCAATGACGCTTCGCTGCATTACGAACCTGAAGTGTCTCAGGCGCTGGGCTTTGGTTTCCGTTGCGGCTTCCTCGGTTTGCTGCACATGGAAATCGTGCAGGAGCGTCTGGAGCGCGAGTTCGACCAGGACCTGATCACCACCGCGCCCAGCGTGGTCTACGAAGTGGTCAAAGGCGACGGCGAAGTCATCATGGTGGAAAACCCCTCCAAGATGCCCGATCAGGGCAAGCTGCAGGAGATCCGTGAGCCGATCGTGACCGTGCACCTGTACATGCCGCAAGACTATGTGGGCCCGGTGATGACCTTGGCCAACCAAAAGCGTGGCGTGCAGATGAACATGGCCTACCACGGCCGTCAGGTCATGCTGACCTATGAAATGCCGCTGGGCGAGATCGTGCTGGACTTCTTTGACAAACTCAAATCGGTCAGCCGAGGCTATGCCTCGATGGACTACGAGTTCAAAGAGTACCGCGCATCTGATGTGGTCAAGGTGGACATCATGCTCAACGGCGAAAAGGTCGATGCGCTGTCCATCATCGTGCACCGCACCCAGGCGCAGTACCGCGGTCGTGCCGTGGCGGCCAAGATGCGTGAGATCATTTCGCGTCAGATGTTCGATGTGGCCATTCAGGCCGCTATTGGCGCCAACATCATTGCCCGTGAAACCATCAAGGCTTTGCGCAAGAACGTGCTGGCCAAATGCTACGGTGGTGACATCACGCGCAAACGCAAACTGCTCGAAAAGCAAAAAGCGGGTAAAAAGCGCATGAAACAAATTGGCTCGGTCGAGGTGCCTCAAGAGGCGTTCTTGGCGATTTTGCAGGTGGAAGATTGATGCAGTTCTTGACGTCTTTGGTGTTGGCCGCTTTTGTCGCCTACGCGGGCAGTTGGTACCTCGGGTTCATCGAGGGCAACTTTGCCTTGTTGCTGTTCATGGCCACGGTGGTGACCGGTGTTTACTGGTTGGCTGAACGTTTTGTGTTTTTGCCCCGCCGCCAGCAAGCTGCAGCCCAGCTGGAAGCCCAGGCCGCCGCCCGCCGCGCCGAGCTGTCGAAGATGGGCATCGAGAAGGTGGACACCGACATCCAGGACGCCCGTGACAAATTGCTGATGCAGCCTTGGTGGCTGGACTGGACTGCGGGGCTGTTTCCGGTCATCGTGGTGGTGTTCATCTTGCGCTCCTTCCTGTTCGAGCCTTTCAAGATCCCTTCGGGCTCGATGATTCCGACACTGCAGATTGGTGACCTGATCCTGGTCAACAAGTTCCATTACGGCATCCGCTTGCCGGTGCTCAACACCCAACTGACCGCAGGCACCCCCGTGCAGCGCGGTGATGTGATGGTCTTTCGCTACCCCCCCAAGCCCAATGTCGATTACATCAAGCGTGTGGTGGGGGTGCCGGGCGACGAAGTGGCTTACCTCAACAAGAAGCTCACCATCAACGGCCAGCTAATCGAGACCCAGGCTTTGCCCGATTATTTCGACGACTCGACCATGCGGTATTTCAAGCATTTCAGCGAAAAGCTGGGCAGCAAACCGCACCAGTCGATCCAGGACAACGATCGGCCTGCTTTTGTGCCGGGCGTGGACCCGTTCCCGCACAGCGAAAACTGCCAGTATACCGTTGAAGGCGTGCGTTGCAAGGTGCCCGCAGGGCATTACTTCATGATGGGCGACAACCGCGACAACTCGCTGGATTCTCGCTATTGGGGTTTTGTGCCCGATGCCAACATCGTCGGCAAAGCCTTCTTTGTCTGGATGAACTTCGGCAATCTCAAGCGCATTGGCGCTTTCGATTGAGGTGGCCTCAGCCATGTCCGAACTCCTGTCCGCTTTGCAAATTCGCCTGGGCTACGCGTTTCGCCAGCCCGGCTTGCTGCAGCAAGCGGTCACGCACCGCAGCTTCAGTGCCGACCACAACGAGCGCCTCGAATTCTTGGGCGATTCAGTGCTCAACCTCTCGGTGGCGCATTTGCTTTATGCCCAACTGAGCACCTTGCCTGAAGGCGATCTGTCGCGTGTGCGGGCCAATCTGGTCAAACAAGACACCTTGCACCAACTGGCCAAAACCCTGGATTTGTCCGCCGTGATGCGCCTGGGTGAGGGCGAGATGCGCTCGGGTGGACAGAACCGCCCATCGATCCTGGCCGATGCGCTGGAAGCCATCATCGGCGCGGTGTACCTGGACGGCGGCTACAAGGATGCGCAAGCTTTGGTGGAACGTTTGTTCCAGAAAGTGGACATCAAGCCCAACATGCAGGCGGTGGGCAAAGACCCCAAGACCGAACTGCAGGAATGGCTGCAAGGTCGCAAGCTGGCTTTGCCCAAATACACCGTCATCGGTACTTCCGGGGCCGCACACCGTCAGGTGTTTGAAGTCTCGTGCGAAGTGACCGAACTGCGCCAGACCCAACAAGGCTCGGGCGCATCGCGCCGCGCAGCCGAACAGGCAGCGGCCGAAGCCCTGCTGAAAATCCTCAAATCAGAAAGCGCCGCATGAGCACCGACAAAACCCCTGGCGAAGCCGAGCGCACTGCGCATGAACAAATCGTGCGCCGCCCGGTGCAGATCGCGGGTGTGACCATCCAGCCGCGCGACAGCGCAGAAGCGGCAGCACTGCCTGCCGAGCCATTGGCCGCGCCTGTGGCGGTGGAGGGTCAGCGCTGCGGCTTGGTGGCCATTGTCGGCAAGCCCAACGTCGGCAAGTCCACCTTGCTCAATGCCTTGGTTGGCCAAAAGATCAGCATCACCTCGCGCAAGGCGCAGACCACGCGCCACCGCATCACCGGCATCCGCACGCAAGGGGCCAACCAGTTTGTGTTTGTGGACACGCCTGGCTTTCAGACCATCCACGGCACGGCGCTCAACAAGTCGCTGAACAAGACCGTGGTCGGCGCCGTGGGCGATGTGGACCTGGTGCTGTTCGTGGTCGAAGCGGGCAGCTTCACCAACGCAGATGCCAAAGTGCTGGCGCTGCTCAAGCCCGGCATCCCGGTCTTGCTGGTGGCCAACAAGCTGGACAATGTGCACCGCCGCGCCGAGATCGCACCCTGGTTGCGCGAGATGCAAGAGCGCCATGCCTTCACCGAGTTTGTGCCCATGTCGGCCAAGCAGCCCAAAGACATCGAGCGCCTGCTGGACATTTGCGAGAAGTACCTGCCCGAGCAGCCTTGGTGGCACGGTGAAGACGAGTTGACCGACCGCAGCGAGAAATTCCTCGCCAGCGAAATGGTTCGCGAAAAGCTGTTTCGCCTGACGGGCGATGAGCTGCCCTACACCTCCACGGTGGTGATCGACAAGTTCGAAGAAGAGGCAGGACGTACGGCCAAGCGCATGCTGCGCATTGCCGCGACCATCGTGGTCGAGCGCGAAGGTCACAAGGCCATGGTGATCGGTGACAAGGGCGAAAAGCTCAAGCGCATCGGCACCGAAACCCGCATGGAGCTGGAAAAGCTGCTGGACGCCAAGGTGTTCATCGAGCTGTGGGTCAAAGTGCGCTCGGGCTGGGCCGACGACGAAGCCCGTGTGCGCTCCTTCGGCTACGAATAAACACGCAGCATGGCGACCACACGGATCGCGGATGAGCCAGCCTATGTGCTGCACCGTTACGACTGGAGTGAAACCAGTCTGATCCTGGAGGTGTTCACCCGCCACCATGGCCGCGTGGCGGTGGTGGCCAAAGGGGCCAAGCGCCCCAGCTCCAGCTTTCGTCCCGTCCTGCTGCCTTTGCAGCCTTTGTCCTTGACCTTTGGTGGTGATGGTGACATCCGCACCCTCAAATCGGCCGAGTGGGTGGGCGGGCATGTGATGCCCACCGGAGAAGCCCTGCTGTCGGGCTATTACCTCAACGAATTGCTCATGCGCTTGTTGGTGCGCGATGACCCGCATCCCCGCTTGTTCGAGGTGTATGCCGCCGCGGTGCGTCTGCTGGCCAGTGGCGAAGCCAGCGCTTTGCAATGGGCCTTGCGCGGCTTTGAGCTGATCTTGCTCAAGGACATTGGCCTGCTGCCTGCGCTCAATGCCCAGACGCTCACCTTGAAGCCTTTGAATGCCGATGAACACTACGCGCTGGTGCCCGAGGCTGGGCTGCAATGGGTGTCTGGGCAAGATCGCCATGCCCTGACGGGCGCGCAATGGCTGGCCCTGCACGCCGCGCTGGATGATGCCAAGCCGATGGCGGCCCTGGTGCGAGATTGCGCCGACTTGCTCATTCAACTGCAGCGCCCCATGCGCCTGATGCTCAACTACCATTGCGGTGTGGGTGCTTTGCGCACCCGCCAAATGATGCTGGACCTGCAAACCTTATGACCCACACTTCCTCCCATGTTGCCCTGTCGGTGAACGTCAACAAAGTGGCGTTGCTGCGCAACTCTCGCCACTTGGGCATTCCCAGCGTCACTCGTGCCGCCGAGCTGTGCCTGCAAGCGGGTGCGCAAGGCATCACCATCCACCCCCGGCCCGATGAGCGCCACATCCGCGCGAGCGACGTGCCTGAGCTGCACGCCCTCATGCAGACCTGGCCCGACCGCGAGTTCAACATCGAAGGCAACCCCTTCCACAACCTCATGGAACACGTGCGTGCTGTGCGCCCACACCAGGTGACCTTTGTGCCCGACAGCGAAGGCCAGTTCACCAGCGACCATGGCTGGACCTTCCCGCAAGACGCCGAGCGCCTGAAACCCCTGATCGACGAATGCAAGGCCTTGGGTGTGCGCGTCAGCTTGTTCATGGACCCGATCCCCGAACAAATGGCCGCAGCCCGCACCGTGGGCGCTGATCGTGTGGAGCTGTATACCGAGCCTTATGCCGCCAGCTGGGGCACGCCGGGCAACGCCGCTCAGTTGCAGCGCTATGCCGATGCAGCTGAGGCCGCGCTGCAGGCGGGCCTCGGCCTGAACGCAGGCCACGACCTCAACCGCGACAACTTGCCCGCCTTTGTGGCCGCTGTCAAAGGCCTGCAGGAAGTCTCGATTGGCCACGCCTTCATGGCCGACGCGCTGGAGCTGGGCTACGCCGCCACGGTGAAGGCTTATCTGGATTGCCTGAAAAAATGATCTACGGCATCGGCACCGACATTTGCGACATCCGCCGCATCCAGGCCAGTCTGGACCGGCACGGCGAGCGCTTTGCCGCCAAGGTGCTGTCCGATGCCGAAATGGCCACCTGGAAAGCCCGCAGTGCCCGCTGGCCCGCGCGCGGTGTGCGCTACCTGGCCACACGGTTTTCGGCCAAAGAAGCTTTCAGCAAGGCCATCGGCCTGGGCATGCGCATGCCCATGACTTGGCGCCTGTGCGAGATCGGCAAGCTGCCCAGCGGTCAGCCGGTCATCGTGTTGCACGGGGTGCTGAAAGACTGGTTTGAAGCCAAGGGCTTGAGCGCCCACATCACCGTGACCGATGAGAGCGAATACGCCGCCAGTTTCTGTGTGGTCGAGACCTTGTCAGCCCCGTTGGCGGGCGCTGTTGACCGCACAGCCCCTTGAATTTGAGTGGTTCACCCTGAACTGTTGGAATACCCATGAGCATTCACGCCCCCCTGATCCTGGACATTGAAGGCCACAGCCTGACCGACGTGGACCGTCGCCGCCTGGCGCATCCGCTCACCGGCGGCATGATCCTGTTTGGCCGCAACTGGCAAAGCCGTGCGCAACTCACCGACTTGTGCGCCGAGATCAAAAGCATCCGACCTGACTTGCTGATTGCGGTGGACCACGAAGGCGGGCGCGTGCAGCGCTTTCGCACCGATGGCTTCACCCATTTGCCCAGCATGCGGGCCATTGGCGAACTTTGGGCACAGGACGACAAAGGCCAGCCCGGCAGCGGCGTGCTCAAGGCCTGCGAGGCGGCCACCTCGGCGGGCTTTGTGTTGGCCAGTGAACTGCGTGCTTGCGGCGTGGACTTCAGCTTCACCCCCGTCCTCGATCTGGACCACGGTGAGAGCGGCGTCATTGGCGACCGCGCCTTCGCGCGCGATCCGCGTGTGGTGAGCCTTTTGGCCCGCAGCCTGATGCAAGGCCTGTTGCAAGCGGGCATGGGCAACTGCGGCAAGCATTTCCCGGGTCATGGCGCCGTCAAGGCCGATTCGCATGTGGCCTTGCCGGTGGACAAGCGCAGCCTCAAGGCCATTCTGGCGGACGATGCACAGCCCTACCGCTGGCTGGGCAGCATGCTCACTGCGGTGATGCCCGCGCACGTGATCTACAGCAAGGTCGACAGTCGCCCGGCGGGTTTTTCGCCGCGCTGGCTGCAGGACATCCTGCGCGCTCAGCTGGGTTTTCAAGGTGTGGTCTGCACCGACGACTTGTCGATGGCCGCCGCCCGCCAGATGGACGGGCGCACGCTCAGTTACACCGAGGCCGTGATCACTGCATTGCAGGCGGGCTGCGATCTGGCCCTGCTGTGCAACCGCTCGGCGGTCGATGGTGGTGCTGAGCTGGACGAGGTGCTCGACCAGCTGGCCGAGGCGCAAGTCAAAGGCCAATGGCAGCCCAACGAGGTCAGCGAAGAGCGCCGTCTGAACCTGTTGCCGCGCTCGCCCGCACGCGCATGGGACGAGCTGGTGCGTTCGGCTGATTACATGCAGGCGCTCGATCGCCTGCCTTGATCTTGTTTTGAGAAAGAAAAAGTTGTGGCCACTTTGCTGACTTGGGTGTTTCGCCTGTTCATGACCTTCATGGGGCTGGCTTTTTTGCTGGGCCTGGTGGTGGCCTTGGGTATTTACATCGTGTGGGCCACGCTGCGTTGGCTGCTCACTGGGCGCAAGCCGCAGGTGGCGGTGGTGTGGCAGCAATACAGCGCCATGCGCAAGAACTTCGGTCAAGGCGGTTTCCGTGGGCAAACTGCACCGGGTTCTGAAGGGGCATGGGGTCGTGAGCCGACCCGCTCCTTCGACGATCAGGTGGTCGATGTTGAAGTGCGTGAGGTGATCGAAGATGCGCCGCGCTTGCCCTCCGAGCGTCGGGGCTGAACCATGATGGATCCATGAAAAAACCCGGCCAAGGCCGGGTTTGTTTTTGGAGCGTTGTGCGCTTATTCCTGCACGTGGCGCAAGGCAGGGAAGAGGATCACGTCGCGGATGCTGGCGCTGTCGGTCAGCAGCATCATCAGGCGGTCGATGCCGATGCCGCAGCCGCCTGCAGGCGGCATGCCGTACTCGAGCGCACGCACGAAGTCGTGGTCGTAGTACATGGCTTCGTCGTCGCCGTCGTCCTTGGCGGCCACTTGCGCGTGGAAGCGGGCGGCTTGGTCTTCGGCGTCGTTCAATTCACTGAAGCCGTTGCCGAACTCGCGGCCGGTGATGTACAGCTCAAAGCGCTCGGTCACTTCGGGGCGGGTGTCGTTGGCGCGGGCCAGCGGGCTGATCTCGGTCGGGTGCTCCATGATGAAGGTCGGCTCCCAGAGCTTGTCTTCCACGGTTTCCTCGAAGTAGAACACCTGCAGGCTGGCCAGGCTGCGTGTGGACAGCTTGTCCTTGGCTTCGCTCATGCCCAGCTTTTTCAGGGCGTTGATCAGCCACTCGGCGTTGTCCACGTTGTCACCGGCTTCGGTGTGTTTCACGATGGCTTCGCGGATGGTCATGCGGGCAAAGGGCTTGTTCAGGTCCACGGGCTTGCCGTTGTAGGTCAGGTCGAGCGTGCCTGCAGCGGTCATGGCCGCGTCGCGGATCAGGGCTTCGGTGAAGCCCATCAGGTCCTGGTAGTTCCAGTAGGCCGCGTAGAACTCCATCATGGTGAACTCGGGGTTGTGGCGCACCGAGATGCCTTCGTTGCGGAAGTTGCGGTTGATCTCGAACACGCGCTCAAAGCCGCCCACCAGCAATCGCTTGAGGTACAGCTCGGGCGCGATGCGCAGGAACATGTCTTGTTCCAGCGCGTTGTGGTGCGTCACAAAGGGGCGGGCGTTGGCACCGCCGGGGATGGGGTGCAGCATGGGCGTTTCGACTTCGAGGAAGCCGTGCTGGACCATGAATTCGCGGATGCCGCTGACGGCCTTGCTGCGGGCCACAAAGCGCTTGCGGGCGGCTTCGTCGGTCATCAGGTCAACATAACGCTGGCGGTATTTGACTTCCTGGTCGGCCACGCCGTGGAATTTGTCGGGCATGGGGCGCAGGCTCTTGGTGAGCATGCGAATCGATGTGGCGTGGATCGACAGCTCGCCAGTGCGGGTTTTGAACAAATGACCTTCAACGCCCACGATGTCACCCAGGTCCCAGTGCTTGAACAGGGCGTAAAGGTCTTCGCCCACGTCGTCGCGGGTCACATAGACCTGGATGCGGCCTGTGGCGTCTTGCAGCGTGGCAAAGCTGGCCTTGCCCATCACACGCTTGAGCATCATGCGGCCAGCGACCTTGGCGGTGGTTTGGGCCACGCCTTCGCCGTTCAGTTCTTCAGCGGCTTTTTCGCCATGGGCCTGGTGCAGGTTGGCGGCGTGGTGCTCGGGCTTGAAGTCGTTGGGGAATGGGACACCCTTGCCATCGGCCTGCGCCTGGCGCATGGCCTTGAGTTTTTCGCGGCGCTCGGCGATCAGCTGATTTTCATCTTGAGGCACAGGGGTTGCGGCGGCGTTGGCAGTCGTGTCAGACATGGCGAGGTGCAGTTGGGACCGTGGCGCGTGGGGTCGCCCGATCCGGGGTTGAAATGTGCGCCAAGGCGCAAAGCCCTCTATTTTAAGAGTTTGCAGGCGGTTTCTGGCTTGGCGAGCCATCAGAAGTTGGCGCGACCCAATCGCCAATCAGCTCCAGCCGCAACAAGGGCTCTTGCAGGGCGAACAGGCGGTATTTCATGGCCAGCGGCAATGGCAGCAATTCGCCATAGCGGTTGGACAGCCAGCTGCAGTCTTGCAGGCGCCAGGCTTCGTTCCATGGCGGCACCACGCTGGGCTGGGCACTCAGGCTTTGCAGGGCCCCATGCATCTGGTCGGACAGGTGCTGCAGGTGCTCTGGCACGGCCAAGGTGGGCTCGGGCGGCAGGGCTTGCACTTGGCCACGCCACAGGCCATCGCTGCGTTGGGTGGTGTTGTGGACATGAAAGCGGTCTACGCCCCGGCACCAGACCAAGACCAGGCCCGCTTGCGGCCGCTCGATGCGTTCAATCTTCACCCTTGTGCCCATGCGCTCGAACTGCTCGGCCGCCTCGCCGGGGCGGTGCACCTCGCGCCCCTGGGTCAGGGTGACCAGGCCAAAGCCGGTGCCTTGGCGTTCGCATTCGCCAATCATTTGCAAATAGCGCAGCTCAAACAGCTGCAAGGGCAAGAGGGCGCCCTGAAACAGCACCGTCCCCAAAGGGAACAGGGGCAATTCGGTCAAGGCTTCGAGGGCTTGGGCAGGGCTTTCAGGCATCTGGGTATCATCGCACGAGGAGGATAAAGAGATGTGGATGCATGAGGTGAACATGGTTTTGGAGGTGCTGGCGGGCCTGGTGGCAGGCACCTGTTTGTTGCGCTTTGTCATGCAGTGGCAACGCATTTCGTTTCAGCAGCCTATGGGCCGCTTTGTGTTTGCCGTGACCGATTGGCTGGTGTTGCCTTTGCGCAAAGTGGTGCCGGCCGTGTCGGGTTGGGACTTGTCGAGTCTGCTGGCGGCATGGCTGGTCAAGCTCGTTCAGTTCGGTTTGCTCTGGTTTTTGGCCGGTGGGCGCGGTGAGCTGGGCTTGCTGCCCCTGGTCGGTCTGGTGGGCTTGGCGCAGTTGGTGGTCTCTGCGCTGGGGGCTTTGGTGCTGGTTCTGGCGGTCATGTCCTGGGTCAATCCGGGCTCGCCCTTGCATGTGCTGACCGACCGCCTGTGTGCCCCGTTTTTGCAGCCGTTTCGCCGCTGGATACCGCTCGTCGGCGGGGTGGACCTGTCGCCCTTGGCTTTGCTGCTGGTGTTGCAGGTGCTGGGCATGGTGCTCGCTCAGCTGCAAATGAGCTGGATGTACTGAAGCTCCACGCGCAGCTGTCACCCAAACAAAAGGCCCTCGCAAGAGGGCCTTTGTCATGGAGGGCAGAGCGATCAGCTCACCGCATCGGCCGGCTGGCGTTGCAGCATGGCCAGGGTGCTGGCCACAGTCTTGCGCAGTTCACGGCGGTCGCAGATGAAGTCCACAGCGCCTTTGGTTTGCAGGAACTCGGCACGCTGGAAGCCCTCGGGCAAGGTCACGCGCACGGTGGTCTCGATCACGCGGGGGCCCGCAAAGCCGATCAGGGCCTTGGGCTCGGCAATCACCACGTCACCCACGAAAGCAAAACCAGCCGACACGCCGCCCATGGTGGGGTCGGTCAGCACGCTGATGTAAGGCAGGCCTTTTTTGGCCAAGCGGGTCAGTGCGGCGTTGGTCTTGGCCATTTGCATGAGGGACAGCAGGCCTTCTTGCATGCGGGCACCACCGGTGGCGGTGAAGCAGACGAAAGGCACTTTCTGTGCGATGGCGGTTTCCACACCACGGACAAAACGCTCACCCACGACCGAGCCCATGGAGCCGCCCATGAAGTCGAATTCAAAGCAGGCTACCACCAGTTCGATGTTGTGCACCGAGCCGCCCATGACCACCAAGGCATCGGTCTCGCCGGTGTTGTCCATGGCTTCTTTGAGGCGCTCGGGGTATTTGCGGCTGTCCTTGAACTTCAAGGCGTCCACAGGCACGACTTCCTGGCCGATTTCGTAGCGGCCTTCACCGTCCAGAAAAGCGTTCAGGCGGGCACGTGCGCCAATGCGCAGGTGGTGCGAGCAGCTGGGGCAGACGTTCTGGTTTTCTTCGAGGTCGGTCTTGTAGAGCACGGTCTCGCAGCTGGGGCATTTGATCCACAAGCCTTCGGGCACCTGCCGGCGATCGGCCGGGTCGGTGTGCTGGATCTTGGGGGGCAGCAGTTTTTCTAGCCAACTCATGAGGGTTCTCCTTCAGGGGCGGATTATCGTTGAAACGCGGTCAGCGTCTTCAAGCGGGGTCAGGCGTCCAGCGCTTGGCGGATGCCGCTCAAGAACTCGGAGGCCACGGTGTTGACGCGATCGGCCGGTTCGGCATCGATCAACTGGATCAGGCGGCTGCCAATGACCACCGCATCGGCCACGCGGCTGATGGCCTTGGCCGTGGCGGCATCGCGGATGCCAAAGCCCACGCCCACGGGCACACTCACGTGCTGGCGGATGCGTGGCAGCATGGCTTCCACGGCGTCGGTGTCCAGCGTGCCGGAACCGGTGACACCTTTGAGCGAGACGTAATATACATAGCCACTGGCGACTTGAGCCACTTGCTGCATGCGCTCGTCGGTGGAAGTGGGGGCCAGCAAAAAGATCAGGTCCATGTTGTGGGCACGCAGCTTGGCGGCGAATTCCACACATTCTTCGGGCGGGTAGTCGACGATCAGCACGCCATCCACTCCAGCAGCGGATGCATCGCGGATGAAGCTGTCAGTGCCGTGCTTTTGGTCGTACCGTTCGACCGGATTGGCATAGCCCATCAGCACCACAGGGGTGCTGCTGTTGGTCTGGCGGAACTCGCGCACCATGGCCAGCACCTGCACCAAGCCAATGCCCAAGGCCAGGGCCTTGTCGCCCGCCTTTTGGATCACGGGGCCGTCGGCAGAGGGGTCAGAGAACGGGACGCCCAGCTCGATGATGTCGGCCCCGGCGGCGGCCATGGCGTGCATCAGCGAAGGGGTGCTGTTCGCAAAGGGGAAGCCTGCGGTGACGAAAGGGATCAAGGCTTTGTGGCCTTGCGCTTTGAGTTGGGAGAGGGTGGAATCGATGCGGCTCATGTCAGCCCTCACTTCACGAAATTCACGGGCTGCTCAGCGCCCTTGACCGACTGGCCCTGGCAGCTGGGGCGGCAATAGAAGTCGGCCTGGCTCAGGTCGGCCACGGTGCCGATGTCCTTGTCGCCACGGCCGGACAGGTTGACCAGGATCGACTGGTCAGGACGCATGGTTTTGGCCAGCTTCATGGCGTAGGCCACGGCGTGGCTGGATTCGAGCGCGGGAATGATGCCCTCGGTGCGGCACAGGTAATGGAAGGCTTCCAGCGCTTCCTTGTCGGTGATGCCCACGTACTCAGCGCGGCCGATGTCCTTGAGGAACGCGTGCTCGGGGCCGACGCCGGGGTAGTCCAGACCGGCGCTCACGCTGTGGGTCTCGGTGATCTGGCCGTTGTCATCCTGCAGGATGTAGGTGCGGTTGCCGTGCAGCACGCCGGGGCTGCCCAGCTGCAGCGAGCAGGAGTGTTTGCCCGAATCCATGCCTTCGCCGGCGGCTTCCACGCCGATCAAACGGGTGTTCTCGTGGGCGATGTAAGGGTAGAAGATGCCCATGGCGTTGCTGCCACCGCCCACGCAGGCGATCACCGCGTCCGGTTGTTCTTCGGCCATCTTGAGGCTTTTGAACATCTCGGGCATTTGCGTGAGGCATTCCTCGCCGATCACGCTCTGGAAGTCGCGCACCATCATGGGGTAGGGGTGTGGACCCGCCACGGTGCCGATGATGTAGAAGGTGTTGTCCACATTGGCCACCCAGTCGCGCATGGCTTCGTTGAGCGCATCCTTGAGGGTCTTGCTGCCCGACTCGACGGGGACAACGGTCGCGCCCAGCAGCTTCATGCGGTAGACGTTGGGGCTTTGGCGCTTGACGTCTTCGCTGCCCATGTAGACCACGCACTCCAGGCCGTAACGGGCGCAGATGGTGGCGGTGGCCACCCCGTGCTGGCCTGCGCCGGTTTCGGCAATGATGCGGGTCTTGCCCATGCGTTTGGCCAGCATGGCCTGACCGATGGTGTTGTTGATCTTGTGCGCACCGGTGTGGTTGAGGTCTTCACGCTTTAAGAAGATTTGCGCACCACCCATCTCGCGGCTCATGCGGGCAGCGTGGTAGACGGGGGAAGGGCGGCCCACAAAGTGCGCCAGCTCGGACTTGAACTCGGCCACGAACTCGGGGTCGTGCTGGTACTTGGCGTAGGCGTCTTTGAGCTCGTTGATGGCGTGGGTCAGGGTTTCGCTGACAAAACTGCCGCCGTAAATGCCGAAATGCCCCTTGGCATCGGGTTGCTGGTAGTCGTACATGGGGTGTTCTGGCGGCATTGAATCCGCAAAAAATTCAAGAGAGGTCAGCATCGGCAGCACGTACGGCCGCCACAAATTGCTGGATTTTTTCGGCATCTTTCAGGCCCTTGCCCGATTCAATGCCGGAGCTCACGTCAACGGCCAAAGACCGTGCCCGTGGGCGCAAGGCGCGAATGCCATCGGCCACGTTTGCAGGTGTGAGTCCACCAGACAAAACGAGGTGAGCATTGACGCTTGGTGGCAGCAGTGACCAATTGAATGTTTTCCCGCCGCCGCCGTACCCGTCGACATGGGCGTCGAGCAAGATGGCTTGGGCTTTTTGGTGAATTTCCGCAAATTTTACCAAGTCGAAGCGGGCCGCTTCGGTCAGGGGGATCCGCGCTGCCTTCAGGTGGGGGCGGCCCGTGGCCAGGCTCATGGCCTCACAGAAATTGGCTGTTTCGTCGCCATGAAACTGCAAAAGGGCTCCAGGCACTGCGGCGCAGGCCTGGCGGATGCGCTCGGGCGTGTCGTTCACAAACAGCAAGACGGGCGTGACAAAGGCGGGCAGCAGGCTGGCCAGCTCGGCGGCGCGTTCGATGCTCACGTGGCGCGGGCTGGGCGGGTAAAGCACAAAGCCCATGGCGTCGGTGCCGGCTTGCACGGCGGATTGAACATCGGCTTCGCGGGTGAAGCCGCACATTTTGATGCGGGTGCGTTGCTGGATCATGGCAGCCAGTCAAAGGGTGGGGTGGTGTCGGGCAAGCCCCATTCTGCGCTGTAAATCGGGCCGGCGAAGTACAAACCATCCGGCGAAAAGGTGGGCGCTGCCGCGTCACGGCTTTTGGCGTTGCGCACCTGCAGCATCCAGTCGGGGCTTTGCAGGCCTTGGCCCACCACCACCATGCAACCCATGATGTTGCGAATCATGTGGTGCAAAAACGCGTTGCCTTCAAACTCGAAGCGCCAATAATGCCCATGGCGTGAAATGCCGATCTTGCGCAGGGTTTTGACCGGGGACAAGGCCTGGCAGCTGCTGGCCCGAAACGATGAAAAGTCGTGCTCGCCCAGCAAATGCAAGCTGGCCTGGCGCATTGGCTCTTCGCTCAAGGGGCGGTACACCCAGCCCACGCGGCCGGCTTCGAGGCTGGGGCGCACGGGTGAATCGAGCAGCACATAGACATAACGCCTGCCCGTGGCACTGGCGCGGCAGTGGAAGCTGTCGGGCACATATTGCGCCCACTGGACGGCGATGTCGCTGGGTAAAAAACGGTTGGTGCCACGCACCCACGAATACGGGTCACGCTGGATCTCGGTGTCGAAATGCACCACCTGCATCAGGCCGTGGACCCCGGCATCGGTGCGGCCAGCGCACAGGGTGCTCACACTCGGTACATCGCAAAAGGCGGAGAGTGCCTTTTCGAGCTTGTCCTGAATCGTCAGGCCGGAAGACTGGCTTTGCCAGCCTTGGTAGGCCGTGCCGGAATAGCTGACACCGAGTGCCAGTCTCACGCGATTTGACCGAGCATCTGCAGCGCACGAGCCTTGAGGTCACCGTTGGCTGAGGAGGCCACCGACATGATCAAAGTACGGGCCAGATCTTTGTCACCGGAGGCCAGCAATTGGCTGGCCAGAGCCAGTTTGTTTTGCTCGGTCACATCGTTGACGACAGGGGCTGCAGGCTGCTGCACAGGGCTGCTGTTCAGGTTCAGGTCGATCCCCGACATCTGAGGTGGAATGCTGGTGGCTGCCGCAACAGGCTGGCTGGGGATATCGTCATACGATGGCGCAAAGACCTCGTTGGACTTGGTATTTTTCTTGCGACTCCAGAGGACCAGGGCCAGCAAGGCGAGCAAGGCCCCCACGACCCAGGCCCAGACCGATTTGTTCTGGCTCAGCTGTTCCAGCAAGGGGGTGTCGCTGTTGCCCGAGTCGGGCAAATTGGAGCTGACGGTCGTTGCTGCATCTGCCTTGCGGTCTTTGGCCAGGGCTTCCAGATCTTGCATGTTCTTGTTCAGGGCACCCAGCTGGTCGGTGGCATCTTTGGCTTCGCGCTCGGCGGCCAATTTGGCTTCGGCGCTGTCGTTGCCCACTTGGGCTTTGGACAGTGTCAGTTTGTCTTGCTTCGCGCTGGCGGCAGGTGCATTGGGCGATTCTTTGGCCACAGTGCCTGACATTTCGCGGCTTTGTGCAGAACCCACCAGCAAAGGCGATTCGGCCACACGGCGTGCATAAGCGGCAAAGTCACGGTTTTGTGCCATGACGGTCTGGCGGGCTTCTGTGCGGGAGATTTGTGTGGCTTCGCCGGCCTTGGGCATGCGCAAGACGGTGCCTGCGCGAACCAAGTTGACATTCCCCTCGATGAATGCATTGGGGTTGGCGCGCACCAAGGCCAACAGCATTTGGTCAGTCGAGACATTGGCCGGTATGTGGCCCATGATCAGGTTCGATGCGGTATCACCAGGGTTCACGGTGACTGTGTCACCACCTGCCACAAAGGTGGTTTGGCGTGGTGCCGGTGCGTAAATGACAGACGGTGTGGCGTTCACGGCCATGGCAGCGGGGGCAGCCGCAGGCGTTGCTGCATTGTCGAAACGGTAGACAGGCACTTGATTGGCATTGACCTCCACGCTGGAGGGGGTGAGGCTCCCGTCGCTGGACACGGGCAATGCGGCAGGCAAGGCGGTGCGGGCCAGCGCCACAGGTGAGGCTATGACTTCAGGCTGAATCCGCTGGGGTGCTGCCAAGCTGTTCGACCGGGTGTCCACGTTGGATTTGGCCGAATTGAGCAGCAAAGCATAGTTCTTCACGGCACGGCCGGTTGACCATTGCGCTTCCAGGATCAGGTCGATGAACGAGTCCTGTACTGGCGTGCGGCCATTCAAGACAATGAAAGGACGACCGTCGCTGCGGTTTTCGACCCGCGCGACCACATCGTTCAAGGCGGCGTTGTATTCCATGCCGGCTTGCCGAAAGCTCGAGGGCGACGCCAATTGCGCCTGAAGGCCACGCAACTCATCGGGTGTGAATTGAGTGACTTCCACCTCGGCCCGCAGAGGCTCTCCCATGCCCGATAAGGACTGGAATTTGCCCAAGGTCAGCGCATGGGAGGGCAGACTACAAGCGAGCAATACCCCAGCACTGATGGCTTTCAGTTTCAAGATTCGTGCTTCGTTAAGTGTCATTTTGCCCATGTTCGCAGACCTATTTAGTTGTATATCGAAGATATCACAACTTAAGCATCGAGCAAGATGCGCAGCATGCGGCGCAGCGGCTCGGCTGCGCCCCAGAGCAATTGGTCACCAATGGTGAAGGCACCAACGTACTCGGGGCCCATGGCCAGCTTGCGCACGCGGCCCACCGGAATGGTCATGGTGCCGGTCACGGCCACGGGGGTCAGGTCCTGAATGGTGGCTTCGCGGGTGTTGGGCACCACTTTGACCCAGGGGTTGTCGGCGGCGATCATGGCTTCGATGTCGGCCACGGGCACGTCTTTTTTCAATTTGAAGGTCAAGGCCTGGCTGTGGCAGCGCATGGCACCCACACGCACACAGAAACCGTCGACCGGGATGGCCGCAGAGTTGAAACCCTCGCCCATGCCCAGAATCTTGTTGGTCTCGGCCATGCCTTTCCACTCTTCCTTGGACATGCCGTTGCCCAGGTCCTTGTCGATCCAGGGGATCAGCGAGCCGCCCAGTGGCACGCCAAAGTTGGTGGTTTCGGCACCGGTCAAGGCGCGTTGCTTGGCAATCACTTTGCGGTCGATTTCGAGGATCGCGCTCTTGGGGTCGTCCAGCAGGGCTTTGACTTCGGCGTTCAGCGTGCCGTATTGGGTCAGCAGCTCGCGCATGTGTTGCGCGCCGCCGCCCGATGCGGCCTGGTAAGTCTGGGTGCTCATCCACTCGACCAGACCGGCCTTGTAGAGTGCGCCCACGCCCATCAGCATGCACGAGACAGTGCAGTTGCCGCCCACCCAGTTGTTGCCGCCGTGGGCCAGGGCGTTCTTGATCACGGGCATGTTGACCGGATCGAGAATGATCACGGCGTCTTTTTCCATGCGCAGTGTCGAAGCCGCGTCGATCCAGTGGCCGTTCCAGCCTGCAGCGCGCAGCTTGGGGAAAACTTCCGAGGTGTAGTCACCGCCTTGGGCGGTGATGATGATTTCGCAGCGCTTGAGCTGTTCGAGGTTGAAAGCGTCTTGCAGCGTGGTTTCGTTCTTGGCCATCGCGGGGGCTTTGCCGCCCGCGTTCGATGTGGAGAAGAACAATGGCTCGATCAGGTCAAAGTCTTTTTCCTGAATCATGCGGTCCATCAACACCGAGCCGACCATGCCGCGCCAGCCGACCAAACCTACTAACTTGCTCATTTCAACGCCCTTTCAGATTTAAAACAGTGTCAGACCAGACTGTTTGCCCGGCTCGTCTGGCCGGGAGGGCGCACGACGAACCAGGCCGGATCAGCCCTTAATGGTCGTGGTTTTTGTGGTGATTGCACGCGCGCCAGCCATTGCCGTGGTGGCAAAAGCGAAGTTCAGAGAGAACAGGCGGGCGTGGAACATGCCGAATATTGTAATGGATGCTGTCTGAGCGGGGCCTGACAGCATCCACAGAGGCTTCAAGCCAGCGCTTTGACCACCGCATCACCCATTTCGCGGGTGCTGACCTTGGTGGTGCCTACGCTGTAAATGTCGCCGGTGCGCAGGCCTTGGGCCAGCACCTTTTGCACAGCCGCTTCGATGCGCTGCGCGGCTTCTTCCTGGTTCAGGCTGAAGCGCAGCATCATGGCGGCGGACAAGATGGTGGCCAGCGGGTTGGCGATGCCTTTGCCCGCGATGTCGGGGGCGCTGCCGTGGCTGGGCTCGTACAAACCTTGGTTCTTGGTGTTCAGGCTGGCCGAAGGCAGCATGCCGATCGAGCCGGTCAGCATGGAGGCCTCGTCGCTCAGGATGTCGCCGAACATGTTGCCGGTCACCACCACGTCAAAGCGCTTAGGTTCCTTGACCAGTTGCATGGCCGCGTTGTCCACGTACATGTGGTCCAGCGCCACGTCGGGGTACTGCTGGCCGACTTCGGTGACCACGTCTTTCCAGAGCTGGAAGGTCTCCAGCACGTTGGCTTTGTCCACGCTGGTCAGGCGCTTGCCACGCTTGCGGGCGGCCTGGAAGGCCACGTGGGCGATGCGCTCTATCTCGGGCTTGGAATAGCGCATGGTGTCAAACGCTTCTTCGGCGCCGGGGAAGTGGCCGTCGGTGGCGATGCGGCGGCCGCGTGGCTGGCCGAAGTAAATGTCGCCGGTCAGCTCACGGATGATCAGGATGTCCAGGCCCGCGATCAGCTCGGGCTTGAGGCTGGACGCACCGACCAGCTGCTCGTAGCAGATGGCGGGGCGGAAGTTGGCGAACAGGCCCATGTTCTTGCGCAGGCCCAAAATGGCTTGTTCGGGGCGCAGAGGGCGGTCGAGCTTGTCGTATTTCCAGTCGCCCACCGCACCAAACAGCACGGCGTCCGAGTCCATCGCCAGCTTGAGCGTGGCTTCGGGCAGGGGGTGGCCATAGGCGTCGTAAGCGGCGCCGCCGACCAGGGCGGTTTCCATCTCGAACTTCAGGTCGAGCGTGTTCAGGACTTTGACGGCTTCGGCGACGATTTCGGTGCCGATGCCATCACCGGGGAGGACTGCGATTTTCATGGGGGTTCCAGTGTTCTTTTAGGCGTTGACGGCGGTGTGTGCCAACCAGGGCTTGGTCGCCAGGCGCTCGGCTTCAAAGGCCTTGATCTTGTCGGCGTGGCGCAGGGTCAGGCCGATGTCGTCCAGACCGTTGAGCAGGCAGTACTTGCGGAAGGCTTGCACATCAAACGGGATTTCCTGACCTTGGGGACGCACGATGACCTGACGTTCCAGGTCCACCGTGAGTTCGTAGCCGGGGAAGGCCGCGACTTCGTCGAACAGCTGGGCCACCACGGCTTCGGGCAGCACGATGGGCAGCAGGCCGTTCTTGAAGCAGTTGTTGAAGAAGATATCGGCGAAGCTGGGTGCGATCACGCAGCGAAAGCCGTACTGGTCGATGGCCCAAGGCGCGTGCTCACGCGAAGAGCCACAGCCAAAATTCTTGCGAGCCAGCAAGATGCTGGCACCTTGGTAACGCGGCTGGTTCAGCACGAAGTCGGGGTTGGGCTTGCGGCTGGCGGGGTCCTGGCCGGGAAAGCCCACGTCCAGGTAGCGCCATTCGTCAAACAGGTTGGGGCCAAAGCCCGTTTTGCGGATCGACTTGAGGAATTGCTTGGGGATGATGGCGTCGGTGTCCACGTTGGCGCGGTCCATCGGGGCCACCAGGCCTTTGAGGAGTGTGAATTTTTGCATGGCTTTATTTCTTGGCTGCGCCTTCGATGGAAGAACCCAGTTTCTCGATGTCCTGGCCGATGCCGCGCATGGTGTTGCAGCCCGACAGGGCCAGCAGGCAGGTGATGAGACTCAGACTGATCAGTTTTTTCATGACTGGGTTCCTTTCGTTCAGGCAAATTTGCGGACGTCGACAAAGTGACCGTGAATGGCCGCAGCGGCGGCCATGGCGGGGCTCACCAAATGGGTACGGCCACCGGCGCCCTGACGGCCTTCGAAGTTGCGGTTGCTGGTCGATGCACAGCGCTCGCCGGGCTCCAGACGGTCGGCGTTCATGGCCAGGCACATGGAGCAGCCGGGTTCGCGCCACTCAAAGCCTGCGGCCTTGAAGATCTCGTGCAAGCCTTCGCGCTCGGCTTGTTCTTTGACCAAGCCGGAGCCTGGCACAACCATGGCCAGCTTGACGTTCTTGGCGACTCTCTGGCCGAGCTTTTTGACCACAGCTGCGGCTTCGCGCATGTCTTCGATGCGGCTGTTGGTGCACGAGCCGATGAAGACCTTGTCGATGGTGATGTCAGACACCGCTTTGCCAGGCTGCAGGCCCATGTAGGTCAGGGCGCGCTCGATGGCGTCGCGCTTGACGTCGTCTTTTTCCTTGTCCGGGTCGGGCGTCTGGCCGTCGATGCCCAACACCATCTCTGGCGAGGTGCCCCAGGTGACTTGCGGCACGATGGTGCTGGCATCCAACTCCACCACGGCGTCAAAGTGTGCGCCGGGGTCGGACTGCAAGGTCTTCCAGTAAGCCACAGCGTGGTCCCACTCCACACCCGTGGGCGAGAGCAAACGGCCTTTGACGTACTCGATGGTTTTGTCGTCCACCGCCACCAAGCCAGCGCGTGCACCGCCCTCGATGGCCATGTTGCAGACCGTCATGCGGCCTTCCATGCTCAAGGCGCGGATGGCCGAGCCAGCGAATTCGATGGTGTAGCCGGTGCCGCCAGCGGTGCCGATCTTGCCGATGATGGCCAGCACGATGTCTTTGCCCGTGAGGCCTTTGGCCAGCGTGCCTTCCACTTTGACCAGCATGTTTTTGGCTTTTTTGGCCAGCAAGGTCTGCGTGGCCATCACGTGCTCGACTTCGGAGGTGCCGATGCCGTGCGCCAGTGCGCCAAATGCGCCGTGGGTCGAGGTGTGCGAGTCGCCGCAGACCACGGTCATGCCGGGCAGTGTGGCACCGTTTTCAGGGCCGATGACGTGCACGATGCCCTGGCGCTTGGACATGAAGGGGAAGAAGGCGGCAGCGCCGTATTCTTTGATGTTCGAGTCCAGCGTGGTGATTTGTTCTTTGCTGATCGGGTCGGTGATGCCGTCGTAGCCCAGTTCCCAGCCGGTGGTGGGGGTGTTGTGGTCGGCAGTCGCCACGATGGAGCTGACGCGCCAGACTTTGCGGCCGGCTTGGCGCAGCCCTTCAAAGGCCTGGGGGCTGGTGACTTCGTGCACCAGGTGGCGGTCGATGTACAGGACGGAAGTGCCGTCTTCTTCGGTGTGGACGACGTGCTCGTCCCAGATCTTGTCGTAAAGCGTGCGTGCCATGGGGCTTCCTTCAATGCAGTCTGCCATTTTATGCGGAGAGAGGGCGGTATCTATGCCTGCCATTCAGGGGCTGAGGTCTCTGTGGGGACTTGCTTGCATGAGATCAGGCCGTTGCGGCGACTTGAGCGCCTGTGGCCCGGTGCTGCCTGGCCTCATCAGTCGCTTCGCGCCAGCAAATCGGCCTGACCGCCCCGGGCCACAGCCATTCAAGTTGTTGTGACTTGACGCATCGTTGGGGTCAATGCGGCTGACCAGCATGGGCTTGGCTTTGACCATGAAAAAAGCCCGCACTTGGGCGGGCTTTCGGATTCGGTTGAAAACCGATCAACGCTGCACGTCGCGGCGTGGGGAGCCGGTGAACAACTGACGTGGACGGCCGATTTTGTACTCGGGGTCGCTGATCATTTCGTTCAGCTGGGCGATCCAGCCGACAGTGCGGGCCAGGGCGAACACGCCGGTGAACAGGTTCACTGGAATGCCGATGGCGCGCTGCACGATGCCGGAGTAGAAGTCCACGTTGGGGTAGAGCTTGCGGCTGACGAAGTATTCGTCTTCCAACGCGATTTTTTCCAGCTCTTTGGCCAGTTTGAACAGCGGGTCGTTTTCCAGGCCCAGTTCAGCCAGCACTTCGTTGCAGGTTTCCTGCATGAGCTTGGCGCGGGGGTCGTAGTTCTTGTAGACGCGGTGACCGAAGCCCATCAGCTTGACGCCGGAGTTCTTGTCTTTCACCTGGTTCATGAACTCGCCGACTTTGGACACGCCGCCCATGCGTTGGATGTCTTCCAGCATGTTCAGGCAGGCTTCGTTGGCGCCGCCGTGAGCAGGGCCCCACAGGCAGGCCACGCCCGCAGCGATGGCGGCAAAGGGGTTGGTGCCGGACGAGCCGCACAAACGCACCGTGGAGGTGGACGCGTTTTGCTCGTGGTCAGCGTGCAGCGTGAAGATGCGGTCCATGGCGCGCTCGAGCACGGGGTTGACCTTGTACTCTTCGCAAGGGGTGCCGAACATCATGCGCAGGAAGTTGCCAGCGTAGGACAGGTCGTTGCGGGGGTACATGTAAGGCTGACCCACGCCGTATTTGTAAGCCATGGCCACCAGGGTAGGCATCTTGGCGATCAGGCGGATCGCGGCGATGTGGCGGTGTTCAGGGTTGTTGATGTCGGTGCTGTCGTGGTAGAAGGCCGACAGGGCGCCGATCAAGCCGGTCAAAACGGCCATGGGGTGCGCATCACGACGGAAGCCACGCAGGAAGAACTGCATCTGCTCGTTGACCATGGTGTGCTGGTTGACCAGATTGTGGAAGTCCTTACTTTGCTGGCCCACAGGCAATTCGCCGTTCAGCAGCAGGTAGCAGGTGTCCAGATAGTCGGCCTTGTTGGCCAGTTGTTCGATGGGGTAGCCACGGTACAGCAATTCGCCCTTGTCGCCATCGATGTAGGTGATGGCCGATTGGCAGGAAGCGGTCGACAGGAAGCCGGGGTCATAAGTGAACATGCCGGTCTGTGCGTACAGCTTGCGGATGTCGATGACGTCGGGGCCGATGTTGCCCGAGTACACGGGCATGTCGACGCTGGGGCTGCCGTTGGAGAACGACAGGGTGGCTTTGTTATCGGCGAGTTTCATGGCGGGTTTCCTCAAAAATTCCAGGTGTGATCCATTGGGGATCATGCTCTCAACATGTCCAGGACTTCACGCACCTCTTCGGTGCTGATCTCGGGCTGCAGCTCCTTGCGGCGCAACAGCAAGTCCATGAGATCGTTGTCTGACAGGTCCATCAGCACATACATGCCCCGTGCTTGGCCAACGGTCAAGCGAGAATCATGCCGGGCGAAGAAGCGTTCAATGAACAAATCGTTCTCGAGTAAACCGCGGCGGCTGCGCCAGCGCAGTTTGCTCAGTGACCGCTCGCTCAAGGGGGCGTGGCGGTCGGCGTCGAACAAAGACGCATCTTCGAGGAGTGCTGTGGCGCTCATCAGACGGCGCGACGGACCATCAGTTCTTTGATCTTGCCGATGGCCTTGGTGGGGTTCAGACCCTTGGGGCAAACATCGACGCAGTTCATGATGGTGTGGCAGCGGAACAGACGGTAAGGGTCTTCCAGGTTGTCCAGACGCTCGCTGGTGGCCTGGTCGCGGCTGTCAGCAATGAAGCGGTAGGCTTGCAAGAGACCGGCAGGGCCCACGAACTTGTCAGGGTTCCACCAGAAGCTGGGGCAGCTGGTCGAGCAGCTGGCGCACAAGATGCATTCGTACAAACCGTTGAGCTCTTCGCGCTCTTCAGGCGACTGCAAGCGCTCGGTTTGGGGAGGCGGTGTCTCGTTGATCAAATAAGGCTTGATCGAGTGGTACTGCTTGAAGAACTGGGTCATGTCCACGATCAGGTCGCGCACGACAGGCAGGCCTGGCAGCGGCTTCAAGACGATGTCGCCTTTGAGCGTGTTCAGGTTGGTCAGGCAGGCCAGACCATTCTTGCCGTTGATGTTCATGGCGTCGGAGCCGCAAACACCTTCACGGCAGGAGCGACGGAACGACAGCGTGGGGTCCACGGCTTTGAGCTTGACCAGCGCGTCCAGCAGCATGCGCTCGGAGCCATCGAGCTCCACGTCGATGGATTGCATGTACGGCTTGGCGTCGGTGTCCGGGTCGTAGCGGTAGATCTTGAAGGTACGTTTTGCCATTTTTCAGATTCCTTGTGTTCGTGCGGGCCGCTCAGAAAGTACGTGGCTTGGGAGGCACGGTTTCGGCTGTCAGGGGCTTCATGCGCACTGGCTTGTAGGACAGGCTGTTGTCGGCGCTGTGCCACAGGGTGTGCTTCATCCACTCGGCGTCGTTGCGGCCCAGGGGGCAAGTGGCGTGGGTCACATCGTGTTCGTAATCGCGCACCAGGTGGGCGCCACGGCATTCCTTGCGGGCAGCCGCACTTTCGATGGTGGCTTGTGCAGCTTCCATCAGGTTTTCCACTTCCAGCGCTTCGATGCGGGCGGTGTTGAACACTTTGGAGTTGTCCTGCAGACCGATGTTGGCCACGCGAGCGCGCAGTTCGGCGATCTTCTGGACGCCTTGGTCCATGACTTCCTGGCTGCGGAACACGCCAGCGTGGGCTTGCATGATGGCGCGCATGTCGTTGGCCACGTCCTGGGCGTACTCGCCGCTTTGAGCGCTTTCGAGGCGGTTCAGGCGGGTGAGGGTCAGGTCGGCAGCGTTGGCTGGCAGTTCAGGCACGGCGGTGCCGGGCTTGTTGTTGGCGATGATGTGGTCGCCAGCGGCCTTGCCGAAGACCAGCAGGTCCAGCAGCGAGTTGGTGCCCAGGCGGTTGGCGCCGTGCACCGACACGCAAGAGCATTCGCCCACAGCGTACAAACCATTCACTGGGCGGTCTTCACCATTGACGGTGTGCACGACCTGGCCGTTGATGTTGGTCGGGATGCCACCCATCTGGTAGTGAATGGTGGGCACCACAGGGATAGGTTCGCGGGTCACGTCCACGTTGGCGAAGTTCACGCCGATTTCGTAGACCGAAGGCAGGCGCTTGTGGATGGTGTCGGCACCCAGGTGGTCCAGTTTCATGTGGATGTAGTCCTTGTTGGGACCGCAGCCGCGACCTTCCAGGATTTCCTGACCCATGCAGCGAGACACGAAGTCACGTGGTGCCAAGTCTTTCAGTGTGGGCGCATAGCGCTCCATGAAGCGTTCGCCGTTGCTGTTGAGCAAGATGGCGCCTTCGCCGCGGCAGCCTTCGGTCAGCAGCACGCCAGCACCGGCCACGCCGGTGGGGTGGAACTGCCAGAACTCCATGTCTTGCAGCGCGATGCCTGCGCGGGCGGCCATGCCCAGGCCGTCACCGGTGTTGATGAAAGCGTTCGTGGACGATTGGTAGATGCGGCCAGCGCCGCCCGTGGCCAGCAGCACGGTCTTGGCTTGCAGGGTGTACAGCTCGCCGGTTTCCATTTCGAGGGCGGTCACGCCCACGCAGTCGCCAGCCTCGTTGCGGATCAGGTCCAGCGCCATCCACTCTACAAAGAATGTGGTGCGGGCGGCCACGTTGGCCTGGTACAGGGTGTGCAGCATGGCGTGACCGGTGCGGTCAGCGGCAGCGCAGGCACGTTGCACGGGCTTTTCGCCGAAGTTGGCGGTGTGGCCGCCAAAGGGGCGCTGGTAGATGGTGCCGTCGGGGTTGCGGTCGAAAGGCATGCCCATGTGCTCCAGGTCGTACACGACCTTGGGCGCTTCGCGGCACATGAATTCGATCGCGTCCTGGTCGCCGAGCCAGTCGGAGCCCTTGACGGTGTCGTAGAAGTGGTATTCCCAGCTGTCTTCGCTCATGTTGCCCAGCGATGCGGACACGCCGCCTTGCGCCGCCACGGTGTGCGAGCGGGTGGGGAACACTTTGGACAGGACGGCCACGTTCAGGCCAGCGCGGGCCAATTGCAGCGAGGCACGCATGCCCGAACCACCGGCGCCGACGATCACGACGTCGAACTTGCGGTTGGAGATTTGATCTTTGGTGTAGCTCATGTTTATCTATCTTTGTGTGAGGTCAACGCAACCACGTGCGCATCAGACGCGCCAGAGGGCCTGAACAGCCCAGCCAGCGCAGCCAATCAGCCAAACCAGGGTGAAGACATGCAACACCAGGCGCACAGCCACGGGTTTGACGTAGTCCATCCAAATGTCACGCATGCCCACCCACACGTGGTAGAGCAAAGCAACGATGACCGCGAAGGTCAGAAACTTCATGCATTGACCGGCAAAAATGCCAGCCCACTGTTCGTAGCCAATGGGGCCGGAGGTGAAGATCACCTGGGCCAGCAAGATCACTGTGAAGAGGGCCATCAGGCCGCCCGTCACGCGCTGGGCGAGCCAGTCGCGAAAGCCATAACCAGCACCGGTCACGATGCGTTTGGAGCCGTAATTCACGGACATAGGTCAGTTTCCTTTGGAGTAATGGTGGGCTGATCAGTACAGACCGAACATCTTGGCGCCCAGCACAGCAGTCAAGGCGATGCTCAGGGTCAATGTGACGATGGCGGAAGACTTGCCGAATTCCTTGGTTACGGCGTGGCACACGTCCATGTACAGGTGGCGCAGACCGGCAATGAAGTGGTGCAGGTAAGCCCAGATCAGGGCCAGGGCCACCAGCTTCATGAACCAGCCGGGCACGAAGCCAATGCCGATGTTGAAGGCCGCCGAGAACTTGGCGAACGAGATTTCCGACGTGATGGAGTTGTCAAACATCCAGATGATGAGGGGCATCAACAAAAACATCAGGAAGCCGCTGATGCGGTGCAAGATGGAGACGATGCCAGCCACCGGCAAACGGTAGGTGGGCAGGTCTTTCAAGGCATTGATGTTGCGGAATTCAGGCCGCTTTCTGGCGAGTTCAGTCATGTTGGCACTTTCTGGGAGGTAACTCGGGTGTAATTTTGAATGACAAACCGAAGGATTCTATTGCAACGCAGCAAACTGACATGATCATTGCAGGGTCTTTGTTTTAAAAAAAGTTCGACCGTGCTTTTTCAACTCAAAGCGTTGTGATAGTGGTGGCTGTCGGTGCGGTAAAAACCGCGGCGCAGCTCCATCGGGGTGTCGTTGTAGGTGTAGGCCACGCGCTCGACGCTCAGCAAAGGGGTGCTGCGTGGCACTTGCAGCAGCTGGCTTTGGCTCTCGTCCGGCAGCACGGCCCGGATTTTCTCGTCGGCACGCACCATGCGCACGCCAAACTCGGTCTCAAACAAGGCGTACATGGGGCCGTGGTAGTCGGCCAGGCGTTCGGCCGTCAGGCCCTTGAAGGGGCCGCCTGGCAGCCAGAGGTCTTCCAAAATCGTGGGCACGCCCCCAAAGGACAGCACCCGGCGCACCTGCAAAACAGCATCACCGGTGCGCAAGGCCAGGGCGCGGGCGATCTCGGCGCTTGCCCGCAGGCGCTTGCAGTCCACGATTTCGCGCTGTGCAGGGCCTTCGGTGTTCAGGTCGCCCTGGTCGGGCACGAGTTTGAGGAATCGGTACTGAACGTGCTGCTCGGCATGGGTGGCCACAAACGTGCCTTTGCCCTGGCGCCGCACCAGCAGGTTGTCGCTGGCCAATTCATCGATGGCTTTGCGCACAGTGCCCTGGCTCACGCGGTAGCGGGCAGCCAGTTCCATTTCGCTGGGGATCGATTCGCCGGGTTTCCATTCGCCCGATTGCAGGCTTTGCAGGATCAGGCCCTTGATTTGCTGATACAGCGGGCTGAACGCGGGCGTCAGTGCCTGCGCATCGGATGGGGGTGTATCGGCCAGGGGCGAGTGGTTGTTCATGGGGTCTGTCCGGCACGTGGTCAGCATCGTGTCAGACGCGCAATCATATCTTATATAAGACATAAGACAAATTGACGAGTGAGGGTTTTCGCGAGTACACTTGAAAGCTGTTTGCTTGCTCAAGGGGTGCACACGTGTGCAGCCGATGGGCGGGTCCGGTGTCCCGGACAGACCTGCTGACAACGACTGTCGGCTCAGGACTGCGACCACTTGTTTTCAACCTTCTGGAGTTATCCACCATGAAAAAGCCCGTCCGCGTTGCCGTTACCGGCGCAGCAGGTCAAATCGGTTATGCATTGTTGTTCCGCATCGCTTCTGGCGAAATGCTGGGCAAAGACCAGCCCGTCATCCTGCAATTGCTGGAAGTGCCCGTTGAAGGCCCTCAAAAGGCGCTCAAAGGCGTGATGATGGAACTCGAAGACTGCGCGTTCCCATTGTTGGTCGGCATGGAAGCCCATGGCGACCCCATGACCGCCTTCAAAGACGCTGACTACGCCCTGTTGGTCGGTTCGCGTCCACGCGGCCCCGGCATGGAGCGTGCTGAATTGCTGGCCATCAACGGCGCCATCTTCACAGCACAGGGCAAGGCCCTGAACGCCGTCGCTTCGCGCGACGTGAAAGTGCTGGTCGTGGGCAACCCCGCTAACACCAACGCCTACATCGCCATGAAGGCCGCTCCGGACCTGAAACCCGGCAACTTCACCGCCATGCTGCGTCTGGACCACAACCGCGCTGCTTCGCAGATCGCTGCCAAGACCGGCAAAGCCGTGGCCGACATCGAAAAACTGTGCGTCTGGGGCAACCACTCGCCCACCATGTACGCCGACTACCGTTTCGCCACCATCAAGGGCGAATCCGTCAAGGCCATGATCAACGACCAGGAATGGAACGCCAACGTGTTCCTGCCCACCGTGGGCAAGCGCGGCGCGGCCATCATCGAAGCCCGTGGCCTGTCCTCGGCTGCTTCGGCTGCCAACGCCGCCATCGACCACATGCGCGACTGGGCCTTGGGCACCAACGGCAAGTGGGTCACCATGGGTATCCCATCGCAAGGCTGGTACGGCATTCCCAAAGATGTCATGTTCGGCTTCCCAGTCACCTGCGAAAACGGCGAATACAAAGTCGTTGAAGGCCTGGACATCGACGCGTTCAGCCAGGCTTGCATCGACAAGACCCTGAAAGAGCTGACCGACGAGCAAGCGGGCGTTGCCCACTTGATCTGATCTCGAGTCGAGAAACTCAGTGAGCCATCCTCGCGACGTTCTGTTGGGTGCGCAAGCCGGTCGCATTTTGCTGCCGGTTTGTGACCATTACAGCGGTGTCGAAGCGAGGATGCGCAAAAGCCTGCAGCTGCAGGCCGAGATGGCGCAAGAGTTCGGCACTTGCGTCTTTGATGTCACCCTGGACTGCGAAGATGGCGCGCCAGTCGGTGGCGAAGCCGAACACGCTGCATTGGTCACCGAATTGGCATTGGCCATCACCGCAGCCAGACCTGACGCCCGCGTTGCCGTGCGCGTCCACCCCGTTGATCACCCCAGCTTTGAGGCCGACATGGCCTTCATCGCAGGCCAGGCCGGTTCACGCTTGTCGCACATCATGGTGCCCAAGGTGGAGACCGTGGCCGATGTCGAGCGTGCCCAGGCGGCTTTGCTGCAGGCGGGCGCGAGCGATTTGCCCTTGCATGTTTTGATCGAGTCGCCCGGTGCGGTGCACCGCGCTTTTGACATTGCTGCGCACCCGCGTGTGCAGTCGATCAGCTTTGGTTTGATGGACTTTGTTTCGGCCCATGGGGGGGCGATCCCTGCCGAGGGCATGGGCATCCAGGGCCAATTCACGCACCCGCTCGTGTTGCGTGCCAAGCTGGACATCGCCAGCGCATGCCACGCCCATGGCAAGGTGCCTTCGCATTGCGTGGTCACCGAATTCAAGAACACCGATGCGATCCGCATGGCTGCGCAAAAAGCAGCGCGTGAGCTGGGCTACACCCGCATGTGGAGCATCCACCCCGATCAGATCCGCCCCATCCTGGAGGCCATGGCGCCCAGCGAAGCGCAGATCGACCAGGCCAGTACCATCATTTTGGCGGCACACACCGCCCAATGGGCGCCCATCAGCCACGCGGGTCAGTTGCATGACCGCGCCAGCTACCGGTTCTTTTGGCAATTGCTCGAACGTGCGCACCAGACCGGACGTCGTTTGCCAAAAGAGATACAGTTATTTTTCGCAGAGTCGTGTCCGGCGGCCCAGCTGTCGGCATGATGTCGATTTCGTTTTATCAAAAAGGGATCGGTATGAAAAAGAATGTCTGGATCGTGTTGTTGTCTTTGTCGGTTTTGCCCGCGTGGGCTCAAACGGGCTCGGCGTCTCATGTGAATAAATTGCACGGCAAGCCCCAACCCAAAGCGTCGGCAGGTTTGCACGCCCCACAGCCACAGCCGCAGCCCGAGACACGTTTAGGCGAGGATGAATTGGCCATCGCAGGCCGTGTCCATCAAGGTCATCTGGCTTGTGAGTTGGGTGCAAGCGTGCGCTTGGTGGCGGATGCGACCCAGCCGGGGTATTTCGATCTGCAAGGCAAAGGCTACCGCTACCGCATGCACCCTGTGGCCACCACAACGGGCGCGATCCGTTTGGAAGACAAAAAAGCTGGCACCGTTTGGCTCCAGCTGGCCAATAAATCCATGTTGATGGACCAAAACAAAGGTCGCCGCATTGCCGATGAGTGCGCGCACCCCGAACAAGTGGCGGTTGCAACCGCCATGAAGCTCAACCCGCCCCCCAGCCTCATTGATACAACGGGGATGGGGCGCAAAGATTAACTTTGACTACCGGAGAAAAAACCATGTTGAAAGCCTACCGTGAACACGCAGCCGAACGCGCTGCCCTCGGCATCCCACCGCTGCCGCTGGACGCCAAGCAAGTCGCTGACTTGATCGAGTTGATCAAGAACCCGCCTGCTGGCGAAGATGCGTTCTTGATGGATTTGTTGACCCACCGCGTTCCACCCGGTGTGGACGACGCGGCCAAGGTCAAGGCTTCTTTCCTGGCTGCTGTGGCGCACGGTGACGTCAAGGTCGGTTTGATCTCCAAGTCCAAAGCCACCGAGCTGCTGGGCACCATGGTGGGCGGCTACAACGTGCACCCCCTGATTGAGCTGCTGGACGACGCCGAAGTCGCTGGCGTGGCCGCTGAAGCCCTCAAGAAGACCTTGTTGATGTTCGACTTTTTTAACGACGTCGCTGAAAAAGCCAAGGCTGGCAATGCCAAAGCCAAAGACGTGATGCAAAGCTGGGCCGATGGCGAGTGGTTCACCACCCGTCCTGAAGTTGAGAAAAAAATCACCGTCACCGTGTTCAAGGTGCCCGGTGAGACCAACACCGACGACCTGTCGCCAGCCCCTGACGCCTGGAGCCGTCCTGACATCCCTCTGCACTACCTGGCGATGTTGAAAAACACCCGCGAAGGCGCAGCGTTCAAGCCCGAAGAAGACGGCAAGCGCGGCCCCATGCAGTTCATCGACGACCTGAAGAAAAAAGGCAACCTGGTGGCTTACGTCGGTGATGTGGTCGGTACCGGTTCCAGCCGCAAGTCGGCCACCAACAGCGTGATCTGGGCCACCGGCCAGGACATTCCGTTTGTGCCCAACAAGCGCTTCGGTGGCGTGACACTGGGCGGCAAGATCGCCCCCATCTTTTTCAACACGCAAGAAGATTCTGGCTCCCTGCCGATCGAAGTCGATGTGTCCAAGCTCGAAATGGGCGACGTGATCGACATCCTGCCCTACGACGGCAAGATCGTGAAAAATGGCGCCACTGTCTCTGAGTTCAAGCTCAAGAGCGATGTGCTGTTTGACGAAGTGCGCGCTGGTGGCCGCATCAACCTGATCATTGGCCGCAGCCTGACCGCCAAGGCCCGCGAGTTCCTGGGTCTGCCTGCATCGACCTTGTTCCGTCTGCCCACAGCACCTGCGGCGACCAAAGCTGGCTTCACACTGGCCCAGAAGATGGTTGGTCGCGCTGTCGGTCTGCCAGAAGGCCAGGGCGTGCGCCCCGGCACTTATTGCGAACCCAAGATGACCACCGTCGGCTCGCAAGACACCACCGGCCCGATGACCCGCGACGAGCTGAAAGACCTGGCCTGCCTGGGCTTCTCGGCCGACATGGTCATGCAGTCCTTCTGCCACACAGCGGCTTACCCCAAGCCCGTGGACGTGAAGACCCACCGCGAACTGCCTGCCTTCATCAGCAACCGTGGCGGCGTGGCCCTGCGTCCCGGTGACGGCGTGATCCACAGCTGGCTCAACCGCCTGCTGTTGCCCGATACCGTCGGTACCGGTGGCGACTCGCACACCCGTTTCCCCATCGGCATCAGCTTCCCAGCGGGCTCCGGCTTGGTGGCTTTCGGTGCCGCCACAGGCGTGATGCCTCTGGACATGCCCGAGTCCATCCTGGTGCGCTTCAAAGGCGAAATGCAGCCCGGCGTGACCCTGCGCGATCTGGTGCACGCGATTCCGCTGTACGCCATCAAGCAAGGTCTGTTGACTGTGGCCAAGGCTGGCAAGATCAACGAGTTTTCGGGTCGCATTCTGGAAATCGAAGGCCTGCCCAACCTCAAGGTTGAGCAAGCGTTTGAATTGTCCGATGCGTCTGCTGAGCGCTCTGCGGCCGGTTGCACCATCAAGCTCAACAAAGAGCCGGTGCAGGAATACCTGAAGTCGAACGTTGTTCTGATGAAGAACATGATCGCTGACGGCTACGCCGACGCTCGCACTTTGGCTCGCCGCATCGAGAAGGTCGAAGCCTGGTTGGCAGCGCCCAACCTGCTCGAAGCCGACAAGGACGCCGAATACGCCCACATCATTGAGATCGACCTGGCCGACATCAAGGAACCCATCGTCTGCTGCCCCAACGATCCAGACGACGCCAAGTTCCTGTCGCAAGTGGCAGGCACCAAGATCGACGAAGCCTTCATCGGTTCGTGCATGACCAACATCGGTCACTTCCGTGCAGCCGCCAAGCTGCTCGGCGGCCAGCGCGACATCCCGGTCAAGCTGTGGGTCGCCCCACCGACCAAGATGGACGAGAGCGAGCTGATCAAGGAAGGCCACTACGCCGCGTTTGGCACCGCCGGTGCCCGCACCGAAATGCCCGGCTGCTCGCTGTGCATGGGCAACCAGGCGCAAGTGCGCGAAGGCGCGACCGTGGTGTCTACGTCCACCCGTAACTTCCCCAACCGTTTGGGCAAGAACACCAACGTGTACTTGGCGTCTGCCGAGCTGGCAGCCATCACCTCCAAGATGGGTAAATTCCCCACCGTGGCTGAGTACCACGAAGCCATGGGTGTGGTGAACAAGGACGGCGAAGCCATCTACAAGTACATGAACTTCAACCAGATTGAAGAGTACGTGGAAACCGCCAAGGGCGTGACCGCCTGATCAACCTCGAGTTGAAAACAAGCCCTGCCCGTGAAAGCTGGCAGGGCTTTTTTGTGTCTGCACAGGTGACACGCAAAAATTGGCCATGGGCTTAGGCTTGTGCCTTCACCAATTTGCGCCAAGGGTTTGTCATGCAATACGCCAATCTGGGCAAGAGCCCGCTCAAAGTCTCGCGCCTGTGCGTGGGCACCATGATGTTTGCCGATCAGACGCCGCTGGGCGAGGCGCGAAGCATTCTGGACCATGCCCTGGACATGGGCTGCAATTTTCTGGACACGGCCGATGTCTACAGCATCGGCCAATCCGAAGCGATGCTGGGGCAGTTGTTACCAAGCCAGCGGCACCGCTGGGTGCTGGCCAGCAAGCTGGGCAATGCCATGTCGTCTTTGCCCAATGAAGGGCAGTATTCCCGCAGCTGGGTGATGCGCGCTTGTGAGGGCAGTCTGGCGCGTCTGGGCACCGATCACCTGGACATTTATTACCTGCACCGCGACTACAACGGCATGAACCTGGAAGAGCCTTTGCGGGCCATCGAGGCCTTGCTCCGTGAGGGCAAGATCCGCTACTGGGGCGTCTCCAATTTTCGGGGCTGGCGCATCGCCGAGATGGTCAACATGGCCCGGCAAATGAACATGCCCGGCCCCGTGGTGTGCCAGCCTTATTACAACCTGCTCAACCGCATGCCCGAGGTGGAAATTCTGGAAGCCTGCGGGCATTACGGCTTGGGCGTGGTGCCCTACAGCCCCATCGCCCGAGGTGTGTTGACGGGCAAATATGCCCCCGGCCAAACGCCACAAGAGGGCAGTCGCGCAGCCCGGGCCGACAAGCGCATTCTGGAGACCGAGTTCCGCGAAGAGTCTTTGCAGATTGCACAAACCCTGCGCCAGCACTGTGAGCGCAAAGGCGTGTCACTGGCACACTTTGCCACAGCCTGGGGGCTGGCCAACCGCCACGTGAGCGCGGTCATCGCAGGCCCGCGCACGCTGGCGCAGTGGCAAGACTACGCCGGCGCACTGGAGGTCCAGATCACGCCGGAAGACGAGGCGCTGGTCAACAGTCTGGTGGCGCCGGGCCACCCTTCGACGCCTGGGTACAACGACCCGTCTTACCCCTTGAATGGTCGCTGAAGCTTGCCGCATCTAGGGGTGGTCTGAACCGCGAATGATCACAAGATGAGTCTGCTCAGTGGGCTGAGTGAGGTGGTATTTAACCCTGAGATGTCGGTGGTTATTGCATGCATATGTGCTGGAATTGCCTGGCTCGTTATGCTGAAACCTTTCCCGTTATGGAGACAAACACATGCTCGATCGCCGTTCATTCATGGGGGCCGGTTTTGCGGGGGCCTCGGCTTTGGCTTTTTCTTCCGTTTGGTCGCAGTCGGCGCCGAATTTTGGTCTGCCCACGTTGCCGACCATTGGCTTTCGGCGCATGAAGCTGGGCAGCATGGAAATCATCGCGCTCAACGATGGTGCGGTGCGCCGTCCCTTGGGTGAGGAGTTTGTGCCCAAGGTGCCGCTGGACAACGTCAAGGCTTTGCTGGCGTCGCAAAACCTGCCCACCGATTACATTGATGTGCCCTACACCCCGTTCTTGCTGGTCAATGGCAACCAGCGCTATCTGTTTGACACCGGCTTTGCCGACAACGGCCCACCGACCACGGGCAAGCTGCTGGGCAATCTGGCGGCGGCAGGCTTCAAACCCGAAGACATCAACAACGTGGTGCTCAGCCATTTCCACGGCGACCACATCAATGGTCTGCGCTACAAAAACGGCGCTCTGGTGTATCCGAACGCCCGTGTGCACGTGCCCACGGTCGAGCATGCCTTCTGGACGGACGAGGCGCGCATCGCTGCTGCACCCCCAGCCATGAAAGGTGCATTTGAAGGTGTGCGCCGTGCTTTGGGGGATTTGTCGGGCGATCAACTGGTCAAGTTCGAGCCCGGTGCTGAAGTGGCCCCCGGCCTGACGTCGATTGCAGCCTTTGGGCACACGCCGGGTCATTGCCTGTTCAAAATGCAATCGCAGGGGCAGTCGTTCGCTTATGTGGCCGACATCACCAACGTGCCTTCCTTGTTTGCACGCGCGCCCGACTGGGCGGTGTTGTTTGACATGAACCCCGAGATGGCGCGCCAGTCGCGTCGCCGCATCTTTGACATGCTGGTCAAGGACAAGATGATGGCCGGAGGCTTTCACTTCCCGTTCCCGGCGTTTGGCACCATCGCACCTTCGGGTGAGGGCTACCAGTTCAACCCGGTGGCATGACCCGCTGAGCAGGCCAAAACAAACGGCACCCTCGGGTGCCGTTTGTCATGGTGCAAGTGTGCGGTGTGTCAGAACATCCGCGCAATCAAAGCGCCTTCTGCTGGGCCGTCCAGCGGAATCCACACCTTGTGTGGGCTGCCGGGTGCCACGTCGATGGCTTCGCCTTTGGCGTTTTTCATTTGGGTCAAAGGCACTTTGCGGTTGCCGCTGGGGTGGATGACCTCGATCGTGTCGCCCACTGAAAACTTGTTCTTGGTTTCCACTTCGACCCAGCCATCCTGCACGCTGCGCACTTCGCCCACGAACTGGCTGCGGTGGCCCACCGAGTGGCCGGTTTCGTAGTTCTGGTAGTCCTGCGCGGGGCGGCGCTCCAGAAAGCCCGAGGTGTAGCCGCGTGAGGCCAGGCCGTCGAGTTCGCTGATGAGCTCGGGGTTGAAGGGGCGACCGGCCACCGCGTCGTCGATCGCACGGCGGTACACCTGCGCGGTGCGACTGACGTAATACAGGCTCTTGGTACGGCCTTCGATCTTGAGCGAGTCCACGCCGATCTTGACCAGACGCTCGATCAGCTCGACAGCGCGCAGGTCTTTGCTGTTCATGATGTAGGTGCCGTGCTCGTCTTCCATGATGGGCATGAGCGCACCGGGTCGGTTGGCTTCTTCGATCAGGTACACCTTGTCGGCGGCGGGGTGGCGCTGGCCATCGCCGCAGGCCGAGAAGTTCTTCTCGGCAGCTTCTTGTTCTTGTTCAAAGCTGAAGTCGCCGTCCATCTTGATCGGTTTGACTTCGCCCGAATCGGTCTCGTCGGTGGCTTCTTGTGTGCCGTAGCTCCAGCGGCAGGCGTTGGTGCAGGTGCCTTGGTTCGGGTCGCGCCGGTTGAAGTAGCCTGACAGCAGGCAGCGGCCCGAATACGCGATGCACAGCGCGCCGTGCACGAACACCTCCAGCTCCATGTCCGGGCATTCTTGGCGGATTTTTTCCACTTCGTCCAGACTCAATTCGCGTGACAAGATGATGCGGGCCACGCCCATTTTTTGCCAGAACTTCACCGCCGCCCAGTTCACGGTGTTGGCCTGCACCGAGAGGTGGATGGGCATCTCGGGCCATTTCTCGCGCACCATCATGATCAGGCCCGGGTCGGCCATGATCAGGGCGTCGGGTTTCATGGCGATGACGGGTTCGATGTCGCGCAAGTAGGTGCGTACCTTGTCGTTGTGCGGCAGCAGGTTGCTGGTGACGAAAAACTTTTTGCCCCGGGCGTGGGCTTCGGCAATGCCGATGCCGATCTGTTCGAGCTTGAATTCGTTGTTGCGCGCGCGCAGGCTGTAGCGCGGCTGGCCTGCGTAAATCGCGTCGGCACCAAAGTCGTAGGCGGCGCGCATTTTGTCGAGCGAACCGGCAGGCAATAAAAGTTCGGGGGATTTGATCGTCGTCATAGCCTTCAATTGTCCAATTTTTTGAACCCGCCACACGCCGTGCACAATTGACGCATGACAAGAAACATGGATGAAGGTGAGCGCAAACAGGTGTTGATCGCAGGCGGCGGTATCGGCGGGCTGGCGGCAGCTTTGGCTTGTGCGCGGCAGGGCGTGGCGGTGCAGCTGCTGGAGCGGGCCGTGCAGCTGAGCGAGGTGGGCGCGGGCATCCAGATCGGGCCGAATGTGACGCGCATCTTGCAGGCCTGGGGCTTGCAGGACGCTTTGGCCCGCGTGGCCGCATTCCCCCAGCGTTTGCAGGCCCGCGATGCCCAGACCGGGCAGGTGCTGGGCACGCTGCGTTTGGGCGAGAGGGCACAGACCTTGTATGGCGCACCGTATGCCACCATCCACCGCGCCGATTTGCATGCCTTGCTGTGGGACGCGGCGCAGGCCGCGGGCGTGCAGGCCGCCTTGGGTCAAACCATCGCAGGCTGGTCCGAATCCACCGAAGGTGTGGTGGCGCAAAGCACCAGCGGGCAGAGCTGGCAGGCCGATGCACTGGTCGGGGCCGATGGCGTGTGGAGCACCGTGCGGCAACAGCTTTTAGCCGATGCACCCGCACGCTTCACGGGGCATTTGGCTTTCAGGGCTTTGGTGCCGCAGGCCGATTTGCCTTCGGCCTTGCGGTCTGACGAGGTGACGGTCTGGATGGGACCGCGTTTGCATGTGGTGCATTACCCGGTGCAAGCGGGACGGGCGCTCAATGTGGTTGCCATTGTGCATGGCGAGAAACCAGCCAACCCCCATGGCTGGGACCACGCCGGACACGCCGACACCCTGATGCAAGCCATGGGCCATGTGGGCGCTGATTTGCACCAACGCCTGGAAGCCATTCCCGCCTGGCGCTTGTGGGCCCTGCACGACCGTGCGCCCGTGAGCGCGGCCAGCCAGATGGCCCAAGGCCGTGTGGCCTTGCTGGGCGATGCGGCGCACCCGATGCGACCCTATCTGGCGCAGGGCGCAGGCATGGCAATCGAAGACGCGCAGGTGCTGGCTCAGTGCCTGGCCCAAGGCACGGGCAGCGTGGCGCAGCGCTTGCAGACCTATGCCGAGCAGCGCTGGGCCCGCAACGCTCAGGTCCAGGCCCGGGCCATCCGCAATGGGCAAATCTTCCATGCCCAAGGCTTGGTGGCCATGGGCCGCAACTTGTCGATGCGGCTCATGGGCGAGCGCTTGATGGATGTGCCCTGGCTCTACGGCCAAGGCCCGCAGCTGTAAGCGCGCTGCTCAAACCACCAAAGGCAAAGCCCTCAGCCGCTTGCCTGTGAGCGCAAACAAGGCGTTGCCCACCGCAGGGGCCACGGGCGGCACGGCCGGTTCGCCCACGCCTGCGGGGTGGCGGGTGCTGGGCACGATGTGGGTTTCCACCAGCGGGGCTTGGCTGAGCGTGACCAAGGGGTAGCTCGGAAAGTTGCTTTGCTGCACCACGCCGCCCACGATGTCGATCTTGCCAAACAGGGCGGCGCTCAGGCCGTAGATCACGCTGCTTTCCACTTGCTGGGCCACGGTGCCCGGGTTGACCACGGTGCCGCAGTCGATGGCGCAGACCACGCGGTGCATCCGAATTTGGCCTTGGTCCAGCGACACTTCGGCTACTTGCGCCGTGATGGAGCCAAACGATTCGTGCAGTGCAATGCCTTGCGCACGGCCAGCGGGCAAGGGCTTGCCCCAGCCCGCTTTGTCGGCGGCGAGTTTCAGTACGGCGGCGTAGCGCGGTGCGTCCTTGAGCCAGTTCAGGCGGAAGGCCAATGGGTCTTGTTTCGTGGCCACGGCCAGTTCGTCGATGAAGCTTTCCGAGAAGAAGGCGTTGTGCGAATGGCCCACCGAGCGCCAAAAGCCCACGGGCACGCCGGACTTGGTGGCCACATGGCTCATGTGCTGGCTGGCAAAGCCATAGGGCAGATCGAACAGACCTTCCGAGGCGGTTTTGTCGGGCATGTCGATGGGGCCAGACAGGTGGGGTGCAGCACGGGCCATCCAGCGCGGGGTGATGGCGTCGCCCGCCGACTTGATGCGCAGGCTGGTGACTTCGCCTTTATCGTCCAAGGAAGCCTGGAATTTGGCCAGATGCATGGGGCGGTAAAAGTCATGCCCCATGTCTTCCTCGCGCGACCAGCTCAGCTGCACCGGTGCACCGTTGCAGGCCATGGCCACTTGCACGGCCTGGCCGACAAAATCGACTTCGAGCCTGCGGCCAAAACCGCCGCCCAAGAGCGTCACATGCACGGTGATCTGGTCCTCTTTCACGCCCGCGACTTTGGCCGCCATGGCGCGGGCCATTTGTGGCACTTGGGTGGGCACCCAGACCTCGACGCGGCCGTCCTTGACTTGCGCCGTGCAGTTCATTGGCTCCATCGTGGCGTGGGCCAGATAGGGCGCTTGGTAGAGCGCGTCGATGCGGCTGGCAGCGGCTTTTTCGGCCTGGGTGGGCACACCTTGTTCGTGGAGGGTGAAGCCGCCTTCGGTGTTCAAAGCTTTGAGTAAATCGGCCTGGATGCGGGTGGTGTCTGCAGCACCAGTGCCAGGGGCTGGCCACTGCACTTGCACTGCTTGGGCACCCTGACGGGCATGCCAGGTGCTTTTAGCCACCACGGCCAGGCCACCGGTGCCGCCGCCCCAGGCGTCCAGCGGCACGACTTTTTCCACCCCGGCGATGGCCAGTGCAGCTTTCGTGTCCATGGACGAAGCCGTGCCGCCCAGCACAGGGCTCATGCGCACTGCAGCAAACAGCATGCCGGGCAGGCGCACATCCAGGCCAAATTGGGCTTGTCCCGTTACCTTGCTCGGGATGTCAGTGCGCGCGGTGGACTGGCCGATCAGCTTCCAGTCTTGGCGTGCTTTGGTGCTGATGCCTTGAGGCGTGGCGCCCGCAGCCCCTGCGGCCATCTCGCCGAAATGTGCGGTCTTGCCCGAAGCGTGTTTCATCAGGCCATTGGCCACGGTGATGTCGTTGGCGGGCACTTTCCATGCCGAAGCTGCTGCCTGCACCAGGCTGGCCCGCGCAGTGGCTGCGGCCATGCGCAGGGGGTCCCACAGGTCGGCGATGGTGGAAGAGCCCCCTGTGGCGTTGATGCCCAGTTCGCGGGCCAATTTGCCCACGACCCATTCGGCCATTTTGATCTTGGTGGGCTTGTGCTCGCCTTCGCTGTCCAACGGGTGAAAGGGCAGGCTGGCCACCAGCATGGCGACGTTGCCGTAAATGCTGTCGGCCCCGGCTTGCTCCAGGCGCACGCGGTTCAGGGGCACATCGAGTTCTTCGGCCACCAGCATGGCCAGTGCGGTGTGCACGCCCTGGCCCATCTCGCTGCGGGGCATGGCCAGGATGACAGCGCCATCCTTGGCGATCTTGATCCAGCCGTTCAGGGCCACATCGCCTTCGGTTTTGAGCATCAGCTCGGGCGAGCCCAGGCGCGAGCGGGCAGGCATCACGCCCCAACCCACCACCAAGGCGCCGGTCGCGCCCAGGGCGCTCAAGATCCAGGTACGGCGTTTCATGCGGCACCGCCTTTCTTCATTTGCGCGGCAGCGCGGTGGATGGCGGCGCGTACGCGCTGGTAAGTGCCGCAGCGGCACAGGTTGCTCATGGCCGCGTCAATGTCGGCGTCTGAGGGTTGGGGTGTTTTGTCCAGCAAGGCGGCAGCGGCCATCAGCATGCCGCTTTGGCAGTAACCGCATTGCGGCACTTGCTCGGCGATCCAGGCCGCTTGCAGGGGGTGGGGCTTGTCCGGGGTACCCAAGGATTCGATGGTCCGGATTTTTTGATTGGCCACGGCAGACACCGGCATCACGCAAGAGCGAACAGGCTGGCCGTCCACATGCACCGTGCAGGCGCCGCAAGCGGCCACGCCGCAGCCAAATTTGGTGCCCGTGAGGTTCAGTTCATCGCGCAGCACCCACAGCAAGGGCATGCTGGGGTCGGCGTTGGTGCTTCGGCTTTGGCCGTTGATGTTCAGTTCCACGCTGTCTCCTGAAAGTGGTTCAGGCGATGGTAGTGCAAAAGCTCACAAGCTGGCTGTCATTGCCGTGTGCATCGACTCACAAAGGGGTGGTCAGTGGTGGCAAGCCCTGGCGTTGGCGTGCACGGTGACAGGCGTCGCTGCCTTCTTCAAATTCCCGGCAAGGGGAGGGGCGCCATTCGTAGATGCCGCAAGTGGCTTTCTCGCCAATGCGTCCATAAAGTGCCGCGCAGCGTGGCGGGCTGTGGTCGGTGCCGCGCATGCGGCAGGTGCTGTCGGTGATCGGCGAGGCCAGGCCCGCAGGCACCGAGCCGCCGCCTTCTTCGTATTCGTACACGGAAAAGTCCACCCGGAAGCTCGCGCAGCAAGCGCCGCAGGTGGTGCAGTTGGACATGGTGTGAACAGGGGGGGATGGACCCCGGATCAAATCCGGGGTGACAGATCAGGCTTGTACTCGGCCCAGCAGCAGGAACTCCATGAGTGCCTTTTGCACGTGCATGCGGTTCTCGGCTTCGTCCCAGACGACCGACTGAGGCCCATCGATGACTTCGGCGCTGACTTCCTCGCCGCGGTGGGCAGGCAGGCAGTGCATGAACAGGGCGTCCGGTTTGGCCGCCTGCATCATGGCTTCGTCCACGCACCAGTCGGCAAAGGCTTTCTTGCGTGCTTCGTTTTCGGCTTCGTAGCCCATGCTGGTCCACACATCGGTGGTGACCAGGTCGGCGCCACGGCAGGCGTCTTGCGGGTCCTGGAAGACTTTGTAGTTGGCGTTGCTGCGCAGACCGGCAATGGATTGGTCGACTTCGTAGCCGCTGGGGGTGCTCAGGTGCACGGTGAAGCCCAGCAGCTCGGCCGCTTGCAGCCAGGTGTTGGCCATGTTGTTGCCGTCGCCCACCCAGGCCACCACCTTGCCCTGGATGGAGCCTCGGTGCTCGATGTAGGTGAAGATGTCGGCCAGGATCTGGCAGGGGTGGAACTCGTTGGTCAGACCGTTGATGACGGGCACCCGCGAGTGCGCGGCAAAGCGTTCGATCTTGTCCTGGCCGTAGGTGCGGATCATCACCAGATCGGTCATGCGGCTGATCACGCGGGCGCTGTCCTCGATGGGCTCAGAACGGCCCAGCTGGCTGTCGCCGGTGGTCAGGTGCACCACCGAGCCGCCCAGCTGGTACATGCCCGCTTCAAAGCTCACGCGCGTGCGGGTGCTGGCTTTTTCAAAAATCATGGCCAGCGTGCGGTCGGCCAGCGGGTGGTACTTTTCGTAGGCCTTGAACTTGCGCTTGATTTCAGCGGCGCGCGTGAGCACATGCGCGTATTCGTCGGCACTCAGGTCGGTGAACTGCAGGTAGTGCCGCACGGACAGGGGGGTCTGAACGCTCATGCTTGTTCTGCCAGGAAGGTTTTGATCAGGGGCACCAGAATCGCCACCACTTCGTCGGCTTCGGCCTCGGTCATGATGAGCGGGGGCACCATGCGCACCACGGTGTCGGCCGTCACGCTGATGAGCAAACCGGCTTCGGCCGCACGCAGTGTCAGCGCGCCACAGGGCTTGGCCAGCTCGATGCCCAGCATCAGGCCCTGACCGCGAACTTCCTGGAAGCCCGCCACGCCCGCCAGTGCTTTTTCAAGGCTGGCTTTCAGGTGCGCGCCGACTTTGGCCGCGTTCTCCAGCAGGCCGTCTTGTTCCATGATGCGGATGGTTTCCACGCCTGCACGCATGGCCAGGGGGTTGCCGCCAAAGGTGGTGCCGTGGTTGCCGGGCTGGAAGATGTTGGCGGCCTTGGGGCCTGCCACCACCGCGCCAATCGGCACGCCCGAGCCCAAGCCTTTGGCCAGAGGCATCACATCCGGCACGATGCCGGCCCACTGGTGGGCAAACCATTTGCCGGTGCGGCCCATGCCGCACTGCACTTCGTCGATCATCAGCAGCCAGTCTTTCTGGGTGCACAGCTCGCGCACTTGCTTCAGGTACTCGATGCGCATGGGGTTCACGCCGCCTTCGCCCTGGATGGTCTCAAAGAACACCGCCACCACATTGGGGTTGCCTTCGGTGGCTTTTTTCAGGGCTTCGATGTCGTTGACCGGCACGCGCACAAAACCTTCGACCAGTGGGCCAAAGCCCTCCTGGATCTTGGTGTTGCCGGTGGCGCTCAAGGTGGCGATGCTGCGGCCATGAAAGGCTTTTTCATAAACCACGATCTCGGGGCGCTCAATGCCTTTGTCGTGACCAAACTTGCGCGCCAGCTTGAGGGCCGCCTCGTTGGCTTCGAGGCCCGTGCAGCAGAAAAACACATTGCTCATGCCCGACAGCTCCACCAGCTTGGCAGCGAGCTTTTCGGCATTGGGCACGTGGTAGTAGTTGCAGCTGTGGATGATCTTGCCGATCTGGTCCTGCAAGGCGGGCACCAGCTCGGGGTGGTTGTGGCCCAGCGTGTTCACGGCGATGCCGCCCAGGGCATCGAGGTACTGCTTGCCATTGACGTCCCAGACTCGGCAACCTTGACCATGGCTGAGTGCGATGGGCAGTCGGCCATAGGTGTTCATGGTGTGCGGTGAGGCGGCTTCAATGAAAGCGGACATGCGTGAACTCCAAAAATAAAAATCGGCCCAACGAAGAGGGCCGCTGAAACGAGATTCTAGAGGCAGTTTGATGACGGCCTGAAGACGGCTGTCACGGGACTGAAGTCTTATATAAGATACAATACTCGGGTAAACCAGAGCTCGGTGATCCCGGTCTCTGGAAAGTCCTCATTCACACCTCTATCCGATGGTTTCCAACAACGCCAAAGAAGTTTTCATCCAGGGCATCACCCAGGATGGCAGAACATTCCGACCCAGCGATTGGGCCGAACGTTTGGCGGGTGTGATGAGCCCATTTCGCCCCGGTGGTGCCAGCCCCGGCAGCCACCTGAGCTACTCACCCTGGTGCATCCCCACCACCTTGGGCGGCGTCAAATGCGTGGTGGTGCACCGCGATCTGCGCGACTACGACGTCATGGCTTGGGACTTCGTGATGAACTTTGCGCGAGACAATGGCCTGCAATTGGCCGAAGCCTGCTTGCTGCCTGACCTGCCGCCAGCCAAATAATCTACACCACCCCTAGAAAATCAAACCGCCTTTGGGCGGTTTTTTCATGTCCCATCCGTTTGCTGAGCAGAGGTGTGCGTGGCGGTGGGCGCCGATTTTATGAGCGCAGCGAATCATGAGGCGCACGCCGCCACGCACACCTCTGCGTGTCGGAGCCACAAATGAAAAAACCGCCCGAAGGCGGTTTAGTTTCGCTGACAGCGCACCCGTTTCAAACGGCGGCCAGAAGATTCTGACCGGGCTGTTGATCTTTAAAAGCGGATCAGGCTGCAGCCAGGGCCAAGGCCTTGACTTTGGTGCTCAGACGGCTCTTGTCGCGAGCAGCCTTGTTCTTGTGGAAGATGCCCTTGTCGGCGATCGTGTCCACAACAGCTTGCATCTTGGCAAACAGTTCGGTGGCTTTGGTCTTGTCGCCAGCTGCAACGGCTTTTTCGACGTTTTTCACAGCTGTACGGTATTTGGAACGCAGCGAAGAGTTCGCAGCGTTGATCTTGATGTCTTGACGGACGCGTTTACGGCCGGAGGCAAGACGGGGGTTCTTTTTCTTTGGCTTAGCTGATGCCATGATGATTTCCTTTGGGGTCTGAGGATGTTGTCGGCGAACCCAGCATTATAGCGGATCAAAAAAGCCGCTTGGGGCTCACTTGACCGGCCGCAGAAAGTTCGCAGGCGGACCGCTACACTCACAGGCTGTGAGCCTCCTTCGTTCTGCCTCTGTCGTTTCCATTTTCACGCTGGCCTCCCGGGTGACCGGCTTGGTGCGCGAGCTCTTGATCGCCTCGGCCTTTGGTGCCAGCGCGCTGACCGACGCTTTCAACGTTGCCTTTCGCATTCCCAACCTGTTTCGCCGCTTGTTTGCCGAAGGCGCGTTCAGCCAGGCCTTTGTGCCGGTGCTGGCGGCCAACAGGGCGCAACATGGCGATGAGGCCACCAAGGACGTGATCGACAGCGTGGCCACCGCCTTGGCCTGGTCGGTGCTGGCCCTGTCGGTGCTGGGGGTGCTGGCTGCACCGTGGTTGGTCTGGGCCCTGGCCAGTGGCTTGCAGCAAGAACCCCAGGGTTACCAATCGGCGGTGCAGATGACCCGCTGGATGTTCCCCTACATCGCCTTCATGTCGATGGTGGCTTTGTCGGCCGGCATCTTGAACACCTGGAAACGCTTTGCCGTACCGGCGGCCACACCCGTATTGCTCAATGTGAGCGTGATCGCGGCCGCCTTGGGCCTGTCGCCCTGGCTGGCTGCGCGTGGCATGGAAGCGGTGTATGCCTTGCCCGCAGGCGTCATGCTGGGCGGGGTGCTGCAATTGCTGGTGCAGGTGCCTGCGCTCAAGCGTCTGGGCCTGTTGCCGCGCATGGGCTTGAGTCCATCGGCCATCTGGCGTGCTTGGGCGAATCCGGCCACCCGCAACATCCTGCGCCTGATGGCACCCGCCTTGCTGGGCGTGGGCGTGGCCCAGATTTCCTTGCTCATCAACACCCAGATCGCCTCGCACTTGGCACCGGGCAGTGTCAGTTGGCTCAGTTATGCCGACCGCTTGATGGAGTTCCCGACCGCCATGCTGGGCGTGGCTTTGGGGGCTGTGCTGATGCCACAACTGGCGGCGGCCAAAGCCACAGGCGATGCAGACCGTTATGCCGCCATGCTGGACTGGGGCTTGCGCCTGGTGCTCTTGCTGGCTTTGCCTTGCGCGGCGGCGCTGCTGGTGTTTTCCGAACCTTTGGTGGCCGTGCTTTACCACTACGGCGCTTTCACCGACCGCGATGTGCAGCAAACCACGCTGTCCCTGACCGGTTACGGCATTGGCCTCATGGGGCTGGTGGCCATCAAGGTGCTGGCGCCGGGTTACTACGCCAGCCAGGACATCCGCACACCGGTGAAGATCGCGGTGGTGGTGCTGGTGATCACGCAATTGTTCAACCTGCTGTTTGTGCCTTGGCTGCAGCACGCCGGTCTGGCTTTGTCGATCGGTCTGGGTGCGCTGGTCAATGCGCTGTGGCTGCTGATCGGCTTGTTGCGCCGTGGCAGCTACAAGCCGCAACCCGGCTGGTGGCGGTTTGCCTTGCAAGTCGCTTTGGCCACCAGTTTGCTGACGGCCTTGTTGTGGTGGGCTGCGCACCAATTGCAATGGGTGAGCTTGCGCCAGACGCCCTGGCTGCGCATTGGCTGGATGGTGGCGGTCTTGCTGGCCTCGGCCCTGTTGTACTTTGGCGCTTTGTGGGCCACTGGCCTGCGCTTGAAGGCTTTCCTCAAGCGTTGAAAGGGCGCAGCTCAGAGCATGGACTTGAAATTTGAACCCGTCTCGCCATTGGATTACTTTGCCAGCCTGGTGCAAAGCGATGAGCACTTGCCCTTGCTGGAAGCTGCGGCCAGTCTGGCCCAAGACGAAGAACCCGAATTGGATGTGCAGCATGTGCTCGACGATGTGGAGCGCTTGCTGAAAAAAGTCACCGCGCGGATGCCGCCCGGCGCAGACGATCTGACCCAACTGGCCATCTTGAACCAGGTGTTCTACAAAGACTTGGGCTTTGGCGTGAACGCCAATGATTTTTATGCGCCCGAGAACAGCTACCTGCAAGAGGTGTTGCGCACCCGCAGGGGCTTGCCGATCTCCTTGGCCGTCATCTGGCTGGAACTGGCTCAGGCGCTGGGTTTGAATGCGCAGGGCATTGCTTTTCCGGGCCATTTTTTGGTCAAGGTGGCGCTGAACGATGGTCTGGTCGTGATGGACCCGCTGACAGGGGAGTCCTTGGGGGTCGACAACCTGGCCGACCGATTGGGACCTTACCGGGACGATGTGGATTGGGCCGCTGGCGCCGATCTGGACGGCGGTGAGACGCCTTTGGGTCTGTATTTGCAGGCTTGTCCGCCGCGCGATTTGCTGGCCCGCATGTTGCGCAACCTCAAGGAAGTGTTCCGCGCTCAGGAAGACTGGCCGCGCATGCTGGCGGTGCTCGACCGATTGGTGGTGTTGTTGCCCGAAGCGTGGGACGAGCGGCGTGACCGTGGCCTGGTGCATGCCGAACTGGGCCATACGCAAGACGCCTTGCACGACTTGCAGGTGTACCTGGGTGCTGAGCCCCTGGCACACGACCAGGCGGCGCTGAAAGTCCGGCTGAACGAACTTTCAGGCGACGCCTGAGCGGGCTTTAAGCGACGACGACTTGCGCGCCGCTGCCTTGCGGGGCGATGGTGCCGATGGTGTAAACCGTCTCACCCAGACCGCGCAAAGTGGCTGCGCAACTTTCAGCCTCGACAGCGCCCACCACCACCACCATGCCGATGCCGTTGTTGAAGGTGCGGTTCATCTCGATGTCGGAGATAGCAGCGGTCTTTTGCAGCCAGGCAAACAGCTCGGTCTGGGGCCAGCTGCCTTTTTGCAGGTGGGCCGCTAGGCCGTCAGGCAAGACGCGGGGGATGTTCTCGAGCAAGCCGCCACCGGTGATGTGGGCCAGGGCCTTGATGCCCGAGGCATCTTCGGTGTTCGGGTGCTTGGTCAGCGCGGCCAGCACGTTGAGCACGTACAGGCGGGTAGGCGCCATCAGCGCTTGCTTGAAGGGCTGACCGTCCAGCGTGGCGGGGGTGTTGGCACCTGCGCGCTCGATGCACTTGCGCACCAGGCTGAATCCGTTGGAGTGCACGCCCGCCGAGGCCAGGCCCAGCACCACGTCACCGGCCTTGACGTTCTGACCGGTGAGGATTTTTGATTTTTCGACCGCACCAACTGCAAAACCGGCCAGGTCGTATTCGCCCGCGGGGTACATGCCGGGCATCTCGGCGGTTTCGCCGCCGATCAGGGCGCAGCCGGACAGTTCGCAGCCTTTGGCGATGCCGCCCACCACTGCAGCGGCGGTGTCCACATCCAGCTTGCCGCAGGCGAAGTAGTCGAGGAAGAACAGGGGCTCGGCGCCTTGCACCAGCACATCGTTCACGCTCATGGCCACCAGATCGATGCCCACGGTGTCGTGCATGTTCCACTCGAAAGCCAGTTTGAGCTTGGTGCCCACGCCATCGGTGCCGCTCACCAGCACCGGCTCTTTGTAGCGCTTGGGCACTTCAAACAGGGCACCAAAACCGCCGATACCGGCCAGCACGCCTTCGCGCATGGTTTTCTTGGCCAGGGGCTTGATGCGCTCGACCAGCGCGTCGCCTGCAACGATGTCAACGCCGGCGTCTTTGTATGAAAGTGGGGTGTGGCTCATGGTTTCGGCCCTCAGAGGGCAAGTAAATGGGGTACGGGGGCCAATAAACGGGCTGGCAGACTAAAATCAGGGCTTATTTTAAGGGTTCACCCTGACCGTTCTTCCAACCCTTTGACAAAAGACGAGCACCTCTTGCAGCAAGCCCTTCCATTTTCGATGTCACGACTGGCCGCCTGGTGTGGCTTGGCGCTCTTGGCGGGTCTGGTGTTCTGGTTGCTGGGCCCGGTGTTGGCGCCCTTCATTGTGGCAGCGGTGCTCGCTTATGTGCTCAACCCCTTGGTGCTCAAGTTGCTGCGCTGCTCGGGCGATCGCTTGCCCCGCTTGTTGGCGGTGCTGCTGGTCGAGGGGCTGGCCATTCTGGCCTTGCTGGGCATCGCGCTCTTGCTGGTGCCGATTCTGGTGCGCGAGTGGCCTTTGCTGCAGCAGCAAATCCCGCCGTTGCTGGACCGTCTGGACACTTGGGCCAAGCCTTGGTTGGCTCAGATGGGTATCCAGGTTTCACTGGATTTGACGGCGCTCAAAAGTGAATTGGTGCAGTACCTCAGTGCCAACAGGGAGGACTGGTGGACACCCCTGATGTCTTCGCTCAAATTGGGTGGCAGCGCGGCCATGGCGGTGGCTGGTTTTGTGGTCCTGGTGCCGGTGGTCTTGTTTTATTTGCTGATGGACTGGTCTGGTTTGACACATGCCATCACCGAGTTGGTGCCGCCGGCCTGGCGCGGCGTGTTTGACGGCTTCATGGGCGAGTGCGATGCCGTGCTGGGCGAATACCTGCGCGGGCAGTTGCTGGTCATGCTCTGCCTGGCGGTTTATTACGCTACAGGCCTGTGGCTGTTCGGGCTGGAGCTGGCGCTGCCCATTGGCGTCTTCACCGGCCTGGCGGTGTTTGTGCCTTACTTGGGTTTTGGTGTGGGCTTGGTCTTGTCTCTCTTGGCGGGTTTCTTGCAGTTTGCGTCGCCGCAGGCGTTTGTCATGGTGGCCGTGGTGTTTGGCTTGGGCCAGCTGATCGAGAGCTTTGTGCTCACACCGCGCCTGGTAGGCGAGCGCATCGGCCTGCACCCACTGACCGTGATTTTGGCCTTGATGGCCTTTGGCCAGTTGATGGGTTTTGTCGGTGTGCTGATCGCTTTGCCTGCGAGTGCCGTGCTGCTGGTGGCCTTGCGCCGTTTGCGCCAGCACTATCTGAGCAGCTCGCTTTACCAAACGCCCGGTGAAAACGCAGACCATCCAGGGTCCGGCAAGGCATGAAGCAACTGGCGCTGGACATCGGCTTGGCCTCTTTGCCAACGCTGGATAATTTCTTTGCAGGACCGAACGAAGCGGTGGTGAGCCATTTGCGCCTGTGGACGACGGGCGGCACCCGTTCGCCCGTGCCCACTTACCTGTGGGGCGAGGGTGGATCGGGCAAGACCCATTTGCTGCAAGCGGTGCACCACGCCTTCAAGGAGCAGGGCGCCCAAGTGGGCTGGCTCGATGCCCACACCATGAACCCACCCGAGTTCAACGACGATTGGGTGGCGGTCTTGATGGACGATGTGCACTTGTACAACTCGGAGCAGCAGCACACCGCCTTCAACTGGTTTGTCAATGCGCTCACGCCCCGCGTGGGGGCGCCGCGCTGGGTGTTGGCTGCAGGCGGTTTGCCGCCTGCTGACCTCAAGTTGCGCGACGATCTGCGCACCCGCCTGGGCTGGGGGCATATCCATGCCCTGCAGGTGTTGGACGAGCCAGAGCGCCGCGCGGTGCTGCGCCAGGAGGCCGATGCCCGTGGCCTGTTTTTGAGCGATGAAGTCATGTCCTACATGCTCAACCGCTTTTCGCGTGATCTGGGCAGCTTGATGCAGCTGCTCGATCACCTCGATCAATATGCTTTGCAAACGCAGCGTGCGCTGACCATTCCGCTGGTGCGCGCGATGCTGGAGAACGAATGAAACTCGCGCTGTTCGATTTGGACCACACCTTGCTGCCGATCGATTCCGATCACACCTGGGGCGTCTTCACCACCGAGTTGGGCTGGAACGACCCGCAGGTGTTCAGTCAGCGCAATGACGAGTTTTATGCCCACTACCAGGCGGGCACGCTGGATATTCACGACTATGTGCGCTTTGCCACCCAGGCGGCGCGTGAGCGCGGTGCAGTTCAAGCCGCCCGCGCGCATGACCGCTACATGGACGAAGTGATTCGTCCCCGCATCACGCCCGAGGCGCTGGCACTGGTACGATCGCACCAGCACGCAGGCGACACGGTGATGATTGTGACGGCCACCAACGAGTTCGTGACCCGCCCGATCGCTCAGGCTTTTGGGGTGAGCGAGCTGATCGCGGTGGAGCTGGAGCGCGACGCCACAGGCTGGATCACGGGCGAAATCAAAGGCACGCCCTCTTTTCGCGAAGGCAAAGTCACCCGCGTTGCGCAATGGCTGGCCCGGCAAGGGCTGGACTGGGGCGATGTGGAGATGAGCTTTTACTCGGACTCCATGAACGACCTGCCGCTTTTGGAAAAAGCCCACCATCCGGTGGCAACGAACCCTGACGCTCGGTTGCGTCAACTGGCCACAGAGCGTGGCTGGCGCATCCTCGAACTGTTTCAAGAATGATCAAAAAATTCATCGACAAGCTGATGGGCAAATCGCCCCAAAGCGCCAAACCCCATTTCGGTCGCCGTACCGAGGTTCCCGCATCGGTGCATGGCATCGACCCCAATTTGGTGGACGAACGTGCCATCCACGTGACGCGCACCTTGCAGCAAGCCGGGTTTGAAGCCTACATCGTGGGGGGCGCGGTGCGCGACTTGCTGCTGGGCTTGCGCCCCAAGGACTTTGACGTGGCCACCGACGCCACGCCCGAGCAGGTCAAAGGCCTGTTTCGGCGGGCTTTCATCATCGGTCGTCGCTTTCGCATCGTGCACGTGGTGTATGGCCGAGGCCGCGACAACGAAGTGATCGAGGTCTCCACATTCCGCGCTCACCTGGACAACGCGGCGGCCGAGCAGGTCAAGGGCAATGAGCGCACCAGCAAACGCCAGCTCGAGGGCATACAGCACGCGGTCGATTCGAGCGGCCGTGTGCTGCGCGACAACGTCTGGGGCCCGCAAGACGAAGACGCCACGCGCCGTGACTTCACCGTGAACGCGATGTATTACGACCCGGAAACCCAGATCGTGGTGGATTACCACGGCGGTATCCAGGATGCGAAGAAGCACATCTTGCGCATGATCGGCGATCCGGCCACGCGTTACCGCGAAGACCCGGTGCGCATCATCCGCGCCGTGCGTTTTGCGGCCAAGCTCAGCCCCTTGGGTTTCAAGCTGGAGGCCAAAACCGCCAAGCCACTGGTCGAAGCCAAAGCCTTGTTGGCCGATGTGCCGCAAAGCCGCCTCTTCGATGAAATGCTCAAGCTGGTGCAAACCGGCCATGCCTTGGCCTCGATTGCCCAGCTCAAAGGCCTGGGCTTGGCCAAAGGGATTTACCCGCTGCTGGATGTGGTGGTGGAGCGCGCCGACAGCGACTTCGTCAAAGGCGCTTTGGCCGACACCGACCGCCGCGTGGGCGAGGGCAAGCCGGTGGCGCCCAGCTTCTTGCTCGCTTGCGTGCTGTGGGCCGATGTGCGCGATGGCTGGGCGCAACGCCTGGTGCGCAAGGAGCATCCTTACCCGGCGCTGCAAGAGGCGATCGATGAAGTGTTTGATGCGCGCATTGGCGATGTGTCGGGTCGCGGCAAACTGGCCGCTGACATGCGCGAGATCTGGATGATGCAGCCCCGATTTGAAAAACGCGTGGGTGCCACCCCGTTCAGCTTGGTGGAGCAGCCACGCTTTCGGGCCGGGTTTGACTTTTTGCGCCTGCGCGCCGATGTGCAGGAAGTGGACGAAACCCTGGCCGACTGGTGGCAGGAATTCAGCATGGCCAGCGATGCCGAGCGTGAAGACCTGGTGCAAGCGGCCAAGGCCGAGCAGCAAGCCAAACCCCGTGTGCGCCGTGCGCCCAAGCCGCAAGGTGAGGACGTCACCCCTCGGGCGGTGAAAGCCGCCCCGGCGGCAGATGCGGATGCGCCTCAGTCCGAAGGCGAAGCCGCACCCAAAAAACGCCGCCGCCGCCGTCGCAAGCCGGGCGCAGGCGGTGAGCAGGGCGCTGCCAGCGCCGAATAAACCGGGGCACGCCCATGTCGGCCGACCGTGAGCCTGTGACCGCCTATGTGGCGCTGGGTGCCAACCTGGGCGATGCGCGGCAGACCGTGCTGGGCAGCCTGGCCGCTTTGGACCAATTGCCGCGCACGCGTTGCACGGGCCGCTCGCGCCTGTACCGCACTGCGCCTTTCGAGGCTCAAGGGCCTGATTTCATCAATGCGGTGGCACGTTTGGAAACCCGCTTGAGCGCGCCCGAGCTGCTGGACGCCCTGCAGGCGCTGGAAAACCAGGCCGGGCGCTTGCGCCCTTATCTGAACGCACCGCGCACGCTGGATCTGGATGTGCTGTTGTACGGCCAGGCCCGTATGGACAGCCCACGACTGACGGTGCCGCACCCGCGCATGTGGGGCAGGGCGTTTGTGGTGTACCCCTTGGCCGATCTGGCCCCTGATCTGGTCATGCCAAGCCATTGGGCCAGCGTGGCCGGGCAAAGCATTGAGGCCGTTTCGGAGCTCGTCCCATGACTTTTTTCACCAGCTTGCCCGTGACCCTGCAAACGGTGTTGCTGCTGTTGACCAGCAACGTGTTCATGACGTTCGCATGGTATGGCCACCTGCGCAACATGTCTGCCGCGCCTTGGTATGCGGCGGCGCTGGTCAGTTGGGGGATCGCCCTGTTCGAATACCTGTTTCAGGTGCCTGCCAATCGGATCGGTCACACCGAGTTCAGCGTGGGGCAGCTCAAAATCATGCAGGAAGTCATCACTTTGACGGTGTTTGTGCCTTTTGCTGTGCTTTATCTGAAAGAGCCGTTCAAGCTGGACTACCTGTGGGCCGCCTTGTGCATGGTGGGTGCTGTCTATTTCATTTTCCGAAGCGGCTGACGTTCCCAGCCCTTGAAAGCGTGACAAACGGTTAAACTTCGCGCTGTCATACGAATGTCACATTCGTTTCATCATGCACTCAGGAGTCCCCCATGCTGTTTGGCAAGTTGCTGCCCAAAGAAGGCAATTTCTTCGAACTCTTCAACCAACACGCTGAACGCACAGTCGAAGCGGCCCGGGCCTTTTCGAACCTGGTGGCCAATTACGGTGACATCCACCTGCGCGAAAAATACAACCGCGATGTGGACAACGCAGAGCATGCGGCAGACCGCGTGACCCAGGAAGTCAACCGCCTGATTCACACCACCTTCATCACGCCGATCGACCGTGAACAGATCCATGCCCTGATCAACCTGATGGACGATGTGGCCGACCTGATCCAGGATTCCGCTGAAACCATGGCGCTGTACGACGTGCGCCACATGACCGATGAAATCACCCGCCTGACCGATCTGTCCGTGCGCTGCTGCGAACGCGTGCAGGACGCCGTCAAATTGCTGGCCCGCATCGGCGAGCCCGCTGTGGCCGAGTCTGCGCTCAAGACCTGCGAAGAAATCGACCGCCTGGAGTCGGATGCCGACCGCGTGATGCGCAGCGCCATGAGCAAGCTGTTCCGTGACGAGCCCGATGTGCGCGAAATCATCAAGCTCAAGGCCATCTACGAACTACTGGAAACCATCACCGACAAGTGTGAAGACGTGGCCAACCAGATCGAGGGCATCGTCCTCGAAAACTCCTGATCTGACGCGGGAAACTGACGTATGGAAACCGTACAAGCCGCCTTGTGGGTGGTGATCTTGCTGGTCGCCCTGGCGCTGATTTTTGACTTCATGAACGGGTTTCATGATGCGGCCAACTCGATCGCGACCGTGGTCTCCACGGGCGTACTCAAGCCGACCCAGGCGGTGGTGTTTGCCGCTTTCTTCAACTTTGTGGCCATCTTCATCTTCCACCTGAGCGTGGCGGCCACCGTGGGCAAAGGGATCGTCCAGCCTGGCGTGGTGGACACCCATGTGGTGTTCGGTGCGTTGGTGGGGGCCATCACCTGGAACGTGATCACCTGGTACTACGGCATCCCCAGCAGCTCTTCGCACGCCCTGATCGGCGGCATTGTGGGTGCGGTCATTGCCAAGTCCGGTGCGGGTTCGCTGGTGTCCACGGGCATCATCAAGACCGTTTCGTTCATCTTTGTTTCCCCCATTTTGGGTTTCCTGCTGGGGTCTTTGATGATGGTGTTGGTGGCGAACATCTTCCGCCGTAGCCGCCCCTCCAAAGTTGACAAGTGGTTCCGCCGTCTGCAACTGGTGTCTGCCGGTGCCTACAGCCTGGGTCACGGCGGTAACGATGCCCAAAAAACCATCGGCATCATCTGGATGATGCTGATCGCGACCGGCTATGCCTCGACGGCTGACAAAGCGCCACCCACCTGGACGGTCATCGCCTGCTACATGGCCATTGGCCTGGGCACCATGTTTGGCGGCTGGCGCATCGTGAAAACCATGGGCCAGAAAATCACCAAGCTCAAACCCGTCGGTGGCTTTTGCGCCGAGACCGGTGGTGCCATGACCTTGTTCTTGGCCACGGCCTTGGGCATTCCCGTGTCGACCACGCACACCATCACCGGTGCCATTGTGGGGGTGGGCTCTACGCAGCGTGCCAGTGCAGTGCGCTGGGGCGTGGCGGGCAACATCGTCTGGGCCTGGGTGTTGACCATTCCGGCCAGCGCTTTTGTGGCCGCCATCGCGTACTGGGTCAGCTTCCAGGTGTTTGTCTGAACGCCTGGTGCGCTGCATGAAAAAAGCCGGACACTGTCCGGCTTTTTTGTTTCACTGGCTGATCAGCCGGGCTTGTTCGATTTGGTATTCGAAATACATCTGAAAGCTGAAAGCCAGACTGGACATCAGGATCGTTGTGCCGATCAGCAAAGATGTGGCAATGCCGAAAACCGTGAGCCAGTTGGTTTGTCCGGCGGTCGCGTCGGCAGCGCTTTGTGGGTTGAATTTGGCGTTCCACTTTTCCACAGGCATCAGGCCGTAGACGATGGCCGTGAGTGCGCAGCCTGCGATGGTGAAGCCCAAACAGGGAATCAGCACCCAGCTCAACTGGTCGTCCAGGCCAAAGGCCTGCACCCGTTGAATGCCATAAATGCCCAGGGCCGTCGGTACAGGCAAGAGCCAGCCCAGCATGTCGCCCAAGCCTTTGAGGTAAAAGCGGTGCAAGCCCAGGGGGCCGCCCCAAAAAGTGAGCCAGGTGGCCAGTGTTTTGTTTTTCATGGGGGTGATTATTGCGGAGCGGTGCTGTCGCCCGCACCCAAGGGCTTTTCCATCATCACCACATCCAGCCAGCGGTCAAACTTCCAGCCGCAAGACTGGAGGGTGCCCACATGCGTGAAGCCCACCGAACGGTGCACGCCAATCGAGCCAGCGTTGGCCGAGTCCCCAATCACCGCCAGGAATTTGCGCACGCCCGCTTTTTCGGCTTGGGCGCACAGCTCGCTCAGCAAGGCTTTGCCCAAGCCTTTTTGCTTGGCATCGGCCGCCATGTAAATCGAGTCTTCTGCCGAATAGCGGTAAGCCGGGCGTGGTTTGAACCAGTTGCAATAGGCAAAGCCCAGAATTTCGCTGTCTTCTTCCACCACCAGGTAGGGCAGGCCCTTGCTCAAGACATCCGCACGACGGGCGGTCATGTCGGCTTCTGACGGCGGATCGATCTCGAACGTGCCGGTGCCGGTGAGCACATGGTGCCGGTAAATGGCCGTGATGGCGGCCATGTCTTCTTCGCGGCTGGGTCGGATCAAGGGCATCTGCGCTCCCGTTGTATAATGGTGGGCTTTTCAGTGTGTCACTGGCCGGGTGGCCAGTTGCGTGTCTCAAACGCTGGAAGAAATCGGGTGTCTCGGCATTTGTTCCGAAGTCATCCAACCACCCAAGGATAAATCATGGTTGTTATTCGTCTGAACCGCGGCGGCTCTAAAGCACGTCCTTTCTTCAACATCGTCGTCGCCGACAAGCGCGTGCGTCGTGATGGCCGCTTCCTGGAGCGCATCGGTTTTTACAACCCCACAGCCCGTGGTGGCGAAGAAGGTCTGCGCATTGCCCAAGACCGTCTGACCTACTGGAAGAGCGTTGGCGCCCAGGCTTCTCCCACCGTGGAACGCCTGATCCGTCAAGCCGGCAAAGCCGCAGCCTGATCGGCCGATGTCGGCCATGCGTCCACGTTTGGAGACAGCGGCACTGCCCGCTGACGCCATCGAGGTCGGGCGCATTGCCGATGCCTGGGGCATCAAAGGCTGGTTCAAGGTCTTGCCCCACAGCGCCTCGCCCGAGGCGCTTTTTTCTTCCAAACGCTGGTTTTTGTTGCCGCCCGATCGGCCCATGAAACCCAAGCGCCCCATGGAAGCTGCTGCTGCCAAGTCTGAGGCTGCCGCATGGACTGAACCTTTGCTTTTGCGCATCAAGGAGTCCAAAGACCATTCCGACACCATCGTGGCCACGGCCCACGACATCGATGACCGCAATGCCGCCGAGGCCTTGCGCGGCGCCCGCATTTTTGTGCCCCGTTCCAGCTTCCCCAGCGCGGCTGAAGGCGAGTATTACTGGGTCGACCTCATTGGTTTGCAGGTGGTCAACCGCGAAGGCGTGGCCCTGGGTGAGGTGCGCGACCTCATGTCCACCGGTCCTCAGACCGTGCTGGTGATCGAAGCCGCCCCGCAAGCCGAAGGCGGCAAAGCTGTTGAGCGCATGATTCCTTTTGTCAGCGCTTTTGTGGACGGTGTCGATTTGCCTGGCCGACGCATCACCGTTGACTGGCAGCCCGACTACTGATCGGCCTGCGGCCGTGGAGGGCCACATCCATGCGCTTTGACATCATCACGCTGTTCCCCGAACTGTTTGCGCCGCTGCTGACCAGCGGCATCACGCGCCGCGCCTACGAAAGTGGCCTGGTCGATGTGCGCTTGTGGAACCCGCGCGACCACGCCGAAGGCAATTACCGCCGGGTGGACGACCGTTCCTTCGGTGGCGGCCCTGGCATGGTCATGCTGGCCGAGCCGCTGTTCAAGACCTTGGCCGCCATCCGCGCAGACCGCAACGAAGCGCAGCCAGCGCCCGTGGTGCTGTTTTCGCCCATCGGGCAGGCCTTGAACCACAACGCTGTGGCCAACTGGTCACAAAGCGCCGGAGCCGTGTTGCTGTGCGGTCGCTACGAAGGCGTGGACCAGCGTTTCATTGACCACCATGTGGACCAGCAAATCAGCCTGGGTGACTTTGTGTTGTCCGGCGGTGAAATCGCCGCCATGGCTTTGCTCGATGCCGTGGCCCGTTTGCAGCCCGGCGTGCTGAACGACGAAGGCAGCCACCAGCTCGACAGCTTCAATCCCGCGCTCGACGGCCTGCTGGACAGCCCGCACTACACCCGCCCTGAGGTCTGGCAAGGCCATGCGGTGCCTGCTGAGCTGATGTCCGGGCACCACGCCCACATCGAGCGCTGGCGCCGCGAGCAAAGCCTGCGTTTGACAGCGCAGCACCGCCCCGAGTTGCTCGACCAAGCGCGTCAAGAAGGCCGCCTGAGCCGGCAGGACGAGACTTTTTTGCAAAAAAAGCTATAATCAAGGGCTTTTCGATCCTCTACCCGCCGCGATCTGGCGCCAGTTGGGCACATGATGCCCAGCGTTACAGCACAGAACGCCCCTTGTGTAGCGAGGCATGATCGGACGGAGTTCAAAAAATGAATTTGATTCAAACTCTTGAGCAGGAAGAAATTGCCCGTTTGGGTAAAGTGATTCCTGAATTTGCCCCCGGCGACACCGTGATCGTGAGCGTGAATGTGGTTGAAGGCAGCCGCAAACGCGTCCAAGCTTACGAAGGCGTCGTGATTGCCAAGCGCAATCGTGGTCTGAACAGCGGCTTCACAGTGCGCAAGATCTCCAGCGGCGAAGGCGTGGAACGTACGTTCCAAACCTACAGCCCTTTGATCGCCAGCATTGAAGTCAAGCGTCGTGGTGATGTTCGCCGCGCCAAGCTGTACTACCTGCGTGACCGCAGCGGCAAGTCGGCTCGTATCAAGGAAAAATTGCCTCAGCGCAAAGCAGCCCCTGTGGCCGCTGCGTAAAGCCTTTTCCACGGTATCAAGAACCGCCCGGGTTCGCCCAGGGCGGTTTTTTTACGCCTGTCATTTTTGGCACATGCTAAGAAAAAAGGCCTTGCCGTTGAGGGCAAGGCCTTTGAAGAGGCAGGGCCGCAAAAGCCCTGAGGCGGCGATTAACCGCGTGTGATTTTCAGCACACGTGTGCCGCCGCGTTTGCCTTCACCACCGCCGGCGTTGTGGGGCTTGAAGTTGCCGGCACCGAACTGCTTGGGACCACGGGCGAACTTGTCGCCAGTGCCACCACGTGGGCCGGAGGCGTTGCGGTCACCGCCGCGGTCTTCCCAGCGGCCACCTTGGCGGCCTTCGCCGCCACGTGCGTCCTGGCGGCCACCACGGTTGTCACGGTCCCAGGGGTGCGCAGGGGCAGCGGCGCGCTGCTCGAAACGGTCACCACCACGGTTGTCAAATCGTGCATCGCCACGGCCATCTTTGCGGGGGTCAAAGCGGGGCTCGAAACGGGGTTCTGCACGCTGCTCAAAACGAGGCTGCTCGTCGCGGAAGTTGCCGCGAGGCGCGCGGTTGTCAAAACCACCATCGCGGTTACCGAAGTCACGGCCGCCACCACCGCCGCCGGAGCGGCCACGGAAGCCACCGCTGGCGTTGGCATAGTTGCGATCGCCGCCAAAGCGGTCACCGCCACGGCCACCGCCCATGGGCTTGCGCGCCTCGATGCGGGTTTTGGGCTCCATGCCGGGAATCACTTCGGCCTTGAAAGGCTGGCGTGTGTAGGACTCGATGTCACCGATCTTGCGGCGGTCACGGATTTCGGCAAAGGTCACAGCCAGGCCATCGCGACCCGCACGGCCGGTACGGCCAATGCGGTGGGTGTAGTCCTCGGCCTTCATCGGCAAGCCGAAGTTGAAGACGTGGGTGATGGTGGGCACGTCGATGCCGCGAGCGGCCACATCGGTGGCCACTAGGATCTGGACTTGACCATTGCGCAGGGCCATCAGGCGGCGGTTGCGCATGCCTTGGCTCAGGGCGCCGTGCAGGGCCACAGCCGAGAAGCCGTCTTGCTGCAAGTCGGTGGCCAGGCCATCGCACTCGATCTGGGTGCTTGCGAACACGATGGCTTGGTCGATCGTGGTGTCACGCAACCAGTGGTCCAGCAGTTGGCGCTTGTGCTGGGCGTTGTCGGCCCAGAACAGCACCTGCTTGATGTTGTTGTGCTTTTCTTGTGGGTTGTCGATCTGGATTTTCTGGACCGAAGAACCACCGTCGTGCATCACGCGCATGGCCAGTTGCTGGATGCGCGGCGCGAATGTGGCGCTGAACATCATGGTCTGGCGGCGTTGGCTGGTCATCTCGTTGATGTCGGCCAGGTCGTCCGAGAAGCCCAGATCGAGCATGCGGTCGGCTTCGTCCACCACCAGGAACTGCACCTGGTCCAGCTTGATTTGCATGGAGCGTTGCAGGTCCAGCAACCGGCCAGGGGTGGCCACGACCAGGTTGGCGTTTTGCAGCTTGGCAATTTGCAACTGGTAAGGAATGCCGCCAACCACGTTGGCCACGCGCAGACCGCGTGTGTGCTTGACCAGCTCGATCGCGTCATGGGCCACTTGCTGGGCCAGCTCGCGTGTGGGGCACAGGATCAGGGCGCCGGGCACGGCCGCCTTGAAGTTGCGGGGGTTGGTGGGGTCTTTGCGCTTGGCGCGCTTGGGGGTGGGCTCGCCCTTGGCGGCAGCGTCGGCGCAAGCTTGTTCAAACTCGGCGCGCTCGGCAGCTTCCTGCTCAGCCATTTGCTGGATCAGGGTGTGCAGCACGGGCAGCAAGAAGGCGGCGGTTTTGCCGCTGCCGGTCTGGCTGGAGACCATCAGGTCGGTGTAGCCATCGGACTTGCCGTCCTTGGAGCCGCCCGCAGTGGGCAATGCCAAAGGGATGGCGCGCAGTTGCACGGAGGTGGGTTGGGTGTAGCCCAGGTCGGCCACGGCTTGCACCAGTTCAGGGGCCAAGCCCAGCTCGACGAAACCGTTGGGCACGTCGGCCACGACTTCTTCAGCGGCAACGGCCTCAGAGGTGATGACGGCGTCTGCGGCCAATTCGGTTGCAGGGGCCAGGTCGGTGGAGATGGCCATGTTTTCGGCAGGCGACAAGTCGTCCTGCACTGTGTTCAAAGTGTCAGTCATGTGTATGTATAAAACTCGCACGGAACAGCGGCCGCAAACAGAAAAGCTGTTGCATTTGGCCGCAGGCACCGCAAGGTTGAAAAAACATCAACCATCAAACGGTGCTCGCGAGTGGCGCTGGGCGTGGAGCCTGGCCGCTGTGAGTGACCCTATCGGTGGGTCAAGGCATGAAGGGAGATGTATGAATTGCTGCATCTAAATACAGCAAGCCGACAATTATGGCACGAATTCTCAAAAAGCGCTAGGGTTTTCCCTGAAAAACATCAAAGCTTGATGAAGTGCTCGCGGTAATATGCCAATTCGTCGATGGATTCGTGCACATCGGCCAGTGCGGTGTGCTTTTGCTGCTTCTTGAAGCTCGAATACACCTCGGGCTTCCAGCGGCGTGACAGTTCCTTCAGCGTGCTCACGTCCAGGTTGCGGTAGTGGAAGAAGGCTTCCAGCTTGGGCATGAACTTCACCAGAAAACGGCGGTCCTGGCTGATGGTGTTGCCGCACAAGGGCGATGCGCTCTTGGGCAGGTATTTCTTGAGGAAGGCGAGGATCTGCTCTTCGGCTTCGGCTTCGCTGATGGTGGAGGCTTTGACCTTGTCGATCAGCCCGCTTTTGCCATGGGTACCTTTGTTCCAGGCGTCCATTTTGTTCAGCAGCTCGTCGCTTTGATGGATGACCAGCACCGGGCCTTCGATGCGTGGCGACAGGTGCGGGCCTGTGACGATCACGGCGATTTCGAGCAAGCGTTCTTTTTCGGGGTCAAGGCCCGTCATTTCGCAATCGATCCAGACCAGGTTCTGGTCGGATTTGGCCAGGTCGGCCGCTTCGGGGGCGGTGGAGGTGTTCACTTCAGACATGCCTAGATTGTCGCTGAAGCGGGCGGGCTTTCCTATGCCAGATGGCCCGGCTCCTACAATACGGCCGATGAATGCATCCCTTTACTTGACCGTGACCCTGGTGGTGGCTTTGCTGGCGCATGTGGCGCTCAAGTCCTGGCTCAATGCGCGCCAGGTCCGCCATGTGGCGCAGCACCGCGCTGCGGTGCCTGCGGCCTATGCCGACACGGTGTCTCTGACCGATCACCAAAAAGCGGCGGACTACGCCCTGGCCAAAGCCAAGCTCTCGCAACTGGACATCGCACTCGATGCGGCTGTGCTGTTGGGCTGGACTTTGCTGGGCGGGCTCGATGCCTTGAACCAGGTGTTGCTGGGCTGGATGGGCCCCGGCATCGCCCAGCAAATCGCGCTGGTGCTGGGCTTCAGCCTGGTGGGCGGTGTGATCGGTTTGCCTTTGTCGCTCTTGCAGACCTTTGGCGTAGAGCAACGTTTTGGCTTCAACAAAATCACGCCCGCCTTGTGGCTGGCCGACATGGCCAAAGGCCTGTTGCTGGGTCTGGTCTTGGGCGTACCCTTGCTGTGGCTCATGCTATGGCTCATGCAAGCGGGTGGCAGCCTCTGGTGGTTGTGGGCCTGGCTCGCCTTGGTGACCTGGCAACTGTTCCTCATGGCGATTGCACCCCATGTGATCATGCCGCTGTTCAACAAATTCACACCGCTCGAAGACGAATCGCTCAAAGCCCGCGTGCAGTCGCTGATGCAACGCGCAGGCTTCACGGCCAAGGGCTTTTTTGTCATGGACGGCAGCCGCCGCTCGGCACATTCCAACGCGTTCTTCACCGGCTTTGGCGCCAGCAAGCGCGTGGTGTTTTTTGACACCTTGCTCCAGCAATTGAGCCCTGCCGAGATGGAGGCCGTGCTCGCGCACGAGCTGGGCCACTTCAAGCACAAACACATCCTCAAGATGATGCTCACCAGCTTTGCGCTCATGCTGGCCGGTCTGGCCTTGCTGGGCTGGCTCATGCAGCAAGTCTGGTTTTACACCGGCTTGGGCGTCATGCCCAGCTTGACGGACAGTAACAACGCCTTGGCCCTGGTGCTCTTCATGCTAATCACGCCGGTGTTCACCTTGTTCCTCGCGCCCGTGTCTTCGTGGCGTTCACGCCAGCAAGAGTTTGAGGCCGATGCCTACGCGGTCTCGCAAACGCCGGGCCAAGACCTCGCTTCGGCCTTGCTTAAGCTTTACCAGGACAACGCATCCACGCTGACGCCCGATCCGCTGTATGTGAAGTTTTATTACTCGCACCCACCCGCCAGCGAGCGCTTGGCACGGATAGGCGCCGCATGAACACCGCTGCGCTGCGCGCCTTCACACCCACCGAAGTGGTCATGGCGCTGGGCCAAGTGCCCGGCTGGCGTTTGCAAGGCGATGGCGATGCCGTGGTGATCGAAAAGACGTTTGAGTTTGCGCAACACGCGCAGGCGCTTTTGTTCGTCAACAGCGTCGGTTGGTTGTCCGAAAAGCTCAACCACCACCCTGAAGTCGTGCTCAACCATTGCCGATGTGTGATCCGCTGGCGCACGCACGATGTGCAGGGCCTCAGTCGTCTCGACTTTGAGGCCGCCCGGCAAACAGACGGCTTGTTGCCCGCATGAGCAAGTTCAACAAACAACGCCCCACCCAAGCCGAGGCCGCTGTGCTTGAACCCGGTCTGGTGGTGGCCACCTATGGTCGGCATTGCCTAGTGGAAACACCCGAAGGCCGCCGCTTGATTTGCCACCCACGGGGCAAGAAAAATCAGGTGGTGGTGGGCGACCAGGTGCTTTGGCAAATCGCAGGCGACGAAGGCAGCATCGAAAAACTGCAAGAGCGCCGCAACCTGTTTTACCGGCAGGACGAAATCCGCACCAAGTCCTTTGCGGCCAACCTCGACCGCGTGCTGATCCTGATCGCGGCCGACCCTGAGTATTCTGAAAGCCAGCTCTCGCGTGCCCTGGTGGCCGCCGAAGCGGAACGCATCACGCCCGTCATTGCGCTCAACAAGAGCGATCTGGTCCAACCGTTTGCACAGGCCTGGGAGCGCCTGGCGCCTTACCGCGCCATGGGCTACAGCGTGATGCCCATCAGCCTGAGCCCACGCACGCCAGTGGCCGACGATGGCGTGGCCGCTTTGTGTGAGCATTTGAGTGGCCACACCACCTTGGTGCTGGGCCCTTCGGGCAGTGGCAAGAGCACCTTGATCAACCGCTTGGTGCCCGATGCACAGGTCGAAACTGGCGAGATTTCGCAAGCCCTGAACTCGGGCAAGCACACCACCACCAGCACCCGCTGGTATTGGGTGCCCAGCCTGGACCGCAGCGATGCGCGCACAGCACTGATCGACTCACCGGGGTTTCAGGAGTTTGGCTTGCACCACATCGAGCCGACCCGGTTGGCCGACTGCATGCCTGATTTGCGCCAGCACCTGGGTGGCTGCAAGTTTTATAACTGCACCCATTTGCACGAGCCCGGTTGCGCTGTGTTGGCGCAGGTCGAGACGGCGCAAAGCGCAGGCACCATCAGCGCCCGCCGTCACCGCATTTATGCGCAGTTGTTTGAAGAGTTGAGCCAGCAGCGCTGGTGACGGGCAGGGCGCTCAGCCCACCAGCTTGGCCATGGTCAGCAAGGCGACCAGCACCAGCCACATGATCACCGTGCGCCAGACCAGGCCCACCACCTGGGCAAAGTGCGCCAATTCGGGCGTGCGCCCGGGTGTGCTGCTGCCCCCTGCGGTGTCGTCGCCCTCAGGCGCATCGGTCGCTTGTAAGGCCGCGCCACCCAGTCGGATGTTGATCGCGCCCGCCGTGGCGGCCAGGATCACCCCATCGTTGTCCTCGGGAAAGTTTTGCGCATGGTTACGCCAGCCGTCCATGGCGTCTTCAAAGCTGCCCACAATCGCAAAGCCCAAGGCGGTCATGCGCGAGGGCAGCCAATCGATCGCACGCCATGCGCTGATGGCCACGTCTTGCAACACGGGGCTGGTGACCGAGCCATCGGTGGTTTCTTGCAGCCAACGCTGGCGTGCAAAGTCCGTCAGTCGATAGACCACGGCACCCAACGGTCCCAGGCCGATGATGGACAACACGGCGTACCAGAAGAACACACCAAACACATGGCGGTGGGCGGCAATGACCGAGTACTCAATGGCGTGGCGCACGATCTCGCTGCGCGGAATTTGACCCACTTGCACCTGCTGCCAAGCGGCCAGCAGTTCGCGGGCCTTGGCTTCGTCACCGTCATCGAGCGCTTCGCGGATGGCCGTGAAATGGTGGCTGAACTGCCGGAACCCCAAAGTCACATACAGCAGTGCCACATTCCACAACACCGCAAACACCCAGCCCAGACCCCATTCGAGTGCCCAATGCACCAGCATGGCCAGCAAGGCCGGGGTCACGATGGTGATGCCCCATGTGACCCAGGCCTGGTTGCGCATGCCCGCATCAAAAGTGCGTGCCACCCAGGCCGTCCAGTGGCCGATCCATTGGTAGATCAGGTTCTGTGGCAGCAAAGGGCGGGCTTGTTCAAGCACCAGTGCCAGAAGAAGAGAAAAAAAACTCATGGCTCAAATCATCCCGCAGGGTGGGCTATCAAAAAACGGTAAAGGTTGCGCAGCATGGCAGCCGTCGCCCCCCAAATATAGCGTTCCACCAAGGCCTGCTCGCCATTGGCGTTGAGGCGGCTTTCCTGGTAGGGCATCGAAAACCACTGCCGCTGCGCACCTTGCCAAGTCAGGCTGTGGTGGCGGTGGTGCGCTGGGTTCATCAAAAAGGCCAGCGGCACCTCGAAGACATCGTCCACCTCGTCAGGGTTGGGCTGCAGCTCCAGGTCGGGCGAGACCAAACCAATGACGGGCGTGACCCAAAACGAGCTGCCCGTGATGTACAGCGGCAACTGCCCAATCACCTGCACATGGCGTGGGTCCAGGCCGACTTCTTCCTGCGCTTCGCGCAAGGCGGTGGCTTGCACATCGGCATCTTCGGCATCGACCTTGCCGCCCGGAAAGGCAATTTGTCCCGAGTGTGTGGACAGGTGCGCCGTGCGTTGCGTCAGCAGCACCGTGGGTTCGGACGCCGCCGGGCCACGCATGACAATCGGCACCAGCACCGCCGCCTCTGCCGGCGCACGGGTCGAAAACTGGGGCTCGCGCACCACCTCGGGGGTCCACTCGGGCGCTTGCGCAAAACGCGCCCGCAAGGCATCGGCTTGCATGTGCGCCCAAGGCACGGCGGGCATGTCATGGTCTACCCGTTGAATGGGGGCCGTGCGGGGATCGATGGACAAAGGTTTGGACACAGCGGTATTTATAACCGACCGCAAGCGGCACTTCGCCAGAGGGCAGTCCTTGCTGCACAATTCATGGCAGGAGATGAACCATGAACATGAAGCACACATTGGTGATTTGGATGGCTGTGGGCTCGGTGGCGCAGGCGCAGTCTGCTTTCCCCGACCACTTTGTGGGCGATGCGGGTGGCATGCTGGTGGCCAGCCAGCCGGTGGTGCAGGGCGCCAGCGGCACCGTCAGCGCCATGCCCTATGTCTATGGCGATTACGGCCGCTTTTACGCGCGTGTGGACACTTTCGGCGTCAAGGCCTTGCCCATGGGTGAGGGCCATCTGGAACTGGCAGCCCGAGTGAGCACGGAGGGCTTCAAGGCCCACAAGACCGCCTTCAGCACAGCGGGCGACCGTTCTGCCCCGGTGCCTGTGGGTGTGGGCACTTTCCAGCGCACGGCGTTGGGTGGCGTGTTCGCTTATGTTTTTCACGACATCACCTCGGGCGGTCAACTGCTGGAGCTGACCTGGGCTGGCAAAGTGGCCTTGGGCCGTGCCACCTTGTACCCGCAACTGGGCGTGGAGCACCGCAGCGCTGCGTATGTGCAGCACCTGTATGGCGTGTCGGCGGCCCAATCGTCGGCCAGCTTGCCGGTTTATCAGGCCGGCGCATCCACCGTGCCGGTGCTGTCTTTGCACGCCAAGGTGCCCTTGCAAGGGCCGTGGGCCCTGCAGCTGCTGGGGCGCTACCGCGCCTGGGACAGCGCCGTGCGCAACAGCCCCATGGTGGACCGAGCCGCCCAAGCCACGGCTTATGCAGCCCTGACCTACACCTGGAATTGACCTCCGCGCTTTCATGATCGCCCCAGTGCATGGGCGCCGGGGTCAAGCCGCCGTAAAATGGACCCTGCTGCATCCTTTAGCAGCGTTATGGTCTCTTTTATTCGTATAGGTTTATTCATGAAGCGTGATTACTTCTCTCAAGGTGCCCGTTCCGACCGCCGTTTTGGCGAACAGCGCAGCGGCACCTGCATGGCCCTCATCGATGGCCGTTTTCTGATCTGGATGGCCCAGCAAGGTGCCTTGGGCGCAACGGGTGAGTCCGTCAACCGCCAGGGCCTGCTGAGCTTGCTGTCGCAAGCGCTGGCCCATTCGGCGCTGGATGTCGACCTCAAGCGCATCTATTGGTACAGCGATCGCTCCGATGGCTTGGTCATCGACGACCAGATCGTGCGCCTCGTGCAGGCCCACGATGCCGACGGCGGTGCGTCGTTGTTGCGCTCTTTGGGCCATGACCTCAAGCAACTGGCCGAGCACCACGCCTGCGACCACGTGCTGGTGGCCAGCGACGATGAACGCTTTTTGGCCACCATCGATGAAGCCCAGCTCAGTGGTCTGAGCGTGCACCTGCTGGCCGACGAATCGGCCCGCAACATGCCGCAAATGGTCCGCACCGACCCGGGTTGGGCCCGTTTGCTGGCGCAGGCTGATCGCCGCGTGGTGGTCAACTCGCAAGCCTTGGCCGACATGCTGCAAGGCAAGATCCCCACCGGCATGGGCCTGGCGGTGGAAGACATCGAAGAGCTGCGCAAATCCATGCAGGAAGTCGTCTCCGCATGGTGGGACGAAGAGCCCGAAGACCTGCGCGAAGACCTCAAGGACGCCCTGCAAATCAGCCGAGGCATCCCGCAAGAAGTCGACCGCCAACTGCTGCTGCGCATGCGTCAGCGCCTGGCCCGCGCCTTGAGCTTGCCTGAAAAGAAAATGTTGCGCGAAACACTGCGCAATGTGGTGACGGGCCCTGCGGTGCCTGCGGCGTTGGAAGGTTTGCCGCCCGACACCGACGAATGATTGGGCACTGACCGCTTGTGAAAAAGCCGCTCTTGAGAGCGGCTTTTTCATGGGCGCAGCACAGTGCTTTGTGTGCGTCAACCCACTGTCTGCAAGAATGTCGGTTGATAAATTGGGCTTCCGTTTTTAAATCCAGAAGGAAGCCCTTATGCGCCACGCCAAAATCATTGCCCCGATCCTCATGAGTTTTCTGACCGCCTTGTTCTCCAACGCATTCGCACAAGACGCTGCAGGTGGCAAAACACGCGAACAGGTCAAGGCGGAGCTGAAAGAAGCCCAGCGCACTGGCAATATGCCGTGTGGTGATGAATCCGGTCGCACATTGCGCGAAGCCAACCCTTCACGCTATCCAGCACCAGCAGCCACTTCAGGCAAAACACGCGAACAAGTCAAAGCCGAATTGGAAGAAGCCCAACGCACCGGTGACGTGATGTGCGCCAACGAGAGCGGCATGAAGGAGCGGGAAGCCAACCCTGGCCGCTATCCGGCCAAACCTTCAGGCCCGACCAAGAGCAGAGCCCAGGTCAAAGCAGAGCTGGAAGAAGCCAAGCGCCTGGGCAACATTCCTGCCGATGGCGAGACCGGCATGACCATGCGCGAGAAGTATCCCAACCGTTATCCGGCCAAATAAGCCTGTGCTTGTCGGCTGACAAGGCGTGCTGTTGGAAACAGAAAAGCCCAGAAGTCTGAAGACTTCTGGGCTTTGTGTTGTTGATTCGGAGAGATAAATCGTGGTGTTTGATACCAAAAAGGATGGTCACTACTTTAATGACCAGTTATTGATTTTTTAGTACCGTATTGATGCTGCCAAGGTCTGTCACTGTAGCCGTCGATCCTGTAGGCAATTTAATCGAGTTGGCGTTGGCGTTAATCTGAATCACAACGTTTTCTACAGTGGCTGTGTGTGCGAACGTCACTGTGTTGATGCTTCCTGCAATGGTTAAAGTCGTTATGTAAGCGCAAGCTGGCACGTTCACACTATTGCTTGAACCAGTAATGTTCAAGGCGTATTTTTGCGCACTTGAACTCACATCAACTGTACTACTGGTGCTGGCAACGTTTACTGCTGGACCTGTTGAACTTGGCACTGTGCAAGCGGAGGGAGATGGTTGCACCGCATTAGAACTACTGCCACCGCCGCCACATGCAGACAACAGCGCAAAAGCAGATGCTGACAGCATGTATTTGAATGCTTTTTTCATTGTTCGTCCTTTGTTTAACGCTACTCAAGTAAGTGCCAGAAAGATTTTAATCTGTCATTTTTATAAACAACAGAAAAAATCAGTCCTATTTAAGTTCGATGTGGAGCAAAAATGTTCGTCAAAAATAAAAAAAGCCCAACTGTGTAGCTGGGCTGATTTAAATTTTTGGTGCCGCTTGACGGAATCGAACTGTCGACCTTTTCATTACGAATGAACTGCTCTACCAACTGAGCTAAAGCGGCTGATTGTCAAAAATTATACCTGCGCGTGGTAGCTGGTCACGCGTTCGACTTCGTTCTTGGAGCCCAAAACGACGCTCACACGTTCGTGCAATTGGCCCGGTTGCAGGTCGAGGATGCGTTGTTTGCCGTTGGTGGCTGCGCCACCGGCTTGTTCGATCAGCCAGCTCATGGGGTTGGCTTCGTACATCAGGCGCAGCTTGCCGGCTTTTTGCGGCTCGCGCTTGTCCCAGGGGTACATGAACACGCCGCCACGGGTCAGGATGCGGTGCACGTCGGCCACCATGGAGGCGATCCAGCGCATGTTGAAGTCTTTGCCGCGTGGGCCTTCCTTGCCTTGCAGGCATTCGTCGATGTAGCGGCGCACGGGCTCGTCCCAGTGGCGCATATTGCTCATGTTGATGGCGAATTCCTTGGTATCGGCGGGCACCTGCACGTTTTCTTGCGTGAGCACAAAAGAGCCTTGCTCGCGGTCCAGGGTGAACATGCTCACACCATCGCCCACCGTTAGCACCAGGGTGGTTTGCGGGCCGTACACGCAGTAGCCTGCGGCCACTTGCTGGTGGCCCGGTTGCAGGAAGTCCTGCTCGGTCACGCCTTGATCGCCTTCAGGCTTTTTGAGCACGCTGAAGATGGTGCCGATGCTGACGTTGACGTCGATGTTGGACGAGCCATCGAGGGGATCGAACAACAAGAGGTATTCGCCCTGCGGGTAGCGGTTGGGCACCAGGTAGATGCTGTCCATCTCTTCCGAGGCCATGGCCGCGAGGTGACCGCCCCATTCGTTGGCTTCCAGCAGCACTTCGTTGGCGATGATGTCGAGTTTTTTCTGGACTTCGCCTTGCACGTTTTCGCTTTCAGCACTGCCCAGCACACCGCCCAGGGCGCCTTTGTTCACGGCGTAGCTGATGCTTTTGCAAGCGCGGGCCACCACTTCAAGCAGCAGACGCAAGTCGGCCGGGATGTGGCCTTTGTCGCGTTGCTGTTCCACCAGGTAGCGGGAGAGGGAGATTTTGCTGCTCATGTTCGTTCCTTAGGTTCAGGTGCTGCTCAGGGCGCGGCTGATCACTTCACGCACATCGTTGGAAAGGTCGGCTTTGGCGGCCACGCGTTCGATGGCGACCTTGGCCGCGCTGCGGTAGGGCTCGGCCAGGCGGCTCCAGCGGTCCATGGCGCGGGCCAAGCGTGCCGCCACTTGCGGGTTGATGGCGTCGAGCGCCAGCACCTGCTCGCTCCAGTACACATAGCCTGCGGCGTCAGCGCGGTGGAAGGCTGCGGGGTTGGCGCTGCAGTAGCTGAAGAGCAGGCTGCGGGCGCGGTTGGGGTTTCGCAGGCTGAAGTCAGGGTGCTGCATGAGCTGGCGCACGCGCGGCAACACATCGCCAGCGCGGTCAGGTGCACCGGCTTGCAGGGCAAACCATTTGTCAATCACCAGGGCCTCGTGCTGGAAGATTTTGTGGAAACGCGCCAGCGCGTCGTGCGCCAAAGCGTGACCACTGAGCACCAGGGCCGACAGTGCGTTGAAGCGGTCGGTCATGTTGCATGCGTCCTTGAACTGCTGGTACACGCGGCCAGGTGTCACATCGTCACCTGACTGAACGGCGGCGATGCACAGCATGCCCATGGCCAGCCCGGACAGGGCGCGGCGGCCGCTGGATTGGGCGTCGGGCGAGTAGGCACCGTTGTTTTGGTGTGCGTCCCCGGCCCATTGCCAGTCAGCTTGCAAGGCGGTGGCCAGTTGCAGGCGCATGGCTTCGCGCACCGTGTGCACACGTTGCGGGTCCACCACGCTCAGTTGGTCTGCGATGTAGTTCTCGGACGGCAGGGTGAGTGCCAGGTCCTTGAAGGCCGCATCCAGACCGGGGTGGCGCAGCACATTGCGCAAGGCGGTGAGCAGCTCGTCGGACAGCACGGGGCCAGCGGCATCGCCTTGGGTCAGGGCTTGGACCGCGCTTTGCAGCATGAGGCGCTGACCGGCTTCCCATTGGTTGAAAGGGTCGCTGTCGTGGGCCAGCAGGCACAGCAAGTCGGCGGTGCTCAGGCCATCTTGGAGCACCACCGGGGCGCTGAAGCCGCGCAGCAGCGAGGGCACAGGCTCGCTGTCGATGTTGACGAAGGTGTAGCTGGCGCTGGTTTCGGTCAGGACCAGGGTTTGCTGTGGCAAGGCGTCGGCGCTGCCAGCCAGTTGCAAGGGCAGGGCCTGGCCATCGCGTGACAGCAGACCCAGCGTGACCGGGATCACGAAGGGCTGTTTGCTGGCCTGGTCCGGCGTGGCGGGGCAGCTTTGGCTGAGCGTGAGGGTGTAGCTGCGCTCGGCCGCGTTGTAGACGCCACGCGCTTGCAGGCGCGGCGTGCCCGCCTGGCTGTACCAGCGCTTGAACTGACTCAGGTGCTCGGCCAGGGCGGTGCCGGGGTTGGCGTCTGCAATGGCTTGCGCAAAGTCGTCGCAGGTCACGGCCTGGCCATCGTGGCGTGCAAAGTACAGCTTCATGCCCTGGGTGAAACCGCTGCGGCCTTGCAGGTCGTCGGGCGTGGCCACCAGGGTCTGCATCATGCGAACGACTTCAGAGCCTTTTTCGTAGATGGTGACGGTGTAGAAGTTGTTGATTTCCACATAGCTGTCGGGGCGCACTGGGTGGGCCATGGGCCCTGCGTCTTCGGCAAACTGCACGGTGCGCAGCACGCGCACGTCTTCGATGCGTTTGACGGCGCGGGCGCTGGCCTCACCGGCCATGTCCTGGCTGAATTCCTGGTCGCGGAAAACCGTGAGGCCTTCTTTCAGCGAGAGCTGGAACCAGTCGCGGCAGGTGATGCGGTTGCCGGTCCAGTTGTGGAAGTACTCGTGGCCCACGACCGATTCGATGTTGCCGAAGTCCACATCGGTGGCGGTGGCCGGGTTGGCCAGCACGAACTTGGTGTTGAAGATGTTCAGGCCCTTGTTTTCCATGGCGCCCATGTTGAAGTCGCTGGTGGCGACGATCATGAAGCGTTCCAGGTCCAGCGGCAGGCCAAAGCGCGCTTCGTCCCAGGCCACGCTGGCCATGAGCGAGTTCATCGCGTGTTCGGTCTTGTCGAGGTCGCCAGGGCGCACAAACACCTGCAGCAAATGCTCGGTGCCGCTGCGGCTGGTGATGCGCTGCTCGCGTGCGACCAGCTGACCGGCCACCAGGGCAAACAGGTAGCAGGGCTTTTTGTGCGGATCGACCCACTTGGCAAAGTGGCGACCGTCTTCCAAGTCGCCTTGCTTGACCAGGTTGCCGTTGGAGAGCAGCACCGGGTACTTGGTCTTGTCGGCACGCAGGGTGACGGTGTAGCTGGCCATCACGTCCGGGCGGTCCAGGAAGTAGGTGATGCGGCGGAAACCCTCGGCCTCGCACTGGGTGAAGAACGTGCCTTGGCTCACGTACAGGCCCATCAGCTGCGTGTTCTTCTCGGGGTTGCAGGTGGTGAAGATTTCCAGATCGAAGGCGTCGGGGCCTTCGGGCAGGTTCTCCAACACGAGCACGTTGCCATCCATCTTGAACGAGGTGCCGCCGCCGTTGACCAGCACACGGGCCAGGTTCAGATCTTCACCGTCCAGACGCAGCGCTTGGGCTGCCACGTCGGGGTTGCGGCGCAGGCGCATTTTGTTCAGGACGCGGGTTTTGGCCGGGTCCAGATCAAAGGTCAGATCGACGGTGTCGATCCAGAAAGCCGGGGCAGCATAAGCCTCCCGGTGAATCGCGGTGGGTTGTCCTTCACGCATCACTAACTCCGTGGTGTTTGCCCGCTGACGAGGTCAGAGGCCTTGTTTCAGTGAGGCTTCGATGAACGCATCGAGGTCGCCATCGAGCACCTTCTGGGTGGCCGAGATTTCGACGTTGGTGCGCAAGTCCTTGATGCGGCTGTTGTCCAGCACATAGCTGCGGATCTGGTGACCCCAGCCCACATCGGTTTTGGTGTCTTCCAGCTTTTGCTGCTCTTCCATGCGCTTGCGCATTTCGTAGTCGTACAGGCGCGAGCGCAGACGTTGCCAGGCCACATCGCGGTTGCTGTGCTGGCTGCGACCGTCCTGGCACTGCACCACGATGCCCGTGGGGATGTGCGTCAGGCGCACGGCCGAGTCGGTCTTGTTGATGTGCTGGCCACCTGCACCGCTGGCGCGGTAGGTGTCGGTGCGCACATCGGACGGGTTGATGTTGATCTCGATCGAGTCGTCGATCTCAGGGTAGACAAACAGCGAGGCAAAAGACGTGTGGCGACCACCCGACGAGTCGAAGGGGCTCTTGCGCACCAAGCGGTGCACGCCGGTTTCGGTGCGCAGCAGGCCGTAGGCGTATTCGCCTTCGATCTTGATGGTCGCGCTCTTGATGCCTGCGGTGTCGCCACCGGTTTCTTCTTCCACGGTGGCTTTGAAGCCTTTGCGTTCGGCGTACTTGAGGTACTGGCGCAGCAGCATGCTGGCCCAGTCGCACGCTTCGGTGCCACCGGCACCGGCCTGGATGTCGACAAAGCAGTTGAGCGGGTCGGCCTCGTGGCGGAACATGCGGCGAAATTCCAGCTCTTCCACCAGCTGGGTCAGCTTGGCGCCTTCGGCTTCGATGGTGAGCAGGCCGTCGTCGTCGCCTTCTTCCTTGCTCATCTCGAAGAGCTCAAGGTTGTCGGCCAGCTCGCTGGTCAGGTTGGTGATGGTCACCACCACGCCGTCGAGGGCTTTTTTTTCTTTGCCCAGTTCCTGGGCTTTCTTGGGGTCGTTCCAGACCGCCGGGTCTTCGAGCGATGCGTTGACGGTTCTCAGCCGTTCAGATTTGGCATCGTAGTCAAAGATACCCCCGAAGTTCGTTTGTCCGGGCCGACAGGTCTGCCAGCGTTGCGCCGATTTGGTTGATGTGTTCTGCGTCCATGGGGAAAGTGTCCGGTTCGGTAAACCGGGCATTTTCTCATGACTTGGCCCTTGGGCCGGCCGGGCAAGGGCTTAAAAACTGCGGCCGTAAGAGAACATCAGGCCAGCCGTGCCCAGCACCTTGACTTGCACCGAGTCGTGCTCGTTGAAGCGGTAACCAATGGAGGGAATGATGGCGGGCGAGAAACCATCATGGTTAAGTGGCACTTTGTCTTTGTATTTGCCCACGTAGCCATACAGAACGCCAGCGGTGACCTTCACAAATAAGTTGGGGTTGCCCAGCAGGCTGTTGAATTGTTGACCTGCGTACACATAGGTGGAGGGCTGGCCAAAGGAGTTGCTGAAGAAGCTCACGCCACAAAAGCGGTTGCCGGGTAATTGTTCGTCCAGTGCCACCAGCACCACGGGTTTGTGTTCTGCGCTGTAACCCCAATGGTGGGTGAAAGGCGAGAACGTGAATTCACCCCGGTGAGAGGGTTCGGGGGCACCGTCGACGGCCAAAAACGATGGGCAGTAATGCTCGGATGGGCCCGCATGGGCCGTGGTGCTTGCCATCAGACCGGCCGCGGCCGTGCTGAGCAATGCAATGGTGAAATGACGCACTGAGAAATCCCTGAATATGGTGTTGGCGCGGATTTTAGTGCTCTTGTGTAAAGGCTGGGTGACTTACGTGCTCAGGAAGTTCTCCAGCAGCAGAGCCAGTTGTTTGGGCTGGTCGTGTTGCAGCATGTGGCCTGCGTTGTCGATGCGGGCGATTTGCACCTGAGGTACCGACTTCAAACGTTCGTGGTACTCGTCCAGGGTGTATTTGCCCTTCCACCACAGGCCCAGCGAGTCGTCGGTGGCTTCTACGGCCAGCACGGGGCAGCCGATGCGGCTGTAGGCGGCCAGGGTTTCCTCGGCGTGGTAAAGGTAAGGGTTGATCACCTTGTGCGCGGCATCGCCCAGGATGCGCCACTGCCCGTCGGCTCCAGCTTGGGCCCAATGCTGGGCCAACCAGTCGGCTTTGACTTGCGACAGGCGGGGGTTCGTTTTCATCAGGCGTGCGGCCACACCGCCTGCGTTGGCATAAGTCTTGAGGTCTTTGTCGCCCTGGCGAGTGGCTTTGAGCTCGTCCAGCCATTGCCCCATGCGGCCAGGCGCTTGCGAGGGGCGCGTGGCCGGCATGCCAAAGCCTTCGATGTTCACCAGGCGGCGGATGCGTTCAGGACGGGCCCCCGCGTACATCATGACCACATTGCCGCCCATGCTGTGCCCGACCAGGTCGATGCTTTGGTCGGGGTAGAGCGTGTCCAGCAGCGCATCCAGATCGGCCAGGTAATCGGGGAACCAGTAGCTGTCGGTGGCGGGCGCTTGGGTCAGGCCGTAGCCGCGCCAGTCAAAAGCGATGATGGGCCGTTGCTGCACAAAGGCTTCAGACAGGGCGTCGACCATGAACTGCCAGGATGCGGCCACATCCATCCAGCCGTGGGCCAGCACCAGCGGCGTGGCGCCTGGTGTGGGTGTGCCCCACTGTCGCACGTGGTACTGGCAGCCGCGCAGGGGCACCCAGTTGCTGGTCGATGGGCGTAAAACTTGGTACATACTTTCGATCATAAGGAGACAAGCCATGACACGCAGTCACACCGATGACCGCCGCAATGACCCCATGCCAGACCGCTACAAGGCCATCCACCAAGGCTTTGGCTGGAAGGTGCCCCAACGTTTCAACATGGCGCAGGCCTGTTGCGGCCAATGGGCTGCCCAAGCGGCCTCGGCCCGGCGCGTGGCGATCCGTGAACACGTGGCCGGGCAGGGCTTGGGGCGCAGCTGGACTTTTGCCCAATTGCAAAACGCGGCCAACCGATTGAGCCAGGTCTTGCAAGCGCAAGGCGTGCGGCGAGGGGACCGAGTAGCGATCGTCATGCCACAACGCTTTGAGACCGCTGTGGCCTACATGGCGGTGCTGCAAATGGGCGCGGTGGCCATGCCGCTGTCGATGCTGTTTGGCCCCGAGGCCTTGTCTTTTCGCATCAACGACAGCCAGGCCCGTGTGGCCGTGTGCGACGAGTCCACCCTGGAGGCCTTGAAGCAAGCACGGCCCGATTGCCCCGGTTTGCAATGCCTGATCGGCGTCGGTGAGGCGGCTACCGCTGCAGACCTGGATTACGCCAAGGCCTGTGCGGCCAGTCCGGCGCAGTTCAAGGCGGTGTCCACTTTTGCCGACGATCCTGCCGTCTTGATTTACACCAGCGGCACCACCGGCAACCCCAAGGGGGCCTTGATCCTGCACCGCGCCTTGATCGGTAACCTGACGGGTTTTGTGTGCAGCCAGAACTGGTTTGGCTTTGACCCGTTTCAAGCCAAGCAGCCTTCGAAGGCCGTGTTCTGGTCACCGGCCGACTGGGCCTGGACCGGCGGCCTGATGGATGCTTTGCTGCCCAGCCTGTACTTTGGCCGACCCATCGTGGCCTTCAATGGGCGCTTTTCGCCAGAAGTGGCGTTCGAGATTTTGCAAAGCCACGGCGTGACGCACACCTTTTTGTTCCCGACCGCGCTCAAGGCCATGATGAAAGCCGTGCCCGATGCGAAAACGCGCTATCGCTTGAAGCTGCAGGCGATCATGAGCGCAGGTGAGGCCTTGGGCGATGCGGTGTTTGGCTACTGCCAAGCGCAGTTGGGTGTGACCGTGAACGAGATGTTTGGCCAGACCGAGATCAACTATGTGGTGGGCAACTGCGCCCGCTTGTGGCCCGCGCGCCCCGGCAGCATGGGCAAAGGCTACCCGGGTCACCAGGTTGCCGTCATCGACGAGTCGGGTCAGCTGTGCCCGGCAGGCACGCCCGGCGAAGTGGCCGTGAACCGCTTGGATGTGCACGGCCACCCCGACCCGGTGTTTTTTTTAGGCTACTGGAACAACGACCAAGCCACCACGGCCAAATACACCGGCGACTGGTGCCGCACCGGCGACATGGCCGTGGCCGATGAAGATGGCTACCTCTGGTACCAGGGCCGCACCGACGACATGTTCAAGGCGGCGGGCTACCGCATCGGCCCTGGCGAGATTGAAAACTGTCTGGTCAAGCACGCCGCCGTGGCCAATGCCGCGGTGGTGCCCAAGCCCGACGCGGATCGGGGTGCGGTGGTCAAGGCCTATGTGGTGATGTCGCCCGATTGCCTGGCCCAAAGGCCAGAGGGTGCTGCTCGGCAGGCGTTTGACGACGCCGTGCGCAGCCAGCTGCAGGCCCATGTGCGCGGCCTGCTGGCGCCGTATGAATACCCCAAAGAGATCGAATTCATCGACCAACTGCCCATGACCACCACCGGCAAGGTGCAGCGGCGCGTGCTGCGCCTGCAAGAGGAGGCGAAAGCCTCTGCGACAAATGCCTGAATGGGCCCATGACAAAATAAGCACGATGCCGATGGGCCGCTGCAGCGCCCACCGCACCCCATTCACACACCCACAGGAAACACCATGAAACTCGTTCAACTCGGCCAGTCCGATTTGCAAGTCACGCCCATCTGCCTGGGCACGATGACCTTTGGCCAGCAGGTCAATGAGGCCGATTCGCACGCCATCCTGGACCGCTCGCTGGACGCGGGCATCAACTTCATCGACACCGCCGAGATGTACGCCGTGCCCGCTTCGGCCGACACCTGTGGCGCGACTGAAACCTACATCGGTAACTGGTTTGCCAAAAATCCCGGTGCCCGTGAAAAGCTGGTGCTGGCCACCAAGGTGGCGGGTCCCTCGCGCGGCATGCCCTGGATTCGCGAAGGCTCGGGCATGACCGGTCAGGACATCCTGAACTCTTGCGATGCCAGTCTGCGCCGTCTGCAAACCGATGTGATCGACCTGTACCAGATCCACTGGCCCGAGCGCCATGTGCCGGTGTTTGGCATGACCTACTTTGACCCTGCCAAGGACAAGTCTGTCACTTCCATCCACGAGCAACTTGAGGCCTTGTCCAAATTGGTCAAGGCGGGCAAGGTGCGCTACATCGGCTTGTCCAACGAAACACCTTATGGCGTGCACGAGTTCGTGCGCCTGGCCGAGCAGCATGGTCTGCCACGCGTGGCCACGGTGCAAAACCCTTACTGCCTGGTCAGCCGCACCTACGACAACGGCCTGGACGAAACCATGTACCGCCTGAATGTGTCCATGTTGGCCTACTCGCCGCTGGGCTTTGGCTTGTTGACCGGCAAGTACGACAACGACGACCTGAAAGGCCCGCTGGTGCCCGACGGTGGCCGCATTGCCCGCTACGACTCGATGCGCAAACAGCGCTGGGGCCGCCCCGAGGCGCTGGTGGCCGCCCGCCGCTACAACCAGCTGGCACGCGACAACGGCATGACGCCCACTCAGATGGCGCTGGCGTTCTGCTACCACCGTTGGAGCGTGGCCAGCACCATCATCGGTGTGACTTCGCTGGCACAGCTGAACGAAGACCTGGCCGCATGGAGCACACAGCTCTCGCCCGAGGTGCTCAAAGCGATCGACGACATCCGCTGGGAAATGCGCGACCCGGCTTTGTGATCGGACGCATGGCCAAGAAAGACAAAGTCAGCGAAACCCCGGCCACGGCGCTCTTGCGCCAGCAGGGGGTGAGCTTCACCGAACACCCTTACGAGTACCTGGAGCACGGCGGCGCCCAGCACAGCGCGCAGGTGTTGGGCATGGACCCGTTCAGCGTGGTCAAGACCCTGATCGGCGCCCAGCACAGCGCGCAGGTGTTGGGCATGGACCCGTTCAGCGTGGTCAAGACCCTGATCATGCAGGACCAGGACGCCAAGCCATTGGTGGTGTTGATGCACGGCAACCGCAAGGTGTCCACCAAAAACCTGGCGCGGCAAGTGGGGCTCAAGTCGATTGAGCCGTGTGCGCCCGAAGTGGCCAATCGCCACAGCGGGTATCTGGTGGGGGGTACTTCGCCGTTTGCCACGCGCCGGGCCATGCCGGTGTACATCGAGGAAAGCATCCTGGCTTTGCCGCGCATTTGCATCAATGGCGGTCGGCGTGGTTACCTGGTGGGGATCGATCCGCAGGTGTGTGTGCAGTTGCTGGGTGCCCAGCCGGTCAACTGCGCACTGGCAGAATGACGCCAATTCAAAAACAAGGGAGATGAGTGATGACGTTGTGGATTCAAGTGGGTGCTGTGCTGGCCGCTTATTTGGTGGGCTCGCTCAGTTTTGCAGTGATCGTCAGCCAGTTGATGGGCCTGAACGACCCGCGCAGCTATGGCAGCAAGAACCCTGGCGCGACCAATGTGCTGCGCTCGGGCAGCAAAAAAGCGGCCATCCTGACCTTGTTGCTGGACGCTTTCAAGGGCTGGTTGCCTGTGGCGCTGGTGTTGGCGTTTGGGCAGCCCTACGGCTTGGGCGCGGGCGTGGCCGCCTTGGCCGGTCTGGCGGCTTTTATGGGGCACCTGTACCCGGTGTTCTTTGGCTTCAAGGGCGGCAAAGGCGTGGCCACGGCCGTGGGTGTGCTGGTGGGCGTGAGCGGTTTCTTGGCGCTGGCCACGGTGGGCACCTTTGCCATCGTGGTGTATTTCAGCCGTTATGTGTCGCTGGCGTCCATGGTGGCCGCGGTGTTTGCGCCGGTGTTTTATGTGTTCGGTGACGGCGTGGCTTGGCAAGCGGCAGGTGCCGAGGTGCTGTGCCTGGCCGTCATGGCGCTGCTCTTGGTGTGGCGCCACCGTGAGAACATCAACCGCCTGCTGGCGGGGACCGAGTCGAAATTGGGCGCAAAAAAAGCCTGACGCATCAGGCTTGGATCTGAAACGGACGGTCTGCGCAAAGCACCGCCGTTTTTTTATCAGTCGCGGAAGTTGTCGAACGACAGCGGCAGCTCGGTCATGTCCTTGCGCAGCAGGGCCATGGCGGCCTGCAGGTCGTCGCGCTTGGCGCCGGTCACGCGCACCGCATCGCCCTGGATGGACGCTTGCACCTTGATCTTGCTGTCTTTGATCAGTCGGGTGATCTTCTTGGCGTCTTCGGTCTCGATGCCGTTTTTCACCTTGATCACCTGCTTGACCTTGTCGCCGCCGATTTTTTCGACCTTGCCAATGTCCAGAAAGCGCACATCCACATTGCGCTTGGTCAGCTTGTTGCGCAGGATGTCTTCGACCTGCGTGAGTTGAAAGTCGGCGTCGCCGAACATCGTGATCTCTTTGTCCTTGAGTTCGAGGGCGGCCGAAGTGCCTTTGAAGTCAAAACGGGTGCCGATTTCTTTGGAAGAAGTGTCAACGGCGTTGCGCACTTCGACCATATTGGGTTCGCAAACGGTATCAAACGAGGGCATGGCTGGAAAATTCAAAGGTTGAGAATGCGACAATTCTCCCATGAACTTGGAGAAAAATGTCCCCCTGCAGCCGCACAACACCTTTGGCATTGCTGCCAAGGCGCAGGCTTTGGTGCGTGTGCGCTCAGAGGACGACTTGCGCGCCGTGTTGGCCGACCCTGAGCTGGCCACCTTGCCCCGGCAGGTGCTGGGCGGCGGCAGCAACATTGTGTTGACCGGCGACGTGAAAGGCCTGGTGCTCAAGGTGGAAGTGCCCGGCCTGCGCCTAGCCAGCGAGACCGACAAGCACTGGATCGTTGAAGCCGGTGCGGGTGTGGCCTGGCACGAGCTGGTGGCCTGGACTTTGGACCACGGCTTCCCCGGCTTGGAAAACATGGCCCTGATCCCTGGCACCGTGGGTGCATCGCCCGTGCAGAACATCGGTGCCTATGGCGTGGAATTGCAAGACCGCTTTGACTCGCTGGACGCCCTGGACATGCTGACCGGTGAGCTGTTCAGCCTGAACGCTGCGCAATGCGGCTTCAGCTACCGCGACTCGGTGTTCAAACACGCCTCGGGCGGCCCCGATGGCCTGGGGCTGGCGGGCCGTGCGGTCATTTTGCGGGTGCGCTTTGCACTGGCCAAACGCTGGAAGCCCGAGTTGGGCTACCTGGACCTGGAACGCAAGATGGCCGAGACCGGCATCCACAACCCCGATGCCCGGCAGATTTTTGACTGGGTCGTGGCGATTCGCCGCGCCAAACTGCCCGACCCGCAGGTGATCGGCAATGCGGGCAGCTTCTTCAAAAACCCGAGCGTGACGCCAGAGCAATGCGCCGACATCATTGCCCGCGAACCCAAAGTGGTGCACTACCCCATGCCCGACGGCACCATCAAGCTGGCCGCAGGCTGGCTGATCGACGCCTGCGGCTGGAAAGGCAAGAGCGTGGGCCATGCCGGTGTCTACGAAAAGCAGGCGCTGGTGCTGGTCAATCGGGGTGGGCGCGAGAACCCCTGCACCGGGGGTGAGGTGATGACTTTGGCCAAGGCGATTCAGACCAGTGTGTACGAGCGGTTTGGGATTCGGCTGGAGCCTGAGCCTGTTGTTATTTGAGATTGGGGCTCGTTGTGGTTTGCCGCGTCGGGTTGTGGCCTGAGCGGTCGGCCTCATAACTCGCTTCGCTCGCCAAATCGGCCGATCCGCTCAGGCCACAACCCGGCGCTATGCCGGTGAAGTCATCCCCATAGTGCTGGTCTTTCAACAGGCGTAGCCTTGTCAGGGCGGGCAGCCGGTCCAGCCGATTTGGCGAGCGAAGCGAGTTATGAGGCTGGCCGGCTGCCCGCCCTGACAAGGCGGAAAACACCACAAAACCAAGCAAGACAACAAAAAACGGCCCGAAGGCCGTTTTTCATTGAAGCATCACATGCATCACTTTTTGCCGTTGCCATCCAGCTTGTAGATGTGCGGACCTTCACCCACCGACAGCAGGCCGGTGTGGGCGTAGATGCCCAGTTTGGCGCGGGTGTCGGTGATGTCGAGGTTGCGCATGGTCAGCTGGCCGATGCGGTCGAGCGGGCTGAACGGTGCGTCTTCCACCTTTTCCATCGACAAACGCTCGGGTGCGTAAGTCAGGTTGGGGCTGTCGGTGTTCAGGATGCTGTAGTCGTTGCCACGGCGCAGTTCCAGCGTGACGGTGCCGGTCACGGCGCGGGCCACCCAGCGCTGGGCGGTTTCGCGCAGCATGATGGACTGCGGATCGAACCAGCGGCCCTGGTACAACAAGCGGCCCAGGCGCAGGCCGTTGATGCGGTACTGCTCGATGGTGTCTTCGTTGTGGATGCCAGTGACCAGGCGCTCGTAGGCGATGTGCAACAGTGCCATGCCGGGGGCTTCGTAGATGCCGCGGCTCTTGGCTTCGATGATGCGGTTTTCGATCTGGTCGCTCATGCCCAGGCCGTGACGGCCGCCGATTTCGTTGGCCTTGAGGAACAGCTCGACCGGGTCGGCGTATTCCACACCGTTCAGGGCCACGGGCATGCCTTCTTCAAAGCGCACGCTCACTTCTTCGGCTTTCACATCCACTTCGGGCTTCCAGAACGCCACGCCCATGATGGGGTTGACGATCTTCATGCCGCTGGACAGGCTTTCCAGGTCTTTGGCTTCGTGGGTCGCGCCCAGCATGTTGCTGTCGGTGGAGTAAGCCTTTTCGGCGCTCATCTTGTAGCCAAAGCCGTTGGCGGTCATGAAGGCGCTCATTTCGGCGCGGCCACCCAATTCGTCAATGAACAGCTGGTCCAGCCAGGGCTTGTAGATTTTGAGGCTGGGGTTGGTCAGCAGACCGTAGCGGTAAAAGCGCTCGATGTCGTTGCCTTTGAAGGTAGAGCCGTCGCCCCAGATGTTGACGTCGTCTTCCTTCATGGCGGCCACCAGCATGGTGCCGGTCACAGCGCGGCCCAGCGGGGTGGTGTTGAAGTAGGTGATGCCGCCTGTGGAGATGTGGAAAGCGCCGCACTGGATGGCGGCAATGCCTTCGTGCGCCAGCTGAGTGCGGCAGTCGACCAAGCGGGCTTTTTCAGCGCCGTATTCCATCGCCTTGCGGGGAATCTCGTTGTAGTCGGCTTCGTCAGGCTGGCCCAGGTTGGCGGTGTAGGCGTAGGGCAGGGCACCCTTTTGCTTCATCCACAGCAGGGCAGCAGACGTGTCCAGGCCGCCCGAAAAGGCGATGCCGACTTTTTGCCCTTTGGGCAGGTTTTGCAGGATGGTGCTCATGTTCTGAATCCGATCAACCAAAGTGGCAGATGTAGTGATAGGGCTCGGTCACGCGGATCTCGAACTTGGAATTGCCGGGGATGCTGAACTCTTCGCCTGCGCTGGACTTGACCCATTCGGTGCTGCCGTCGAGCTTGTATTCGCAGGAGCCGCCCACGCATTCCATGATTTCAGGCGCGCCGGTGTTGAAGGTCAGGGTGGAAGGCAGGATCACGCCCACCGACAGCTTGGTGCCGTCGGCCAGGGTCAGGCCGTGGCTGACGCATTTGCCATCAAAGTAAACATTGGCTTGGGTGTTGACGGAGACGCCGTCGATTTTTTCGGTGGTCATGGTGTGTTTTTTAGAGCGGAACGGGTCTGCAAATGAAACAGGGGCCTGATGCGGCCCCTGCTCAGCGGGTCAAACGATCAACCCGTGATTTTAGGTCAGATGAGGCGAGCCTCGTTCTGAGTGCTCAACGCCAGTGGCGATGGCCTCCACCGTAATACCCGCCGCCCCAGCCCCAGCCGAAATTGAGGTTGGTGTAGATCGGTGGGTAGCTGCGGTAGACGGGTGCAGGCATGTAGACCACGGACGGCTGGGTGACCACGGTCTGGGGGGCTGTCACCATGACCGGTGCCGGGCTGGCTGCCTGGGCTGTGCCCACCGGGGTGACTTGCAGCTGGATGGTCGGGCCGGGGTCTTGCGGCAGTTGCACGGTGTGTTGTTTGCCTGCGTATTCATAGACCACGTTGTAGCCCACCAAACGGTTTTCCATGAAGTTCTGGGTGGTGCAGGTGGTTTGGTTCTGCACTTGGGTGCCGGGGTTTTCGATCCGGTCGCCCATGATGGAGCCGCCCACCACACCGACCATGGTGGCCAAGGCCTGGCCCGAGCCGCCACCGATCTGGCTGCCCACAGCACCGCCAGCGATGGCACCCATCAGGGCGCCCGCACCCGATGTGGGGTTTTGCATTGCCACAGGGGTTTGGCTGCAGGTTTGGCGCGGTACGGCCACTTGCTGGTAAACGGCGGTGCGCGAAATCACCTGACCGACTTCCTGGGCCTGTGCCAGACTGGCTGTGGCCAGCAAAAGGGTGGTTGCCAATGTTTTCATGGTGCATCTCTCCGTCAAATGACTGGTGACGAGTTTAGCGGGCGCTGGTCGCTTGTGCGTTGCTGGCAAGTAAAGTTGTGGCAAGGCTAGGTCAGGCCTCAGGCAGGCCATTGCTCGGGCGTGAACCCGACGGTGATTTGCCCTGAGGGCCAGGCGATCACGGGGCGCTTGATGGTGCTGGCGTGCTCTTGCATGACTGCCTTGGCGCTGGCGGCATCGGTCACGCTGGCTTGCACGGCGGCGTCGAGCTTGCGCCAGGTGGTGCCTTTGCGGTTGAGCACGGTTTCCCAGCCGCAAGCGGCCACCCAGGCGTCCAGTGCTGCGGCAGGCACGCCTTGCTTTTTGAAGTCGTGGAATGAGGCGTTCAGCCCCTGATCGCTGAGCCAGGTGCGGGCTTTTTTGACGCTGTCGCAGTTCGGAATGCCGTAAACAATGAGGTCCATAGGTCTTGGTGAGGAATGAAAATCCGGAGAGTGGGCGACAATCGCCGCCTATGAAGACTCTACAGGAATGGCTCGACTGGTGCGAGCAACTACACCCCGTGGCCATTGACATGGGGCTGGACCGTGTGAAAACCGTGGCCGACCGCATGGCCTTGAAGTTCGACTGCCCGGTCATCACCGTGGCCGGCACCAACGGCAAGGGCTCGACCTGCGCCATGCTCGAAGCCATCTTGCTGGAAGCTGGGTACCGCACGGGCGTGTACACCTCGCCTCATTTGGTGCACTTTGAAGAGCGTTGCCGCTTGCACGGCGAATCGGCCTCGGCCGCCACTTTGGCTGAAGCGTTTGCCGCCGTGGACGCGGTGCGCGGCGATGTGAGCCTGACCTATTTCGAGTTCAGCACCCTGGCCATCCTGCACCTGATGGCCCAGTCGAATCTGGACGTGGCCATTTTGGAGGTGGGCCTGGGCGGTCGCCTCGATGCGGTCAACATCATCGACGCCGATTGCGCCGTGATCACCAGCATCGACATCGACCACACCGCCATTTTGGGCAAGGACCGCGAAACCATTGGCTTTGAAAAGGCCGGCATCATGCGCGCCGGGCGTCCGGTCATCGTCAGCGACCCGGTGCCGCCGCAAAGCGTGATCGACCACGCCGCAGCCATTGGTGCAGACCTGTGGCGGTTTGGGCAGGACTTCAACTTTTCGGGTGACAAGCAGCAGTGGGCCTGGGCGGGCCGGGGCCGCCGCTATGCCGGCATGGCTTATCCGGCTTTGCGCGGGGCCAACCAGCTGGTCAATGCCTCGGGCGTGCTGGCCGCGCTGGACGCTTTGCGGCCACGCATCCCGGTGACGGCGCAGGCGGTGCGCAATGGCTTGGCCTTGGTCGAGTTGCCCGGGCGCTTTCAGATCATCCCGGGTGAGCCTGTTTTGGTGCTGGATGTGGCGCACAACCCGCATTCGGTGGCGGCTTTGGCCGAGAACCTGGACGCCATGGGTTTTTACCCGACCACCCACGCGGTGCTGGGGGCCATGGCCGACAAAGACCTTTTGCCCATGCTGCAGCGGGTCAATCCTTTGATTGACCGCTGGTATTTCAGCGATTTGCCCCTGCCCAGGGCGGCCACAGCGGTCGATTTGCAGCAGGCATGGACCGCACAAAACACCCGCCACGATGTGGCGTCGAGCGTTCATCCGGACCCCATGAGTGCGCTGCAAGCGGCCATCGATGCGGCGAACCCGACTGATAGAATCATCGTCTTTGGCTCCTTCTATACGGTGGGCGGTGTGCTGCAGGGCGGCATCCCGCGCCTGCAAGCCAAACACCTCAGCCCCTGAGCATCCGCCATGGCCTTTTTCAAGTTCCGTTTTCCTGGTCGCAACGCTTCTGCCGAAGCCTTGGCATCGGGTCCCAATGAAAACATCGAAGTCGTGCGTCGCCGTGCGCGTTACCGTTTGATCGGTGCCGTGGTGCTGGTCTTGATCGCGGTGGTGGGTTTTCCGCTCGTTTTTGACACGCAGCCGCGTCCTGTGGCGGTGGACACGCCCATCGTGATCCCGGATCGCCAGACTGTTGCCCCCTTGACGGCCCCCGCGCCAGTGCCTGCGGCGCAAGCGCCCGCCAAACCCTGGAAGATCGCGCCAGAGACCTTGTCCACCCAAGCCGGGCTGGATCCGCGTGAGGAGGTGGTGGCGCCTTCTGCTGCGGCACCTGTCGCTGTGCGCGAAGTCAAGCCAGAGCCTGTTGAAAAGCCGAAAGACAAACAGGCCGACAAACCCAAAGAAAAAGCCGATGCGGCTCACGCCAAGGACGAGGCCAAGGCGGCGCAAGCGGCCAAAGACAAGGCCGATGCCAAAGACAGGGCCGATGCCGATGCGAAGGCCAAGAACAAATCCAAAGCCGATGCCGACAAGGCCAAGGCTTTGCTGGAAGGCAAGTCCGCTGCCTCGGAGCGCGTGATCATTCAGGTGGGCGTTTTCAGCGACGCCGCCAAATTGCGTGAAGTCCGTCAAAAGCTTGAAAAGGGTGGTTTCAAAACCTACACCCAAGTGGTGGAGGGCAAAGACGGCAAGCCCACAACGCGCGTGCGCGTGGGGCCTTTTGACAGCCGCGATGAAGCCGACAAGGCCGCTGCGCGCATCCGCAAGCTCGACTTGTCACCCGCCCTCTTGAAGCTCTGAGATGACGGTCTCCATCACCGATTGGGCTTTGTTGGGGGTGTTGTTCGCCTCCATGGTGGTGGGCTTGTGGCGCGGCCTGGTTTATGAAGTGCTGTCGCTGGCCGGTTGGGTGGCGGCTTTCTTTTTGGCGCAGTGGCTGGCCACCGATGTGGTGGCTTGGGTGCCCTTTGTGCAAAACGCGGCGCCATCGATTCAATATGCCGTGGGTTACGTGCTGGTTTTTGTGGGCAGTTTATTTGTCTTTGCCTTGTTGTCCTGGTTGGTCAAGAAGCTCATCGAGTCGGTGGGTTTGCGTCCCGTAGACCGCGTGCTGGGCGGGGCTTTTGGCTTGGCCCGAGGCGTGGTGCTTTTGCTGGCACTCACGGTGGTGTTGCAGCTGACCGGCTTGTCCAAAAGTGACTGGTGGCAAAGCGCCAAAGGCCCGGTTTGGTTGGACCTGACGATCCAGGGGCTCAAGCCCTTGATGCCTGAATCCATGGCGAAGTTTTTACCCTGATTTGAATCGGGTTGATTTAATTTATAACGGAAATAGCTATGTGTGGAATTGTTGGCGTTGCAAGCAGCGCACCGGTCAATCAACTGATTTATGACGCCTTGCTGCTGTTGCAGCACCGCGGCCAGGATGCGGCCGGTATCGTCACGCAGCTGGACCGCAAGTTTTTCATGCACAAGGCCAAAGGCATGGTGCGCGATGTGTTCCGCACCCGCAACATGCGCGCTTTGCCAGGCAATTGCGGCCTGGGTCAGGTCCGCTACCCCACGGCAGGCAATGCCTTCAGCGAAGAAGAAGCACAGCCTTTTTATGTGAACGCGCCATTTGGTTTGGTGCTGGTGCACAACGGCAACCTGACCAATGCCCACGCCCTGAAGGCCGAGTTGTTTTCCAACGACCACCGCCACATCAACACCGAGAGCGATTCGGAAGTCTTGCTCAACGTGCTGGCACACGAGCTGGAAAAAACCACCCGTGGTTTGCCACTGACGCCCAACGATGTGTTCGAAGCTGTGCGTGGCGTGAACCGCCGCATCAAGGGTTCTTATGCGGTGATCGCCTTGATCGCGGGCCACGGGCTGCTGGCTTTCCGTGACCCCCATGGCATTCGCCCTTTGTGCATGGGTCGCAGCGCGGACGGCACGGTCATGCTGGCCAGCGAGTCGGTGGCTTTGGATGGCACGATGCACCAGTTCGAGCGCGATGTGGCACCAGGCGAGGCGATTTTCATCGACCTGCAAGGGCAGGTGCACAACCAGGCTTGCTCGGACAAAGCGCAGCTGAGCCCTTGCATTTTTGAATACGTGTACCTGGCCCGCCCTGACTCGACCATGGACGGCATCTCGGTGTACCAGGCCCGCTTGAACCTGGGCGAGACCCTGGCCAAGCGTGTGATCTCCACAGTGCCACCCAGCGACATCGATGTGGTCATCCCGATCCCGGAGTCGAGCCGCCCCAGCGCTACCCAACTGGCCCATTTACTGGGCATCCCGTACCGCGAAGGTTTTGTGAAAAACCGCTACGTGGGCCGCACTTTCATCATGCCCGGCCAGGGCGTTCGCAAGAAGTCGGTGCGCCAGAAGCTCAACGTGATCACCAGCGAGTTCAAGGGCCGCAACGTGCTGCTGGTGGACGATTCCATCGTGCGCGGCACCACCAGCCGCGAGATCGTGCAGATGGCGCGAGACGCAGGCGCCAGCAAGGTTTACATGGCCAGTGCTGCACCACCGGTGCGCTACCCCAATGTGTACGGCATCGACATGCCGACCAAGGAAGAGCTGGTGGCCCATGGCCGCAGCATCGAAGAAATCCGTCAGATCATTGGCTGCGATGCCTTGATTTACCAGGACGTGGACGCCATGAAGACCGCCGTGGCCCAGGCCCGCGTGTCGAGCGCTGGCGCTTTGTCGGCCTTTGATGCTTCGTGCTTTGACGGCATTTATGTGACAGGCGATATTTCTTCGGACGACATCAGCCGCTTGAATGAATCCCGTCCTCAGGCAGAAGAGGGCGCCGAAGACAATTCGCGTCTGGCTTTGCCCAACGCCAGCGAGTGAGGTAAGACATGGTGGACCGTTCGCAATTTGACGACTTGCATCTGGAAACCTTGGCTGTGCGCGCTGCTGTGCCGCCCAGCCAGTACGGTGAAAACTCAGAGGCCCTGTACCTGACCAGTGGTTATGTGCAACCCTCTGCCGAAGCTTCTGCGCGCCGCTTTGCCGGTGAAGAGGACGGCTACACCTATGGCCGTTCGGGCAACCCGACGGTCAGCAGTTTCGAAATGCGTCTGGCCGCTCTGGAAGGCAGCGAGGCTTGTTTGGCCACCTCTTCGGGCATGTCGGCGGTGATGCTGATGTTGTTCAGCTTGCTCAAGTCGGGCGACCATGTGGTCTATTCGCAGTCGATGTTCGGCTCGACCATCAAGCTGATTGGCTCCGAGTTCGCGCGCTTTGGTGTGGAGTCGACCACCGTGCCGCAAACCGATTTGGCGGCCTGGAAAGCCGCGATCCGCCCCAACACCAAAATCCTGTTTGCCGAAACCCCGACCAACCCGTTGACCGAAGTGTGTGACATCGCCGCTTTGGCCGATCTGGCGCACAACGCGGGCGCCTTGCTGGCCGTGGACAACTGCTTTGCCACACCCATCTTGCAGCGTCCGATCGCCATGGGTGCCGACATCGTCATGCACTCGGGCACCAAGTACCTGGATGGCCAGGGCCGCGTCATGGCCGGAGCCTTGTGCGCGAGCGACAAGATGGTCAAGGAAAAGTTTCTGCCGGTGATGAAAAACGGCGGCATGGTGCTGTCGCCTTTCAACGCTTGGGTGGTCCTCAAGGGTTTGGAGACGCTGGACATCCGCATGCGTGCACAAAGCGCCCGTGCGCACGAGCTGGCGCTGTGGCTGGAGCGCCATCCCGCTGTGGCACGCGTGTACTACCCGGGTCTTGAAAGCCATCCGCAGCATGCTTTGTCGATGCAGCAGATGTCCGGCATGGGTGGGGCGGTCTTGTCGTTCGATGTGAAAGCGGGTGATCCGCAAACGGCCCGTGCCCGCGCTTTTCATGTGCTCGACAGTTTGAAAACCCTGTCGCTGTGCACCAACCTGGGCGACACCAAGACCTTGCTCACGCACCCGGCCAGCACCTCGCACGGCAAGCTCAGCGAAGACCAGCGCCAGGCCGCAGGCATCACGCAAGGCCTGATCCGCATGGCGGTGGGCCTGGAACATGTGGCCGACATGCAGGCCGATTTGGCCCGAGGCCTCGAAACCCTTTGATGTGTATCCAGGGCCCCGATGGGGCCCTTCTTGAGTTGAAACCATGACGAAAATCCGCACCCGCATCGCCCCGTCTCCTACGGGGTTTCTGCATTTGGGCACTGCCCGCACCGCTTTGTATTCCTGGGCCTATGCCCGTCACTATGGCGGCGAGTTTGTGCTGCGCATTGAAGACACCGATGTGGCCCGCTCCACGCAAGACTCGGTGGACCAGATCCTGCAATCTATGCACTGGCTGGGTTTGAACTACGACGAAGGCCCGATCTACCAAATGCAGCGTTTGCAGCGCTACCAGGCCGTGATCGACCAGATGCTGGCCGCAGGCACAGCCTACCGCTGCTACTGCACGCCTGAAGACCTGGAGGCGATGAAAGCCGCCCAGGAAGCGCGTGGCGAAAAGCGCTTGTACGACCGCACCTGGCGCCCTGCGCCGGGCAAGGTCCTGCCGCCCATTCCCGAAGGTGTGAAGCCCGTGATCCGTTTTGCCAACCCGGTCGACGGTGTGGTGACTTGGGATGACTTGGTCAAAGGCCCGATCAGCATCAGCAACACCGAGATCGACGACCTGATCATTCAGCGAGCCCCTGAAGACGGCGCCCCCGAAGGCTCGTTGGGTGTGCCCACTTACAACTTTGCGGTGGTGATCGACGATTGGGACATGGCCATCAGCCATGTGTTCCGTGGCGACGAGCACATCAACAACACGCCTTGGCAGATCAACATGTACCGCGCCCTGGGCGCCGTCTTGCCGCAGTTCGGGCATCTGCCTGTCATTCTGGGCGATGATGGCCAGAAACTGTCCAAGCGCCGTGGTGCGGTGGCCGTGTCCAACTACGACGAAGCGGGTTACTTGCCCGAGGCCATGAACAACTACCTGGCTCGTTTGGGCTGGAGCCATGGTGACGACGAACTGTTCAGCCTCGATCAAATGGTGCAGTGGTTCGATGGCACACATTTGTCCAAGAGCCCTGCGCAGTGGGATGCCGCCAAACTGGCCTGGGTCAATGCCCAGCACCTCAAAGGCATGGATGACGCGGCCTTGGCGCAGAGGGTTCAGCCCTTCCTCGCCAAATTGGGCGTGACAGCCGATGAACGTCTGACGGCCATTTGCGGTTTGTTCAAAGACCGTTGCGACACTTTGGTGGTCTTGGCCAAGTGGGTGAGCGCCTTCTACACAGAAGTGGTGCCCAATGCGGAAGAAAAAGCCCAGCATGTGACCGATGCGGTCAAACCAGCTCTGGCATTGCTGGCTGAAAAGCTGGCTGTGTGTGCATGGGACAAGGCATCGATTTCCGCTGCGATCAAGGAAGTTTTGATGGCAACGGGCCTCAAAATGCCCCAGATCGCCATGCCCGTGCGGGTGCTGGTGATGGGCACTGCGCAGACCCCATCGCTGGACGCTGTACTTTCTTTAAATAAACGCGAAAAAATTCTCGCCAGTTTGCAAAACGCTTAAAAACCTGTCTATAATTCAAGTCTCGACACCAACGAGGCATAACGAAAAGCAGCAATGCAAATCGTTGTACCGAAGGGGGTATAGCTCAGCTGGGAGAGCGCTTGCATGGCATGCAAGAGGTCAGCGGTTCGATCCCGCTTACCTCCACCAAAGTGTCGAAAAGATTCGAAAGAATCAGTCCAGGTTATGACCCTATCGTCTAGAGGCCTAGGACATCACCCTTTCACGGTGAGTACCGGGGTTCGAATCCCCGTAGGGTCGCCAAGTTTGTAGCACTTGGCTTCAACACAAGTTGAAGCAAAGCTATCTACCAGGAGTGGTAGTTCAGTTGGTTAGAATACCGGCCTGTCACGCCGGGGGTCGCGGGTTCGAGTCCCGTCCACTCCGCCAAAACAAAAAAGCCGCTGCAGCAATGCAGCGGCTTTTTTCATGCCTGCTCACCTGTTGGAAAGCAGGCTTTCCAAACGTGCTTCAGGTCTGCAGTTCTACGTGACGGCCTGCGATCAATGCGGTGAAAAAACCATTGAACCATTGCATGTTGATGGGCTTGGCCATGAACACGGTGCCTTCAGGCAAACCACCGCGAGCGGCGATGTCTTCTTGTGACAAGGCGGAGATCACCAAACAGGTCATGCGGTTGAACTGAGGCGTGTGACGGATGGTGCGCAAGAGCTCGAAACCATCGACACCGGGCATGTTCAAGTCGGCAATCAGCACATCGGGTTGGATGCTGGCCATGTCAATGAGCGCTTCCAGACCGGAGGACATGGCTGTGCAATCGACCGGTGTTTCGCATCGGTTGCAAAAATCGCGCAGCATCTCGCGTGTCACGGCATCGTCTTCGACCAACAACACTTTCAGTCGACTTTCGCGGTTCTCCGCAGGCGACATGAGCATATTGTGTTTGCGCTGGTATTCGCGGATCGAAGGCATGGAGATCCGCCTGTGGCCGCCCTGTGTTTTCCAGGCTTGAAGTTCATTTTTTTCAACCAGAGTCTGGATGGTTCCCACCGACAGTCCAAGCAATTTGGCTGCATAGGTGGTGCCACAGTAATCTTCGAGTGTGTCGTGGGTAGGAGGTGTTTGCATCGGTTTATTTTAGTGATAAAAATGCTAAATGGTAATTAAATTAAAACCAAATAGCTTGTTATTGAACAATTTGAAACAACTGAGGTATGGGAATGCTGTTGCTTCGGGTGTTTTCGGGTCTCGCCTGCGACAAAGCGAAGCCGGGGGATGTCGGTGCAGCCGATTAACATGCAGGCCCGGTCAATGAGAATCAGGAGACTCCCCGATGCGTGCTCACGATGCAATATGGCCTGCGCGACTGCCAGCCAAAATCAGCCCACCTGTCACCTCGCTGTGGATGAATTTGGCCGTCAGTGCCATGCGTTATCCGGACAAGCCTGCGGTGGTTTACATGGGCCGGGTCTGGTCTTACCGGCAGTTGCAAGCCGAAGCTGAAAAGATGGCCTGCGCACTGGCCACTCTGGGGGTCCGTGCGGGGGATCGCGTGATCTTGAACATGCAGAACTGCCCGCAGCTGGTGATCACGCATTTCGCCATCTTGCGCCTGGACGCGGTGGTCGTGCCCGTCAACCCGATGAACAAGGCCGAGGAGCTCAAGCACTACATCACCGATCCCGATGCCCGGGTGGCGGTGACCACGGCCGATCTGGCGCCAGAGCTGGCGCAAGCGAGCAATGCATTGCCTGCAGATCAGCAGCTGCGGCACTTGGTGGTGACGCAGTTTTCGGATGTCTTTGACCCCGATGCCGTGACCGACGATGACTTGCCGCAAGCCTGGCGTTCGTGGCTGCTGCCCGTGCGTGATCTGCCCGCGTTGGCGGCAGGCCAAACCTATGCATGGCAGGCGTTGATGGCGGCGTCATCTGCAAGCAACTTGCCGCCTGTGCAGGCGGGCAGCGATGACCTGGCCATCTTGCCGTACACCAGTGGCACCACCGGCCTGCCCAAAGGCTGCATGCACACCCATGGCACCATCATGCACAACGCTGTGGCCAGTGGTTTGTGGGGCAATGGCACGCCCGAAAACGTGGCCTTGTGCGTGGTGCCCATGTTCCACATCACGGGCATGGTCAGTGTGATGCATGCCTGCATTTTTCTGGGTGCCAGTCTGGTCATCATGCCGCGCTGGGACCGCGATGTTGCGGGGCACCTGATCTCCAAGTGGGGCGTGACGCACTGGACGAACATCCCGACCATGGTGATCGATTTGCTGGGCAGCCCGCACCTGCAAAAGTACGACTTGAGCAACCTGGTCAACATTGGCGGCGGTGGCGCGGCCATGCCTGAAGCGGTGGCCCAGCGGCTGCTGGACCAATTTGGCCTGCGCTACATCGAAGGCTATGGCCTGACGGAGACCGCCGCCCCGTCCCACACCAACCCGCCGGATGCACCCAAGAAGCAGTGTTTGGGCATACCGATCCTGAGCGTGGAAGCCCGCATTGTGGACCCCGAGACCCTGGCCGAATTGCCGCAGGGTGAGTCCGGTGAGATCGTGATCAGTGGCCCGCAGGTTTTCAAGGGTTACTGGAAACGCCCGGACGCCACGGCGAGCGTTTTTTTTGAGCGCGATGGCTTGCGCTTCTTCCGCTCGGGCGACATGGGGCGCATCGATGAAGAAGGCTATTTCTTCATGACCGACCGCCTCAAGCGGATGATCAATGCCAGCGGCTTCAAGGTCTGGCCCGCCGAGGTCGAGGCCCTGATGTTCCGACACCCTGCCATTCAGGAGGCGTGCATCATTTCGACCCGCGATGCCTACCGCGGCGAGTCGGTCAAAGCCGTGGTAGTGCTGCGGCAAGACCGCAAGGGCCAGGTCAGCGAGCAGGACATCATCGATTGGTGTCGCGAGAACATGGCGGTTTACAAAATGCCCCGCGTGGTGAGTTTTGTGGACGCACTGCCCAAGAGCGGCAGTGGCAAGGTCATGTGGCGCGCTTTGCAAGAAGCCGAAATGGCGGCTACTTCACAAGCTGAAAACGGATGAAGCTGAAACTTTCCATTCTTGACCAATCCGCAGCCGCATCCGGTCGAGGTCAGGATGCGACGATTCGGCAAACCCTGGCGCTGGCCCAAAAAGCCGAGGCTTGGGGCTACCACCGCTTTTGGGTGAGCGAGCACCACAGCCACCCGAGCATCGTGGGTTCGGCCCCTGAAGTCTTGATGGCTGCCATCGCCGCCCGCACCCAGCGCATCCGCCTGGGCAGTGCGGGCGTGATGCTGCCGCACTACTCGGCCCTGAAAGTGGCTGAGCAGTTTCGTGTGCTTGACGCTTTGGCCCCGGGCCGCATTGACTTGGGCGTGGGCCGCGCACCCGGCAGCGACGGGCGCACCGCGCAGTTGCTCAACCCGGACCGCAACGCCTCCGAGCGTTTCCCGCAGCAGGTGATGGAACTGCAAGCTTGGGTGAATGGGCAGAACCTGCCACCGGGCCACCCCGGACACAATGTGTACGCTTACCCGCAGTCGGACACCGCGCCCACCGTGTGGATGCTGGGCAGCTCGGACTACGGCGCGCAACTGGCAGCACATCTGGGCTTGCCCTATGCCTTTGCTTACTTCATCACCGATGGGCAAGGCGCTGACGATGCCCTGCAGATTTACCGCCAAACTTTCCGCCCCAGTGCATCGCTGCCAAAGCCTGCGGCCACCGTGTGCGTGTGGGCCCTGGCCGCCGACACCGACGAAGAGGCACTGCGCCTGTTCGAGAGCCGTGCCCGCTGGAAGATGGACCGCAACCTGGGGCGCATCGGGCCCCTGCTGCTGCCCGAAGAAGCGGCGCGTGACTACAGCCCAGCCGAGCAGTTCGCGCTCGATCGCTTGCGTGACTCGGCGCTCATTGGCTCGGCCGCCACGGTGGGTGGCAAGCTGCGCCAGCTGGCAGCGCGGCTGGAGGTCGATGAACTGGTGGTCATCACCTGGACACATGACCCTGCTGCCCAAATGCGTTCTTACGAGCTGCTCGCCCAGGAATTCGCATTGACGGCAAACTGCTGAACTCCGATTTTTCAACCCAAGGATTTTTGACATGTTCACCACCGCGATCGCTGGCAGCTTGCCCAAACCCGCCTGGCTGGCCGAGACCGAGAAACTCTGGCCCCAGTGGACCACCCAGGGCCCCGAGCTGCAGCAAGCCAAGGCCGACGCCACGCTGCTGTGGATCAAGGCGCAAGAAGACGCAGGCCTGGATGTGATTGGCGACGGCGAGCAGGCCCGCCAGCACTTTGTGCACGGCTTTGTCGAGCAGGTCGAGGGCATCGATTTCGTGAACAAAGTCACCATGGGCATTCGCAACAACCGCTACGACGCGCAGGTGCCGCAAGTCATCGCGTCGCTGCGCCTGAAGGGCCGCGTGCACGCCTTCGAAGCCCAGCTGGCCCGCGCCCATACCCAGAAAAAACTCAAATTCACCTTGCCTGGCCCGATGACGATTGTGGACACCGTGGCCGACCGCTTTTATGGCGACAAGGTCAAGATGGCCATGGCCTTTGCCGAACTGCTCAACCAGGAAGCGCTGGCGCTGCAAGCCGATGGCGTGGACATCATCCAGTTCGACGAGCCCGCCTTCAACGTTTACATGGACGAAGCCGCCGATTGGGGCGTCAAGGCGCTGGAGGTGGCTGCGCGTGGCCTGACCTGCACCACGGCCGTCCACATTTGCTATGGCTACGGCATCGAAGCCAACAACAAATGGAAAGAGACGCTGGGCCACGAGTGGCGTCAGTATGAAAAGGTGTTCCCGGCCCTGGCCAAGAGCAGCATCCAGCAAGTGAGCCTGGAGTGCATGCACTCGCATGTGCCGATGGAGATGATGAAATTGCTCGAAGGCAAGGACGTCATGGTGGGCGTGATCGACGTGGCCAACCCGGCCATCGAAACCCCCGAGGAAATCGCCGACACGATTGGCCGTGCTTTGCAGTTCGTGCCCAAGAACCGTTTGATTGCCTGCACCAATTGCGGCCTGGCCCCCATGAGCCGCGCCGTGGCCGAGGCCAAGCTCAAAGCGCTGGCCGAAGGCGCCAAGCTGGCCAGCCAGCGCTACGCTTAAGTTTGGGCCTGAGCTCAGGCCTGCAGCGCGATGTCGTCGGGCATGCTGAGCACACCGGTCGCCGGGTCGTAGCCGACCCGGCGCAGGTGCAGGGCCAGCGCAGCGTCCATGGACTGCGAGTGGTTGGCAAACCACTGGCCCAGTTCACCGGCCATTTGACGCATGGGGCCGAGGTCGCCGACTTCGCCAGCTGTCAGGCCTTCGCCCATGACTTGCAAAACCACCTTGTGCTGTGTGCTGTGGATGTGATCGGATGAAAAGCGGGTGGCGTGCATCCACCGGTCTTCGCGTTCAAAAATCCGGGTGGTGTGTGCGATCAAATCCCGCCAATGACCGACCACGGACGCATCGCTGGCCTCATGCGCCAAACCTAGCAATTGCACAAACTGGCGGTGCCCATCGTCCATGGCGGGCATGTCCAGTGACAGCGCATCGCTCCATTGCAGTCGGCTCATGGTGTTCTCCTGCGTGGCCCACAAGGGCCGCTTGTGCAAGAGCTTAAATTCAGCCCAGCCCGCCAGTCTTGATCCACATCAGGGCAGCTCCGGAAACAGGGCGATTGCGTTGCAGTCGCTCAGGGGCACAGGCGCAGGGCGTTATGCTTGCAGTCTTTGCCTGATTGCCTGGACGTTTTCATGCCTCAAAACTCGCTGCCACCGCCCCTGACCGCCCCTGAACAGCTCAACGCCACCTTGTCGGCGCAGGGCTTTGCCGTGTTGAGTGCGGCCAGCGTGTGTGCATTGGCTGGTGTGGCTGCCCAAGACCTGCAGGCGCTTGAATCCAGTTGGCACGATTTGCCGCCTGACCAGTACCTCAAGGATGGGGGGCGTTACCGCCGCCGTCGCCATGCCAGTTTTGAAGTCACCGCCGATGCGGTAGAGGCGGTGCCGCACCGCGCGCATTGGCAGCCGCTGTCCTACAACGCTTTGCATGGTGGCATGCAGCGCTGGTTTGACCCCATGGCCCCAGAGGTGGTGCAGCAGCCCGCGTGGCAAGCCTTGCTGCAATGGCTCGCCCGTGTGGCGTCGGCTGCGCAGGGGCAGCAGACCTGGTACACCGAAGCGCACCAGTTCCGCATCGACACGACCGATGGCATTGGCCGGCCCACGCCCGAAGGTGCTCACCGCGATGGCGTCAATTGGGTGGCGGTGTTTTTGATTGGCCGCCACGGCATCAAGGGCGGCGAGACCCGTGTGTTCGACGTGAACAGCCCACGCGGTCAGCGTTTCACCTTGAGTGAACCGTGGTCGCTTTTGCTGCTGGACGACACACGTGTGATCCACGAAACCACCCCCATTCAGCCCGAGCAGGATGGGGGCTGGCGTGACACGCTGGTGGTCACGCTGCGCGCTGATGGATTTCTGGACGCCCCTGTGGTGACGCGCTGAGCCCGGTGTGCGCACCAGCGCACCGAGTTTGGACGCTGATCCGGCTAGCCTTCCTGTGGCGTTTTGCCATTGAAGGAGATCTCCATGTCTGGAATTCAACGTTGTGTGCTCGTCATCGCATTGGGCATGAGTGCATCGGCTTTTGCCAACCTCAAGCTTGTTCAAGAAAAGCAGTGTATGCAGTGCCATCAAGTGGACAAAGAGGCGATTGGCCCCTCGTTCAAGCGCATCGCATTCCGCTGGAAAGGCAATCCTGCTGCGCAGCAGGTCTTGACTTCCACCATCCAGAAAGGGACCCGAGAAGGGGGTGGGCAGCACTGGACGGCGGTGACCAACATGCCGGATTCGTCAGAGCGCCCGCTGGTGAACGATGAGGAAGCCCGGCAGATCGTTCAATGGATCATGGGCTTGTGATTCAAGCGCCATGGCCAGCCCGTGCCAGACACATGAACAACAAAAAAGCCCGGTGTTGTGGCACCGGGCTCTTGGGGGCAGGGGACCCCGCCGCAGCGGGATCGGGGCTGCATCACATGCGCTCGAAAATCGCCGCAATGCCCTGACCGCCGCCGATGCACATGGTCACCAGCGCGTAGCGGCCGTTCACGCGTTGCAGCTCGTACAAAGCTTTCACGGTGATCAGCGCACCCGTGGCGCCGATGGGGTGGCCCAGCGAGATGCCCGAGCCGTTGGGGT